>Ga0302301_1000005_pt1 | contig 383086 bp, 344 predicted proteins | sample III_Palsa_E1_2_FD_194544 | JGI IMG/M metagenome (GOLD analysis project Ga0302301, IMG submission 194544) | Peat permafrost microbial communities from Stordalen Mire near Abisko, Sweden - III_Palsa_E1_2 | ecosystem: Environmental > Terrestrial > Soil > Palsa > Peat permafrost | place: Sweden... | reverse complement strand
GGGGCACGCATTATAAAAGGGCGCCCCTTTCGGAGTAGGCTGCGGTTGTTCTGTGAGAAGCAGACAACCAAAAGCGCAACGAGAGGAGAACCCTGATGAACAGTGTGAGATATATCGGGATGGATGTCCACCGGGACACGATTTCGGTGGCGGTGCTGGACGAGAGTGGGCGGCAGACGATGCAGTCGGTGCTGGCCACGCGGGCGGGTGCGGTTCTGGATTTCATTCATGGGGTGCGGGGGACGCTGCACGTCACCTTCGAAGAGGGCACGCATTCGACGTGGCTTTACGATGTGCTGGTGCGGCGGGTGGCCAGGCTGGTGGTGTGCAATCCGCGGAAGAACACGTTGTTGAAGTCTGGCAGCAAGAGCGACGCGATCGACGCGCGGAAGCTGGCGGAGTTGTTGCGGGCGGGGATGCTTTCGGCGGTGTATCACGGGGAGAGGAGTGCGCTGGAGGTGCAGCAGATGGCACGCAGCTACTCGCAGCTGACCGAAGACACGACGCGGGTGATGGCGCGGCTGAAGGCGGTGTTTCGCGGCCAGGCGGTGAACTGCGTGGGCAAGAAACTGTATGGGAAGCGGCATCGCGAGGAGTATTTGGCGCAGTTGAGCGGCGGGTTGCGGCGGCGGGCGGAGCATTTGTATCAGGAACTGGACGCGCTGCAACCGCTGCGCCATGCGGTGCGGAGGGAGTTGATCGCAGAGTGCCGCAAACATGCGGCGGCGCGGTGGTTGCAGTCGGTGCCGTTTCTGGGGCCGATTCGCGCGGCGCTGCTGATCGGGCGGGTGCAGACGCCGCACCGCTTCCGCAGCAAGCGCCAGTTCTGGAGCTATTGCGGGCTGGGACTGGAGACGCGCGACAGCGGTCAATACCGCGTGGTGCAGGGGCAGGTGCAACGCCGGCGGAAGCCGGCGTTGATTCGCGGCCTGAACTGGAACCACAATCACGAGATGAAGAATTTGTTCAAGAGCACAGCCACGGCGGCGAGCGTACGCCAGGGAGTGTGGCGGGAATTTTATCTGCAACTGCTGGCCAAAGGCATGCGGCCGGAGATGGCGCGCCTGACCTTGGCACGCAAGATCGCCGCCATCACGCTGAAGATCTGGAAGAAAGGAGAGCCGTTCGCCGCCGAATATGTGAAGCTACAAGCAGCTTGAGCGCGCAGGAACTTCGGAACGGGGAGCCATCGTTGTAGGTTGCCGGGGTCGGGCAGTCGCTGAGCGCTCGGGTTCGAGGGAAAGTATCCACGCCGGGTTTAGGCGCACAGTCTCACGGGGCACCGTATGCTCCCTCGGACAACCCAACAAAGCAATAGTGCCGCGCTTGGACGCGAGTCTCAGATAGAACCATGGTTGGCCTTTGGCCAACACGCTGCTTGCCGGCGCCAAGAGTTCGCACGGAACGACGCAACCACAAATGCTCCCGGAATCCGACCTACGCTCCGGTAACGCGTCCCGCCGCCGCAGAGAAGGGGCTGGATGTCAGAAAAAAACCTTCCTGGGAATAAGGGGTAGTGTTTTCTCTTGACATCCCCTTTTATAGAACCCAGCTTGTTTCGCGACGGAAATATTTTGCATAGCGGGGTCTAATATTTGAACGCTGTGTTCAACCGCACCCTCCTTTTCTGCAACTAACCTTATGTCTTTCTTGCACATAGTTATGGCACGTGGCGTGCTTCACGGACAGATAGGCTCGTGGGCCAGTAATAGGCCGAGCGAGTCCGGGATTGCAGGATTCGGGTATGGTGAAGCGAATTGCACCCATCTGGATTGTTTGTTTTCTGTTGTTAGCTGCTGGCACAGCATTATGCCAGAGCGTTGGTCAGTCCCTTCCGGACGCGCCTTCGGCGCAGATCGCGTCCTTGCCAGAGAAGCTTAACGAGTTCGCGGAGAGTGCTGGAGCGCCGCTGAAATTTGGCGCGATAGGCGCTCCGGGCACGCAACCGGATGGATTTGACGTGTTTGACCGGCCGTTTCGGCAAAAAGATCCGAACGCCATTTTTCGCAAGTACCTGTCGCCGAAGCAGCCGGCGGGTTATTACTCTGCGGGCAGCGCCAGCGTGCTGGGCCGAGCCACCAATGCGGCTTCGAGAACGGTGGTTTCGCGCGATGCGTCTGGAAAGGGCAGGCTGAATACCTCATATCTTCTGCGGGCGCTGACCGCAGTCGCGAAGGACGAGGCCTCCACTCCATACTGGAGGCGGCATCGTGCGGATCCGTTCAGCGATTTCGGTTCAACGGTCGGCAACGATGCGGGGATGAATGTGCTGCATGAGTTTGCACCCGCCTTGCAGCAGGCGATGAAAAGTCACACGCCGCGATTTGTAGCTCAGATTGCGGAACATATCGCCACGCGATAGGCCGGGTACACCCTTCCTCGATATTACTTTCCTGATTTACTTAAAGAGACGCATGAAGCCGCTGGCCGCGAGGTCCGGCGATAGGAACTTTTTGCCGGGGATGCCTGCGGCGCGGGTAATCGCTTCGGCAGCGAGATAGCCGCTGCGGACGGCACCTTCCATGGTGGCGGGCCAGCCGGTGGCGGTCCAATCGCCAGCGAGGAAGACGCGGGGCCAGGGCGTGACCTGCGGTGGACGGTAGGTGTCGATGCCTGGACGGGGCGAGTAGGTGGCATGGACTTCTTTGATGACGGTGGATTTGACGAGACTGGCGGCGCGGGCGGCGGGGAAAAATTCGCGGACTTCGGCGAGGGCGAGGTCGACGATTTCGGCGCGGGATTTGTCGATGAGGGATTTTGAGGCGCTGACGACGAGTTCGATGTAACTGCCCTCGGGGGCTAAAGCCCCGCCATCCGTTGGGTTATTTATGGCACGACTAGAGTCGTGCCCCTCCCGGTCGTGCTGAGAGTCGGGTTTCTTGGCAATGGCGGCGTTGCGGGTAGTCAGCAGCAGGCGAGATTTGTGAAACAACCATTGGATCGTGCGGTTGAGGAGGACGGCGTGGTCGAGGTCGGTGATTTGGCGATCGAACCAGAGGTGAATGCCGGTGATGGGACAGGATTCGAAGTGGGTGAGTTGTTCGCGCAAGGGTGCGGCATCAGGGGTTTCGGGCAGGACAGTTGCGACGTTGTTGAAAGGCAGGGCAAGGACGAGGTAGTCGAAGGAGGATTCGTTGCTTCCCTCTTGGCTTCCCTGTTCTTTATCCTCGATGCGGATTTGGACTTGGGATGAATCGGAAGAAAAGGACTCGAGGGAGCTGCGGAAGCGGATTTCGCCGTGACGGGCGCGGAGGTAGTCTCCGGCGTGGTTGTATAGGTCGGTGAGGGGGATGGCGGGAACGCCCATGTGGCGGGCTTCGGGAGACTTCATGGATTCGCGGACGACCTGGGCGGCGTAGGAGATGGAAATGAGGTCGAGATCTTCGCTGAGGGCACTGACCAGGATTGGCTTCCAGAAGCGCTCGATAGTGTTGTTGGTTTGGGCGTGATGGTGGCACCAGTCGAGGAAAGATTCGCCTGTGTCACGCGGCGCGGCGAGGGTGAGGGCGGCGATGGCGCGGGAGATGGCGAATTTGTCTTTGGCGTTTAGAAACGGAAACCGCAGGAATGATGGGGCCGTATGAAGTGGCGCGGGGAGCGGGGAGGCGTGCATGACGCTGGTGCGGCCACCGGGCTCGATGAAGGTTATTTCGTCATACCAGCGGATTTTATCTTCGACGCCGATGCGGCGGTAGAACTCGACCAGGTTGGTGCAGACGCGGAAGAGGACGTGTTGGCAGTTATCGACGACTTCGCCGGTGCCGGGATGCTCGTAGGAAGAGGCGCGTCCGCCGAGGTAGGGGCGGCGTTCGAACAGGGTGACGCGAAAGCCGGAGTCGGCAAGAGCGCAGGCGGCGGCGAGTCCGGCGAGGCCGCCGCCGGCGATGGCTACGGTGGGTTGGATGGAACTCTGGCTCATTCGAGTCCGACAGCGGCCTTGCCACTGCAAGGCAACAGCAGGTTCCTCACGCGGCTTTCAGCCCGATTCGGAATGACATCCTTATATTGTTGGCTCGAGTTGGAATGACAAACTTTAATTCTAGCCCGACTCGGCGTGACAACGTGAGCGACGTTGCTAAAGAAATCGTTCAGCAGTTTTGAGGCAAAAGCCTCAGCATCGTAAGAATGCCTCGCAGTGCCGGTGGCGCTGTACAAATACAGAGGTCCTTCGCTCCGCTCAGGATGACAAGGCCTGGATGTGGCCATCATGTGATGCGTTGCAGGAAACCTTTTCCCAGGATGCGCAGCTTTTCGCTGACGGTTAGGGTGATTTTGCCGCTGAAGACGTCGTACTGGCGCTCGGCGATTTTTTCCAGCAGTTTGCGGTAGATGTTTACCAACACAAAGAGCGCGGGCTGGCTGTCTTCTGAAATGTAGGGCATGAGTTGATCGCCGGCCTGGTAGCCTTCGCGGGCGCGGTCGGCTTCGAGCGCGAGGAGCGGGCGGAAGCGGGCGGCGTCAGGGGCAGCGAGCAGGTCGGCGGCGGAGAGATTGAACTTTATCAGGTCTTCTTCCGGGAGGTAAACACGGCCCATGGCGGCGTCTTCTTTGACGTCACGGATGATGTTGGTGAGTTGGAAGGCGAGACCGCACTGCTCGGCGAGTGGTTCGGCGGCGGGGTCGCGATATCCGAAGATGTGAATGCAGACCAGACCGACTACGGACGCGACACGATAGCAGTAGAGCTTTAGATCTTCGAAAGTTTTGTATTGCACTTTATATTGAAGAGCGAGTTGCGGGGCTGCGGAATTCGTGGAAGGTGGCGGGGAGTGAGTCTCGGCGGCGGGATCGATGACATCCATGGCGGTGCCCATGGCGAGTTCGTCGAGCAGGCCGGCGGGGATGGTGTAGCGGCGCTGGGCGTCGTTGAGGGCGAGGAGAATGGGATCGTCGCTGGGCTGGCCTTGCTGGACGCGGTGCAGGGCATCGAGCCAGGTGTCGAGCTTCTGGCGGTGGTCCTCGAAGGCGAGGCTGGGATCGTCGGCGATGTCGTCGCAGCGGCGCATGAAAGCGTAGACGGCGCAGAGAGCCTGGCGCTTTCGTTTGGGCAGAACAAGGAATGCGTAGTAAAAATTTTTCGCGTTGGCGCGGGTGATGCCACGGCAAACGGAATACGCCATGTGGAGCTGGGCGGGGGCGGGACTCCAGGGAATGAGGACGGGCTGGGCTCCGGCGCTCATAATAGTTTTCCCAGGAACATTCCGGCTACGGCGCGGGCTATCAGCGCGAGTTTGCGTAGTTTGGAGATGACTGGGCGGCAACCGAGGACGGCGAAGTGCTGGCGCTCGATGGCATTGAGAATTTCCTGGCCGCCACGGCTGAAGAGTTCGAGATCGACTGCGAGTTCTTTATTTACTTTGCCTACGAGCGGAAGACCGCGATCGAACCATTCTCTCGCGCGCTCGACTTCAAACTTCATCATCTCGCAGGAGGCGCCGGTATTGAGGTTTTGAGCCAGGTCCGTTTCGGTGACTGCGAATTGGCGAAGATCTTCGAGAGGAAGATAGATTCGGCCTTTGGCGTAGTCGCGGGTTACGTCCTGCCAGAAGTTGGCGAGTTGCAGAGCGGTGCAGGTGTAATCGGATAGCTGCTGGCGCTCGGAGTCGCGATAGCCGCAGAGATAGAGAACGAGATGGCCGACAGGGTTGGCGGAATAGCGGCAGTAGGCGAGGACATCGTCGAAGGTTTCGAAACGGGTGACGGTCTGGTCGTGGCGGAAGGCGATGAGGAGATCGGAGAATTCGTGTTGGGGAATGTTGAATTTGCGCACGGTGCCCGCGAGCGCGACGAAAACGGGATGGCGCGGAGCGCCCTGGTAGCAGGCGTCGAGTTCGGCTTGCCATTCGTCGAGCAGTGCCAGAGACGCGGCGGGGTCGCCGACTTCGTCGCCGAGATCGTCGGAGATGCGGCAGTAGGCGTAGACGTTGAGGAAATCCTGACGCAGATGTTTGGGCAGGAACCAGGTGGCAACGGAAAAGTTTTCGTAGTGAGAGCGGGCGAGTTGGCGGCAGTATTCGTGGGCCTCGGCGAGCGAGGGGGCGGAGGCGGGGATGGCGTAGGACGCGGGGAGGCGGGACCAGGCTTGCGCGGTGGAGAGCCGGGAATCAGTTGTGGTTAAAGCGGTCATTCAGTAAATTAAAAGCGATTTAGAATGTGTATGGAGCAACAGTCGAGAGCGTACCTCAGCGGCTAAAGCCGAATCAATCTTATATCGCTGACGGCACGACTGAAGTCGTGCCCTTCCCGGTCTCGATCTGTAACCATAACCCCAGTTTTGCCGATTTAGACCCTGAGCAGCGGGGGAACTCCTTGCGCCGCCAGAAATACCGTGCGCCTGCAAGGGATCCTTCGACTATGCAAGGCGCTCACTTCGTGAGCTTCTTGCTCCGCTCAGGATGACAGACTCTTTTAGCTCCGACACAGCCATCAGTGGCCGGGGATGATGGCGGTTTTGATGTCTCCTCCGCGGTTGAGCATGTGGCGCAGAACTTTTTGCAAACTGGAGAGCGGGGCTTCGCCGGTGATGTAGTCGGTGGGGCGGATTTTTTTGGCCGCGATCAGGCCGAAGGCGCGGCGGACGGTTTCCGGCGTGTGATGGAACGTGGCCTTGAGCGTAATCTCGGAATAGTGCAGACGGTTGGTATCGAGCTGCACTTTGGAACCGCTGGCGCATCCGCCGAAGAAGTTAACGGTGCCGCCTTTGCGGACCATTTCGACGGTCCACTCCCAGGCTTCGGGGCGGCCCACGGCTTCGATGACTACATCACAGCCGCGCTTTTGCGGAGTAAGGGCGCGGACGGCTTCGATGACATTTTGAACTTTGGTGGTTTGAACGATTTCGTGAGCACCCATGTGCTTGGCGGCGATGACTTGCTCGTCACGCTTAACCACGGAGATTACGTTGCAACCGATGGCGCGGGCGACTTGAACGAACATGAGGCCGATGGGGCCGCCGCCGATGATGGTAACGGTGTCGCCGATTTCGACTCCGGTTTCGTGCAGGCCGCGGAGAACGCAGGCCAGAGGCTCGGTCATCGCCGCATCCTCAAAGCTGACGTTGGGCGGGATGATCAACATGTTGGCTTCAACGATGCGGCGGGGGACGCGGATGTATTCGGCGTAGGCTCCGTTGTTGAAGAGCAGATCTTCGCAGAGATTTTCCTGGTGCTTGGAGCAGTAGAAGCACATCTGGCAGGGGGCGGAGTTGAGGGCGACGACCTTCATGCCCTTCTTGAAGCTGTGGACGCCTTCGCCGACTTCCTCGATGACTCCGGCCAATTCGTGGCCAAAGAGGGCGGGCGGGACGATCATGCGGGCGTGGTAGCCGCGCTGATAAACCTTGAGATCGGTGCCGCAGGTGAGGGCGACCTGTACTTTGACGAGAACCTCACCCTTCTCGACTCGAGGGATAGGTACTCTTTCAATTTTGAGATCTTCTTTGCCGTACAAGACGGCGGCGGTCATTTTTCCGTTCACTGATTGCTTCCTTGCCTCAGGGGCTAAAGCCCAGTTTCTTGAGGCGCTGTACGGCGCGGCTGATCCGCGCCCTTGCAAAAGTTACCGAGTACGGCGCGGCTAAAATCGCGCCCTCCAAAAAACAACCGCTTTCTATGTCTAGAGCTATCCGTTCAAACCCGACCGCTCGAAAATATACTCTTTCATGCCCAGGCCATCCCGGGCTGAATCACGATTTTCATCGATGAAGGCTGCGGATGGGCAGCGAGTTCCAAGGCTCGCGCACTCTCCTGCAGCGGGAACCGGTGACTGATCAATTGTGCAAGGTCCATTTGCCGGTTCATCACAAATTCAACAGAGTCATTCTGTAAATCTACCGAAGCACTGTAGGAACCGATGAGAGCCTTTTCGTCCACACAAATTTCGGCCGGATCGACAACCACCTCGCCGCGCTGAGTTTGCGCAAATAATAATACTCGTCCGCCTGGTCGGGCCGCATCCATGGCGGGCCGGATCAAACTATTGCTGCCGACAGCCAAGATTACAGCGTCGGCACCCCGCCCATCAGTCTGCTGGCGTACATAGCTCACCGCATCCTGCTGCGAGGCATCGATTGCAAGTTCGAATCCAAGGCTTTTAGATATTCTAAGCCTCTCGGGATATAAATCGGAAGTAATAACCGTGGCCCCCGCCCTACGCGCCAGGACACTTAATATGATGCCGATGGGACCCTGGCCGATGGCCAGGACGCTTTCGCCGGGTTGGAGGCGCAGGGCCTGGATTCCCTTCATGCAGGTATTGACGGGCTCGACAAAACAGGCTTGCTCGAAGGAGATGCCGTCGGGGATTTTTACAGTGCCCTGGTCGACGATCCAATCCATGACGCGGACGTATTCGGCGAAACCGCCGCCGGAGGGCTCGAAGCCAGCGGTGCATCCAACTCTTTTGTAGGTGGGGCACTGGGCGAAGGTCTGATGGCGGCAGTAGTAGCACTGGCGGCAGGGAATGTGATGGAAGACTACGACGCGGTCGCCGGGAGCGAAGCGGGAGACTCCGGCACCGACGGCTGCGGCTACGCCGGAGGTTTCATGGCCGAAGATGCGGGGAGCGGAATGCGACCCGGTAGCGATTTTTTTGAGATCGGTGCCGCAAACGCCGCAGGTGTGAACGCGAACCAGAATCTCTCCGGCAGCGATTTGCGGGACGGGGACGGTTTCGAGGCGGACGTCGTTTACGCCGCGATAAACCGCCGCCCGCATGGTTGCGGGGACCGAGAGCGCCCGATCGTCTAGTGCAATTTGTCCGGCAATCGCCATCGGCAATAAGTTTGATGCAATTCGAGTTCGATTCGCTTCAACAGCAGTGTATGCCAGAAGAAGCTCATTTCTGAGTGCCTTCGGCGGTCCTTGGGTCAGTGTTGGTTAAGTCTACAGCGACGGTCATGGAGTCCAGGTATGGAGAATCCGGGGGCGTGAAGCGGTGCGCCTTAACTTGCAATACCACGTAGAAATTTTCGACTTTGACGATTCGCTTTGTGGATAAGAGAACTCGCGCCGCGTTACTGGGGTTGAGATAGCCGAGAACATCCCTGGGATCAACACCGGGATCGTTGCTGGGATTGTTGCCTGGGTCAAAGGTCGGCGCTGCGGAGGTGAGCAGTACGTCAGCCAACATTTTGCGACGGAGGTCGGCCAACTTTACCTGCCAGGATGTGATTTGGCTGCCGTGCTCGGGCCCCAGGGGAGTAATCGAGAGCGCGTAGCATTCCTGGCCGTGCGAATCCTTGATGAGCTTGCGAAGAGTTGGATCTTGCGGCGTGAGTTTGACTTCAAATTGCTCTTCTGCGACGCGGGTTGCGCCCTGGCGAAAACTTTCCGCGTAAATGGGCGCGGGTGTGTATTGAGCAAACAGGGGCGCTGAGCACAGCCCCAGCAGAATCGATAATAGAAATTTCATTCGCGGCCTCCGGGGCGCAAAGGGTTGGACGAGGCAGCGGCGACTACAGATGCCGGCGCCGCTATTACATCCTTGGTTAAGTCGCTACACCAGCGCTCAAGGTGAGAGCTTAAGGCTTGTGCGGCTTTTCTGCTGTTCCCAGCCAGCATTGCGACCGACTTCCAGAGCCAGGGACGTGGCGCTACGAATAGCGCAAACGCTGCCGCGTTGAATCGGCCTTCCGAATCGATGCAGCGGGCCATGCCGGGCATCTCACAATTTAACTCATCCGAGATCACTTTGGTGGCACCGAAAGTAATGCCGTGGGCGTGTGCGGCGGCAGCTACGGCGGCGGCTTCCATATCGACGGCGCGGGCGGTATAGGCCTGGGCCAGTTTTGTTTTCTGGGCGGCGTCGGCGACTGCCATGAAGGTTAGGAGGGTGCCTTCGCCGACTTCGAGTTGCGTGCGGCTGCCATCGCGGGCATCGACGACTACGGAGGGACAGAAAATATCGCCGATGCGCATTTCGGCATGCAGCGCTCCGGCGAAGCCCACGGAGTGCAGATGGGTGGGATGGTATAAGGCAATTACGGCTTCCGCGGCGCGACGGGCGGGTTCGAGGCCGATGCCGCCGCAGACGGCGACGATCTCTCTCCGCTCAAAGAAGGTAAATTTCCGGCCCGCGTACTCGCGCTGAGTGCGGCGCCAATTCTTCACCAGCGGGGCGATTTCGCGATCGAGAGCGGCGACGAGGGCGATTTTGGGGGAAGGGTTCATTGTTCGGACACCTCGCCTCGGCGGCTGAAGCCGCGCGCGTTCAAGGGTTGGAGTTCGGGGCCGGAAATCTGAGCATTGTGAGAGCAAATTGCGGGGCCGGAAATAGTATCGGCAGACATGGGGTCCTTCGCTGCGCTCAGGATGACAAGGCCTTTTAGTTCACGCATAGGCGTTAGCTCGAAACCACTCTACGGCACGGCGCAAGGCGTTTTCCGCCGGCACGGTTTTCCATCCTAGTTCGCGTTCGGCTTTGTCGGAACTGGCCCACATTTTTTTCTTTCCCATGCGAACGGTTTCGACGGTGGCGCGGGGCTCGCGGCCAAGCAGGCGGCCGGAAATTGTCTGATCGACAAAGCCTGCCGCGTAGGCGACGAAGTATGGGAGTTTTATCTTCGGCGAGAGCAGACCGGAGATTGCGCCGAGCTTATCCAGAATTTGTTTTAGGGTGAGGTTCTCGCCACCGAGAATATAGCGCTCGCCGGTTCTGCCTTTTTCCAGGGCAGCAACGTGCCCGAGGGCACACTCGCGAACGTCGACCAGGTTTAATCCGGTCTCGACGTAGGCGGGAAATTTTCCTTTCAGGAAATCGAGGACGATGCGTCCGGTGGGAGTGGGTTTGATGTCCTGCTCGCCGACCGGAGTGGTGGGATTCACCGTTATTACTCGCATGCCATTGCGGCCGGCTTCCAGGGCGATTTGTTCGGCCATGAACTTGGAGCGCTTGTAGTGGCCAATCATATCGGCGAGGGAGACGGGAGAATCTTCGTCGGCGGGACGGCCGTTGCCGGCGAAACCCATGGTAGCGACGCTGGAGGTATAGACGACGCCGCGGACTTTATTTTTGCGCGCAGCGGCGAGAATGGCGCGCGTGCCTTCGACGTTGGAGCGGTACATTTCGGCGGGATCTTTTAGCCAGAGACGGTAGTCGGCGGCGACGTGGAAGACGGTGTCGCAGCCGGACATGGCTTTTTCGAGAGAGGCGGCATCGCGAAGGTCGCCGGTGGCGGTTTCGGCGTTGAGGCCTTCGAGGTTTTTGAGGTTGCTGGTGGGGCGGACGAGGAGACGGAGGTCGGCTCCTTGCTCGGCTAGGACGCGAGCAACGTGGGAGCCGAGGAATCCGGTGGCGCCGGTGACAAAAGTTAGCATTCAGCAGTTAGCAATCGGCAGTTAGCTTTAGCTCTCAGTTTTCGTAAACAAGATTTGGAGCGACTTCGAGCAACCCTTGGGGCGTTGTAAGAACGCCTTGCATTGCCTGTGGCGCTGCGGACAGGCATGGGGTCCTTCGCTTCGCTCAGGATGACAGGGCTGTTCTAAGCGCCTCCTAATTATCGCTCAGAGGCGGAAGACGCGCCTTTTCAAAGCAAAAGCCAGATGGCCCAATGCTAACTGCTAATTGCTGTTTTCTCCATCACCTTCGCGTACGTCGTTAACGCGAGTAGCGGGAAATATTGGCGATAGAGATGATATTTCAAATAGAAGACGCGCGGGAAGCCGGTGCCGGTGAAGAAATCTTCGTCCCAGGAGCCGTCTTCTTTTTGGGTACGCAGCAGGTAGGCCACGCCGCGAGCTACTGAATCGCTTCGAGTATCACCCGCCGCGAGGATGCCAAGGATTGCCCAAGCGGTTTGCGAAGGGGTGCTATCACCAACGCCGCGCAAGGCGGGATCGTCGTAGGATCCCACGGTTTCGCCCCAGCCGCCGTCGGGGTTTTGCACCATACGCAGCCACTCGGCGGCTTGCTGGATGCAGGGCTCGTGATTGTCCATGCCGATGGCTTCGAGGCCGCGCAGAACGAGCGCGGTGCCGTAGATATAATTTACGCCCCAGCGGCCGAACCAACTGCCATCGGGCTCTTGCTCGTCGCGGATGAATTGGATGGCACGCTTCACGGCGGGATAGTTTTTGTCGTAACCGTAAGTGGCCATCATCTCGAGGATGCGTCCTGTTATGTCGACCGTGGGCGGATCGAGCATGGCGTTGTGATCGGCAAAGGGGATGTGCTGGAAAACCATCTTGTCATTATCTTTGTCGAACGAGGCCCAGCCGCCGTTTTTGCATTGCATGGAGAGAATCCAGTCGATGGCGCGCTGGACTGACTCGCGCTGGTAGCGTCCGTTGGGATGCTCGACGCGGCTGAGCGCGAGGCAGACCATGGCGCTGTCATCGACATCGGGGTAGAACTCATTGTTGAATTCGAAGTACCATCCGCCGGGCTTGCCTTGCTTATTCTTGATCTGCCAGTCGCCAATGTTGCGGACCTGCTTTTGCAGAATCCAATCGGCGCACTTGACCATCCGCGGATCGTTGGCGGGGACGCCGGCTTCACCGAGCGCGAAGGCGGCATAAGCGGTATCCCAGACGGGAGACATGCAGGGCTGCATGCGGAAGGTATCTTTTTCTTCGATGCCGAGTTTTTCGAATTCGTCGAGGGCGCGGATCACTTGGGGATCGTCGAGAGAATATCCCTGGCAGCGGAGGGCGATGATGGCGTTCATCATGGAGGGATAAATGGCGCCGAGGCCGTCGCTCATTTCGAAGCGCTCGAGCATCCATTTTTCCGCGCTCTTTAGCGCGATGGAGCGAAGCGGGCGAATGTGAACGCGCTCAAACCAATGGGTGAGGCGATCAAGGCAAAGGAAGAAATTCCGCCAGGAAAACAGTTTTTTCGCCCAGTGGAGGTGCATGCGCGACTTCGTCATGCCTCCGACGAATAATTCTTCGACGCCCATTTCGCGGGGAATTTTTTTGAATGGCTTTTTGGCGTAGCAGATGGAGAGCGGGACGAGAATAGCGCGGGACCACGAAGAAATCTCGTAGATATTGAACCAGAACCAGTTGGGAAACAGAACGATCTCCGGCGGAATGGCGGGGACAGCGTCGTAGTCGTACTGTCCGAAGAAACACAGATAGATTTTGGTGAAGGTGTTGACTTCGGTGACGCCGCCGAGTTCGAGAATTTTCTTGCGGGCGCGCTGGAGGACGGGATGATCGGCGGAGTATCCGGCGAGCTTTAATCCGAAGTAGGCTTTGACCGAGGCGCTGATGTTGGAGGGGCCGGCGGCATAGATGCTCCAGCCGCCATCTTCGTTCTGGTGCTGGACGATCCAGTTGGCGGCTTTGCGGAAGCGCTCAGGGTTGCCGGTGCCGAGCAGAGTGTGGAGGAGAATGTAATCGGACTCGAGAGTGGTATCCGCTTCGAGTTCGCCGCACCAGTAGCCATCTTCGTGCTGGATGGAAAAAAGAAGTTTGCGGGCGGCGGCGATGGCGGCGGAGACACGAGTGACCAAGCCGTCGATCTTGCCGAAACGAAGTTGTGGCGCGGAGGTTAAGTTTGCGTCGGGGGAGTTTATGTCCATCGATTATTCGGCTCCGTTCTGCCCGAGATCCTTCGCTCCGCCTGAAGAACGGCTGCGCTCAGGATGACGCCGGAAAGATAGCTTAGGCATCTTTAGTCCGCGGTGACCGTGGCCGGAGCGGCGGCGATGGCTTCGACAATCTCCGGCGGCAGGCCGAAGCGGACGTTTTCCGGCATCACTTCGAGTTCCTGCACGTTGTCGAAACCCTTGGTGGCGAGGAAGTTTATGGTTTCCTCGACCAGGCATTCCGGAGCCGAGGCTCCGGCGGTGAGGGCGATGGTTTTGACGTCGATCAGCCATGGAGATTCGATATCGCGATAGCTGTCGATGAGATGCGCGTTGGTGCCGAGATTTCTCGCGACCTCAACCAGACGATTGGAGTTTGAGCTGTTTTCCGAGCCGACTACCAGTAGCAGATCAGATTCCGAGGCGACTTGTTTCACCGCGACCTGGCGGTTTTCGGTGGCGTAGCAGATATCCTGCGCGGCCGGGCCTTTGATGTTGGGAAACTTTTGCTTGAGGGCGGCGATGATGTCTTTGGTTTCGTCGAGGCTGAGCGTGGTTTGGGTGAGGTAGGCGACGCGGTTGGGATCGGGTACTGAAAGCGACTTTACCTGCTCGGGATTGCCGACTACCTGAGTGACGAGCGGAGCTTCGCCGAGGGTGCCGATGACCTCGTCGTGATCGTGGTGGCCGATGAGGATGAGCGAATAGCCTTCTTTGGCGAACTTGACGGCTTCGACGTGAACCTTGGTGACGAGGGGGCAGGTGGCGTCGATGACGCGGAGGCCGCGGCGGGCGCTGTGCTCGCGAACTTCGGGAGAGACGCCGTGGGCGCTGTAAATGACGCGCTCGCCGTTGGGCACTTCGTCTTCGCTATCGACGAAGATGGCGCCTTTGCCGCGCAGTTCGTCGACGACAAAGCTGTTGTGGACGATCTCTTTGCGGACGTAGATGGGCGGGCCGAAGGCCTCGAGGGCGATGCGGACAACATCAATGGCGCGGACCACTCCGGCGCAGAAGCCCCGCGGCTTGAGCAAAAGTAAAGTCTTTCCCTGACTGTTTGGCAACGTTAAGCTCCCACTGATGAGATCGTCCCTAGGACTTATGCGATGCAAAATAAGGGCCTGAAAGATGTAGGATCAGGGTACACGGTCCCCATTCTGCGGATACTAATAAGTTACTGGAAAGGACCAATCTGGTCAACGTAAGGTACAGAAAGGGCGGGGATTAGCAGTGAAGGGGGATTCTGGACAGCGAATGGGAGCCTTCTCTTGCGCCGCAAGAGGGCTAACCGCAATCTACCAAAGCCGCTTGACATCGTAGCGGTCTAAGATTGCGTCGACACTGAGAATGGGGATGTTTAGCGATTGTGCCTGGGCCACCAGCATCCGGTCGAAAGGATCGCTATGGTGAGCGGGAAGCAGACCAGCGCGGACCGCCATCTCAAGTGTGATCGGCAACTCCGAAAAGGCTTCTTGCCGCATTAAGCGGTCCAGGCCATCAAGAATCGATGACGGTTTGAACTTGCCTAAATTCACCTTGATCGCCAGTTCCCAGCCCACCGCCGCCGAGATCAGAATCGAGTTATCCAGGTTCCCAAGAAGAGTTGAGGCCCGCCTAGAAAGCCGGTCGGCATCTTCCAGCCACCAAACGACGACGTGTGTGTCAAGAAGCAGCTTCACGGGGCTCACCAGCCGGTTACGAAGAGGGGGATCGGCGGTTAGGCTTATTCAAAACCCAGGTCCTCTAATTCCTGGTCGGTCAATGGGTCGAAGGCGTCAGGAGTGTAGGATATCTTCCCCTTCCACGCACCGGGTGTTCGCTTCGCCTTCCGCGCTACGGGCAAGGCCACCAATTTCACCACCGGCGTCTTCCCCCGGGCGATGACGATCTCTTCGCCCTTGCAAGCCTTCTCAATGAGGCGGGAGAGCTGGGTTTTGGCTTTGTGGATGGTGATGGTTTCCATGAAGTTAGCTAACTCATGTTAGCTAAGGAGGCCGGGTGCGTCAAGAGCTCTTTTTGTGGCCGGAAATGCCGGCGGGACGCCGACGCTACGCGGGTCAGAACGGCAGCGCTAGCCGTTCGCTTTGATCATCTGCTCGGCGTGTTTGCGGGAGGTGTCGGTGAGTTTGGCGCCGCTCAACATGCGGGCGACTTCTTCGGTGCGCTCTTCGCCGACGACAGAGCGGATCGTGGTGCGGGCGCGGCCGGTGCGCTCTTTCTTCTCGATGACGTAATGATGGTCGGCGAAGGTGGCGATTTGCGGCAGGTGAGTGACGCAGAGGACCTGATTGGAGCGGGCGAGGGATTTTAGTTTCTTGCCGACGGCTTCGGCGGCGCGGCCTCCGATGCCGGTATCGATTTCGTCGAAGACCATGGTGCGCTCGGCGGGTTGACGGGTTGCGGCTCTGGCGGACGAAGGCGTCCGCCGCTCCACGTTTGATTCTACGCTGACCTTCAGAGCGAGCATGACGCGGGAGAGTTCTCCGCCGGAAGCGATGTGCTCCAGTTGGCGCATGGGTTCGCCGGGGTTAGTCGAGATCATGTAGAGGACTTGATCGATTCCGGTTGCCGACCAGTTCCCTTCTTCTTCGCCGGTAAGGTCGATGCGGAAGGTCGACTTCATGGCGAGGTCATTGATTTCGGATTCGACGAGTTTCTCGAGTTTGCGGGCGGCGTCGTGACGGGCTTTTGATAATGTGCGGGCGGCTCTTAAATACTCTGTGGCAGCTTTCGCTAAATCGGCGCGGAGTTCGCGGAGGATTTCGTCTTTGTTTTCGACCTCGGAAAGTTTGCGGGCGACTTCCGCTCCGAAGGCGATTACTTCATCGAGAGTCGGACCGTACTTGCGCTTCAGGCGATCGAGTGCGGCGAGACGGTCTTCGACTTCGGCCAGGTGCTCGGGCGAGGCGTGGATGCCTCCGGCGTAATCGCGGACGGTTGCGCCGACATCTTCCACGCTGATGCGGGCGGTTTCGAGGGCGGCGAGAGCTTCCTGGAATTTTGGCTCGTAGCGGGCAAGTTCGGCGATTTGCTTTTGCGCCGAACGCAAGGAAGCGGAGGTGGAAGCGTCGCCTTCGTAGAGCAGATCGAAGGCCTGCATGGCGGCGTTGTAGATTTTCTCGGCGTTGGCGAGAACGCGCTTTTCGGTTTCGAGGCGCTCGTCTTCGCCGGATTGCAATTTTGTTTCTTCAATTTCGTGCATTTGAAACGTCCAGAGATCGACGAGGCGAAGGCGGTCCTGTTCGCCTTGCTCTAGCTGTTCGATGCGGGCGCGGATTTCGCGCCAGGCGGCGAAGGCGTGTGCAACGGGATCGAGTTGGCTCGCAGCAAAGCTATCCAACAAGGCGAGGCGGGAGGGAGGGTCGAACGAGAGTATCGATTCGTTCTGGGCGTGGATGGTGGCGAGATGGGGCGCAAGCTGGCGCAGCACGGCGACGGTGGCGGCTTGATTGTTGACGAAGACGCGGCCCTTGCCGGATACGGAAATTTCGCGGCGGACGATTAGAGAGCCGTCTTCGGATTCGTCCAGGCCGTTGTGCTCGAGAATCTTGTCGATCGCGGTTTCGGAAGCGCCAGCGGATTCGAATACAGCGGAGACCACGGCGCGGTCGGCGCCGGTGCGAATGATTTCACTGGACGCTTTATCGCCCAGCAGCAAGGCCAGAGCATCTATAAGAATGGATTTGCCGGCGCCGGTTTCTCCGGTGAGAAGGTTGAGGCCGGAGGCGAACTCGACGGCTGCGTTGTCGATGACGGCGTAGTTTTCCAAGCGCAATTCGATGAGCACGAGGCGTCCTAAGGAGCGATGTTGAGTTTTGCGCAGCATAGCATGAAAGGCAGTGGTCAGTGGCTAGTGGTGCTAGTGGTCAGTGGCCAGTTTTTAAATCTGTGCGGCGGCGGGTGTGGAATGTGCATCGTATTCGCTACCAGGTAGTGGGCCAGTTGAACTGGTCCACTACCCGCTACCATGTTCGCTAGACATGGGGGTCTGAGTTAATCTAAGGGGTGAGTTTGGGAGGGTACGTGCGCTGCGGACGATGCGGAAATGAGAACTCCGAGGGCAACCGCTTCTGCGGGATGTGCGGAGCGGCGCTGGTGCCGACGGCACAGGCGCCGATTCCGGTCGCGCCGAGCACGGAAAGGCGAGCGGTCCCAGTTGGTGCGCCGGAAGAGTCTCGGATACCGGCACGGTCTACGAATGAAGCTTTCCCGGTAATGGCTCCGCCGATTGTGACGACGCCAGCGGTCAATCCGCCTGCTGCGCCCAGCTTTACCCCTGCTGCGCCGATCGATACTCCGCCGATCATCATTCCGGCGATCACTACTCCTGCTGCGCCGCCACGAGCGGAGAGTGATCGGGCAGTTTACGGGCCATCGTTTCTGGGATTGAACCGTCCGCCAGACGGCCGGAGTAGGGACGGTTTGCAGAGAAATGTGGTGAGCGGACACGAGCCGCATCGCCCGGGAAATCTGGATTACCTGCTGGAGGATGAAGAGGAGCCGAAGCGGGGATGGGGCAAGCTGGTCGTTGTTGTCATCGCTCTGGGTTTGATTGGCGGGTTCGGATACTTACGCTGGAAACAGGGAGGGTTCAACTTTCTGAAGCCGGCGGCTGCGACGCAGTCTCAGCAGAAAACGCCGGATTCGGCAGGCGCGCCGAACACGAACGGCGCAACTCCTGGTGATGCAGCCCCGAGTGCAGCTAATCCAAGCCCAGCCAGCCAGACTGCAAGTCCGGCGAACTCGGGGACTACGACTGCCGCGCCCGCCTCGCCGGACGCGGCGGCCAGCGGCGGTGCGGTCCCGGGCGCCGGGGCGCCTCCGAGCGGTATGGATGCAGGAACGCAGCCCCCGGCTTCATCTGTCGCGGCTCCTGCTGCGAGCGCAGTTCCAGATAATTCTTCGCCGGGGAAGCCGCAAGAGAATGCGGCTGCGGAAAAATCTTCGGCGTCTGACTCGGGGGAAGACGCTGAGGCGGGACCGGCGAAATCTGAATCGCATGCGCCGATTGCGGCGGCAAAGCCATCTCCGGCGCGGACGCGGGAGCGGAAGCCGACTCCGGTCACGCCCGTGGATATTTCGGCTGAGGCGGAGCGGTATATTTATGGGCGCGGCGTGGCGCAGGATTGCGACCAGGGACTGCGGCTGCTGAAGCCGGCGGCGGCTCAGGCAAATTCGAAAGCGATGATTATGCTGGGGACTCTATACTCCAGTGGCACATGCACGCCGCGGGATTTGCCGACGGCGTACCGCTGGTATGCGTTGGCACTGCACAAGGAGCCGGATAATCAAACGTTGCAGGATGATCTGCAACAACTGTGGAGCCAGATGACACCGCCGGAGCGGCAGTTGGCGATTAAGTTGAGCCAATAGGCATAGTCGATAATAGGAAAGAACCAAGCCTTTAACACAGAGGACACAGGGATTCACAGAGGGAACAAGGCAATCCAGTGCAGGTTGATTTTTCGTATATCCAGTGAAGGAAGAGCGAGAGCGTTTGTCGAGCCCGCGAGGACAAAGTGTTCCGGCTGATCTGGCTATTGTCACTGGCCTGAAGACCGGCGATCAAGGAGCCATGGCGGAGCTCTATGACCGCTACTCTGCCGTGGTGTATGCGGTAGCATTGCGCGTGCTGGGAGATACGGGAGCGGCGGAAGACGTGCTGCAGGAAGTATTTCTGCAACTGTGGCGGAATCCGAATGCGTTCGACGCGGCGCGCGGAAGTTTGGCAAGCTGGCTGGCCGTGGTAACGCGCAACCGCGCCATTGACTCCCTCAGAAAACGGCGTCCAGAAACAGATATTGAAGATGTAGTGTTATCGGTGGCGCCTGACCTTGCCGGAGCGGCAGAGTTGTCGCGGGCGGCGGCGAAGGTGCGCGGAGTGATGGGAGAGATGGCTCCCGCGCAGCGCGGGGCTTTGGAGATGGCTTACTGGGAAGGCATGAGCCATTCGGAAATTGCGGAGAAAACGGGAGAGCCGTTGGGGACGATCAAGACGAGGATTCGAACGGGATTGATGGCTTTGAGGAAGGCGTTTCAGACTTGAGCGAGGTTATGGGCGAAGAGCGGAGCTGCGCCCGCGGACGGCCGAGGGCGGCCATCCCTACATTGGTAGACAATGAGTGAGCACGAACAATACGCCGAAGATCTCGCACTGTACGCGCTGGATGCGCTGCGGGGAGAGGAACGGGCGAAGCTCGACCAGCACCTGGCGACGTGTGCGGCGTGCCGGCTGGAGCTGGAACAATTGCGTAGAGATACGGCGCTGCTGGCGATGTCGGCGGCGGGGCCGCGGCCGCCGCAGCGGGCACGGCAGCGGTTGCTGGAGGCGGTGGCGCGGGAGCGGCGTTTCGTGGCAGCATCTCCCACCCTTTCGCAAAGTGCGCGAAAGGATGGGGCACCCGCTTCGTCTCGGCAATCTTCGTCTCGGCAACCTTGGTGGGGTTGGTTGGGGTGGGCGGCGGCGGCGGCGGTTATTTTATTTGCGGTTTCGTTGTGGCGAGACAATGCGGTGCTACGGGCGGCTGTAGCTTCGGAAAGTTCGCGCGAGGCGGAGAGTGCGCGGCAGTTGGAGGAGTTGAGGAAGGTTGCGGCTCCGATTCTCGAACCGGAAGCGCAGCGGGTGACGCTGGTGGCGGCCAAGACTCCGCCACAACCGCAGGGCAAGGCGTTTTATTTGCGGAATCGAGGCAGTTTAGTTTTCCTGGCGAACAACATGCCTGCACTGCCGCCGCAGAAGGCTTACGAATTATGGCTGATACCGACCAGCGGGAACCCCATTCCCGCGGGAACGTTCAAGCCGGATGCGCACGGAAGCGGGAGCGTGGTGAATCCTCCGCTGCCGGCGGGAACGGAAGCCAAGGGGTTTGCCATCACGGTGGAGAACGAAGCGGGATCGGCGGCGCCGACCACGCCCATCCTGATGATGGGCGCGGGCGAGTAGAAGGTCTCTCTAAGATTTACTTCCTGGAAGATTTAGCCTAATAGTTTTCCGAAACCTTATTGGCTTTCTTGTCGAAGGTATGAGTCTTGCGATAGGCGCGGGCGATATCGCCGAGCGGGGCTTCGTAGCGGCGGTCGGAGCCGAACTCCCAAAGGGGCTGCTCTCCCTGGGCGTAGCTGTAGGTCGTGTCGCCGAGCAGCGTGGTTTCGGTTCCCATGGCGTGCGCGGCGGCATGCTCGGGATGATCCATCATGATGATGGGTTGGGGAGTATTGCTGAGGGCGCTTTGGCCAACTTGTGCGAAGGCAGCGGTGGCGCAGAGAAAGCATAGAGCGAAAATTGTGATTTTCATATTGATCCTGTCTGGGGGGATCCTGGGGCTTTCGGAGGTAAGTAGGGGCAATCGCTGTGCCAAATGCTGGCGGGCTTTATTCAGGTTAGAAGGCTGGGTAGCCGGGAATGAGAAAGAGTTTGCACATATAGAGAAAGCGTGCTGCCCGGGGCTTACCGGCAGTGGGTTAATTTGCGCGCACAGCAAAGTAAATCAGGTCGACCACGACGGGCATGAAGTACCACGAAGGCCATAGTTGCTGGGTTTGCTCCGGGTTACTTGGTGTCCTCCCTGATTATGGTACTCAAATTGAAACAGTACGGGAATTAGCCGCGGGTTTGCATGGCGCAGGCGCTGGGTGTATTGTTTTCCGCGCCGGGGGATTCGCGGGCATGGAAGAAGAGAGCTTGGTCGCCGAATTAAAGGGGGTTCGTCGCGTGGCGTTCTTGGTGGCGCCGCTGCTGGCGTTGACTCTGCTGCTGCCTATGGGCTTGCGGGCGCAAACGAATTGTGAAGAAGGAAACGGGCTGCTGGATTTCTCTCCGCCGAAAACCATGAGCGTGGAGGATGTAATCAAGAAATTTGGAACAGCGGAAGCGGCGGTGAAGCAAGCGCGCCTGCACTACACCTACAAGCAGGATGTGCTGATGCAGTCGCTGACGGGGACAAGCGTGACGGGAGAGTTTCACGAAGTCACGACTGTTTCTTATGACGCGAAGGGCAAGCGGGTCGAAGAGGTGACATTCGCGGCGCAGCCGTCGTTGCGCGGAATTCAACTGGAGCAGAATGACATGGAAGACATTCGCGTCTTCATGCCGCTGTTGCTGACGAGCGACGATCTGCCGCAGTACAACCTGACTTATGCCGGGCAACAGCACGTGGATGATCTGGATACTTATGTATTCCACGTGGAAGCGAAGAAAGAAGAAAACGGCAAGCGATATTTCGAAGGGCGAATTTGGGTTGACGCGCAGGATTTTCAGATTGTAAAAGTGTGCGGCAAAAGCGGTCCGGATAAAATCGCCGTCAAGAAACACGAGCGCGCGCACCTGCAACCGAGGTTTGTAACTTACCGGCAACAAGTGGACGGCTACTGGTTTCCGGCATATACCCGGTCGGACGACACGTTGCAATTTCCCACTGGGCCGCTGCACTTGAAGCAGGTGATCAAGTACACCGCGTATAAGCGTACGGATGGGCATTGAAGCGGAAGGCTCAATTTACGAGCAATCAGACAAATAAAACAGCCCGGACCTTTAAGGTCCGGGCTGTTGGTTTTTCGATGCTTACTGACTCTGCAAAAGCATCAAGGCGTACTTTTGTCGACTTACTGGATGACGTCGATCTTGACCGTCGTGGTTTGCGTCACGCCGCCGCCGGTGCCGGTAACGGTGATCGTGCTAAGCCCAGTACTAGCGGTCGAAGCGACCGTGATTCGCATGGTCGCGCTGCCCGAGCCCGGCGCCGCGATGGAGCTGGGTTTAAAGGCCACGGTTACGCCGGTTGGCTGACCGGTGGCGGATAAGGCGATTGCCGAGTCGAAACCGCCCGATATCGTCGTGGTTATTTTGGAAAGACCAGCGGCGCCCTGAGCGATCTTAATCTTGTTCGGTGCGGCCGTGATCGTGAAGTCGCCAGCAGCGACAGGTGCGAGAGCATTGATCAGGGCGCTCCCGTTCGGGCTGCCCCAGCCTCCGCACAGGTTGTAACCAGCTACGCAGCTAAAGCCGTTACTGCCGTTAGCACTGCTGGTGATGTCGTGGAAATCGACATCATTGTTCGCCAGATTCAGCGGATAGATGGTTGGGTTCAGGAAGCCGGGCGCGGCATCGCTGTTAGCGGCTGCCTGTTGATTGGTAAGAGCCAGGTAGCCAGCCCACATGGGAGCGGCAAAGCTGGTTCCACCGTAGAGGTTAGCGCTGCAAGTAGTTTGGTCGGCGCAGACGTAGAAAGAAAAGTTCGAGTTGGCGGAGACGTCTGGCACATCACGATCGGTTTTGGAACAAGAGCCACCGAGCGTATTGCAATCATCGGCTGCGGTGACCTGCCAGGTGGGGATCGTAATGTTGGTTCCCCAGCCGCCGCCACCATCGGACCAGACGGTTTCCGATGCCCAAGGACCGCCTGCGCTTTGGGTATCCAAGTCCGTACCGCCGACCGTCGTTACATAGGCGGAATTTGCCGGCCATGGAGCGCTGCCTCTATACCCGCCGCTGTCGCCGGCTGCCTGGAAGAAGCTCTGGCCTTGCGCAGCCATCTTCTCGAAGTAAGGATCGTCAGTGCTGGGGTCCGCTGGGCTCCAGGTCCACGACGAGCTCAATTGCAAAGGCAATGGAAGATCGGTAGACATGGCGCCCAAGAGAGCGGTATCACTGTCGTCACTCACGTACACGTACACGGTGGTGACGCCGGGAGCCATACCGAGCGCCTGAGTGATATCGATAGTTTGTTCGGTATCGTCACAGTCCTGTCTCTCGAGGCAGTTCACACTGCTTCCATCGGTGGAAATGCCGGTGACAGCGGCAGTTCTGGTTTGCCCAGCGTTCTTGTAGTAGGTGTTGACGTCGGCGATATCAAAGCCGGCGTACTCCAGCAACCCGATGTTCTGTCCGGCGCCGGTGAGGGCGGTTCCTTCGTAGTAGGCTGCGCGCATGTCGCTGCCGCAGAAGGAGGCCTGAGGACAGGATCCGGTGGTGGCATTGGACTGCACATTCTCGCTTCTCTTCGCGAGAACGGAATGAGGAATGGAATAGTTATCCAAACCGGTGATGTGCCAGAGCTGGAAGGGCAGATCGACCGAGGGTTCCCGGTCCACCGCATAGAAGGTGCGATTTTCGGTTGGGTGCTGGTACACGTTCAGGGTTACATGGAAGGCCGACTCGACGCTGGCCACCGGAGCCTTGAATTGAACGTCCATGGAATCGCGCGACCCGCCGAGTACGGTAAAGCCGTTGGCGATGGCGAAATGAATCAGAGCGTCATAGTTTTCCTGGCTGGGACCAAACTTCGCGGTGAAATCCTGCGGCGTGAGGTACTGGCGGTAGAACGGGCTGGAAGGATTGTAGAGTTCCTTGAGGAAGCTCTCGAAGCCTGCCTGATCGCGCACGGGAAGAACGATGTCGAACTTGAGGGTCTGGGTTGCGGGCAAGCGACCGATGGAAGGAGCCTGCCGGTTGAGAACGACATCGCGTACATGCTGAGTAAGAAGGGTCTTGGGCTGGGCCTGGGAAACAGTGTTCAAAGCTGGCACGATCGCGGCGACCGTGAGCAGAAATACACCTATTTTTCGAATCACGAATTCTCCTTGGGTAAGTGGAATGTTCTGTTGCGGTGCTAGGGAGTACCCCGGAAGTCCCTGCTTGGGGAGCCTCTCGGGCTGGGGGCATAGTACTACGCTTCTCCGGTTCGTGACGCAGAGATTTGTAAAAATCTGTGATCAGCAAATGGAACAGCGGAAGTGTGCAACTTCTTGCGTACAAAGAGGCGCTCCAGCTCAGACAGCAAGCTGGACCGGCCTTGCGGAAAACGAAGGAAGTTGCTCAGTTGCGACTGGTGGAGCTTGCAGAATTATCCGTTTTCGCAGGTCTGCCAGAAGGGACAGTAAATTCGAGCATTCAGTAGGCGACTGAAAAACCCCGCAAAGGAACCGGCTTTTTTTCATGAATTCAATTTACGAAAAACGAACAGAAAAGGGCGATGGCGATTTGACTTCGATTTGGCGGCACGATCAGAATCGTGGGGCTCAGTGATCCCCGGCGTGCGGTCGCTCAGGATTAGCACGGGCGTCAGCGTCACTCGTGACGAAACAATCCTTAGGAGGATGAAATGCGTAAGAGAATCGTTTTGAGCATAGCTATGCTTGCCGCCGCAAGCCTGGTCTCGGCGCAAGTGAGACGGGGCAATGGCATCGTTCCGGATTCGAGCATCGAGAGACCCGAGGACGTTGGGGTCAGAATGCATACCAACTACATGATCTACGCTCCGAATGGAGAGATTGAACCGGTGGGGAATCCCGGCGGCGAAACGCCAGCCTCGCTGGGTTGCGTCTACGACGTGGTCCCGGCCCCGCTCAGCGGGTGTCCGATTGCGACCAGCAGTTCGGTTCCGACGGGAGGAAGCGGCGTCATCGTGATAGTAGACGCGTATGACTACACCAGCGCTGCCGCAGATTTGGCGACTTTCTCTACCGAATTCGGACTGCCGGCTCCGAACTTTGCGGTGGAATATGCAACCGGTACAAGGCCGGCGAACGGCTGCAGTAACGGATGGAACGGCGAGGAGTCTCTGGACATCGAGTGGGCTCACGCCATGGCGCCAAACGCGCAGATCATTCTGATGGAAGCGGCCTCGTCGTCAAACAGCGCGCTGTATACGGCGGTGACGGCAGCGAATTCCTACATTGCGGCTCATGGCGGACGGGGCGAAGTGTCCATGAGTTGGGGCGGCAGCGAAACCAGCAGTGAGACCAGTTCGGATCATTACTTCACGGAATCCGGCGTGGTGTACTTTGCTTCGGCGGGCGATTCTCCGGGAGTCATTTATCCCAGCGCTTCGGTGAATGTAGTGTCAGCCGGAGGTACGCAGGTGAACCGCAGCGGCGGAAATTACACAAACCAGACTGCCTGGAGCGACGGTGGCGGAGGAACGAGCAAGTATGAAGCCAGGCCATCGTTTCAGAGCGGCGTCTCGGGTGTCGTGGGCACTCACCGCGGAACGCCCGATCTTTCGTTCGACTCCAGCGGCGGATCGCCGGTGGCGGTTTATAACTCGAGTTGCTACGGGGGATGGCTGGAAGTTTACGGAACCAGCGTGGCTTCGCCCTCGCTGGCGGGAATCATCAACAATGCTGGAACCTTCCATAGCAGCAGCAACGCTGAAAACACGGAGATCTACGGCAACATGAGCAACACTTCCGACTTCACAGATATTACCAGCGGCAGTTGCGGCACGCACAGCGCCACGACTGGTTATGATTTGTGCACCGGCGTAGGCGTGGATCATGGACTGCTGGGAAAGTAGTTTCTTAGAGTTCCCCCTAAAAACCCGCTCCGCAAGGGGCGGGATTTTTTATTGCAACGGAAACTAAAGCACGTCGTCGTGCGGGACTTCGATGGCGCGTCGGCTGCCATATTTCTGGAAGACGGATTCGCGGGAGACGACGCCTTCCAGGCGGTGGGAGTCGGCGCGATTGACTACCGGGATGAGCGGGTAGTCGTTGACGTAGCGGAGCGCCGAATCAAGAGGAAGATCCGGATAAAGACTGGGCAGCGACTGCACTTTGAGAGCCGAAGCCAACGTGAGTTCCCCTTTGCCCTCGCGGTAAAGACGCTGGAGATGCTCACGGGTGACGGTGCTCCAGCCGCTGGGATGCATGCGCACCAGAAAAGCGGCGTCGGTGGAATTCTGAACCCGGCGGAAGTTGGCGTCAACATAATCCTGCGCGTTGAGAATCGCTTCGGGAACGGGAAGCATGGCGTCTTCGACGCGAAGAATAGTTTCTTCACGTTCTTCCTCCAGGGACGGCAAGATGAGTCCATCCTGGCGAGTGAGCAGATCGAAGATGGGGATGCTTTGCAGGCTCCGCGAGACCAGGTAAGAAAAAGTATTGGCAACGATCACGGGAACGATGATCTCGTAGTTGCCGCTGACTTCGAGCACCATGAAGACGGAGGTCATGGGGACGCGCAGGAATCCGGCGAAGAGAACACCCATGCCAACCAGGACGTAGGTTCCGGTCGAGCCGGTGAGATGGGGAAAGTAGAAGCGCTCGATATCGCCAACGGCGCCGCCGAGCATGGCTCCGATGAAAAGCGTGGGAGCGAACATTCCGCCGGGAGTGCCGCTCACGAAGGAAATGGTAGTCGCAATGATTTTGAAAAGCGCGAGGAGCGCGAGAACTTTCCAGGCGTACTGGCTGTGCATGGCCTGATCCATGGAGTCGTAGCCTGCGCCCATGACTTGGGGAAACCCGAGAAAGCCAATGAATCCGACGAGGAGTCCGGCGACGGCGGGTTGAAGATATTGGGTCCAGCGCGGCAATGCCTTGAGAATCGAGCGGAAGTAGCCGATGGCTTTGGCGAACGCAACCGAGGCCAGGCCGCCGACAATGCCGAGGACGGCGTAGGCGATCAGCTCGGTGGGACGCTTGAACGTGGTAACGGGAATCCGGAAGAGTGGTTCGCTGCCAAGAAACGAGCGCACAACTACAACGCTGGCGACAGCGGAAAGGACGACGGAGCCGAGGATGCCGGCGCTCCAGCGGCCGATGACTTCTTCGATGACGAAAAGGACGGCAGAGATGGGAGCGTTGAAAGCGGCGGCGAGGCCGGCGGCAGCGCCGACGGGAGCCATGAGGCGAAGTTTTTCGCGGGAGATTTCGAGCTGGCGTCCGAGGGCAGATGCAATGCTGGCGCCGATTTGCAGCGAAGGATCTTCGGGACCGAGCGATTGGCCGGAGCCGATGGCGATGCCGGCGCAGATAAATTTTCCCACGGCGGTACGAAACGGAATGAATCCGTTGAAGATGTAGAGCGCGGACTTAGTCTGATTTACTCCACTGCCACGGATGCCGGGAAAAACACGCATCACGAGCGCAGCGACGACGAGCCCGGCAACCGACGGAACTACGAACAAGCGCCAACTATGGGTTTGCGGAAGTGGGCCGAGCAGAGCAAGGTGCATCCAGTCGATCGCGAGGCGGAAACAGACGACAGCGAGGCCGGAGAAGATTCCGATGAAGACGGATAGAATCAGGAAAAATACTTCTTCATGGAAGACACCTTCGAGCGTAGAGAACAGGCGGCGTGAGGTAGTAACACGCGCCAGAGGAGTGGACGCGGACGTCGCCGATGAATCCACGATGGGAGCGTTGCCGGCGTTGCTCATTGACTAGTGGCCTCGCGTTTTTGGGAGATCAGCAAGAGAGCCAGGTCGAGGCCTTGCGGCGCGCCGCAGGTTGTGGCCGTCTGTTGTTCGATTTGAAAGACCACATCCATGATCGCATCCGGCAGATCGGTTTCCGCAGGAGAGCGAAGCAAATCCAAATCCGGCTTGGCAAGCAGCCAGCGAGCTTGCAATCCAGGGAGCGGCGAGGTCGGCGGAGTGGCCCTGGGTTTGAGGTCGATGCCTGACTGCTGGGCGCAGGCGGTGAGCCGGTCTTCGGCTTGCGCGAAGGCGGCAGTGATGCGGCGGTTACGCTCGGCATCGGAAATATGGCTGCGGAATGGATTGGAGCTGAGAACTAAATTGGTGGAGTCGAGGAGTTGCCGGGCTTCGGTATCGGAGGGATTGGCATTCACGGCGCTGTGCAAATAACGCTCGGCGCTGCGATAGTTGCCCGAGAGGTAGGCGGTTTCGCCGGCTCCGGCGAGGGCATTCGGATTACCGGGATCGAGATGGAGGACTTCTTCGTACTGGGCGAGCGCGCCGGGATAATCGAGAACTTGGCGGAAAAGTTGCGCGGCCTGAAGATGCTGGGCGGAATCGGGAGGCAGCGCGGCGGCGAGAGCAATGAGTTCGGAATCGGCCTGGGCGCGCGCGCCTTCCTTGAGTAGAAACTGGATTAGTTCGATGCGGGCGCGGTTCCGGTTGGCATCGAGGTTGGAATTCCAGACTCCGTACATGGCATTGTGGTAGTAGCGCGTGGCGTCCTCGATGGAGCCGCGATGGGCGGCGACGCGGGCGAGGGCTAGATTGACCGCGGCGTCCTGCGGAGTGCGCTGCCAGAGAGCGAGGAGATAGGATTCAGCTTCGTCGAGACGGCGGGGATCGTTGCTATCGCGCAGAGCGCGGGCCAGACTGAGTTGATATTGCGAATTGCTGGGATCGCAGGTGAGGGCGGCGCGGAAGGCGGCGATGGCATCGTCGAAGTGGGCGGCTTTGGCGCTTTGCAGCCCCAACTCATAGAGCTTGCGGCCGCGTGCCTGCTGGTTGGCGGTGTAGCGGGTGACGAGATGGCTGACGGCGGCAAAACCGGTGGCCGCGGCCAGGGTGAGAACGAGCAGAATCACGGGAGCCGAGCGCGGAATCAGATGGGGGATCTTCCTCGACATATCTCGTATCACGATATCATTTGATGGCTGTGTCGCACGCGGCGATGAAGACAAAAATGGAATAACTACAGGTCTTTGTTCCATCTTCAGGTAAGATATTGCGTTCGCCGGACCGCCGAAAAATGAATCGAGAATATCTTAAGAGATACAGCCAGGAACTGAATCGGGACATGGAAGCGTTGGTCTATGGGCATGCGGGTACGCCGCTGGTGGTGTTTCCGACCTCCCAAGGTAGGTTCTTTGAGTATGACGACCGGGGCATGATTGGCGTGCTGGCGCCGAAAATCGAACGCGGTGAGCTGCAACTGTTTTGTCCGGACGCCGTCGATGCCGAAAGCTGGTACAACAAGGGCGTGCATCCCAAGGTTCGTGTGCTACGCCATTTGCAGTATGAGCGCTATATTTTGCATGAGCTGCTGCCGTTTATCCGGTGGAAGAATCAGACGCCGCGGCTGGCGATGACGGGGTGCAGCTTCGGCGCGTATCACGCTATGAATTTTGCCCTGAAGCATCCCGATGTGGTGACGCACTGCGTGAGCATGAGCGGGGCGTTCGATATCCACCAATTCCTGGATGGATATTACGATGACGATTGCTACTTCAATTGCCCGCCGGATTTTCTGCCGAATCAAAATGACGACTGGTTTCTGAGCCACTACCGGCAGATGAAGATTGTGCTGGGGTCGGCGGATTGGGATATCTGTTTGGACCAGAATGTGAAGTTTTCGGCGATTTTGAATGGCAAGGCAATTCCGCACTGGCTGGATGTTTTCGGGGATAATTCGAAGCATGATTGGCCGCTGTGGTTGAGGATGGCGGAGAAGTATTTTTAGGCAGTGGTCAGTGGCAGTGGCCAGTAATCGGAGGGGAGGAACAAGTTGATTCAATGCCCCATTTGTCTTGAATTCGTTCCACTCCTAGTGCGCGATCATAACCACCAGACGGGCTACATTCGCGGCGCAATTTGCAATCCCTGCAACGGGAAGCTTGGGCTTTTGGAACGGCATCCCGAGAGCTACTACCTGCGAAAGAAACCCGGCGGACGGCGATGGCGGCGATGGGTGCATGACAACGCCGAAAGAATTTATACCCATCTGCAAAAGAACACAGGTGTGCGCATGGGACGAAAATGGCGGGAGTATGCTATCCGGGACTGGGTAGCCGATGCGATGAAGGTCGTTGGGGGAGCAAGTGGCCAGTGATCAGTAGCGCGGTGGAGAGGGTAGGGATCCTTCGACTGCGTGATTGCTTCGCTTCGCGAAACAATCACTTCGCTCAGGATGACAAATCTAAGGGGAACAAATCTTATTTGGAGATGAATCGGTGAAGAAAATTGGAATCTTATTTGGGATGGAGAATACGTTTCCGCCGGCGCTGGTGGAGACGATTAATTCGATGAAGGTCGAGGATGTGACGGCGGAGTTTGTGTCGATCGGCGGGATCCGGATGGACGAGCCGCAGAAGTATGCGGTGATCATCGACCGGATTTCGCAGGACATTCAGTTTTATCGCGCTTACCTGAAGAATGCGGCGCTGCAGGGAACGATTGTGGTGAACAATCCGTTCTGGTGGACGGCGGACGATAAGTTTTTTAATTATGCGCTGGCGCACAAGCTGGGCGTGGCCATTCCGCCGACGGTGATTTTGCCGCACAATAAGCACCCGGAAGGGACAACCGACCGGTCGATGCGGAATTTGATATTTCCGCTCAACTGGCAGGAGCTTTTTGATTACGTCGGCTTCCCTGCTTTTCTGAAGCCTTATTCGGGCGGCGGATGGAAGTATGTCTACCACGTGCATTCTCCAGAGGAATTTTTCCAGCACTACAACAACACGGGCGATCTGTGCATGACGTTGCAGCACGGCGTGGTGTTTGAGGAGTATTACCGGTGCTATGTGGTGGGTCAGGAAAAAGTGCACATCATGAAATATGACCCACGGCTGCCGCATCATGAGCGCTATGTGAAGGGGAATCCGCCGCCGTCAACGGAAGCTTTAAGGGTCAGAATCGAAAAAGACGCGCTGACTTTGTGCCGCGTGCTCGGCTATGACTTGAATACGGTGGAGTTTGCGGTGGAGGGTGGAGTACCCTATGCGATTGATTTTCTGAATCCGGCGCCGGATGCGGAGATTACGTCGGTGGGGCAGGAGAATTTTGACTGGATTGTGAATGCGGTGGCAGAGATGGCGGTGAAGATGGCGGTGACGGGAGAGGATCCGGCGAGGGAAATGCGTTGGACTTCATACCTCGCGGGGAAGGTTCCGGTGGAGAAGGCAGAGCGTAAAGGAGAGCCGGCCTGGGTGGCGGAGCGGAAGCGGGGGAAGGTGGCGAAGTAGGCGGTCGAGCTGCGCTCGACCGGACAGCCGAGGGCGGCTGTCCCCACATGAAGCACTCGTAGGGAGTTGAGTGGACGAATTAAAGAGGAAGCGCTTTCTCTGGGGTTTGGTGCTGGCGTGGGCGCCTTGGGCGCCCATTCTGGTTGGACTCGGCCACACGCTCTTAGGCATCTCAAGACAAAAGGCGACTGGGATCGGTGTAGTGGCCGGCGGCCTCACTGAAATATTCGTGGTGTGGGGCATCGGGGCAATCGTGATCGGCCAAGTGGTGGCGATGATCTTACTGCTTCGGGCATTTTCTTCCGGGCATTGGATTCGGAGCTTGTTTGCTGTCGTGTCCGTTTTATTGAGTGCATTAATGCTCATTCTTGTGGGTCTTTTCCTGTGGTTATCCTGGTTCCAGGCGCACCATAACTTCTGATCAGCATTCTTGGCGCCATTGATATACTGTTTAGACTTGATTTGCCCGTCCTTTTGCGAAGAGCGCGAAAAAATGGGCCACCCGGGAGTTTGGGAGCTCTCGACAGGACCAAGGTTCCTCGCTTCGCTCGGAATGACAAGAATTAAAACCGAGTGACAAGAATTAAACGGAATGACAAGAGGAATTAGTTAGCGGTGACCGTATGAAACCTACTTTCACTATCGGGATTGAAGAGGAATATCAGACGATCGATCCGGAGACTCGGGATCTGCGGTCGCATATTCAGGCGGAACTGTTGGAGAAGGGCCAGCTCATCCTGCAGGAGCGGGTGAAGGCGGAGATGCACCAGTCCGTGGTGGAGGTGGGGACCGGGGTTTGCAAGAACATCAAAGAGGCCAAAGCGGAAGTGAAGATGCTGAGGCGGGATATTATCCGGCTGGCCCGGGAGAACGGGTTGCGGCTGGCGTCGGTGGCCACGCATCCGTTTTCGGACTGGCGGACGCAGGATATTAATCCGGACGCGCGTTACAAAAATATTGTGGAAGATATGCAGCTGGTGGCGCGGGCGAATTTGATTTTTGGGCTGCACGTGCATATTGGGATTGAGGATCGCGAGACCGCGATCCACATGATGAATCATGCGCGGTATTTTTTGCCGCATCTGCTGGCGCTCTCGACCAATTCGCCGTTCTGGCTGGGGATGAATACCGGGTTGAAATCGTACCGCTGCAAGGTGTTCGACAAGTTTCCGCGGACGAATATTCCGGATTACTTTCCCAGCTGGGGCGAATACGAAAATTTCATCAAGCTGCTGATCAAAACCAACTGCATTGATAACGCAAAAAAGATATGGTGGGATATCCGGCCGCATCCGTTCTTCAATACGATCGAGTTTCGGGTATGCGATATTCCGATGCGGGCGGATGAGACGATCGCGATCGCGGCGCTGATCCAGGCGACGGTGGCGAAGCTGTATAAGCTGCATACGGCAAATCAGGGATTTCGGCTTTACCGGCGGGCTCTGATCATGGAGAACAAGTGGCGGGCTTCGCGCTATGGCATGGACGGAAAGCTGATCGATTTCGGCAAACAGATTGAAGTGCCGGCGCGGGATTTGATTCGCGAGTATCTGGAATTTGTCGACGACGTGGTGGATGAACTGGATTCACGCGAGGAGTTGGAATACATCCACACCATGCTGGAAAACGGCAGCGGGGCCGACCGCCAGCTGCGCGTGTACGAGGAGACTGGAGATTTGAAGAAAGTTGTCGATTACATAATTGAGGAGACGGAAACCGGGATCGAGGATGAGGCTGAACCGGTGAGAAAAGTAGGATGACGATACCTGCCGAATCTACGAACAACCAAGTCAAAGCCCCCGCGCCTTCGACAAGCTCGGGGCAAGCTCAGCCGCAAAGTACGCGACTCGGATGGGGCGCCCGCGCGAATCACATTGCTTTCGATCCGGAATACGGGCAGGGGGCGCGGAATGCGGTGAGCGTTTGTTTGCGGGTGCAACCGGACGAGAAGGTTTGCGTGATCACCGACGAGGCCACTATCGAGATCGCGGCGGCGGTCGTCAGCGAATTGGATCGCTTGGGCGCGCCTTATCGGGTGTGGGTGCTGGAAGATTTGGCGGAGCGTCCGCTGAAGGATTTGCCGGCGGAGATTCTTGCGGACCTCGAGACCAGCCAGGTTTCGATCTTTGCGGTGTGGGCGCAGAGGAATGAACTGCGTTCGCGCATGCAAATGACGGATGTGGTGAATCGGAAAAAAATTCGGCATGCGCACATGGTGAACATCAACCGGCAGATCATGCTGGAAGGCATGCGGGCGGATTTCCAGAAGGTCGACCGCTTAAGCGCGAAAGTGGTTGCCATGGTGCGCAAGGCGAAGCGGGTGCGCGCGAAAACCGCCGCGGGAACGGACTTGACGGCCGATTTGAATCCCAATTACCGCTGGCTGAAGACCAGCGGGATTATCACTCCCGAGAAGTGGGGAAATTTGCCGGGCGGTGAAATTTTCACGACTCCGGGCGAAGTGAATGGGACGTTCGTGATTGATGGCGTGGTGGGCGATTATCTCTGTACGAAGTTCGGGAATTTGCAGGGCGCGCCACTGACCATTCACATGAAGGGAAACCGGCTGACGGAGGCGCATTCCGAGAATCGCGAACTGGAAGACGATTTCTGGAAGTACACGCACACGGACGAGAACAGCGACCGGGTGGGCGAATTTGCCATTGGTACGAACATCGATTTGAAAGACGTAATTGGGCAGATTTTGCAGGATGAAAAATATCCCGGGGTGCACATTGCGTTTGGAAATCCTTACGGGGCGCACACCGGAGCGGAGTGGGATTCATCGACGCACATCGATGTGGTGGGACGGAAGTTCAATATTTGGGTGGACGACGAGCAGATTATGCAAGATGGGAAGTTTTTGGTGGAGGCGTAGGGCGATCGTTCGTGAAGAGAATTCCCTGCGAAGGCCGCGGGGGATGTTTAGCTTAAAGGGGTCTTTCGACTTCGTAGGACGCCCACTTCGTGGGCATCCTGGCCCGCTCAGGATGACAGGCCGTTAGAATGATTTGCCGGCGGGGCGCCGGCGCTGCACGGTACCTAAGCGCTACGATGATTCCTTCTCTTCGAAAGCAGTTTAACGCCAGTTTTACTCCTGAAAAATATCGGACATTCCTGCGGCGGATGGATGAGGCTTGCGGAACGCATGTGTCGTTTCGCTTATCGGAGACGCCTTGTTTTTTCCCGAAGGAACTCCTGGATCGCATGGCGGACGACGGGAAAGTTTTAATCCGGCAACTGGTGGAAAATCCGGAGTACCTGGCGCGATCGAATGCGGCGATTCCGGAGGAGTATAGAGTTCCGAACGAACCGGCGCATCCCATGTTTGTGCAGGTGGATTTTGGATTAGTGCGCGATGCCGGGGGAGAATTGCAGCCGAAGCTGGTGGAGTTGCAGGCCTTCCCTTCCCTGTATGCGTATCAGGTGACACTGGCGCAGAACTACATCGAGGTTTATGGACTGGGTCGAGGGTCGGCTTCCGGCTTCCGGCTTCAGGTTTCCGGAGCGGCGCCGCTGAACTATTTCCTGGGCGGGCTGAATGAAAAGTCTTATCGCGAACTTTTGCGGGCGGCGATTGTCGGCCGGCATGATCCTGAGAATGTGATCTTGATGGAGATTCATCCGGAAGCGCAGAAAACGTTGCCCGACTTTTTGATGACGGAGAAGATGCTGGGAGTTCGGGCTGTCGATATCGAGGCGATTAAGAAGGACGGTGCGCGGCTTTACTACGAACGAAATGGGATGCGGGTGCCGATCCGGCGGATTTATAACCGGGCGATTGTCGATGAGTTACAGCGCAAGAATGTGAAGCTGGGTTTCGATTGGCGAGACGATCTTGACGTGGAGTGGGCGGGGCATCCGAACTGGTATTTTCGCATCAGCAAATTTTCCATTCCTTATTTGCGGCACGAGTCGGTGCCGAAGACTTGGTTTCTGGATGAGCTAGAGCGGATTCCGGACGATTTGCAGAACTACGCGCTGAAACCGTTGTATTCGTTTGCCGGGCTGGGCGTGGTGATTGCGCCGACAAAAGAAGATATCGCGGCGATTCCGGCGGAGAAGAGAGCGGATTATATTTTGCAGGAGAGGCTGCACTTTGAGCCAGTGATCGAGACTCCGTATGGCGGGACCAAGGCGGAGGTTCGGGTGATGTATGTGTGGCTGGAGAAGCTGGAGGCGGTGCTGACGATCATCCGCATGGGGCGTGGGCTGATGATGGGCGTGGATCATAACAAGGATATGGAGTGGGTGGGAGCGTCGGCGGGGCTGTGGGTGGAGTAGTAGGAGCGGGGCGTCGGAAGCGTTGAGCCCGGCCCCTATCAGTGCGGAAGAGCAGAGATCCTTCGACTGCATGATTGCTTCGCTTCGCGAAGCAATCATTTCGCTCAGGATGACAGTGCCGTTTTCTAACCGATTCTTTTGACGACGTTGGTTTGGAGTTCGCGGCCGTTGGGGCGGCGCAGGTAGAGGCGGTCGCCTTGCAGGCGGGCGACGACGCGATCGCCGGGCTTCCATTCGCCGGGCAGGTAACCATCGGCGGCGGCGACGTCATACTCCCCGGTATAGACGACGCCTTCGAGATTGACCACGACCGCAGGATGAGGGATGTGAGCGGCGGTTTCGCGAAGAATTTCTGCTTCAGCCTGGCACCAGTTCTCGACGTCGTGGCCTTCTGCCTCTCCTTTTAGGCGATAGAGTTCGGTGGCCCGGCGCCGGATTGCCTCTTGCATTTGGGGGGAGTATTTGCCTGCCTTCTGATCCATGCCGACGTGCCTCAGGTTTCTTTAGTGCGGATAAATTCATAGTAGTCGCAGCTGTCGCGCATATGACTTGAATGGACACACAAAAGGACACAGCAGTTGTCAGTTCGGGAAACGCAAGATCAAGTGCGGCTGACGAACGCTGCCATGGGCGGCATCTAAGCCAGTAGAGGCTTTAGTTGACCGCCATCCGTAGCGAAGCCTAACATTACGGCGTTCGGGAGAGTAGTTCTTTCATGATCGGCCAGACCGTGTCCCACTATCGCATCCTAGGCAAGCTTGGGGGCGGTGGTATGGGCGTGGTTTACGAAGCCGAGGACCTGAAACTGGGGCGGCACGTCGCGCTGAAGTTTATTCCAGAAAATCTTGCGGGCGACTCTAAATCGCTGGAACGGTTCGAGCGGGAAGCCAGAGCCGCGTCGCTTTTAAACCATCCTAATATCTGCACCATCCACGGTATCGAAGACAACAACGGACATCCCTTCATCGTGATGGAGAAACTGGAGGGCGAAAGCCTGAAGCAGTGCATCTCCGGGCATGCGCTGGAAACGGAGAAGGTGCTCGATATAAGCATCCAGGTGGCCGATGCGCTGACGGCGTCGCACGCCAAGGGGATCGTGCATCGGGATATTAAGCCGGCAAATATTTTTCTGACTCCGGGCGGGCAGGTCAAGGTTCTGGATTTTGGGCTGGCCAAGCTGGTGCATAACGTCGGAACTGATAGCGACGGAGTGGCGGCTGACAATTCGTTGACCGCAGTGGGAGTGATTCCGGGGACGGCGGTTTATATGTCGCCGGAGCAGGCGCGCAGCGAAGAAATCGACTTCCGCAGCGACCTGTTTTCGTTTGGCGTGGTGATGTATGAGATGTCGACGGGGAAAAAACCGTTTACGGGAAAGAATTCCCTGATGACGCTGGATGCGGTTTTGCACAATAAGCCGGTGCCGCCGGGAGAATTGAATCCGAAGGTGCCGGTGGAACTGGAAGGCATCATCGGCAAGGCGATGGAGAAGGACCGCAAGGACCGCTACCAGAGCGCCACGCAGATGAAGGCCGACCTGCAGCAACTGAAGCGGGAGAACGAGTCCGGGCAGATGCGGAGCGGACTGCACTCCGCGCGGCTGCGGGTGGCGAACAAGACATTTGGCCGGGCGGGGAGCAAGTGGCAGCTTTGGCTTTTGCTGGGGAGTCTGGCGATGTTGGCGACGGTTTTAGCGGCGGTGGGTGCGTACTTTTGGAAGCACCGGGAAGCGGCCAACGCGGAACAGAAAAATGCGATCGCGGTGCTTCCTCTGCAGAACATGAATGGCGATATCAGCGTCGATTATTTGCGCTTTGCGCTGGCAGATGAACTAACCAGCGTATTAAGTTATTCGCGGTCGCTAGAAGTGCGGCCGTCGTCGGTGACTCGGAAGTATGTTGAGGCTGACATCGATCCCCACAAAGTAGGCCTGCAACTGCATGTGGGGCGGCTGCTGACGGGGCACTTTATGCGCCAGGGTGAACAGTTGACCGTGACCCTGGAGGCGATCGATGTACCGAACGACCGGCTGCTGTGGCAGGGGAACGCCACTGCGTCCGTGAACGATTTGATTTCTCTCCAGTCGCAATTGAGCACGCAGGTGCAGCAAGGACTATTGCCCGCGTTGGGTGTAGCTGCGGGAGCGTTGAGCACGGCGTCGCGTCCGAAGAGTCAGGAGGCCTATGACCTCTATCTGCATAGTTTGGCGCTGCCCCATGATCCTGGTCCAAATAAAGATGCGATTGCGGTGCTGGAGCACGTGGTTGGGGAGGATCGAAACTATGCGCCGGCATGGGAGGCGCTGGGCCAGCGGTATTACTTCGACTCGGTCTTCGGCGGCGGCGGCGAGGCCATGTTCCAGCGCTCGAGTGCCGCGTACGAGCGGGCGCTCTCGCTTGATCCGAACCGGGAGATGGCGGCCAGCAATCTGATTGTCAATCGCGTGGAGCGGGGCGAACTGGGGCGGGCTTACGATGCCGCCACGGATTTGGTACGGCGCAGGCCGCAGAGCGCCGACGCACACTTTGCGTTGAGCTATGTGTTGCGGTATGCGGGGATGCAGGAGAAATCGGCGCAGGAGTGCAATGCGGCGCGGTCGCTCGATCCGGGGAATTTCACTTTCCGGTCGTGCGCGTGGGCGTTTATGGAATTGGGCCAGACGGACCGGGCGATGGACTTCGTGCATCTGGATGCGGGCTCGGAGTGGGCGGCGTGGGCAACTCCCTATGTTTATCTAACCGCCGGAAACATGGCGCAGGCGCGGGAGGCGGTGAAGAGTGTGGCCAAGGCTCCGTTCTACCACCGCGACTTGCTGGTGGCGTGCACGCAGACGCAGCGTCCGGCGGATATGGACAGGATTGCTCGGGAAGCGGAATCGTCGGTGATGACGGAACCCGATCCGGAGGCGTGGTATCACGTGGGTGCGTTGATGGCGCATTGCGGGCAGAAAGATGCGGCGCTGCGTTTGCTGAAGGCGGCGGTGCAACAGAATTACTGCGCGTACTCGGCGTTGCTGGCCGATCCGCTGCTGAAGGGCCTGCGCAAGGAAACGGCCTTCGATGAGGTGCTGACGGCGGCCAGCACTTGCCAGGAGACACTGAAGGAAGGGCGGCAGTGACAACGGTCCGTGGTCAGTTTTCAGTGGTCCTCAGGCGGCCGTCCCGGCCGCGCCGTTTTCTTTGCGGTCTAAGTCAAAGTGGAAGGTTCGTGGATAAAGATATAAGGAAGGCGGTCTGAACGGCATGACGCCGGCGGAAAGTTCGGAGACGCGGACGTATCGCAAGGTTGACGTGCGTATCGTGCCCTTCCTTTTTCTCTGTTACATTTTGGCGTATCTCGACCGGGTCAACGTGGGATTTGCGAAGCTGCAGATGCTGAAGGACCTTTCGATGAGCGATACGGCGTTCGCTACGGGCGCCGGTATTTTCTTTATTGGTTATTTCTTTTTCGAAGTTCCGAGCAATGTGCTGCTGAAGAAATTCGGCGCGCGCATGTGGATTGCCCGGATCATGATTTCCTGGGGCGTTATCTCTGCGTGCATGATCTTGGTAAAAGGCGAACGGTCTTTTTATGCCATGCGGTTTTTGCTGGGTTTGGCCGAAGCGGGGTTCTTCCCGGGAGTGATTTTTTATCTGACTTTGTGGTATCCCTCAAAACTCCGATCCACGCGAACCGCATGGTTTGTGGCTGCGATCGCGGTATCGGGAGTCGTCGGCAATCCCATATCCGGCTGGATTATGGATACGCTTTCCGGCGCAATGAAGTTGGCCGGGTGGCAGTGGCTTTTTCTGGCGGAAGGCATCCCTTCATTCCTGGTTGGCATTTGGGTGATCTTTTATCTGGAGAGCGGCATTGAAGAAGCGCAATGGCTTACGCGCGAGGAAAAGATGTTGCTGGTGCAGAACCTTGAAGCTGAGGACAAGCATAAGACGGAACATAAACTGAGGGATGCTTTCACCAGCGGGAAAGTCTGGGCACTGTGCGCGATTTATTTCACTCTAATGATCGGCTTATACGGCATTGCCTTCTGGCTGCCGACGATCGTGAGGGCGTTTGGTTTGAAAGGTTATCTGAGGGTTGGCCTGATTAGCGCGATACCGTATGGCGTGGCCGTGATCGGGATGATTCTCCTGAGCAATCACTCGGATAAAACCGGAGAGCGGCGGCTGCATTATGTGGCAAATGTTGCGGCTGGGGCCGCGGGTCTGGTTTTGAGCGGAGTGTTTGCGTCGAGCCCCGTGTTGGCGATCATTTTCTTGTCGCTGGGCACGCTGGGGGTGATTGGGTCCATGCCTTTGTTCTGGCCGTTGCCGTCGGCATTCTTGGCCGGGACTGCCGCGGCCGCGGGGATTGGCATCGTGAACTCGGTGGGCAATTTGGGCGGCTACGTTGGACCCAATATTCCGATCTGGGCGAGACATTTTTCTTCGGACCCATCGGCTGCGTTGTACGTTATTGCGGGAATCTTGATGGTTGGGGCTCTGTTGACGTATTTTTTTATACCGCGAACTTTGCGCGTGCGCGTGGGAGCCACCTAAATGTTCATCGTAACGAGGAAAGAATTTGCGTCCGAGCGCGGTTAGGCCCCATCCTTGTAGGGTGAAATATTTGGAAGCCAGCCATTTCGTGGGCCGCCCCTTGCGGCACACCTTAATCGCCGCGTCTACTCCTACGTCATTCTTATTAGTGCTTGCAGTGTTTCCGGTCCTGCTCATGGCTGCGCCGCAGGCAAGGGATGGATCGGCGCGTCCGGTCACTGCCGCGCCAACGACCGAAACTCAACAATCAGTCGTAACGGATTTTCCTCAACTTCCGTACCAGGGAACACCCCCGGATCTTCCGCAAGATCAAGGAACGCTGGGGCTGCGATTGATGCTGCGGAAGCTGGGCACGACGGCGCGGCTGATGCAGACGGTGGCGCATCCGGATGATGAAGATGGCGGAATGCTGACGCTGGAAGCGCGTGGGCGCGGGGCCAGCGTGCTGTTGATGACGCTGAACCGCGGTGAAGGCGGGCAGAATAAAGTTGGCAGTAATTTGTCCGACGTGCTGGGCGTGCTGCGCACGGAGGAACTGCTGGCCGCGGACGAGTATTACGGGGTGCAGGAGCGGTTTTCTCGCGTAGCGGATTTCGGCTTTTCGAAAAGTGCGGAGGAAACTTTTCAGAAGTGGGGCGGGCACGATGTCGCGCTGGCGGATATGGTGCGCGTGATTCGAACGTTTCGTCCCGACGTGCTGGTGGCGCGCTTTTCGGGAACCGACAGAGATGGACATGGGCATCATCAGGCATCCAGCATTTTGACGCGGGAAGCTTACCGGGCGGCGGCCGATCCGAAGCGGTTCCCCGAGCAGATTGCCGAGGGATTGCAGCCGTGGCAGGCGAAGAAGCTTTACATCGGTAATGTGTGCGGGTTTGGCGCGATGACGTGCCCGGATGCGAACTGGACGGTGAAACTGAATACGGGTGAACCAAGCGCCGATCTGGGAGGCTCGTACGTGCAGTTCGCGATGCAAGGATTGCGGCATCAACTGTCGCAGGGGTCTGCGAACTGGACGGTCGATCCGGGAGACCGGTTTACGTTTTACAAGCTGGTGGATTCGATTGAGCCACCGAAGCTGGACAAAGATGGGCATGAAAAAGATTTCTTCGATGGAATCGACACCAGTTTGCTTGGCTTGGCGAAACGGCTGGGATCGGAAGAGGCTAAGCTTCCGCAGTTGCGGCACGAATTGAGCGAGGTCTCCAACAAGATTGTGCAAGCGAGTGAGGATGCGAGGGAAAACGATGCGTCCGCGGCAGCGGCACCTTTGATGGTAGTGGTGGCCACGCTCAAGCGAGTTAGCGAGGAAGCAGGTAGATCAAGTCTGAGTACGGGCGTGCAAGCTGATTTGCTGGCACGGCTGGAGGAGAAACGAGAGCAAGCGGAGACCGCGCTGAACGAGGCATTGAACGTGAGCCTGTCGGCGACGATTGTTTCGCGAGTGGGAGCAAATGGCGAAGCGCTGAAGGAACCTGCGAAAAAAGAAGCGGATGCTGTGACTACGGTTTCGCCGGGGCAGGAGTTTTTGGTCGGAGTGGATTTTCATAACGGATCGAAGGAAAGGCTTTTCGTCGACGGATTGAAGTTAGAAGTCCCGGCGGGATGGGGAACGATTTCCGATAAGACGAAACGCGTCGCAGTGAAGCCGGGGGACGATGTGCGGGTTGTTTTCCGGCTGAAAGTCCCGAGCGATGCGGCTTATACGCGGCCATACTGGCACCGTGACGATCCGGAGACAGAGAGTGTGAACCGCATCGACGAGGAAAAATATGCGACTCTCCCGTTTCCGCCACCGGTGCTGCGAGCGCGGGTAGAGTACTCGGTTGAAGGCGGGGGCGGCGCACAAGAAAAGAATGGCATAGACGCGACGGTTGTGAGCACATTTGTGGACGATGCGGGCAAGGAGCGCGCTCGTCCGCTGGCAGTGGTGCCGGCCTTCTCGGTGGCGCTGGAACCGGGAACGCATGTGATCTCGACGCACAATGGCGCGAGTTCCACGGTTACGGTGGGCGTGAGCAGCAATCTTAATCGCGAAATGTCCGGCATGTTGCGATTGGAGTTGCCGCAGGGTTGGCGGTCGGAGCCGGCGCAGAGCGCGGTGAAGTTTATGCATCGCGGAGAGAAACAGGATTTTCAGTTCAAGGTCTTCCCTGCCGGTCTACAGGAAGGAAGAGCCAAGGTACGGGCGATTCTCGAGGCCGGCGGTGAGAACTTTAACGAAGGCTATACGCTGGTGGCGCGGGAGGATCTGGGCAGCTTTTACTATTACCAACCGGCAGTACAGCATGTGAGTATCGTGGACGTGCAGGTGCCGCACGATTTGAAAGTCGGCTATATCATGGGCGCGGGCGATGACATTCCCACTGTGTTGCAGCAAGTGGGAATAAATGTGACTCTGGTCTCGCCGGAGGAACTCGCTGGCGAGGACCTAACCAAGTACGGAACGATCGTGCTGGGGATTCGCGCCTACGACACGCAGAAAGATGTGGCCGCGAATAACAAGAAGCTGCTGGATTTTGTGGCGGCAGGCGGAACGCTGGTGGTGCAGTACAACAGCGGAGTCGCGGATTTCAACAGCGGGCATTTCACGCCGTATTCTGCGGAACTGAGCCGGGCGCGGGTTTCGGTGGAGGAAGCGCCGGTCGATATTCTGGCGCCTGACGATGGAGTATTTCATTATCCGAATACGATTGCGGCTCGCGATTTTGAGGGTTGGGTGCAGGAGCGCGGGCTTTACTTCATGGACAAGTGGGATGATCATTTCAAACCGCTGCTGTCTTGCCATGATCCGGGCGAGGACGCGCAGAAGGGCGGCCTGCTGCGCGCGCAGTATGGCAAGGGAACGTATATTTACACGGGATATGCTTTCTTCCGGCAGTTGCCAGCGGGAGTTCCGGGAGCGGTGCGGCTGTATGTGAATCTGTTAAGCGCGAAGCAGTGATCGGTGGTCAGTGAGCAGTAAATCTGGTTCGGTTTCGTTGAGGAAGGAATAACAAGCGTAATGCAGGCGATTCGAGTTCACTCCTACGGTGGTCCGGAGGTCATGCAGTGGGAAGAACTTCCGATGCCGATTCCCGGTCCGGGGCAGGCTCTAATCCGCGTGGAAGCTGCGAGCGTTAATTTTCTTGATGTTCAAAAGCGGCGCGGCGAGCTCGTCGGTCAAGCTTTCTACCGACGTGCTGGAGGGAGCGAGCCTGACCTTCCGGCAACTCTAGGCAGTCAGGGAGTTGGGATCGTCGAACAGCTCGGTCCCGAGGTCAGCGAGGTTCGTGTGGGAGATCGCGTTGTGTTCGCAGGAAGTTCCTACGCGACGCATGCTGTGGCCCCGGCTGGATGGCTGATCCCGGTGCCTGACGGTATTAACATCGAGCAAGCGGCGGCGGGCATGAACCAGGGATTTCTGGCGTATGCGTTTACGCATTTTGCCTATCCCGTGAAAGCGGGCGAGTGGTGCCTGATCCAGGCGGCGGCGGGAGGCATTGGCCTGTTGCTCTGCCAAATGGCGAAGATCCGCGGAGGACGGGTGATTGGGGTTACCTCGACCGCAGAAAAAGGCGAAGTCGCCAGAGCTGCGGGCGCGGACGAGGTGATTATTTCCAAACAATCCGACATCGCGAAGGAAGCCAAGCGGATCACCGACGGCGGCGGCGTCAGTGTGGTTTACGACGGAGTCGGGAAAGACACATTTGAAGCAAGCCTCGACAGCCTGGCTCCCGGCGGCTATCTCGTGGTGTACGGTCAGTCGAGTGGATATGTGCCTCCGTTTGATCTTATGAAGCTCCAGGAAAAAGGATCTGTGTTTCTCACCCGAACCAACGGGCGTCCTTACTTCAAAGAATACCCTCACTATCTGGAGCAATTTGTCCCCTGGATAAAAAAGGGGACGCTTTCCATCCGCATTGACCGGACGTATCCGCTGGCGGATGCTGCTCAGGCACATGCGGCGTTCGAAATGAGACAGGTAAGCGGGAGAGTGTTACTTCTTCCCTAGCTCGGCGACAACGCGCCGAGCCCACCCATAAATGCCCGATCCATCTCAAAGCGAATCGAGCTCTGCTGGCCTGATCCGCGGCATGGGGTTGGGGAGCGCGACGGCGCTGAACATGATCGACATGATCGGGGTGGGGCCATTCATCACCATGCCGCTGGTGTTGAGCGCGATGGGCGGGCCGCAGGCCATGCTGGGGTGGGTAGTCGGCGCGCTGTTGGCAGTGTGCGACGGGCTGGTTTCGGCGGAACTGGGCGCCGCGATGCCTGGGTCGGGCGGACCGTATCGCTACCTGAATGAGATTTATGGGCCGCGGAAGTGGGGGCGGCTGATTTCATTTCTGTTCATTTGGCAGCTTTCCTTCAGCGCACCGCTTTCGATTGCCACCGGGTGCATCGGATTAGCCGGCTATGCGGCTTATTACTGGCCAACCCTGGAGACGGTTTACGCCGCGCACACCGCGGCTTTGCCGATTCCCTGGGCTGGGCCGTTGCAGGTGAGTTGGGTGGTGACGCAGGGAACGGCGGTCGCGGTAGTCATCTGCTTCTTGACGGTGTTGCTGCTTTACCGGCGCATCACGGTGATTGGGCGGCTTTCGAAAGTATTGTGGCTGGGCGTGATGGGAACGATTGGATGGGTGATCTTCGCCGGGCTCACTCATTTCAACGCGAGTCGAGCGTTCGATTTTCCTGCGGGAGCGTTTACCCTCTCTCGCGGATTTTTTACTGGGTTGGGCGGAGCGATGCTGGTGGCCACATACGATTATTGGGGCTACTACAACGTTTGTTATCTGGGCGACGAGATAAAGGATCCCACAAAGAATATTCCGCGGGCTCTGCTGCTTTCTATTCTGCTGGTGGCGTGTCTATATCTGATGATGAACCTGTGCATTCTGGCGGTGGTTCCGTGGCGGGAGATGCTGCAGGCGGGACAGAGCAACAGCGGGTTGTATGTCGTGTCATTGTTTATGCAGAGGATTTACGGCGCGTGGGCAGCGCGGTTGGTGACGGGAATGGTGATCGTGACCGCGTTTGCGTCAGTGTTCTCGCTAACGCTAGGGTACTCGCGGGTTCCGTATGCGGCTGCGCTGGACGGGAACTATTTCAAGGCGTTCGCCAAGGTGCATCCGGTGTACCGCTTTCCGCATGTTTCGTTACTGGCGCTCGGAGTCGTGGCGGCGGCGTTCTGTTTTCTGCGGCTGCGGGACGCGATCGCGGCCCTGGTGGTGATACGGCTGATACTGCAATTTCTGGTGCAGGCGGTTGGATTGATGGTGTTCCGGGTGACACGTCCGGATATGGTGCGGCCGTTTCGCATGTGGCTGTATCCGGTGCCGGCGCTGGTGGCGATCGCGGGATTCTTGTTTATCCTGTTCAATCGCGCAAACTGGGAGAAAGAAATTCGGTATGCGGTGGTGATATTGTTGGCTGGCTTGGTTATTTATTTCATTCGAGCATGGCGAGGTTCGGAGTGGCCGTTTGGGCCGGTGGCGTCTTGAAACCAAGTTCAACACCTTTACCACAGAGGTCACACAGGAACACAGGGTACATCACACGGGGGATTGTCTATGAAGAAGATCGGTGGTCTTTTACTTTGCACGCTGGCTTTGATTGGATTGAGTAGTGCGCAGGACAACAAGAAGAATGACGAGCATCGGACGGTCACGCAGGTGCTGGATCGCTCGGTTACGAATATGGAGCATGAGTTTGTGGCGGCGGCGGAGGCCATGCCCGAAGACAAGTTTGGATTCGCGCCCACGAACGGCGAGTTCAAGGGGGTTCGCACCTTCGGCGAGCAAGTGAAGCATGTAGCGGCGGTCAACTATATTTTTGGCGCTGCGATTCTGAGTGAAAAAGTTCCCGTCGATGTCGGCGACGAATCGGGGCCTGCATCGATGAAGACCAAAGCGGAGATCCTGAAATATTTGAAGGATTCGTTGACTTATGTTCATAAGGCAATTGCGACGGTGAATGAAAAGAATCTTGTGGACCCGCTGAAGAGCCCGTTTGGAGAAGGATCGGTGACGCGGTTGGGACTGGCGACCAGCGTTACGGCTCATGGGTTCGACCATTATGGGCAGATGGTGGAGTATTTGCGGATGAACGGCATCGTGCCGCCGGCCAGCCGCTAGATTGCGGACTTGATCTGTTATTTCACGAAATGGTTAAGTCAAAAGGCGGGAACCCTCGCCCCTAGCCCATTTCAGCCCAAATTCCCAATTGTGTCCTTCCGCAGTTACCTTAGGTCAAGAGCCGTGGACACGTTTCCCCCCTGTCCTTTTTCCCTTAATGTGAGAACTCCAATCTTGGTCCACTCCCTCGGGCCGGGAATTCTTGGAGTTCATACATGGCTACGCCTCAACAAGGTTTTCAGCTCGGGATTTTGCCGGAGCGCCAGATCGACAAACGTGCCCTGGCGGCCAGCTACACCTTCATGGTGTTGCTCCTGTTGTTGCTGGTAAATCTCGGGCTTATTTTTCCGGACAGACTTCAGCTCAAGGCGTACCGTGTCACGGAATTAATTCCGCTGCCCGCGATGAAGCCGGAGCCTGCGCCCGTCAAGGTGAAGCCGCTGAAGACCAAGCTGCTGCCTCCCGCGCCCGTTATCGAGCAGCCCAAGCTAATGGTGCCACATGAAGTGCGCCGCGTGGAGCCCAAGCCCGAGCCGGTGGAAGCGCCCAAAGTTGTGATTAACACGTTCGCGGCTCCCCAGATCAAGATGACTGCGGGTGGAGCGCGTCCGCAACTGCTGCACACAGGAGATTTTTCGGGAAGCTCGGTCGCGCCGACAGTAAACGTCGCGGTGCAAAAAGTTCAGACGGGCGGATTCGGCGATCCCAATGGCCTCACCGGCACGGGCAAGCAGGGGGCCAAGCTGTATGCCGCGCAGGCCGGCGGATTTGACATGCCCGTGGGTCCAGGGCAAGGCAACGGATCGGGCGGCGCAAAAGGGATTAAAGGCACAGTCGCCAGCGCCGATTTCGGCAACGGCATCGCCAGCGGAAGCAAAGGCGACGGCCGCAGCAGCGGAGCCGGCGTAGCCACCGGCGGATTCGGCGCCGAGCAGGTGGTCCATGGCGGACCTAAGCTGGCACAGCTTGAGTCGGGTCCGGCAACAATTCCCGTTGAGATCACCTACAAACCGCAGCCGGTCTATACCGACGATGCGCGCAGCCTGAAGCTGGAAGGTGAAGTTTTGCTGGAAGTGAGTTTCGCGGCCAACGGCACGCTGCATGTGAATCGCGTGGTTCGAGGCCTGGGCCACGGCCTGGATGAAGCAGCCATCGCGGCCGCCAACAAGATGCGCTTCAAACCCGCGTTGCGCATGGGACAGCCGGTCGATTCGGCGGCAGTGGTTCACGTAATGTTTCAGTTGGCATACTAAGAGTTTGGACAAGAGTTCGGTTCGAAGGGCTTCGTCTAGAGGTTTGATTTTGCGGGCAGTGAATTGCGAAGGGTTCTAGGCGACTTTAGTTTCACGAAATACAGGCACCAAGAAACTTGGAGAGAAAGTCATGCGCACTTCGAAATGGATATTTACAGCCGCACTACTGGTCTCGGTGAGCGCCGCCGCACAGCAGGCGTCTGGTTCGCAACCTTCACCCCAGCCGGATGCGGCTGCCGCGACGCAGACGGTGCAACCGGTAGCGCCGCCCGATGCCGCGCAGCCGGCTCCGTCGCAGAGCCCCGTAACTGCGGCACAGGCTTCGCAGCCGCAAGCGGAGCAGTCGCAGCCACAGGCGTCCACGGCTCCGGTACCGACCCCTTCGGCTCTGCCGCAGCCGACGACGATGGATCAGGTGGTCGATCGCTTTATCGAGCGCGAACACGGACTCATGAAAGCTCTCGCCACTCGCACTCCGGTGGTTGAAACCTATCTGCAGAATCTGACGGCCGATCCGCAACTCGGCCCCGTGCCCAGCGAAGACCATTATTTTCTGGGACGCCTGGACATGGGCGAGACGGTCGATCGCAAGGACTACCTGAAGGAACAGGATAAGGGCATGCAAACCCGCTTGATGGGCGGCTTTAACAAGCTCTTCAAAGTTGAGTATCAGCCTATTGGGTTTTCCTGGATGGTCTATGCCGACCGCACGGACTTTGACCGCGAGCACTACGAGTTTCATTACATCCGCCGCGAATTTCTGGGAGACGTCCGCTGCCTGGTTTTCGACGTCACCCCCAAGAAAAATTCCGGCAGAGGACGGTTCCTTGGCCGGCTCTGGGTGGAGGACCAGGAATACAACATCGTGCGGCTGAATGGCACGTACTATCCGGCGCCGCGCAATTCCTACTTTTTTCACATGGATAGCTGGCGCCTCAACCTGATCCCCGGCTACTGGGTGCCGGCATACATCTACAGCGAGGAAGGCGACTTCAGCGCCGGCATCAAGAACAAGATCGCCTTCAAGGCGCAGACCCGCATCTGGGGCTACGACCTGAAGAAGGGCGGCAAGGACGACGAGCTCACCCGGATCCGTGTCGACAGCGTGAAGGACGAGAGTGCGACTACGCAAGATGCGTCTCCGCTGCAAGCCGAGCGGGTGTGGCAGCAACAGGCGGAAGATAACGTTGTCGAGCGCCTTACCAGCGCGGGATTGCTCGCGCCCGAAGGCGACGTCGATCACGTACTTCAGACCGTGGTTAACAATCTCGAAGTCACAAACAACATCGACCTGCCGCGTCCAGTACGCACTCGCGTGCTGCTTACGGCGCCGCTCGAAACCTTTAGCGTAGGCAATACCATCGTCATCAGCCGCGGGTTAATCGACGTGCTTCCTGACGAGGCCAGCCTTGCCGCCGTGCTCTCGCATGAGCTTGCGCACATCGTCCTCGGCCACAACCTGGGCAGCAAGTATGCCTTCAACGACCGCATGTTGTTCTCCGATGACTCGACTTACAACAATCTGGGATTCAAACATATTCCGGAAGAAGAAGCCGCCGCCGACAAGAAGGCGATCGATCTACTGAATAATTCGCCCTACGCGCAGAAGCTCGATAATGTTGGCCTGTTTTTCAAAGCGCTGCAAGCCCGCGCCCCTCAGCTTAACGCGCTGTTGACCACGCACCTGGGCAATCCGCTGGCGGAGAACGGAACCATCAGCCGACTGTCCGCTCTGGCCACAAAGGGCCCGGCGCTCGACAACAATAAACTCGATCAGGTCGCGGCCCTGCCGTTGGGCGGACGCGTCAAGATCAATCCGTGGGACGACAAAGCCGAAATGGTGAAGACGTCTCCGGTAGCGATTACTTCGGCGCGCGACAAAATGCCGTTTGAAGTCACGCCATTCTATCCGCGGCTGGCGCGTTGGGGCGCGCAATCCGCACCGGTGGCTGCGCCGACTACGGCTGCCAATTCACCCTCAGGCAACTAGACAACTTCTACTCCAAGTTGCAATAAGACGCAGGCCGGGATCCGGAAGCATTTCCGGGATACCCGGCCTTCGTTTGTTTACCGCAGTTGACAGTACCGAGCACCTAGTAGCCAGCACCGAGAGGTGTGAATTCGCTAGGTACTGGGTACTAGGTACTCCCAGACCCCTTGTTGGCTTTGCCCGGCAGCCCCGCCGGATTTTCGTGCGTTCGCTCGCGGAAGTTGCCCCGCATGCCCGCCGCCAGCTTCACACTTGACTCGCCGAACTTGTCGCGCAGCCGGTCCGCCGCCGCCAGCGCATCTCTCCAGCGCTGCTGCCGTCCACCCTCGAGTAAATTGATCTGTTCCGTTTGCTCCTCGAATGACGACGCCTGCACGCCCAGAAGCCTGACTTCTCTTCCCTGCTTCCAATTTTTGCAGAAAAGAGTGCGCACCTGCGCAAAGATTTCACCATCAAGCTGCGTTGCCGCCGGCAAGCTGTGAGCCCGCGTAATCGTGGTGAAATCTTTGTAGCGCAATTTGAGTTGAATGGTTCGCGCGTAAAACTTCGCTTCGCGCAAACGACGAGCCACCATCTCGGAAAGCCGCATCAGCGTGGCTTCGAGTTGATTCGCATCCGCCGTATCTTCGTTGTAAGTATGTTCGTGGCTGATCGACTTTGCCGCCGTGTCTGCGCCGACTTCAGAGTCGAACCATCCGCCCGCATCTTCGCCGCGAGCTTTGCCGGCCAGCGCCAGTCCCCATTTGCCGAATCGTTCTTCGAGTTCCGATTCTTCGAGGCGCGCCAGGTCGCCTACTTTCTTGATGCCGAGCGCGTGTAGACGGCTCTCCATTACTTTGCCGACGCCGGGAATCTCGCGCACATCGAGTGGCGCGAGGAGCTTCGACTCTTGTCCTGGGACAATCCACAGCATGCCGTTGGGCTTGGCCTGCGCGGAGGAAACTTTCGCAATCAGCCGCGACGAGCCAATGCCGATCGAACAATTCAGCTGCGTTTGGTCTTTCATCCGTTGGTGTAATTTGTGCGCGGCCAGGAGCGGAGGCCCGTGCAGACGCGCTGTTCCGGTCATATCGAGGTAAGCTTCGTCGATGGAAGCCATCTCCACCTGCGGCGAGAATGCCGTCAGCACCTTGTAGACTTTTTCCGAGCACTCGCGGTAGCGCTCTGGATGACCGTCGACAAAAATGGCCTGCGGACAAAGCTTGGCTGCGGTTCGCAGCGGCAGGGCCGAATGCACTCCGAACTTGCGCGCCTCGTACGATGCCGCCGAAACCACGCCACGTTCGTTTCGCTGACCTCCAACAACGACAGCTTTGCCTTTCAGCGAGGGGTCGTACAGTTCTTCCACCGAGACGAAGAAGGCGTCCATATCGACGTGGAAGATGGTGCGGGAGAAAGCCGGCAGGTGGGAGGTGACGGCCATGAGGGGATTGTAGCAGCTGAACAGAAGGCTGCTCGTCTCACGATAATGTCATCTCGCTCGGAGAGACGAACCTTGGCTCTTGCCTGCTCCGCCGCGCGGCAAACAAACACCAAGATCCCTCGCTTCGCTCGGGATGACAAGGCATTAAGTGTGTTCGTGAGACGAAGCAACTAAACCAACACCTTCTCCTGCACCGACGCCGCCCCGCGCATCAGTCTAACCCGCTCATAAATCTTCCCATACTCCCGCGCCGAGGCATTCCAGGAGAAATCCTTGTTCATGCCGTTCCGCATCAGCACCTGCCATGAGGTCTGATCGCGAAACGCCTGCAGCGCATATTTAATAGTCAGCAACAGAGACTCGCCGTTATATTCCGTGAACTTGAAACCTGTGCCTTTGCCCGAGCGCGCATCCCAAGGCTCGATGGTATCGTCGAGACCGCCGGTGGCGCGAACGATGGGCACCGTACCATACTTCAAGCTGTAGATTTGATTTAGCCCGCAAGGTTCATATTTAGAAGGCATTAAGAACATATCGGCCCCGGCCTCGATTTTGTGCGCGATGGCGTTGTCGTAGGCCACCTTCACCGCAATCTTGTTGGGGAACTGTTTATTCAGCCGAGTGAACATCTCTTCATACTGCTTGTCGCCCGCGCCCAGAGCGACCACAATCATCTCTTCCCGCGCCAGCCGGTCCATGATCTGGGCAATCAGGTCAAAACCCTTCTGTGCCGCGAAGCGCGAAACGATTCCAATTACCGGCAACTTCGGATCGGCATTATTCACTCCGAAGGCCGCGAGCAGATCCTGCTTGCACTTGGCTTTGCCCGAAAAATCCTGTGGCGAGTACTTGGCTGCTGTGAACTTATCGGCCTGCGGACTCCACTCGTCGTAGTCCACGCCATTCAAAATTCCGGTGACGGTCGCGGCGCGGTCGCGCAGCACGCCTTCCAGTCCAAAGCCATATTCGGCGGTTTGAATCTCCTGACTGTATTTCCGGCTCACGGTGGTGACGTAATCGGAACAGACCAGCGCACCTTTCAAGAAATTTACCTGCCCAAAAAATTCCATCTTCGCCATGGTGAACAGATCCCAGGGCAGCATGAGCAGAGGTAAAGTCTCCGGCGGAAACAGCCCTTGATAGCCCATATTGTGGATGGTGAACACCGTGCCCACGTCGCGAAACGCCGGGTCCTCGGCGTAGGTGGTTTTCAGCAGCACCGGCACCAGCGCCGATTGCCAGTCGTGACAATGAAACACATGCGGAACGCCCAGAATTTTCGAGGCTTCCAGCACCGTGCGCGAGAACAACGCGAAGCGCTCGGCATTATCCGGATAATCCCCCGCCGGAGTTCCATACAGCGCGTCACGATCGAAAAACTCGGGATAGTCGACAAAATAAAAGCGCACTCCGCCCTGGCTGCCGCCGGTGACCACGGCCGAGAAGCGGTATTTGTCGTCGAACGGAACGGTAATGCTGCGCACCACGGTCGCCGGATCGGCGAGTTTCGTTTGCTTGTAACGCGGCAGGTACACGCTTACCTGATGTCCCAGGGCGGCCAGGGCGCGCGGCAGCGCGCCGACAACGTCCGCCAATCCGCCGGTTTTCGAAAACGGAACGCCTTCCGAAGCCGCAAATGCGATGTGCATGAAACCTCCCCAGGTAAGACCCGCTTTTCGCGGGCGCACGTTATGATGGAATGTGTCGCGGGATATGAACCGCTCGCGCACTTATGCCCGCGGGCGGACTTTTCAGTCTATATGCCCGAGGAAAAGAGGGTCAACGTGCCGAAGGTCGTCTCCACACGCCGTCCACAATTGAAACCCAAGTTGGGACAGCATTTTCTCGCCAGCGACAGTTTCGCCGCGCAAATCGTCGAAGCCCTGGGCGATGTGTCGCAGAACACCGTGCTCGAAATCGGTCCCGGACGCGGCGTGCTTACCTCTCGCCTGGCCAAGAATACGCACCGCCTGATCGCGGTGGAACTCGATCGCGTGCTGGCCGCGCAGCTTCGGCTGCGTTTCGGAATGTTTCCGAATATCGAGGTCATCGAGGCCGACATCCTCTCCATCGATTTCGATTCCCTGTTCGGTCCCAAGCCCGGACTGAGCCGCCCTGGTATTGAATTCAAGCCCACGCCAGCCAAGGTGATCGGTAATCTTCCGTACTACATCACTTCCGATATTCTGCTGCGCCTGTTCGACTACTCGAAATACTTTGAGACGATTGTGATCCTGGTGCAACGCGAGGTCGCCGACCGGATCGCTGCCGAACCCGGAAGCCGCGACTACGGGCTGCTCTCAGCGACCGCGCAACTGCATGCCCGGGTGGAAAAGCTTTTCACCCTCCCGCCCGTCGCCTTTGCCCCCCCGCCCAAAGTGCACTCCACCGTACTGCGCCTGACCATTGCGCCACGCGACCAGGAGCTTGGACTGAACGAAAATGGATTCAAAGACGGATTTATCGATTTCCTAAAACTCTCGTTTGGCCAGAAACGCAAAACCTTGTGGAATAATTTGAAGTTGGCTTACGACGATAAAAGTCTTCGCGCTGCCATGGCCGAGGCTGGAGTGAAGGGGGCCGCGCGCGCCGAGACTTTAAGCCTGGAGGAAAGCGCCGCTTTGTATCGCGCCTTGCGCCAGAAGCATCACGGCTCGTAGCATAAGCTCACGACTTATTTGTAGCGACCGCTTCGTGGAGACTCGCCCATGACCGCGACTCCAGTTCGTCATCCCGCAGTCGCCGGACGTTTTTATCCCCGGGATGCAGCGGCGCTGCGTTCAGACATTCGCACTTATCTTTCGCGGACTCCGTCACAGGAGCCAATCAGCGCGATGGGCTGCATTGCGCCGCACGCGGGTTATATGTACTCGGGCCACGTCGCCGGCGCCGTCTTTGCCGGGATAACAATTCCAAGACTTTGTATCGTGATCTGTCCCAACCACACCGGCATGGGCCGACCGCTTGCGATTATGAGCGAAGGCGTGTGGGAGACTCCGCTCGGCCTGGTTCCCATTGCCAGCCATTTTGCCGCCGATCTCAAGCAGCGCTTCCCGCTGCTGCAAGAAGATTCATCCGCGCACCGCTCCGAACATGCGGCGGAGGTGGAACTGCCTTTCCTGCAACTTCGCCAGCCTGGACTGAAGTTCGTTCCTATCGCGCTGGGCACGGGACAGTTCGAAGCCCTTGAGCAACTCGGCCTCGCTCTCGCGGATTCTATCGCCGCGCATCCCGAACCCGTACTCCTCGTGGCTTCCAGCGACATGAATCATTACGAATCAGACGCCATCACTCGCGTGAAAGATCAGAGCGCGATCGAACCCATTCTGCGGCTTGATGCGCGCGCTCTCCATGATGTCGTCACGCAGCAGCACATCAGCATGTGCGGCTTCGGCCCGGCAGTCGCCATGCTCACGGCAACAAAAGAGCTCGGCGCAACTTCCGCCGAGCTGATCAAGTATGCGACCTCGGGCGATATTTCCGGAGATCGAAATCTAGTGGTGGGTTATGCCGGTATTATCGTCTTCTAAGACTTTCCGGATTGATCCCAGGTTTAACGGTGGTCATGATCTTTGTGGTTGTGCCGCCATTCCCAATACTCTTGCTGCCGCTTCGCATCGAGGCGGTTAAACTCGCGATAGGTTTCGTGACGGGTTTCCAGCCAGCCTCGGTACACTCTGTCTTCGTTGGCGTCCCAAGTGTGGTAATCCTTGTGATCCCGGTCGTATACGCGATGATCATCGCGGTCGTGGTCACGATCATGGTCATCGTGATCCTGCATGGCTCCGGCGAGTGGGACGGCCAGCGCGGCCGCCAAGAAAGTAGTTACAAGAACTTTGTATCCTCGATGCATTTTTTCTCCGTTCTAGGTTTGCTAGTAGCTTTGGGGCGAGATGGGCTTCAGGAAAGAGCGACCGACTCTTGCATGGAAGCGGCGAAAGGAATGGACGTCGTGGCAGGCTCAGGCGCGATTTCGACAGCTTGCGCGCGGGTTGCGTCCTCGTGGCTCTGTTGCTCGAAATTGAGGCAGGCTTGCAACTTATCTCGCAATTCTTCTACCCGGCCTTGGCGGTCATAACACGAGCGCAATTGATCGTCCGTCACTTCCAACCCGGAGTTCAGCACGGCCATTTGTTGGTGGAGCAAATCTAATATCTCGCGTCGTACGGCCACCATGTCTTCCAGTTTTGATGGCATCGCGATCCTCCTGGGAAACATCTCGCCTAATCAACCGTAGCGGGAGAAGGCAGGTTGGTCGTATCCGGTAGATGCTGTATTCGCCGGCCCTGGATACTCCATTTCTCGGGACACGAAAAAGGCGGCTCGGGCCATGCTGGAGCCCGGTTTGTCTTAGAATGTCGTTCCAAGAATAGGCCGGTCGCCGATTACCGATGCCCGCCTCCGGTCGCGTGTCCCGCTGGCGCAGAACCCGCATGGGCGGCTCCGGTCGAAGCTGGCGCCACGAATCCGTCACCCGCATACCCAGCCCCACGGCTCGCGCTCGCCGAGAACTGCGGCGCTGGATGCACTTCCACCGAACCTGCCTTCGATACTTGCGCGTTCAAGCGATGCAAGCCGGTCAAGGACCCTCGAGGAATCTCCATACCCGCCGAGCCGCTTTTTACCACGACGACGCTCGTCGCAAGGGTATTCGTCAATACCGGTCCTCCGCGCCCTACAACCGCGGTGGTCACGGTTCCCCTGGGCATGGCGGGAGCGTGAAAGTCCGCAGACGCGCCCAGATAATGAATCCCGCCGCGCCATCCGTTCCATCCGCCAGGCTGCCATCCCCAGCCCAAGCCTGAGGCATACACCCAGTTGCCGTAGTAGTAAGGCATCCAACCCCAGGGATACGCCGACGACCACATATATCCCATGCCCGGATACCATGACCACGCGCCATCCATAAAGGGATTCCAGCCAGCGCCCATAAAATACGGCTGCCACAACATGCCGTAGCCGGGAAAGTTGGTATAAGCGCCGTAGTAGCTCAGATCGCTAAACCCGTAGCCATACGGCGTGGAATTATTCCTGGCATACTGGTCGTGATAGTCGATCGATTGCTTGTCCCATTGGTCGTAGGCATCGGCTTCAAAATTCCTGGCTACGGTAGATCGATCGTTGTCGTTCAGGTCGAACGCTACCATCTTGTTCTTGTCGATCCGCACCGTGCCCGACGGACCGGCTACTTCCACCTGATTCTTGAAACTCGCAAGCTCGACCGTGCGCGACGAAACGTCCACGCGGAAGTGCGCCGACTGAGTCGGTTCCACTCTCTCTTGCGAAAAATTCAGCGTCAGCTTATCTCCACTCTTCCCCAGCCAGTTCACATACGCCCGGCCTTCCACCAGGTTCACGGTGGAGAAACGCCGCCCCGCGTCGCTCAACCCCAGCGTGCTGAACTCGACTGTAGTGTTGGGCGTAACTCGCAGAGTGCTGCCATCTTCAAACTCAATCTCAGCGCGGCCGTTCGCGCGGGTGCGCAGTTGTGTTCCTTGGATGATGGGAAGATTGAGAAAGGCGTTCTCAAACCCCAAACCTGAATTCTTGTCGATCTGCACCCCGCCCTGCACTTCGCTTAAGCGCACAATGCGTGCTTGAGACTCCGCCGCGGCGGGCATGCACAAAAGCGCGGCGGCCAGCGCCGTCCATACGATCCGGTGAAATTTCGGTGCGTACATAGCAGCCTCCGGGAGCTGGATGCTTACCTGCCCATTTAACCACGGTTCGGTTCCGCGGTCGATGGAAATGCGGCCTCCGAGGCCGCGGGGAGAAGAGCCTCAGGATGAAATTTCTTCAACGCTCATTTGCTTCCGCGCTTCCCATCTGGATCAGCGCTTTGGCCCGGGCGCGCACCAACTTCATCACCGAACTATCGTCCACGATCTCCTGCAGCGCCGGCGCGACGCCTTGAATTTCGCTGAGTTCGTTGTTCCTCGCCTGCGTCTCCATGCGCTTCAACTCCTCATCCAGTGCCAGCTTCTGATAGCGATGGTAATAAGCCAGCCGACGCCCATAGTCCTGCGTGGCGCCCATATTCTGGAACAGCGATGTCAAGAGTCGCACGGGCTCAAGGCTGGAATAGTTGTACCGTGCGGTAAACGATCGCTGGCCGTCCTGATAGCTCAGAGTCTTCCCTCCGGTAAAAGCCAGCTTCTGATTTCCTGAGTCAACCTTCCCGGAAAAATATTTCGCCTGCTTCGACCACTCGAAAATTCGCTCCCGGTTTACCGCCGACACAGTAAATTCCCTGCGGTAGGCCTGCTCCTCGGAACTCTCCTGTGCCTTCGCCCTACATTCGTAGTTCGCATGTCCAGTGGAGTCTACGGCAATCGAATAGTGAGTAGGATCGGACTCGGGAAAGTCCAAAGAAAATGTGACGGTCGCAACGGAGGCCGGACTCAACGCCTGCTGCGACACTGTGAGGCCGCAGGTGAGGAACACCATCAGCACCGCGCTCGCGACTGGCCGGCACGCGCAAGGAAAAGATCGAATCCAGAGAGCCGGCATGTTCACCGTGCCACGGCCCTCTGCCGCTGCAGCGTTCCGGCGGTATGCAAATGGCAGATTGCGATAGCCAGGGCGTCTGAGGCATCCATCGGCTCCGGAGCCTCCGCCAGGCTCAGCAGCCTTGTCACCATGTGCTGCACCTGTTGCTTCTCCGCCCGCCCATATCCCACGACCGAGGACTTAATGCTTAGAGGCGAATATTCGGCTACTTCGAGACCCGCCGCAGCCGCCGCCAGCATGGCCACTCCACGCACCTGTCCCAGTTGCAATGCCGACTTCACATTCAGGGCGTAGAAAATCCCTTCAATCGCAACTTCATCCGGACGATGCTCCACAATCAGCGCCCCCAGTCCGTCATAAATCCGCGACAGCCGCCGCGGCAGAGGGTCCTTTGGGGATAGTTTGATTGCCCCGCAAGTCAGGCACACCAGTTCCCCGCCGGAGTTCATCTCTACCACTCCGAAGCCGGTGTACGCCCCGCCACAATCAATGCCCAACACTCGCATGTGAATGCAGTCTATCGCGGAAACCGCCGGGTTCCTAGCTGATCGGAACCTTTCCAGCCAAGGCGAGGATAGCCCGCCGTGCGCGCACCTTGCCATTCCACCGTCTGCGCGAATTCTATGCTCAGCGATTCGATCCTGGAGTACAATTCACCACTCCCCCCAATCAGCTCAGAGGAGCGTCCATGAAACGAGTTATCTCAGCTCGCTTATCCGCCTGCCCGCTGGCCAGACTGACGTTCGCATCCAGCGCTTTCCGCAAATCGACCTTTCTGCTGCTCACTACGAGCTTGATTGCAGGATCGGCGGCCTGTGGGGGAGGTTCCAGCAAATCGAACCCGATCACCCCGCTCCCCGACGGCAACTATGTGTTCTCGCTGGCGGGATCGGGAAAAGGCGACGTGGCCGGCAATAACGTTGCTCATCCTCTTTACTTTGTCGCCGGAGTGTTCACCGTAAGCGACGGAGTAATCAGCGCAGGCGAACAAGACCTCACCGACGCTGCTACGAACGATAATGACCAGATCAATCCCACCGGCAGCAGTATTGCAAAGACATCCGACGGCAACCTTCAGATCACGCTGACAACGTGCGCAGGAACATCCTGCGTCACGGCCGACCAACGGGTCGGGGTAAGCGGCGTGGAGACCCTCGATTGCTCATTTCTTGGCGCCAGCTTCACCAAAGCATATATCGCGGAGTTCGACGCTAATTTTAGCGGCAGTGGAACATTGGAATTGCAGTCCTCGGCCTCGACCACTCCGTCAGGTGGCTACGCTTTCAACCTCTACGGATTGGACAAGCCTGGAAATCCGGTGGGCGTCGGTGGCGTCCTCAACATCGACAAAACTCCGGCGGGAGTCATTCCGGGAGCGGGCAGTATTTTCGACCTAAACGATAGCGGACTGCCTAACTACGTCTTCCAACTGCAAACTTTAGCGGACAGCTCCGTATCGGCGCCTGACTCGTTCGGACGCCTGAGCTTCACGCTGAATCCAGCCCCCGGGACTGGCTTCTCCCCGATTGTTCTCGTTGGCTATAACGTCGATGCCAATCACATTCGGCTGGTCGAAACGAATGACACTTATCAGGGCACGCTGGGCGGCGTTGCACTAAACCAGGGAGCCAATGTCGCAACCTTCAGCTCTTCGTCGATCTCCGGCAGCAGTTACGTGGTGGGACTAACCGGCTTCGAGAAAGCCAACGGTGGAGGACCGCTGCAAGTCGCCGGAGTTTTCACCTTCAATCCCGATGAGACTGTCACCGGATTCATCAACCACAACGACGGCACCGTGACGGGCGTGCAGTCTCCCGCGGCCGTTAACGGAACCTACACGGTCGATGGGCCTGGTTTGGGCCCGGACGGCGGCACTGGGCGAGTAACGGTCTCGCTCCCCGGTCCTATTACCATCCAGCTCTACCTTGACGGCAACGGGCACGCATTGGCCATTACCGAGGACAGTACGGACACCCTTGGTGGCTTAGCCTTTCAGCAAACGGGCAGTTCATTCACTACTGCATCTTTCAACGGCGACACCGTCCTCGCCGCCACCGGCTGGGACAAGAACAAGGCAGGCGAGTTCGATGCGGTTGGGCCAATCAGCGAAAGCGGCAGCGCCGCAACCTTTTCGGGCACGGCCGATCTTAACTGGCTCAACAGCGCGGGCCCAACCTATCCCGATTTATCCGTCTCCGGCACCGTGACTACAACCAATGGCGCTGCCTCGAACGGCGTATTTACCGGCACCATCACCGGCCTCGACGTCATCACCAAGACCAACAGCGACGTATTCAGCTTCTATCTGATCGACTCGTCGGGCGATTTTCTGGCGATTGAAACAGACGCCAATCAACTGACCTTGGGATACTTCAGCCAACAGTAGAGGAGCCGCCGGGCAGATTCTTATTCACTAGTCCAACGGATGAGCTGGATCATGAAAGCAATCCTGTTCTTTCTGAGTACCTTGAGTGCCTTCTCCTGCTGCGCTCAGCAGGCCGCACCGGATGCCGCAATGGCGAAGTTCTTCGCCGGCAGCTGGGGTTGCGCCGGAGAATTTGCCAGCGGTAAAAAGATTGAGGCCGACGTCAGCTTCACTCCGGAGCTTGACGGCAAATGGCTTCTCTATCGCCACGACGACCGGCCGCCCGGCCGATTCAAAGCCATGGCCTTGTGGGGCGTCGATCAATCCAGCGGAAAGCTCATCTCGGTCATGGATGATAATTTCGCCAATGCCCGCCTGTTCACCAGCGATGGATGGAAGGATGGTTCGGTAACTTTCACTCGCGACGCATTCCTCGACCAGAAAATAAGCCAGGAAAGATTTCGCTACGAGCGCCAGTCGGACAATTCTTTCAAGATGACTTATGAACGATTGGCTGACGCTCAATGGAAGATGGGCGACTTTATTGTCTGCAAACGAAACTGACGCGTATGCTGGAGCCTCAACAGCACTTGGGCCGGCGGGTCTTGGCCTCTTCGAATTCCCGCCGAAACGTCGCATATGCCTGACTCGACGAAACCATTCCGGCGCGATTCAGAAACCGCTCGTAAGCAGCCTCATCGAAGATTTCGCGCAACGCTGCCCGAGCAGTAGCCGCGAAAACGCGCATCCGTTCACGTATTCGCATTATCCCCGTTCCTCCACTAGGCGCGTCTTCACAAACGGCGATTCTTTCACCCGCGCTTCTCTGCTTCCACTCAGAATCGCCATCCATTGCCGCGCCGACTCCACGAGCACCAGAGTCACCATCACCACCAGAATTCCAGTTACGGCCGCATCCAGCCGGTTATTGAAGATCAGCCGCGCCGTCGCTCCCGTCAATGAAGTCTGACCCACGGGAGTTGGCCCCGCAGCCAGCACCCGCGCCTGCGCCAGAAATCCCACTCGCGGGTTCGCATCGAACATCTTGTGCCACGAGGCAGTAAAGGTAACCGCCACAAGCCACGCCAGCGGCGCCAGCGTCACTGCCGCATATTTCGCGCGATGCATTTTGATGATGATCGTAGTAGCAACGCACAATGCTACCGTCGCCAGCAATTGATTCGAGATCCCAAAGAGCGGCCATAACGAATTAATTCCGCCCAAAGGATCCTTCACGCCTTGCCACAAGAAATATCCCCAGGCACCGACAATCAGCGCGCTGGTTGCCAGGATCGAGGGATACCAACTTGTCCGCCCCAAAGGTTTATACAAATGCCCCAGCGCGTCCTGCACCATAAACCGCGCCACCCGCGTACCCGCATCGAGAATGGTCAATATGAACAGCGCTTCGAACATGATGGCGAAGTGGTACCAGAGCGCCATCAAAGTCTCGCCACCCAGGCTGTGCGAAAAAATATGCGCCATGCCCACCGCGAAGGCGGGCGCGCCGCCGGTCCGGTTGTAGAGCGTCTGCTCGCCCACCGCGTGCGCCAGTGCCTGCATTTCAGCGGCGGTTACCGGAAATCCCCAACCGGAAATAGTCGCTGCCGCCGCTGCCGGAGCCTGCCCCACCACTCCCGCCGGACTGTTAATTGCGAAGTAAACCCCTGGCTGCATTACGCATGCCGCAATGATCGCCATTACCGCAACCGCCGATTCCGCCATCATCGCACCATAACCCACCATGCGGGTCTCGGTCTCGCGGGCAATCAGCTTCGGCGTCGTACCACTCGAGATCAACGCGTGAAATCCGCTGATCGCTCCGCACGCAATCGTAATGAACGCGAATGGAAATATCTTTCCCGCAAACACCGGGCCGGTGCCGTCGACAAACCGCGTCAATGCAGGCATGTGCAGCGTGGGATGCAGCGCCACAATTCCCACGCCCAAGAGCGCAATTGTTCCCAGCTTTACGAATGTGCTCAGATAGTCGCGCGGGGCCAGCAGCAGCCACACCGGCAAAGCCGACGCGGCAAAGCCATAGACCATAATTAAAATCGCCAGGGTCGGGGCACTGAAAGTGAATAGCTTCGCTAGAGATTCATTCTGCGAGACGTACTGCCCGCCCCAGATGGCAGCCAGTACGAGAACAAATCCCAGCGCCGAAACCTCCAGCACTTTGCCCGGACGAATCCGCCGCAGATAGACGCCCATCAATAAAGCGATGGGCATGGTCATCGCGATGGTGAACGTTCCCCAAGGACTCGATTTCAGCGCGTTCACAACAATGAGTGCGGCAACGCCCAGTAGGATAATCAGAATCGCGATTACGGCCACATAGGCGACAAACCCTCCCACAACGCCAATCTCATCCTTCGCCATCTCCGTGAGCGACTTGCCATCGCGCCGCACTGAGAACAGCAGGATGACGAAATCCTGCACACACCCGGCAAACACCGCGCCCGCCAGAACCCACATCGTGCCCGGGAGATATCCAAATTGGGCCGCTAAAACCGGACCCACCAGCGGCCCCGGCCCGGCAATCGCCGCGAAGTGATGTCCAAAAACGACCCATTTGTTGGTCACGAGAAAATCGCGGCCATTTTCCAGTCGCTCAGCGGGAGTAGCGCGCAGACCGTCCAGCGCAAGTATTTTCGTCGCGATAAACCGGCTGTAGAAGCGGTAGCCAAGCCCATAGCAGCAAATGGCCGCCGTTACCAGCCACAGCGCGTTGATTGGTTCGCCGCGATGCAGCGCAATCGCGCCCACTGCCGCGGCCCCGAGTATCGCAACCGCTGCCCAGCCCAGAATTTTCAGTGTTCTATTCATCGGGATGATTCCAGTGCAGCATTGTGCCGAAACGCCGCCGGTGGCGCAACGCTTCCAAGCGCAAGGGCGTCGAGCTTTTCGTCTGGCACAAGTCCGCGGCCATCGGGCTGAAGGGCTGCTTAGAATTCCAGCCATTCTATAGAATCAGAATCGCTATCGCGAGGATTCCATCCCCTTTGTCAGGGTCAGAAGAAAGGCATGCCTTTGCCCGTTGACAATACCGTCCCCAACAATCTGACCAAACAGGCTGATTCCGGTAGCGCTGGAAAGAGTCCAGCCTGAATCCGGTGGTATCAGAGTATTCAGATCCTGCATTCCAGTCCGCGGACTCCAGAAGAACGCTCGCGAGCTCGTGCTCGAACTAGAGAAGCCGACTACCTGTCCAAAGAAATTGATCGCCGCGGCTGAACTCTCTTCATCGCCGGCCAAGGTTCCCAGATTTTGCATGCCACCATTCTCGGTCCACAGAAACGCATTGCCTGCCACCGCAGTCGTTCCAACTACATTGCCGACAAAGTTGATGGCATTCGCGAAACCTTCACCCAAGTCCTCAACTCCCAATTGTTCAGTCCACCGATAGGCGTGAAAAGAACCATCCAAGCTGTCGTAATAACCAACTACCTGTCTATGATCATTGACGCCGTTGGCTGTGCCGCCGAGACCGCCGAGTATCGTATTCAGATTCAGTTCACCACTTTTCTTTGTCCATACGAAAGCCTCTGGCGGCTCGACGGTCGTCGAGCCCGCCACTTCGTCAAAGGCATTGATAGCCAGTCCTCCCTGTCCATCGATTACATAAACTATTTCTTGCATACCCTGCTCGGGTGTCCACAAGAACGCGGCGTTATCGGCTTCGTCGACCCAGGAACCGCCAGTCACGTGGCCTAGATCGTTAATACCCGCACCCCAGCTCGGTCCGCCCGAAAACAGCGTTCCTAAATCCTGCATGCCATGCGCTTCGCTCCAGAGAAACGCGTGCTGTGATACGGGGCCATCTGAGTAACCGGCAACTTGACCGAATGAATTGATTGCTGTGGCCTGACTGTACGTTCCTCCCGGAAGTGTGCCTAAATCAGTTACGGTGTAAAGCTGGGCTGCCGAGGGGGACACCTGGAAGCATAGCCAGAGAGCTGTCAACCACGTTAGAGTGCGCCCCAAAAGACTTCCTGTCCTCATCTTCTCCTCCAATCAGAATTCCGGTTCGCATCTTATCCGGCCTGATAGGTTGGAGTACCGTTGCTACGCGCTTCCGGTTCCCAGCCTGGTTCAAAGAAGTTGCGAACCATGGAATATTTAGAACTGAATCAGCTAAATGCCGGGGGAAGGGACTAGGGCTACCGCGCGAGTCTCGCTTGAAGTGGAAGGTTTGTCAATCGAAATGAAGGTACACAGACGAAATATTTTCCTTCGCCTTATCTGGGGAACATGACCCATTCGATGTATATTGCCGTGTCATGCACCGCGCCTCTCGATCACGCCAGTGGCGTCCCTCTCTTTTGCTCGCGTTCGCACTATTTCTTATCAGGTTGGCGGGCCCGCTCTGGCTGCACGCAGAAACAATTTCGGGAATTGTCCAGGACCAATCGGGCGCAGTCATTGCCGAGGCGCACATTGAGATCATCGGCGGAGATCTCTCGCAGCCGCTCGTGCTGTCGTCAGATGGACTGGGCAAGTTTGCATCTCCCGACCTGAAACCGGGAACCTACACCGTTCGAGTAACTCGGGATGGCTTCGAGCCTTTGGTCCAGACCGTGGACCTGCACGGGGCCATGCACCTGCAACTCACGCTCGCCATCGCCAAACAGCAAATTAGTGTCTCGGTTGCTTCAAAAAGCCGCGCCTTCGCCAATTCCGATCCTGTCTACCGGCAGCTGCGCCAGATCGGCCTGGGCCCAACCTTTCGCTTCGAAAATTTCACTTTGACCTGGGACGCCGCAACTTTTCAGTTTCAGAGAGGGAAGCTGACGATCCTGAATCCGGTGAACGGAGTCGTAACCGGCGCTGTATTCATTGGAGAAGGACACTTCAATCTAAAACCAGTAACTCTTATTGACGCCCACGAACTAAGCCGGCGTACGGGTTCTGCCGAGATTAACGAAGATTTTACCGAGATCGTTTTTCGTTTCACGGGCGAAGCGCGCTTGAAGTTTATTCCCGGGCTCGGGGAAAAAACGGAGCCTGTGCCTGAAGCCGCCACTGTCTTCAGCCGCTGGAAAGAACGCATGCGACAGCGTCACGATCCAGCCACGGGCTTTACGCAGTATCTGTTGCAGGGCGAAACCATGGACAACGTGGATGCTGACCTTTTGGCCGCCGTCTACAACACCTCGCATCCACCATTCTTCAACGCGTACATTCGCGGCAAGAAGCACAGGGATCTCCGTTTGTTCGTACGGATTCGCGTGGGCGCAATTCCTCAGCTGGATTCCCCTGAAGAAGTCGCCGTGCTCAACTTCGATCCGGGAGCGATGGACGATGGCGTCTGGTACCTGGCGCATTTGAAATCGGAATACTTAAACCGCACTGCAAGCTCGCTTGAGGATCGCCGCCTGTTTGCGACGCGGCGCTATAAGGTTGAAACCGTCATTGCTTCGAATGGGCATTTGTTCAGCGCCACGACCATCAGCTTCGAGTCTCTGGTTGCGGGCGAAAGAGTGCTCAAGTTCGGACTGCTACCAAATTTGCGGGTCACGCGGGTCACGGACGAAACGGGGCAAGATCTTTATTTCATACAGGAGAGCCGCAAGGAGGATGGTTCGTTTTACGCAATTCTTCCGCAAGCGCCGCCGCAGGGCAAGGAACAATCCATTAATGTCGAATACGCGGGCGACAAAGTTTTGGAGGAAGCGGGAGAAGGAAGTTTCTACGTGGGCGCACGCACTTCCTGGTATCCGAATCTCAACGGCTTTGGCGAACACGCTCTTTATGATCTGACCTTCAAGGTCCCGAAGAAATACAAGGTGATCAGCGTGGGAAAGCTACAGGCAGAGTCGATCGAGCAGGACCTGGCTGTCAGCCATTGGGTCACGCCAGTCCCGGTGGCTGTGGTCGGATTTAACTATGGGGAATACAAGAAGCTCGAATTGCCGGATGAGCTAACCGGCTACAAGATTTCCGGCTATTACCTCAGCGAGTTGCCCGACAACCTGCGAAGGATTGGCGCATTGCAGTCCATGGCGCCCCGCAGCATGACCAAATACGCGCTCGAGCAAACGCGCGCGCAGTTGCAAATATGCACTTATTATTTCGGCAAGAGTCCTTATGACGAGATTTACGTGACTGAGCAGCCGAATTTTAACTTTGGCCAATCGTGGCCGAACCTCGTCTACCTTCCGATCTCCGCCTATACGGATTCGACTCAACGCTGGATGCTTTTTGGAACGATCGACCCTAAATTCACGGGGTTCGTGCAGGAAGTAACACCGCACGAAGTTTCTCACCAATGGTGGGGACACGCGGTGGGTTGGGCCTCCTACCACGATCAATGGCTATCGGAAGGATTCGCCGAGTTTTCCGCCGGATTGTTTCTTCAGCAAGGCGTGGCGGGAGACTGGCGCAAAGATTACATCGATTTCTGGGAGCGTCTGCGCAAGCGAATCCTCGAGAAGAACAATTTCGGCGTCGCTCCCAATGACGCCGGACCGCTGTGGCTGGGGCTGCGATTGGTTTCTCCCCGCAGCGAGAATGCTTATCAAAACCTGACTTATCCTAAGGGCGCCTACATCCTTCAAATGTTACGTTCGATGATGTATGACCCTGACGAGACGGAGAAGGACAAGGCTTTTATTGCCATGATGCATGACTTTGTCGAAAGCCATCGCAATAAGGCCGCGAGCACGGAATCATTCAAGGCGATTGCCGAGAAACACATGACTAAGCTGATGGACATCGGTCGAAATGACCGTCTGGATTGGTTCTTCGACGAGTGGGTGTACGGCACTCTAGTGCCGCGTTACCACTTTGAATATCAGCTTTCTCCAGCGGAAGGTGGCCAGGTAAAGGTGCATATGACGATCACCCAGAGCGAGGTCGACGATAACTTTGTGATGCTGGTGCCAGTGTTTGCCGATTTTGGAAAAGGAATGGTCCGCTTTGGTCAACTGGGAATGGTGGGCAATACTACCCGCAGCGTCGACGTCACTCTGCCGAGCCAACCCAAAAAGGTTGCGCTGAATGCCTATAAAGAAATCCTAGAGCGATAAGTAGCGGCAAGGGTACGTCAACGAGTGCTAGGGTTGGTTGTAATAACCACTGCGCGTGCGCACTGTGCTCGCGGGCTTGTCGATGCTGACTCCCACGGCCTGGTACTGATTCGGTCCCTCCGCCGGTGGCGCGTTGAAAGAAAGAACATAGAACGAGTCCGCATCCGCTGCGCAATCGGCAATCGCCTTAGTCAGATCGTTGGTGGAGTTGAAGACGCGCCCGCCGCTCTGAACCGCTAATACTTGCAGGCTCACGTAGCCCGGTTGCATCTTCTTAGGTGAGGTCGCCGGTTTCAGGAACTCTTGATAATAGGTAAGCCTTGTCCCACCGGAGTTAAGCACTCCCAACGGATCAACGTCATACAGCGTAATGCGAGCCTCCCGTAGTGCTCCGGAAAGCGCTACCGTAGAGTCGAAGAGCCATTGGAAATCTTTAGGAGTGAGCTGCAAATTGCCGCCCGAGAGCAACGGCCATCCCGGACTGATCCATACCATCAGTTTTCTACCGGGACGCTTACTTTCATGCGCTGCCAGAGACCCCAGCGTCTTGATGGAGAGATCAAAACGCTCCGCCGCGGAGAGATTATTCGCCACCGGACCGCTTACGGATTGGTCGTACAGCGACGCCAGAGCATTTCCGTCGCGCGAGAAACCATCTTGAATTTTTGTGCCAGCGGCCGCAAAAAAGACAAGTTCCACCGGCAGCGCCAGTTTGCCGCCATTTTGCAGCAGAAACCTCTTTACTTCATTTCGTTCCGTCGTGAGTATCTGATACGGCGCGTTCACGGCATCAATTACCAGGACGATCTCGACTGGCGCATCGGCGCCTGCAGTATGCCCGCCCTCCACGGCATGAAAAGAGACTATGTTCTGCGGCTTTTGTCCGTCCTGTAGAGCGAAGTCCTGTTGCTGCAGCCCGCGCACGGGCGCGCCTGAACCGTCCGTCACCTGCACGTCCAGCGTGATTTGCCTGGCGGCTGAGGCGGGTTGCGCGCTCACAGAACCGGAGGAATTGAAGGATTGCAGCGGCGGATTGTTTTGCGCCGACAGAATTACGATCGGCAAGAGAGGGAAAATCAGGACCAGCCGAAAGAACCGAAGCATGGCGATTCACCTCGCGCCCGAATGGCTCCAACCCATGACACGTTTACCGCATGCCCGTCAGAGCCTATGCTTCCTTCCTTCAGAAATCAACTATTTCTCGCCTAGGACAAATCGCAGAAGAATTTACGAACATGAATGAACGTCTTCCATGCCGGATTCGTTCCTCTTTACTCGTTCCTCTTTAGTGATAATCTAATTCTTCCCGGCGACTGCTGAATCCCGCGTTTCGGGCTGCGGCTGAAGGCAGCCCAAGCCCCGGGTGCATCCTAGGAATTTCCATCTGAATTCTTAAGAGGAGTGGACCATGAAGATTGGCATCTTAACCGGCGGCGGAGATTGTCCTGGACTGAATGCGGTGATTCGCGCGGTCGTGCGCAAAGGCATCTTCACTTATGGCGATGAATTTGTCGGCTTCATGGAAGGCTGGCGTGGATTGGTCGACGACAGCACTATGGTTCTCGATCTCGAGGCCGTCAGCGGCATTCTGCCGCGGGGAGGAACCATACTACGCACCTCACGCACCAATCCTTCAAAGCGTCCCGATGGCATCGACAAATGTTTGGCCACGCTGGAAAAATACAAGATTGACGCTCTGATTGCGATCGGCGGCGATGACACTCTATCGGTTGCTCAAAAGCTCCACGAGCGCGGCGCCAAGGTTGTGGGTGTTCCTAAAACCATCGACAACGATCTCGGGGGAACCGATTACACTTTCGGCTTTGACACCGCCTGCAATATCGTCTGCGAAGCGCTGGACCGCGTCCACACGACCGCGGAAGCTCATAATCGCGTGATGGTCGTGGAAGTAATGGGCCGCGACGCCGGCTGGATCGCTCTTTACAGCGGCATCGCTGGCGGCGCCGACGTGATCCTCATCCCCGAGCGACCCTTCGATGTCGATAAAGTCGCGAACTCCATTCGCCAGCGCCACGAGCGCGGACTTTATTTTTCCATCGTTGTCGTAGCCGAGGGCGCGAAGTTTTCCTCGCAGCCGGGGCAAGGTTCCCCTGTTCTTCAAGACATGGGCAAGGACGAATTTGGCCACGTGAAACTCGGGGGCATCGCCAACATTCTCGCTCGCGAAATCGAAAAACGCACCGGCTTCGAAACCCGCGCCGTGATTCTCGGACACATTCAGCGCGGAGGCACGCCCAGCGCCTTTGACCGCGTGCTGGCCACGCGTTATGGTCTGGGCGCCATCGACATGGTCCACCGCGGCGAATTCGGATGCATGGCGGCCCTGCGCTCGAATAAGATCGTCTCGATCACGCTGAGCGAGGCCATCTCCAGCAACCGCGTCGTCGACAACGAGATGATTCAGATTGTTGACGGACTATTCGAGAAGGCTTCCGATAAGCAACTGGTCTAAGAGAGCAACTCGATCATGCATCATTTCGGCACCACATCGGATAAAGCTTCCAGATCGTCGATGAATGGGGAGAGGAGAACGACTCATGGATTAGGGCATAAATTGCTTCGCCATGGATATCACGGACGGAATCTGGATTAGCGCCTCAGAATCGATGAAACCGATCCTTTCATTTGAGATGACGAAGCCTTCCGGCCGAGAATCGAATCTCCTTCACTTATGGCTGGCGTGGCGAAACTAGCTTGCCATGTTTCCTTGAGACTAAAGCAGATGAGAATTCGCCTTTGGCTCTTGTTAAGCTTGTTTGCAGGCGGGGTCACTTATCTTTATACGTCAAGAATTCTCGGACCGTGGGAGCATTACGTCAACGTGGAACACGGCACGCTTAAGGCTCAAATGGGCGATTTATATCCAAGTTGGGTGGGAACACGGGAACTACTGCTGCGTCGACGCAATCCGTATGGGGCGGATGTTAGCCATGAAATTCAGATGGCGTACTACGGACATGCCATCGACCAGACGTATGGCGAACCCAGAGCCTCGGTCATTGACGAACAACGCTTCGCCTACCCCGTGTATGTTGTGTTTCTTCTGGCCCCTACTGTTCATCTTAATTTCTTGCCCGTGCAGACATGGGCGCCGCTGCTGTTCGCATCGCTTACCGCCATGAGCGTGATCCTGTGGCTGGACATCCTGCGCTGGCGGCCACCGGTACACCTAATTACGGCTATCGTTCTCTTAGTGCTCAGCAGCCCGCAGATCGTGCAAGGGTTGCGGCTCCGGCAACTCGGTCTTCTGGTTGGCTTCCTACTCGCACTGAGCGCCTGGTGTATTTCTCGAAATTACTTGGTGACCGCCGGAATCGTTCTCGCCATCTCCACGCTCAAACCGCAGATGGCCTTCTTGCCTGTTGCGTGGTTCCTCGTCTGGAGTGTCGGTTCGTGGCCTAAGAGGTGGCCATTCCTCGCCGGATTCGGGATCACTCTTGCGTCACTGGCCGGAGCGGGGGAGATCATCCTACCTGGGTGGCCTCGTTTCTTCCTGAGCGGAGTGTTAGCTTATCGGCATTATTCTATGACGACCTCGTTTTTCACTCTTGCTTTTGGCCCTTGGGTCAGCGCGGCCTTATCAGGTATCGCTATTGCTGGACTGCTGGCTGTGGCCTGGCGAAATCGAGGCGCCGAAGCCTTTTCCCAGGAATTTACTTACACCTTCGTCTTGTTCCTCATTACCGCGGCGCTTTTCCTGCCATTGCTTACGCCCTTCAATCAGATCCTGTTGTTGATGCCCGCGCTACTTATCATCCGCCGTTGGCATGCTCTGTCTCTCGTCGGGCGAAGTGCCTTCGGAATCGTCGTCGCCTGGCCCTGGCTGACCTCTCTTGTTTTGATACTGCTGCGTCCTCCCCTGGACTCACCAAGCCGTGTTCCGCTGCTGCCGGCCGCCATGTCCTTGCTCCTTCCCTTCGTGATCTCGTTATTGGCAGTGTCGAGCCGCATTTGGACCAAACAAACGCGGCTTGTCCCAACAGATATATAGGCGAGGCTAATTCGTATCCGTTATCATGAACAGCTCATGCTCACCAACCGAGCGTCCGTCAATCAGCTGGCTCTTTTATTGCTTTCCTTAGTCTGTGCGGCTGCTATGTGGTCTTACTGGGACCATCTCACTCGCGACGTTATCGACGGAGTTCTAGAAACCAGCTCGGTGAAGCCCAAGGCTCTGACGGACCTCTATCCCCGCTGGTATGGAGCCCGCGAGCTGCTTCTCCACCACCGTGATCCTTACGGAATCGAGGTTTCGCACGAACTTCAAATCGCTTTTTACGGCAGGCTGCTGGATCCCTCGCGGCCCGGCGAGCCGCGCGATCAAGAGCGTTTTGCCTATCCCCTGTACGTTGTTTTTCTCCTTGCGCCCTTCGTCCACATGGACTTTCACACCGTATGCGTCATTTTCTGGTGGCTGCTCGCCGCCGTCACGATTGGGAGCGCGGCGCTTTGGCAGCGCTTTTTCGGCCTGTCATTATCCTGGGCAGGCTTTGGCACGCTGACGGCAATGATCCTCGGCAGCATTGGAGGAATTCAAGGCCTCAACGTTTTGCAGTTAGGCCTGCTGGTTTCCTGCTTCATCGCCGCGGCAGCGGTGTGCACGATTTCCGGACAGCTTTTTCTGGCGGGAGCCTTCCTGGCTCTCTCCACTATCAAACCGCAGCTCGCAGCGCTTCCTGTCGTCTGGTTCGGTCTTTGGGCGACCGCAGGCTGGCGTCGTCGCCGCTCTTTGGTGGGGGGATTGGCGGCTACCATGGGGGCGCTTATCATCGGATCGGAGTATTTGCTGCCAGGATGGCTTTGGCGTTATCCGGACGCTCTACGCTCCTACGCCGGTTATTCCGTCTCAAGGTCTTTGCTTGGAGTGCTCTTTCGCTCTCCGCTACATTGGCTGCTTGCGATCCTCGCATTCTTCATTGCGGCCGGGTTCTGGTGGCACTCACGGTGGCAGGCAGCGCAGTCTGTCTCTTTCGCCATCTCACTAGGCTTTGCACTGACGCTGACCGTATCGATTGTCCCCGCTGTCACTAGTCCGTTCAATCAAGTTTTACTTCTTCCCGTGGTTCTGTTGCTGATTTGCCATTGGAATGAACTTTGGCGGGCGAATACTCTGACTCGCTTCACCGTCGTTATGTTCTGCGGATGGGCATTGCTTCCATGGCTCCTGGCTCTTGGTATTACTCTCACGCCATCCTCCATGCAACAACTCTGGCCGCTATATCTGTGGTTTGCGCCGCTTTCCGCCAGCCTAGCATTACCATTCGCGGCGTTTAGTCTGCTCATCCCGATGCGCAGACTGGCTCGCTCGTCCTCGTCGCCCAATCGCTCCGCTTCGCCTTCGGGAGCTATTGCGGATACTTCAGTGACCGCCACGCCTGGATTATGCAGGGAGACGAAGTTCCACCAAAATTGGAACCGTATTGCTGATTGCTGTGTACGAAAGCTTATTCCGGCTTCTCTCGAATTGAGGGCGAGATGCCGCGAGGGAGAAGTTACCGTGACCGATATGCGGAATTCCGGAAAAGGCCTTGATCTTCGCCAAGCCCTCAGGCCCTGCGTACCTCCGCCAGTCAAACATCTCGCTCTCTTGTTGCTCGTGCTGGTGGGCTCTTCCAGTATGTGTCTTTACTGGCATCGCTACAACGAAGCCGTGCTCGCCGCCCTAGAGTCTCGCTCTGGACTCAAGCCCAAGCCTCTCACTGACCTCTATCCAAGTTGGTATGGAACGCGCGAAGTCTTGCTTCATCACCGTGATCCTTATGGAGCTGATGTCAACCGAGAACTTCAGATTGCCTTTTACGGCAAGGAACTGGATCCTTCGCGGCCAGAAGAACGGATGAACCAGCAGCGATTCGTTTATCCACCATATTTTATCTTCTTCATGGCTCCGCTTTGCTGGATGCAGTTTCACGCCGCGCAAACTGGTTTTTGGTGGATCCTGGTAGCATGCGCATCTTTCCAACTGCTCCTATGGCTGCGCTTCCTTCGGCTGAAGCTTTCTCAAATTGCCTTAGTGGCTCTCTTTGTGCTGGTTCTAACCAGTATCCCGGTCATCCAAAATCTGAGCATTCTCCAACCGTTTCTGCTGGCTGCCTGTTTCCTCGCTGGTGCGGCCGTGGCTGTTGCTGGGGGACGCTTGTTTCTGACCGGCGCCCTGTTGGCCCTGGCCACAGTGAAACCTCAAATCTGCTTGCTGGCGACGGCTTGGTTCGCCTTGTGGGCGTGCAGCGATTGGAGACAACGACGCACCCTTCTCTTGGGGTTTACGACAACGCTCACGGTGCTGTTATTGGCCTCGGAGTGGCTCTTGCCGGACTGGTGGCGAGAATATCCCGGCGTTTTGCGAGACTATGCGAAATACACAAAGGCCTCAACTTTCCTGGCTACTCTTTTTCCGAACTCCGCATTGCATTGGCTCGTTACCCTTCTCGCGCTGACGACCATGGCCGTTTTCTGCTGGAGTGTGCGGCGGATGCCGCCTAACTCCACAGGTTTCGCCATCGCCCTATCGCTTGTGCTGACCCTCACCGTCTGCGTCGTTCCAGCCATGGTTCAGCCTTTCAACCACGTACTGCTTCTTCCCACTGTCCTGCTTACGATTCGTCACTGGAAAGAGCTTCGGCAAGGGAATTTTGTGGTCAGGGCAGGTACTTCCGTATTTTGCGTTTGTGCCTTCCTGCCCTGGCTGTTTGCCGCAGTGGCCATCGCCAACCCATTCAGCCCCCACAGTTCCTGGCTCCTGAAAATGTGGTCTGTGCCCCTGGCTGCGAGTATGGCTGTTCCGTTCGCCGCCTTCGGCGTTCTGCTTCTATTGTGGAGGGCAATCCCGTTACACGCAACCGGCCCCTATGGGATCGATGGAAGCACGGTACCGCACCTTGGGACCACAGATTTGCGCCTCTCATGAGCCGCAATTGAGTATCATGGGCGGCTCATGACACTCACAAGCGCTGCTTCGTTTCTAACCACAAAACGCATCCGCGCCCATGGCACAATCCTCGCCCTGTGCCTTTGGTCGGTCTACTTGTGGAATATTTCTGCGCCTGGCATGCTCGATCGCGCACACAATCTCAAGGGCACGGACTTTCTTCATTTCTACACTCTGGGTTCGCTGGCTCTCGCTCACCGCGGAGCCGATCTGTACAGCATGCAGGCGCAGTCCGAACTCGCTGCTCAGCGCGTTCCCGCTGCCGCAGGCATTCGCTACTTACCGCTCTACCCCCCACAAGTTTCAATCCTATTCACGCCGTTCGCTCGCTTGCCGTATCCCTGGGCGCTGGCTCTTTGGCTCACTTTCAGCACGCTCATCTACGGATTATGCTGCTATGCGGTTTGGCGCGCCTGCCCGAATCTTTGCCATGACAACCTAACGATTCTAATTCTCGCGCTGAGCTTTCCGGCTTTCTGGCACCTGATCGCCTGGGGACAAACCTCCGCGCTGGCTCTCGGCTGTTTTACGCTCGGATTCCTTGCTCTGCGTGCGAGGCGCGAATTCTTCGCCGGTCTCGCGTTTGGTTGTCTCATCTTCAAACCTCAACTAGGTCTGGCTGTTGCCTTGATCTTTCTCATCACGCTCCGCTGGAGGATCGTGGCGGCCGCGCTTCTCTCCGCGGTTGCTCAGTTGTCCGCAGCGTTGCTCTACTACGGTCCTGCTCCGCTCCGCCGGTGGATCCGTGTTCTGCTTGAAGTTCCGCACACGATGCCTCTACTCGAGCCCAAGCCTTACCAAACCCACTGCCTGCGCACCTTCTGGACTATGCTCCTACCCTGGCCCTCAGTTTCGTTATGGCTATATATCGTCAGTGCGATCGCCGTCGCCGGACTGACTATCGTTTGCTGGCGCAGTCGCATGCCTTTGTCCTTGCGGTATTCTTCGCTACTGCTCTCCACGGTCCTGCTCGCGCCACATCTCACCGTTTATGATCTCGTCATCCTCGCGCCAGCCTTCCTGCTGCTCTCCGACTGGATCGTTGTTCAACCTGGCGACGTAACGCGAGGCCTCAAACTTCTTCTATATCTCACCTTCGCAGTCCCCCTCCTCGGACCGCTCGCACGCTGGACCCACTTCCAGTTTTCCGTCGTCGTGATGGCTGTCCTCTTGTATGAGATATGGACAACAGGCAGGAAGTCGATTTCGTCTACGAATTTCGTGGATCGACTCTAGCTTCCAAACAAGAACTGCAGCGCCTCGGGAAATCGCTGGCCCCACGCCGATTCCGTATGCCCGGCTCCCTCGGTGATCACCATGCGCAACCGCTTCTCGCTCAATACTGCCCGCCGCATGATGGCCGCGAGTTCCCGTACATCGTCCACTACCGTGCGGCTGCGTTCGGCGTTTCCCGCTTCAGCCGTGCCCGCCGCCAGAAATATTTTCTCCGGCCAGATTCTGACTAGGCGGCTGTCTTTGATGATCTGCCGGTTCGCTGCCCACAGCGATGGACTTTCCAGCAGCAATCGCCCAATCGTACCCGGCCGCGCAATCGCCGTATGTAGCGCTACTAGCGCACCTAGAGACGATCCTCCCAGTCCCGTATTTTCCGGAGTCGTCGCCACGCGATAGGCGTTCTCCACAAACGGCATCACTTCCTTGATCAGAAAATCTGGATAGTACTTTCCGTGAACGCGCAGCATCTTTAAATGCAGCGACCGATGCGGCATGTATTCCCGCACTCTGTCTCTGCCCGTGTTATCGATCCCCACGATAATCATCGGAGGAACTGTGCCCTCACGGATCATCCGGGCCGCGGTTTCATCCACGCCCCATTCCACACCGCCGAAAGCCGTCGATGACTCGAACAGATTTTGTCCGTCGTTCAGATACAAGACCGGGTAATATCTATTCGCGTTCTGCGCGTCGTCATAGGCCGGCGGAAGCCACACGCGCAGGAATCGGGAATTCTTGAAGATTCGGCTGTGGAACTCATGCAAGCGTAGATCCCCCGTTGCGCCGCCTGCGCGGATCATCTGGGAAACCGCACCCGAGCTATTCTTTAGTTTTTGGATTCTTCCCATCAGACTGGATTCAATCGCTTATGCGAGTGCGCATCTTGATCACACCCGCCAGCGCCGTGATCAGGGTGATTAGAGCCAGCGAACTCAGGCACAAAATGCACCAGGTTCCGAGTACGTAGCCCTCGATGTAAGTGAGATACAGCGCGAAAGCCAGACCTGCCAAAGCCGCCAGCAGCAGTCGAAGCGGGGTCTGCAGCCGTGAACGGTAAAATGTCGCAAAAGCGAACAGCACTCCGTAGCCGGCCAAGCCGATTCCCGCGACCGGAATCCCCATCACGCTCGACCATTCGCTGCGGTTCACGATGTCGCAATTAAATCGCTCGCCAAAATCGCAAAACGCCGTGGCCGATTTCGCGTAGTGCCGCTGCAGCGACACGCCGGACAGCACCGCTCCCGCCAGAGCCAGAATCGCAATCAGCGTGAACAAAAGTTGGCTGCTTTTCGCGAGAGCTGTCTTGGACGCAACCGGTTTATCCGGAGTCGAACTCACGGCAGCGGGCACCCGGTCTTATCGGAAAGCTCCTCCATGGGAAACACGCCTTCTTTGGGAGGATTCGCGCCAAACTGCCAGCTCGGAAATAATTTCACACCGGCTGCTTTGCATTCCGCCGTGATCCCGCTTGCGCCTTTAATTGCGCACTCCACGTAGGGCACGTATTGAAATGCCTTCCCGAACATCGCCTTCTGCTCCGCGCAATGCGGACACCAATACAGCCCGTACATCTTCGTCTGCTTGGACGCGAGACACTTCGCGAAATTATCGTAGCGGTGATTCGTATAGTACCACCACGCGCCGTAGATGGCTGCGAGCAAAACCAAGATTCCGCCCCAGATCAGCATCTGGCGCGATGGAACTATTGCTACCTCCACTGCAGCCCGCTTCTGCTGCTGCTTTCGCCGCTGTTCAGACATGATTCCCTTCCAAAACAATTTACTTTTTATATCACGGGTTCAGGCCACAACACTTAATGCGCCGGGCAATACATCCAGCTCCTGACAATGCAACGTGAGCACTTCCCCGTCTACCATTACATCCACCGGAGCGCTCAGATCGAATTCCACCCGGCGTATGGCCTTCCGCTCGGCCAGGGGATGGTGAATATGAGTGCCGTCATAAAGGGTTGGCAGATTTCGCAGCAGCCCCAGGCGCCCAATCGCACCCCACCGGACATATTCAATCAGACCGCTATTCACCTCCGCCTTGGGCGCGATCATCATCGTCCCGCCGGTGAATTTGCTGTTGTTAAAGGTAAGAAACAGACAGCGACGACGGTCGAATTCCATTTCGCCATCCACGCGCACAGGGAACGGCCGCCTCTGCAATCGGGCCAGGCCAAGAAAAATTGAGATAACGTATCCCAATTCTCCCTGTCGGCTGAATCGTCGCGCCCGCAGGGTGGCCACGTCCGCCGGAAATCCCACACTCAGAAGATTGAGGTAGTGAATTACCCCATCGCGATGCCGCAACCTCAGCACATCGCACGCTTGGGTTCGCTTCAAGATCAGAGACTCGATGGCATGTTCCACTCCGCGGTCGCTGAAATCACGGAGAAAGGAGTTGCCCGTCCCCAGCGGCAAGAATCCCAGGATGGGACGCCCGGCCACAGTCGCCTGCGGGAAGAGGCCATTGATCACTTCATACGATGTTCCATCCCCACCCACTGCGATGAATCTTCTATGCCCGCGTTCGTATGCCTCGCGCGCGATTCGCGTGGCATCCCCAGCACCCTGCGTCTCCGCTACCTCAACCGTCACGCCGCCCGCTCGTAGTCGCCCCAGCGCCGGACCCAGCATCTTCCCGCTGCGCCCGCCTCCCGCCGCAGGATTCACAATGGCGAGATAGGACTGGTCGTCCTCCTGGCTCACAACCCCACCGCCGCGCCCCGCTCCATCGCCTTTCCAATTTCGTCCGCCAGCGCCTGCCGCTTGATTTTCATCGATGCGGTGCGCGGAAAATCTTTTTCCCACACTAAATATCCGCTCACGCGCTTGAAATCCGGAAGCTTCCGGTTGCGATTGGCAATCTCCTGCAATAACGCGCTATCGAAGCGTTGGTTCTGCTCCAGCCTTAACGCGACAAACAACATCTCTCGCCCCAATTCCTTCTGCGGCCAGACATAATTCCCCGCGAACACGCAATATTCTTTCACCGGCAGTCCATCGAACACGGTTTCAATATCCTCGGGATAAATATTCTTCCCGCCCTCCGTAACGATCATGTTTTTCTTCCGACCGAAAAGCTGCAAGTGTCCGCGGTTGTCGAATCGCCCCAAATCCCCCGTCAGCAACCAGCCATCGACGATCGTCTCCAGCGTCAGCTCGGCATCATCAAGGTAATGCGACATGACTGTTTTGCTTCGCGCCGCAATCTCTCCAATCCCCTCCTCGTTAGGATTCAGCACTCGTAGCTCCACGCCGGGCAGCGGCTTGCCAACCGTATCCGCGCGAAACGGCTTCAGATCGTTCAAGGTCAGCGCCGTTCCAGCCTCGGTGAGCCCGTATCCATTCACCACCGGAATTCCCAGATCATAGAAAAACTGCATCGTCGAAGGTTCCATAAAGGCGCCGCCAGTAATCAGCGCCAGCAGTTCTCCGCCAAACGCGCGATGCACTTGCGGCAACAATTTGCGGCTCACGCTCACCCGGGCTTTACTCTTCGTCAAGAGCTTGTTCAGTGCGATGAGTCGATTCAGAATCGCCCGCCGCCACGCGGGCAGTTCGTCAAACTTGGCTCGCAGGCCGCGCTCCAGGTTCTTCACAATCATCGGTACCAGCGCAACATAAGTAATCCGGTAGCGCACAAAAGCGTCCCGCACAAATTCCGGACGCAGGGTTCTTAGGTGCACGACGCACGCTCCGCACACGAACGGCCCGACGAATCCCACCATAAAGTCGATGGCATGATTCGTCGGCAGAATGCTCAAGTACCGCACGCCCGGCCAGAACGGATACCACGCCGTCAACGCCCGGCACTGCTCCAGATAATTCTCATGCGTCAGCACGCATCCTTTGGGACGGCCGCCCGTGCCTGACGAGTACACGATGCATGCCACATCCTCGCGCCGCCGCGGCACAAAATCCGGAGCGCCCTTGCGTTTAAAATCCTCCCAGCGAAACCCTCCCGCCAGGTCCGCGCCCAACGGCGCCTCGGTCACCAGCACTAATCTTGTTTTGATATTGTGGAACTCCGGCGACTGCATAATCGCCCGCCACAAGAAATATTCCACGACCAGCACCTTGGCCTGCGAGTGCTCCAGCAACTGCAACTGCTCGGGCGCGGTCAGTTTGTAATCCAGGGGAACCAGCACCCCGCCGCTGTAGAAAATCGAATAGGCGGAAATCAGCCACTTCGACTGATTGGTCATCAGGATGGCCGCGCGATCTCCGGCATCGAAATCCGCATCCTCCAGCGCGCGCGCCAAGGGCAGACCGATTTCCTTGAAGTCGGAGTACGTGAGCCGCACCTTCTCGCGGTCGCGGTCCGCTTCGATCAGGCAGGTTTCAGCGGAGAAGCGATCCAACGCATCGCGCAACGCCGCGCCCAGACAGCTATATTTTTGGAGATCGAGCATTAAAGACTTATTTCACCACAGAGCCACAGAGACACGGAGAATACCATGTTAATGAGTAGGTTACCCGCAGGAGTAAAACGGCACCATCGAATCCAGAGAGATTAAAGGATCTTTACCCAGTCTTTCCTCCGTGACTCCGCGCCTCCGTGGTGGACTTTCCCTAGAGTCTCGCCTGAATCTTTCCCGCGAGCGTGCGGAAATCCGAAACTCCCTGCAACTCGTAGTCCGGAAGTTCCACGCGAAAATGATTTTCCAGCTTGGTCAGTAGATCCAGTGTCTGCAAGCTGTCAATCCCCAGCATCTTGAAGAAGTCGTCGTCGGGCGAAAGTTTTTCCCGCGGCACCTTAAAATGCGCCGCTGCAAGACTCAATATTTCATCCAGTGTCTGATCTGCAGTTTTCATAAATACCTTGTCATCCTGAGCGAAGCGAAGGACCTCCATCTACTCGATGCCCGCCCTCGTGTGCGCCCTACGGCAGATAAGGCTGCGCATCCGTGCTCTCAACAAACTTGCGCAAGCCAGCTTCCACAGCCGGGCGCGCAAACAGTTCGCAAAACAAATCGATCTCCCGCCGCAACTCTTCCTGCGGAATCGGTTTGATGAACTTCTTTGCCGCCGCGGCCGTCGCGCGGTCGAACTTCTTTAACTGGGCCGCGGTGGCACGCGCCGCACGCAGCGCTTCGCCTTCGCCAACCACCTGGCTCACCAGCCCAATCTGCTGCGCTTTTGTCGCATTGAAGCTTCGCCCCGTCAGCAACAAATCCCTCACCATGGCATTGCCTAAATCCCGCTTCAGCCGTGGAATCCCGCCAAACCCGGGAATCAATCCGAGTCGCAACTCCGGAAAACAAAACCTCGCCATCTTATCCGCAATTATCAAATCGCAGGCTAGCGCCAGCTCAAATCCCCCCCCGAAAGTTACGCCGTGCACTGCCGCAATCGTCGTCAGGGGTGAGCCATCGATCAGATTTAACACGCGGTGAATGCGCTCCAGGAAATCCCGCACGCCCCTTGCGGCCGCCACTTTCTCCATGGCCTGCGACCGCTGGTACAACTCACGCAGATCCGCTCCCGCGCAAAACCCCGGCTTCATGTCGCTATAGATAATGAGAGCATGTGACTCAGCCTCCATGACCGCCAAGGCGGTCACGAACTTCTCGAGTTCTGCAAGCGACTCCGATCCCAACTCGTTGCACGGCGCACGGTGCAGCGCCAACTCAATCACACCGTCGGACAAGGTCCAGGACAGGCCGATCCCTTCACACGTACTCCCGGCTGTCGCGCTAGCCTTGCCTTCGTGCACCCTGGTGTCCTTCCTGGTTCAAGCTTCTTACACAGCCTGCTTCACGCGATACATATTCTCGATCTCGTTTTTCATTCGGGCTGAAATCGCGTCTCGCTTAAGCTTCCCATTCACCGTAAGCGATCCGTTGTCGATGGAGAAAGCTTCGGGAATCACACAGAACGCGCGCACTTGCTTGTAGTGGGGCAAATCCGGATTCACCGCATCCAGCGCCGCCTGTACCTTCTCCGCGTTCACGGCTCCAGTCACTAACGCCGATAAATACCCGCGCCCGTTTCCCACCACCACCACCTGCTGCGCTTCGGGCAAAAGCTTCGCAATCGCATTCTCGATCGGCTCCGGGGAAATTTTATGTCCCGATCCCAGCACAATCAGATTCTTGATCCGCCCCGCAATCCGCCAGGTTCCCGATGCGTTCACTTCGCCCTGATCGCCGGTGTGGAACCAGTCATCCCGCAGCGCCTCCGCCGTTTGCTCAGGCCGGTTCCAATATTCCGGAAAGATATTCGGGCCGCGCACCAGGATCTCGTCATTGTCGCCCAACTTCATCTCCATCCCAGAAATCGCCGGACCCACGCGCCCAACCTCAGCCCGGTTCGGATCGTCCATGGTGCAAATCGCCGTCGTCTCCGTCAGCCCGTAAACCTGCAGAACCTGGATTCCGAGCATCATGAAGTAAAGCTGCGTCTCAACGCTCAATGGCGCCGACCCGCATATCAGGGCCTTCAGGTTCTTGCCGATCATCTTCTTCCGAATCGCCGGAAACACCAGCAGATTCGCCAGTCCCAGCCACATCGCATCGCCAGTTTGCGGCTGCTTTTCCTGTTGCCGCACCCACGCCGCTTTTGCGCGCGCGTAGATCGCCTGGGCCACGCCGCCGGTGTGCCACAATTGCTCGTCGACCGCGCGCCGCATTCGCTCCAGCAACTGCGGCACGTTTAGAAAATAATCCGGAGCGACGATCCGCATGTCATTCGCAATCTTCCCCAGATCCATGTTGATGGTAACGAGGCTTCGCCGCTTCAGGAACGTAAGCAACGCAATCCACGAGGCCGCAAACGTAAACGGCAAATAATGAAAGATGCGATCTTGTCTCGTCGAACCCGCGGTCGAACCAGACATGAGCGCGTCTAGGCGCTCCGCCGTTCGGTCCAGCATGAAGCCAACGTTCGCCGCCGTCAGTACCACGCCCTTGGCCTCGCCCGAAGTTCCGGATGTATAGATGATGGTTACCGCATCATCCTTCCCGACCTGCGGACGATCCAGTTGTACTCCGTCGACGCTGGCGAAAATCTGGTCAAACAAAAATTGCGGAGGCGCGTCCTTCCAACTCTGCGCAATCCCATCCCGTAATGCTTCATCTCCGCAGCACACCAGGGAGGGCGTTGAGTCCTTCATCATCGCGACCAGTTCTGCTGGGGCCTGGCGCGAATACAGCGGCACCACGATCAGACCTTCGGCCATCAGCGCCAGATCCATCGCTACCCAGCGAATACTGTTCGCCGCTAACAAGCCGCACCGGTCACCCTTGTTCAGGCTCTTCGAAGCGATAAAAGTTCTCGCCTTGCGGATCATTTCCAGTAATTCATTGCCGGTTATGCCCGTGACTTCGCCCTCGCGAATCTCCGCAAGAATGCGCGTGTCCGCGGCGGCCCGCAGTTGCGAGAAAATATCACCGATAAAAGGAACGCTCATTGTGCGCAGACCCACTCTCTATTTCGCCCGAGACTCGCTCCAGTTCGATCCGCTGAGTTCGAAGTGCTCCACTCGCTCGTCATAGTGCGAGAGCAGCGTGCGCGCCTTCGCCGAAATCACTGGAACCTCGTAAGTCTGTCCCGCAAACGAGCGCACCGCATCAAGCGAGTCAAACCACACCAGCGTGACGAACTCCACCTCAACCCCCCGCTCCAAACGCAACACATGGAATCCGCGATAACCTCGCGCGCCAAGCTCACGCTCCACCCCGAGAAACAGCTCATTTCTCAAATAGCTGTCATAGGCATCGGCCTGTGACGCCATCGTCCATCCATGCCACATTCGGCAGATCATTTTCTCTCACCAGGAAGACAAACCGTTAGTTGTAAGCCGCCACCAACTCCAGCAGACCCTTGCTCATCGGCGGCAAGTAATCCTCCCAACTCCATTCCCCTCGCCGGGTCTCAAACTCGGGATACCTTCGCTGTACTTCCTCTTCAAAGCACACACCCATGCGCGCCATCACCTTCAGATTTCTTACGACGGTCTTCGCGATGCCAGTTGCAATGGCTTCGCCCTCGCAACTCAGCTTTTCCAGCGCCGCCAAAAGCTTGCCCTCAAGTTCGGGGTCGTCCACAGTCATCACAAGATCCGGCTGTCCGCGCTCTCGCATCAAATTCCGAATCCTCTCATCCATCGTGATTCCCATCGATGGCACCAGCCCCGGCATCGACGTCACAATCCCGTGATATCTCGAGGACGCCATCATGTGGCACGCCCGCAACACGCTGACCATCTCATACATCGTGTACTCGTCCGAGGTGATTACCGGGACTCCGCCCAACTTCTCCGCTATCCGCTTCGCCGGATCCGTATCCAGCCGCTCGGTCGCGGCCATGATGACGAAAACATTCTTCTTCCTGCGGAACGCATCCACGGCATTGGCAATCGCATTCCAATACTGGCGATAGGCTTGATCCGCCGCAGGTCCAGAATTGTGAAAATAAACGGTGCGGTAGTGGCTGTCTTTGTAGGCTCCCGTCAAGGTTCGCGCCGCATACTTCGCCACCGAGGGCTTGACGGGCCACGCAAACGGATTAATCGGACACACCACCAGCACCGGCGTGCGCCCGTCCCACCCGGTTTTTCTCAGAACACTTTGACCGAACTCCGGAGGGCTCGGCTCGAACGTCCATGCCGTGTCCGTCCCCAGCTCCGTCGGCACTCCCAAGTCGCGCAATACGCCGCGCGATTCCTCATTCCGCGTGATGACAAAAGAATTCCTGCAATAGCGCCCGCACATTTTCGCCAGCAGCGGATCCATCTGCCCGGCTTCCGCGCCATAGCCGACCGAAAGCTTATTCTGCGCCGCGGCAATTCCAAGCGAACCGATCATCATCGCAGCCAGCGCGTTGGCGAATTTGCTCTTGAACATCGACCCTTCGCATGCCACGACGCCATCGTGTCGCGGCACCTCATGGGCCAGAAAGGGCGGAAAAATATCCGGCAGATACACTTGCTTGGTGCCCTCAAAATATCCCCGCGAGAAATCGAAGTTCTGGCTCATTACGCTGAACTCGACGCGTTCCGCACCCAAAATGTGACGAATCTGGCGCAACATCTCTTCCACCCGAACATCCGATCCCATGTTGCGCGCCCCGTTATAGCCTGCAAACAGCAGCTTCAACTTCTCGCCCGACTTCCAGCGCCTGCCTCCGCCCAGCATCCAACCCGCCTTGGCGCGTTCGATCGAAACGCTCACCCACGCTTCCAAGATAAGGTCCATCATGCCGCCGTTCCTCCCGCTGCCGCCGGCCAGGGCTGATATTTGTACTCAAACTTATTGCCGCTGCTAAATTTCATCAGCGGATAACAATACTCGGAAAATGGCACCGGCTTCTTTCCAAGTTCATCCGTTACACGCTTGTTATCGAACACCGTATTCCACGTTAGATACGGCATGAAAACCTTCATCAGCGACGCGCCTTTTGCGATCGCTCCCTTGCGATTCGCAAGAAAATTCACCGACCCTGCAAAGGGACGCTCCGCCACGGGGACGAATATCGGAGCGCGCTTATTCCGCGCTGCCGCCAACGCCTTCGTGATCTCACGAAATGTCTGCGATCCAATTCCGGACGAAAGATGATAGGTGTCGTATTGCGGATGATCCTTTTGATGCAGAGTGGCAATGGCCTCCGCCACAAAATCCACGTTCACGATGTCGATTTTGTCCGTCGGACGAAAGGGCAGCGCCGGCAGCCCGGCCAAAAACACAAAAGCCTTCACCATATCGAACTGCGTAGTTTCCGCATAACGGCTGTCCCCCAGCACGATGCTCGGCCGGAAAATTGTCTTCGGCGTCTCCGGCAGCAGCACACGCATCATGTGCTCGCAGAATTTTTTTGTTCGAGCATACGGGTCGTAGTCCGAGCGCTCCCAATCGATCGAGCGATCTTCACTCACGACTTCGTTCTGCCGCTTCCCCGCCACGGCCACCGTGCTCACCTGGCTGAAGCGCCGTAAGCCGTGATAATGCTCGGCGTGACGCGCCAGCGTCAGCACCTCCAACGTGCCGCGCAGATTCACATTCAGACAACTCTTTTCCGATTTCCGGTTCAGCGACGCAGCGCAATGGATTACCGAATCGGTCGTGTGCACCAGCCGATCGTATTCGTCCCGCGCCAATCCAAAGCTGGAGTCCGTTAGATCTCCGCGAAATACCCGTACTCGCGTCTGCAGAAATTCATAAAATTGGGGGAAGTCCAGATGCAGCTGTAATGCTTGCCACAAGCGCCCTTCGGCTTCATTCACATCGCGCGCCCGCACTAGCACATTCAGCGCCGCCCCGTCCCGCAGCAGATTCGCCGCCACATGCGCGCCAATATATCCCGTCGATCCTGTCAGAAATATCGCCATTCAGTGATTCCATTTCTCCAGTTATCTCGCGCAAAGCGTGCCGAAAAGCGAAGCGAATCGGCGTGCGCAGTCGAAAGATCCCTGCCTCTTACCACCTGCGTCAGTCACTCTCTCAAGTGCCCGTCTTCACCGTCTCGCCATTGTGCAAACTCCGCGCCGGACGCGCCTCCAGCGGCCTGCCCTCAATCAACGGATACGTCCACCTGCGCAACGCCGGAATATGCACGTTGATCCAATAGTCCCACCAATCGAGCATTCGCGCCTTGTATCCAAATTCTTCGCGCTCCTCTTCCACCAGCGCGGCCGATAACTTTTCCACATTGTCGGCGGCAAAATCATGCTCGTTAAATAGAATGAACGGTTCAAACAACTCGATTAATTTCTCCAGCCGCTCCAGATTTCTCTCCGTCTTCACCAACGGAGTCTTTTTTAGCGGCAACGGCGACATAATCCTTTGAATCGACTTCACAATCGCCTTCTGCGCCGGCGCCGACATGCGCTGGTAGCGCGTTTTCGAAACGGGGATGGCATCGAAGCGCAACCGAAGCCACGATTCAAGTCCTTCCTGCGCTCGATAATGTTTCCGGTGCGCCAATGAGGTCAACTCAATCGACCGTCCCATATCGCAAGGGTTCGTGGCCGAGGTCGCCAACTGATACAGCTCGTCGTGCCGCCGCTCCACGATGGCCGCTGCGATCAGAGTCATCCCATCGCAAACCGCATCCACGGGAATAATATCCAACCGTTTGCTCTCGTTCGATGGCAACTGGCGGAAATATGTCCCTAACAAATAAGAGAGCGAAGCCGAGGTGTTGATCCCTTCATTCCATCCCAAGAACGGCTTGGCCACAGAGGTTTCCACGATCGCCGGCCGCACCACCGCAATCGGCAGCCCCGCGCCATATTTCACAATCAGCGACTCCGCCAGACTCTTCGTCAGCGTATAAGTATTCGGCCAGCCCAGTTCCTTCGCCCGCCGCGTACCTTCTTCGGTCAAATACGTCTTCAGCCAGCGGATCCGGTTCTTGCGGATTTGATTCTCCAGCGCCGCGCCCTGCAAGCCTTTCGCCGCATGTTCCTTGGCCAGCGACTGCGACCTCAGTCCGGCCGTCACTTCCTCGCCCTCGGCCTGCGCCTCCGCCTTTGCGATCACTTGCTGCAGCGACCGCCATTCCTGCTCCGCGTCAAACTCCGCTACGCGATGCGGCGTGTAATTTGGGATCAGCTTCTCCGTCACCCGGCCGTCGCGCTCCCCCGCCACATAGCAGGTGGAAAGATGCAGCAATCCGGCGTGGTCCGTCCCCCGCAAGAATTCCAGGATGGTCATCGCCGCATCCGTATTCGTGCCCAGCGCGTCCCGCAAATCCGGATTGAAGTCTGTCAGTCCCGAACTGTTCACAATCAGATCGAGGTTCCTCTGCAGCCTGCGAGCGATCTCCGCATCCAGCCCTAAACCCGCGCGCGTGACGTCGCCCTCGACCACCTCCACTTTTTCCCGCAGGTAATCCGCAAGGCCTAGTCCATATTTCTCAAACAACGGATCGAACACCGGCGATTCTTCCACAATCTTTTCAAACCGCCGCTGGGCTGGATTCGACTTCTGGCACCGGATCAGCAAATAGATTCGCCCGATCTTCGGCAACTCCATCAGCGTATTCGCCAGCCATACCTTCCCAATAAACCCGGTCACCCCGATCAGCATCACATGCTTGCCGGCCAGTGCCCGCCTCACCGAAAATCCTGGGGCTTGCTGCCGCCCTTCGAAATGCACAATCGGATGTACCTGCGCAACCGATTCCCGCTCGGAGGGGATTGCCGCTGCCCGCAATTCCTCCAGCGTAATGTCCAACTGCCGCGCCAGCGTCTTCGGCGCTCTCCGGCCGTCGGGACTCTGTTCTCGGATCGGCGCAAACGCTCCGCGCGGGCGAATCACCGGTTCCAGCAGCCGCCCCGTGGCCACGCCATCGCGAAATTCCAGCCGGTTTGCCACTATGCGCTTCACTCCAAGGTCCTGCGCCAGCGGCTTCATCACATGCTCCAGCCCCTGACTCACCAGCACAACGTCCGCGCCCGAGCGCACCAACTCTTGCACGCGCTCCACTCCCCGCGCTTTCAATTGCGGCTTCAATTTGTATTGGAAATATTCTTCACCCAGCAGATCGAGACGGTCACGAGTCACACCGCGCAACGCCGTATGCACCACGCGGGTGGCAAATTTCCGGTTGGTGGAATACAAGAACGGGCGCAACGCCGCCATTAAGAAGATAAGCCCGCGCCTCCGAAGCCGCTCCGAGAAAGTCTGCGCATTCCAAGTGAAGAACGCCACCGGCTGCACCACCGTGAGGTCGAGCAGGCTCCCCTCCACCCGCCAGTAGACGGTGGGTGACACGCGGGGAGATGCGTCGAATTTGTGGTCGGATTGTTCCAAAGCGCGTTCGTCCCAAGCCCCGGGATTTCCCAGCGCAGGGGAACGAATCTTCTATTGTAAACAATGCGCCGCAATCCTCGAAGCCCTTCATTGGAAATGAGCCTTGGCCCGCCAAAAAGTTAAGGAGTTCCAACCTCGCGGTTAAAACTCCTTAATTCACTTCTTGGACTAAGAATTACGATGCGCGGCGCTGGCGATCCCGTTCGTCCTGCTCGTCTTCCTGAGAAGGATCCTTCTTGGTGGGATCGTTCTTCTGTCCGGTCTGACCGGATTGTCCGCTCTTCTGACCTTGACCGTGCTGGCCCTGGCCCGGTTGACCGCTCTGCTGGTTTTGCTGCCCTTGGCCGTACTGGCCGCTCTGCTGCTTGTTCTTGTCCATATCGTCTGCCATTGTTTACTCCTCCATGATTGCAACGCACGCGTCTCCACGGCGCTGCGGGATTATTGTTGGCATCTGTGTAATTAGTTGCCACATTCCCACGGCGGGGTTGATCGCTATTTTTGTCTCTTAACCCTTCCCCAATGTTCGATTTATTTCGCCCGCTTCACTTCCAGCACTTCGCACTTTTCAGTGACCGCGCTGATCTTTTCCTTTCTTAGTTATTTTTAGTTGGATGTCTCCTCCGCCAGTATCGTTCCTTCTAATAAAATCGATCCCTGTAACGCGGATGCGTTCGCTGGATATTCACACTCCCGTAATAATCCTTCCGTATAGTGAGTCACTTCAAGCCTACATAAGAGGACAACTATGGCCACCGCAACCTCCACCGTACTCGACCAGAAACTCTCGCGCTCCCCCGGCAAGATCGGCATGCTAATTTTCGGCATCGTGCTGGTCATAGGAGTTGCCTATGCCGGCCACAGCCTGCTTCACGATCTTTCTTACGTCCACAGCGATTCGATCCTTCCTTATCTGCTTCTGGGTCTCGCCCTGCTGGTCGCGCTCGGCTTCGAGTTCGTCAATGGATTCCACGACACCGCCAACGCGGTGGCCACCGTCATCTATACGCACTCGCTCGAGCCTCACATCGCCGTCGTCTGGTCGGGATTCTGGAACTTTCTCGGCGTGCTTGCCTCCAGCGGCCTGGTCGCCTTCGCCATCGTCTCGCTCCTCCCGGTCGAACTCATTCTGCAAGTCGGCAGCAAGGCCGGATTCGCCATGGTCTTCGCGCTCCTCGTCGCCGCCATCATCTGGAATCTCGGCACCTGGTGGTTCGGACTTCCAGCCTCCAGTTCCCACACGCTCATCGGCTCCGTAATCGGCGTCGGCATCGCCAACCAGCTCATCAACGGCCGCAGCGGCACCAGCGGCGTGGATTGGGGTCAGGCCAAAAACATCGGATATTCACTCTTGCTTTCCCCGGTCGTCGGATTCGGTTGCGCCTTTCTGCTCCTGCTGCTCGCCAAAGCCCTGATCAAAGATGCCAAGCTTTACAAGGCTCCCGAAGGAGACGCTCCGCCGCCGTTTTACATTCGCTGCCTGCTCATCCTGACCTGCACGGGCGTCAGCTTTTTCCACGGCTCCAATGATGGTCAAAAAGGCATGGGCCTCATCATGCTGATTCTTATCGGCACCGTACCCACTGCCTACGCCCTCAACCACGCCATAACTTATCAGGACTCGCAGGATTTCATCGCCGTCTCCCAGCAAGCCGCCGGAGTCTTGAGCAATTACGTCAGCCCGAACGCCACCGTCGGCGACGCTCACGACGACGTCACCCAATACATCCGCGACAAGAATTTCACTCCGAACACCATGCTCGCGCTGCGCACCCTGATCAGCGACATTGGCAACGAAACCGCTCTCTACAAAGAGATGAAGAACATCCCCAACAACCAGGTTCGCAACTTCCGCAACGACATGTATCTCTGCAGCGAGGCCATCCGCCTGATGCAGAAGAATCACAATCCCACTTTTACCGCATCTGAAACCGCCGTATTAGCCAACTACAAAAAACACATCGACCACTCCACCCGCTTCATTCCCCTCTGGGTAAAAGTCGCCGTGGCCATGGCCCTCGGCCTCGGCACCATGGTCGGCTGGAAGCGCATCGTGGTCACCGTCGGGGAAAAAATCGGCAAAAGCCACCTAACCTACGCGCAAGGCGCGGTCGCTGAGATCACAGCGATGGCAACCATCGGCGCCGCCGACGGCTTCGGTCTGCCGGTCAGCACTACGCATGTGCTTTCCTCCGGCATCGCCGGCACTATGGCCGCCAACCACTCCGGTATTCAGTGGTCCACTGTGCGGAATTTGGCTCTGGCCTGGGTGCTAACCCTGCCGGTAGCCATGATGCTCTCTGGATCCTTATTTTGGCTCTTCCGCAAGACGTTCTAGGAACAAAATGTGGCGCGGGCGCCCGCGACGGCGTGCGGCGCCTCAAATGCCGGCGCAACCAACTTAAGGTCCGTTTGGCTCCGCCACGCCTGCGTTTTTATTGTCATTTCATTTGCCTTAGCCCACTTACGTGTGGCAGAATCGTCCCTCCCCCACAGCCCTCAGGAGGAAATCCATGGATATTCCCCAGCAAGCCAATACCACCACAGTCGAGTTCTCTCCATCCCTTCTTCACCGCCTCAACCTGTATGCCCTCGGCGCCGCCACAGCCGGCGTCGGCATCCTCGCATCCGCCACGCCCTCGGAAGCAAAGGTTGTATACACCCCGGCCCACGTTGTCATTCCCGACGGCGGATACTTTCTCGATCTGAATCATGACGGAATCAACGATTTCAGATTGAACATCAACGGCAACAGCCGTGGCCGCAGCGACTCGCAATATTTCTTGGCCCAACCCGTGGCCTCGGGAAACCTAATCTGGGGACAGGGTGTTGTGAACTTTGGCCCACGGCCTAGACTGAACGCCTTCGATCTTCCGGCCGGAGCGCAACTCGGCCCCAACAATGAACAAGCTCAGCCGCTGGGAAGTAAACTTCTTGCAGGCTACTATTGGTTCACCACCACTGGAGGCGCTGCTGGCAACGGGACCGGCGGGGATTGGGCGAAAGGCGTCTCCAACCACTACCTGGGCTTCGCCTTCTCCATTAACGGCGCAACCCATTTCGGATGGGCGCGGCTGAACGTCACGATGAATAAGTTCCACGTCGTTCAAGCCCTGCTCACCGGATACGCCTACGAAACCGTCCCCAACAAACCAATCGTTACGGGAGAAACGTCAGACGAAGCGGCGAATCCGCAAGCAGCACTCGTCCCATCGAACTCGACGCATCAGCCTCAACTCGCCTTGCTGGGTGCGCTGGCTCTCGGATCGTCCGGCCTCCAGATTTGGCGCCGCGAATCATAGGTCGAACGAGTCCGGGGACGGGATTTATACATCCTGAGCGCAGTCTAGAAATCGCCGCACAAAGTGCCCGCGGCACGCCTTCTCCAAAAATGCTTGGAAATCGCTCTCCGTTGGCATATACTATTGTATATGCCAACCCTGCACCGCAGAGCCAAACTCTTCATGAACAACCGCAGCCAGGCGGTCCGGCTGCCCAAGGATTTTCAGTTCAACACCCAGGAAGTCTTCATCCGCAAGGAAGGCGCGGACGTAGTCTTGTCCCCACGCCCCTCGGATTGGTCCTCTTATTTGACTGACGCCCCAGTCGCTTCACCCTCATTCATGGCGGGTATCGACGACCTGCCCGTACAGGAGCGCGAGTCCTGATGCCGCGCTACATGCTGGACACGGACACCTGCTCCTACATCATGCGCCGCTCGCACGATGCGGTTTTGAAGAAGCTAGCAAAAGTTCCCGTCAGCGACGTGTGCATTTCCGTAATCAGCAAGTCGGAACTCTTGTTCGGAGTCGAAGTATCTCCGAAACGCAAGCAGGATGAAGCGGCGCTCTCCGCGTTTCTGCGCTACGTCGAGGTTCTAGATTTCCCCGACGAAGCATCTTCGGACTACGCTAGAATCCGTGCCGATCTGAAAGCCCGTGGCTCGATGATCAGAGCCAACGATCTGTTCATCGCCGCCCACGCCCGCAGCCTGGGCCTGACACTGGTTACCAACAATACCCGAGAGTTCAAACGGGTCCGCGGCTTGTCCATCGAGAATTGGGCCATGAGAACGTGAGGAAGGAGACCTCGTGCCGCCCTCAGTGGCCACCGCGCAACCCAAAGATACAAGTTTACCGGCTAATGGAGTAGACTGCCGTTTCTCGAATGTTTTCTGCGACATGAGCTCACGGGGGAACTGGTGCTTACCAAGCTAACGATATGTAACTTCAAGAAATTTGATCGGGTTGAGATGGAATTGGGGAGTCCAGTCGTGTTCATAGGACCGAACAATTCCGGAAAGAGCACGGCCCTGCAAGCGCTGGCACTTTGGAGCGTCGGGCTTCAGCGCTGGGCAGAGAAAAGCACCGGAAAAGCGAAAAAGCGCCCAGGCGTGACGATCAACCGCAAGGACCTGATATCTGTGCCCGTTCCCGGAGCAGTTCAGTTATGGAAAGACCTGCACATCCGCGAAGTAGACAAATCGGGCGCTAAACTCCGGACGCAAAACATACGAATCGACATCACCGTCGAGGGCGTCACCGACCAGAAAGCATGGACTTGTGGATTGGAGTTCGATTACGCGAACGAGGAGTCCTTTTACTGCCGCCCGTTACGGAATTCCGAAGGCGAGACTTCTGGAAGAATGCCAATCCCAGAATTGGCGCTGAAAACACGAATTGCATTCTTGCCGCCGATGTCTGGTCTCGCTGACAGGGAGTTCTCCACCCCCCCGGGAGAAGTTAACTTTCTAATTGGCCAAGGACGAACGGCCGAGGTGCTGCGCAACCTCTGTTTCAATGTTTCGAATGCAAATGGTGGCGCGGAGTGGACTGATCTTTGTCAGAAGATGGAACACCTGTTTGGCGTCAAACTGGACGAACCAAAGTTCATTGCCGAACGTGGTGAGATTACGATGAGCTACCGAGACCGATCAGGGATACGTCTCGACATCTCGTCGTCGGGAAGAGGCTTGCAACAAACCCTTTTGATATTGGCTTACATCTCGATCAACAGGGGTGCGGTCCTTCTACTCGACGAGCCAGACGCTCATCTGGAAATACTCAGGCAGCGCCAGATCTACGAGCTACTCAGCGAGTCCGCTCGCAGCCAGGGCAGTCAAATCATTGCCGCGAGCCACTCCGAGGTCATCCTGAACGAAGCCGCAGACCGCGACGTCGTCATAGCGTTCGTCGGCAAGCCGCACAGGATCGACGATCGCGGCAGCCAAGTGATGAAGTCCCTTCGAGAAATCGGATTCGACCAGTATTATCAGGCCGAGCAAACTGGATGGGTACTTTACCTCGAAGGGTCGACCGATCTGGCAATCCTGCAGGCCCTAGCGAGAAAGCTGTCGCATCCGGTCCAAAAGGACCTGGAGAGACCTTTTGTGCATTACGTTACCAACCTTCCGAACAAGGCACGCGAGCACTTCTTCGGCTTGAAAGAGGCGAAAGGAGAGTTGGTCGGCTTTGCGCTGTTCGACCGAATAGATCAGCCCCTCCAGAAGCACCCCGCGCTGAAAGAGTACATGTGGAATCGACGCGAAATCGAAAATTATCTCTCACTTCCCGCGGTGCTGCTCAAGTACGCAGAGAGTGCAGCCGAGGACGCCGGACCCTTATTCGAGCCGGCAGAGCGCAAGAAGCGCCGCGACTCCATGCAAGAATGCATTGATGACCTGGTGCCTCGCGCTGCCTTGCGTGACCTTAGCGACCGGTGGTGGATTGACACTAAGATAAGCGATGATTTCCTAGACCGCGTATTTGACTGTTTTTTTAAGAAGCTCGGCCTTCCGAACTTGATGCGCAAGACGGACTATCACGTTCTAGCCGATTTCATCTCCGGGCACCAAATAGATGCCGAAGTTGCAACTGTTCTGGACTCCATTGCGGCTGTCGCAGGTAAGGCGCAAATACCTCCAGAAAACTAACCCGGTAAACGCTGGGGGCTCCATCATCCCCCAGCGACGCCTCCTCGCCCCGCCAGCCGTTTAACCACAAGGCCGTGCCCTCCCGATTACCCACCCCTTGTGCCATTCCCCGCTAGAATAGCCTTTTCGCCAAGGACTCCTAACTCATGGATAAACTCGTCATCCGCGGCGGCGAACCCCTCCTCGGCACCGTCCGCGTCAGCGGCGCAAAAAACGCCGCGCTGCCCTGCATGGCTGCCGCCCTGCTCACCGACGAACCCGTCATCCTCGAAAACATCCCGCAGGTGCGGGACATCCAAACCACCCGCGACCTGCTCGCCGCCATGGGCGCCGAGGTTGAACTCGGCTACGGACGCGCCCAGCATCGCACCACCATCCACTGCAAGAATCTCACCACTCCCGAAGCGTCTTACGAACTGGTGAAGACCATGCGCTCGTCCACGCTCGTGCTCGGACCGCTGGTCGCCCGCTGCGGTCGCGCCCGCGTCTCGCTCCCCGGAGGCTGCGCCATCGGCAGCCGCCCCATCGACATGCACATCAAAGGCCTCGAACAGCTCGGCGCAAAGATCACGCAAGATCACGGCTACGTCGAAGCCACCGCCGATCGCCTCAAAGGCGCGGAAATTGCTTTCGACAAGATCACTGTCACCGGCACCGAAGACCTGCTCATGGCCGCCACTCTCGCCGAAGGCGAGACTGTTCTCCAGAACTGCGCCCGCGAGCCCGAAGTCGCCGACCTTGCCGACCTGCTCATCAAAATGGGAGCGAAAATCGAAGGCGCCGGCACCGCCACCATCCGCGTGAAAGGCGTCAGCAAACTGAAAGGCGCGAAGCACCGCATCATTCCCGACCGCATCGAAGCCGGAACTTTTCTCATCGCCGGCGCCATGACCGGCGGCGACCTCAACATCGCCGGATGCGATCCCACTCACCTCGATGCCCTGCTCGGTAAGCTCAAAGAAGTCGGCGTCAAGACACGCTCCACCGCCGATTCTGTCCGCGTCATGGGCGACAATCCCTTCACCGCCGCCGACATGTTCACCGAGGAATTTCCCGGATTCCCCACCGATTGCCAGGCGCAATTCATGGCGCTGGCTACGCAAGCCGAAGGCACTTCGGTGATCACAGAAAACATTTTCGAGAACCGCTTCATGCACGCACAGGAACTGGTTCGCATGGGGGCGAACATTAAAATCGAAGGCCGCCGCGCCGTGGTCCGAGGCAAGACTCCGCTCAGCGCCGCGGCCGTCCTCGCGTCCGATCTACGCGCTTCCGCGTCGCTCGTCCTCGCGGCCCTGGTCGCCGATGGCGAGACCATCATTGACCGCGTTTACCACATCGACCGCGGCTACGAAAACATCGAAGAAAAACTCCGCGCTGTGGGCGCACAAATCAAACGCATCGGCGAAATGTTCCCCAGGAAAGCCGCCGCCGTAAAGTAGTTCCAAACTTATTCACCTTCCGCGAAACGTTTCCTCCTACTCCCTCACTATCCGAATAGGAGGAACACCCCATGTCAAACCACGATGTTGTTCTCGCCCACGAACTCGACGCTGCCTGGATCATCGCTCTATGGCTCGCTATCCACGGAGGCGATCCTGGTCCTGAAACCGTTGCTGCTCAAGCCATTGCCGCACTCGCTCCGTATCTCACCGGAGCCCAGTCCTCGTTCTCTTTTTCGCAACTGCAAACCCAGTTTGCCACCCTGGATATCAAAGTGACGGAAAGCCACGAAGAAGCCGCTGCGGAGGCTCACGGCAAGAAAACCAAAGCTAGATCCATCGACGAGCCTCAGCCTCAACGAAACCGCCAGTACTGTTTCCAGGTCGGAGGCAAAACCATTTGCGCTCAACTGCCAGCCATTGCTTACCGGCAGACCGCTGCCTGAAATGCGGGTAAGCTCCCACCTCTCAGGTTCGCCCACCTTTTGCGGGAAGTCCCACGCTTGCATCCTCTGCAAGCGTGGGCGTGTGTGGCAGTGGCGCCCCTGGTAATGGTTAGTCCGCGCCAAGTGGGCAAAGTTTCTGGTTGACAGTCGCTTAAGCCCGAAACATAATTTAAGCCCCCTGCAGGAGGCTCCCATGCCGCGCTCTTCCCGCTCGCTTCGCACACGCTTTCAAGTTTCGCCTTCCCTGCACAACAAGCTGAATGCCTATGCGCTCGGCGCAACCGCGGCCGGAGTTGCCGTATTGGCTATCGTGCCGCCTGCTACCGCTGAAATTGTCTACACCCCCGCCAACCATGAGATTCGACCAAACCGCGGCGGCACCGGTTTCTTCCTCGATCTCAATCACGATGGCATCAACGATTTCTTAATCGTTAACTTTTACAGCACAACCAGCGCAATCCTGAACGTATGGGTTTCCCCGGAGCAAGTGGGTAACGAGATTTTTTCCAACGGTGCCGGTTATGCCGCCGCCATTCCTGCCGGCGTTGCCATAGGGTCCAGCGGCAGGTTTCACCCGGCACAAAGCCTGGGAATGGCGAACGATGATTTTCCGGTCGGTAACTGTCAGGGCCCGTGGAAGGATGCCCGCAACAAATATCTCGGGCTGAAATTCGAGATCAGTGGGGAAGTCCACTTCGGATGGGCACGCCTGAGCGTAACTTGCTTTACCCCCCGCGCCGCACGCGTATTGCTCACCGGCTACGCCTACGAAACCGTAGTGAACGCCCCCATCGTCACCGGCCAAACGTCGGGGACGGCGGAGGACGCTGCGCTTACACCCTCCGAAGTTATTCGCCCTGAGAATTCCCGCGTCGCGCCCTTGAGCCTGCTGGCCCTGGGATCCTCCGGACTAGCCGCCTGGCGCCGCGAGGAGACGACTTGAAGAATCAGAATCGCGGATACGAAAGCGAAAGATTGGATCGATTTTGTTGCCGGACTGCCACAAAAAGATGCATACCAGGAGAACTCTTATGCAGCACACTTCACGATCGCGCCGCACCCCTTTTCGGTTTTCTTCCACACTCCACAACAACCTCAATGCCTACACCCTAAGCGCGACGGCCGCCGGGGTCGCAGTATTGGCCATAGCGCCTTCCGCCGCGGCCGAGATTGTCTACACGCCTGCTGACCAGGAAATCCTTGCCCATGAAGTTTTCCAGCTTGATCTCAACAACAATGGCGTCAGGGATTTCACCCTGGTGAACTTTTTCAGTACAACCAGCACGGTCATCGGCGTATGGATTTCCCCCGCACAAGCCGGTGACGCCGTCTTTTCCAATCGCTCTGGTTATGCCGCCGCCATTCCCGCCGGCGTCGCCATTGGCGCCAACGGCAGGTTTGACTCGAAAACTAGCGTAGGCATGGCAAACGATAATATTCCGGATGGCAAGTGCCACGGTCCGTGGGCCCAGGTCCACGATAAATACCTCGGCCTGAAATACGAGATCAACGGGGAAGTTCACTTCGGATGGGCACGCCTGTCTGTGAGTTGCGTTCCTCCCCAACCCGCACGCATCTTGCTTACCGGCTACGCCTACGAAACCGTGGCCAATCAACCTATCCTCACCGGACAAGTCTCTGGCACGGCGGAGGAGTCTGCACTCACTCGTCCCGCCGGTTCGCACGCCAACCTTCAACTCGGCCTGCTGGCGTTAGGCTCGCATGGACTCGCAGCTTGGCGGCGCGAGGATTAAATCTGCACGGGCAATCTGAAAGGACAATCATGAACAAAAACAATCCGGCAACCCTGCTTCATGCATTCACGCGCCGGCAGGCTATTGCAGGTGTTGCCATCGGGGTTGGCGGAATAGCTGCCAGCACCAATGTTTGGGGCAAAGCCCAGCAGCAGTCCATGAAGGAAGCGCCGGGCACGGCGGCCAACCGTTCCCGCACTTCGCTTCATCAGGAAGTTGATTTCAAGGCAACTGCTCAGCGCATTTACGACGTGCTCTTGGATTCCAAACAGTTTGCCGCCTGCACCGGCCTGTCAGCCGAGATCGACCCGAAACCCGGCGGCGCTTTTTCCATGTTCGGAGGACTGATCGTCGGCCGCAACATCGAACTTGTGCCCGCCGAGCGCATCGTGCAAGCCTGGCGTCCCACACACTGGAACCCCGGTATGTATTCGCTAGCCAAGTTCGAACTAAAACCGAAAGGCCCGGAAACCCGCATCGTTCTGGACCACACTGGCTTTCCCGAAGGCGACTTCGACACTCTTAGCACCGGCTGGAAATCCCACTACTGGGATCCGCTAGCGAAATTCGTCGCCTAAAAGGCAGGGCGCGGCTATTACGAACGGACACTCCTTAGCATCGCCCTTTGGCATTCCCGTCGTTGTTTTCCACCACTGGATTCTTTGTCGTATGCTGGAGGTGAAGACTTTCGCCGATATATCCAGAAAGGACTACCTGGACCCGCAGGGGTCGGACTAAATGGAACCAGAGAGCTTGCAAGTTGAAAAACACATCGAAGGTTTAGGTCTGGTTACGCGCGGGCGTGGCCGCGGCGCCGCTGACGTGCTCACGCTCGAGGAGATCGCCAATCTTGCGGCGGAAGAGGGACAGCCGGCCGAAACGCTGATGAACGTTGTGGCGTTGATTGCCAAGCGCTTCGAAACCGACGTTTGTTCGGCGTATTTACTGGAGCCGGATCGAGCCAATCTAGTGCTGGCGGCGACGGTGGGTCTTCGGCGGGAGTGTATTGGCCAACTGCGAATGGCGATTCACGAAGGACTGGCCGGAATGGTGGCGGAGCAGGTCCGCCCGGTGGCGGTGGAGCAGGCGCACGGCCATCCGCGATTCAAGTATTTTCCGGAAGCTGGCGAAGACGAATATCAGTCGTTCCTGGGAGTTCCTCTCATCGACCGCGGAGTTCTGCAAGGAGTCCTGGTGGTGCAGACGATAGAGCCGCGGCTCTTTCGCGAGGATGAGATTCAAATGCTGACGGAAGCGGCGGCGCAGGTGGCTCCGGTGGTGAGCGAAGCAAGGATGCTCGACCGTTTTATTGCCCCAGCACAGGAACGGCTGTGGGCTTTGGCTCGGAACATGTGGTGGAGTTGGGACCACGATACGGTGAGCTTGTTCCGCGATATCGATCCACTGCGATTTGGGCAGCTGAATCAGAATCCGCTTTCGCTGCTGGCGGAGCTTCCACTGGCGAAGCTAGAGAGCCGCGCGGCGGAATTGGTGTTGCACAGCCGCATCAACTACGCCTACCGGCGGTTGCAGGAATATCTGAATGCGGATCGAACCTGGGGAGCGCGCCATGCGGGAGTTTTGGGGCCACGTCCGGTGGCGTATTTTTCGGCGGAGTTTGGGATTCACGAATCCCTTCCGGTTTATTCGGGCGGGTTGGGCGTGCTGGCGGGGGATCACATCAAGAGCGCATCCGATTTGGGCATTCCGCTCGTCGGGATCGGATTGTTTTACGGACAAGGATATTTTCACCAGCGCCTGGATCGCGACGGCTGGCAGCAGGAAGAGTATGTGGCGACGGACGTAAGTCAGCTGCCGCTGGAGGCTGCGATCGGCAAGAACGGGCGCCCGGTGGAAGTGGAGATCGAGACGCGCAGAGGCTCGATTCACGCCAAAGTCTGGCGCGTAAAAGTGGGACGCTGCGATCTTTTCCTGCTGGATTCAGACGTGGAAGGAAATTCCGCGGACGACCGCAAGCTGACTTCGCGTCTCTATGGCGGAGATGCGCGGACGCGAATCCGGCAGGAGTTGTTGCTGGGAGTAGGCGGATTTCGCGCGCTCAAGGCCATGGGAATCACGCCCGGAGTTGTGCACCTGAACGAGGGGCACAGCGCCTTTGTGGTGCTGGAAGCTCTTCACTCCCGCATGCAGGAAGAAGGCGTTACATTTGATAACGCGGTACCGCGAGTTTCGCGGGAAGTTGTCTTTACAACCCACACCCCGGTACCCGCCGGTCATGATCGCTTCGATGCGGATGTGATTGAAGAGCACTTGGGGCCGTTGCGCGAAAAAATGGGACTGTCGCAGGACACTCTGATGGGATTGGGGCGCGAGAAGCCAAGCAACCAGCAAGAGACGTTTTGTATGACAGTGCTGGGGCTGAGGCTTTCGCGGCGGGCCAACGCGGTTTCCGCGCTGCACGGCGAAGTGTCGCGCGCGATGTGGACGGGGCTTTGTCCGGGCAAGCCGGAGGATGACGTTCCGATTGGGCACATCACCAATGGAGTTCACGTTCCGTCGTGGCTGGCTCCGCAGATGTTTCGGCTGTACGACCGGCACCTGGGAACCAATTGGCACCAGCACAGCAGCGAGGCGCGCATTTGGGAAGGGATTGAAAACGTCGACGACGGCGAACTCTGGGAGACGCACCTGAGCCTGAAATCGCGGCTGCTCGAATTTGTGCGCCGCCGTGCGGTCGAGCAGGCCAAACACCGGGGCGAATCCAGAGATGCGCTGCTGAGACTGAGTACGGTGCTGAGCCCGGACGCGCTGACCATTGGATTTGCGCGGCGGTTTGCGACTTATAAAAGAGCCAACCTCATACTTAGAGACATCGAGAATTTGGCATCGATGGTGAACGATCCCAAACGTCCAGTCCAGTTTGTTTTTGCCGGAAAGGCGCACCCCAACGACGAACCGGGAAAGCGCCTGCTACAACAGATTGCCGAATTGATGCGCAATGCGCGATTCGGCGACAAATTCGTGTTTGTGGAAGACTACGACATCAACGTGGGACGCTATCTGGTGCAGGGCGTGGATGTGTGGCTGAATAACCCGCGGCGCCCGCTGGAAGCCTCGGGCACGAGCGGGCAAAAAGTGGTTTTGAACGGAGGATTGAATCTTTCCGTTCTCGACGGTTGGTGGGCCGAGGCCTATGACGGGATGAATGGCTTCGCTATAGGAACGGGTAGAACGCATGCCGACATGAACGTCCATGACACGCGCGATGGAGAAGATCTATACCGGGCGTTGCGGGAGGAAGTGATTCCGCTGTACTACCAGCGCGACCGCGACGGCCTGCCGCGGGGCTGGATAAAGCGCATGAAGCGAACCATACGCACTCTGGGATGGCGGTTCAATGCGGACCGCATGGTGATGGATTACACGCAGAAATGCTATGTTCCCGCGGCTGGAGGGACGTCGAGCGATATGAGAGCTAGCTGGTAGGGTTGGTGCGTGCTGTTGTGAGACTGTCCGACACTTGGAGTTTCCTCGGTCGACTCGGCCAGGCAAGGGGAATCTCCTCGGAGACTTTCAAGCCTCAGGATTGCGGCTTGTTCCGAAACCGTAACAGATCTCAGCTTAGCAACTAACGATGGTGATTTCCTCACCAAGGCTTTTGCCCGATAAAAGTGTTGCCTTAAATTGTTCTGTCAAAATATTAATTATGAATATCTTGACTACATCTTGCACATTCAACACCTCTCTCTAGCCAACTCTTTCTCGAAAGCATAATTTACGAATTCCGAACAATCACTGCCAGAATGATTTTTCGGTTGACGCACCACGGGAGCTAGGGTTAGGTTCTCACCACCTCAAGTTGACGCCAGTGTCCTGACCGTTTCCTGATAGCCGTGACAATGGCGGACAGTTCTCGGAAAAGCGGAAGTCAGTGAGGCTGACGGGGTAAGCGGTTCTGTGATGGCCGGCTCGGGACCTTTCTGTCAACGCGTTGAAGCCCATGTAACGCTATTACTGCCGTCTAAGTTATCGGATTGCGATGAGATGGAGCAGACCGGCCACCCCCAGGTTGCGCCGCCAATCCACACAATCCGCGTAAGTGGTTAACGTAGCTCCCGCAGATGACCGCAAAACTCAAAGAACGGGCGGACTTTTGCGAGCCAAGGAAGCACTACCTTAACTAGAGAGGCAAGCACCATGGCTACTTTCAAGTGTGACGTGTGTCAGAAGGAAGTTCGCTTTCTTTCGCTTCAGAATTCAATGCATGCAGCAGGCGTTTGCCGTTCAACAATCTATTATTGGATGGAGCGAGGGTGGATTCATTGGCGCGAGCTGCCCAGCGGAAGGCGCATGATCTGCCATAACTCGCTGAGTCGTCCCGCGGCGGGCACGCCTGCAAGGTCTGTCTTGCCACTATCCGGTCCCGGCTTCGCAAATCCGGCATAGTTCACTCAAAATTTCATCCAAAACTGCCCAACCTCGATGAATTCTGTAGGTTGCAACGGGATGCCGTGGCAAGTACTGTGTTCGTACAATATCTAGTTTGACGAAATTTGAGTCGCGCCGGGTTGCGTGCAGATAGCTCTTAGTGGGGAGTCAGTGAATTTAGAATGGGACGCGAATTTGGCGCTCCCGGGCCGGCCCGCCTGGTCGGGCCCTGGAAGAATCACACAAGCGATTCCCGAGACAAGCCTTGGCGCGACGATCAGCAAGAGTCAGCGAGCCGATTCACAAACTTCGCGGTCTCGCCGTAGAAGGAAAAACGGGAGAGGACTTGGTGGACCTGGCCGCGCGTTTTTCGCACATGCACATCAACCGGCTTATTCGCTCTTCGCAGCGTGCCCACGAATTGGTCTTGTACGATTTCCTGTACCAAATATACGACGGACGGATTGCCAGGAAAACAAGGATCGAATCCATTCTTCGGGCGACGCCCGGCCTCTGAAGCTGTCTTCGTCGGAGAAATAGCGGATCAGCAGTACAGTTTTGAGACGACAAAAAAAACTGAAGGAGTACGAGAGAGTTTGGCTGCCCCCCAGGGATTCGAACCCCGATAGCCTGCTCCAGAGGCAGGTGTCCTAGCCGTTGAACGAGGGGGCAGAAGTCACACGATACTTCATTGTGCACTATGATTCTATGGTTTGGGGCGGAGCGCGGTCAACAATATCTGCCATCGGATTGGAATCAAGGTGTGAGTTTGCCCCGAGGGAGACAATGTCATCCGCATTTAAGAACATTTCCGAGCCCGCTCCCGGTTATCCCGAGATGGCGCGCCAGGCGTTGGAAGCGGATCGATGCGCGCTGCTGGTGATCGATATTCAGGAAAAATTGTTGCCGCCGATTTTCCAGAAGGAACAACTGGTGCACAATGCACAACTCCTGATCCGCGCCGCAGGTGTGCTCAACATTCCTGCGCTAGTCAGCACGCAATACGCGAAGGGACTGGGCGGCACGGTGCCGGAGGTCGCTTCCCTGCTGCGGGAAACGGAGGCGGTCGACAAGAATTTATTTTCCTGCTTCGGGAGCGATGTTTTTTGCACCCTGCTCAAGCGGCTTCCGGGCAATCGCAACACGCTGCTGTTGTGCGGCATGGAGAGCCACATCTGCGTGATGCAGACGGCGCTGGCGGCGTTACGCGAAGGCTACATCGTGCATATCGCGTCCGACGCGGTAAGCTCGCGAACGGAGTGGAACTGGAAGATTGGCCTCGAGAGAATGCGCGCCGCCGGGGCGGTGATTTCCTCGACCGAAATGATGATTTATGAGCTGATGCGCTCTTCGGGATCTCCGGGGTTTAAAGAAATGCTGCCGTATTTGAAGGGATAGCTGCGGAGTGTAGAAAAAACCCGCTCAAGAGCAGTGAGCGGGGTTTCTGAAGCAAATACGCGGCACAGCAGGTGCGTCACCGCCTATTCAGGACTTCCAACTATTCCGACTTCCAAGCCACGGTGAAACTGGTCCCGTCGGAGGAGAGCGACGATGGAACGGCTTCATCCGCTCCGGTGGAACCGTTGACCATAATGGCTTCGTTTACGGCGGTGCCGAAGTCGCTAATGGGTCCCGACACAGAAGAGTCCGTGGCGTCATTGGTGCCGCTCACACCTGTGTAGTCGTCGCCGAAATCGACGGTCCCGAAATCGGAGAGAGGCAGGATGCCGCCCGCGTTGGTGCAGCAGGGCGCTTCGGCAATCCACTCAGCGGATGACCGCTTTGCTCCGGAGACCTTGGAACTCTTGCTGTAGGTTTTCCCCGTGCTTTCGTTGGTAATGCTAATGGTGAACTCTGAGCCGCTGTAAGTTACCGACGCAGACATGTGATTGCCGGGAGAGACTGCGACGCTGGAGATGAGAATGGATGGGTTGGGATAGAACTCATACCAGGCGTAGTACGAGGGACTTTTGCCGTCGCAATCGGAGTCGGTCCCGGTTTGTTCGACGGTACTGGAAGTCCATCCATCCAGACCTACCCAGAAGGACGAGTAGGTGTTCGGGGTTGTGCTGCAGTTGACGGTAGGGATGGTCCACGAGGCTTTGGCGCTGGTGAAGGAAGAGCCGGTCACGGCATAGCCGCTCCAGTTGGTGCTGTCGGAAACGGTGACGTTGCCTTCCACGTGCGAAGGAACGGCGCCGTAAACCCTTCTGGGGGCGTGTTGACGCGTCATAACCGTGGCGTTGGGGATTGCAACTGGTGAGGACGATACCTGCGCCAGAGCTGGCGATAGCGCTAGCAGGAACGAAATTCCGGAAATTCGTAAACCTTTCGATAGCATAGAGGCTCCCGTAAAGCTCCGGGACTTGTATCATGCCGTCCCGGAATCGCGACATTTTAAACGCGCGAAGGGATGCGTCAAGCTGTTTACGTTTGAAATTTACGAAAGACGAACACGAACGATTACTACTTCCCTGTTACTCGGATTTCCAAGCGACCTTGAAGCTGGCGCCGTCGGAGGCGAGGGGTGAAGGGACGGCGGTGTCCTTGCTGCCACTGGTGCCGTTCTTGGTGGAAATGGATTCCTGGATGGCGCTGCCGAAATCGGTGATCGGTCCGGAGTTCGTGGAGTCGGTCGCGGAATCTGTGCCACCACTGACACCGGTGTAGAACTCGCCGAAGGGGTCAATGCCGAAATCGGAGAGTTCGTTTCCGTCCATCTCTTCGATCCACTCGGCGGAATTCCGCTTCGGAGCTCCGCTTCCCTCCGCTCCTTTGAACTGCACTTTCTTGCTGAAGGACTCTCCTGTGGTGTCATTTGTGATCGAGACCACGTACTCGCTATCGCCGACATAATTCACCATCGCCGAAAACTTGTCGCCGGGTGCGATCGAGACGTCGCTGATAACGACAGTGTTTAAAGGGAAAAACTCGTACCAGACGTAATAAAAGGGAGTCTTGCCATTACAATCGGCATCCGTTCCAATCTGCTCGACGGTGTTGGAACTCCATCCATCAATGCCCACCCATTCCGAGCTGTCGCTGTTCGGGGTTTTGGTGCAGTCGACGGCGGTGACGATCCACGATCCCTGAACCAGGCTAAAGTCCGAGCCGGTAACGGCGTATCCGGCCCAAATTGTGTTGTAGGAAACTGTGACGTTCCGGACGGGATCAAAAAATGGAGCGCGGGTTCCGGGAGCGACGAAACGGGGGCGATGTTGACGTGGGATTATGGCGGCCGCGAAATGAGGAGAAACGGGCTCGGTGGCTGTCTGCGCCACAGCGGGAGCGAGGGCGAGCAATAAGACTATCGCAGAGAGTGCGAGGGGTTTGGGTAACATAGAATGCTCCGTGGCGAAGGAAGTTGTAGGGACTGAGATCAGGCGTTCTGAAGGACCGGGAAATTCTATACTTACGCGCGACCCTGCGACAAGGTTTTCTTTCGGAATTATGCCTTTGACATACTCTACCGATGCCTGCGGCGGCCATTCTCAAGATTTCGGAGACTGCGGCGAGTGGCCCAAGCTATGGCTCCGAAAATAGAACCGCAAAAGAGGATCATCCCGAACAAAAATTCCCATAGAATGCCTCCCCCATAGCTCGCGACCAAGAAGATTGCAGCCCATATAAAAACGAAAACCGCCAAGACGACCAAGCCAACCTTGGCGGGGGTGCTGGAGGGATACTTCCCTAGGTTACGCCAGAATCGTGCCTCATTTTGTACCGTGTCGGGAAACACAATATTATGCTGACGCGCTTCCACGTCACGGAGCCACTCTTCCCGCTGCTTCTGTTTTCCGTGCATTACTTCCGTTTCTTAGTCTTGAGCCTCCGAGATCGTACCCCTCCCCAGAGCCATTTATGAGACAGCTAGATTATCCTTTGTCCAAACATCGAGGCGGTCGAGCGCCTGCTCTAGATTCTCCAGTGAATTGGCTACGCTGAAGCGCAGGTAGCCTTCGCCGAACTCACCAAAGGCGGTGCCGGAGAGAGCGGCGACTCCGGCTTGTTCCAGCAGAGCATCGGCCAGGGGCTTCGACTTCCATCCCGTTTTCTTGATGTTGGGGAAGACGTAGAATGCGCCTTTGGGCATACGGCAGGAGAAGCCCTTGATTTTGTTCAGTCCGGCGACGAAGATGTCGCGGCGGCGTTTGAATTCGCCGCACATGTGATCGACGGAACTCTGATCGCCGCGGAGAGCCTCGATGCCAGCCATTTGGGTGAAGCTGGCGGTGCAGGAATTGGAATTGGTCATCAGGCGGGTGATTTGAGCTGCGAGGTCGGGGCGCATGACGCCATAGCCCATGCGCCATCCGGTCATGGCGTAGGTTTTCGAGAAGCCGTCGAGGAGAATGGTGCGCTCCTGCATGCCGGGCACGGACATGATAGAAAAATGCTCGCCCTCAAAAAGCAGGCGGCTGTAGATTTCGTCTGACAGAACCAGGATATTGCGGTCGCCGATGAGCTTGGCTACTTGCTCGACATCGCGGCGCTGCATGACGCCACCGGTAGGATTCTGTGGCGAGTTGAGAATGATGAGCTTGGTGCGGTCGGTGATGAGCGGGGCGAGTTCGTTGACGTCGAGGGAGAAATCGTGCTCCTCGCGCAACTGGACTGGGACCGCCTTGCCGCCAACGTAGTGAATCATGGACTCGTAGATGGGAAAGCCGGGGTTGGGATAGATAACTTCGTCTTCTTCATCAATTAAAGACAGGATTGTAAAGAAAATAATTGGCTTGCCGCCTGGGACGACGACAACTTCTTCGGGGGAAACTTTGACGTTGCGCGTGCGGCTAACGTAGTCGGCGATGGTCTGGCGAAGTTCGGGAAGGCCGGCTGAGGGGCCGTAGTGAGTCCAACCCGTATGGAGGGCGTCGACACCGGCTTCGATAACGTTGGCGGGAGTGTCGAAATCGGGCTCGCCGATTTCCAGGTGGATGATGCTCTTGCCTTGACGCTCCAGGGCGCGGGCTTTGTTGAGGACTTCGAAAGCGGTTTCGGTGCCGAGCCGGGACATGCGGCGGGCAAGCAGCAATTCGTGTTGCGTGGTTTGGGGCATGAGGACGAGCGCTCCTTGATCAAGAGCCAAACGTTATATTATACGCTGCAGAGTAGGCGTTTATTTTAATGCCCGCCCGCGAGGGAGGTTCTATGCCCGCTTACTTGAAGGAACTTTATGCGCATCAGGAATGGGCAGACGCCGAACATTGGCGGGCTTTGCAAGGTCATGCAGCGGCGCTTGCGGACAAGGCGATTCGGGAAAGGCTGCACCATATCCATCAGGTGCAGGCTGCCTTTTTGTGGGTGGTGGGGCCGCGGAGGGAGCAGTTCGTGATCACGAAAGTGGAAGACTACCCAGACATCGGGGATCTGAAAGTTTTTGCGCGGAAGTATCACGCGGATATGGCGGCGAAGCTCGGCGCGATGGATGATGCCACTTTGGAGAAGATGATTGAGGTGCCGTGGTTTCAGCCGGCGGCGAAGATCAGCGTGCGGCAAGCGCTGACGCAGGCCGCGATGCACAGCCATTACCATCGCGGGCAAAATGCGACGAGGATGAGGGAACTTGGAGTCGCGCCGCCGGGAACGGATTTTATCGTGTGGCTGTGGCAGGGGCAGCCGGGGGCAAAATGGGAGTAGGTCTGGACTTATTCCGAGACGCTGTGCTCTTCGTTGTTGCGAACGGAGAGCGCCCCAAGATGGCAGCAGGAACCCTACAACGTTTTGGCTGGATGAAGCCGCTCAGCGCCTATTGAGCGCGATTCCTCAACGGAGAGGATTCCTTCGAATCCCCTCCGTTGGCTATGGCCATTACTTAGTTGGTTTGCACCGGAGGCAGCGGAATCGAGAGGAGCGTGTTAGTGCTGGTCTCAGTAGCATATGCCGTCCCCTGTTGGGGATCTACTGCGATCCCCACGATGGGGCCCGCAGTAGTTCCTTGCATCATCACCTTATCGGTCTCCAGATCCAGGACGGCAAAACCGCTTGGCGTTCCCTCCACAATGTAGCGGTTTCCGTAACTGGCGCTGACGAGTGGCCCGCCGATATTGACCCACGAGGGCAAGCTGCCTGAGGTCCCTGCCTTCACCTCGCCCCCTATGGGCATTTCGTAGTCACTATGCGGCACGCCCGAGCTCAGAGACGCATGCGCTCCCTGGAACGTGGAACCGCTGACTATCGTGTAGACATAGTCGTTTTGCCCCGAGGATATTGACAGCGATGTAACCTGCCCGCTGACGGTATAGGTTGTCGCGATTGAAAGGTTAGACGTATTGACCTTCGAGATATAGTTCAGCCCACCAACCCAGAAGGCGGTGCCGCTCGGATCCAAGGCCAGGGATGTCGGCGTAGATCCAACAGTAGCCGTGCTCGAAACTGTGTTGGAGGAGAGATTGATCTGGGAAACCGTGCCGCTGCCAAGATTGGCGACATAGGCATACGTGCCCGTGCTATCAATTAGGATGGCCACGGGTTGCGTACCCACGCTGATCGTCGCGGTTACGGCTTTGCTTGTAAGGTTGACAACACTAACCGTATTTGAGCCTGAATTGGCGACCAGGGCAAGGGTCGGTTGAGTGGTCCTGGTGTACACGCCGGTCCCAGGCGTTCCGGTTGTGGTCGTAGCATTGTGATAGGCCTCCACGGCCGTGGGCTGAGTGCCCACAGTTATGTTGCTCCCCGAGTAGTTCAGCTCAGCGGAATTTAGTAGCGTCACTAAGGGGACAATGGTCGACGTGGTGGACGACGTGCACTGCGGCGGACAACTCAGGGGCCCGTCGTCGGCTTCGCAGACTATTTGAGATCGTTCGTGGCGAATATGGGTTTCCTTTTTTGTGTCGCCGCCGGGGGTGCAAATTTCGGTGAAGACGCTGCGGTTGATCGCGTCGACTCCGTAGGGTGAGGCCAGCGTGGTGCTGGTTCCGATGGTGAGTGCATCGCCCCCAACGTCCGTATAAACTCCGGGCGACGTCTGATTCTGCAGAACGTACCCGTACAGGCCCGTGCTAAGACTCGAGCCGCTCGAATTCGGGGGAAACTCAAAGGTAGCGGAAGTCCCGTTGCTCGCAACCGAGAGGGCCTGAGTATACGATAGCGCCCCATTCGCCTTTATGCTGGAGACTTCAAGCCTTGGCAGCCCGTATGTGGAGCTGAGGCCGGTTCCCGGAATCGTCAGCGTTGAGGGAACGGAGCCTGACAGCTCAAAGAACGACTCCGCCGCAGATAAATTGCAGGTGCCAATCTCGTTTAACGGGCCGCCGCCGTTTTGATTTGGTTGGATCACCCACGTAAATGTCCGTCGACCAATCCAAACCGGCTGGGTCATCAATCGGGTTGACGCACCACGCCTTGAACGCTCCCGACCAGAGTGCTGGCGCTTCGCCATATTGAAGCTGGTAAGGGGTGCTGAGGAAGTCGCTAGAGCTGCCAAAGCTACTGGTGCAGCCCTGGAGTGGAGATCCCGACAGGGCCGATCCGAAGCTGCCATAAGCCTGGCCTCCTGCCGAATCTCCAACGATAACATTGTTTGCATTGACGTCTGAAATGTGTACGGTGAATCCGCCGAGGCCATTCGAGTTGCTGCAGCTTGGACCTGTTGGAATGCTTCCTCCACAGCCGATGAGGGCCGCAATTGCTGAAAGGGTTGAGAGTGTGAAGAAGATGCGAGAGGATACTGCTAGGGCCCTGGGCATGTGACGCCTCCTTGATACCGAGTTAGGATTTGTCCCGCTTTGGGGAACTTTGGGATAGCAATGTAATACAGCCTTCGGCGGATGTCAATGACCGTGGCCACTAGCGGCTGATTGGTGGTTAGTAGGTGCCGGATATCTTACAGTCCACTCATTGATCCTGACACTATTCAGATGCTGTCCGGCTGCAAAGGCAATCACACCCCAACCTGCAGTACGTAAGAACTTGCGCCGGGAGCGCATCAGCTTGTAGCTAAGAAAGGCAGCGCCGCCATCCATCACCACGTCGGTTGCGTAATACCGTGCCAAGCTAGGCCGTTTGCCATAAAGCCACGAGTTTAATTCTGTCGCGTTTGGGTCAATCCGTTCGTTGTGCCAGGACGTTTGGGCATCTGCGACTGCGGAGGCTGCATCCACGCCCACCAGCGTCCAGAAAACTTTCTTGTGGAATACCACAGGGGCTTGACGTGCCGTCGGCGGAGAAGGCTGGGAGGCAACGCCGGGCGCGTCGGGAAGTCGCCCCGGCTCCGCTACCTGGGCGCACAAGCTGCCTGCCGCCAGCAGAGGCAAGCACACAGCGATGAGGAAATTCCTGATCAAGCGGAGCGACCCCGATGTTCTGGACTATACGCGCAGGATTATACATCGGCGTGGAAACCATTCGAGCTTCGCTCAACGGACATGAGCCTGGTCACTCGCGGCTGCGGAAAATTCCTGATCAAGCGGAGGGTCCGCCATTTTCGGGACTATACGCGCAGGATTATACATCGGTGTGGCCGTCGCTAGTTCCCGGGAGGTGCCGGGAGAATTGTCTCACGCACGTTAGAGATCCAACCATAGGTGTGCTGCCCCACCAGTCCAGCGAGCAATACCCAGCCTGCCGTGCGGAGAAGCTTGCGTCGTGAATGAAGCAGCTTGTAGCTTAGGAACGCGCCGCCCCCGTCCATCAGCACGTCGGACGCATAGTACCGTCCCAGGCTCGGCCTTCGACCGTAAAGCCATGAGTTCTGCTCGTACCAATTCGGATCAATCTGTTCGTGGTGCCAAGATATCTGGTTGTCCGCGATTGCGGAGCCCGCGTCCACGGCCACCAGCGTCCAAAAGACTTTCTTGTGGAACACCACAGAGTCAGGACGCGCTGCCGACGGAGAAGGCTGGGAGGAGACGCCGGGTGCGTCGGGCAACTGCTTGGGCTCCGCCTCCTGGGCGCGCACCCCACCTGCGGCAAGCAGGGATAAGCACACAGCGATGAGGAAATTCTTGATCAAGCGGAGCGCCCCCATTTTCGGGACTATACGCGCAGGATTATACATCGGCGTGGAAACCATTCGAGCTTCGCTCGAACGGACAGCCGAGGGCGGCTGTCGCTACATGTGAGGTATTATTCCGAGACGCTGTGCTCTTCGTTCTGCGAACGGAGAACGCGGTCGACGGAGTAGGGAGCGCGGTGGCGGGGCTCGTGGTAGTGGCGAACCTGCATTTCGCCGAGCAGGCCGATGGCCAGCAAATTCAAGCCGCCGAGCAGAAGGCCCATGGAGGCCATCATCAGCGGACCGTGAGCGCCCATGACCGGGACATGGCGGAGAAACTTCTCGGCGGCAAGCCACACTACGAGAGCGCTGCCGCTGAACATGCTCATCAAGCCCAGGGTCCCAAAGAAGTGCAGCGGACGCGAAAGATAGCGCAGCAAAAAGCGAATGGTAATGAGATCGAAGAAAACGCGGAAGGTCCGAGAGATGCCGTAGTGTGAAGCGCCGCGCTCGCGATTGACGTTGCGGATGGGCACTTCGCAAATCGACGCGCCGTACCACGAAGCCAGCGCGGGGATGAAACGGTGCAGCTCGCCATAGAGCGGAACCTGCTCGAGGATCTCGCGGCGATAGGCTTTGAAGGTGGTGCCGAAGTCGTGAATATCGACGCCGCTCAATTTGGCCATCAGCCAATTGGCGATGCGAGAGGGGATGCGGCGCATCCAGAAATTATCGATGCGAACTTTGCGCCAGCCGCTGACGATGTCGTAACCGGCGGCAATTTTCTCCAGAAAAATCGGAATATCGGCGGGGTCGTGTTGCAGATCGCCGTCCATGGCGATGATGTATTCTCCGCGCGCATGATCGAAACCCGCGGCCAGTCCAGCGGTTTGGCCGAAGTTGCGGCGCAGCTTGACGACGGTGATGCGGCTGTCGACGGCCGCGATTTCGCGCAGCATGGCAAATGTGTGGTCGCTGGAGCCGTCATCCACCAGCACAATTTCGAAGCTCTCGCCCGCCGTTTCCATAACCGCTTTTAAGCGGTCGTAGAGGTCGGTGACGTTCTCCTGCTCATTGTGCAGAGGGACGACGATGGAGTATTTGGGCACAGACTTTTATTATAACGTGAAGCGCCGCGGACAATGCACTCAATTTCCGCAAATGTTACCGACGAGTACACGCGTCGGTTCAGACCGCAGTGGGCTTCGCGTGGCCCAGCCTAAGTACGCTGTAAGGACCTCTTCAACGGCCGTGCCGGAGGATTCAGCCCTGCTCCTTAAGTTTCAACCGCGCCTTGTTTTCTTCCATAAACGCTTTAATGTCGTTCGCCGCTCCCAGCAGCCGGTTCCATTGCTCGTAATACAGCGTGACCGGAAAGCGCCCCAAGCCGTAGACGCTGACTCCGCCTTTTTCGCCAACCTTGAAAATCAGGTCACCGCTGCGTTTTTTCGTCTCCACTTCTTTTTCCAACTGGGACAACCGGGCTTTCAGTTCCTCGTAAGTTGGTTCTGTCATGCGTTTCCTCGTAGTTGAAGATTGAAGGCTGATTTTACAGGAATTGGACCTTGCGCAAAGGATCGGCGGCTGGAATTAACGGGCGCTGGTAGCGCACGATGATTTGCCACATCGCCAAGGCGGAATTAGTATTTCCCGCGAAATACCGCCTGATTGATGTCGGGCCAGAACTCTTTTAATACGTTAAACACACCGTCCAAGCCCACCTGCGTTCCCCAACGTTGGTACGTTTTCACCCACGGGTTGGATTCTGCCGGGTAATACGCATTGCCGATGCCCGCGGCCGCTCCGGCCCCCACCACCTCCGACAGATTGAAGGTGCTCTTTCCCGAGTCGGCCCGGGTGATGAACAGCCGGCTTACGGCATATCCGCTCCGCTTAAGGAATCCGCCTTTACCCATGGTGTAGTATCTCGGGTCTTCTTTCGTCGCCGCCGGTATAATCGCTTCCGTCATGTAGTTCTCTATGCCGCCGTCGACAAACACATGCCAGTAGTATTTACCGAAGCCCTCAGCGCCCTGCCCAAAGGTCGGCTGCGATTTGCCGGCCATGTCAATTCCCGCGAGCGCTCCCACGAAAATGAAATCGGAGTAATCGAACGTATCCTGGGTCGCCAGCCAAAGTTCGCTCTTGAAATTCAGCGGAGGCAATTGCGTGTTGGCGCTGACCGCACGGTAATTGGGGATGATCCCCAGAATTCTCTTGTTTTGTTTACCATAATCTTCAGTGGGATTATTTGGAGCTGAAGGGCTGACCGCGGGCGTCGGCGCGTCGGGCAGGGAGGACTTCCCGTCCGTGGTCGTGGCCTTTCGCGGTAAGTCCTGGTCTTGCGAAACATCGTTTAGCGCAACATTCTTCAGCGCAACATTGGTGGTCAGCGTAACATCGTCCAGACCCGCCGGTGCCGTTCCTTCTCGGAATTGTTCTCGCGCGCTCGCTGGTTCTTGAGCTTGAACAGACGCCGCTGTCAACATTCCAGCCAACGCTACCGCCTTGCAAAATAATCGAATCGCTTTCAAATCTCCCCCAACATCCGTATTTTCGCGCTCGGGCCCTATTTTGAGTTTTTCAAACAACTGCTGCGAGTTACCCAAGCTTGGATTGTTCGAATTGGCATTTGGATGCACGCAGCGGCGCAAAACCGGCACGTCGGAATCCGGATTGGAAGGGTTAGTCGGATGCTTTCTGCTGCTGTTTCTGCAGGTGGCGGGCGTGTCTCCTCTGCAAATAGCCGTGAATATCCGGCCAAAACTCCTTCAGCTCGTTTCCAAAGGCGTCGAGGCCCATCTGCGTTCCCCAGTCGGACAAACTCGACGACCAACTGCGATCGGCGGCGGGATAATACACGTTGGAAATGGCAATCGCCGTTGCGTTGCCCGCAAACTCGGGAACGTTGAACATAGAATGCCCGGAGTCCGTGCGGGCGATGAAGATGCGGTCGATGGCATAGCCAAAGCGGTTCACGAACGAGCCTCTGCCCAATCGAAAATAACGGGGATCGATTTTCAGGATCGTAGGGTAAACACCGCCTACCATGATATTGCCATCCACCTGATCGGCGAAAGCCGCTCCATACCGCTTGGCGTATCCCTCCATTCCCTGTCCGAACGCCGGAGAGGAATTATCCGCTTGCCGAATACCCGCCACAATGCCGACGATCGTGAATTCATAGGGGTCAAAGGAGCCCTTGGCGGCCATGGCGAACTTCTCTTTCCAGGAGACTGGCGGCACCTGCGATTGACCATCCACCGTCAAGTAGTTCGGCATCACGTAAAACATCCGGTCGTCTTTCTTTTTTGGATCTTCGGTCTTCTTTGGATTCTGCTGGGCCAGTTTTTTTTGATCCTGCGAATTACTCTGGGTAGGCGGTTGGTCCCCGGGTTTATCCTGCGTCGCAGAACTGGCCGCAGGCGATTGGGCGGATTGGGAAGGGTCCAATGTTTGAGCCTGCGGGGCGCTTTGACCTGCGCTTAAAGCCACAGAGGATAAGATCGACACGATCAGTAGGCAGACACGCGCTAAATGGCTTAGTTTCAAAGTGATAAGGGCTCCAAGTTTAGTCGATCAGGTTCAGTTGATTGAGATTTCGCCGAGGCCGATGTTGGCAGTCCACTGGCAGTCCATTCTCCGCCAACAGACTCCATAAATCCCGCCAGTATGCCAGCCTTGCTAAATCCCCAGATTCGACGAGTCGTCCGCAAAATTCTGCCGTCAGTTCCCCTCACTTGCTCCAGGATGATTTCCACGCTCCACGGGTCGCAAGCGAGGGAGCTTCTCTCCTCACTCTACCAGTTAAGATGCAGTTGGGGCGAACAGGTCGTCCGAGCCGAGCGTGGTGTCCGCAGGGTATCGATGCCGTAAAGGTCGTTCGGCGCGTTCGATAACCGGTTTCGGTGCAGCCGCTGGTTGCAGCCAATCAGGTGCGGCCACGCTCGCCAATTGCCCTTGATCGAGGAATTCTGGCCTGACATCCATCGCAAGATAACCCACAAGCCTAAGGACGAAGTAGCGCCGGCGATCAGCCCGCATTCCTAGACCATGGCTTGAATAAACTCGTTCTGCGACTTGGGGTTAGAGATCCGGCTAGAAGATAGCGCCCTGGTTCGGCTGTTCATCACCACGCGCATGGGGCATGAAAGCCATTCGAACCCCAGTTGCTTCTGCCAGAATTGATTGACCAATCACGGCTTGGGGAGTAGTGTGTCTGACAATTTCGCGACGGGGTTGCGGTGAGCCCTAAGTTGCAGGAGGAAGACACTCGTGTTTTGCTCAGGCTGTGGAAACAACGTTGGGGTGGGTGAGAGGTTTTGCACAGTTTGCGGAAAAGAAGTTTCTGCCGATTCGCCGCCTGGGCCAGCCCTTGGACCGGCCGCAGAAGGCACGATTTTTCCCGCACAGACCAGCGGGAAAGCGATTGCCAGTCTGATTTGCGGCATCTTTATTTTTGCCTTTCCCTTGTCAATCCTGGCTGTGATATTCGGGCATCTTTCGGTTTCGGAGATTCGCAAAAGTGCGGGGCGGCTTAAGGGCGAGGGCATGGCGATCACGGGACTGGTGTTGGGTTATGTGGGATTGGCGAGCATTCCCGTGATCTTGATTATTGCGGCGATTGCCATACCCAATTTGTTGCGGGCGCGGATGGCCGCGAATGAGGCGTCGGCCGAGGCTTCCGTAAAGACATTGCTCGCGGCGGAGGTGGGATATTCATCCTCCCATCCTCAGACCGGATTTACGTGCAGGTTTTCCGATCTATCCGACACTGGATTAATCGATTCGACTCTGGCCCACGGCTTGAAAAGCGGATACGTGTTTGACTTGCAAGGCTGCCACTACGGGAACGGAAACATAAAATTTCACGTCGTCGCCTACCCGGTGGCCCGCCAGCAAAGCGGTTCGCGAGCTTTTTGCGCGGACGAATCGGGGATCATAAAGTTCGATCGAACGGGCTCGGCTCAGGATTGCATCGCGAATGGGTCGCGTTTGCGGTGAGTAGCGCGGTCACAGACCGGCGGGAGGAACGGAATGTTTTGTGCGCAATGCGGGGCTAATAACACGGACGGCGCGACGTTTTGCGCCCAGTGTGGCGGGAGTCTACAGGCCAGGGCTGCGTTTTCGGCGCAACCGGGAGCGGGTATTCAGGCGCCCGGCGTGAACGTGCCGAACTATCTGGTGTTCGCGATTCTGGCCACGGTGCTTTGTTGTTTGCCCGCGGGCATTCCGGCCATCGTGTACGCGGCACAAGTCAACGGGAAGCTGCAGGCGGGAGATATTGCAGGTGCGCAGGCTGCGTCGAAGAATGCCAAGATGTGGTGTTGGATTTCTTTTGGACTGGGACTGGCGGTTGGCCTGGTGATGGTTGTTGGGACAATCCGCCAAATAGGAAGCCATCCGTCATGACTGAGTCGAAAATTGCCGGGAACAAGATGGCTGCGTTTGGAATTGTTGCCATGGGCGCAGCGGCGATGCTGATGCTGGACATTTACGATCCGGTGACCTCGGGAGTTTTTCCACCGTGCCCGCTCCACTATCTGACCGGATGGTATTGTCCGGGCTGCGGCTCTCTGCGGGCGATTCACCAACTTCTGCACGGAAACTTGAGCGCGGCGTGGGCGTTGAATCCGCTGACGGTTTTGTTGTTGCCTTTTCTGGCGTATGGAACAGCTTCTTACGCGCTGTTTGAAATTCGCGGGCAACATTTGCCGAGATTATTCCTGCCGGCAGTTTGGATCCGGGCGCTGTGCGCGGTGATTATTCTCTTTGGCATCGCGCGGAATATTCCTTTTTATCCCTTTAATCTGCTGGGCCCGGTGGCGGGCGTTCTGCGCTGAGTGTAGGCTGGCGAATCTTTGCGGCAATCTTCGCAGACTCCGTAGATCTGAAAAGTATGGCGCGTCGTCGAGTAATTGTGGCGGCGGCCGATTTCCTGTTCGAGATGATCGACTTCACGGGAAAAAAATTCCACGGAACTGCCGCACTCGGTGCAGACCATGTGGTGATGGCTGCGGCGATTGTACTGGTGCTCGTAGCGGGCGATACCGTCGTGGAAGGCGACTTCGCTGGCCAGGCCGCACTCCGCGAGCAGCTTGAGAGTGCGGTAAACAGTGGTGTAGCCGATGCCAGCGTCTTTCTTTTGCACCAGGCGGTGCAGCTCGTCGGTGGAAAGGTGATCGCGGGTTTCGAGAAAGGTGCGGAGGATAGTATCGCGCTGCGCGGTTTGTTTGAGGCCGACACGCTTGAGATGCTGGTGAAGAATGCCCTGAGCTTCCCGGACCATCTCCAGGGAGATGGAGGGCTGGTCATCGATGCGCTTTTGCAGCATGAACTGTCAGGATAGCACCGGGCATCTTGAAAATGAAATTCATTTTCAAGAGTCTTCGCGGCGCCGCAATTCGAGGCCGCAGACTCCCAGAGCAAGCGTACCAAGGGCAGCGATCTGCGCGGGGCGGACTGGCTTGGTGGGAACAGGCGCGAGCGTGGCATCTTTCGGAGCTTCTTGCGTCTGACCGGCAGTAATGGGCTGGTTAGCGACAGTCTCGTAGGCGAAACCGGTCAGTTGGGCTTCCCAAGTTCGCTCCTTGGGAACTCCCGGGTGGAATGTAACCGTGAAGCGTGCCCAGCCGTAATGAGTCTCTCCGTTGATCTTGAATCTTAAACCTAGGTAGCCGCCGGTGACGTTGACCCAGCGCTCGTCGTAATAGAGGAAACCACGTACGGTCAACTCCTCGAACGCCATTTCCGTCGCTTCGACCCATCCATGTCTTCCCCCGATCGGCCCGATTTGACTTCCGCTGTTCAGGGCAGCCGCAGACGCGTAGGTGGCACAGAATGTAGTTTCGCAATTTACCCGATTTCCGGTCTTACCCCGGACCGAGAGGAACTGCGAGGTCCTGAAGCCAAGATCGCCATTGAACTCGTTAACGGTAAAGTCGACGATGCCGTCGTGATTCAGGTCAAGGTTGAGGCCGCCGTCGCGGCCAATCTTAACATTCGCGGGCGTGTAAACAATTTCGGCCTCTGAGGGAAGAGGCAAGGCGAGCAGGCTGACTCCGGCTGCGCCAGCGGCGAGAGCATAGGTGTTGAGGCGTTTCTGGAGTAATCCGGAAAGTGCCGACGGTGTCCGGCGGCGCGGGAGAGATGGCTTCATGAATGCCTCCTTCGCGGGCACCGAATTCTCCCACGGGAATACTTTGGCGTCAACATCGGACTGGGCGAGGATTCGAGGCGAAAGGCTTGCCGGACGGGGCAATTGGGCGATCCGCAGCTCGTCGCACTCGGCCTAAGGCTACGGCGTATTTGTATCGCGGGTGGGTATCCTCCTACAATCAATCTCTTTATGAGCACTCTTATGGCAACTGGAGTTCCTGCCTCCCGGCGTTCGAAGGGATTGCGAATTTTCTTGTGGATTATTTTTATCGTGATCCTCGCAATCGCGGGGATCGTCGGCTATGCGTATTTCGTGGCACGGTCAGCGCTTCCGCAGCTTGATGGAAGCGTTATGGTGAAGGGCTTATCGGCGCCGGTGAAGGTGACGCGGGACGGGCATGGGGTTCCGGCGATCGAGGCTGCGAGTTTGGAAGATCTGTTTTTTGCGCAGGGGTATGTGACGGCGCAGGACCGGCTCTGGCAGATGGATGTGATGCGGCGTTTTGGGTCGGGCGAACTCTCAGAGATTCTGGGCGAGGACACGCTCAAGATCGACCGTGAGCAGAGGATATTGGGATTGCGGGCGGCAGCGAAAAAATCTCTCAGCCTCGCGAGCCCGCGGGATCGCTCTTATTTCGATGCGTACGCCCGTGGCGTGAATGCTTATATTGCGGAGCGGCAGAAAAATCTTCCGGTGGAGTTTCGCATTTTGAAATATCAGCCGAAACCGTGGCAGGCGGAGGATTCCATCGTCATCGCGCACCAGATGGTGAAGGACCTGAACTACTACACGCTCGGAGATACGCTGGCGAGAGAGAAAATCCTGGCCAAGCTGGGCCCGGAGCTTACCGCCGATCTGTATGTGAACCACTCGTGGCATGACCGGCCTCCGACAGTGATGCGGGAGGATCTGAGCGATCAGCCGAGTCAGGACTCCGGCGACAAGGATAACGATGATGACGACGACGATGACGATTCTGGTCCGGACAATGCGGTGACACGGCGCAGCGGACCGGGTGAAATCTGGGCTGGACACGCTCCGGAAGCGGTGAATGGATCGAACGACTGGGTGGTTTCGGGAGCGCATACGGTGACGGGCAAGCCGCTGCTCTCAAACGATATGCACCTGGGTCACCAGATGCCGAACCTGTGGTATGAGGCGCATCTCAAGGCGGGCAATGTGGATGTTGCGGGCGTCACTTTGCCGGGAATGCCCTACGTGATTGTTGGGCACAACCAGCGCATCGCGTGGGGATTCACGAATGTGGGCCCTACCGTGGCCGATGCTTTCATAGAAAACTTCAACGCGAAAGAGGGTGCGTATCAGACGCCGCGGGGCTGGCAGCAGCCAGAGCGCCGGGAAGAGGTTATCCATGTGAAAGGCCAGCCCGATGTGACAGTAGACGTAAGGATCACGCGGCATGGTCCCATTATTTCGGAACTCATCCCTGGCGAGACGCGGCAGCTCGCTTTGCGCTGGACCCTTTACGATGGGCTGCACATGCCGTTTTTCGATGTGGATACGGCGCAAAACTGGGAAGATTTCCGCAAGGCATTTTCGCAGTTGGACGCGCCGGGACAGAATGTTGTCTATGCCGACGTCGACGGAAATATTGGATATCAGACAACGGGGCACGTTCCGATTCGCGCTGCCGGAGACGGAAGCGTACCGGTGAGCGGAGCCGACGACGCCCACGAGTGGCTCGGCTACATTCCGTTCGATAAGTTGCCGCACGCTTACAATCCACCCTCGGGAGTGATCGCGACGGCGAACGGGCGCATCGCGCCGGATGATTATCCGTACTCGATCAGTGCGGAGTGGGAAGCGCCCTGGCGCACGGCGCGAATTTATCACGTACTGGAATCCGGACGAAAATTTGCGGCGGCGGATATGCTGGCGCTGGAAAACGATATTCAGTCGGAGAATGACTTGTTCGCCGCCGAACGATTTGTGTATGCCGTGGATCATGCGGCCAAGCCCTCGGCTCGGGCCAAGCAGGTGGCGGATCTGATGCGTAACTGGGATGGGCGCATGGTTGCGTCGTCGACGGCGGCGACGATTGCGGTGCGGTCGAGTCAGGAGCTGACGCGGCTGTTGCTCGAACCTCGACTGGGAGCGGCTCCGGAGGATTCGCAGCAAGAATCAACGCTGAGTTGGAGGAGTTATCACTGGGAGATGAGAACGGTGTGGCTGCAGAATGTCATGCTGCACCAGCCCAAGCAGTGGCTGCCGGAAAAATATCCGAACTATGACGAGTTGTTGACGGCAGCGGTGGAGGCTGCTGTGAATGCTTCGGATGCGCCGAAGGATTTAGGCTCGTGGCATTGGGGGAGCGTCAATGCAATCGACATCGAGCACCCTGTGCTGGGAAAAATTCCTGGGTTGCGGCGGTGGGCCGCGCCGGGAATTAAGGAACAATCGGGCAGTGGATACACAGTGAAAGCCGTGACCCCCCATCACGGACCATCGGAGCGCTTCACCGCTAACCTGGCCGACCTGGATCAATCGACGCTGAACACGGTTACAGGGCAGGGTGGAAATTTCTTGAGCCCCTACTATATGGATCAATGGAAGGCCTGGTACGAGGGCTTCACGTTCACGCTGCCTTTCACGCAGCAGGCGGTGGACGCGAGTGGAGCGCACCGGCTGGTGCTGGAACCGGCGCGATAAGTCTGAACAATCCGGGCAAGAACTAGAAAAAGTCGACCGCTTTGACATCGGTGATCACACCTGTAATCACGATGGTCCCGGTTGGAATGTACTGCTCGTTCTCATATAACGTATCTGTAAGCGTGTAATAGACGCGCAAATTGCCGCCCTCGGCAACGTATTCCACGTAGCGGGTTGTGAAATCTTGCAGGCCCGTAACGTCTCCGTTATCCGGAGGTATCACCACAGTTCCATCGAGCGTGTTGTAAACCGAGAGGCAGCCTCGCACTTCACCTTGGGGATTGTTGACATTGCCGATGTTGGAGCAAGTATGCGAGCCAACAAACAGCTGGCTGTTCGAACCCATATCGATGCGGTCGTGATAACCATCGGTGATGACTGCGCTCGCCGTAACGGTCATGGAGTTGAGATCCACCAGATCGAGACGGCCACAGGTCGTCGCCGCCGTTGTCTCGCCGGTGCAAGCGTTGTTGGTGGGCGAGGTGCCAGCCACATAGAGGGTTGAGCCGCTGATTAATCCGATGGTGGCGGCGTCTACAGGAAGAACCGCGCCCGCAGTGGGCGGATTTGTGCCGCCGTTCAGAAGTTGCACACTGGCCTGGGTTCCGCCACACTGTGCACCGCAATTCAAGATGTAGATGTTGCTGCCGCTAAAGAATCCGTAGACGGGACGGTCGAAGCCTGGCACCGTAACCGTGACCGGACTACCAGTATTCAATAAAAGTGGCGAGATTATAGTCACGGCATCAGAGTCACTGCTAAAGGCCAGCAACTGGGTTCCGTTCGCATTCGATACCACGGTTTGGGCATTGGGAACGCCGATGTTGGCGGTGATGCCTCCAGAGGTAAGATTCATCTCCACTACGGCGCCAGGGGCAGACCCCACAAACGGAGTGGCGGGCACGGCGGCATAACCGACCTCAGGCAGCGGTACCACCATGCTAGTGGTCGGACCAGCTAGCTGTATGGTTCCGGTCAACGATTCCTTGGTCGTGTTGATTATGTCCACTTTGTTCGTCAGTTGGTCAAAGGACAGCAGAACCGATCGTTCGGGAGAGATCGCCATCAGGCCGGGCGAATTTCCCGCGTTGATTCCGCCCCTTACCACCGTATCGATTTCCCCGTCAAGAATATACAGACCGGCGAATGACGCGGGACCGGATGCGCTTTGGGAAGCCAAAACGCGCGTTGTAACTCCGCTCGGAGGCTTCTTGATGCTTACGCCTCCATTGCACGACACCAGTCCTAAACCTCCGACTACGAGCACAAAAAGAGACAGAGCGGATTTCTTCAAACGTCAAGCTCCTAACTGCTGGAAAATTAGAGTTTTAGGTGCGAAATAGCGGATTATAACAGAGCCTCAACCATAAGATTCAGCACGCACGCTCGGGCGCAGACTGCTTCCCCTTCGTGCCTATTCGTAAGATGCACGATTCCGGGTTCATCTTGTATGCTTTCGATATGGCCCATGACATTCTCGCACGGATTAAGCAATCTCCCATTCTTTGTGATGGCGCCATGGGAACGCTACTCTATGCGAAGGGCATTTTCATCAACCGCTGTTATGACGAGCTGAATCTCTCCCAGCCCGATCTCATCCGTGCGATCCATCACGACTACCTTCAGGCTGGGGCCGAAGTGATTGAAACCAATACCTTCGGAGCAAACGCCTTCCGCCTGGGCCGGCACAGCCTGGCCGACAAAGTCCGCGATGTAAATCGAATGGGTGCGCGGCTTGCACGGGAAGCCGCCAAGAGTTTCGATGTGTATGTTGCAGGATCGGTTGGCCCGTTGGGAACGAGAATCGAGCCTTTGGGAAAAACCTCGTTTGAAGAAGCTCGGCAGGCCTTCCGGGATCAGATTGAAGCGCTGGCCGAAGGCGGCGTCGATCTGCTGATGCTGGAGACCTTCGGGTATCTCGAGGAGTTGCATCAGGCGATGCTGGCGGCGAAAGATGTCGGGGCGAAGCTGCCTTTGGTGGTGCAGGTCACGATCGACGAAGACGGCAATTGTCTGGATGGGTCGGATCCGCAAACATTTGCGCCTCGTTTGGAAGACTGGGGTGCCGATGTGATCGGGTGCAATTGCAGTGTAGGCCCGGTGGCCATGCTCGACGCCATTGAACGGGTGCGGGCATTGACTTCCCTGCCGCTGGCGGCGCAGCCCAATGCCGGCATTCCGCGCTCGGTGGAAGGCAGAAATATTTACTTGTGTTCGCCGGAATATATGGCGAGTTATGCGCGCAAGTTCGTGGCCGCAGGCGCCCGGATCGTGGGAGGATGCTGCGGTACTACTCCCGACCATATTCGGGTGATGAAGTCCGCGCTGCGGGCGGGAGAAGCCAGAGGGAGATCGGGATCGACTCAGGTAACCGGGACGGCCGTACCCGTTTCCGCACCGGCACAGCCTTTGGAAGGACGGTCGCTTCTGGGGGGGAAGCTTGCGCGGGGCGAATTTGTCACCATGGTGGAGGTGGTTCCCCCCAAGGGAACGGATATCCGCAAGGAACTGGAAGGCTCACGCTTTCTGAAGTCCGTAGGTGTGGATGCGGTAAATATTCCGGATAGTCCGCGGGCTTCAGCGCGGATGAGCAATCAGGCGCTTTCGTTGCTGGTGCAGCGGGAAGCGGGAATCGACGCGATTCTGCACTACACCTGCCGTGACCGGAATGTCCTGTGCATCCAAAGCGATTTGCTAGGCGCGGCGGCGGTCGGGATCAAGAACCTGATTTGCATCACAGGCGATCCGCCGAAAATGGGTAACTATCCGGACGCGACCGCTGTGTTCGATGTGGACGCTATCGGGCTGGTGAATATTGTCCGCAACTTAAATCAAGGATTGGATCTGGGAGGGAATCCCATTGGAGCGGGGACGGGGTTTGTGATTGGTGTCGGGGCGAATCCGGGACTCACTGACCTGGACGAAGAGATTCGCCGCTTCGAATATAAAGTTGCGGCCGGTGCAGAATATGCTGTAACGCAGCCGGTGTTCGACATCCGTCTGCTGGAAAACTTTCTGCGGCGCATCGAGCATTGCCGGATTCCGGTGGTGGCGGGAATCTGGCCGCTGGTGAGCGTGCGCAATGCGGAGTTTATGAAGAACGAGTTGCGGGTCTCGGTGCCGGACGCGATTCTGGAACGCATGGCGCGGGCGCAAACGCCGGAAGCCGCGCGGGCGGAGGGAGTGGCGATAGCCCGGGAGATGCTGGTGGCGGTGCGGCATACGGTGCAGGGAGCGCAAATCAGCGCGCCGCAGGGACGCTATAGCTCGGCGGTGGACGTGCTGGAGGCGTTGGGAACGAAGACGACTCCCGCAAGATTCCCGTTGTGACACCCAAACGTTCATTTTCTCCAACTGTTTACAATAAAACACTGGACATTTCGCGCCCCAGGTAGCATTACAATAGAGACGGGGAAAAACCGTTGGCTAAATTTGAAGAGTGCCTCCAGCGCCTGGAAAAGATCGTTCAGGAACTGGAAAAGGGAGAGGTGCCGCTGGAAAAGTCTCTCACCTTGTTTGAAGAAGGCATGAATCTCTCTTCTGCCTGCCGCAAGGAACTGGAGCAGGCGGAAGGTAAAGTGGAGATATTGCTGAAGAAAAACGGCAAGCTGCAAGCCGAATCGTTCGAGCCGGTGGGTGAAAACGCGAGTGCCCGCAGATAGGCGGTTCGCCCGGTTGCGAGTATTGATTTCCTTGAAATGTCTGTGGAGTGGCGGTTCCGACCCCTTCCCCGCAGCCCTAGTCCGCCGTTGTTGACGGTGTTCAGTCAGGAGGATCTTTGGGCTTTAGTGTGGTAGTTCTGGAAACCGATCCAAGGGTGGCAGAGACTCTGGCGGGTAAACTTTCCTCTCACTTTAACGCGGTTCACTTAACCCTTTCGGGCGAAGAAATGCGCGAGCGTGTCGCCAGAAATCGCCCGGAAGCGGTGGTTCTCGATATTGAATACTCGCGATTGACGGATGTGAGGGGCTTGCACGACGATTTCCCGTCGCTGCCCATCGTTTGTACGCATCGCCTTCCCGATGACGAACTTTGGATCGCGGCAATGGAGGCCGGCGCGAGCGACGTGTGCCGGTCCGATGACGCGCAAAATGTCCTGAGCGCGGTGTTGCGGAGTATGGCAGTCGCCAAGGCCGCGTCGGCGTAGGCAGTTCGAAACTCACAGGCGAGGCCGCCTCTCGGCGTCCTCGCTTTTTTGCCAGTTAAAATGGGCACACCCGCCGCGCAGGCGGCGTTATTCCGGCATAACCACGGGTTCGTCTTTCGGTATTGCCTCAAGCGTAGCCCTATCAATCCCCAAGTGGGCTATCACCAGCTCCGGAGGGGTGTGGGTCAACCATTCCGAAAGTGCGAGATCCTGGTAGGAGCTGCTCTTGAACATTTCTAGAAATTTCAAATCGGTGTTGCCGGTATTTTCAACGTAATGCGGGAGCGTCTTTTGAATGTAGCCAACATCTCCCGCTTGAAAGTCCATCGTACGGGCACGGCCGCCAGTGGCGAACACGGTCATTCTTCCCGCACCACTGATGTAGTACTGCCACTCGTCGGCATTCGGATGCCAGTGCAGCTCTCGAATGCCCCCCGGGTGGACGGTAACAATCGCCGCCGCAATGGTCGTGGAGACTTTGAATTTGCTGGAATCGATGATCCGGACCTCGCCTCCCTTGGTGCGTTTCGAAATGGGCTGTTGTGCTACGCGGAAAGCGAAGTCCTGTGCAGACACGCCGAGAGAGCCAGCAGCTTTTTTCTGGTCTGCCTCCAGCGGCCCGGGAACCTCGGCCTGGAAGATAAACTTTTCGCGCCGCGGCATTTTGTCCAACGCCTGCTCACTGACGCCAAAATTCTTGGAGAGCACCCCATGCGGAGTGTGTGCCATCCAGTCCGTAAGCAATACGGTTTCGTATTCCGAGAAATTGCCGTCGTCGAACACCAGCAGAAACTCGCAGCCGTCCGGTTTCAGGCCTTGGATGGAATGTGGAATCCCGGTTGGGAAGTACCAGAGATCGCCTTCGGTAACGTCGGCGACAAAACTCTTGCCTTCCGCATCGAGCCCGGTGATCCGCGCATTTCCGTAGAGCATGAAGGCCCACTCGGCCGCCGTGTGCCAGTGCAATTCGCGGATGCCGCCAGCGGTCAATCGCATGTCTACACCGGCAATCGACTTTGAAACCGCAAGCTCCCGCACCGTGACCTCGCGCGACCATCCACCTTCTTGCATGCGTTTGTGGGAAAGTCCGAAGGGATATTTAAATGTCTGTACTCCGCCCGCATCGGAAAGTGGCGGAAAGAAAGAATCCGGATTCTGGTCGTCCAGCGGTTTATTGCCGGGGCCGGGTGCGCTGGCGCTGCGATCATCTTTCGTGGGATATGGTTTCTGCTCCTGTGCTGCTGCGTCAGCGGCCGATAGCATGCCGGCCGCCGCCAATGCCGCTGATCCCATCCCCAGAAATCCGCGCCGTGAATAGTTGTCTCTCTTCGATTTTTCGTCCATAAAACCCCTCTTTCGGACCATCAGAGAACGCGTACTGCTGTTTCGCGATTTTCGCAAGACGATACGGCACCTAGACGGCCCTGTCAATCCTGCAGTTGCCGTAAGACATCGCTAAGCGAGAGCGACTATTCCCAGTTCGCGTGTCGACGGTTGCCGCCGCGGACATCTCATGTGCTAACGACACTCAGCGAACCCGCGCCTTGTTATACTCACTGCTCAATGCTGAAAGAAACTCTGGAGCAGGGACGAAGCCTAGCCGACGCGGCGCTGGACCGGTTGATTCCGCTGGAGAGCGAGCATCCCGTATCGATTCACAAGGCCATGCGCCACAGCGTGTTTGCCGGGGGCAAACGGCTTAGACCAGTGCTGTCCATGGAAGCGGGACGCATGGTTGCCGGATCATTGCCCGAGAAGATTGAAGAACTGGGCGCGGCGCTGGAGATGTTGCACACTTACTCGCTGATCCACGACGATCTTCCCGCCCTCGATAACGACGACCTGCGCCGCGGACGCCCCACCTGCCACAAAGTTTTCGGCGAAGCGATTGCCATTCTGGCGGGAGACGCCCTGCAGACGCAAGCCTATGAGGTTCTGGCGCGCCTGGAATGTCCAGCGGAGGCGCGGGTGCGGATCATTGAAGAGATCGCGCGCGGTACCGGCACGCTGGATGGCATGATCGGCGGACAAGTCGTGGACCTCGAGGCCGAACATACGCAGCCCACCGCCGCGATGCTGGAATATATCCATCGCGCAAAGACAGCTGCACTGATCACCGCCAGCCTGGTGAGTGGCGGCCTCTACGCCGGAGCTAAGGAAATTGAGGCCAAAAAGCTGCGCGCATTCGGGCAATCCATTGGCTTGGCCTTTCAGATTGTGGATGACGTGCTCGACGTGACCCAAACCTCCGAGCAGTTAGGCAAAACGGCTGGCAAGGATACCGCCGCGCAGAAGGTAACCTATCCAGCGCTTTTCGGAATCGAGGAATCCGTCCACCGTGCCAATGCGCTCGTGAGTACCGCGTTCTTGGAGCTGGAAGGTTTCGGAGAACGGGCCGATACTCTGAAGGAGTTGGCGCGATATCTGGTGGAGCGCAAGAAGTAATGCAACACTGGTGCGCCTTCGGCAGCGTGGGACAACGCTCATGACTTCACAGGATTCCCGTCATCCGGCATGGCATAAAACGGGAAGGATTGCACTCGCCATTCTGCAGACCGTGATGCCGATGAGCACCGGCATCCTGGAAAAAAAGCAGGCACGTTATTGGCAGGAACTGCCCCTCCGCCGCATGGCCGGCGTGCTGATCGCATTGTTTCTCACCGTGAGCTCGTGGGGATTTTTCATAGACCTGGCGGACTGGAAAAGACAACCGATCTGGGCTCTGTTGATTTCCGCTTCTATGTTCGGTGCGACCGGCGTTACTTTTTTTCTGATCGTGCGCCGGCGCATGTTTCGTCTCATCCCGGTATTGGCTCTTCTCGGGCTTGCCATCGCGTACGTTCCCCGCTGGTTGCCGCACGGTCCGCATATTCCGATTTCCGACGCTGCCCGCCAGCGGATTGCACTCGACGGCCTCTGCATTATGGCGGCCTCATTGCTGGGATATCGGCTGTTTCTTCTTTTCATCAATACAGAGGGCGCCGAACAGGTGCGGACACGCACCGAGTTGGACCTGGCTAGCAGCATGCAGCAAATGCTGGTTCCTCCTATTGTCTTCAGCACTGCCTCGTTCGAGGCCTATGGAGTGAGCTTGCCCAGCGAGCGAGTAGGCGGCGATCTGGTGGATCTGATTCCAACCGATTCGGGATGGCTGGCTTGCCTGGCGGATGTCTCGGGTCACGGCATCAGAGCGGGCCTTTTGATGGGAAATCTAAAAACCGCTTTGCGTTTTGGATTCGCCCGGGAACCATCGCTCCCCGGCGTGATCTCGTCCGTCAGCCGGATTTTGCCGCAGGTCAAACCGCCCGAGATGTATGCCACATTCGTGGGTCTGCGCTTCGCTGGCGAGAGGCGGGTCGAGTACTTAGTGGCCGGGCATCCTCCCATTCTTCACTATCACGCAGCGAATAACAAAGCGGAACGCCATGGCATGGAGCAATTTCCGCTCGGGCTCACCGGCGACTGCGCGTACGATTCCGCCTTCGCGCCCTACCTCCCAAGCGATCTGTTCGTGTTGCTCAGCGATGGCGTGATTGAGACCGAAGATGCGTATGGTCTGGAATTCGGCTTCGAGGGTGTCGAGCGCGTGCTGCTTCAGCATGGAACCGATTCGCTGAAGGAAATCATGGAGAGGCTTGTGGCTGAACTGGGAAAATTCGGATACCGCAGTGACGATCAAACCGTCTTATTGCTACGCGCTTTGGCATAATGCGTTTGACTCTCGCGCCTTGCTCGTCCGGCTGATTGCCCGGTAGTAACCGACTCGGCTACGCTCCGCATACCGGTGTTCCCGTCTCTGTGGTTTAATGTCCTTAGGGCGATGGAGTTCGCCATAACTGCCTGCAGGGCCTGTCCGGCTCGAGGCTGATAACTCCTACAAAATCCGAGACTGATTTGTAGGAGAACTCCACCGTGAAAGATTTTCTTGCCATCTCTGTGGCCGCCATCTTCGGCGCCAACCTGCGTTATCTGTTGGGCCGGATCGCCGCCAAGGAACTGGGCCCAGTATTCCCTTACGGCACGCTTTTCATCAACATTGTGGGCAGCTTCATCGTTGGCTTCTTCGTCATCTGGACCGCCGAGCGCGTGCTCATCGATCCGCGCTGGCGCCTGCTTGTGGTGATCGGATTCTGCGGATCGTTCACCACGTTTTCCAGCTACGCCTTTGAAACCATGGCTTACTTCGAGCAGGGACAGTGGGGCCTGATGTTCGTGAACATTCTTACCAACAACCTGCTTTGCCTCGGCGGAGCGTTGGCTGGAATGGCGCTGGCAAGGGTGTTCTAGATGGCAGATGATTTCATTCTCAAGACGGCGCGCCTGGCGCTGCGTCCGTATCGTGAAGACGATGTCGCCGAGCTTGTGCCGTTGATCGGCGCCCGCGAAGTTGCGGCTACCACGCTGCGGATTTCACATCCTTATACCGAACAGAATGCGCGGGAATTTCTCGTTCTCACCCGCGAAGCTCACCGGCTTTGGCTGGCCATAACCTTGCGCACCGGCGGGCGGCAGATCGGCGGTATCGGCCTGACGGTCGACGAACCACATCGCCATGCGGAACTAGGTTATTGGTTGGGAGTCGAATACTGGGGAAAAGGTTACGCAACCGAGGCGGCCGGAGAAATGTTGCGTTACGGGTTTGAGGAGTTGCGGCTGCATCGAATTTTTGCCTCACACTTTAAACACAATCCCACCTCCGGGCGCGTGCTCAAGAAGCTGGGCATGCGCTATGAAGGTTGCCAGCGGGAACACTACTGCAAGTGGGGCCAGATCCTCGACTCCGAGTTGTACGGCATCCTGCGGCACGAATGGTGAAATGGCGCGTACAATGGCTAACGCAATGGCAGTGCAGGTCACAATTTATCTGAACGAAGCCGACCAATGGCGCCATCGGCCCTTGCACATGGAGATATTAAAGTATCTTCGCGCCGAAAATGTTTACGCGGCAACCGCGGTCCATTGTGTCGCTGGTTTTCTGGGACGCCATCGTGTCGAGACTGCGCACATGGTCGAGGCCGGCGGCAAACTTCCCGTGGTTATCACATTCGTGGACACGGATGAGCACGTGAGTCGTGTGCTGCCCACGCTGAAAGAAATGGCCTCGCACCGGTTGATCGTACGCGAGAACGTGGTGCTGGAACAGGGTGACCTCGACTGATATGTCTGCACTGCCCCTCGACATTCTTGCCATAGCCGCTCACCGCGATGACGTGGAGCAAACTTGCGGCGGCACTCTGCTCAAGATGGCACAACGTGGGCAGCGGACGGGCATTCTAGATCTGACGCAGGGGGAAATGGGAACGCGCGGTACGGCGGAAGATCGCGCACGCGAAGCGGAAGATGCGGCCAGAATTCTCGGCGCAGGCTGGCGCCGAGCTCTCGATATACCGGATGGGCGCGTCGAAAACACGTGGGAGAATCGGCTCAAAGTTGCTAGCGTGATTCGCGAGACTCGACCGCGGGTGTTGATTCTTCCCTACTGGAAGGGACGGCATCCGGACCACTACACTTGTTCGGTGCTGGGATACGAAGGGTGTTTTCTAGCCGGACTAAGGAAGCTAGACTGTAGCGCCGCCGTCCCGGCGGCTTCGAACTCTGCAACTTCAGCTGAAGCAAACTACGACAGCCGGCGGGACGCCGGCGCTACGCTTGCTCCGCATCGTCCATTCAAGATCATCTACGCTACGCTTTACTATGATGTGCGGCCCACGTTCGTGGTCGATATCGGTGCGCAGTTCGAGACGAAATTCGCTTCCATCCTGGCGTATAAATCGCAGTTCAGCGATCAGGAAGCGGGCAAGGATATCTTCCCCGCTCACGACGAAATTCGCGCGCGGGTAGAGTCGATGGCGCGGTATTACGGAGCGCTCGGCGGCGTCAGTCATGCCGAGCCGTTTCTGCAGAAGGAAGTGGGGCTGGTGGAGGATCTGCTGGCGATTCCGGTCAAGTCGATTTGATCTTAAGTAAACTTCTCTGTCATCCCGAGCGCAGCGAGGGACCTTGGTTTCTGCCTGCGCTGCACCAAACATAATGGCGGAGGCAAAAACCAAGGTCCCTCGCTTCGCTCGGGATGACAGGCGTGGAAACGCTTCTCTCTTTTGTTCAACAACATTTACTTCTTCAACGCTACCGCCAATCCGTCGCGAATGGGCAGGATGGTGGTGAAGAAATCCGCAGAGCTGTAAAGTTGGCGATTGAACTCGAGGATGGCCTTGGTTCGGGACTCAGTTGGATTTTTCTCCGCAACGCGTCCGCTCCACAAAACGTTATCGGTAATGAATAATCCGCCTTGGCGCAGGCGGGGAGAGACCAGGCGCAGTACGCGTGGATAATCTTCTTTGTCGACATCGTTGAAGATGATGTCGTACTGCTGCTTCTGCTCGGAGAGAACTTCGAGCGCATCGCCGGTGTGCAGCGTGATGCGGCTGGAAATGCCAGCGCGATCGAAGTAACCGCGCGCCCGATTAGCATTTTTTGCGTCTCCGTCGGTGTAGATAACCTGGCCTTTTTCTCCGACGGCTTGCGCCCACCAGATGGTGGAGTAGCCGATCGCTGAGCCTAACTCGAAAACCGTTTTGGCGTTGATCATCAAAGCAAGCTGCTGCAGCACCCGTGCCACTGCAGGACCAACAATTGGGATGTCGTGCTTGCTGGCGTACTGTTCCATCTCCGCCAATACTTCGTCGCGTTTGGGCAGCATGGAATAGAGATAGTCATCGACAGGACCGGCGGTGGTGAGGTTAAAGTGCCGCCAGTTCGGTTTGTTTTCCTTCTTTAGCTTATTTGTGGCCACGCGTCTCCCTTGTTCCTTTAATGGTTGTTATCTATTGCAGGTCAATCGCGCACGGTTACGCCGGGCTTCAGGGCCAGGATTTCTACATTCGGCACGAGCTTCTTTAGTTCAGCGGGACTTCCCGTGAGGACGGGGAAGGTGCCGAAATGCATCGGAATCACGGTCTTTGGCTTTAGCAGATTGCAGGCATAAGCGGCTTCGCGCGGCCCCATGGTGAAATGATCGCCAATGGGTAACATGACAATTTCAGGCGCATACAACTCGCGGATGATGGCCATGTCGCCGAAAACATTGGTGTCGCCGGCGTGGTAAAGTTTGACGCCATTTTCGAATTCAACCACATATCCAACGGCTTCGCCACCGTAAATTAGCTGGTCGCCGTCCTGGATACCGCAAGAGTGATCGGCGTGCACCATGGTGACTTTGATGTCGCCGATTTTTTGCGTGCCACCTTTGTTCATCATGGCGGTTTTTTTTGCGCCTTTTTTCTCCAGCCAGCCGCACATTTCAGGGATGCCGACGACCTGCGGATTGTGATCTTTGATGACCTCCACGGCGTCGCCAATATGATCGCCATGGCCGTGCGTGATCAGGAGAGTGTCCACTTTTCTGACTTTCTTTTCCGAAGGCGGGCACGCGGGATTATTCATGATCCATGGATCGATGATGATGGTCTGTCCGCCGGGCGTCTCAATGCGAAATGTCGCGTGGCCCAGCCACGTTAGTTGTATGCCTTTCAGATTCATGCCAACGCTCCTGCCGCCAGCCTTTCTGTGGTGGATCTTTAGCGGAAGTCCACGCGTATGGTTGAGACTGAATTTAGTTTAATATGAAACCCCATGACAGAACTAAAAGTGCTGATTTCCCGGGACCGGATTACAAAGCGAGTCGCGGAACTGGGCGCGGAGATCACGCGCGACTTCGCGGGACAGCCCGTGATCCTGGTCGGAGTGTTGAAGGGCTCGGCAATTTTTCTCGCCGACCTGGCGCGGCAAATTGAGCTGGATGCGACGTTCGATTTCATCGGCGTCTCCAGCTACGGCAATCGCCCCAGTCCCAGTCAGGAGCTTAAGAGCGGATGGGACTCGACCGGCGAGGTGAAGCTGACCAAAGATGTCGATCAGTCCATGAAGGACAAGAATGTGATTGTTGTGGAAGACATTCTGGATACGGGATTGACCCTCACAGTTCTGAAGAAACTGCTGCTGGCCCACGAACCTCGATCGCTTAAGATCGCGGCCCTGCTGGACAAGCCCTCGCGCCGCAAACTGCCTCTGCAGGGCGATTATGTCGGCTTCACTATTCCCGATGAGTTTGTGGTCGGCTATGGGCTCGATTACGCCGAACGTTACCGCAATTTGGCCGATATCTGCATTGTGCCGCGGGAATAAATCAGTACCGAGTATCCAGTACCGAGTAGCGAGTATTTCTTCTCGGTACTGGGTACCAGGTACTCGGCACTAAAAAGCACGGCTGCTATCATAGAAAAAAACATGGGGTCTGTTCTGAGTCCGACTGGGAATCAAATACAAGTTGAGCCGCTGTTGCTGGAGGTAGCCGATGTTCTGGCAACGTCGCTCGATCTGGATACCACTTTGCGCCGGGTTGCCGAGGTCGTCCGCAAAGTCATCGATTACGAAATTTTCGCGATTCTTCTTCTAAACGACAAGACGCAGGAATTGCGGATTCGCTTCCAGGTTGGGTATCCGCCGGATTTCGCCGAGCGGGCGCGAGTGAAGCTGGGCGACGGAGTTACCGGTAAAGCTGCGCAATCGAGACAGGCGGTGTTAGTCGACGATGTTACGAAGGATCAGGCGTACATCGCCGCCGTACCTAACGTGCGCTCGGAGTTGGCGGTGCCGCTCATCACCAAGAACCGGGTGATTGGCGTGATCGATCTGGAAGCGCGGGATCCCGGTTACTTCAACGAGGAACACAGCCGACTGTTGACGCTGGTGGCTTCGCGAATCGCGGGCGGCATCGAAAACGCGCAGCTCTACACGCGTATCACGCGGCAGGCGCGCATTCTGCTGCTGCTGAATGAAATTGCGCGGGAGCTGTCGTCGATTTTGAATCTGGACGAACTGTTGAACCGGGTTGCGGAGCTGCTGCGCAAGCTGATCGACTACCAGATGTTCAGTATTCTTCTGCTCGATTCGTCTGGGGAAAAACTGCAACACCGCTTCTCGCTACGCTTCCGTGAAAATATTCACCTCAAGCACGAAGTCCCATTGGGACGCGGCATCGTGGGCCATGCGGCGGAAAGCAGGCAGGCGATCTTGGTGCCCGACGTCAGCAAAGATGAGCGCTACATAGAGGCTAATCCGGAAACGCGCTCGGAATTGGCGGTGCCTCTGATCTACAAGGACAAGGTGATCGGCGTGCTCGACCTGGAGCACACGCGACGAGGCTTTTTTACTGACGATCACCGCCGCACCATGATGACGCTGGCGGCGCAGGTTGCCATCGCGATCGAAAACGCGCGCTTGTATGAAGAAATTGCGCGGCAGGAGCGCCGGCTGGAGCGCGATCTGGCGCTGGCGCGCGAATTGCAAATGCGGTTGCTTCCGCAGACTCTGCCCAAGGTGGCTCACCTGGAATTGGCGGCGAAGTTTGTTCCGGCGCGGGCAATTGGCGGCGATCTTTACGACTTCATTCCCTACTCTCTGTCACGGCTGGGAATTGTAATTGGCGATGTGAGCGGAAAAGGAGCGCCAGCCGCCATTTACGCGGCGTTGGTGAGCGGGATTCTGCGTTCCCATGCGCCCATTGAACCCGGCCCCGCCGAGATGCTTCGCGCAGTGAACTTATCCCTGGCCGAGCGCCGCATTGAAGCGCAGTTCGTCTCCCTGATCTACGCAGTTTGGGACGACGCCCATCGAACGCTGCTGGTCTCCAATTCGGGCTTGCCGCGGCCGATCCACGTGCACGCGGGAAAAAATCATGTCATCGAAGCGACCGGACTGCCGCTGGGATTGTTCGACGACGCAAACTACGACGAGTTTCGCTTCAAGATGAAACCGGGAGATATGTTTGTTTTTTTCAGCGACGGCATTCTGGATGCGCGCAACCGGCGCGGGCAGTTGTTTGGCCGAGAACGCGTGGAACAACTGGTCTTGGAATGTGCTAGCAAGTCGGCCGATTGTGTGGTCAATACGCTGTTCAAAGCGGCCGCTGAACATTCGGCGGGAGTCGAATCGTTCGATGACCAAACCGTGGTCGCGATTAAAGTGAAGGACAGTCCCGCGGCAGATCCTTCCAGGCGAAAATGACCCGGCCTGGAGCACCAGCGGAAATCAGGAAGCCTGGAATGGAGCGGCCTCCGGGGTTTGTTCTCCACGCGGGGTCTAGCGGGCGATCTCGCAAGAGTGAACCATTGTCGCTGCACTGCGAGGGAGTTCCACTCTCCAAGCTCGCCCAACGCCATGGCACGCCGCTTTACGTTTATTCGGCAGCCGCAATCCTGGAGCGGCTTGCCGCATTTCAGAAGGCCTTCGCCAAAGTTCCCCACACGATTTGCTATTCGGTAAAGGCGAATTCGAACGTAAACATTCTGCGGCTGTTGGCGCGGCAGGGATGCGGGTTCGACGTAGTCTCGGGCGGAGAACTTGAGCGGGTGCTTGTAGCAGACCGGCGGGCGGCCAAGAAAGTTGTTTTCTCCGGCGTTGGAAAATCTCTGGAAGAGATGAGTGCGGCTTTGAAGGCCGGAATCCTGTTGTTCAATGTGGAGAGCGAGTCCGAACTCGAGGCGCTGGCGGAATGCGCGGCACGCGCGCGCAAACTGGCGCGAATTGCCCTGCGGGTGAATCCCGACGTTGCGGCCGAGACGCATCCGTATATTTCGACGGGGCTGCGCAAACATAAGTTTGGAGTGCCGATTAGCAGCGCCCGCGAGCTTTATGCCAGGGCTGCGGCAGAGCGTTATTTGAAAGTTGGCGGGGTGAGCGTACATATCGGCTCGCAGATCAGGGACGTTGCGCCTTTCGGGGAGGCGATCGATCGCGTGGCCCAATTGGTCCGCGAGTTGCGCGGGGACGGTCTCCGGATCGATTACGTCGATTGCGGAGGCGGGCTCGGCATTGATTATCATGATCCGGTTGTTAATTTTTCTGATCGCATTGGACGATATGCACGGGCGGTCACCGCTCCTTTGCACGGCCTGAAAGTGCACTTGCTGTTCGAACCGGGACGCGCCATTGTGGGGCCCGCCGGGGCGCTGCTTACCACCGTTATGTACCGAAAGGAGAATGGCGGAAAGCATTTCCTGGTGGTCGATGCCGCCATGAACGATTTGATCCGGCCCGCACTCTACGGCGCGTACCACGAAATTGTTCCCGTAGTTCAATCGGAGAAATCGGCACGGAACGAGACCATCGATGTGGTTGGGCCGGTGTGCGAGTCAGGCGACTTCTTCGCGCGCGATCGAGAGTTACCGCGAATAGAAGAAGGCGATTTGCTTGCGATTCTGGATGCTGGAGCCTATGGAATGGCGCTGGCCTCGAACTACAATACGCGCCCGCGGCCAGCGGAAATCATGGTGCGAGGCAAGTCCGCCAAGGTCATCCGGCGGCGGGAAACGGCTAGCGAACTGTATTCCCCTGAGTTGTGAGCGGGACGCGGTGCCATCCTAGATATGGCTTTCTCCCCATTTCAACTTGGTGCGCAGTACGTGGAAGAAATCATGATCGGTGCGGAACAGGCTGACGGTATGCTGAGATCGTCGGCAGAGAACCCGGTCACCGTCGCGCAGATCGACACCCGGTTGACCGTCCAGACTGAGATACGCCTTTTCCTCGTCGCTGCGCAACAGAATCTCCACCCCAACGGAATCGGGCACCACCAGCGGGCGATGCGTGAGAGAGTGGGGCGCAACAGGAGTAATCACAAAAGCCTTCACCGTGGGCATGAGCACGGGACCGCCCGCAGAGAGCGAGTAAGCGGTTGATCCAGTCGGCGTGGCCACGATCATTCCGTCGGCTCGATAGCTGGAGACGAAGGCTTTGTCCACAAAGAGATCGTAATTATTCAGGCGAGCCAGCGCGGTTTTGTTGACAACGGCATCGTTGAAGACCAGATAGCTTCCCAGAATCTGTTCGCCACGCAGCAGGTCACACTGCATCAGGGACCGTTGCTCGACCACGGCCTGACCCAGAGCGATGGAGTCGAGCATGGAGAAAAGCGAAGAAAGCGGCACATCTGTAAGAAAACCGAGTGAACCCAGATTGATGCCGAGAAGCGGCGCATCGAGGGGGGCAGTCGATCGAGCGGCGGAAAGCAAAGTACCATCGCCGCCCAAGACCACTACCAAATCCAAGACCCGCGAGGACATCTGCGCGCGCGACACTTCTTCCTGACCGTTGGAGTACTTGGCGGTTTCTGGATCGACGATGACCTGGTAGCCGTGCGCGTCAAGCCACGTCAGCAACTGCGGGACGGTACGGGCTACCTCCGGCCTTGCCGGACGAGAGATAATAGCCGCGATCTTCGAGTGGGACGATGAGGGCAAGATTGCCATGATGAACGCGAAAGAAAGATTGTACAGAATTCGAAGCAAAATCATAACCGGCGCAAGCTTTGGTAGTGGTGCAGTCTGGCTTACGCGCTGGTTCGGTTAAGCGCGAGATCCTTCGCTGCGCCTGAAAAACGGCTGCGCTCAGGATGACAATGCCGTAAGAGTCAAATTGCTCCACTACCAACTTCACTGAGATTTGGAAGAGGCGATTAGAAAACAGGCGATCAAAACAATGCCCAGAGTAGAAACTCGCGGTTCCCTTCCGCGCCGAGAATCGGCGAGTCGATGACTTCGTGGCGCAGGCAGCCGAGATCGAGCAAAGTTGCTTTTACTTTTTCGACGGACGCCAATTGAGCGGCCTCGTCGCGAACGATGCCTCCCTTGCCGACGAATTCCCTTCCCGCTTCGAATTGCGGTTTGACCAAAACTATTACTTGGCGTCCGCGGCGATCTTGCGCAGCCGAAGGAAAAACCGTATTCACTGCCGGAGGTAAAACCAGGGTTGCGGAGATAAACGCGACATCGACGACGATTAGATCCGCAATCTCGCCGACGAGTTCGCGGGTTAGGTAACGAGCGTTGGTTTTTTCCAGCAGACGAACCCGCGGGTCCTGGCGTAGCTTGAAATCCATTTGTCCGTAACCCGTGTCTATGGCGATCACACGGGCGGCGCCGTGTTGCAGCAGGCAATCGGTGAAGCCTCCAGTGGAGGCGCCGACATCGAGGCAAACTTCCTTCTCGACATCGATACGCCAATGTTCGAGCGCGCGCTCCAGCTTGAGTCCGCCGCGGCTGACATAGCGGAGATCTTCGCCGAGCAGGCGAATTATCGAGTCCGCGACCACTTGCGCCCCGGCCTTGTCGACTTTCTGATCGTCGATTAAAACCTTGCCCGCGATAATCATGGCCTGGGCTCGTTCGCGCGAAGCGGCGAGTCCGCGATCAACCAGAAGTTTGTCGAGTCGGAGTTTCAAAGTTAGCTCGCAATCAAAGTCAAGTTCTTCGGAATAGCCGGCAACCGTACCACGAAAGTGCCAGCACTCGCGGCGGTGCAAAGAGCTGAACCGATTCTCGCTGAATCACTTACGAAGATACTTCCGCGCTTTTCCACAGAATTATCCACGGTTGTGTTGAAAACTTTTCAAAGAGGCCTGCCAGGAAGCAAAATAAAAAAGGCCGCCGGAAAAGGCGGCCCGAAAAAGGGTTTGCAAGCACTAGCCAGCAACTTCTTCGAGCAACTTCTGATCGATATCAAAGTTGGAGTGGACGTTCTGGACATCGTCCTGATCTTCGAGCGCTTCCATCAAGCGGATCATGGTGTTGGCTGCCTGACCTTCCAGCTTAATGTAGTTCTGTGGAATCATGGCGACGCTGGAGGATGCCGGCTCGATTCCAGCTTTCTTCACGGCTTCGAGCACAGTTTCGAAGGCAGAAGGCTCGGTTAGGATCTCCCAATTCTCGCCATCGTCGTTCAGATCTTCGCCGCCAGCATCGAGAACGATGTTCATCAAGTCGTCTTCCTTGGCAGCGGTTTTTGGAATCACGATGTCGCCCTTCTTGTGGAACATCCAGGAGACGGCTCCAGCTTCGGCCATGTTGCCGCCGTTCTTGCCGAAACAATGGCGAATCTCGCTGACGGTTCGGTTGCGGTTATCGGTGTTGATATCCAGCAAAACCGCCGCGCCGCCTGGACCGTATCCTTCCAGCGTGAATTCCTCGTATGTCGCGCCGGGCAATTCACCCGTACCTCGCTGGATCGCTCGTTTGATGTTATCCGCCGGCATATTTTCCGATTTTGCGGCCAGAATTGCGCCGCGCAAGCGGGGGTTGGTATCAGGATCGCCGCCGCCGTTCTTCGCAGCGATGCTGATTTCCTTGATAAGACGGGTGAAAATCTTGCCGCGCTTGGCGTCGAGCGCGCCCTTCTTGTGCTTGATTGTGGCCCATTTTGAATGGCCAGACATGGCTAGACCTCATATTTAATAAACTTGAATGGCGCGGGATTCGCCCGAAGAGGGAATCACAGGCTGCCTCGATAAAGCTACAGGCGAACCGAAATTATAGCACACGGGTTCCGGAGTTCGCCGCATTGGCTGATGATAAACAGCCGGACCGAACAGAGCAAGCGCTCGATGGCGGGGAAAGCAGAGGCGCATTCGGTTGTTGACTGTAACGCCCATGCACCCTAACATTCTGTGCGGGGCGTTGCTGCAATGGATGAGCGAGTCATAGGGCACTACCGGGTTCTCGAGAAAATCGGGGCCGGCGCCATGGGAGAGGTTTTCCGCGCCCGTGACAAGAGGCTGGAGCGCGACGTCGCTTTGAAACTGATTCGCCCCGGCTCCAGCAGCAATCCCGACCATCTCCGCCGTTTCGAATTGGAGGCCCGCGCTGCGGCGGCGTTGAATCATCCCAACATCGTCGCCATCTACGACTTCGGTCTGGACGAGGGATCGCCTTACATCGTTTGCGAGTTACTGGAAGGCAAAACACTTCGCAAGCGCCTTCTGGAAGGAACACTGCCGGTTGGAGTGGCGGTGGAATATTCGCTGCAAATCGTACAGGGGCTGATAGCGGCCCATGACCGGCGCATCATTCATCGGGATCTCAAGCCGGAAAATCTATTCGCGACCACCGAGGGCCGGATTAAGATTCTCGACTTCGGGGTAGCGAAACTGCAATCTGGGCCGGAGGAATCCGGCCGCACGGTGGAAGACTTAACCACGATCACGCGAAGTGGCACAGTTCTGGGAACTGTGGCTTACATGGCCCCCGAGCAACTGCGCGGCAAGCCGGTCGACCATCGCAGTGACATCTTCAGTGTGGGCGCGATTCTTTACGAAATGCTGGCGGGACGGCGGGCGTTTCGCGGCGAGACGGAGGTCGATACCATTACTGCGGTCCTGCGGGAAACGCCTCCCGAACTTGATCTGGAACAGACTGGAATCCCCGCATCCTTCCGGCAAATCGTGCTCCATTGCCTGGAGAAAGATCCGGAAAAGCGTTTTCAGTCGGCGCGCGATCTCGGATTCGCGTTGGAAACTCTCGCGGATACTAGCGGCGAGCGGGCACCGCGGTTCAGGCCGACGCGACAGCGCACGAAGACGCTACCCTGGGCGGTCGCGGGAGCGATGCTGATTGCGGTGCTGGCGCTTGTGGCTGCACTGATTCAGATGAAAGGCGCTCCCCCGGCGTATCGGCGCGTGACCTTTGGAGAAGGAACGGTTTACTCGGCACGCTTTGCGCCTGACTTTCGTTCCGTGGTCTATGGGGCAGCATGGAATGGAAAGCCACTGCAGCTTTTTTCCACGATTGGCGAGTCGAACTCGACTCAAACGATGAACGTGGAAGATGCAAACCTGCTGGCAATCTCCAGCACTGGTGAAATGGCGCTCACGCTTCGCGGCACGCACGCGGCTCATCTGGTAATTGAAGGAGGCACACTGGCTCGCGCGCCGCTGGCGGGAGGCTTGCCACGAGAAATAATGGAGGACGTTCGTTGGGCAGACTGGGGCCCGGGCGGCGAACTGGCCGCGGTTCACGTTGCCGATGGACGGGAGCGACTCGAGTACCCGTTAGGAAAAGTCTTGTATCAGAGCAACGGCTGGATCAGCCACATCCGGCTATCGCCACAGGCCGATAAGATCGCGTTCATCAACCATCCATCGCTCTGGGATGACAAGGGCTATGTCTGTGTCACCGATCTGGTCGGAAACGTGAAGGCGCTGACCAAGGACTGGGATTCAGCGGATGGGCTGGCCTGGAAAGCGGACGGCAAGGAAATTTGGTTCACAGCGGCGGAAAACGGATATACGCGCGGCATGTTCGCCACGGATCTTAAAGGGGGCATTCGCACGGTTCTAAAGCTTCCGGCTGGGCTGACGCTACAAGACATGGCGCCGGATGGCCGCGCGCTGGTAAGTTTGGATGTCGAACGCATTGCCCTGGCAACCGCGGGACGCGAGGGTAAGGCCGTAGATATCTCGTCGCACGATTGGAATCTTGCCAAGGACATCTCGCGCGATGGGCAATCGGTGTTGTTCGAGGATTCGAGCGAGGCGGCCCCACCCGATTATCTGGTAGCGATTCGAAAGATCGATGGAAGCCCTCCCATACAACTCGGCGTAGGAAGCGCCGGCGGCCTTTCGCCGGATGGCAAATGGGCAATCGCAATCAGGCCCGGCAGTCCGGGGCGGATAACGCTCTACCCGGTTGGACCGGGCGCGCCGCGTGACGTTCCGGTGACTGGACTCGATCAAATTCATAACGGGATTTCTCGCTTTTTGTCCGACGGCGAACGCCTCACCTTCAACGGAAACGAGCCTGGGCACGGAGTGCGTTGCTATGTGGTGAGCGTGAATGGAGGAAAAGCAACGCCCATTACTCCGGAAGGGATTACCGGCGGGATCGTTTCTCCGGACGGCAAGTTTATTGTCGCCAACGACCCGGTTACACTTTATCCCTTGGCAGGGGGTGCGCCCCGTTCCATCCCCAACCTTCAGCCCGGTTTCGTCCCGCTGCAATGGACCGAGGACCAGTCCTCAATTTACGTGTATCGGCGGGGTCAAGTGCCGGTCACGGTGTACAAAGTCGACGTGCTCTCCGGCAAACAAACGGTGGTACGGAAACTGGAGCCGGAGACGGCTACGGGCTTGGTATACATCGCGCCAGTGGTGGTTACCCGAGACGGTTCGCGGTTTGCCTTCAGTTATTACCACGTCTTGTCCGGGCTGTATGTGATTTCCGGATTGCGGTAGCTATCGCGGGATTAGTCGAGCGGCCCGGAAAAATCCTCGGGCACATAGTGGAAGAAAATCGACGTCGATGTATACCCCTTGGCGAGGACGTCGCGGTAATGCGGAACTTTGGTTCCCCGATAGAGTAAGCCGTCGCCGAGAGCTTGATAGACGGTTGCCGTGCCTTCCGTAGTATCTAGACGAATGGGCCAGGGCGTCTCCACATCGGGTTCGGGAGAAAAATCCAGGCACAGCGTAACGCTTAGTTCACACTGCTCCCTATCGGTGTGCCTCTTCAGCTCGGCGCCGCTTAAATAAGACGCCAGATACACATACGAAGCTTTAATGGGCTCGCCTACAACCGCGCTAATCGCCTTCGCAATATTGTGATGGAAGTAGCGCGCCACCGGCTCATTATGGGCAACATAGCGTCGCGGGCTCTGTTCATCGCCGAGGCGAATGGCTCCGCGACGGATTGCACACCGATAGTAGCGGCGAAGCGCAGCCAGATTGAAGGGGTGAATCAAGCCGCCGAGCGGAGCGTAATTCCGTTCGCGAAACATTTGATGGTATTTATTAGTCATCGCCGACCAGTCGGCGAGACGCTGCTGGGCTTGATTAGCGGGAGTGAGGATGCCGGCGGCCGCAAGCAAAACCCGCTGCAGCTCCGGTAACGAAGCCGGCGCGGGTTCGCCTGCACGCAAGCGCAAAACCAGTGCCTCAAGCTCCGGTCCAAGCCAGAAGGGATGAAAGGAACTAGTCGCGGTATCGTGGACCCACGCCACAGTGCTTTTTAAACTAAAACCTTCCAGCAACTTCCGATTTGCCTGCAGTTCCGGAGGCACTGCTCCGGGCGACAGAAGCGAACATTCCGGGTTGAGGAAGAGCGGCTGAAACAAGTCACATCGCTGGAACCGGCGAGCTAGCGCAGGTTGCGGAATTAAGTGCAGAGGTAACTCATCCAGCAGGCAATGAAACTCCTGGGGAGGCAGCACCGCGGTGTGACTCTGCCGCGATGCCGCTCCCATGAGGCCTGCAATCCACTCAAGCCATGCGGTGTCTTTTACTGGTGAAGCCATCCATTTACCGTGAAGCGGCCATCCGCAAAAACCCGTGACCGACAATGCACGGGAGTAATCTCGTGCAGTATCGAACAGGGAAAGAACACGATTTGGTTCTGCTGGGGAACGATCGCCTGATAACTGCCTGCGCTGAGCGGACGACCGCCACTCCTGGTTGAGTCGTGAAGACGCAGTTCTCCGCCCTCGAACTGGCATGGTTCGCGATGGAAAAAATACACAAACGTCATCCGGCGAGATGCAATCATGGCTTGTGCATCGTCGCAGTGGGCTTGAAAGAAGTCTCCATCATTGCTGGCGGTGATCTGCGCTTCGGTCTGCGTGATAGGAAACTCCTCCATCCCCAACTGGTGGAGGACCATCGGAAGTACGGCGCGAATTCGATCCAGGATTACTCTCCTATGCGGTCCCTGATCCATCAGCACTCGCGAACGACGATGGTTGTAGTCAGTGACTCCGGGTTCGCCGTTGGGCGAAATCACTTCGCTGGCCGCGAACTGAGCTTCGTGATCCAGTGTGTATCGAATCAGTTCTTCCATCTCTTGCGGCGCCAGGAACTCGTCTAAGACGACGCACTGAGATCGAATCACCGAGGGGGAATCCAAGACGGAAACACCGCTTCCTGAGTCGGGTCTCCTTTGCTGGGCTGCCTGCACCGCCGTGCGCCCGTGCCACAATGCGGAATTAGGGGTCTGAGATCCGCTTGGGGGTTGCGGGCCCGCCGGCTTATCCAGCGGAGATTGTGAAGGCGGTTGGGGGCCAGCAGGCATATCCAGCGGAGATTGTGAGGGCGGTTGGGGGCCGCTCGGGGGTTGCGGCCCGGCGAGCACGGTGGCAGGAATGCTATCCTCCGTGCCAGACGAAGCTGAGCCGCGCGCCAGGATCTGCTCGACAATGCTGCTTCCCAGCAACGCGAAGGCGCGTTGCGCAACAGTTTCTCCCACCGAGCGAGCTATGGCAGCCGTTACAGCGGTTTGGATTTCGGGATTGCCGCCTGCTTCCTTCGCATTTCGCAAAAGACTCATCAGCAATTCTCGTTCGCGAGAGCTCAGAATGCGTTCATCCTGCATCAGAGTCTCGGAAAAAGCATTAAGAATCTGCGTCGATGTCATCGGACACACTCCTCCCTGAACTTTCTTAAAAGGTTTGAGCTATGGGCGAAATGGGAAGTGCTTTCGCGGAGACAGTAGCAGGAAACGGAGAGATTATCAAACGGATTCTTCGATACAAGCGCGGAATTCCTACCTTGTGTGGCAAAGGTAGTCTGCTTCGAGGACTTAACTGCTGGCCATCGCGCCCACCATGGAGTGAAAGATTTTCATTCCATCGATGCAGCCCAGTTCGGGTTCTGCCGATCTTTCGGGATGCGGCATCATGCCCACGACATTGCCGCCCGCGCTGCAGATGCCGGCGATATTCTCAAGGGAACCGTTGGGATTCGCCGATTGCGAGATGTCGCCAGTGGGAGTGCAATAGCGTAACACCACGCGATTGCTGCGCATCAATTCCTCCGACGTCGCCCGATCGCAAAAATAATTCCCTTCCATGTGGCCGATGGGGATGGTTAAGACTTCCCCTTGCGAACAGGCGTTCGTGAACGGCGTGGAAGAATTTTCCACGCGCACTTGCACCGGTTTGCAAACATATTTCAGGCCCGCGTTGCGCATGAGCGCGCCGGGCAGCAATCCCGCTTCGCACAAAATCTGAAAGCCGTTACAGATTCCGAGCACCAGCCCTCCACTTTCGGCAAACCGGCGCACCGATTCCATGACGGGAGAGAACTTGGCAATGGCGCCCGTCCGCAAATAGTCTCCGAAGGCGAAGCCTCCGGGGACGATGATGGCGTCACAGTTTTCCAGATCCTGCGATTCATGCCATAGAAATGTCACCGGCTGTTTGGCGACCTGCTGAATGGTCCAGAAGGCATCGTGATCGCAGTTGGAACCGGGGAAGATGATGACTCCAAATTTCATCGCCTGTCCTTGATGTGGGATTTAATGGTCAGTTTAGCACGGCGAGATTTGGCGCAGCGAAGGGGCGCCACTTGATTCTTAGTGGATCGCGACGTTCGAATTCGAAGGAGCGGGAGTCGGAACCGAATTCAGGGGCGGACTCTCAGGGTTGGTGCCGGGCAGTGGTGGCGACGGAGGGGGGCTGGACACTTGATCAAGTTGCGTGGTCAACGAATCGGCCGGAGGTTGCGGCGGAACTCCCTTGGCCCGGACAATTGCCCAATGCCACTCCTGATCGGGGAAGAGAGCAAAATTCAGCTGCGTGCGGAACATTGCTGTGGCGGACGGAGCGGCGGATCCTTTCACACGCAAGAGTACGGTGACATCGGGCTGCTTTTGAAAGGACTCTTGCACCTGCGGCGAGGAGCTGGCTGCGGGCACGATTCGCGCCGAACCATAAGAGGCAACGGCATCGGCGGCTGGGCGACGCAGGATGGTCAGCCCGATCACTACTTCCCGCAACTCCCAAACCGTTGCATTATGTATCGAGACCTGCAGTTGATCTCCGTCAATCGTGGCCGGACCGTCCAATTTGGCCACTTCACTGCGGGGCAACTCATCCAACACAACTGGATCGGAGAGCGAACTACTCCTGGCGTTGAACGAGAAGCTGCAGCTGACATCCGGCGCTGGAGGGTGATTGTTCGCCGGATCGAGTAAGAACACTGCCGTAGCGCCTGACGCTCTGCGGCTTTCCGCCTCTTCCACCACTTTCGAAAAATTATCGTTATCGATAACGACTTCGGGCGCGGGGATCTTCTTGCGAAAACTCCGGGCCACATCGCCCAGCGGCGCGTCGTTGGGGGTGTCTTGCGCACGAGCGCGCTGAGGCAAAGTGAACGCGCACATCCCGGCGAACAGAATGAACATCAGCAAACGGATTGTGATCGAAGTCCGCAGCAAGAGATTCCCGTGACCGCAGGAGACCTTCCAGAATTGTAGTGAGAATGAGGGACAAAACAGAGATAACTCGGGCAAACCTTGGTGCTAGACCTTCCGCGCGGAGAGAAGAAAACTGGGCGTGCGCTGACGAAATGGAAGCGCAACGGGACGCACGCCCACTACTGGCCAGAAGCTTTTATAGAAGACCCGAAGTACGCATCCGTGTGACAGGATCGACTACCGGCTGGCGACGGAAAATCCAGCGAGCCACCGCAAAGCCTACGGCTGCGTAACAAAGATGCATGAACCTCATAGACACCCCCATGTCATTCGGCCATACCCTCAGGGGGAGGATCAGCATCACTATCGGCAAATTATCAGCGGGAAGACACCCTGTGAAGGGCACAACAGTGCTATCGAGTGGCACGGAAGTAATACCACTAGACTGAGACGGGCGAGAGCCGTCATTTACGGCGTCTCCGGACCCTCGCCTCGTAGCAGAGAGGCCGGCGCGCTGCCGAAAACCATAAACAGCTAGTGAGCATCCACGCTTTCGGCATCCCCGGCGCGACCGGGAGGTGGAACGACGACTGTGGACAAGCTGCCTTCCGCCGTCAGCTTTTGGAAAGCGGCGAGGTCACGGCGCTGCAAGTCATCCCAACGGCTCAGCAACTCGCCGCTCTGCCGCTTCAGCTTGTCGAACTCTGTTTGTTCCGCCTCTGTGGGCGCGGAATCCGCGGTGCCCAAGTCCATGGCGAGGTACGCTAATTTCGCGTCGATCTGCGGCGGATAAGCCAGTGAATCTTCATTCGCACTGATCGTTAGATTCACCATCTGATCGCGCACGGCCACCAATTTCTTCTCCAGATCGTCGGCCGAGGCGGAAATAGCCTTGGTACTGGCATTTTCCGGCAGCCGGCGTTTCAGCCCAGCCACCTGCGCGCGCACATCCTGTATCTGGTTGACCGCGTCGTAAACCCGGTTCAGTTGGTCGTGAAGCTGAACCTGCAAGTTGAATTGCTGCACTAGATCGGCCTGGCTCACCGTCACTCGCGGATCCAACTTCAACTCGAAGGACGCAACCTGACTTTCGGACCCAATTGTGAGCCGCACTTGGTACTGTCCGGGCACAGCCACCGGTCCCTTCGCGCCGCCGTTGTACTCCCACAAGTAGTAACCGGGAATGCGATGGGCATCTTCGTAGCGCAGATCCCACACAAACCGATTTAAGCCGGCATCCGGTTTGATTTCTTTTTCCGGCTTCTTATCGTCCGGCCCCAAAGGCTCATCGAGCTGCTCTGCCTCGGTGCTCGAATATTTGCGGATTAACTTTCCGGTCGAATCGAGAATTTCCAGCTCCGTCTCTGTTCCCGCCTTGGGCGCATCTTTAAGGTAGTAATAAATCACCGCGCCGGCTGGAGGATTCTGTCCGGTGCGCTTGGAGGGATGATGCTCGCCGGATTCCCCAGCCTGAATGCGGTAAGCCGCACCCGGAGTGTAGAGATGCACATCTTTCTTCGCGATATCGTCGCCGAACTGCCGCAATGGACTGATGTCATCCAGAATCCAGAATGCGCGTCCATGGGTTGCAACCACGAGGTCATTCTCTTTCACGACCAAATCGTGCACGGGTGTGGTTGGCAGATTTAATTTGAGCGATTTCCACTCCGCTCCGTCGTTGAAGGAAACGAAGACGCCGTTCTCGGTTCCCGCGTAAAGAAGCCCGCGCTTCTTAGGATCTTCGCGGACGGCACGAACAAAACTGCCATCGGGAATTCCGTTATTCAACTTCGTCCAGGTGGCGCCGTAATCGCTGGTTTTGTAAATGTAAGGTTTCAGGTCGTCGCTCTGATGTCGGTCCACGGCAACATAGGCCGTTCCGGCGTCGTGTGGCGAAGCGTCAATCTGGCTGATGCGACTCCACTCCGGCATATCCTTGGGCGTGACGTTGGACCAACTCTTGCCTTCGTCGCGCGTGATCTGGATGAGGCCATCGTCGGTTCCTACCCACAGCAGACCCTTGCTGACCGGCGATTCCGCGAGCGCAAAGATCGTGTCGTAGTATTCGGTTCCGGAATCGTCCAAAGTGATTTCGCCGCCAGAAACATTTTGTTTGCTCTTGTCATTGCGCGTGAGGTCCGGACTGATCGCCTGCCAATGCACGCCGCCATCCGTCGTCTTGAACAGGCGTTCACTCGCGTGGTACAGGGTGTTGGGATCGTGCAGAGAAATCAGCACCGGCGCAGTCCACTGAAAACGATGCTCCAGGTTCGCCGCTCCCCACGCGTCCGATAACTCGGGCTGCTCGGTGATCGATTTCACCTGCCCGATATGTTTATCGAAACGTGTGATGTTTCCCTGATAATCTGCGGCGTATACGACGTTCGGATCCGGCGGATAGGGCGCGATGTAGCCCGCCTCGCCTCCGCCAACGTCGTACCAATCGGTACGATCGATGGCGCCGTCGTCGCTGCGGCTGGCGATGGCTACAGTTCCGCTGTCTTGCTGCGCGCCGTATACGCGATAGGGTGTAGCCGTGTCCGTAGTAACGTGGTAGAACTGTGCGGTTGGTTGATTATCTTCGCGAGTCCAGTTCTTGCCGCCATCGAGCGTAACGGTCACTCCACCATCGTTCGCGGCAATCATTCGTCGCGTATCTCTGGGATCGATCCACAGCCCGTGGTTGTCGCCGTGCGGAACTCTGATTCGATTGAAGAGATGGCCGCCATCGGTCGATTTGTAGGCCTCTACATCCATGATGTAGACCACGTTCTCATCGCGTGGGTCGGCGATGATGTGCATGTAATACCAGGGCCGCTGCCAAAGGCTGTGGCTGGGATTGACGAAGTCCCATGTTTCTCCTCCATCGTCAGAGCGGTAAAGACCGCCCTCGGGATTGTGCGCCTCAATCAGTGCGTAGACTCGATCGGAGTTGGCGGCGACGGCGATTCCGATGCGTCCATACGGACCTTTCGGAAGACCGTGTTCTTCCAGCCGCTTCCAGGTCGAGCCTCCATCGTTCGAACGGTAAAGTCCGCTGCCTGGGCCGCCGCTAGCCATACTCCAGGAAGTACGCCGTGCCTGCCAGAGCGATGCGAACAGGATATTGGGATTGTGGGGATCGAAGGCTACATCGATGCCGCCGGTACTTTCATCCTTGTAGAGAACTCTCTCCCAATTTTTGCCGCCGTCAGTGGTGCGGAAAATGCCGCGCTCCGGGTTCGGTCCAAACGGATGTCCGAGCGCGGCAACGAAGACGATGTCCGGATTGTTGGGATTGATGATGACTTTGCCGATGGCGCGAGTGTCGTGCAGTCCAACGTTTTTCCAGGTCTTGCCGCCGTCGAGGGATTTGTAGACTCCGTCGCCGTGAGAAATGTTTCCACGAATGCAGGCTTCACCGGTGCCTACGTAAAGAGTGTTGTGATCGGAGTTGGCGACCGCAAGGCTGCCGATGTCTCCACTTCCCTCTTTATCGAATACTGGTGACCAGCTCATCGCGCCGTCGGTCGACTTCCAGACTCCGCCGCCGGTTGCGCCGAAGTAATACGTTGTGGGGTCGCCTGGGATTCCAGCCGCGGTCAGTGAGCGTCCGCCGCGGAAGGGGCCGATCATGCGGTACTTCATGCCCTTGAACAGTTTGTCTTCCGGCTTGGAATCTTTGTCCTTATCCCCGTCAGCATTATCGCTGGCAGCGTTCGCGCTGGGAGTAGGCGTCGTCTGCGTGGGCTTCACCGCCTTCGATTGCCGTTCGGGCTTGGTTTGCGCGTATGCTGCATTCTGCATGCAAAGCGCGATAATGGCGAGAAACCACCACGCCATTCCGGTCTTTGCCGATTTCTTCCCCTTCAACGACTTGTGGCTCGCCATGTTTGTGTTGCTCCCCTGGGATATGAATGTTTTCAAATGCAACCGCACAAGCCCACTCAAACCGCATAATCCTAACAGCATTGTCGCTATTTTCTGGAAAGGGTTCGACGAGCGGCCGCGATTTCCTTGAGCTTGGCCGCATCGACCTTCGGATAAGAAAGGCCGAGTTCTTCGAGAGTCTCGACGATCGCCGCCGCAACCACCAAATGGGTGAACCATTTGTTATCCGCCGGAACTACATACCACGGAGCATGTTTGCTCGCCGTGTGGCGGATCATATCTTCATAAGCGTCTTGATAATCGTCCCAATATTCACGCTCGTGGATATCCGCTTCGGAAAATTTCCAGTGTTTTTCGGGTTCGTCGAGGCGGGCCAGAAATCGCTTCTTCTGCTCCTTCTTCGAAAGATGCAGAAAGAATTTGCGGATCACGGTGCCGTTGCGAGCCATGTGCCGCTCGAAGCTGTGAATATCCTCAAAGCGCTCTTTCCAAATATCTTTCCCGATCAACTGCGGAGGAACCAGTTGGCCTTCGAGCACTTTGGGATGCACCCGCACCACCAGCACTTCTTCGTAATAAGACCGATTGAAAATCCCGATGTGCCCACGCTCGGGCAGCGCCTCGGTGGTGCGCCACAGGAAATCGTGCTGTAGCTCAGTCGGCGAGGGCGCTTTGAACGAGTGTACCTGGCAACCTTCGGGGTTCACTCCCGACATGACGTGCTTGATCGTGCCGTCCTTACCGGCGGCGTCCATGGCTTGAAAGATCAGTAACAGCGACCAACGACCCTGGGCATAGAGCATGGCCTGCAACTCTTCCATGCGCGCGATATCTTTCTGCAACTGGTCCTTGGCCTCGTCAACGGAATTCCAATGGGCAGTGCCGGCCGGATCGAAGTCTTTCAAGCGGAAATGTTTCCCGTCGTCGATGCGGTAGGATTTTGCCAGTTTGGCGGTTTTCATTATTGGTCGGGCGCGCGGCCTTGATTGGAAGTCTACCGCAATTTGGAGGGAAGGTTGGGACCGTGGGAGTGGCCGGTTTCGGCTGAGGCAGGCAAACGGGTGAAATGGAGGTATTTCGCCGATTGAGGGGCCGGTAAGCGGCGAGGATGCCTACTCGTGGTCGTGTTCAAACGGCCGAGACGCCTGCTTCCTTGATATCTTTCAGCGCTTTTTGTCCTTCGAACCATTTGAAAACGAAGAACGCATGGACCCCGAATGCCCACAACGAAAAGGTAGCCATGAGAGCAACCATGTCCGCAGCATACAGAGCCATGCCCGCCCAGAATGCCCAACGATATCCGCTGCGTGCTGCGAATCCCAAGCCTACTAGCACCATCATCCACGCGCCCACCACGCCGTCTCCTGCGAGGGGATGACCTTCCACAAGCCGCCGACCATAAAGGGCAACCAGGTCAAATGCGCCGATACTGACGATAAAGTTCATCTTCACTGGAAATAACCCACTAGCGACCGCGGCCAGACCCGCAGCCCAGAAGAAGTAGTTCGCTTCGCTTCGGCTTTCCGCGAGTAGATTGGCACGCCGCTGTTCGTTAGCCGCCTTGTACTCTTCGTCCGTTCGACCCGCGCCCACGTTCAATGTTTGCATAGAAAATGCGGCCTAGTATAAACGCAGATTGATCCGGTCCCATAGTAGTTGACGTAATCAACGATTTCACTCAGCATCCGGAGAAGTGAACACGATGGCACTTCTGCAACCCAGCAGTCTCGGTTTTGCAAGCACTCTACGCCCCAACCGGCTTCTCCGCGGCCACGGGCAGCTTCGCCGCCTGCCATGCGTCGAAGCCGCCAACCACATTCACCACATTCTGAAAACCGGCCCGCTGCAGCAGGCTGCAAGCGATCATGCTGCGGTATCCGCCTTTGCAGTGCACCGCGATTGGAACAGTGCGATCGATCTCGGGAGGCGCAACTTTGAAGTTATCCAGCGGCCACCAGGACGCGCCCTCGATATGCCCATCCTCCCACTCGCGCTCGCGGCGGACATCGAGAACCTGTATAGCGGAACTCTGCAACTGCCGGCTCAGAGCGTCAACGGCGATCTGCGGCAGTGTTTCCAGCGGAAAGCCGGATTTCTTCCAAGCGCCGACGCCTCCCTTTAGATATCCCTGGGCATTTTCCAATCCAATGCGAGCCAGCCGCATGCGGGCTTCCGCTACAGCCTCCTCCGATTCCGCAATCAATACAGGCTGCGCATCCAAACCCAACAGCGCGCCCGCCCAGGAGGCGAATTGTCCAGAGAGGGCGATGTTCACCGATCCCGGCATGTGGCCAGCCGCAAAATCCTCTCCCGGACGAACGTCCAACGCCATTCCGCCCTCTAAGAGCAAAGTCTGCAATGCCCCAGGTTCAATCGGAGACAGAGCGGGCAGATCCGCAAGCGCAGCCGCGCCGCCACGATTGATTTCCGCGTCTCGCACAAAATATTCCGGACGAGCCGGCAAGTTGCTGGTCAATTGCTCGATGAATTCTTCCCTGCTCTTGATCTGCAATGCGTAATTTGTAAGCCGCTCCGTGCCGATGGTGGAAACCTTCTCCGCACGCATATTTCGCCCGCACAAGGAGCCAGCCCCATGCGCCGGATAAACCAAAACGTTATCTACGAGTTTGAGAACTTTATCGTGCAGGCTGTCATAGAGCATGCCCGCCAACTGCACGGGGGTGTAGCGGGGCGAAAGGTCGGGACGGCCCACATCTCCGATAAAAAGCGTATCGCCGGTTAGCGCAGCCCAGGGATCGGGCGATTTATCTTCGTCTGTGACGATTAGGCAAATGCTCTCGGGAGTGTGTCCGGGGGTTTCAAGCGCCGTGATCCGAAGTTTTCCGACCCGCAGTTGGAAATCGTCATGCACAGGTATGTGGGGAAATGTCGCCCCGGCCTGGGATCCGATGTAAATCTCTGCGCCCGTTCTCGCGGCCAGCTCCCGGTGCCCGGAAACAAAATCGGCGTGCAGGTGAGTTTCAAAGATGTGACGGATCGAAAGATGATTTGCGTCCGCAGCCTTTAAGTAAATTTCCACGTCGCGTTGCGGGTCGACCACAATCGCCTCGCCATCCGAGGCCATCATGTAGGATGCGTGCGCTAAACAACCCAGATAAAACTGTTCGAAGTACATCGCTCTCCTTCGCCAAGCGTTCCTTGACTCATTCAATCACTCGTTCGATCGCTATTGGATCTGGAGATCCTGTTTCAACGTAAACGTATAGGCCGACTGCACGGGAAGATCGACTTCTCTTTCATCCCCTTCCGCACGCTTCGCCAGCCCGCCGAGGAATTTCTTCACTTTGCCCTTGGCTTTTATTTTCGGACCGAAGCTGCGCGCCGAAGTCACAATCGATTGATCGACATTATTGATATTCACCAAAGTCAAGCGCAAAACCAAAGTGGCCTCTCCCGCCAGGCGCCCCGCTGGTCTCGCGGTCAACACGCTACCCGTGACGTTCGCGCCCGCGGGAATCGCGGTCTGCCCATCGACAATCACATCTTTATCCACGGTCGCGCCGAAAGTCTGGCCGGACTGGCTGGTCTTGGAGCCGAGTTCTTCGGTGAGCCGGATCGTCAGAGCGGTTCCCGCTGAAACAACGATTGGTTGTGGCGGCGGTGGAGGTTCGGGCTGGGCTGCCGCCGGAGCTGGCGGCGGAGCTGGATTCGCGGCGGGCGCGGCCTGATTGTTTGCGGGAGGGTTTGCCGGTACTCCGGCGCTGCTCTCATTCGAGGGAGGAGCCTCTTTGCGCTTGCAAGCTGGGATTGCCAGCAACAGCAAGATCGCTAAGCCGGTGAAAGCGAGAGCGCTGCCACGAGCATTCCGCAGCCTTGGGTTAAGTCGAGCGCCATACTTCAGCCCGCTCTTTACTTGGTAGATATCTGCCAGCCCATTCATGCCCACCCCCGGTTATGTCAACCGAAAGTAGCACGAAAGTCAACTGGTAGCTAATGGCCTCCGCGTAGCGAGGAGGCGGAGGCGCATTCTCACTCGGTCTACTCGCCCTCCTTGCGATCTCCTGGGATCGCACTTATCCTGCAGCAAGACTGGGAATTCGCACTTGCTCTAGATTCAACTGCACTCTCAACAGCCTGCTAAACTGCCTGAGGAGCGCACAGTCATGTCTTCAACGACCCGTAGCCACGGTTCCACTGCCACCGCCAGCGATCGGCCGGTCGTTCCGGAGCCTTCATTCTCCGAGCGCGCGCGCACCCTGGTGTATTTGGGCCGCATTGGAAGCCTGTCAACGGTTTCACGCAAGCAGCCGGGTTTCCCTTTTGGATCGGTAATGCCCTACGGGCTGGATGGGCAAGGGCGGCCCATTTTTCTAATCAGCACCATGGCGATGCACACGCAGAATCTGCTAGCCGATCAGCGCGCCAGCCTGTTGGTCACCCAAAGCGACGGAGACGGCGATCCGCTGGGCGCGGCGAGGGTTACGCTGGTAGGAAATGTTCTCACCATCCCTCAACCGGAAATCACCAACGCCCGCCAGCTCTACCTGGAGCGCTACGCGAACAGCAAGTACTGGGTTGATTTTGACGACTTCTCGTTCTACCGCATGGATGTGGTGGATGTGTATTACGTCGGGGGCTTCGGCGTAATGGGATGGGTAAAGGCGTCCGAGTACAATCAGGCTCAACCTGACCCGCTGGCTGACGTGGCGAGCGGAATCATCGAACACATGAATGCCGATCACAAAGAGGCGCTCATCCTGCTCGCGCGCACTTTAGCCGGGATCGACTCGCAAGAGACTGCAATGACATCGGTGGATCGGCTTGGGTTTCAGGTTCGATTGAAAACTGCGGAGGGAATACGCGGAGCCCGCATTGCCTTCACGCGTGAAGTACACAATGCGAGCGAGGCCAGGAAAGCTCTGGTGGAGATGGCGCAGCAAGCGCGTCAGCCGGCCTGACGGCCGGGATCGGGATCGGGATCGGAAAAAGTTACAAAAACGAAAATGCCCGGAATCGGATTCCGGGCATTTTGTTATCGCTTCGAAAGCGGTGTCACTTAGACAGCCTGAACGTTCTCCGCCTGCCAGCCCTTGGGGCCCTTGGTCACGTCGAACTGCACGGTTTGGCCTTCTTGCAGGCTGCGGAAGCCGCCAGCCTGAATCGCGGAGAAATGCACGAAGACGTCTTCGCCATTTTGGCGGCTGATAAAGCCATAGCCCTTGGCGTCGTTAAACCACTTCACTGTTCCTTGTTCTGCCATTGATAGTCCTATTCCTGTTTCTTTGAATTGTGCTATGGAAGATTCGCTGCTAGTGAGGGGGTGACGCTGGTTGGCGATACCGACCTTCAATTGCTTGTGAGTCAAACTTAGCTGAACTTAATTATACACGGTAAACCAAAAATGCACAGAAAATATTGCATGCAGCCATCCTTGGCTTGGAGGTAACCAAAGAAATCCCTTTATCCTTGCGATTTTCCGTTATTCTTCTGACCGAAAGGAAATGCCGATCTATGCCCGGAAAGCAAAGCGATACCAACTCGACCCCCAGCCGCAGAACCTTCCTTAAAGCCACCGTAGCCGGTAGCGCCGCGGTAACGCTCGCTCCGTTTTATCCCGCGCTGGGCGCCGCGCGGGAGATTCCATCGAATGCCCCGGCTTCTGCGGTCAAGCCCTTCGAACTCGATGAGATGACCATCCCCGATCTACAGGATGGGATGAAGTCGGGCAGGTTCACGGCCCGGGCGCTGGTAGAGAAGTATTCGGAGCGGATCGACGAAATCGACAAGCACGGCCCTGCCATCAACAGCGTCATCGAACTCAACCCTGACGCTCTTTCTATCGCTGACCAGCTCGATCAGGAACGCAAAACCAAGGGAGCGCGCGGTCCCCTGCATGGCATTCCAGTATTCATTAAAGACAATATCGACACTGCGGACAAAATGATGACTACCGCCGGTTCACTTGCCCTGGTCGGCTCCAAACCGGTGAAAGATTCCTTCGTCGCCGAAAGACTGCGCGCCGCCGGTGCGGTAATTCTTGGTAAGACAAATCTTAGCGAGTGGGCCAACATCCGATCCAGCCATTCCACCAGCGGGTGGAGCGGCCGCGGCGGACTTACAAAGAATCCCTACGCGCTCGACCGCAATCCTTGTGGATCGAGTTCCGGCTCAGGAGCGGGAGTGTCGGCGAATCTCTGTGCCGGCGCCATCGGCACTGAAACCGACGGATCCATCGTCTGTCCGTCCTCGTCGAACGGAATTGTTGGCATTAAGCCCACCGTCGGCCTGGTAAGCCGCGCTGGCATCGTTCCGATATCCCACAGTCAGGATGGCGCGGGGCCGATGTGCCGTACGGTGCGCGACGCAGCAATTATGCTGGGCGCGCTGACCGGAGTCGATCCGCGGGACTCCGCTACGGCGAATTCTCAAGGAAGGGCTTTCACGGACTACACCCAGTTTTGCGATCCAAATGGCCTGAAAGGTGCTCGCATTGGAATTGCCAGGAAATACTTCGGATTCAATGACGCCGTCGATACTCTCATGGAGCAATCTATCGATGCCATGAAAAAGCAAGGCGCTACACTGATCGACCCGGCTGACATTGAAACTCTGGGTAAGTTCGATGAAAGCGAGCTGCTGGTATTTATGTATGAACTTAAGGCTGACCTAAACGCCTATCTGGCGAATCTGGGGCCAAATGCGCCGGTAAGAACATTAAAAGACATTATTGACTTCAATGAGCGTAATCAACAGAAGGAAATGCCCTATTTCGGGCAGGATTTATTTCTAAAAGCTGAAGCTAAGGGCCCCCTCACCGAGGGGGCCTATCTGGACGCGGTCGAGAAAAACCATCAACTCGCCCGTACCGAGGGCATTGACGCCACCATGGATAAGTACCACTTGGACGCTCTCGTGGCACCCACCGGGGGCCCGGCGTGGCTCACCGACCTGGTCAATGGCGATCATGTGGCCGGGGGTAGCTCGAATGCAGCCGCGGTCGCGGGTTACCCCAATATTAACGTCACAGCCGGATTTATCTCCGGTCTACCCATCGGAATCTCGCTCTTTGGACGCGCCTGGAGCGAGCCGACCCTCGTCCGACTGGCTTTTGCATTCGAGCAAGCCACGAAGGCTCGGCAGTCCCCCCGCTTCCTATCTACTATTGGGACCGGGTAGTAACCTGGCAATCTATCTCGGTGGTAGTCCCGAATCTGGCCCACCATACCCCCCGAAAGTGGGGGAGTAACTTCTAATATATTTCTACTCTTGCATAACCGTGTTAGCCTTAGTTACAAGGGGGTGTTAATAATGATGAACAAAGTAGTGGTATCCCTACAGAAGGAATATACCCGCCTCGAAAAAGAGATGGGACAAGTAGGGAAAGCACTGAGCGCTCTCGGTCATTCAGGCGGGAAAAAACTCAAGTTGACAGGCCGTACCTTGAGCAAGGATGCCCGCCGACGAATTGCCGAAGCACAGAAGCTACGCTGGGCGAAGGTCCGCAAGGCCGCCGCCAAGGTAGCAAAGACGTAAGTGAAATGCTTTCGCAAGCACCGCAGCCTGGCCTCGTTCGTAAGTTATCGCGGACGGGGCCCAAGCTTCGGAAAGTAATTCTCCCCTCCGCAAGCCGAGACTCTTCCAGTTAGCCACCTAAGTCCAGCGGAACCACTTCAGAGCCAAAACGAAGGAAACAGCGCCCCATAGAACCATCACCAACAGCCGCGGCCACTGGTGGATCAGCGGAGTACCTTCCAGAATAGTGGCGCGCAAGGCGTCGTTCAGGGCGGTGAGCGGGAGCGCTTTGATCAAGGGTTGGATCACTGCGGGAAAGCGTTCGTAGGAAAAGAATACTCCGGAAAAAATCCACATGGGCATCATGACAAGGTTCATGAGTCCGCTTACGCTTTCGATCTTCTGTGCCCGGCTCGCTGTCACCAATCCAATTCCGCCGAAGCACATGGCCCCCACGGCACCCAGGAAAACGATTGCCAGTACGGACCCCAGTACCTTCATATGGAAGACGAGAACGCCGAGAGTCAATAGTAAGCCGATCTCAATGATCATCAGAATCAGACGGCTGGACATGAGCGCCAGCAGAAAGTCTCCACGGCGCATGGGCGTGCCCACAAAGCGTTTCAGCAGCTTGCGTTGCCGCATATCGACCAGCGCGAACCCAATTCCCCACATTCCCGAGTTCATCAAGTTCATCCCCAGTAACCCAGGAATCAGAAAGTCGATATAGCGCGAACCGGGTTCCGAGGAGGTCGCGATAGTAGTGGCTATTATGTCTTTTCGTCCAGCAGAGGTCTGTAGGGCATTGTCTACTTCCGCCTTCGCGAGCACACTCTCTGGACGCGCCGGATCATAACGATATTGCAGTTTTCCGTTCCCGTCCGGTTCGATGACGAGATCGTATTTTCCCAGACGAAATCCTCGCCGGGCAGCTTGCTCGTCTTGCACGTCGATTTTGAACGACGTATGCTGCGCTGAACGCTGTAGCAATGCTTCCGTTTCCTCAGCTCCCGCTCCCGCCACGATCACAACCGAGGAAGCATCCGCGGGCTTGTTGCGGAAGGCAATTCCGAGGCCTGTCGCAAGCAACAACGGAAACACAAATACCCAGAAAACAACCTCGGGTTCGCGCTTCAACTCCAACATGCGCGCACCCAAGAGATGCAGGTAACCCGACCAGCGCCCGTTCCGTCGCCGCGCATATTTTTGCGGGGCCTTTTCTCCCACCTCGGCAATTTGCTCAGAGACATTCATAAAAAACGAATTTAAAACGGCCTTGTCAGAACGTAACTGGATCGCGCGACTGCGAAACCCGCCTACCTCGCCGGCGACTTCCACTTGTTTAGAAACTCCAGCAGCACCTCGGGCGTGAGGGATCGCGCATCCTCGAACTCGCCATTTTTCTGACTGACAACGAGGCTGCCGTCGCTCAAGGCCACCGCCAACGTCGGAATGCCTTTATCCAAAGTCACATCGAACTGTTTCACGACATCGGCATTCTTTTTTTCATCGTCTCCCAAATCGACATGCACTACCTCATAGCCTGCCATCGCCAAGGCGAAATCGGGCCTATGAAACGCCAAGTCCAGCACGTGGCAATCGAAGCACCAATTCGCCCCGAAGACCAACAGAACGCGCTTGTGACTGGCTGCGGCTCTCTCCTCTGCTGCTTTGATCTCCGCGTGGGCGTCTGCATCCGCCGGATAGATATTCTTGTTCATGTCGGACGGCTGTGCCAGGTGAGGGTCGTCGGCTCTTTCAACGCCTGCCAACCGCCATTGCTCTCCTTGCATACGCCATCCCTGGCCATCGGTCACGCGCAGAATTTTGCCATTCGGCAAGAGCGCCTCGGCTTCAAAGACGATGCTCTCGGCTCCAGGTCGAGCCTTCATCCGGACTATCTTCAACTTCAGACTCTGCGCTTTCAAACCCAGCCAGAAACTGATATCCGCATCGGCATTGACCGTGACCCCGTTCGCCATTACCTGGGCCGCTGGATCGGCGCTGTAGAACGCCCTTAAAGCCGTCCCGTCTGCCGCGAGAACCGCGCTCTTCCACTGGTCGAGCGGAGGAAATCCTGTCGACGGATCCCCCGGCGAACTTTGGGCAAAACCCAAGCCGCCCTCCATCGCAACCGCCGCTGCAGCTAGAAAAACCATGCAGCGAAAATATTTAGTCACAGTCCGATTCATCCTTTCCATAGATCACTCTTCCCGCAAATGGCGCCCGGTGAGCCGCACAAAAACATCCTCCAGACTGGCCTGCCGAGTGGTGAGATGCTGCAATTGGTGTCCCTGCTTCCCCAACGCATCCAGCAGAGCGGGAATCGCCAGATGCGGCTCTTTGACATTCAAAGCGACCATCCCGTCATCCTCGCGGACGGACTCGACACTGGGCAACGCGCGCCAGACATCGAGCACTGCTCCATCAGAGTTTCCATTCGTATTTCCATCCACGGCGAACTCCACTACGTGATGGCCGCCCAGCCGCTCGATCAAACTGGCGGGGGATCCCTCGGCGATGATGTGGCCGTGATCGACGATGGCCAGCCGGTCGCACAGCCGTTCAGCCTCATCCATGTAATGCGTGGTCAGCAACACGGTGCCGCCGTCGCGTTGAAACTCTCGAATGATATCCCAAAGCTGGCGCCGGCTCTGCGGATCAAGCCCGGTGGTCGGCTCGTCCAGAAAAAGAATTTTAGGATTGCAAACCAGAGCCGTGGCGACCGCCAACCGCTGCCGCTGCCCGCCGGAGAGCTTTCCCACCCATGCATCCTTCTTCTCGGTAAGCTGTAATTGATCGAGAACTTCATCGCAGGAGCGCGGTTCCCGGTAGAAACTGGCAAACAGCTCGACGGTCTCACTTACCGTAAGCTTTTCCGAAAGCCGCGTCTCTTGCAGCGAAATGCCGAGCCACTCCCGCATCTCACGCGCATTGTCGCGCCAGGTGTGCCCGAGAATAGATACTTCGCCCGACGTCGGCTCAAGCAGACCCTCGAGGATTTCGATGGTCGTTGTCTTCCCTGCTCCGTTGGGGCCAAGGAGGCCGAAACATTCGCCGGTTTGAATTTCAAGGTTGAGACCGCGCACGGCTTCTACCTTACCGTCGTAAGTCTTGCGCAGATCGCGGCATTGAATGGCGATGGTCAAGCAGTGATTTTACCGGATCGTTGGTGTCTTCGCCCGGCCCTCGTGAGCGGCGCTGTGGAGGAAACCATCCGAGGGGATCAGGGGTGTTTTAGTGTGACCCCGGTAACCTTGCTTACGGCCCTTGCCGTTAGCAGAATAGCGGGCAAGGAGCAGTAGATATGTTCTGTTCAAAGTGTGGTACTGATCTACCCGACGACTCTCGTTTCTGCCGTAGCTGCGGGCAGACGCTGGGAGTGGTTTCCACTGGCGGTGGCGCAGCCGCAGCCCCGGCCCGAATTCCAGAGCCGAAATCAAAACGCAGCTTGTCAATCGGAGGTATGGTCGGCCTTGTATTGGTGGGGGCGCTTGGCGCTGTGTGGCTCATACAAGAGATGACCTCAAAGCCGGTGCCGCAGGTGCCAGCGGTGCAAACGCGGCAAGTACCCCAACCGCAGTTGCACACGGTCACAACAGGCGACAAGGCGTTCACGCTAAATGCTGGTGCAGCTAACTACTTCACCTTTCCTGTTTCCGCCGGAGCTTACAACGTCAGTTTGAAGGGACCCTTTTCAGCAGCAGGCGGCGTCGGCAACGATATTGAAGTTTTCGTGATGACACAAGACGATTACGTCAACTGGCAGAATGGGCACACAGTCAACACACTGTACAACAGCGGAAAGGTGACGCAAGAAACCCTGAATGTAACGCTGCCCACGGACGCGGGCACGTACTGCCTTGTGTTCAGCAACAAATCCTCGTGGCTCACGCCCAGGGCCGTGCAAGCCAATGTGAACCTGACCTACTACACACGCTAAAGAGGCTTCTGCGGGAAGGCAGAAGATTAGGGGAAGAACAAAATGAAAAAGCTTATCGCATTAACCACCATCCTGCTTGGCTGTCTTTGCGTCGCGCAGAACAGTGAAGCGGACTTTCCTGCTGCAGCTCGCATCTTCTTTAGCGACGGAACAGACATCCAACTTTCATGTACGCAAGACGGAAACTGCCGTGTTATGAGAAACACGTCAGGATCACCTAATGTCACCCGTGTAAATCTGGGCTTTAGCGGGAAACACGGATACACGCTAATGGTTCGGTGAAGCGGTCCCGCAAATAAAGGGCGTCGCGTCTGCTAGAATACCCGTGCCGAATTCACTTCCAGCATTTTCGCACCCATGCGCATACCCAAGCGCGGCTTCACTTGACGGCTTTCCCTCTAAGACGCCCGTGTGTCGTTTCCAAGCCGTTCCCAGTTCCCAGTCATTAGGTTCTCAGTTGAGAACAAAAGGAATCCGCCTATGCTGCGCAAAGTCTGCGTATTGTCGTCTTTATTTTTCGTCACCAGCTTTTACCTAGCCGCTCAGGATTCCCGTCACTTCACGTTTCATTACGCCTTCACGGTGAAAAATCTTCCTGCCGGGAAAAAGGTCCGCATCTGGTTTCCCGAGGCGCACACCGACTCGTACCAGGAAATCCGGACTGAAAAGCTAAAAGGCGACTTGCCCCTGCAAGGACTTTACGAATCGAAGTACAGAAATAGAATTCTTTATGCCGAGACTTCTTCTGCAAAACCGGAACTCCACTTCGACGTGGAATATGAGGTGATCCGCCACGAGCGCATGGCCTTGGAGCCCGCGGCGCAGCCGGTTTCGGCCACGCTGTCAACCAAGGACAAACGGCTTGGTCTTGCGCCCGACGCCCTCGTACCAATTACCGGCCTGCCCGCCGAACTCGCAGCTAAAGTCACCGCGGACAAGACCCAGCCGCTCGAAAAAGCTCGTGCCATTTATGACTACGTCTTCACCACTATGCGTTACGACAAGACAGGAACGGGTTGGGGACACGGCGACGTTCTCTATGCCTGCGACGCCAAGAAGGGTAACTGTACAGACTTTCATTCTCTGTTTATCGCGATGGCGCGCGCGCAAGGAATTCCAGCGCGCTTCGAAATCGGGTTTCCACTCCCGCCCGATAAGCACTCCGCGGAGATAGCCGGATATCACTGCTGGTCGGACTTTTACATTGACGGCAAAGGCTGGATTCCTGTGGATATCTCCGAAGCCTGGAAGCATCCGGAGAAACGCGACTATTTCTTTGGTTCGCATGACGTGAATCGCGTGCAGTTCAGCATGGGCCGCGACCTGCGACTGAGTCCGCCGCAGGAGGGCAAGCCACTAAACTATTTTGTTTATCCCTATGTGGAGGTGGATGGGCAGGAGTATCCAAACGTGTCGCTGGCTTTCTCGTTTGCGGATGCGGGCGCGACCGTCGCTACAAAATAGTTATCGCCCCGCCACCACGTCCCCGGGTCCGCTTGGAGGCTGAGGCTGCGGCATGTCCGGGGGCAGGGGGGCGATCGGCTGCCGGGAAGGCCCTTCCTCCGGCCTGGTTCCATCTTCCGAATCCTCGCCGGGACGCTTCAAACTGGGCGCATTCGCAGGCCTCTCTTGCGGCTCTTTTTTCGCCTCTTGATCTTTTTCTACATCCGGCTTCTCCAGGATGACTTCTTTCTCGGTGCGAACGATTTTTTGGCCGTCCACTTTCATGGTCTCGACTCGAACTACTTCGTCGCCTACAAAGCGAACGAAGTCGACATCCGCCGGCGACTCGCCGTAAATCCATTCTTCATAATCCGTTTCACCGTCGCGTTCGCGAACTTTTTTCGGAGGCTTGCCTTTGGCATGAAGGACCATCTCTTGATTCATCCCCACCAGCACGCGATGAGCTTGAATCGCTGCCTTTACTTTCGGGGGCACGGTATCCAGGTACGCTTGCTCTTTGTTTTTGGCATTAAAATCGAGCACCGGAAATAAAAGAGCGCGCAACTGCGCGGCTGTCAACTCGGGGACGTATTTATCGAAGTAAAGGTCCACGCAGGAGCCGTGAGCGTTCATTTGCGCGTCAGGGTATGTTTGCATGACCGGCCCGTTTGCGCCGGAAACCTGCACGCGCTGGTACCACTTCTTCCTCTGCACCGGGCCGCCGTTGATTTCGAAACGAATATGATCATTCTTAATCTGGACAAAAGAAATATGCGCCGGATCGCCCGGCTTCACGGCCGGTCCCCAGAGATTCAGGGCCTGCTGTAATTCCACACCGTTGGGCGTGATGGTTCCCTGCTTCAACTGCAATCCTTTGGTTCCCATAGGGAAGGAGGTGCGCGCATAAGCCAGTTGAGTTTCAAAGTCGCGGATAATCTCGAGGCGGGTCTGCCGGGAAATGTGCGGAGCATTGGGAGGGATCGGCTCGGGACTCGGAGCCACGGGACTGTTCGGTTGTTTAACCGATAATGCAGCAGGCGAAGTCTGAGCTTGCCCGGAAGGACTTGCTTGAGCCCATATCAGAAGTGGAGCAGAGAGAATCAGGAAAGGGACAAGGCGTGCATTCGGAAGACGCAGCATGAGGCACCCCGGAACTTGGCACCATTATAAGGGATGGAGAGTTGGCCTGCAGGGTTGCTGCGGGATCAAATGTACGACCCAGAATTCAGACGCTTTCCGGGCCGCGCTTCTTATGTTGCTGGCACTTTGTCATGATGGCCGAACGGAGCCGGCCGCGCAGTTCTTCAGGTAATTCGTACAGCTGGGAGTCGCGATAAATCTCGATGGTCTTCTTCGTGGTATCGCAAACCACATAGCAGTTATGGCACCAGGAAAGGTGGTTCTCCAGTTCAACCTTGGTGGTCTCGTCGATGACGCCGTCCAAATAATTGGTCAGCTCGTGCAAAAATTCAGAGCATTTCACTGGTTGCCATCTCCACTCTCGCGTTTCTGGAAGTATCGTCCCAACCGTTCGCGAAGCTGCAGGCGAGCCCGCAACAGCCGCGACTTCACCGCCGGAACGCTCAACTCCAGCGCCGCCGCAGTTTCCTCAGTCGAAAGTCCTTCCACGTCTCTCAGTACAAACACGGTCCGAAAGCCTGGGGGCAGCCCTTGGATCGTCTTGCCTAAAATCTCCCGCAATTCTGCTTGCGTATATTGCTGCTCCGGATTCGGACTCCAATCCGCGATCTCCCGCGGAAGAGAATCGTCTTCCGTTTTTATGTCTTCGTCCAGCGAAACCGTGCGTTCCGGCTTCTTGCGGCGCAACTTCATCAGCGCTTCGTTGACGGCGATGCGCACCAGCCAGGTGTAAAACTTCGACTGCTCCTGAAACTTCGTCAGGTTGCTATACGCCTTAAGGAACGCTTCCTGCACCACATCTTCCGCATCCTCGCGGTTCTGCGTGATGTGTTGCGCGATCCGAAAAACGTTGCGGTCGTACCTGCGAACCAATTCTTCGAAGGCTGAGTCGTCGCCCTGCTTGGCGGCCCTTACCAGTGTCAGCTCATCACTGACAGGCCCTTCTAGTTTGTTTTGGATGGTTTCCATTCTCTCGGCGATGCAGTATTTTGCGGCGACAAAACCGCGGCACTGAAAGGCGAACTGTTATTCTACTTGGTAACCCGCCTATTTGCCCAACCGCTTTCCGGTTTCGAGCGGAATAAGATTGAGCTAGAGTCGAGATTGAGAGGCACGCGGTTGAACAGGTACCGAAGTACTCTGGGCCAATCCCACAAGTGCCGTATAATCAGCAGTTAAAGGCCGCTATTTCGGCTTAGACAAGGCGTGGTCACGAGATTCTACAAGGGATAACGGTTTTCCAGCATGGCGCAACGGAATCAACATCACGAACAGGCGCAGCCGATTGAGATGGAGGACATAGTCACCAGCGCCGTTGCGCAGGCCTTGCAAGAATATGTTCCCGCATTGCAAGCACAGATTGTCCAGCAAGTGATGGACATATTGCCCCGCCCGGATGGAGCAACGAACGCTGCGGCCGGAGGCCAATCCAAAGCCCTCGTGCAGTCCGTCGCCAGAATCCATGCGGGTTCCACGCAAAAAGAAATTCTACGGGCTTTGTTGGACGCGGGCAGTGAGTACTGTTCCCGCATCGCACTATTCGTGGTGAAGGCCGGAGCAGCGTCGGGATGGCAATCCCGCGGGTTCGGTGATGATGAGATCACGAAAGATTTCCCTCTTGATCTCAGCGGAGGTCCGGCAGCTCACGCTTATCAAAATCGCGTGGCAACCCCGGGCAACGTGGCGGAAATGGGCGCGCAGTTTGTGGAGCGGTTCGGCGCTCCATCTAACGAACAAGTCTTGGTCTTGCCTCTCGCGCTCAAGGATAAAGTGGCGGCTCTGGTGTATGCCGATGGAGGCGACAGCGGCAACTTGGACGCGGACGCTCTCGAGCTCCTAGTGCTCGCGACCAGCGCGTGGCTCGAAGTAATCTCGCTGCGCAAACAGGCCGTGCCGAAAGACGAGGGTGACGCTCCTGGCCTGGTTGAGCGCGTTGCCGCGCCGGTGCAAACAGTTTCTTCCTACTCCGATCCTTTCGCCAGCCACGCACCCAAGCACATCCCGGCCAGTGTTCCCATTCAACCCGAACCTGCGACGGAAGTGGTGGAAGTAGCTTCGGCCCATGCCGCCAGCGCGGCTGCTCCAGCAGTAGCCGCCGATCCCCTGGCCGGGCTGTCTGCGGAGGACGCCGACGTTCATCGTAAGGCTCAGCGCTTCGCGCGCCTTCTGGTCGATGAGATCAAGCTCTATAACCAGGCGAAAGTCGCCGAGGGCCGGCGTAATAAAGACTTGTACGACCGTTTGAAAGAAGATATCGATAAGAGTCGTGGCACGTTCCAGAAGCGCTACGGCAGCACCGTTGCCGCGAGCGGGGATTATTTTCAGAACGAGTTGGTGCGGAGTCTCGCCGAAGACGACCTCTCGATAATGGGGCCGAATTTCCGGCGCTAGATTTTGCGTGAATTTCTCTGGCCGTTTTATCTGCGCGAAAAAGTAAAAAGTGGTTCAATCAGTCTCCAAGGGTGGGTGGGTATTCGCGGCTGTAGTTCTCTGCAGCTTGTTTGGCGCTCCGCTGGCATCGGCGGAAGTGTCATCTACGTTTTTGTCTGACCGTCCCCAAGAGCAAACTTCTCAAGATCAAACCACCGCGCCTCCTGCAAAACCGGCTCAGGCTGCTCCGTCCAGCGAGACCAAGAGCCAGACAAAGAGCACTCCCAAGAAACCCGCGCCCCCCAAAGCGCCCAGCGCCAAGCCCGCGGCCAGTGGCGCACAGCGTCACACCGCCAGTACGCATAAGCCTCGCGTTGTTTCTCCCCGAGTGCGGCGCATGCGGCAAGCCTTTGTAGCCTCAGCCAGCTTGCGGCCCATGGCGCAACAACTTCTGCAGGACCGCACTTTGCCGGCCTATGCCGGGGTGCAAACCTACGCCCGCGCCCATGCCAAGGAAGATGCCGGAGCCCTTGCGTGGCTGGTCATGGGCTTCGCTCATGTTCTCGACAAGGATTACGCCAAGGCCATCGACCCGCTCAGCCGCGCCAAAATTCATGCCGGAGATTTGGGTGATTACGTCGCTTACTATCTCGGGGTCTCTTACCTGCAGACCGGTCACACCGCCGAAGCTCTGGCGGCATTGGCAGACTTTGCCAAAACCCATCCCGATTCCCTGCTCGTGCGCGACGCCGACGTGAGCTACGCCGAGGCGCTTCTGCTCGAAGGCCAGGCACCGGAGGCCGTCACGGTTCTGGAAAAGATTCGAACCCCGACTCGCTCCGACGTCGAGTTCGCCTTAGGGCGCGCCTACGCCGCGTCGGGTCAAACCGCGAAAGCGGCGGAGACGCTGGGGAATATTTACTTCACCATGCCCGCGAGCGCCGAAGCCGATGCGGCTTACTCAGAATTGAGGAAACTGCCCGTGGCTCCTCAGCCGACAATTGCTCAACTGAGAACTCGCGCGGACGGACTGATCAGCCGCAAGCGCTATGCCGAAGCCGCGGACGAGTATCGCAGTCTGGTGAATCAGGTCAGCACTGAAGAGAAGCCGGCCATGCAACTTGCTTTGGCGGATGCCCTCCATCGCAGCGGCAAGAATCGGGACGCAAAACAAGTGCTGGCTTTGCTCGGCAACCTCGCGGGCGAGTTGAACGCGCAGCGATTCTATCTGCTCGGTCAAATTGCTTGGGCGGCCAACGACAACGACACGTTCTATCGTACGGTCGCCGACTTAAGGCAAGCCGCCCCCACCAGCCCATGGCTTGAGCAAGCGCTGCTCTCCGCCGCCAATTTGCATCTTGTGCATCACGAGTACGATCAAGCCCTCGATGCCTTCCGGGAAGCGCAGCAACGCTTTCCGAGCGGCCCGCGCGCTTCCTACATGCACTGGAAGGCCGCGTGGCTCACACTCCGCCAAGGACGCAACGAAGAGGCTAAGAAAGCCTTCGAGGAACAGATTGTGTTGTATCCTTCTGGAGCGGAGACGCCTGCGGCCCTCTATTGGCGGGCCCGTCTGGCGGAGGAAGACAACCAATTCGTGATGGCGCGGGCCTTTTACCAAAAGCTTTCCGACCGCTATCGAAACTTCTATTATGCGGAGTTGGCAAGGCAGCGCCTGAAGCGCCTCCCTGCTACGACTGACGATGCCGCGGTGACGCAGTACGTAATTCTTGACCGCGTACCGCCACTCAACAACGCGGAAAAAATAAAAGAGACGGAGCCGCCAACGGACGAACTGCGGGTTCAAAAGGCGCAACTGCTCGGCAACGGCGGCCTGGTCGACTTTGCCGTGCGCGAACTGCAAGCCGCCGCGGCAAGCGACGGTGGCAGTTGGGCTCCGGCGGAAACCGCGCAGCTCTATGTGGAAACCGGGCACTATGATCGCGCCATCGAATACATGAAGCGTTCGGCGCCGAATTACTTCGCGCTCGATATTCCCGACCTGCCGCGAAAATATTGGGAGGCCCTTTTTCCCAAGCCTTATTGGAGCGACTTGAAACGCAGCTCGACCGCCAACGGACTGGACCCGTATTTAGTGGCGTCGCTAATCCGGCAGGAGTCTGAATTCAATCCCAACGCGGTTTCGCGTGCCAATGCGGTTGGGCTGATGCAGTTGCTGCCGAAGACTGGCAAAGCCGTGGCCAAGGAAGTGAAGTTGAAGCGCTTCAATGCCAGCCAGTTATATACCCCTGCCGTGAATATGCAGCTAGGCACGCGTTATTTCAAAGGCATGGTCGATAAATTCGGCGGATCGTTCGAGTACGCGCTGGCCGCCTACAACGCGGGATCGGACCGCGTTGATGAATGGTTGAGCCAGGGCAAGTATCGCGACCCGCAGGAGTTCGTAGAATCGATTCCGTTTACCGAGACGCGAGAGTATGTGCAGGCGATTTTGCGCAACGCCAGCGTGTACAAGCAGCTGTATGGGACACCGTAGAAGCTAGGACCGGGCCGCAGCTGCTATCTGATCGCTTCTTAGCTTTACTGCTGGAGCTGCTAACTGGGACCGAATCGCTCATTCTGTTTAATGCCTAGCAGGTCTCGGGAAGGATTCGACCACCCAAAGTTGGAATAGATTTCGAGTGCCACATCGAAGGAAAGTTGGCGTCCTCGCCCTCTGAGTTCATCCACGGTAACGAGCCTTTCCGTATTTATGGTTTCGGCCTCCGACCAACAACTCGGACTAACTTCATCGACATAGCCGGATGGGTCTCGAGGCCAAGTTAGCTGGCGGCCATCTATTCCATGCAGATCAATCCTGATAATCGCCTCTGGGGACAGGACACCCCGTTGCGCCATTCGGGCGGCGAACTCAAAAGTTGCAGTCGTCGTGTCTAGAATCTCAAGCACGTGAATGCGCTCGCCTAGCTGCGAAATCTCGTCAAAAGCACGATTCTGGACAAACTGACCACTTCGATACAGGGCCCACCGTTCCGTGTGGTTCATGGTGCGACCGGACTCCTCGACCTCGCTCGCAACCCACCCGTCCCCGACTTCTAGCGGACCAGCTGGGATCCAAGGGAACGAGTACCAGCTTGAAAGCCGGACGTAAGACGAGCGGACAAAATCGCGGCAATGTTCTACGTTTCGAAAACGTGCGCTCTTGAACTGCGTTGGACAGATCCAAATTTGCCAACGAGGTTTGGACCAAATCTTTCTCAGTATGTTCGTCTCTGGCAGTTTTGCTCGCTGTTCCAGGAATCGGTCGAGATCGAAGCTGGGCCGCTGGACCGTCGAGATGCCGACACCCGGGGGCCGAGGCATCTGGCCAATCCACGCTGGCCGGGGACCAACAGGAATAACATGGGAAACGCCGTGCAGATTCTCAATGAGCTTCCAGTACGCCTCAGGTGAATCGTCGCGCAGATCAACGCCGTACGCGCCCGAGAGGGCCGTAGGCTGCGATGCTTCCCACTCGCCACTCCTCAGTACCGGGATGAACTTGTTCTTACCAACATCCCTGATAATTTCGCCCGTAATAATGTTCCCTTCGTAGCCAGCGCCTCCCTTCCGACTGTCGAAGCGCTGCTTATAGTTTTCCGTGCACACGACGAGGACTCGGTCGCTGTCCCTCACCGAGCGCTCCATAAATTCAGGGCTGCGCTCGCCAAGCTGGAGGTGCGTCTGGTCGATAAACGCGTCGATTCCGTCACCCCGCAACCTGTTAACAAACGCAAGAGCCCACTGCTTATGCGCCTCCGAGTCCCATGAGTACGAGACGAACACACGGAGGAGGCGGCCGTCCTGTCTGCCTTCGTTTGTCACGTGCTCAAGGGTAGCAGATTACCTCCGGCGCATTCGGCGAATACGGGGCAGATCAGATGGCCATGCTGAATGGGTGAGACGTTGCCGACTATGCTTGTGCAGACTCGCTATTTTGACTGTCCGGTGGGTGCGACTTAGCAAACAGTATCTCCGCAATCAGCAACCCCGCCCCCACCACAATCGCGCTATCCGCCAGATTAAAAACCGGCCACTGATACTGCTTCACATAGACCAGCAGAAAATCCACTACGCGCCCCCGGGCCAGCCGATCCCAGAGATTCCCTAACGCACCCCCCATAATCAGCGACAGACCAACGCCTGTGGCGATGTGAGCATGATCATTTTTCCACAGCAAGGCCGAGACAACAATTAACGCGATCGCGGAAAATGCAATCAGCAATCCCGTTTTCCACGGGGCAGTGGAGTCGGCAAAAAGGCTAAATGCGGCGCCGGTATTCTCGGTGTGCGTAAGCCGGAAAAAGCCCGGGATCACCTGGATGTGCGCGTAAAGCCGGATTCGCTGCGCCACTAGGTCCTTAGTCCAACGATCAACCACAACGACGATAACGACAATGAGAAGGTAAATAGCGCGCGCAGAGTTTTTCGTCATCCAGAGTATGGGCCTGGAAATATCTTAACCTGCTCGCCCCGTAGGACGCTCGTTCTCCTGAACAAAACGGAAAACGGCCCACAACGAATCTCAATCCAATTTTTCTTCTAATCCAACACTTTTAAGGTGTTCATATTCACGGGTTCCGTTTATCCTGTTCCGTCGCCTGTCTTGTTCGTACTTGTGTTTTACCCCTATGTTTGCGAAATGCGCGCATGAAACCATTCAAACGCTGGAAAAGCCGGACCCTTCTGTTCCTCGCAGTCGTGGGGCCGGGGATCATCACGGCGAACGTCGACAACGATGCGGGCGGCATCCTGACCTATTCGCAGGCCGGAGCGCAATACGGACTTCTCCTGCTGTGGACCATGATCCCAATCACGCTTGCCCTGATCGTGGTGCAGGAGATGAGCGCCCGCATGGGCGCGGTCACCGGTAAAGGGCTCAGCGACCTCATCCGCGAGGAATTCGGCTTGCGAATCACGTTTCTGATGATGCTGGCCATTCTGTTCATCAACTTCGGAAATGTTGTGACGGAATTTATCGGCATCGCCACCAGCCTGGAATTATTCGGTCTCACACGCTACGTGACCGTGCCGATCTGCGCCGTGATCGTTTGGCTGATTGTGGTGAAGGGCCAATACAAAACCGTCGAGAAAGTCTTCCTGGCGGCGTCGTTCTTCTACATTACTTACATATTCGCCGGGGCGCTGGCGCACCCCGCATGGAAGGATGCAAGCTTTGCAACCATTAAACCGCCCGCCCTCAAAGCCTTCCGCGACCAGGCATATTTATTCATGGTGATCGGCGTGGTAGGAACCACCATCGCACCCTGGATGCAGTTCTATCTGCAATCTTCGGTTGTCGAAAAGGGCGTAACCCGCCGGGGCCTCAAAGCTTCGCGCTGGGATGTAATCACGGGTTGCATTTTTACGGACGTCGTGGCCTGGTTCATCATCGTCGCCTGCGCCGCCACGTTGTACGTGCACGGATTCCGCGACATTAAGTATGCGGCGGATGCCGCGCAAGCGCTCAAACCCTTGGCTGGGCAATACGCCTACATTCTATTTGCTGTGGGATTGTTCAACGCCTCTCTGTTCGCCGCGTCGATTCTGCCGCTCTCCACGGCATACACAGTTTGCGAGGGGCTGGGCTTCGAGTCCGGTGTGGATAAGAAATTCGGCGACGCCCCGTTTTTCTATTGGCTTTACACACTTCTGATCGTGGCCGGCGCAATCCTGGTGCTTCTGATCCCAGGGCCACAATTGGTGCGAATCGTGTTGTGGTCGCAGGTGCTAAACGGAATTGTTTTGCCGTTTGTGCTGATCTTCATGCTTTTGCTCATCAACAAAAAAGAGTTGATGGGCGAGTATGTGAACTCACATTTGTTCAACGCCGTAGCCTGGGGAACTACTGTGCTGGTCGCCGGGCTATCCCTGGCGCTGGTGGTGGGCTATATTACCGGGAAAACGGGATGAGAACGCGCAGCGCTGGATCTTAGGGTAACTTTCCAGCCGCGAGATCCCTGACCAGCGAGGCATCCGCTTCCAGAAAGTCATAGCTCGGGAGAGCCTTTGGCTCTGACCATTGCAGATCGCGGAAGATGCGATTTTCGATTTCGCCCTCATACTCCCGCACGATAAAAAACCTCAGCTCAACCGCTGCGCCGTTGGGATAAGTGTGCTGGATGCGGGCGATCTCATCGCCCACCTTGGCGTGAATTCCCAGTTCTTCTTCCAACTCCCGGCGCAGCGCGTCGCGAGGTTGCTCGCCTTCCTCAATCTTTCCTCCGGGAAACTCCCATTTGAGCGGCATGGTCTGGTGACGTGTGCGCTGGCAGACTAGCAACTTGCCGTCCTTCTCGATCACCGCGGCCACAACCCGTTTCATAATTTCGCACTGCTGGTGGCTTGCAGCGCACTAGCCACTGGATCCACGCATCCTGTAAAAGTAAAGGCGAAGGCTGCGACGCCCGCGCCGCAGACCAGCTCAAGTTCGTGCTCGCCGAATTCATCGTTGTTCACCAGCGTGTACATGCGGGCGGAATCGACCACAACATAACTTTCGGAAGCTGCGCCGGAGAGCCGGAAGCGAACGTCCTTCGTCGCCTGATTGCGCGTCAGAGGCTTGCCATCCTGCAACACTCGCACTTCCACCGAGCCGCCGCGAGGCGCGGCCATTACCAAATTCACCGACGAAGCTTCGTATTTCAACTTCACAGTGTGCGGACCTTCCCCGGCAGCCTCGAAGTATTCGCCAGTCGAGGCCCAGCTGCCATTGGCGTAAAAGAAATTCTCTTCCAGCTTGCCGGCAAAGCTATAGTCGGCAATCTGGTCCTCTTTGAATCCGCCTTCGTTGCCAATCCGGCCGCGCCGATGCCCCAAGTAGAGTTCGCCGGAAGGCCGATAACACACGGCCCCCGGATGATCTTCTTCGCGCAGTACCTGCATGACCTCGGGAAGATCGAGCGTCGGATCGATCTCGTGAATCAGTTCCTGAATGACCTGTTCGCACTCGCCGTAGCCACCTTCGCCGAAATGGCCATAACGCAGATAACCATCCTTATCGAGCAGATACTTCGTTGGCCAGTACCGATTGGCGAACGCTTTCCAGATTTCACGATTGCTATCCACGACGATGGGGTAAGTCAGCCCGAACTCGCGAATGCCGCGCTCGACATTGGACTCGTACTGCGCGAATGTGAACTCTGGAGTATGCACTCCAATCACCGTTAAGTTCTTTTCCCGGTAGCGCTCATGCCAGGCTTGCACATAAGGAAGTGTACGAATGCAGTTGAGGCAGGTATAGTCCCAGAAGTCCACGAGGACAACGCGTCCACGCAACTGACGAAAGCTCAGCGGCGTAGAATTCAGCCAAATGCGTCCGATCTCGGGAGCGCGAACCTGGCCTTTTTCAACTCTCAAGTCCGCTCCAGCTTTTTCCCCACAACTTCCGCGCAATATTGAACGAGGCTTTGATCTTCCGCTCCGAATGCGGCGGAGAAATGGCTGTCGATGTCGAGCTCGCCGATGACCTGCCGGTTCACAAAAACCGGCACAACAATCTCGGATTTCGTTTCCAGGGAACACGCGAGATAGCGTGAATCCTTGCTGACATCATCCACCACAATAGTCTTGCCGCTGGAGGCCGCCGCCCCACAAATGCCCTGGTTGAGCGGAATACGCGTATGGGGCGTCATTGCTCCAACAAAAGCCTCGAGCACAAGCACAGGGGGGGTGGTACCGGGCTCCAGCATATAAAAACCGACCCAGTTGTACTTCAGCATACGCTCGTGCAACAGCTTGCAGACCCCTTGCATGAGTTCCTTTGCGGCTGGCGCACTATCCACCAGCGCTGCGACTTCGCTGCGAACCTCTTCGATTCTGCTTTGGACAGGCATAATAAAAATCTTAACTCAGAGCGCGAGCTTCACGGCGGGAGAAGCTGAAACGTCGGTAATTTGACGGATTCCTTCCGGGCAGCCAAACAAAGCGGGATGAAGTACAAAAGCCAGCGCCTCCAAGCCGCGTAGAAGCGTGGGAGCCGGAGTATTGAGGTACTCGTCTCGAATGCAATACACGCGGGAGGCGATGGCAGCGCGAGTTCCCTGCCAGTTCCGGTCCGCGACAATTTTCTCCAGAGGGACACGGTCGCCCGCTCCGCACCAGGAGGCGATCAAAATGTCTGGATCCATCTCAGCCACTTCCTTTGCCGAAATCTGCCGCCCGGGTGCGCCCAGAAATTCGCCTCCCGCTGCTTCCACAAGTTCCGCGACCCACAATTGCGACGCGATCAACGGCTTGCCCCATTCTTCACAGAAAACCCTGGGACGATCTCTCCCGGCCGTCCCTAGGCGGACTCGTTCGATTCCCTGCCGCATGACTTCGATCACTTCTTTGCCGCGTCCGCTGGCCTCGACAGCGCCTGCGATGATGGCGATGTCGGTATAAATGTCGTCCAAACTCTTGGGAGCAAAACCTAGAAAGCGTGCTCCGGACTTGAGTATTTCGATGACCGCCTTTTCCTGGTAAGGCACGGAGGCGATCACCAGATCGGGCTTCGTAGCAATAATCTGCTCGGCGTCTGCGGTCCACGAATCGGACAAGATCATGCAGTTCTTCGAAGTAATGGCGGGAACTACGTCTGCGCAATATTTTGTGCATGCGACCAGGCGGTCGAGTTCGCCAAGCTCCGCGAGAATCACCGTCGCGCTGGGCTGCAGGCTGGCAATGCGGCGTGGGGAATGATCTGGCATGGGTGTGATTAGAAATTAATGTGAGTTAGCGCCGAAAACAGTGCATCCAGTGCCAATTGTGCGGCATGAGTGGAAGCCTGCGGCAAGCCTCCGACGGCTGCGCTCACATCCTCCCGCCCGAGGCCCTTCGCTTCGTTGAGAGTTTTTCGCATCACTAGCTCCGTCAATGCCGAGCCGCACCCAATAGCTGCCACGCATCCTTTGGCCTTGAAGCGCGCCTGTGTAATTCGGCCTTCGCTGATTTTTAAAGTCAGGCGCAACACATCTCCGCAGGCGGGATTCTCAATTTCCGCCGCAGCGTCAGCATCGTCGATTTCTCCCGCGTTGCGCGGATTCTGAAAATGATCGAGTAACTGCGCGGAATACATTGGCCTTTATTGTAAACGGGAGCAAGCGAGACTTAACCTCGCGAGGAAATGCCTTCGGGAAAGTAAATCTGCCAGCCGCGCTCTCGAGCCACCGCTTCAAGGTCCAAATTCGGATTCACCGCCACGGCATGTTTCGCCATACCCAGCATTTCGGTGTCCCAGCACGAGTTGCCAAAGGCTACGTCGATTTCTTTTTTCACGGCCTCGCGAAGAGCCTCAGGTTTGCCTGTGCCGGAAGGCACGCTGATCAGCCGATCCGTGGCTCCGCCGCCATCGATCTCGACCTTGGCCGCCAGAACTCGGCTTTCTGGGATTCCGAAATACTTCATCCCGGCGCGGATCACCCATTCGTTCGAGGAAGAAACTGTCCAGATCTCGCACCCATTTTCTTGCAGGCGTCGCACCAGTTCGCGCATCTCGGGAAAGATCTGCTCAACGAAGAACTCATCGAAAAAGCGACCGGCAGCGGACGTCAGATTCTCCTCTGAAATGCCCTGATGCATGGTCACCATTTCGCCGCACATGGTAGTTTCGTCGACTTCGCCGCGCTTGTAAGCCGCGTGGCGCTCCCGCATGGGACGGTCGAGCGCGGCAGAGACAATCCCGCCGTCACGCAATTCCCAATCAAAAAACCGCTCGCCCACGTCGCCGGACCACAGCGTTCCGTCGCAATCGAATGCCGCCACCTCGGGGTTCAGTCGAATGATTGAGTCCAGGAACTGATTCGTGACGGGAAGAAATATTTGGGCCTCGGTAGCGTCCATCTATCGACGATAACGTGCTTCTGGCGGGCATGCAAACGGCGGAAAGCGATTCTGGTTCCAGCTAGGACTTCTGAGGGATGCTCGCTAACAGCCCAGAGTAGTCATCTGGCGTGTTGATATTAAGAGCGATTAGCGGATCGTTGACTGCGACATATTGAATATGCGCCTGGTGCGCGTGCTCAACTTCGCGGGCGGTCGACGTGGCTGGAACCCGGAGAAAGGCTTCCATCATTTCGCGCCCTGCCAGATACGGATGCCCGTGTTTGCCGGAAAATTCCGGCACAACAGCCCAAGTATTCTGCTCCGCATTTTCGAAGGCTTCACGCAGAATCGGCAGCGTCGTGGCGCGTACCGGCGGGCGGTCTACCAGCGTGATCATGGCGGCGTCACGCCCACGATTCAAGACCTCATGGAGGCCAACCTGCAACGAACTAAACTGTCCGCGACCGGGGTCGGGATTAACGATGAGTGATGCCCCCTGCGCGTAAATGATCGGAGCCAGCTCCGCCTCATTTTCCCCCACCACGACCACCACAAAATCCGTGGCCGGCGAAAGAGAGCGAATCGCCGCTGAGAGGAACGTCTCGCCGGAAATCGATTGTCCAGCGCTTTGCGGAGGCCACGGCAGCAAGGCTTTGTCCCGCCCCATGCGCGATGATTCTCCGGCAGCGAGGATGACTCCGCCGAAACTGGACGCACGGACCATGCTGCGAAGATAGCAGAATGGGGCGTAGTCGTCAGAGTCTATGGAAGAGACAAAAAACGGAAGCGGAGCCGTGTGGCACCGGTTAGTGCGAATCCGGCAACCGCTTCCTAGGGGTGTATCGCCTGCGAGCACCTAGCTGGCGATGGAAGTAACTTGCGCGGGCTGCTCCCCTGCCGCGCCAAAGGATTTTTCCGTTAGACTACTGGCTTCTCGCACGATGTTGGTGCGCAACGCGCCGGCTTCAAGTGTTCCGGCAAAGGCCAGCAATTCCCCAACAGTTTGCATCACGTGGGGGCCGGGTCTGGGCCCGTTGCCACAGTACCAGTCTTCCCAGTCGTCAACCGCTTGCATAATCGCCCCACCGATTTGGGTGTTCGCCCCTTCCGGTAAACGCGACACGATGTCTTTAAGTCCCGCGGCCACCACAAAAAGTGCGCTGGGTAGCGACCATGGCGAAGGCTGCGGTTCTGGCCGCTCGGCACGGGATTGCAGTAAGTGGGAGAGCGGGGAGCGACCGCTGCCCAGAAAAGGGTTCTGTAAAAGCGCCTGGACGAGTTCATCCCAAGTGCCGAGATACGACGGTAAAGTAGGGTGAGCCATGTAACCTCCTGAAGGTGTGGGCAGTGCAAAGCGCGAGATCTTGACCTTGCCGCGATTGCACAAACCTCAGCACGGTTCATAGATATAGTGTTGTTTCGCGGCGAATCGTTTCGTCGCAGGCGATGAAAGTTTCCTTACAGCGCATACGGATTTGGTTGGAACCGGAAAGCGGCCAGGTGCTCGACGGGAGTCAGTCTGGAAATTATCGCCGATCAGTCGAATTAGGGGCCTCTACGACAGCCGTCGACGAGTCCGGCTCCGAGGCGGAACGAAGCCAGGTCATGTGAGGCAAAGCGGCCGTCGAGTGGCGGCGAATCGCAATCAGCTCCGCAGTGATCGCAACCGCAATTTCCTCGGGAGTAATGGCGCCAATGTCCAACCCCACGGGCGCGTGGACGCGGTCGAACAGATGCGCGGGTACGCCTTCGTTCTGCAGCGTCTTGAAAATTTCGATCACCTTGCGTTTGGAGCCGATCATCCCCACATAGCGGGCGCGGGTCTGTACCGCCCAGCGCAGGATGCGCATGTCGTCGCGGTGCCCTCGCGTCACGATGACGATGTAAGAAGTCTCGTTGGGATCAAGCGTTTTGGTGGCCTCGTCGAACTCGAGTGCGTGAACCTCGCGAGCGCCGGGAAACCGGTCCTTGGTAGCGTAGGAGGTACGATCATCAGTAACGATAAGTTCAAATCCGGCATTCCCTGCAACCTGACAAAGATTTACCGCTACGTGACCTGCACCGAAAACATAAAGTAACGCTGGAGGTAGGACAGGTTCCACAAAAACCTCCAGAGTGCCGCCACAAACCAGTCCGGTATCGTACTTCGGATCCTGATTAAGATCGAAGGTGAGGGTGCGCGGCTTCTCCGATTCCATCACTTCGCGCGCCGCCTGCCATACGTCCGCTTCTACGCAGCCTCCACCGATCGTGCCCACAATAGAGCCGTCGTCGCGCACCAGCATCTTCGCCGTGCGAAAGGAAGGAATCGAGCCGCGCGAATTGACGATGGTAGCGACCGCGCCGCGGCGTCCTTCGCGGCGGAGTTGCACGATCTGTTCGTAGATATCCATGCGTCGAAACGAATCGCAGTTCTGATTATCAATCGGTTAACAGCGGGAGTCAAACGGACACGAGAAAGCCCCGGATCATCGCTCCGGGGCTTTCCTCTAAACCAGTTAAGTACAACACGGCTTGCCAAGCTTTCTGATGGTGAACCGGTACAAAACGGCTTGGCAAGCTTACTTTTGGTGAGTGCAACACAGAGGGCGGCAGAGTTGAACTGCCGTGCCTGATGAAGCCACTCACCGGCTTGGCAAGCCGTGTCCAGTACCCACTGGCAACTCCCTCTAGACTTTCGGCCCGCCACAGAAACCCTCCACCGGAAAATCTTCGTTGCCGGCACTCGGCACCGGAAATTCGTGGCGAATTCCGGATTGGGAATTCTCGGAGTAGCGAAGTATGCTACCTAAACGGGAGAATCTCTCTTATGAAAGCGGTGCGCATTCATCAATTCGGCGGTCCTGAGGTCTTAACTTACGAAGACATCCCCGACCCTCAGCCACGCAAAGATCAAGTATTAGTGCGCGTGAAGGCCTGCTCCTTGAATCATCTGGATGTCTGGGTGCGCAAGGGACTGCCGGGAGTAAAGCTGCCGCACATTCTCGGCAGTGACATCGCCGGCGAGGTAGCAGAGGTTGGCGAGTATGTCGGCGGATTCAAGACGGGACAACGCGTGTTGATTGCTCCCATGCATTTCTGTGGGAGCTGCGGAAAGTGCGTCGCCGGTGTACAGAATCAGTGCCGCGAATTTACCGTACTGGGCAACGCGGTGGACGGCGGCAACTGTGAATTGATCGCGGTGCCGGCGGCGAACGTGATCCCAATTCCCGACTCGCTCGATTTTAACCATGCAGCCAGCGTGCCGCTCGTATTTGTCACGGCCTGGCACATGCTCGTGGGACTAGCCGGAGTGCGACCCGGACAGACCGTGCTGGTGCTAGGCGCCAGCTCTGGCGTGGGCATTGCGGCGATTCAAATTGCGAAAATGTTTCACTGCCAGGTGATTACCACAGCGGGCGACGAAGCGAAGCTGGCTAAGGGTCGCGAACTCGGCGCGGACTACGGCATCAATCATTACCGGCAAAAAATTTCAGAAGAGGTCCGAAAGATCACGAATAAAGCGGGCGTCGATATCGTAGTCGAGCACGTGGGCTCCGCAACCTGGGATGAAAGTATGCGCTCGCTTAAGGCTGGAGGGACGCTGGTGACTTGCGGAGCCACTACAGGACCGAACGTCAGCATCGATCTGCGGCATCTGTTTGCCCGCCAGTTGCGGCTGCTGGGTTCCTACATGGGAACCATGGGCGAGTTGCAGGAAGTCTTAAGCCATGTTTTCGCTGGCCGGCTGAAGCCGGTGGTTGACCGCGTGTTTCCGCTCAGCGAGATTCGCACCGCGCATGAATATCTGGAGAGGAGCCAAATGTTCGGGAAAGTAATCCTATCGATCTGAACGCTCGCCGAGCCGATTCTTTTCCTAGTGCTTCTTTTTCGGAACCTTCGATGGTTTCGGGTGCGTTACGTGTTTCGGCTTTGGCTTCACCGCTGGCGTCGTTCCTGATCCGGATACGTTGCCTCCGCCGCTTGCCACGATCTTCCCAGCGACCAAATCTAAGGTGACAGAATCCATTTGCACCACTGGACCGTCTCGCAGCGCCGTCTTAAAGCTCACAGTAAGCGTTTTAGCGTCGGTGGTCAGGGTCAGGTAACCGAACTTAACGATCGGATCCACTTCCAGAGTGTGGTCTCCGATCGTCGTTCCCGCCGGCGGGGCAGCATCCTGCGGCGGAGTCGCCGCATAACCGCCGGACCCGGAAACGATATAGGGCACCTGCCTTCCATTCACGACTCGTGTAAAACGCTGGTAGAGATGCGCGTGTCCCGAGAACAGTGCGTCCGGCCATAAGCCCGCGGCTTTACAACAGGAATCTATGTCCTGCATCAGACCGCTGCTCCCGCCCGTCTTGGCGTCTACCGAAAGCGGAGGATGGTGTACCGCAATCAGCACGGCCCGCTCTCCGGCCACGCGCTGCGGCTTCAGGCGTTTCAGTTCCGATGTGAGAAAAGTCAGTTGGTCATTGACTAGCGGGAAATGCCCACCCTGGGAAGAAATGATGCCGCCTCCGGTATCCAGCACATTGCTGTAGAGCCCGATGATCGAAACAAACGGAGCATCCAGCGTGAAGTAAACACCGGGCTGGGTCATCACGCTGCGCGCGATGGTCATGGCGTCTGGGGAGGGATCCGGTGTAGCCGCACAAAAATTGCTCAGAAACGCAGCCAGCGTGGGAACCTGGGGCGCACTCGATGACTGGCCAAAAACCATCCCGTCGTGATTGCCGGGGATGGCGAAAATCGGACGGTCGTATGCGCGGAAAGGTTCGTAGAACTGGTCGTAGTAGTACTGGGCCTCGCCGAAGTTGTAAACCACATCTCCCAGGTGGAAGAAAAACGCGGGGCCATTCAGCCCGCCATTTTGCACATCGTCGGTCATAGCATCGGCTACGCCGGCTTCCTGCCCAATTGCCACCCCCTCAGACTGCTTGGGTCCGGTCTTCGCCGCACCCGTATCGCCCACCACGTGAAACGTGATCTTCCCCTCGGTATTAATCGCATCGGTTAAGGCCGGGGGAATGAAGTCGGCTAGATCAAGATACGGCAGCGACCCCGTCCGTTGTGGCGGGATGGGCTGCACCTGGTTCTGGTGCTTCTTGTAGTACGGCGAATTGTAGTAGGCGGCGCTAGTGTTGTTGACTTGAAATGCGCCTTCATCGGGACTCGGCTTCGGGTCGGCGTAGGTCTGGTCTTTAGGGCCAATCAGATTGGTTGGGGCTGGCATAATTGATCCTGTTCGCGGAGCACGACTGCCTCGCGCATAAGCTTTCTCCGCGTCAGGCGCGGCAAATTCGTGTGGGACTTCTAACTTATACTTCAGAGTGTCGAACGCGGCCCAAATTCCAAGCGGGAAGATACTAATTCAAGCATTCGGATTGTCAAGGATGATCTTGAGGATTTGTTTGCCGGTTTGCTGAACGCATTACTGAGTTCCCATAACACCCCTGTGTCGCCGCCGTCGCTCCATCTGGTTTAAAATGGTTCCATGTCCACCGAACTAAATTTCGGCCCCTACGTAGACCTTGAAGACGGCAAGAAGGTCGTCAAAGATCTGACCTACGGCAATCCCACGCCGGAGGGATTAGTTCTGACCACGCTGGATTCGGCGGTGAACTGGATGCGCAAGGGGTCGATCTGGCCGATGACGTTTGGCCTCGCCTGCTGCGCTATTGAGATGATGTCAATGGGAGCGTCGCGCTTCGATATTGCACGCTTCGGAGCGGAAGTTTTTCGCCCCTCTCCACGCCAGAGCGATCTCATGATTATCGCCGGGCGCGTCTCGAACAAAATGGCGCCTGTGATCCGCCAATTGTGGGAACAGATGCCGGAGCCGAAGTGGGTCATCTCCATGGGCGCCTGCGCTACTTCCGGCGGTGTCTTCAATAACTATGCCCTGGTGCAAAGCGTAAATCAGGTTATCCCCGTCGATATCTACGTTCCAGGATGCCCGCCGCGCCCCGAGCAATTAATTTATGCGATCACGCTGCTGCAGGATAAAATTCAGAACGAACGTGGAACGATCAGAAAAGCCCTGAATCTCAGCTAGCTGTGGTTCGCCAGTCCGTCATCCATCTATTCAGCTGGCGTACGTCCGTAAGTCCCATTATAGGAATCACTTGCTGCAATCGCGGCACTTTGGAGAGTGAAACCACTGACAAATCGAAACCATTCTCATATAAATGGAATCTAAGGGATTGAGGGTAGTTCAGCGGGAAAAGTCCCGTAGAACTGCCTCAGGTTCCCAGAGAACCGGGTTGAATGTGGAAGGTGCTTCATGATGGCAAGATTGTTCGATGCTGTTTTCGGCTGCAGGCACTCCCGATATAGTTTTCCTGTAACCATTCGTGGAACCGCGCGCCGGCCGCAGGCGGGCGCATTGACCGGAACTTATGTGGCGTGCCTGGATTGCGGACGTGAATTCCCCTACGACTGGCAGGAGATGAAGGTGATTACCTCGCCGTCGGAGACTCGCCAGTACAACGCCGCACTTGCCACTAAGCAGGCTGCGTAGGAGGCGGAGCCAAAGCTTCTGCACTCAATCGCTTCCTTAACCCGCGGGAACAGCCGTCGCAGTTCTCTTCTCCATGGCAACAAACTCCCGTGCTTCATGTCCGGTATAGATCTGCCGTGGACGGGCGATCTTTTGCTCGGGATCGGTAACCAACTCCTGCCACTGCGCCAGCCACCCCGCCGTCCGGGGGATCGCGAACAAAACCGTGAACATCTCCGGACGGAATCCCATGGCCTGGTACATAATCCCGGAATAAAAGTCGACATTGGGATAAAGCTTGCGTTTCACGAAATAGTCGTCTTCCAGCGCGATGCGCTCCAACTCCAGAGCAATCTCTAATTTCGGATTTCGCCCTGTAACCTCGAAAACCTGTTCCGCGCACCAGCGAATAATTTTCGCGCGAGGATCGTAGTTCTTGTAAATGCGGTGTCCGAATCCCATCAGTTTAACGCCGCCATCTTTCACTTTCTTGATGTAGGCCGGAACCCTATCCTTCGAACCGATCTCGTCCAGCATCTTCAACACTTCTTCATTGGCTCCGCCGTGCAACGGCCCCGCCAGCGCGGCCGCTGCCGACGCCATTGACAAATAGGGATCGGTTTGCGCGCTGCTCACCGAACGCATGGCGTTGGTGCCGCAGTTCTGCTCGTGGTCCGCGTGCAATATGAAAAGTATGTCGAGCGCCCGCGCAATCGCCGGCTGCGCTACATATTTCGGCTCGACCATCTTCCACAGCATATTCATGAAATTTTCGGCGTAGCTTAGATCGTTGTCGGGATACACGTAAGGAAATCCCACATTGTGCCGGTAGGACATGGCTGCAATGGACGGCACTTTCCCGATCAGCCGCTTAATTTGCAGCAGTCGATTGGCGGGATCCTGCACGTGCCGGGCGTCCGGATATACCGTCGAGAGCGCCGCCACCGTGCTCACGAACATGCCCATGGGATGGCCATCGTAACGAAAGCCCTCCATAAATTTCTTGGTGGACTCGTGCAGCATGGTGTGGTGCGTAATTTCGTGAACCCAGTGCTTCAATTCGGAGTCAGTGGGCAATTCTCCAAAGAGCAACAAGTAGGCAACTTCCAGAAAAGTGCAGCGCTCGGCAAGAACTTCGATGGGATATCCCCGATAGCGCAAAATCCCCTTATCGCCATCGATATAGGTAATCGCGCTGCGGCACGACGCGGTGTTCATGAATGCCGGATCGTACGTCATCAGCCCAAAATCTTCCGGACCTGTCTTGATCTGCCGCAGGGTCATCGCCCGGATCGTGCCATCTTCAATCGGGACGGTATAGGTTTGTCCCGTGCGATTATCGGTGATCGTGAGTGTGTCTTCTGGCATGGAAGAAGTGCTCCTCTGCTTCCGCTCTATGCTTAGCGTAGCCTACATTTACTCCCCTCGACAACCGGGTAGCTGTGACCGAGGTCACTCATAAACGTGACATTTCTTTAATCACCGAAGTCGGTCTCAGCCTCTGCCGGTTCAAAAATACAAAACCGGCAGCCAAGGCCGCCGGTTCGTCAATGCAACAGGCTTCTAGTTCGAAGACGAATCATCGCGGCGTTTCAAGGTCGGACGATCGTCATCGGTACTGTCTCCCGTTTTGTCGCTGCCACTGGTTGAAGTCCGCCGCAGGCTGGGCTTGTTCTCGTCTCTTTGATCCAGCACTTTGTGACGGTTTTCAATCGACGCCAGCCGTGACTTTACATCGTCGAACTCCGACGTAGTTACGACATATTGGGCCTTCGCCGGCAGGATGTTGCGGATCTCCTCCTGAGTTTTCTCGATGCGGTCTGGCGTCTGGGGATGCGTATCGAAGGTCTTAGCCAAGCTGCCGGGCTTTTTCTTCTCCATCGCCTGAATCTTCTCGAAAAACGAAACAAAGGCGGAAGGATCGTATCCGGCGCGGTACATGTATTCGACGCCCAGGTAATCAGCCTCCGCTTCGAAGCCGCGCGAAAATTTCAAAATGCCCAGCATCGCCGCGGGCCCGGCCGCTTCATAGGCACCGTAGCCGATCCCGCCGCCCACGAAGATAAGCGGAATGGTCGCCATCTGCATGAGCGTATAGCGGGTCTGCTCGCGAGCCAGATGGCAGGCAGCCACGTGCGCAATCTCGTGCGCCATAACCCCAGCCATTTCTGCTTCTTCGTCCGCCGCCAGAATCAATCCCGAGTTCACGTAGAAAAATCCTCCGGGCAGCGCCATCGCGTTGACCACATCGGAATCGATCACTTTGATCGTGAATGGCACCTGCGCGTCGGAATTCCGCACTAGATTCTGTCCAATCCGGTTCACATACTCCGTGACCACGGGATCGTTCACCAGCTTGATCTGCGATTCAATCTGCTGGGCGTAGGAACGGCCCATCGCCACTTGTCTTTCTATGCTGTACCAATTGCCCACGCCGCGGCCGCAACCCACGTTGCGGTTCCCCACCGCATCCACGTCGGTCTTGGTGCCGTCGTGCTTGATCTGGCTGTCGTCCTGCGTCGGCAGATTGGCTGGCTTCTGGGGCGGCGCATTTTGCACGTCGCTGGCCTTCAACTGGCCCTTGTCCGGATCTGGAACCGGAGCTGGAGTTTGCGTCTGAGTTGGAGTTTGCGTCGGACCAGGAGCCTGGGTTTGACCAGGAGCTTGCGTCTGGCCCGGATTCTGCCCGGGCTGCTGTGTTTGCGCCATCGTCCAGGGCACCGCGCTGAACGCCGCTACCGCCACAGAGAGAGCCAATCGCAATTTCATAAATACCCCTTTTGCACCCAGCCTATACTCTTACCCGGATTATACGCCCCGCCGTCCACAGCTTGGCGGAACTTTCCCTACAGAACTTAGAGGCTGCTTTCGACCTGCGGGGTTATCCGCCCAAGGAAAGTATTGGCGATCCAGAAACGGAACGAATGCCTATCCCGTACGCCCTTGTCCGAATCCTCCCGGCAGTCGTACCATGGCCCGTCGTCTCTCGCGTCGCCAGGAGGATCCCTTGATCGACCGCCGCCATTTCCTTACATCTGCTACCGGCCTAGTCGCCGCCACAGCCCTCCGCGGAAATCTTTTCGCCCAGCTCGCGAGCGCACCCGCCACGCTTCCGGATTCCGCGCGGTTCGACAAGAACGAAGACGGCTATTGGGCCGAGATCCGCAAGCAGTTTCTGATCCCTGAAGACGAGATTTACCTCAACAATGGCACCGTCGGCTCCAGCCCCGCGCCCGTTCTGCGCGCCGTTTTCGACGGCTACACCACCACCGAACGAATGGATCAGCAGGATCCCGAAGACTACCCCATCTGGGGATACGCCGCATGGAACGAATTTCGCGATCCGCTGGCCGCCTTCGTCGGCTGCCGCCGCGATGAAATCGCCCTGCTCCGCAATGCCACGGAAGCCAATAGCTACATCGCCAACGGCATTGATCTTAAAGTAGGGGATGAAGTCTTAATGACCGACCAGGAACATCCCGGTGGCGAGCACCCGTGGAACCTCAAAGCCAAGCGCTACGGCATAGTGGTCAAGAGGGTCAAGTTACCCCGCCCCGTGAAAGACGCTGCCCAGGTTCTGAATCTCTTCAACGACGCCCTAACGCCACGCACACGCGTCATCTTCTTCAGCCACATCACCACATTCTCGGGTGTCGTCCTGCCTGCGAAAGAACTCAGCGCGCTTGCCCGCTCGAAGAGCATTCTCTCCGCCGTAGATGGCGCACGTCCCCGGCATGATGCGCCTGAACATCAACGAAATCGGCTGCGACATGTATTCCGCCAGCCCGCATAAATGGCTGCAAGCTCCCAAAGGCTCCGGCTTTCTCTACGTGCGCGACGAAGTGATTGATCGCCTCTGGAACACTATCGTTACCGAAGGTTGGGACGAGCCTCAACTCCGCGCCGAACGCTTCCAGCGCATCGGCAGCTCGAACATCCCCGCGCTCTGGGGACTTCGCGCCTCAATCCGGCTAGCTAACGACATCGGCCTTGACCGCATCGAACGCCGACACCGCCATCTCGCCGATTACATCCTCGATCAGATGATGAAACGCGGCGCCGAATCGTGGACCTCGCCCGATCCGGCCCTGCGCTGCGCGATTGTCACGGTGAACGTTCCGCCCGTCCCGCGCATGGATCTGGAGAACTGGATGTGGAAGACTCACAAGATCCGCGTCCGCGGGGGCGATCCGAATAAGCTGCGGCTCTCGACGCCTTACTATTTGCAGAAGAAAGATATTGAGCGGTTTCTGGAGAAGTTTGACCAGTACAAACGTGAGAGGGATGCGTGACAGCCGATGTGGTCATTTCGACTTGACCACGTCTGTTACAATATGTCCATGAAGGAAATTGCTGCAGCTGCCTTCAAGGCTCAGTGCCTCACTCTGATGGAGGACGTACGCTCCACCAAGCGCCCCCTCGTGATTACGAAGCGCGGCAAACCGGTCGCGAAACTGGTACCCATCGATGAACCGAAGGATGACTTCATCGGCAGGCTGAAGGGTGTTTTTGAAGTGGCCGGAGATCTCGATGCCGATCCGCCCGAGGAATGGGAGTCCGCGTTTTGATTCTGCTGGACACGCATGTCCTGTTTTGGGCGGTAGACAATTCGAAGTCTCTTTCCCGCCCCGCCGCTTCCGCGATCCGCCGCGCCCGGCGGCAAGGCGGAATTGCAATTTCTGCAATCAGCATCTGGGAACTCGCGTCCATGCTGGCGCGCGGACGCATTCGCCGTTACGGCACGCTTGAATCCTCGCTCCACCTGCTGCTCGAAGGAGTCACTGTGCTGCCGATCACGCCCGAGATCGCCACCTTGGCAGCCCAGTTCCCGCGTGACTACTCCGGCGACCCCGCCGATCGCATAATTGGCGGCACAGCCCGCGCCGAAGGCCTGACGCTGATCACGCACGACGAGAAAATCCGTAGAAGCCCACTGCTTATAACGGTTTGGTAGTTCGACCGGCCTCGCACCATCAGTCGTAATACTCCAGCCCCAAATGCGTAATCAACTCCTCGCCCTTCAAATGACGCAGCGTATTCTTCAGCTTCATCAGCTGAATAAACAGATCGTGCTCCGGATAGAGCCCCGGCACCGTCATCGGAGACTTAAAGTAAAAGCTTAGCCACTCCTGAATGCCCAGCCCGCGCAGCTCCGAACAGCGCTTGGCCAAATCCATCAGCAGAACGAGGTCGAGGACAATCGGTGCCGCCAGAATTGAGTCCCGGCACAGGAAATCGACTTTGATCTGCATCGGATAGCCCAGCCACCCGAAGATATCAATATTGTCCCAGCCTTCTTTGTTATCACCGCGTGGCGGGTAATAGTTAATGCGAACCTTATGATACATATCGCCGTAGAGTTCGGGGTAAAGTTCGGGCTGGAGAATGTGCTCCAGCACCGAAAGCTTCGACTCTTCTTTCGTCTTGAACGACCCTGGATCGTCCAAAACTTCGCCGTCGCGATTGCCCAGAATATTGGTCGAGAACCATCCGTTCAGCCCCAACATGCGCGCCTTGAAGCCGGGCGCAAGAATGGTCTTCATGAGCGTCTGCCCGGTCTTGAAATCCTTGCCGCAGATCGGGGCTTCGTTCTGCCGCGAGAGCTCGAGCATCACCGGTAAATCCACGGTCAGGTTTGGCGCACCGTTGGCGAACGGCACGCCCTCCATCAACGACGCGTAGGCATACACCATCGAGGGCGCGATCATTTCGTCGTTCTCGTGCAGCGCCTTTTCAAACGATTTCACGGTCTGATGCACCTCACCGGCCGCGATGTAGGACTCCGTTGACCCACACCACATGGTGACCAACCGGCTCGCCCCACTGGCCTTCTTGAAGTCGCGGATGTCGTCGCGCAATTGGTCGGCCAGATCCATCTTGGTCTTGCCCCTCTTCACGTTCGGTCCGTCGATCTTCTTCACGTAGTTGTGATCGAACACCGCCGCGCGCGGGGTTACCGACGAAAGAAACGGCTTCAACTGGTCGAGCAGGCGCTGGTCGAGCACGCCGGCATTCGAGGCCGCTTCGTACATGTTGTCTTCAAAAATATCCCAGCCGGTGAAGACCAGGTCATCGAGTCCGGCCAGCGGCACGAACTCTTTAATCTTCGGCGAGCGCCCGTCCGTACGCTTCCCCAGCCGCACCGTTCCCATCTGCGTCAACGACCCGATCGGCTTCGCCAGCCCTTTGCGAATCGCTTCCACGCCCGCGACGAACGTCGTCGCTACCGCGCCCATGCCGGGGATCATCACTCCCAGCTTCCCTTTCGCCGGTTGCATCGACCCGTTCCCTCTCAAACTGCTGTGCGCCTTCCCTCCGGACTTCACCTCTACCCGTGGTGTCTTTGCTGCCGTTTTTGCAGATTTATTCCGTGTCGCCATATTTTGGACGCTTCCTCAGTAAGAATCTGTATGGATGTGCAAACCTTGTATGTTCTCGTATCGGAGTGGAGTTTGGCAAACGGCAGCGGTCGAACGCGCAGAAAATCAATTCAAAGGTTCTGCCGCAGCATCAAGCGGTAAACGATCCATGTGGGGACCGCCTTCGGCTGTCCCGCAACGGCGAAGCCGAGCGGCCTCAACCAGAGTCCTCGATTCCGACTGATGCAAGTAATAGATATTTTGCGTTGGACTCCAGCGCACTATTCCTGCATAGTGGGATTACTTCGCAAACCAGCTCTGCAGCCGGTCCCGCGAAGCTGATGTTTGCATGCCGGCCACGCCGTCGGTAATTGCAATTCTCCTGACCTCGTTGTTTCTCCACTCAATCTGAGCCGCTCCACTCGGTAACCGCTGGGTGTGCGATCTCGGACATGCCACAAAACAACAGGAGATTCCAATGAAATCGATTCGCAAGTTCGCCTACGCCGCTGTTCTCACGTTGACTGCCTTGAACTTAGCGCCCAGCCTGGCTTCCGCTCAGGACGAGGGCGGTAGGTTTACGCTGCCGCATGAAGTTAATTGGCAAAACGCCGTGGTCCCGGCGGGAGATTACAGATTCTCGCTCCAGCCCATGGGCCCTTCGGAGATGCTGACCCTAACCAGGACGAGCGGTAAACCAGCATCCTTCATGCTCTACGCAAAAGACGTTGATGTTGACACCGGCTCCGAAACAGCAAGGCTCGTAATTCAGAAATCGAAGTCCGGAACGAGTTACGTCAGCGCTATGGACCTTCCCCAGTTTGAAGTTACGCTGCACTTCGCGGCGCCCGCAAACTCAGGCAAGGAAGTGGCGGAGATGCGCACCGCTTCGGCCGCAACCTCCGCCAGATAGCCGCTCGGCGCGCCGGAAGCAGATTTGCCCAGACTCTGCTTCCGGTTCTTTTATGTTCAAAAAGTCAAGTTGGATTCGAGCTGAGAAATCCCCGCGGGCAATCTTAACGATGTATTTTTCACCGGCGGAACTTGTTTACGATGGACTAGCCGTCCGCGAATTCCCTTTCACTTCGTCGCTCAACACAATGGCTTCGGCGATTTCCTTCATCGGTTTGCGCTTCTGCCGGCTCTGCCGTTGCAGGGCCAGGTACGCTTGTTCCTCGCTCAATCCCAACTCGCGCTGCAAGATTCCCTTGGCCCGCTCAACAACTTTTCGGGTCTGCAACTGTTCCGACAAACTTAAGTTGGCGTCCTCCAGCCGCGCCATCTCGATCTCCGCGCCCACCAGAAATCCTACGGTTGAGATCAACCGGATTTCCCGCCGCCGGTAAACGTGATGCTGCCGATGTTGCAGATTAATGACTCCCACTACGCGCCCGCGGCACATCAACGGCACCGACAAAAACGCTTCGTAGCTATCCTCCGGCAGCTCATGAAAAAACTGAAAGCGCGGATCGAGCGCCGCCTTTTCAGAAACCGCCACCGGCTCCCGATGCTCGGCGACCCATCCCGTAATGCCCTGCCCCACGCGCAGCTTCAGCCGATCGACGGCATCCGGATGCGGGTTCTTCGAGGCTCGGAGAACTAACTCCTCGCCCTCCAGGACATAAATCAGACAGGAGTCGCACTTCACCAGAGCGGTGGCGAACTCAACCACGCGGGTAAGCACATCGTGAAAGCCGTCCGCCGTTGCCAGCCGATTGCCAATCTCGTGCAGCAAATCTACATGTAGCTCTTCTACCGATATTGAGGAATCCATAGTTAACAGTATGAATCGTGCCGAGGCATTGTCTAACGTTAAATTTCAATGACTATCATGCGGAATTTCCCGCATGGTTTTTATGGTTCTTTAACATCTTTCGCCGTAAGCATGCATCGTTTCAACTCCTGTAGAGATGGCCGCTCCGGCTGTCCCGCGATGGCGAAAGCCGAGCGGCTTCGTCGAATGCACAGCGCAGCATCTGCTTCAAGGCTTCGCGTCCAAATCCATGATCTTCACTGGTAAATCCCAATGCCCGTCAAGGATTTCAAACCGCCGCTGCTCTTCGCGCTGAAACGTCTCCTGATCGGGATACATCTGCTTTTGCAGCGCCGCTTCGTCAAAAGTCTCATTGGCAACAGTCGCATTCTTGAATACGATGGTCACGCGATAATCCCAGCGCCCGTCTTCGGTGGTGTGGTAGCGCGGTTGATCCATCCACACCTTCACGATCCGCCCCATCTCGGCCTCTTTCTTGAGCACGGGATAATGGTTTTTCTTGAACAGCTTCAGAAATTCATCCGCATGTCCCCACTTCGCTTTGTAGTAATACTCAACCACGAAGGGTTTGTCGGAAGATGCGCCTGCAACCTGAGCGCTGGAAACGATGGGGAGAGCGATGGCAAAGAAAAGCACTGAAGCAAAAACGCGGGACATTCGAATCACGGAAGCCTCCTTGTAGATTTCACCTTGTACACTAACAAAACGGCTAGGGCAAAACATCCCTGGAGGGGAGAAAACGAAGTTGAAAAGCGACGAACAGGAGATCGTGAATCTCTTCGAAGACGGCGACCGCGCCCTGATCGCCGCGGATGTTATCGAACTCTCGCGCATCTTCGCCGACGACTACCTTCAATACGACGAGTCGGGCAAGCCTTTCACGAAGCAGGATGTGCTCGACAATCTCAAGAGCCGCGCAATCCGCTACGCATCGATGATCTCCACCGGCCGCCACATTCGCTTGCTGAGCGAAGACGTGGCCATCGTCCACGGGTCGGAAGAAGACGTCGTCGAGCAAGGTGGCCAGCGCTTCCCTGTTTCCTACGTCTACATGGATGTGGTCGTGAAGCGTAATGGCAGGTGGCAGATCGCGGGGTCCCAATTGGCGAAGCCGACGTAGCGCCGGCCGCCTGCCCTGAGCGAAGTCGAAGGGTCCCGCCGGCAGTCGAGTGGGCGTCCCGCCCACTCTGGTGTCGCCTAACTCTCGGTTCGCATCCTATTTTGCCAGTGACTCCAAACAAAATAGGCGACGCTCGCTGCCAGCATTACGCCTATCACAGCGTCGAACTTGTGAAAGTATTTCCCCAGTCCGCGCCAGTTCTCGCCGAGCTTCAATCCAAAATAGGCCAGCGCCAGGCACCACGGCCACGATCCCAAGAATGTGTAGATGTGAAACCGGCCGCGCGGCATGCGTGCAACACCCGCCGGGAGCGCGATGAAGGTGCGAATCACCGGCAACAGCCGCCCAATAAATACGGCAAGATATCCCCAGCGCAAAAAGAAGCGGTCGGCCCAGTCAAGTTCTCGATGGCCCATCAGAATCCACCGGCCGTATCGCTCCACCAGCGGACGGCCGCCGTAACATCCAATCTCATACGCCACCAGCGATCCCAGGTTGCAGCCGATCGCTCCCGCCGTCGCCACCCAAAGCAACTTAAACGTGCCGGTGAAAACCAAGTACCCGGCAAACGGCATAATCAATTCCGAAGGCAACGGAATGCACGCCGACTCAATCGCCATGAGCAGCATAACGCCCGCATAGCCGGTCGTGCTGATCACGGAGTTGATAAAAACAAAGATTACAGCCAGAAGTTTTTCAGTCATGAAGGGTTGATCGGTTCCGGGTTCCAATCTAGACAAGATCACCTTTCACATTGCAAATCGACAATGGAGAGATGATTTTCTAGTGTATCGGAAATTGCGCTGCGGAATACCGCGGCTAGAAAGAACCTTCTTGGGTGAACGTATATCCGGGAAGCGCCGCACCTTGCGGACTCTTTGTCACCTTGATACGGACGGTGGGCGCATCCGGAGCGGTAATCCCCGCCGGACGTAGCATGGCGTACTGCGTAAACACTTCGCTGTATACCTTGGTGACCAGATAATCCTGGCCGTCGGCGTCGCTGCGCCACACCTGCCCGAGTTGAATGGAACTCACCGCCATAAAAAATTCTCTGGAAACAATGATCGAACTCCAGACTACCGAGGGATACCTAGCTCGTCAATCATTCCCGAGGTTACCGAGGTCTCTGCTAAGATGTTGCCCTCATGCCCCGCGGCCAAACTCCCCGCCAGCCCGCTCGCACCGGCCGCCAAGACCGCGTGGCGCGGATACTCCCGCCCGCGAAGCCTGCGCCGAAAAAATCAGGCGCAGGCAAGGACAATCAAGAAACGAGAGCTGGCCATGTGGGGACGGCCGCCCCCGGCCGCCCAAGCAGTGGCAAGGAGCCCTCCAAAACGAAGAAGAAAGGCACCTACAATCCCCTCGCTCCGGACCGCATCGCCGAAATTCTGCAGCGCCTCGACCAACTCTATCCCGACGTCAAATGCGCCCTCACCCATACCAGTGCGTGGGAACTTCTGGTCGCGACCATCCTCTCCGCCCAATCGACCGACGTCTACGTCAACCGCGTCACGCCCGAACTCTTCCGCAAATACCCGACCGTGGAAGCCTTCGCGGCCCTCACTCCCGAGCAACTCGAACCCGACGTCCGCTCTACCGGATTCTTTCGCAATAAATCGAAATCTGTAGTGGGCGCGGCCAAGAAAGTTGTCTCCGACTTCGGCGGCCAGGTTCCACTCAACATGGCGGACCTCTTAACGCTGCCCGGGGTCGCTCGCAAGACCGCCAACGTCGTACTGGGCTCGTGGTTCAAAATAGCCGAAGGCGTAGTCGTCGACACTCATGTCCACCGCATCTCGCGCCGCCTAGAACTCACCACGCAAGATGACCCGCAGAAAATCGAGCAAGACTTGATGCGCATCGTCCCGCGCGAAAAGTGGATTCTCTTCTCTCACCAGATCATCTGGCACGGACGGAAACTCTGCATCGCCCGCAAGCCCAAATGCGTCGATTGCCCCTTGGAAAATATTTGCTACGCCGCTGACAAGACCTGGAGCACGGTGGAAATTCACAAGAACGCGAAGGCCTGATCTGTTTCCGCCAGAAACCACAATAAACTGTCATGCCGTCTCTAACGACGCTGCACCCTGTCAAGGGAATTGTGGCGAGACTCCGGCGGCGACGCCAAGAGCAGCGCCATTCGCTCTCGCAGAACGTCTTTTTTGCAGCCTCGCCACTCGCTAGCAAATCGAAGTTTAAATGGCCATCGGTCTCGGCCTAAGCTCTGCTTCCTTGGAGGCAGCTAGAAAGCCTTCCAGAACATAAACCTTCCCACAGCCGTCACAAGAAGCGTGCGTGATATTCTATTTACTACCAGCTGCGTACCGTTTTGGCGGAAATCCCCCGCAGTTTCAAAAGAAAGCTTCTTGAAGAAGCTTCCCTGTAGAAGCCCTAAGAAGAGAAGCCCAAAAGAAGAGAAACCAGAAATCATGCTTTCAGTCAGTAATGTTTCCATGCGCTACGGCGCGAAAATCCTGTTCGACGAAGTCTCCACCGCCTTCACCCCCGGCAAGCGCTACGGACTCACCGGCCCCAACGGCGCCGGCAAATCCACCTTCATGAAGCTGCTCAGCGGCGAACTTGAGCCCCAAAAAGGCACCGTGGTTCGGCCGCGTAAGCTCGGCGTCCTCAGCCAGGATCAATACGCCTTCGACGCCCACTCTGCCGTCGACACCGTCATTATGGGCAACAAGCGCCTCTGGGCCGCCATGCAGGAGCGCGACGCCATCTACGAAAAAGCCGACATCACCGACGAAGACGGCATGAAGCTCGGCGAACTCGAAGGCATCGTCGGCGAAGAAGACGGTTACACCGCCGAGGCCGATGCCGCCATCCTGCTCGACGGCCTGGACATTCCGGAAGAACTCCACAGCCGCAAAATGTCCGAACTCCAGGGCGGACAAAAAGTTCGCGTGCTCCTCGCGCAAGCTCTTTTCGGCCACCCCCAAGCGCTGCTCCTCGACGAACCTACCAACAACCTCGACCTCGATTCGATCCACTGGCTGCAAGGCTTTCTCAACGCCTACGACGGCGTCGTCATCGCCATCTCCCACGACCGCCACTTCCTCAACAGCATCTGCACCCACATCGCCGATATCGATTACGAAACCATCATCACCTACACCGGCTCGTACGACGAAATGGTCCTCGCCAAAACGCAGGTCCGTTCGCAGATCGAATCGCAAAACGCGCAGCGCGAAAAAAAGATTTCTCAGTTAAACGAATTCATCGCCCGCTTCGCCGCCGGAACGCGGTCGAGCCAAGTCCAGTCGCGCCGCAAAGAAGTCGAACGCCTGCAAGTCACCGAACTAGCCAGATCGAACATCCAGCGCCCCTACATCAAGTTCGAGCAGAAGCGTCCCAGCGGAAAACACATTCTCGAGGTCGAACACCTCAGCAAAGCGTACGGTGACAAACTAGTCATCCGCGATTTCACCGCCAGCATCACCCGCGGCGAACGCATCGCCCTCATGGGCCGCAACGGAGCGGGGAAGACCACGCTGGTCAACGCGCTGCTCGCGAATTCTCCCACCACGCCCGAAGCCGAGCTGCGCAAAACCAGCGGCTACGACGGCCCTTTCGTCGACTCCGGCAAGGTTCTCTGGGGCCACGAAGCCTCCATCGGATATTTCGCGCAGGATCATCGCAGCCTCATCGAAGGCGGCATGACCGCCCTCGACTGGCTCCATCAATGGAATCCCGCCGCCGTCGCCGAAGAAATCCGCGGCCTGCTCGGCCAAATGCTCTTCCAGCGCGACGAGGCCACAAAAAATACCAGCGTCCTCTCCGGAGGCGAAGCCGCGCGCCTCCTCTTCTGCAAACTCATGCTGCAAAAACCCAACGTCCTCGTTTTCGACGAACCCACCAACCACCTCGATCTCGAAGCAATCAATGCCTTAAACATTTCCCTGCAAAAATTTCAGGGAACGGTATTCCTTGTCAGTCACGATCACGACTTAATCGACGAAGTCGCCACCCGCATCTGGCACTTCGAAAGCGACCACAAAATCACCGATTTCAAAGGCACCTACGAGGAATACCAAGCTGCCGTCACGGTCTAGATTCCTCAACTGTGATGCAGCGAAGACGGCGGGGACAGAGTCCCCGCTGTCGCAGTCGAAGCATCCCTACCCGCGCTTCGAAACTGGCCTCCGGATAATGTCTTGGCAGATGCGCTCCAGGGAAGAATAGGGATGCTTCGACTCCAGGATTAGGATCGCTTTGCGATCCTAATCCCTCCGCTCAGTATGGCAACCGGACTTGCACCATTTCCGCTGCATGTAAACTATCCAGGTTCTCCACAGATTTCCACAGCCCTTCGCTGTTGCCTTTTCCTCCCCGACTCGCACATAATGACGGCCAGTATATTCTTGCGCTGGTACTATGGATCAGGATAGGCGCGAGAGGTAGTGACGTCGTGTACAGTCGAGCCGATTTACTTAGAATTCTTCATCTCACGCCGCGCCAGCTTGCCAACTGGGAGCGCGCCGGGCTCATCGCGGCCTGCCCCGCTTATTCTTTTGCCGACCTGCTGAAAATCAAGAAAGTCCGCGACCTCTGCGCCATGCGCGTGCGCCCTGCCGTCATCCGCGAATCGCTCGAGGCCATGCAGAAGCAGGCTTCCGGCATGGGTAACCCTCTGGTCGAAGCCGGAACTTCCACCACCACCAAACATCATCGAGTTGCTTTCCGTCATGAAGGGCGCCTGCTCGAGCCCATCGCCGGGCAATTTGTAATGGACTTCACTCCTCGCGAAAAAGTCGTTACCAGCACTCCCATCCCAGCGCCCGAATCCACTCCCCGCGAGGACGAAGCCGCCGGCTGGTTCGCCCGCGGCATCGCGCTCGAAGAAAATCCCGCCACGCAGGCCGAAGCGTTGGCGGCTTATCAAAAAGCTCTTGAGTTCCAACCGGCTCACGCCGCCGCGCACATCAACCTCGGAACGCTCCACTACAACCGCCAGGATTTCGTGCTCGCAGAAAAACACTACCGCGCCGCCCTCGAAGCCGATCCCCGCTACGCTCTTGCTTATTTCGACCTGGGCAACGTCCTCGACGAAACCGGACGCGTGCAGGAAGGCATTCAGACCTACAAAATGGCGGTGCAACTCGCGCCCACTTACGCTGACGCGCACTACAACCTTGCCCTCGCCTACGAAAAAATCCGCGAGCCCCGCAGGGCCCTGAAACACTGGCAAGCCTACATCAAGCTCGACACTACCGGCCCCTGGTCCGTCCACGCCCGCAACCAAATCCAGCGCATCCTGCAAGCCGACACGCTGAAGCTGGTCCACACACGGCGTAGGTAATCGTGATCAAGTAGGGACAGCAGCCCTCGGCTGTCCATCGAGCGAAGCGCGCCGCTCTTCGCTGTTCCCTCCTCAGCGGCGCTGCTGTCACCGTGTTGTTAGCTCCATACATCCTGTCACCCCCTAACGGCAGCGTGAAAGTGTCATCCCATGAGAGGAAGGACATTCGCGTTGAGTCAGAAGGAACTGCAACGAGTAATCGCGGGGGAATAAATCACCACAAGTTACCTGCGTAGCCTCTCGCACGGAACCTGATCCGGGCGCTGGTAGAGCACGGACCACAAGATCAAGGGAACCAACCTCAAGATCAAAACCAAAACCAAGACCAAAGTCAAGATCAACGGCCTCGGACAGGAGTGTCCGAGCCACACGGGTTAACGTTCGACATACTTGGCGAACATCTTTTCGGGGTCGATGGCGATGAAGATGCCCTTGCTACGGGCGAGGACTTCGTTTTTTTCGTTGAGGATTTCGGCGGAGTTGATGTGGGTGCGTCCAAGTTTTTTTATCTCGCGGCCTTCGACGCGGAGGGGTTTGTGCAGCGGGACCGGCTTGAGATATTCGACGGTCATTTCGCGGGTTAGGGCGACGACATGATGGAGCTTGTTGACCTTGCCCATGGCGTCGTCGAGGATGGTGGCGATGATGCCGCCGTGGCAGTGGCCGGGCGGTCCGGTGTAGCGCTTGCCGAGGCGGAAGTGGCAGACGAAAGTTCGGCGTTCTTCGTCGAGGACGAATTTTAGGCGCATGCCTTCGGGGTTATCCATGCCGCAGACGAAGCAGTAGTTTTTTTGGAGCTGCATGTAGCGGGTTTCGTGGCCTTGGGGATGGGGCTTCGGTGGCATCGGACGATTTTAGCGTGATTCTCTGATGACCGTTGAGAGTAAGAATTCCCGATTCTCGCCCAAGAAGCGAGAAATGGCACCCGGGGATAGAAATGCCTTGAGGGGCTGGCAGTGGCGCGATCACGGCAGGGATCTTTCGACTGCGCTTGCGCTTCGCGATTGCGAAGCACAACCTTCGCTCAAGATGACAGGGATATGGAGATCGTGCTTCTATCTAGGGGCGGAATCCTGTATACATATCGGTTTTGGAAAACTTTGAGATTGGAGCGCTTGTGAAATCACGAATTGCTATTGCTCTCGCTGCCATTTGCTTTGCATTTTCAAGTTTGATCGTAGCTTCGCAGGATCAGGATAAGGATGCGGACAAGGCGGCGGCGGCGAAAAAGAGTTTGAAGAATCAGAAGAAGGATGCGGCTGCGCCGGAGAAGAAAGAGGAAGAGAAAAAGGGCGGGATGACGGCCGATACTTTTTCCGGGCTGAAGTTTCGATTGATTGGGCCGGGGGCGGCTTCGGGGCGGGTGATGTCGGTGGCGGTGAATCCGAAAAATAAGTTCGAGTACTACGTGGGTGTGGCCTCGGGCGGGGTGTGGAAGACGGTGAATGACGGGACGACATGGACTCCGGTGTTCGATAAGGAGGGATCGTTTTCCATTGGATGGGTGGCGCTCGATCCGAATGACGCGTCGGTGGTGTGGGTGGGAACGGGCGAGAGCAACTCGCAGCGCAGCGTGGATTATGGCGATGGAATTTACCGATCGGATGATGGCGGAAAGAATTGGACGAATTTGGGATTGAAGAAATCGGAGCACATTGGGCGCGTGGTGATCGATCCGCGGGATTCGAAAGTAGTCTATGTGGCGGCGGAGGGGCCACTGTGGGGGCCGGGCGGGGATCGAGGACTTTATAAGTCGATTGATGGCGGGAAGAACTGGAAGGCGGTACTGACGATCAGCGAAAACACGGGCGTGGTGGATGTTGCGATTGATCCGTCGAATCCCGACATTGTTTATGCGGCGGCTTATCAGCGGCGGCGGCATGTATTTACTTTGATCGATGGCGGACCGGAGAGCGCGATTTATAAATCGACCGACGCGGGCGCAACCTGGAACAAATTAAAGAATGGATTGCCGTCCGTAGATATGGGGCGGATTGGGTTGGCGGTTTCTCCGGCTGATCCGAATGTGGTGTACGCCACGGCTGAGGCGGCGGATGGCAAGGGGGGAATTTTTCGGTCGGACGACCGGGGGGCGACCTGGGAGAAGAAGAACGAATTTGATGTGGGTGCGATGTATTACGCGCGTGTGGTGTGCGATCCGAAAAACGTGGACCGAATTTTTGTGATGAACGTGAATTTGCGGGAATCGCGGGATGGCGGGAAGACTTTGCACAAAGTTAATGAGGTGAACCATCACGGCGATAACCACGCCATCTGGGTCGATCTCGAGGATACGAAGCATTGGCTGCTGGGGTCGGATGGCGGGATGTATGAGACCTGGGACGACGCGAAGTCCTGGGAGTTCAAAGCCAATTTGCCTACGGTACAGTTTTACGACGTCGCGGTGGACAACGATCTTCCCTTCTACAACGTGTGCGGCGGAACGCAGGATTATTTTTCGTGGTGCGGTCCGGCGCGGACACGAAACGTCAACGGCATTGTGAATTCGGATTGGTTTGTGACGACGGGCGGGGATGGATTCCGCTCGCAGGTCGATCCGGTGGACGCGAACACAGTTTATTCCGAGTCGCAATACGGCGTGCTGGTGCGCTACGACAAGCCGACGGGGCAGGAGTTGGTACTGCAACCGCAGGAGGGCAAGGGCGAGCCTCCGCTGCGCTGGAATTGGGATTCGCCGATCATTATTAGTCCGCACTCGCATACGCGGTTGTATTTTGCGGCGAATAAATTATTTCGCAGCGATGACCGCGGAGATACGTGGAAGGCGATCAGCGGTGACTTGACGCGGCAGATTGATCGAAACAAGTTGCCGGTGATGGGCAAGGTGTGGGAGCCGGATGCTGTCGCTAAGAATCAGTCGACATCGTTGTACGGAAATATTGTGGCGCTGGCGGAGGCGCCGAAAAAAGAAGGGCTGATTTTTGTTGGGACTGACGATGGGTTGATTCAAGTGACGTCTGACGGAGGCGCGAGTTGGACGAAGTATGAGACGTTTACCGGCGTTCCGGAGAAGACTTATGTGAGCCGGCTGGCGGCTTCATCGCACGATGCGAATGTGGTTTACGCGGCGTTCGACAATCATAAAAATGAGGACTTCAAACCTTATTTATTGAAATCGACGGACGCGGGAAAGACCTGGACTTCGATTACGGGGAACTTGCCGGAGAACGGTCCGGTGCTGGGGTTTGCGGAAGATGCGGTGAATGCGAATCTTTTGTTTGCGGGAACGGAGTTTGGAGCATTCTTCACGATCGATGGCGGGGCGCACTGGGTGCAGTTGAAGGGCGGTCTGCCGACGATTGCGGTGCGGGACATGGTGGAGCAGACGCGGGAGGGCGATCTGGTGATTGCAACGTTTGGGCGCGGGTTCTACGTGCTCGACGACATTTCGGTGTTACGGCAAATGAAACCGGAAACGTTAGAGCAGACTGCGGCGACGTTTCCGGTGAAAGATGCGCTGCTTTATATTGAGCGGCATCCCCTGGGAGGTCCGAGGAAGGGATTTCGCGGTGACGCGTTTTATACGGCGGAGAATCCTCCGTATGGGGCGGTGTTTACGGCTTACTTGAAGGAGAAGCTGAAGACGAAAAAAGAGAAGCGACAGGAAGCGGAGAAAGATGCGGCGAAGAAAAACCAGACGCTGCCTTATCCGACGAACGATGAGTTGCGAGCCGAGGCGGAAGCGTCGAAGCCGGAAGTTTATTTTATGGTGTACGACGAATCGGGCGCAGCGATCCGTCGCGTACAAGGCGGCATTGAGGGCGGATTTCAACGGGAGGCGTGGGATTTGAGATATCCGGCGGTGGCGTTGCAGGAGCATCAGGACGATGAGGAAGAGTTTCCGCCGGCCGCGTCGCATGGGACGCTGGTTCTACCGGGAGCGTACTCGGTGCGATGCTTCCAGAAAGTGGATGGGGTGGTAACGGAGTTGGGTTCGGTGCAGAAATTCAAAGTCGTGACCGAGGGGCAGGGTGCGATGAATGCGGCGGATCTGGCGGAGCGCGGAGAGTTCCATCGCAAGGTAGCGCGGCTTTACCGCGCTGCGGCTGGAGCCTCGCGCACGGCCCATGAGGTGCAAGATCGGCTAAAGTCGAATCGCGAGGCGTTACGGGATACTCCGGCGGCGGGGAAAGAATTGGAGGCAGAAGCGGATGCGATTGAGCGAAACAATCGGCTGATTCAGCGGGCGCTGGACGGAGACCACGAGCTGCAGAAGCGGAATGAGCCGGTGCCTTCGTCGATCGGCGACCGGATTGACGCGATCATAGAGGGCGAAAGATTTTCGCTGGCTAAGCCGACGCAGGGTCACGTGGAGGATTACAACATTGCGGCAGCGGAGTTTGGCGAGCAGTTAGGGAAACTTCGGACTTTGGTTGAAGTTGATTTGGCCAAGCTGGAGAAAGACATGGAGGCTGCAGGCGCGCCGTGGACGCCGGGGAGGGTGCCGGAGTGGTCGGAGAAGTAGTTGGCCACGGATTTGCGCTGATACACACGGATGGTTTTGCACACCCGTCTTAGCCCGATAAAGTGGTGCTCCCATGCGTGGGCGCGGTGGCATCGAGGACACCAAGGTCCCTCGCTTCGCTCGGGATGACAGTGGCTTTCATTGCGCTCGCTTTGGTGACAACGGCTTTCATGACATTTGCTTTCATGACAATGGCATTTGATTTATCCGTGAGAATCGGTGAAATCTGTGGCCAATTTTTTCTTTCTTGTGTAAGTCGATTGTTTTTTTTGCGGCGAGCTGTGGTACACTCGCCGCCGACTGTTGCTTTGCGCTGTGGGGCGCGGCAACCGCGGTGGGGAAATCGTTCGACGTCCGGAGGGACTGGGGATGGGCCTCGCTTTAATGGCAGTGATCTGGTTGATTACATTGGCCAGCACGTACTTTTTTGTCGCGAAAACCTGGTGGCTGCCGGTGGGAGCTTCCGCCGCTACGGGTTTTATTGACGGACAACTCACCCTCACTTTTATTCTGATGGGAATTGTTTTTCTGGCGGCGCAACTTTCTCTCGGGTACATCGTTTGGAAATACCGGCAACAACCTTCCTCGCCGCCGGTGCAATATTCGCACGGCAATACCAAGCTTGAAATCGTCTGGACGGTGCTCACAACTATTTTGTTCGTCGGATTGAATCTGATGGGCAGCCGGGTGTGGGCAAGCCAGCGCTTCGATCAGGCGGGGCCGGGAGCGGTGCAGGTGGAAGTGACAGGGATGCAGTTTGCCTGGTACTTCCGTTATCCCGGGCCGGACGGGAAGTATGGGGCGACCAGTCCTAAGCTGATGGATCCGTCGGCTGGCGGCGAAGCGGCGGTGGGGCTGAATACGTCCGATCCGGCGGCGAAAGACGATGTAGTGACGGGCACGATGTATTTGCCGGTGAACCGCGAAGTCGATGTGAGTTTGCGGGCGGTAGATGTGATCCACAGCTTTTTTGTGCCCAACCTGCGGTTTAAGCAGGACGCGGTACCGGGGCTGAATATCCACATGCACTTTACGCCGACGGCGATTGGCGAATATGAAATCGCGTGCGCCGAACTCTGCGGCTTGGGACATTACAAGATGCACGGCATGGTTCACGTAGTCAGCCAGGAAGATTTCGATAAGTGGCTGGCAGCACGGGAGGCGGAGAAACAGTAATGGCGACGGCGGCAACGGTTCATTCGCACGCTCCACAGGGATTTATCCGGAAATACATTTTCAGCCTGGATCACAAAGTCATCGGCATTCAGTATTTCTTTTTGGCGCTCACGGCGGTGTTCGTGGGGATGTTTTTGTCGCTGCTGATGCGCATCCACTTGTACTGGCCGAATGCGGTTCTGCCGCTGGTGGGCGAGATCAAGCCCGAGACTTATCTCAGCCTGCTGACCATGCACGGAACGATCATGGTGTTCTTCGTGCTGACCACGGCGCCGCAGGGCGGGTTCGGAAATTACTTTTTGCCGATTCAAATTGGCGCGCCGGATATGGCTTTTCCGGTCTTGAACATGCTTTCGTTCTGGACCACGTTCGTGGCATTCGTCTGCATCATCGCAGCATTTTTTGTGACCGGCGGAGCGCCGCTGCATGGATGGACGGGATATGCGCCGCTGAGTGCTTTGCCGTCAGCGGGACCCGGTGAGCAACTCGGCGCGGATTTGTGGATCACGAGCATTGCGATTTTCTGCATCGCGTCTCTGATGGGGGCGCTGAATTTTATTACGACTACGCTGGACCTGCGAGCGAAGGGCATGACCATGATGCGCATGCCGCTCACGGTGTGGTCGTGGTTCATCACGGCGATTCTGGGGTTGCTGGCGTTTGGCGTGTTGCTCTCGGCGGGAATCTTGTTGCTGATGGACCGCAACCTGGGTACGAGTTTTTATGTGCCGCTGGTGGTGGTGAATGGAGTGGAGCTGGGCCACAAGGGCGGATCGCCGCTGTTGTGGCAGCACCTGTTCTGGTTCTTCGGGCATCCGGAAGTCTATATTGCGATTCTGCCGGGCATGGGCGTGGCATCGCAGGTTTTATCGACGTTTTCGCGCAAGCCGATATTCGGATATAAGGCGATGGTTTATGCCATGCTCGGGATTGGATTCTTTGGATTCATGGTATGGGGCCACCACATGTTTATGAGTGGCATGAGTCCGTATTCGGCTTTTGCTTTTTCGATTTTGACCATGTGTATTGGCGTGCCCTCGGCGATCAAGACATTTAACTGGCTGGGCACGATGTGGAAAGGGCGAATTCGATTCCAGACACCGATGCTCTATGCCATCGGCTTCGTTTCCCTGTTCGTCTCGGGCGGATTAAGCGGACCGTTTCTGGCGCAGCCGGTGCTCGATATTCAGCTGCACGATACTTATTTTGTGGTCGGACACTTTCATTTGATCATGGGCGTGGCTGCAATTTTCGGCATGTTTGCGGCGACTTATTACTGGGTTCCGAAGATGTTTGCGCGCATGATGAATGAGACCTGGGGAAGAGTGCACTTCTTCCTGACGCTGGCGGGAACTTACGCGATTTTCATGCCGATGCATTACCTGGGAATTGCGGGCGGAACGCGGCGGTATTCGCAGTACACGGAGGTGGCGTATCTGCAAAAGCTGATGCCGCTGCACGCGTTCATGACTTACGCGGCGATCATCACGATTGCGGCGCAGTTTATTTTTGTGATCAATCTTTTCTGGAGCATCTTCAAAGGGCCGAAGGCCAGCGACAATCCGTGGGAGGCGACGACACTTGAGTGGACGACGGCGACGCCTCCGCCGCACGATAATTTTGGCGGAAAGACTCCAGTGGTGAATCATGGGCCTTATGAGTATGGAGTCCCGGGAGCGGCGCGGGATTATGTGATGCAGACCGATCCGGCGACCGTGGCTACGCATTAGGGTTCGTAGAAGCCCACGTCTCGCAAAAGAAGCGAGACGTGGGGCACCCTCACCCGAAATGATTTTGGGGAAGGCAGAACGGTAAAGAATATTGGGTCGCTGGCCGATACTTTAGGCGATTCGATTGGCATCTGAAGTCATCATGGCGACTTATAGTCCAACTCCGGTCGGCAGATTAGGGCGCGGCGGCGACGTGCCTGCACCACCGCGTGGTGGGGGTGGTGGCGATAACTCACAAGGCTCGAACTTTCCGAATTATGGGGCGCGGCTGCGGCGGGCGCGGCTGGGGCTGATCTGCGGGATTGCGACGGTCAGCATGGTTTTTATTTCGCTGACCAGCGCGTACGTGGTGCGGCAGGGATTGCCGACCTTCGATGGCGCGACGAATTCTTATGTGCGCGATTGGGGCATGGTGCAGTTGCCGTGGCTGTTGTTGGCAATTAATACGGCGCTGTTGTTGATTAGCAGCCTGACGATGGAATTTGCGCGGAGGGATATTAAGCGGCGGGCGGCGCTGGCTCCGCTGCAATCGATGCCGGGGATCACTCTGGGTGAAGAGAAGAGTTTTCCCTGGCTGGGCGTGACAGCGGCTTTGGGATTTTCATTTCTGGTGGGACAGTGGCTGGCTTGGGGTGAATTGAAGGCTCGCGGATTCTTCGTGGATACGAATCCGAACAGTTCATTCGTTTATTTGTTGACGGCGGCGCATGCGGTGCATCTGGCGGGCGGGATCGTGGCGTTGATTTGGGCGTCCGTCACTTCCCTGCTGCACCGGCCTGTGGAGTCGCGACGCATTGTGGTTGATGTTACCGCCTGGTACTGGCACTTTATGGCGGTGTTGTGGATTTATGTTTTTGCGCTGTTGGGGTTGGCGAGGTAGGGGAATTGGTCTTGGGTGTTAGGTCTTGGGTCTTGCCTAATACCTGAGACCAAACACCTATCGAGCCGTCGCTTCAGGATGACAATTCTGAAAAGGGGAAACTTCGGAATGGCTGACGCCACGCTGCAACATAACGCTGGTGCCGTGCATGCGGTTGCGGACGAGTTTGAGGCTCCGCTATTTGGGGCTTACTCGAAGAAGGTGGGGATGTGGCTGTTTCTGGCCTCGGACTCGCTGACGTTCGGAGCGCTGCTGTTCGCATTCAGTTACAACCGGATTTATACGGTCTGGCCGACGCCGTTTGGCAAGGACAGCATCATCAATGCGACGGTGATGACGGCATGCCTGCTATCGAGCTCCCTGACGATGGTCATGGCGGTGTTCGCAGCGCAGCGGCATGACCGGGCATGGACACGGAACTGGCTGCTGGCGACCATGGCGTTCGGCACGGCGTTTATTGTGCTGCATGGAATGGAATGGACGAAGTTGATCCACGAAGGGCTGAGTCTGCCGGGATTTCCGAAGCCCGCGGGACAACTGGACACCGAATACGCAAAGATTTCAACGGGCGTGCCGCAGTTTGCCGCGACGTTCTTTGGGCTGACTGCGATGCACATGCTGCACGTGACGATTGGCGTGATTTACCTGGGAGTGGTGGCGCTGCGGAAATGGTTTCTGCCGATTTTAGGCGTGTTGTATGTGGCGGCTTATTTTCTGATTCCGAGTGACAATGTTTTTCATTACGGGGTGCACGCGCTGCTGATCGGGCTGATTGTTTCGGCAATCATTCTTTTTCTGAAGCCGAAGGATTATGACGCGCATGACGTGGAAGTCTCGGGATTGTATTGGCACTTTGTGGATTTGGTTTGGATGTTTATTTTTCCGCTGGTGTATTTGATGTCGACGAAGATTTAGCACCTTTCGCCGGTGGCGAAACTTCAAGGGTTGAACGGTGCAAGCGAGTTGCATAGGTCCTTCGCGCAAAGAGCGCGCTCAGGATGACAGAGCATTCCAGGGGACGAGACGATGCACGATGTGGCGAAGCACGACGATAGCAAAGGGCAGTATTTCTGGGTGTGGGGAGCGCTGCTGGTGCTCACCGGCGTTGAAGTCTGGCTGGGTTACCGGCAGATCTTCGAGCCGGTGCGGATGCTGGAGGCGCTGCTGATATTGTCCGTGATCAAGTCGGCATTGATCATTGCCTACTTCATGCATTTGAAGTTTGAGAAGGCTTTGATGCGCTGGCTGCTGGTGATCTCGGTGACGGGATGCTTTGTGATTATGTACTGTTTCTTCTTTCCAGATGCGGGACGGATTCTGCATTTGGGGGTTCGGTAGGTTCAGGAATCGCGATGAAGTTTCTGCAGGGTAAAGTTCGGGTCTTAACGTTACTCGCATTGCTGGGGTGGTGCAGTGCTCCAGCGCTGGCGCAGGGCTGCGCGATGTGCAACGCGGTGGCGAGGAGCACGCCCAAGGAAGGCCAGCGGGCGCTGAACCGGGCGATCCTGGTAATGCTGGTGCCACCGATTGGAATTATGGTCTTTGGCGTGGGATTGGCTTTTCGGTATGGAAAGCGGCGGGACGAAGAGCAGGAGCGCGGCAAAGAGTAGGTTAAGCAGGCGGACGCGCCGGGGCGTCGCGGATCAACTCAGGATCGAAATCAGGGTCAACCACAAGATCAAGATCAACGGCAAGATCAAAAGCAACAGCAAAATCAAAGGCGACGGACAGGAGTGTCCGTCCCACACGATCTTTTAGGCTGCGGCGGTCGCGGCCATTCTCTCATCTAAAGTTGCGGATTCGCGGGCGCCGGTGTGGCGAAGCACTTCCCGCGCCCAGGTGGTTTTGGCGCCGTCGGGGCAGGAAATGTAGACCAGCACACCCACCTGACGAAGCTGGCCTTCGAAGCGGTCGGCTTCGTCGTCGGAAAAGCCAAGTCCCACGAGAGTTTTCGCATTCCCACAGATCGCAGGAGCTTCGCGCGAAACCATCAGGGCGTGGAAGAAAACTTGCGATTTGATAAAGAAACCGACGCCGGGGATAAGCACGGCGCCAAAACCGGAGAGCCATCCGATAAGCGCGGCCGTGACCGCATTGGCTTCGCATTCCGAATTAAACAGGCTGGCGTCGCGCACCCGGCCGGCGATGGGATGAGTGGGCGAAAGCATCATGCAGATGTCTTCGTTGTCGAATCCGGCCTGGTTGAGGGTGTGCACGACTTCGTTGAGAGCTACATCGTGGGAATACATTCCGTAGGCGGCTGCTTTGTTCAGTGCCATGTCGATGCTCCGCTTTGCGATATTCGCTTTGTTTACAACAACTTGTTTAAAGATTGGAAGCGCTCGAACCGGCCAGAGTCCAACAACGTTCGAGCTAAAGAAAGAAAAAGAAGACAGATGAGTTACTGGGTTGCTCGTTCAACTGCAAGTTACACCGCACGGGAAAAAATGAAACTCGGGTGGATCATGTAGGGGAGGCATTTTTACATAAGATTTACATTGGAGGATATGGGCTTGAGCTTAAGCAGCGAAGGGGGCCGGAAACCTTGCTTTATAATAGAAGGTTCGGCGGTGCCTCGTGAGGCCGCTGAGGTCGGTTGCGCGTGTCGAACCGCCGGTGCAGGTACCACCCTTACCATGCCTGAGTCTATTTCCACGGAAAACAGCATCGTTGTCCACGGAGCGCGGGTTCACAACCTCAAGAATATCGATTTTGAGGTTGAGCACAACACGCTGACGGTGGTGACGGGAGTCTCCGGCTCGGGGAAGTCTTCGCTGGCCTTCGACACAATTTATGCGGAAGGACAGCGGCGGTATGTGGAGTCGCTCTCAGCGTATGCGCGGCAGTTTCTGGAGCGGATTGAAAAGCCGGACGCGGATTCCATTGACGGAATCGCGCCGGCGGTAGCGATCCGGCAGAAGAATACGACGAGGAATCCGCGGTCGACCGTGGCCACGGCGACGGAGATTTATGACTATCTGCGGCTTTTGTTTGCGCGGGTAGGACGGACTTACTGCGTCAATTGTGGCTGTGAAGTAAAGAAGGATACGGTCGACGAGATCGCGGATACGATTTTACGGCTGGATCCGGAGACCCGAGTGCAGGTTGTGTTTCCGCTGAAGACGGCGGCGGTCGCGGCGCCGCAGGCGGAGAAGAAGTCTCCGCGCGGGCGGAAGAGCAAGAAAAGCGTAAGCGTCGCGTCCGGTTTGACGGAGCAGATCAAGACCAGACTGTTCGATTTGCGCAAGGCGGGATTCAACCGGTTGTATCAGGCGGGGCAGGTGTTTGAGTTTTCTACTCCGGAATCGCTGCTGGATATTAACTTCGATCAGCCGGTGTTCATGCTGGTGGACCGGCTGACGGTTTCCGCCGAGGCGCGCACGCGCATTGTGGACGCGGTGGAGACGGCCTATCGGGAATCCGGCGAGGTGATCTTCGATCTGCCTGAGAGTCGGAGATCGGGAACTCTGGACGAAAATTCACAAGCAAAAGCGACCGACAGAGCCTGCCCTGAGCTTGCCGAAGGGAGTGTCCGCCCCACACTGCGGTTTTCGCAGCGCTTTGAATGCAAACACTGCAATCTGCGGTATGAAGAGCCGGAGCCGCGCTTGTTTTCGTTTAATAATCCCTACGGCGCTTGCGCGCGCTGCCAGGGATTTGGGAACACAATTGATTTCGATCTCGACCTGGTAATCCCGGACAAAACGAAGTCTCTGGGCGAGGATGCGATTGATCCGTGGAACAAACCGAAATACCGTCCGGTGTTCGCGGAGATGAAGCGCTTTGCGAAACAGAATGAGATTCCGCTGGATGTGCCGTGGGGAGAGTTGGAGCCGGATCAGCAGGAGTTGATTCTCAACGGCGAGGGCGATTTCCTTGGCGTCCGCGGGTTCTTCCAATATCTGGAGCGAAAGAAATACAAGCTGCACATCCGGGTATTCTTGAGCCGCTATCGCGGGTATTCGACGTGCCCGGAGTGCCATGGAAGCCGGCTGCGGCTGGAGGCGCGCCAGGTCAAAATCGATGGGCGCAATATTTGTGAAGTGTGCGCGATGACAGTGGAAGACGCCGCAACATTTTTTGCGGGAGTTCAGTTGAGCGCGGAAGAAGCGGAGATTGCCGAAAGGCTGCTGCAGGAAATCCAGGAACGCTTGCGGTTTCTGAATGACGTTGGGCTCGAATATTTGACGCTGGACCGGTTGGCCTCGACACTGTCGGGCGGCGAAGCGCAGCGGATTCAACTGGCGACTTCGCTGGGATCGCGGCTGGTGGGGACTTTGTATGTGCTGGACGAGCCTTCGATCGGGCTGCACAGCCGGGATACGCACCGGCTGATCAAAATTCTGCACGATCTGCGGGATTTGGGGAACACCATTCTGGTGGTGGAGCACGATCCGGACATCATGAGAACAGCGGACCGGATTCTCGATCTGGGTCCGGGAGCGGGGGAAAACGGCGGGATGCTGGTGGCGGCGGGGACGTACGAAGAGATTCTGCGTAATCCGGCGTCGCTGACGGGACGGTATTTGTCCGATGATTTGCGGATTCAGATCCCAGCGATACGACGGCAACCGGGAGCGCAACAGATCAAGATCAGGAATGTGCGGGCGAATAATTTGAAGGGGATCGCCATCGACATTCCGCTGCGCATGCTGGTGGCGATTACGGGAGTTTCAGGCTCGGGAAAATCGACCTTGCTGCATCAGGTGCTGTATCAGGCGCTGGCGGAAGCCAAGCAGCAGCCGATCTCTGGTTCAGGGCGCGGCACGGCGACGTGGCAGGAACTCGAGGGCGACGAGTTTATCGACGAAGTGGTGCTGGTGGATCAATCGCCGATTGGTCGCACGCCGCGTTCGAATCCGGTGACTTATATCAAGGCCTTCGATGCGATCCGGGAGCTGTTCGCTTCCCTGCCGGAATCGAAAAAGCGCGGATTCAGTTCGGGACATTTTTCTTTTAATATCCCTGGCGGACGCTGCGAGACCTGCCAGGGCGATGGTACGGTGACGGTGGAGATGCAGTTCCTGGCGGACGTGGAGTTGATTTGCGAAGAGTGCAAAGGGACGAGATACAAAGCGCAAGTGCTGGAGGTGCGCTACCGCGGGAAAAATATTCATGAAGTGTTGAACCTAACGGTGAAAGAGGCGCTCAAATTCTTTGCGGAGGCGCCCAAGATCACCGAAAAGCTGCGAGTGCTGGACGAAGTGGGGTTGGGATATTTGCGGCTGGGGCAATCGGCGACAACGTTATCCGGAGGCGAGGCACAGCGCATGAAGCTGGCTGCGCATTTACAACCGGCGGCGCGGGAGATTGGACGACCGAGTGGCGGCCAGGAACAACCGCGACGGCGGCGGCGGTTGCTCTACATTTTCGATGAGCCAACGACCGGGCTGCACTTTGACGATGTGAGCAAACTTCTGGCGGCCTTCCGCCGGCTGATCGAGGCGGGCGGATCGATTCTTGTGATCGAGCACAATCTTGAAGTGATCAAGACGGCGGACTGGGTGATTGATCTAGGGCCGGAGGGCGGGGCACGCGGCGGCAAGATTGTGGGCGCGGGGACGCCGGAGGCAATCGCGGAGCTAGTGGGATCTTATACTGGACACTACCTGGCTAGGGTGTTGAACGGGCATGGCAGTGGCAACGGAGCGTCGCGTCCCGATGGCAGCAAGTAAAGTCCTCGCGAACATACTCCTGGCTTTCGCCGGATTTGCGTATGCGGCCGGGCAGGATTTGGGCCCGCCTCCGGCTGCTTCTTCGCAGTCTGCTTCTTCGCCGTCGTCGTCTTCGGGAACACGTCGGTCAATCCATCACATTCAGGTTCCGGATGAGGATTCTCCTAGTTTGCCTCCCGAACTTGTGTCGGCCGAGGCGGCGATTGAGAAACAGAACTACGCGGCCGCTGAAGGGCTTCTGCACAAGCTGCTGGACCGGGATGCTTCGAGCTACGTGGGATGGTTCGATCTGGGGTTCGTGGAAAACGCTTTGGGGAATGTAGATGCTTCTGTTGCTGCGTACCGGAAGTCGGTGACGGCGAAGCCGGATGTTTTCGAATCCAATTTGAATCTGGGATTGCAGTTGGCGAAGAGTGCGCAGCCGGATGCGCCCGAATATCTGCGGGCGGCGACCAAACTGAAGCCGACCAGCCATGTGGCAGAGGGGCAATACCGGGCATGGCTCGCGCTGGGGCAGGCTCTGGAGAAATCGAGACCTGAGGAGGCGCTGGAAGCTTATCAACGCGCGGAAGAGTTTCAGCCTAAAGAAACTGAGCCACATTTTGCCGCCGGGAAGCTTCTTGAGCAGGAGAATAAATTTGCCGAGGCCGAGCAGGAATACAAGCAGGCGCTGGAGCTCGACCCGAAAGCGAGCGACGCCGTGATGGGCCTAGCGAATGTTTACATGCGCGGGCGGCGCTTTCCAGATGCGGAAGACTACTTGCGCAAGCTGCTGGCGGAAAATATGAATTCGGGGCCGGTGGAAATACAGTTTGGCCGGGTGCTGGCGGCGGAAGGCAAGAATGACGAGGCGATTGCGGCGCTGCAAGCCGGAATCAAGCTGGTGCCGCGCGATGAAGGGGCGCGTCGTGATCTGGCGGAGGTGTATACAACCGCGGGAAAGAACGATCTAGCGGAGTCGATTTACAGCGCACTGCTAACGGCCCATCCCAACGATGCCGAGCTACACCGGCGGCTGGGGCAGACGCTTTTGCGGGAGAAGAAATCCAAAGAAGCGCAGCAGGAATTTTTGACGGCACTGAAGTTAAAACCCGACCTTGGAGAGGCTTACGGCGATTTGGCGTTTGCGGCGGGGGAGAACGAGAATTACGCATTGGCGCTTAAGGCGCTGGATGCCCGCAGCAAGTTGCTGCCGGAAAATGCCGTCACTTATTTTCTGCGGGCCTCGGCCTGCGATCATCTGAAAGATTTCAAGACAGCGGCGGTGAATTATCATCTCTTTCTTAAGGCAGCCGATGGGAAGTATCCTGATTACGAGTGGAAGGCGAAGCACCGGCTGATTGCGATCGAACCAAAGAAATAGTTCGGTGGAAGCAGAATGGCGCTCCGGATGAAATGTTCGCGATGTTGGGGCATGGGGGCGGCGGTCGCAATCTGGGCGCTGCTGCTTCCGATCGCGCTGGCATCGGGCCGGGACGGCACCATCGAAGAGTTGAAGGAACGAGTCGCCAACGCAGGCATCGGCGACCGCCCTTCGCTGTGCATTGAGATTTCAGAGCGGCGATTGGATGAGGCCGACCGGCTTTATGTGGCCGGCGACAGCGAAAAAGCGCAGGGCTCTCTGGTGGACGTCACCGCATTTGCCGAGCTAGCTCGCGACTACGCCATCCAATCGCACAAGCATGAGAAACAAAGCGAGATCGCCATCCGCAAAATGACGCGCAAGCTGGCCAACCTTAAACATGCGGTCGCTCATGAGGACCAACAGCCAATTCAGGATGTGATCGACCACCTGCAGCGGATTCGAGACGATCTGCTGGCGGCGATGTTTCCCCATGGAGTGAAGAAATGAAAACTCACTGGGTAGGGATGGGCGTAATCGTCGTATTAGTGATTGCGGCTGCGCCTGCGGTGGGACAGAGGCACCGTGATCCGTTCACGCGAGCCGAGATCGATCAGATTCGCGACACCAGTTGGGAACCGAATCTGCGCCTCGCTCTCTATGTGAAGTTTGCGCGGGAGCGGCTGGTAGGCCTGGAGCAGATGCGCAGCGATCCTAAAACGAAGGATCGTGCGCAGCAAACGCATGACCACCTGGATGACTTCCTGCTGATCTACGACGAATTGAACGATAACATCGATACGTACGTGGACCGGAAAGACGACATTCGCAAGCCGATGAAACTGATCATCGATGCGGATACGGAATTCCAAGCAAAGCTGCGCGCGTTGAGAGACGCGGCCGGCGTCCCCGCGGAAGAGGCGAAGCAATACGAGTTTGTTCTGAGCAATGCGATCGATACTGTCGACACTTCAACACCGGAGCACCGCAAGACGCTGGCCGATCAGGAAGAGATTGCGAAGCATAGGAAGAAATCGGAGGCGCGGCAGACGGGCAGCCGGGAGTGAGCTGTGTACCTGGCGGCTAAAGCCGCGAGGAATAGAGAGCTGTCATCGCATCGCTGAAAGCGCTGCGCCACCCAAAAACTTCATGGTAATCTTGGCTTATTGTGCGTGAGGGACTGCTCGAAATTTTTCATGAGGAACACCGGCAGTTGCGTCCGGGGACGGCGCTGCCGGACCTGAAGATCGAATTCTTCGCCTTCGCCAACGTCAACAACACGATCCGGTTGCGTGAGGGCCGGCTTCTGGTGCGGCTTTCCGATCTGCTGGAAAGCGCGCCGGAGGCGGTGGTGCGGGCCATCGCCCACATCCTGCTGGCCAAGATGTACCGCAAGCCCATCGATCGCGGACAGTCTGCTCGATATCGAAAATATGTGGGCAGCCATGATGTGGTGAACAAGGCGCATTTAGTACGGCAGATGCGCGGGCGCAAGCGGCTGCGTTCTCCGCAGGGTCACGTGTACGATCTGGACGCGATTTTTGAGGATTTGAACCGGCGTTTTTTTCACGGACTGATGGGGCGGCCGCGCATGAGCTGGAGTGCGACCAAGACGCGGCGGATTCTGGGGCATTACGATCCCGCGCACAATGCGATTGTGATCAGCCGCATTTTCGATGGCTTCTTCGTTCCGCGGTATGCGATGGAATATATTGTGTACCACGAGATGCTGCACTTGAAGCATCCGGTGAGGCTGCGCGGGAGCCGGCGTTGCGTGCATTCGGCGGAGTTCAATGCGGAAGAGAAGTTGTTTCCGCAGTGGGAGCGGGCGGAGGCGTTTTTGAAGAGGTTGTGACGGGAACTAGCCAGCTCATCGGTAGTGTCCTAAGGCAAATTAGGACACTACCAGCTCATCAATCAGCTACTCACCCGGCCCATTTCCGTGGTATTCTCCTTTGGCGTCAGCCCTCCCTCCCAAAACCCGTCTTCAGCAGAGGCGTATTCATGAAGCCCACTGTCAGTTTTAGAAGTAAGTTCCTTGTTGCGGGGATGATTGTCCTAGCGCTCGGTTCGGCGGCGTTTGCCGGTACCGAAAAGACGTTGCACAGTTTCAAGGACGCGACGGGGAACGGGCCCTCGAACGGCGTAATTTTCGACGCGGCGGCCAATCTCTACGGCACGGCGTTCCAAGGGGGCAGTAAGGCCTGCAACAATTTCGAGTTCGGCTGCGGCGTGGTTTTCGAAATGAGCCCCAAGGCCAACGGAACCTGGAGCTACAACGTGATCTATGAGTTCACCGGTGGGGCGGATGGTTTGCATCCCTCAACTCAGCTCGTATTTGACGCTGCCGGCAATCTTTATGGGGCGACCCACGGACCGGTTGATTCGAGAACCAGTTATGGAACGGTCTATGAATTGTCGCCCAACGGGGACGGCACTTGGAAATTTTCGCTGCTGTATACCTTTCCTGGCGGCAACGGCGGTGGGCAGCCGGATTGGCTAGTGATTGACGGTTCCGGCAATCTTTACGGCACGGCCCAAGAGGGCGGTTCCTATGGGCAAGGGATCGCGTTCGAACTAAGTCCCAGCGCAAGCGGCATCTGGAAATTTTCGCTGGTACATACTTTCACTGGCTGCCAGGACGGCGGGCTGCCGTGGGGCTTAGCCTTTGATGCGAAGGGCAATCTCTACGGTACATCGCTGGACGGAGGGTTGAAATGTTCTCCAAGTATTGGAGGGACGATTTTTGAGCTCATCCCAAACAGCGGTGGGGGCTGGCACGAAAGCGTGCTGGATAGCTTCGACGATGGGCCTAGCGGAGGAAGTCCGGGCAGTCTGATTTTCGACACCGCGGGAAACCTGTATGGGGTCAGCTCCGAAGGCGGAAAGAATGGATGCGGCGTGGTTTTTAAGCTGACTCCGGGCTCGAACGGAAAGTGGAGCGAAACCGTGCTGCACAATTTCAATGGCCAGAACGGATACTATCCACAGTCGCTTGTATTTGGCAGCGGCGGGCAACTTTACGGATCTACGCAGCACAGTCATGTCGATTTTGGCTTGGTATTTGAAATGGCAAATCAGGCCGGTGCGCCGGAAAACATAGTCTATCAATTCACCGGCGGAACGGACGGCTACGAACCCCTAGGGCCCATCATTTTGGATCAGGCGGGGAATATTTACGGCACCACCGGCAACGGTGGCGCCTACGGGATGGGTGCAGTATTTGAAATCACGCCGTAAGAGTCAGACTGTTGAACCGATTCCAAGCTGCAATCCTGACGCGGACATGCTGTTGGACAAGAAAGAGGCGCTCGGCGAATTTCTTTTTGCTGAGCGCCTCGCCATTTTTATCCTACGTGCTAGGGAACAAAGGAAAATACGGTGCCGGCTCTGGCCTCGCCGCCGCCAGCCCCAGTCGTCCCGTAGAAGGTTGTACCGAGCAGCAGTAGTTGGGTGTCCGGAGATTCTCCATCCGTTCCACCCAGAAACGAATAAAGAATCTGCTCGGTCCAAGCGCTACCTGGCGCTGAAGGAGGGGTCAACTTGAAGATGGTGCCGCAACCGGTCACGCCGCAGTTCGCGTTGTTCCCACCATATTGCGTGGATCCGTAAAGCGCACCCGTGCTGTCGAAGATGGCCCCAGTGGGGGTTGCGCCATCGTTGGACGGCGAGCCTAGGAAAGAGTAGAGAGTGTTTTTCGTCCATGCCCCGCCTCCGGTCGGCGGCGCCAGTTGGTACACCGTGCCGCCCGAGGAGCCGCTGCTGGTGGTCGCGCCATAGAGGTTTCCGGTGCTATCGAAAACCAAAGAAGAGTCCGGAGCACCTTCGATCGCGGGATTAAAAGCATAGAGAACGGTTTCTGTCCAAGCGCCCGAGCCTGAAGGAGTCAACTTGAAGGCGGTTCCGGGGTCGCCCAGCGTGACTCCGTAGAGAGAGCCAGTGGTGTCAAAAATCAGGTTGTTTCCCGGCTCGTAGCCGTCGGTGCTCCCTCCCTTGAAAGCGTAGATGGGAGCTTCGGTCCAGGCTCCGCCGCCAGTGGGTGGGGAGAGGCGGTAGACCACTCCCTGCTTGTGCGCGCCGCCTTTAAACGTGGTGCCGTAGAAGGTGCCTTTGCTGCCTTCGGTGAGGCCGGAGGAGGGGGTAAATCCGCTCGCACCGTTGACGAAGGGATAAAGTACGGTTTCAACCCAGGGCTTTCCGGGAGAAAGCTCGAAGACAACGCCGACGCCGTTGACGCCGCCTTCGGCGGTGGTTCCGTAGAGCGAGCCGCCTTTCAGCAGCAACGCTCCAGATGACGGTTGTCCACCGTCGTTAAAACCGGTGAAGGAGTAGAGGACATCTTCGGTCCACGCTCCGCCCGGAGAGGTCGGCGGAACCAGTTTGAAAACGGTTCCCCAGCCGTGCTTGCCACCGGTAGCCGTAGTGCCGTAGAGAGCGCCTTTGGCATCGGCGATCAGGGGGGCGTTGGGAGTGAATCCGTCATATCTCTCGGTGCTTTGGAAGGCGTGAATCACGCTCTCGGTTTGAGAAGATGCGCGCTTGGGAGTGATGAGGCTGGTTAGGGTGAGGGCGACAATCGTCAGCGTGAGCGCTGATCTGGTGGATGTCCTGCTCGTCCGCATAAAGCGTTCTCCTTCAGTGTTTCGATTTGCTACGACGTTCCGTATCAACAAGTTTCCCTGGCGTCGCGATAGCTTATTGGCGGACGCAGGATTTCCTTGGACGACGAAGCGGAAGGGGGAGAAGAAATCGAGAGGAGTCTATCACGAGCGACACTCTGCGACAAATAGTCGAGTCTCCGCAGATAAAAGGCAAACTGGGCACTGCCAGTCAGGACGCTTAGACGGCAAGACTCCCGTTTAATCCCACATTTTCCCGTGTGATGCGGATCACATGCGTTCGTGACCTGGCGGATTGACTCGCTCGCCGGGGACGGCATATGCTTTAAAGTTGAAATTGAAATTCATTTTCAAAATCAGATCGTCTAGATAATGGGCTCGTCATAAATGCTGCAAGCTTTCATCATAACGCTGCGCGAAGGGGTCGAGGCCGCCCTGATCGTTGGAATTACGCTGGCGTATCTCGCGAAGATTGGCCGCAACGATCTGCGGAAGGCGGTGTATGCGGCGCTGGGAGCGGCGTTTCTCGGGAGTATTGGGGTGGCGATTCTGCTCTCCAAGCTGAATCTGAATGAGGATGTGTTTGAAGGTTGGGTCATGCTGGTGGCCGCCTTCTTCGTCATCACCATGGTGATTTTCATGATGAAGACGGGGCGCAAGCTGAAGGGCGAAATTGAGGGCAAAGTCGGACTGCTGGCGGGGAACGATGCGTGGATTGGGCTGTTCTTCTTCGTGTTTCTGATGGTGCTTCGCGAAGGCGCGGAGACGGTTCTGATTCTCTCCGCTGTTTCTTTGAATTCCACGGAGCTCATGAGTTTTTTGGGGACGCTTTTGGGCGTCTTGTGTGCCATCGCTTTTGGCGTGATGTTTGTGAAGGGGAGCGTGCGGATCAACCTGCCGAAGTTTTTCCGGATCACCACCGCGATTCTGTTCCTGGTGGCGGCGCAGTTGATCATTGCGGGTCTGCACGAACTTTCGGAGAGTGGAGTAATTCCCTCTTCGAAGACGGAGATGTCGATTATTGGGCCGATCGTGCGCAACGATCTTTTTTTCTTCGTGACGATTTTCGCCCTGGCGGCGCTGATGGTGTTGTTCGACGCCAAGCGGCGCGAGCCTGTGCCGGAGGCCGTTTCGTCGGCCGAGCGGCGTAAGGCGGCGTGGACGGCGCGGCGGGAGCGGCTTTGGATGGCGTCGGTGTACGTGTTCTCTTTCATGTTTATCGCCATGCTGACGGCGGAATTTGTATATGCGAAGAGCCAGAGCGCTCTGTCGCCGGCGACGCAGGTTAGTTTCACCAACGGGCAGGTAACGATTCCGCTGGCACAGGTTTCGGATGGAGACTTGCATCGCTTTCAGGCGCAGGAGAACGGAATTGCAGTGCGTTTCTGGTTGTATCAAAAGCCGGACGGAAAAATCTCTACGGTTTTCGACGCCTGCGAAATCTGCGGGGCGGTGGGCTTTTATAAATCGGGAAACGGAGTGGTTTGCAAGAATTGCGCGGCGCCGATTAATCCGCAGTCGGTGGGAACGGCGGGCGGCTGCAATCCGATTCCGTTGAAGACGACGCAGACGGCTGACTCCGTGATCATTCAGGAGGCGGACATCACGGCCGGCAGCCGCGTGTTCGAAAAGCAATAAGGAATGTTCGTCCGCCTTGTTTACGAATCCTTCCGGCGCCAGAAGCGGCGCAAATTGCTGGCGGGCGCGGCCATCACTCTGGGCGTAACGGTAGCGACGGCGATGATTGCGGTCGCCACCGATATTGGCGACAAAATCAATCGCGAGCTGCGCACCATTGGCGCGAACCTGCTGGTCACTCCGCAAGAAGATACGCTGGATGTTGAAATTGGCGGCGTGAATTTGAAGCCGCCGAGCGACGGGGCTTTCCTGAACGAAGGCGATCTGCCGAAAATTAAAGGGACATTCTGGCATAACAACATCACTGGATTTGCGCCGATGTTGCCGGTGCAGGTTGCGCTGCAGCGTGACGGACATACGGAAAATCTCACGCTGCTGGGCACTTACTTCGCAAAGAGAGTCGCTTTCGGCAAGGAAGAATTTGTTACCGGCGTGCGATCGACGCATCCCTGGTGGAAGGTTTCCGGGGCATGGCCGGATGATTCATCCCGCGACGTGTTGCTGGGAGAACGGTTGGCGGCGAGGCTTTCAGCGAAGGCCGGCGAAGAGGTTGGGATCGGGGATCGACGGTTGCGGGTGAGCGGGATTCTTTCCACGGGCGGAAGCGAAGACGATCAGATCGTGGCACCAATCGCGCTGGCTCAGGAGACTCTTGGCAAGCCCGGGGCTGTGCGTCGGGTTTACGTGAGTGCGCTGACCAAGCCAGAAGATGCTCTGGCGCGGCGCGATCCAAAGAGCATGTCTGGCGCGGTCTATGACCGGTGGTATTGCTCGCCGTATCCGCAGTCGATTGCGTTTCAGTTGCAGGAAGCGATTCCGCACTCGCACGCGGAACAGATTCGGCAGGTTGCGCAGAATGAAGGCGCGGTTCTCACGCGCATTGAGGGGCTGATTTTCCTGGTTACGCTGGCAGCGTTATTTGCCTCGGCGCTGGCGGTTTCCGCGGCAATGGCTACGGCAATTTTTGAGCGGCGCGTGGAAGTGGGGCTGATGAAGGCTCTGGGCGCGAGCCGGCTGGCGGTGGCTTCGATATTTTTGGCGGAAGCGACGCTGCTCGCCTTGTTGGGAGGCGCGGTAGGTTTTACCGCCGGGGGATGGTTAGCTCATCAAATCGGGCGATCGATCTTCAATTCGGAGATCTCGATTCCGCCCGTGCTGTTGCCGGTGATTCTTGCGATTGCGGTGATCGTTACATTTGCGGGAAGCGCCGCCGCGATTCGCAAAGCGGTGGTGATGGATCCGGTGTTCGCGCTGCGAGGTGGATTGTGAGCGGGCGAGTATCGCGATCGGCGGAGGAAGTTGCGGCCAGCCGGGCGCAGTCTCCGCATACGTCCATGTTTATGCGGATGCTGGTGCGAGCTGCGGTGCTGCGGCGGGGACGGGCCTTGTCAGCGCTGTTCGCCATGGTAGTGGCCGCTGCCGTGGCTACGGCGATGCTGAATCTTTACGTGGATGTGCAGGCCAAGTTGCGGCGCGAGTTCCGCAACTATGGCGCGAATATTGTGCTGATCGGAAGAGACGGCGCTTCCCTTCCCGCTGACGCTTTGGCGCAGGTGGAATCTACACTCGCGGGGCGAGGCATCGTCGCGCCATTTGCGCTGGTGGTGGCGCGCAGCGTTGACGGACAGCCCATCGTGGTTGTCGGTACAGATTTTGAACGGGTGCGGCAACTGGATCGCTGGTGGTCGGTGAGTAGCTGGCCTTCGGCAAACCCCACATCTCGCGCAAAAGACGCGCGAGAAATGGGGCACCCAGATGCGGAACAAGCGTTGGTTGGAGTACGAGCTTTGTCGGTGCTGTCGCCGAGAAATCAGCCTTTCGAAATAACGTTTCAGGGACACACGATTCATTTGACGCCGGCCGGAACGGTGCGGACGGGCGCTGCCGAAGATAGCCGCGTGTATCTTTCGCTGGCGGATTTTGTGCCATGGACAGGAGTACAGCCTTCGACGATCGAAGTCGCGGCCACGGGTACTCCGGAAGAGATCAACTCGATTCTGCATCAACTTGAGAGCGCGGTTAGGGACGCGGACGTCCGGCCGGTGCGGCAGATTATGGAAGGCGAGGCGCGAGTGCTGGGCAAGACCCGATCGACGCTGCTGGCGGCGGCGGCGCTGATTATTTTGACGGCGGCGCTGTGCGTGCTCTCCACGCTGATGGGATGGGTGTTTGACCGGCGGCGCGACTTTGCAATCCTGAAAGCGCTGGGAGCGTCTGACCGCATGCTGAACGGGTTCTTTGCCGCGGAAGCGGCGGCTCTGGGGGCGACCGGCGCGGTGATCGGATTCGTTTTGGGCATCGGTATTGCGGCATGGATTGGGCGGGTTAACTTTCACGCCGCGGTGGCGCCGCGTTTTAGTGTGCTACCGATTATTTTGGCTGGTAGCATAGTGGTGACATTGGTTTCGGCAATCATTCCCATCTCGTTGTTACGCCGAGTGCAGCCAGCCGTGATCCTGAGGGGAGAGTGAAATGATTCAGATCAAGGATGTAACCAAGCTCTACCCGGCCAAGGCTTCGGGAAATCCCACGTCTCGCAAAAGCGGCGAGACCCTTCGACCAGCTCAGGGCAAGCAATGGGGCACCCACGACAAGGGAAATGGTGCGATCCACGCGTTGGATCACATCTCATTGCACGTTTCGCGGGGCGAGTGGCTTTCCATCATGGGACCGTCGGGATCGGGTAAATCGACGCTGGTGAATCTGATTGGCTGCCTGGATCGTCCGACCTCGGGGGAAATCTGGCTGGATGGGCAGAATGTTGCGGGAATTTCCGCCGGCGAATTGAATCGCGTGCGGGCCGAAAAGATTGGATTTATTTTTCAGCAGTTTCACCTGATCCCGTTTCTCACCGCGGTCGAGAACGTTATGCTGGCGCAGTATTTCCACAGCATGACCGACGAGAAAGAGGCTGCTGAAGCGCTGGCCCGCGTGGGGCTGGGCGACCGCGCGCATCATCTGCCCTCGCAACTCTCCGGGGGGGAGCAGCAGCGGGTGTGCATTGCCCGCGCTTTGATCAACGATCCCAAGATTATTCTGGCCGACGAACCGACGGGCAACCTGGACGCGGTGAATGAGGAGCTTGTTCTGCGCCTGTTGCGTGAGTTTCATCAGCAGGGGCGGACGATTGTGATGGTGACGCACGATCCTGTGGTGGCGCGGCTGGCGGATCGACGCATTGAATTTCATCACGGCAAGATCGCGTCGCAGGAAGTTTTTGCCATGGCCGACGAGGAGCAGTTCGACGAAGTTCTGGAAGAGTTGTGGGTGCTGGGAGAGCATGGCGAGATTGCGGAAGTCGAGCGCATGGAGGTGCACGGAGCGCTGCCGGTGAGTCTGGCGGTTGAGAGGATGATGCAGATGGGGCTAGTGATTTCAGCGCCGCATCCGCCCATGGCGCATGGGCACAAGCCGTTTGTGAATCCGTGTCACGATGCGCTGAAACCGGTATCGGCTTCGATTGGCGACGGCACACTGATTGTGGAACTTACGCCAAGCGGGCGTGAGCGGGCCGGCAGTATTATTCGGCGTCATCGACTGGCCGAACGATTGTTTACCGACAGTTTGGCAATGGATAGCGAATCGGAGATCGAGCAACAGGCTTGCAAGTTCGAGCATATTCTCTCGCCGGAAGCCACCGATAAGATATGCGCTTTCCTGGGGCATCCGCGGACGTGCCCGCATGGAGCGCCGATTCCACCGGGAGCGTGCTGCGGAAGAGATTCTGAATTGGCAGAAACAACTTCCGGAGCCCGCAAGCACGCCTAACTTCCGCACGCGAAGATTCCCGACACGAACAATACTGGTCATGCTTCGTCCCACTGCGGCGCTGATATCATCTGGATTCAGCTTCTTTCATGATTCCAAAGCGACCCACCATCGGCGTATTTGATTCCGGCTTCGGCGGGCTTACGGTTCTTAAAGCTTTACTTGAGCTTATTCCGGATGCCGATTACATCTACTTTGGAGATACGGCGCGGCTTCCCTACGGGTCAAAGTCGGTGGAAACGGTGGCGCGCTATGCGGTTGAGGCGGCCCACTATCTCGAAGCGCACGGAGCCGAGGTGCTGGTGATTGCCTGCAATACGGCGACGGCGCTGGCGATCGACCGCATTACGGAGGCGGCGCAGGTGCCGGTGGTCGGGGTGATCGAACCCGGCGCGGAGGCTGCGGCTTCGGTCAGCAAGAACAAGAAAGTTGTGGTCATCGGCACCGAGGCTACGGTGAGCAGCCATGCCTACCGGAAGGCTCTGGAGGCGCGCGGACTCGAGGCGCGGGAAAAGGCTTGCCCGCTGCTGGTGCCTTTAGTGGAAGAGGGATGGGTGGAGCATCCCGTCAGCGAGGAGGTGGCTCGAATTTATTTAGCGGAAGCTTTTGCCGACGGATTCCACGACGCGGACGCGCTGGTGCTGGGCTGCACTCACTATCCGCTGATCAAGCCGCTGCTGCGTCGGGTGGCGCCAGCGCACGTGAGCATTGTGGACTCGGCGGAATCGACGGCGCGCGTGGTCGCCCGTTGTCTGCAAGATCTGGTGCCCGCGAAGACCCCGACTCAAGAGGAACGGCGATCGCTCGCGCGGCTTAAGTTCTTCGCCACCGATTCGGTGGAAAAATTTCGCCGCCTGGGGCAGAGGTTTCTGGGACATCCTATCGAAGATGTCCAGCATGTGGATTTGAAAGAGTAAGGGGCCGACCTGTGAAGCCGCGCCCTTTCAGAGCCTCCGCGAATCGGAATTCAGCTTTGCGAGCAAGATTCGGATAGCCTTTTCCGGCGGCGCCCAATTACTGTGTCCAACGCGGTCGTCCAGCCACTCCAATCGGAAAGCGAAGCTCGATGCATCCCCTCGATAACGTTATCTGGCAAGCCTTAACCACGCGGCAGGCCGAGTTCGCCGAGTCCTCGGGCTCGGCGCGTCGATTTATACCGGAGATATCGCCTTTGGGGGGATTTGCGGAGCCAACTGCGGAGGGGTACGAATCGCTGGCAAGGCTGGTCGGCACGGGTGGGATGATCGGACTATTCCTGGATGTGCCTTACCAGCCACGCGCCGGCTGGAGTTTCGTGGCCGGCGCCCCCATGCCGGAAATGGTTCACGATGGTTCCGGGATGCCGAGCCCGCAGTCCTGCTCCACGCCGGAGATCGTCGAACTCGGCGCCGCGGACTCGCCTGACATGATGGAACTCACGGCGCTTACTAAGCCTGGCCCCTTCAGTCCACGCACGCACGAACTGGGGACCTACCTGGGAATTCGCCGCGAGGGAAAACTGATAGCCATGGCGGGAGAGCGGTTGAAGATTCCGGGGCACACGGAAGTGAGCGCCGTCTGTACTCATCCGGAGCACACTGGCCACGGGTACGCGCGAAGTCTAATGACGGAGGTGATGCGGCGCATTTGCAGCCGCGGGGAGACGCCGTTTCTGCACGTGAGGGCAGATAACGTGTGCGCGATTGCGCTGTATTACAGGCTGGGGTTCAGCCGACGAGTGCTGTTGCACTATGCGGTGCTGCAGAAGCTTTAGTCGTCAGGGGGAGAGCTGAGACTCCTGTAAAGAAGTGGTCAGTGGCCAGTGGTCAGTAAAATCGAGTGCTGCGTCGCGATCCGGGTTTTGCTGACCACTGGCCACTGATCACTGACCACTGTTTTACTCAGTACAGATGGAAGTCGACTTCGACGGCAATCTCGACGGCTACATCGTGTCCGTCCTTTTTGCCCGGCTCAAATTTCCAGTTCTTCACCGACTCCATGGCTTTCTCATCCAGGCCCATGCCAAGGGCATTGATCACATGGATTCCTGTCGGATGGCCGTTCGCATCGACGACCAAGCCGAGGACGCATGTGCCCTGATATTTTGCTTTGCGTGCCTCTTCAGAGAACTCCGGGTCAGTCTGGTAGATGACGCGCGGCGGAGTGACTCCCTTCCCCATACGGAAGACGCCGCCGCCCGTTCCCATGCCTTCGCCGGGCCCCAAGCCACGGCCATTCCCCGAACCTACCCCACCGCCCTCACCGGTACCGATGCCGCCAAGGCCGCCGCTACCATTTGACGGAATCACGGCGGAGGACTTCGGGTCGCCGAAGTTCGGCATATTGCTGGCCATCAGCACATGAATCTCAGGCGGGACCATGATGGTGGGCTCGACTGCCAGCTTGGGATTGAGATTGCGGATTACAGCAGAGGGCGGCGTGATCTGCGCCTCCATGGAAAACTTCGGCAATTTTCCTTGCGACGCCTTCAGGATGTCGCGGTCGCCACCGCCGCCACCGCCGCCGGCTTGAGTCTTGGAGGGCTTGAGAGGGATGAAATCGCCGGGATCGATCAACTTGGTTTCGGTCTGCGGCTTGGCCTCGACCTTGGTGACAAAACGATGAGCCCAAATCGTACCGCCGATGATTAATCCGATTACGATGACGTGCGCGGCGGTCGAACCGAGGGCTCCATTCTTTTTGTAGTTGTAGAAACCCCAGATGTCTTTGACCGGGATGGGCTTCGATTCGAGCTTGAGGGGCGGAAGTTTCTTGGGGAAAAAGAAATCGTCGAGGCCGCGGAACAGAGATTTATACAGCGGCTCAAAGGTATCGGCAGCGAGCAAGAGGTGAAGCTCGGGCTCCTGTTCCGTGGGTGCCGGTTTAATTTCTACAGATGACATGTTCCCCGATTCGGTGTTCCCGCAGTCGGACGGCAAAAGGACTCAGCCCGGCCCGACGCCCTGTAAACACAGATGATTGGTCCTTCCAACAAGTTGCCTACGATGGCGCGCTCTTCTCAGTGAATTATTTTGGGTGGCTCCCCAGCGACCGGAGCGGCAGTCCATATTGCCTGTTTGTAAAATTGTACCTCTTCTGCGGGCTGTTTACGAAGTGTATTTCGCTCACTTTGGGGAGGTGGAATCCATTCTGGCATCCCCTGAATTCCGCTTCGCAGGGGGCTGGGCGTGGACAGTGGGTCTGATTGAGCAAAACATAACCACAAAGGACACTAAGTAACACGAAGGAAAACCAGGTAGTGGTGCAGTTTGGCTTACCCGTTGGGCCGGTTGAGCGGGAGATCCTTCGCTACGCCTGAAAAACGGCTCCGCTCAGGATGACAATGTGGTAAAAAGCCAAACTGCCCACTACCCTGGCTCAGGTTGCGTGGACGTTCCCGACAGCTCTCCCTATAATGAGAAGATTCAATCATTTGGGAGAATCCAACCGAGTGCCGCTCGAACTGAAAGCGACCATTAATCTGCCTAAAACCGCCTTCCCCATGAAGGCCAACCTGCCACAAAACGAACCGAAAATGCTGGCCCGGTGGGAAGAGGCAGGCATCTACGAGCTCATTCGCGAGGCGCGCAAAGGCTCGCCGACCTACATTTTGCACGATGGGCCGCCTTACACCAGCGGGCCGATCCACATGGGCACGGCGCTGAATAAGTGTTTGAAAGACTTCATCGTCAAGTCGAAGACGATGTCCGGATTCGACGCGCCGTATGTGCCGGGGTGGGACTGCCACGGCCTGCCGATCGAAATCAAGGTGGACAAGGAACTGGGCGGCAAGAAGCTACAGATGCGGCCGCTCGACGTGCGGGCGGAATGCCGGAAGTACGCCCAGAAGTTTCTCGATCTGCAACGGCAGCAGTTCAAGCGCATTGGCGTGTTCGGGCGATTTGACCGTCCGTATGCCACGATGAATCCGCAGTATGAGTCGGTGGTGCTGTCGACTTTCTTTTCGTTTTACGAGAAGGGATTCGTCTACAAAGGTCTGCGCGCGGTTTACTGGTGCATGCATGACGAGACGGCGCTGGCGGAGGCTGAGGTCGAGTACGAGAATCACACCAGCCCGACGGTCTATGTGAAGTATCGACTGCTCGACGATCCGGCGGGGATTGATGCGGCGCTGGCGGGTAAAAAAGTATCGACGATTATCTGGACGACGACTCCGTGGACGCTGCCGGCGTCGATGGCGGTGGCGTTTCATCCGGACGAAGAATATGTGGCTATGGAATCCAATGGCGAGTTTTACATTGTTGCCTTAAGGCTTGCCCTCGATGTAGCCAGTGAGTGCAATCTCGGGCCCGTCAATTTGGCTATCGAACCTGGACTTCCCAATCCCGTTCGATTTCCCGGCCGCAAGATGGAGCGGCTGTTTTTTCAGCATCCATTTCTCGATCGCAAGATTCTGGGCGTCCTGGCGGATTACGTCACGATGGACACAGGAACAGGCGTGGTGCACACCGCGCCTTCGCATGGCGCCGAGGACTTTCTGACCGGCGTGAAGTATGGGCTGGATGCGACCAGCAACGTCGACGAAAAAGGAATACTGCGCAATGGCCTGCCGGAATACACAGGCAAGCGCGTGTGGGACGCGAATCAGCCGATTATCGAATTGCTCAAGAGCCGGGGAGCGCTGCTGCATACGGAGAAGACCGAGCATTCGTATCCGCATTGCTGGCGCTGCCATAATCCGGTGATATTTCGCGCCACCGAGCAGTGGTTTATTTCGATGGAGACGCCGATGCCGGGTGCTGGGGGCCGAGGTTCGGAAAATGACACTTTGCGGCGGCGGACGCTGGAAGAAATTAAGCATGTGAAGTGGGATCCGGCGTGGGGCGAAGAGCGGCTGTCCAACATGATCTCGACGCGCCCCGATTGGTGCATCTCACGGCAGCGCGTGTGGGGCGTTCCGATTGCCGTATTTCTTTGTGAGAGTTGCGGCAAGCCGCTCAATGATCCGGCGGTCAACCGTAAGGTGGTTGAGTTGTTCGCTCGCTCGGGAGCGGATTCATGGTTTACATCTGAGTCCGATGCGATTCTGCCTGCGGGGACGAAGTGTCCGCATTGCAGTAGCGGCAAGTTTGAGAAGGAGACCGACATCTTCGATGTGTGGCTGGAATCCGGCGCGAGCTATCTGGCATTAATTGGCGACGAGCCCGCCTATCCCTGGCCGTCCGATCTGTATCTCGAAGGCGGAGATCAATACCGCGGCTGGTTTCAATCGTCGCTACTGTGCGCCATGGGCACGCATGGAACCCCGCCGTATAAAGGTGTAGTCACGCCGGGATGGACGCTGGACGAAAAAGGCCAGGCGATGTCGAAGTCGCGTGGGAATGACGTAGACCCGGTCGATATTGCCTCGCGTCTGGGCGGCGAAGTGGTGCGGCTGTGGACGGCATCGGTCGACTTCCGCGAGGATGTGGTTGGCTCCGAGCTATTGATGCAGCGGGCTGCAGAGAACTATCGGAAGATTCGCAATACCTTCCGCTATGTTCTTGGGAATCTGGGAGACTTCAATCCTGATAGCGACGCAGTTCCTTTCGAGAGCATGGAAGCTCTCGACCAGTACATGCTGCGCCAGACCTGTGCGTTTGCGGCCGATGTGAGGAGTTCGTACGACGAGTTCGCCTTCCACAGAATCTATCATCGGCTGAATCACTTTTGCATCGTTGATCTGAGCGCGTTTTATTTCGATATTCTCAAAGACCGGTTGTATATTTCAGCGCCGAAGTCGCAGGGCCGGCGCAGCGCGCAGACCGCGATCTGGCGCATTGGAGAGGCGCTAGTGCGCCTGCTTGCGCCCATCATGAGTTTCACCTCCGAAGAAGTTTGGGATTATCTGCCGAAGATTGCGGGACGCGCCGAGAGCGTGCATCTTGCGCTGTTTCCTACCGCGCCTGAGATTCTGGGCGATGCCAAAACAATCGCGGGCGACGCCCCTGCTGGCGCTGCACTGGGCGACGATAAGACGGGCGACGATTGGACGACGCTTCGCATGGTTCGCGATGAGGTTCTCAAGACTCTCGAAGATGCCCGCAACAACAAGCTGATCGGCACGGGGCTTGAGGCGCAAGTAACTGTGGCCGCTCCGGACCCGGTTTATTCTGTGCTGTCGCGACATGCGAGTCACGTTCGTTATTTGTTCATCGTCTCCGCGGTGAACCTTGCCCAAACCGCGGGCAATGGTACGGGAGGCATGCGCGTTGAGGTGAAGAAAGCGGATGGATTGAAGTGCGAGCGGTGCTGGAATTATTCGACCCGTATCGGTGAAGACAAGGCGTACCCGACAGTCTGCGAGCGCTGCAGCGCGGTGCTGAAAGAATTGGACCCCATCTAAATAGAGTGCGCGCTCTTTTGTCATTCCGAACCGCCTTTTCCCCATAGTTGACAATCGTTGTCAAATATGACAACGTAGATGAGGGGTTGTGGATGGCGATGCCGGAGACGCGCAAGACGCGGCCGATCTCATGGCTGAGGGCCGCCCTAAAAAAATTTGAGCACTTCCCCGAAGCCGCACGCTCGATCTGTTTGACCGCCCTCACAATCGCCGCAGAAGGCGCTAAAGCGGACATTGTGAAGCCTCTACACGGCTTGGGTTCCGGAGTTTTCGAGATAGCCTTGGCATTCAGGGGCGATGCCTTCCGCGTGGTGTACGCGCTGCAACTTGCTGACGAAATCTGGGTCGTCCACGCGTTTCAGAAAAAATCGACCAAGGGCATCAAGACTCCCAAACACGAGATCGATCTGATCAAGGATCGTCTCAAAAGATTGCAGGAGATGTTGGGATGAAAAAGGAAAAACTGGACGTGGCGCGGGGAAGCGGGAACGCGTTCCGCGACCTCGGGCGCAAGAACGCTGACGTGGAGCAATTCAAGGCCATCCTCGCCGCCGAGATCATCAAGGCGGTTGACCGGGAAGGTCTCACAGTGCGCGCCGCGCAACGGCGCACAGGAATCGCCGCAGCCGATTTTTCGCGCATCCGCAACGCGGACCTAGGTCGCTTTACCGTGGATCGACTGATGGCAATCATCAACCGGCTTGGATCACACGTTGAGGTAAAAGTCAGGGTGCGAGCAGCCACTGGGCTTCCGGCCATTACGAAGAATAATCACTACGTACCTTGCATGTACCTGAAGCGGTTTGGGGGTCGGCCTGGGTGGATATATAGGTACGATCTTCTTGTGCCGAACGCCCAATGTCCTACGTGGGTGGAAAAGCCGATCGATCGGGTCGCATCGGCAAATGATCTTTATACCTCGATTGAGCACGGGATAGAAACTGATACTCATGAAAAATGGCTGAACAGCGAGTACGAAACGCCTGCGGAGGAGGCTATTGACCGGGCTCTGACAGGGCGATCAATGACGGTAGAGCATTGGCGTCATCTCATTCGATTTGTGGCTGCACAAGATGTGCGAACCCCATCTCGGCTCCAAGATGAATTAGTACGCTGGCGTGCCGAGGGTCCTGCACTTATGCAAAGCAGTCTGAAAGACTCCGTGGCGAGGTTCAAGGAAGCGAAACAAGTTGGACAAGTCCCGCAGGTGTCCGGGCCGGCAATTGAGCCGGGTTTTCCTCTACGAGTTCTTATCAAGCCGTCCAGTGACAAGGACATGGCGGAGGTCCGTGTTGAGACAGTAGGTGGCAGGAGCATGTGGCTCTGGGGGCAACGTCACGTCCTGAAGGGAATTGCTGAGAAACTACATGACCACCAATGGACGATTTTGACAGCGCCGGAGGGTATCACTTGGCCCGCAACCGACGACCCAGTCATCCGCTTGAATTTCCATGATGAGCAAAAGTACGACTTCAAAGGCGGATGGGGATCTAAAGGTACCGAGATATTCATGCCATTAGATCCAAGACATTTGCTCTATACACGCATTGGGCAAAAGCGTCCAGGCAGAGGCACGGTTCTCGAAACGAAGGTGGCGAAGATGTTTACAAAATTTATATGCGAGCATGCGTTTCGGCACATCTTCTCGCCAGTCGAAGATCCAACGATTCCTACTCTCAGACCTAGACACATCAATCTCGAAAAATATCGGAATGAGAAGGCCGAGTGGGCAAAATGGTCTGAGGACCAAGCGAATGCCGAACTTGACCTCAATCGTCCCCTTCCGGGAGGATAAGCTCGCTGCGCTTTTCAAAGGGAGTCTGCCCGACTCGAAATGATGTAATCGTTCGCGTAAGACTGCGTGTGGCTCGCTAAATCTCGCTTTGACTTAAATGGGTCAGTTCCTCCCGAGTTCCGAAGACGCAGGGAGTTTTTCCACAGTACCCCCTTGTGACATCCAACCTTGTTTCCGAAACCGATTAGGGTCATGATTTTCCTATCGTCGCGAAATGCGCCGATGGAGGCCTCCACGGGAAGAGAACCCGGCGGGGGCTCTAGTTTTCTTCGGTGCAACGACGAAGAAAAGAGGACAAGGGCGGTCGTATGAGTGTATGGATCGGGAATCTGATGGCGGTTGCCGAAGATGGGTACGAACCGGGTCGCGCGCCAAAGCGCAGCAAGCAGGCTCGCAGCAAGAAGATGCAGACGCAAAGTACGCCGGAAAACCAAGCCCAAAAGGCTTCTGGGAAATGTAAGCATCTCCCTCCAAAGCTAAGAGGAGAGTTAGGCGAGTTGGACTTTCTGAGGAAGGCAATGGGAATGGGTATGCTCGTATCGAAGCCTTGGGGAGACAGTTATCGCTACGATTTTGTAGTGGATTGGGAGGGCAGATTATCGAGGACTCAGGTGAGGTCGACAGAATACCGGAGTGGGCTAAGAGGCTATGCAGTGCACGCATCGGTCTTCGTGGGAAAACAGGCGGTGCCCCTGACGACGAAGGACATTGATGTGCTCGTCGCCTTCATTTCAACTAGGAACATCTGGTATGTCTTGCCGGTGAGAGCATTTTCCCCCAGGGTAAATTTGTGCTTCTATCCGGATGGAAGTACGAAGGGTGCTCTGTTCGAAAAGTACCGCGAAGCGTGGTGGGTAATGATGGGAAGAAAATGAATTAAAATCCCACTCTTGCAAGAAACAAGAGTGGGATTACGGTTTCACTTTTACCGTAGCTCTTCCATCGCCGCTTCCAGCGCTTCCCTTCCCGGACGGGTGAGTGATTCGGGCAGCGTGGCCAGCGGCTGGTCAACCATGTTCAGCATATCGAGGAAGCTGGGAGCTTTCGTGTTGACGTAAAACACTCCGGTCAGGACCTCGCCTTTGTCGTGCGCTTCGGAGAGGCGGGTCATGGCGGCGATGCGGTCGGTGGGATCGTAATCTTCTTCCAGCTTGCGCAGTTGCAGGTGCGAGCCATCGTGCATAGTGACGCTGACTGTAGTTCCGGGATCGTATTCCACGTCAATTTCCTCGAAGTGAGGGACGAAGCTCATTTCCTGCAACGCCTCGTCGTGATCTTTCACGTACTTGTAGGACTTGGTGGATCCCTCATGATCGTTGAAGGTGACGCAGGGAGAAACAACGTCAAGCATTACTGTGCCGTGATGGGCGATGGCAGCTTTCAGCATGGTGCTCAACTGGCGCTTGTCGCCGGAGAACGATCGACCGACGAAGGTTGCGCCCAGTTCGATAGCGAGACCGCAGGTATCGATCGGCGGAAGATCGTTGATGACTCCGGATTTCAGTTTCGAACCGAGATCGGCTGTGGCCGAGAACTGGCCTTTGGTGAGGCCGTACACGCCGTTATCTTCGATGATGTAGATCATGGGGAGATTGCGGCGCATGAGGTGAACGAATTGGCCAATGCCTATGGACGCGGTATCGCCGTCGCCGCTGACGCCGAGAGCAATCAGATTGCGATTGGCGAGCATGGCTCCGGTGGCAACGGAGGGCATCCGTCCGTGCACGGAATTGAAACTGTGCGAACGGTTCATGAAGTATGCGGGGCTTTTGGAGGAGCAGCCGATGCCGCTCAATTTAGCGACGCGCTCGGGCTGCACACCCATGTCATACATGGCTTCGATGATGCGCTCGGAAATGGCGTTGTGGCCGCAGCCGGCACAGAGCGTGGTTTTGCCGCCCTTGTAGTCGATCACAGCGAGGCCGATGCGGTTGGTTTTGGGTTCGGCGGCAGGTGTGGTAGCCATTATTTCCCCTCCATGGTGCTGAGTTCGTCGGTGACGGAGCGGGCATCGAGCGGCAATCCATCGAGATGGGCGATGCTGCGAAGACGCGTGATGAGTTCTGGTTTCAGGTCGAGCCTAAGCAGGCTGAGCATTTGCGCGTCGCGATTTTGCTCGACGACATAAATGCGTTCGTGCTGCTCGATGAATTCGTGCACTTCGCGAGTGAAGGGATAAGCCCGCAGACGCAAGTAATCGGTTTCGATGGCATATTCGGTGCGCAGCTGATCGCGGCTTTCGGTGACGCCCCAGTGCGAAGTTCCGTAGGCGACGATTCCGATTCTTGCGTTAGCCCCCTTGATAATTTCAGGGCGAGGAACAAAAGAGCGCGCGGTTTCGAACTTGCGGTTGAGGCGCTCCATGTTGTTTTCGTAATCGTCGGGGCGCTCGCTATAGTTGGATTTGTCGTTGTGGCCGCTGCCGCGGGTGAAGTAAGCGGCCGCGGGATGCTCGGTGCCGGGCAGCGTGCGATAGCCTACGCCGTCGCCGTCTAAATCTTTATAGCGGGCGAAGCCGCCCAGCTTCAGCAAGTCTTGCTTGTCGAGAACCTTGCCGCGCTTGATGGGCGTGGCCGGATATTCGAAGGGATCGGACATCCAGTTGTTCATGCCGAGATCAAGATCGGACATGACGAAGACTAAGGTCTGAAATTGCTCGGCGAGATTGAAAGCGTCGGAGGCCATGGTGAAACATTCGGCCGCCGAGTTGGGAATCAGCATGATGTGTTTGGTATCGCCGTGCGACAGAAAAGCCGTGGCAAGAATGTCGCCTTGCGAAGTGCGGGTGGGAAGGCCGGTTGAGGGACCGACACGTTGAATATCCCAGATCACTCCAGGGATCTCTGCGTAGTACGCGAGGCCGGCAAACTCCGACATGAGTGAGATGCCAGGGCCGGCGGTTGCGGTCATGCTGCGGGCACCCGCCCAACCGGCGCCGATTACCATGCCGATGGCCGCCAATTCATCTTCAGCCTGAACGATGGCGAACGTGGCTTTGCCGTCGGGACCGATGCGGTAGTCCTTCATGTATTCGATCATCGTCTCGACGAGCGAGGATGACGGCGTGATCGGATACCAAGTGACAACTGTGCAGCCAGCGAACATGCAACCGAGGGCCGCGGCGGAATTGCCATCGATGATGATCTTGCCCGCGGTTTTGTCCATGCGCTCGATATAAAAAACTCCGCGCTTCTGCAGGCTCGCTTTAGCGTAATCGAATCCGGCTTGCGCCGCGGCAAGATTCAAGTTGGCGGCTTTAACTTTTTTCGCGAACTGCTTGCGAATCGCCTTCTCGACTTCACCCATTTCGATTTCGAGAAGCTGCGCGACCACGCCGACGTACACCATGTTCTTGACCAGCTTGCGCAGTTTAGCCTCGGGGCAAACCGTGGCCACAATTTTGTCGTAGGGAACGGAATAGAAAATGAGGTCGCTGCGCAGCTTGTCGAGCGCTAGCGGTTCGTCGTAGAGAACGGAAGCGCCGGGAGCGAGCGACATAACGTCGTCCTGCGCCGTTTCGGCGTTCATCGCGACCAGGAAGTCGATTTCCTTCTTGCGTCCGATGTAGCCGTCTTTATTGGCGCGAATGGTATACCAGGTGGGCAGGCCGGCAATATTCGAAGGAAATAGGTTCTTGCCTGAAATCGGCACGCCCATTTGAAAAATCGCGCGCAGCAGAACTGTGTTCGAACTCTGCGAGCCTGAGCCATTCACGGTGGCGACCTGAATGCTCATGTCATTGACGATACGCTTGCACCCCAATTGGCCGCCTGCTCCTTGAGGCGCGACATCCGTAGTGGCCATCCCTGTACCTTCCTTATTTGGTTAGAGGGCGGAGTCATCCGCCGCAAGTTAAGTCGAGGGGAACAGATGATTATACGTCCATGGCGGTCCGACGCGCCCACCAAATCGCCCATTCGTGCCGGGAGGAATCTGCATAGGAACTTGAGGAGAGACTACTCCGGACTCAGGAAACAGTTTTGAAGAACTGGGCCATATTGCGGAACTTATTATATCGTGATGCGAGCAAATCGGCGGGGGGAAGTTTTTTCAGCTCCGCCAAATGCTTTTGCAGGCTGACTTCGAGCAGATTGGCGGCGGCTTCGTAATCGCGGTGAGCGCCGCCTTCGGGTTCGGGGACGATATCGTCGATGCAGCCCAGTTCGCTGAGATCGGTGGCGGTGATGCGCATGGCTTCGGCGGCCAACTCTTTCTTAGTAGCATCGCGCCACATGATGGCGGCACAGCCTTCGGGAGAGATCACCGAGTAAATTGAGTTCTCCATCATTAGGACGCGGTCGGCTACAGCGATGGCGAGTGCGCCGCCGCTGCCGCCTACTCCGATTACGGTTGCGATAATCGGGACTTCGAGGCTGGCCATCTCGCGCAGGTTGTGGGCGATGGCCTCGGCCTGGCCGCGCTCTTCGGCGTGGATCCCGGGATAAGCACCGTCGGTATCGACCAGTGTAAAAATTGGGCGGCGGAATTTCTCCGCAACCCGCATGACTCGCAGCGCTTTACGGTAGCCCTCCGGGTGGGGCGTTCCGAAGTTGCGATAGACGCGCTGCTTCATGTCGCGGCCCTTCTGGGTGCCGACCACCAGAATTTCTTCACCGTGGAAGCGCGCCATGCCGCAGATAATCGCCGCATCGTCGCCAAAAGTGCGGTCACCGTGAATCTCGCCGAAATCGGTGAACAGGCGGTCGATGTAGTCGAGCGTCTGCGGGCGCTGGGGATGGCGAGCTAGTTCGGTTTTCTGCCAGGCAGTTTGGGAAGCTTTCATTTCTTCCCTCAGGATGTGAACTCGCTCCTGAAGTTCCGCCAACTGGCGGTGAGTTTCGGGGTTCTGTCCGGGAGTGGCTTCGATCAGCGCCACTTGCCGCTCGATCGCTTCCAACTCCTGCTGCGCTTTATTGTTTGTTTCCATGAATTAGCTGATCACGCGCACACTGCCGTGCCCGCACAGTTGTTCGACGCGGGCGATGAAATTTCGGTCCGGCAAGACATTATAGCCCTGCGCTTCCATCACCACCATGAAGTCTCCGGCGCGTTCCACGTCAAACAATACCCGGGCGTCGCCTTTGCGCTCCTGAAAAAGAGCGTGCAGATCGTCGACGGTGGACTCACCCGCTGTTTCAAGCGGCAAGCGAATGCGAAGCGCGCGGGGCAGTGGAACTTTCGCGTCTTCGAGCGGCATGATCTCGGCCGCGGTGATTTTCGGATTCGCTCCTTCTTCGATTCTTACACCGGCACGCACCAAAACAGGGACTTCCAGTTTCACTTTGTCGCCGATGCGCTTGTAGGCTTCCGGAAAGACGATCATGTCGATGGAGCCGGACATGTCTTCAAGCGTGGCTTGAGCGTAGAAATCTCCACGCTTCGATTTGAGCACGCGCAAGTTGGCGATGATTCCGGCGGTCGCTATGGTCTCATCCTTGCCGGTGGATTTTGTCATGGCGCCGATTTCGATGATGCTGAGGGCCTGCAAATCCTGGAGCTTGTCTTTGTATTTTTCCAGGGGATGTCCGCTGATGAAAAATCCCAGGATTTCCTTTTCCGAAGCGAGGCGAGCCTGTTCGTCCCAGTCAGGAATGTTGGGAAGTTTGTCGTTGTTCGCTTCAGTGTCTTCTTGCTGGAAAACTCCGAAGAGGCCGTGCTGGCCGGATTCCACGTCGCGCTGGGACTTCTGGGCGCGATCCATGGCGCGGTCGAGGACGGCCATGAGTTGCGCCCGGCGGCCGAGGGAATCCATCGCGCCGCTTTTGATCAGCGACTCCAGCACACGCTTGTTCAGTAATCGGAGATCGACGTTCTCGCAGAATTCGTAAATCGATTTGAAGCGGCCAAGCTTCTTCCGCGCCGCGACGATGGATTCGATGGCGTTGCCACCAACGTTTTTCACCGCAGCCAGGCCGAAGCGGATGGCTTCTCCGTGCGGCGTGAAATTTGCGTCCGAGACGTTGATATCCGGAGCCTCAACTGAAATCCCCATCTCGCGGCATTCGTTGATGTACTTTACGACGTCATCTGTGCTGCCGGTGACGGAAGTCAGCAGTGCGGCCATGAACTCGACGGGATAGTGCGTCTTCAAATACGCGGTGTGATAAGCGAGCAGAGCGTAGGCGGCGGAGTGCGATTTGTTGAAGCCGTATCCCGCAAACTGCGCCATGAGATCGAAAATCTTTTCGATCTTTTTGGGCGGGAATTTGCGCTGGGCTGCGCCTTCGACAAAGCGCTCGCGCTGCTGCGCCATCTCTGCGGCGTTTTTCTTGCCCATGGCGCGGCGTAGCAGATCGGCTTCGCCGAGCGAATAGCCGGCGAGGCGGTTGGCGATCTGCATCACTTGTTCCTGATAAACGATTACGCCCAGAGTTTCCTGAAGAATCTCTTTCAGTTCGGGGAGTTCGTATTCAACCTTCTTGCGGCCATGCTTGCGGTCGATGAAGTCGTCGATCATTCCGCCCTGAATGGGGCCGGGGCGGTAGAGCGCGTTGAGCGCGGTTAGATCTTCGATGGAGTTGGGCTGATACTTGCGCAACACATCGCGCATACCGTGCGATTCAAACTGGAAGACGCCGGAGGTCAGGCCTTTGTAGAAAACCTTCTCGTAGGTTTCGGAGTCGTCGAGAGGAACGCTTTCGAGAGTGATTGTCGCGCCGCGAGTTTGAAGGATGAGCTTGAGCGCATCGGTGAGAATGGTGAGCGTGGTGAGGCCGAGGAAATCCATCTTCAGCAGGCCCATCTTTTCGATGGCGACCATGTCGAAGGCGGTGACGATTTCGTCGTTCTTGGTTCTGTGCAGCGGAACTAATTCCGTAAGAGGCTTGGGCGAGATGACCACTCCGGCGGCGTGCACGCCGGAGTTGCGGACCATGCCTTCGAGCCGCTTCGCTGTCTCCATCAGTTCGCGGATCTGGCCGTCCTTCTCCATGGCCTCGCGCAGTTGCGGAGAATCTTCGATGGCCTGATCGAGCGTGATGTTGAGCTGCGTGGGCACCATCTTGGCGATGCGGTCGACATCGGCGTAGGGGATGTCCATGGCGCGGCCAACGTCCTTGATAGCGGCCTTGGCGGCCATGGTGCCAAAGGTGATGATCTGTGCGACATTGTCGCGGCCATATTTCTGGGTGACGTAGTTGATAACTTCTCCGCGGCGGTTCATGCAGAAATCGATATCGATATCGGGCATGGAGACGCGCTCGGGATTCAGAAAGCGCTCGAACAGCAACTCATGCTGCAACGGATCGATATCGGTGATGCCGAGCGCGTAGGAGACGAGCGAACCGGCGGCCGATCCGCGGCCGGGGCCGACGGGAATGTCATGCTCTTTGGCGTAGCGGATGAAATCCCAGACGATGAGAAAGTATCCGGGAAATTTCATCTGCTGGATGATGGCGAGTTCGCGCTCCAGGCGCTGCTCGTAATCCGTGATCGGGTGCTTGAGTTTGCCTAGATCGTGCAGCGGGCGCAGAGCGGCCAGGCGGCGGGCGAAGCCTTCACGGGAGACGTGAACGAAATAACTATCTATGGTGTAGCCGGCTGGAACATCAAATTGCGGGAACGGCGTGGCGACTTTTTCGAGGCGTAGACTGCAGCGCTCGGCAATGTCGAGGGTGCGGGTCAAGACTTCCGGCGAGTCTTTGAAGACGCGATACATTTCGTCGTGGTTCTTGACGAAGAATTGGGTTCCGTCGAACTTCATGCGCTGCGTGTCGTGGATGGACTTGCCGGTCTGGATGCAGAGCATGACATCCTGCGCGTGGGCGTCGTCTTCGCAGAGATAGTGGCTGTCGTTGGTGGCGACGAGCGGGAGGCCGAGATCTTTTTCAAGTTGGAAAAGGCCGGGATGGATTTTGTGCTCCATCGCGAGACCTTGATCCTGAATCTCTAGAAAGAAATTTTCTTTGCCGAAAATATCTGTGTAGGTTCCAGCGGCGGTGCGAGCTGCGTCGTACTTCCCTTCCGTAAGGCGCTCGGCGACTTCGCCTTTCAGGCAGCCCGAGAGGCCGATCAGGCCGCGGGAATGTTCGGCAAGAAAGTTCTTGCTGACTCGCGGCTTGTAATAGAAGCCGTGCAGTGAGGCTTCCGAGGTGATCTTTACCAGATTGCGATAGCCCTCTTCGTTCTGGGCGAGCACGAGGAGATGGTTGTAGGTGTCGCCGTCGGGAGGCGTACGCTCGATGTTGTGATCGTCTTTTTTGCAGATGTAAAGTTCGCAGCCGATGATCGGCTTGACATCGTATTTGTGGGCCGCGTTGACGAAGTGTACCGCGCCGAAAATATTTCCGTGGTCTGTCATGGCCACGGCGGGCATGCCTAATTCTTTAACGCGCTGGCAAAGTTTTTCGACGTCGCAGGCGCCATCCAGCAAGGAATAATCGGTGTGGAGGTGGAGGTGGACGAATTGGGACTCGGGGCTCGAAGTCATTTTTGCGCTGTGCTCATTCTAAAGGGAAACGTTGCGGAGGAAACAGCAAGTTATCCACAGTACTTCCGTCGATGGAGCGAGTACCATCGGGCGCGCGATTCAAAAAACTCTTACCACAGAGGGCACAGGGAGACACAGGGTAAGTCAGGCGAGATGCTACTGGCCTTCGTTCGCGCCCGGCAAACGGAAGCTGACGCCGCGGTCGTCGTTCGCTTTGGTGGTGGCGGGAAGGTCGAGGTCGGAGAGAGAAATCTTCTCGGTGCGTTGGGGAGAAAAATTCCACAGCGTGTGGCCCACGATGGCGTAATTCTGGATTTCCTGCCTGTGCTGATCGCGGAAAACCAGCACTGTGGCGGGAGCGGCTTCGGTGCGTTCTGGCTGATGCTGCGGCGGCATGGACTTCGCGTATGAGTCCTGATCGCCCTGCTGGCGCATTCTCTGCTCATCGAGACTCTGCGCGTTCATCTCGTTGGCCAGGCCGGTTTGATATTGCTGGTCTTGATCGTACGATCCGGAATCCCACCACCAATAGGGATCGATTCCTGCACCGAGCCAGGGATAACCGTAACCATAACCGCAGCGGTATCCGTAACAATTATTTCTAAATCCGTAAGTGCGGGTGCGGAAATTATTGGAGCGATTGAAATTTCTGGCGTTCAGATTCCGCGAAGAGAGCGAGCGGTTAAAGGAACGCGATCCCGCGTAAGAACGTGGCGCGAAGCTGGAGCCGGAATGGGTTCCGGCAAAAGCGTGGCCGCCTGACGTGTGTCCGCTGAAACTACCGCCGCCGGAACTGCCATGGGAGGAAAATCCGCCATGTCCTCCGGCTGAGCCATGACCGCCGCCGTGTTGCGCGTAAAGCGGCAAAGACGCTGCCAGGAGCACGAAACCCGCAAAGGCCACTAGGCGCCGCATACCCATATTATAAGCCCGTTTGGCGCCGCGGATGCCAGGAAAATTAATAGCAGGGCTAGCGCTTCTTCTTCTTTGTCTTTGGCTTTGTCTTTGTCTTGGCTTTAGCCTTCTTCTTGGGGGCCGCTTTCTTCGGGGCAGGCTTGGCTGCGGGCTTAGTCACAGGCTTGGCCGCAGGCACTTTGGGCGCGGGCTTCGCTTTCGGCGCAGGTTCCGGCTTGGTTTTCTTTGGCGGCACTGGTGCCTTCGACGGCGCCGTTGGCGCCGGAACGGCTACTGGTGCAGGCGCAGCAACCGCTGCCGCGGCTTTCTTGCCTTTACCTTTCACCGGCTTTCCGGGTACTTCCGGGGTTGCGGCGACGGCACCTGCGGCCGCTTTCGGTCCGCGCCCACGTCGAGGCGGAGGCGGCGGTGGTGGCGGCGGCGGTGCAAAGGGCTTCAGGAACTTCAAAGTCTCCGTATGCGAACGGAGTTTGCCATCGAGCAACAGCATGAAAACGTCACGCGCGATCTTGGGATATTCCGGGAGCGTCGGAGTAATCAGTAATTCCGTCATCTCCGGCAGGGGAAGGCGCTTCTGCACATCGCGCCACTTGGTGAAGAAGTTCTTGATCTTCTGCGCAACCGTTTGATGCCGCGCCGTTACCGCCAGAAAGAGGATCATTTCCGGACGCGCCGAGGAAAGCAGATTCCACGTGCGCGACGGGGTAGCGGCTTCCTTCCCCATCAGGCGCTTGGCTAACTCTTTCGCATGGTCCTCGATATCCCGCCAGGCTTCGATCAAATCCTTGCGCGGAATCTGCTTGCGAATATCGGCGATATCTTTTTCCGGCAGGTGAGCGGTCAGGAAGTGCATAACGGCGGCCGAGGGATCGACCGTGTAGCCCAGGTCGACCAGCTGCTGCCGGGTCTTCATCAACTGGGTGAGGCCGTTGGTGTCGACTTTAGCCACGGTCCAGTGCGGATGCAGGACCTTCAGGAACTCTTCCTTCTCCAGCGCGCGCACCACGGCGAGGGGATCGTCTTCGTGAGCGAGTTGAGCGATTTCGTGACCAATGGCGCTCTTCGCAATGTGCTCGATGTACTTGTTCTCTTTTGCCGATTCGTAGCGCTGCTGGGCGCGCTCCTCCAGCGGCCAGTGGAAGCGCGCCGCGAAGCGGGTGGCGCGAATCATGCGGGAGGGGTCTTCCACGAACGAATAGTTGTGCAGGAGCCGCAGCACTTTGGCTTCGATATCGGCCACGCCATTGAAGGGATCGAGCAGCAAGCCGCGCGAACCTTCATTCAACGACAACGCCATGGCGTTAACGGTAAAGTCGCGGCGGCGCAAGTCTTCCTGAATGCTGGCGGGCGTGATGGTGGGAGGCTTACCTACCTTTTCGTAGGTTTCGGAGCGGGCCATGCCGACTTCGGCGCGCACGTTGCCGGGCAGCACCAGAAATAGAGTCCGGACGTCGTCGTCGTGGCCGGCTGGTTGCGCCCCGGCGCGCTCGAAATCTTTCTGGAGTTTGAGGGGATTGCCCTGCACCGTGAAGTCGAGGTCGCGGATGGTGAAGCCGCTAATGATGTCGCGGATGGCGCCGCCGGTGAGGTAGAGAGTTACGCCCGCCGCGCGGGCCACGTCTTGCACCAAGTTGACGCCCTTGAGTTGATCCGGCGTCAACCGGATTTCCATGGTGTAAATGTAATCAGCCATTCGTCTTCAAGCGATCCATCTTCAAGCAATCAATGAGGCAGCCGAGGCGGTGTTTGTTTCCAATTTCTTTGGGCTAAATCCCGCCTACGCCATAATTTCCACAAGATTTCCACAGCCCGACTCGGCCCAACCCCAGCCATTAGGCTCTAAACGCCGCACAAGCCTTTCAATTCAATACACTTACGCAGACTTGAGCGGGGCCAAGGCAACTTAAAGGAATAACACAACGTTTACATTTTGGCTACTGCCAACGTGGATTCCTGCGATTTGTGAGGAAATAGTGCGAGAATCGGGTTGGCCCGTTCGTCGTTGGTCGTTGGTCGTTCGTCGTTGGCTCAGGCCGCAGAGGCTGGGTTTTGGCCAACGACCAACGACGCTTTTACCAGTCCGAGCCGGAAGCCGACCCTATGCCATCGACGCACAAAAAAGTGATCGTCCGCAAGATGGACCGGGATTCCGTCTCGGGCTATGTCTCGCCCGCGCAGTTCGTCAACGAGGGGAAACTGGAATTGCTGAACACCGCCGGCAACGTGGTCGCCATGGAGCTGCGGGAGATCAAGGGCGTCTACTTCGTGCGCGAGTTTGGCGACTCGGAATCGCTGACGCGCAAGACGTTCACTTCCCGTCCCCGCTCCGAAGGGCTGTGGGTGCGACTGCGGTTTAAGGACAACGAAATCCTCGAAGGCCTCATGCCCGCCGACCTCACCCAAACCACGCCGGAAGGCTTTCTGATCAATCCTCCGGACCAGCGCTCGAACACACAGCGCATTTTTGTGCCGAGGACGGCGCTGGAGTCGTTGACTGTGTTGGCTGTGATTGGGGCGACACGGCGTGCGCGGCGCGGAGGAGTGGAGGATCAGCGGCAGGTTACGTTGTTTGAGGAGTGAAACTGCGAAAGATCTCTCCTTGAATATCTCTTGACCTGTTCACATTCCTCAATTAGCTTTGCGTCTCCTTCCCCCAATCACTGCTCGCAAGGAGATACACATGTCAACCATTCGCAACTCCGGACCCGAGTACCCGATCAGCCTCAGGCCCAAAACCGCAACCAAAGTATTCATCGTTTCAGCGCTAGCTGTGATCTCTTTCTGCCTACTCGCGGTCCCCGTCCAACATGTTCACGCCAGCGGCGCCTCGCTTCCAATAGGCACATGGTCGGGCCTGGGCAACAGCACAAATTGTTCGGGCACCGACTGGTATTCCTACACAGCGAGCAACGGTACCACCTAATTATGTAACCTGCCAGTCAATGACGATTAACTGCCCAAATGCCGCCCCTATTACCGTGACCTTCGGCTACCTGAGTCCGTCAGTCATCCAGGCGCCGGTAAACGGGACCATCGTCTTCTTCAATGGGGGAGATGGGACATCCCCGGCGGGCGACGCAACCGGCACGCCGAACGCCGAGACCGACATGGCAGGCTATTATTTTGGGCAAGGGTACGAAATTGTTCAACTAGCCTGGGCCTCGCCTTGGGAAGCGACGGACGTCCCAGGAAGCCCCGGCAATCCGTATCCCGGGAACGTCCAGAACGCCGCCTGCCGTCCGGCGACGTTCCTGAACTACGTCTACAACAACATCTACAACCTCATCTCCAACCCAAACAACGGAGGCAACTCCAAGGCCGGGATGTGTGCCCAAGGGGCCAGCGCCGGCTCAGCTCAAGTTGCCTACTCGCTCGCGTACTACGGCGCCGGGAACTGGCTCGATAATGTCGAACTGATCTCGGGGCCGGTTCTCGCCGATATCGAGCAGGGTTGCGAGGAGCCCGCCCCTCCCAATGTCACCATCTGCCCTTCGGGTCAGCTCGGATGCCAGCTCGGTGGGGGCTCGACCTGGAACCTTGCGCCGACGTACCTCAGCGGAGCGAACAGCGGGGTCTCGAAGTGGACCTACCTCCAAGGCTGCGGGGCCAGTGGTGTAACCTCGCAGGTTCTTGACCTAGCCTGGCAGGGCCAGAGCATCGTCGACAATGGACCCGCCTCTGGCGGGGCAGCGCCCACGTTTTATTATCCAACCACCGCCATGTCCGCATGGCTCTGCCGCAGTCTGCAAGGCCAGCTGCAGAATTGCTCCGGGACAAATTACGATCCTGAACACTGTCCCAATAATTCAAGCCCGCAGGGAGAACGTTTCTACTCCCAGATCACACAGGCGAACACTAACTACAATGTTTACGCAGTCGACTTGTGCGGGGGACCCGAGGGAGCAGCCAACACCCAAAGCAACGTTCCAGGGTTCTATCCGGCAGTGTTCGGCAACGGCATCAGCGGCACCATCAACGGCTACAACGCCATAACTTATGATATGGCAGGGCCGCCCCCGAACCTAAACCTTCCCGTCTCGGCGCAGTGCAAGCACCCTCAGTAGTGAGCGCCGGGGGAATCTCCACGGCGGGAGGGCGCTGCTCTACGGCCCCTCCCGCTGCGGACCAACCAGCTTATGTCCCATTTCCCGTTAGCGTAGCAGGCGCTGGACTGACCGCACCCGTCGGCAGGTTGAAGTAAAGTCCGGCGCTTCGCGCCCCGGTCTTCGCGGGGTCAAAGGTTACCGTGGCCGTGCAACTCTTCTTTGGCTGGATCGTCTGTCCCGCGCAATCGTCCGTCTCCGAAAAGTCTGCCCTATCCGTTCCCCCAATCGTCACGCTGCTGATGAGGATTGCGGTGCTCCCTGCGTTCGTCGCCGTCACCGATTTCGGGGCGCTCTTTGTACCTACCTTCTGGCTCCCGAAACTGAGGGCCGCCGGAGAAACTTTCAGCGCGGCCGCGCGGCCGGTGAGGTCGACAAACTGCGGTTTGGAGGACGCGCTGTCAATAATTGTGATCAACCCCGCAAACGTACCGGCGGCCCTCGGATGGAATAGGGAACTAATCGAACAACTCCCCCGCACAGGCAAGGTACCCCCGCAAGTCGTACTCATCTGGAATGGCCCCGACACCTTGATCGAAGAGATTGAAAGCGGAGACGTGCCAGCGTTGGTGAGCGTCACGGTTTGCTGCGGGCTGGAGGTATTGATCAGCTGCACCGGAAAAGCTAGTGGCGCGGTTGTCGGCGAGAAGCTCACCGCGCCCGTGTTGAGCATGGTTGTGGTCTCGAGCTCGTTGGCAAGTATGATGTCGGGCAGATGGTCGCCGTTTAGATCGCCGACAGCGGGAATCCCAGACTCTGCCGAGTCGAAGAACTGCGCTGGCTGCAACGTTCCATCGCCGTTTCCCCAGAACACGTCCACTCCGGCACCCGCGCCCGCCCCCACCGGGCCCGAACTTTCAATAACTACGTCGAGCTTCCCATCCACGTTTAAGTCCGCAACCACCGGGTAGCCGGAAAACCCGGTCGTGTCGTAGTTCACCGCAGGCTGCAAGGTACCATCGCCATTGCCTAGGAGTACTGCCATGCCGTCCAGATCGTAGCCCAAGACAGCATCCAGATTCCCATCTCCGTTGAGGTCTCCGACCGTAACCGTTCCAGGCACGTACTCGATAGGCATCGTTATGGAGTCTTGTAGAGTTCCATTACCGTTGCCCAACAGGACGCCGATATCATAGCTCGCACCGAATGAGCCGGTCGTGATCACGTCAAGTTTGTGGTCGTTATTAAAGTCCCCCACGGCAAGCCATTGGGGAATCCGGAATGAATCGTTGTCGCTGGGCGGCTGGAACGTACCATCGCCGTTGCCGAGAAGAACGCTGATGTACGGCGAGTCGATGACGGCGATGTCCAGTTTGTGGTCCCCGTTGAAATCTCCAACCACGACGAATTCGTTCGGTTGGGTGGTATTGGAATCGATTGGGCTCTTGAAAGTCCCATCGCCATTACCCAAATAGACACTCACCGTGCTGGGACTCGAATTCTCATTCGCAACGACGATGTCCAAGTTGCCGTCTTTGTTAAAATCGCCCACCGCCAAGGAATAGGCTAGATGTGTCGAATAGAAAACAGCTTTCCGAAATGTGCCGTCGCCATTGCCGAGCATCACTGAAAACCCGTTATCGTTGATTAGGGCGACATCTAATTTGCCATCGTGATTAAAGTCGCCCGTGGCAATGGAGAACGCGCCGTAGTAAGGCTCCGTCGGATCCATCGTTCGCGTCTCGAACTGCGCGCGCGCAGGTAGCGCAAACCCCGCAAGGCAAGAAACCAAAGCGACGGAACCGAGCAAGCGCTTGAACGAAAACAATCGGCGAGCCATGGCTAACCTCACATCCAATATTATTCCGCAGGGAGGACCAACTTGCCGCAAAGCTTACCACGATTCTGACGCTCCTCCAAGCGCCGCTGGCCTGACTTTCTTCCCTGAGCCCTTGTTCCCTAGTGCGCCTGGGGATTGCGATTGCGTGGCTGCGCGAACTGTGATTAACTTCCCAAGAGTTGTTCGCCAGCCCCTGCAAGACAAGAACCAAGAGATTCTCCAAGGGAAAACTATGTGGAAGTGTGTCCGGTCCCGTTTGTCGCTCGGCTTGGCCATGCTTACTTTGATTTGCGTGGCCAGCGGCTGGGCGGAGGGCGCCAGTCAGCCTCATTATCTGATTACCAATGACGATGTGCCGTTCGGCAACGGCGTTACCTTTTATACGGTTGAGGCGAATGGGACGCTGACGTACAAAGGCCAGGTGCTAACCGGAGGGGGCGGGATTGGCGGGGGCTTCTTTGCCACGAACAGGGTCAGCGTTCTCAATAGCCCCGGCAACGAATGTGTTTACGCATCCGACGCGGGCACGGGAGATATTGTCGGGATCAACGTGAATACGATGGAAGTGGGCGGGATCGCCTCCGGTTCGGCGACGGACTCCGGCGCGACGAATGGAATTGGGCTGGCGCTGAACGGCCAGTATCTGTATGCGAGCTTTACCGCCTCGAATACGATTGGAACTTTTCAGGTTCAATCCGATTGCAGCCTGAGCTTTGTGAATGACGTTGCGGTCGTGGGCCTTCAGGCGGGATTCATTAATGGCATGGCGGTGCACGGGAACATGCTGGTGGCGACTTTCGGCGATGGCTCGATCGCATCCTTCGATATTTCATCCGGCATGCCAGTTTCGAACGGCGACGAACAGAACTCCACCGGCTATGTGAAGGCGCAGGGCACGACTTATCCCAATCAAGTCGAGATCACAAAAGACGGCCGGTTCGCGATCTTCGGGGACACTTCGACTTCCACGATGGTTGAAGTCTCCGACCTTGCCACGGGAAGGTTGAATACGACGGTGGCTTATGCGCTGGGAACCACGCTGAATTCCAGCAATATTCTGCTCAGCCCAGATGAGACTCTGCTCTATATCGGCAATACGCAGGGAGCCAAAATCACGGCCGCGTTTTTCGATAAAACCACGGGCAAGATAACCATGGGATGTGCCTCAGGCACTCTTCGCGGATACGTTTCGAAGTGGTCGTATGTGGCGAGCCTGGCGCTCGAAACCAATGCGGGCACCGGAAACACCATTTACGTTGCCGAGTTCGCAGCGCCTTCGTATATCGCGATGGTAGGGGTGAATTCCAGTGGCGGCAAATGCACTTTGCAGGAATTCCCAAATTCGCCAGTCACTGATTCCGACGGTTTCGGGCTCTTGTCGATCGGGACTTATCCGCCCCGTGCTTTCTAGAAGCTGAGGTACGCAATTCGTTTGCAGGATCTTTTCACCGGGAGAGGAAACTTGGGGATCGCGATGATGCGCATTTATTCTAAGTATTTGCTGGCAGTCTCCCTGTGCGGATTTGCTCTGGCCGCCGCGGCGCAATGTCCGGCGCGCCCTGGTGCGGGCACGGTGGTGCAGGACGCACTCAGCCTGTATTCGCTCAATGGAGTGCTCAATGCCAGCTTCGACATGGGGTATTCCGTGGACAGTGCCGGGTATTCTCATTATTGCTATAAGTACCAAACCTCGACCGGGCCGGTGGAGGCTCCCACGTTGCGGCTGAATCCTGGCGACCAGCTGATGCTGGGCGTGAAAGACAGCATCCCAAACGAGAAGACCAGCAAGATGAGCGGCATGGATATGTCTTCTCCTCCCGGTGCCTGCGGTGACGGCGGTACCGCAACTTTGCAATCGACCAATGTTCACTTCCACGGGCTGAATGTGCCGCCGATCTGCCATCAGGACGACGTACTTACGACTTTGATCCAACCGGGGGCTCCGGCCTTTGAATACAACATGCAGATTCCTCCCAACGAGCCCCCGGGGCTCTACTGGTACCACCCGCATGTGCACGGATTCACCGAGTTCCAGGTGAATGGCGGGGCTGCGGGAGCCCTCATCGTCGAGGGCATGGAGAAATACCGTCCCGAGGTGACTGGGCTCACGGAGCGCGTGTTTGTGATCCGCCAGCAGTATCTGGTGCCGTGGGTTCCGGGGCCGTATCAGCTTACGATCAACTATCAAACCGCTCCGGCTTTGGGCGATCCTGCGATTCCGATCATCCAGGTAAACGCCGGTGAGAAGGAATTCTGGCGGGTTGCCAATGCCAGTCTGCAAGACTTCATGCCGTTGCAAGTCATAGTCGCCGGTGTGCCTGTGCCTCTGGAAGTGATCGCACTCGACGGTTATCCGCTGGCCGCTCCTCGCTATGAATCGACCATTCTGATTCCGCCGGCGGGCCGCGCGGAATTCATTGTTCCGGCGTTTCCCGCGAATACGGCTCCGCAATTAGGCGCGCTGTCTTATTTCACCGGCCCTACCGGGAACTTGGATGTGGCACAGCAGTTGGCGAATATTCAGGTTCTTTCCAGTGCCAGCGCCAAATCGCAACCGGCTAAGTCTTCTTCCTCGTCCTCGAAGAGCGCATCCGCGATCAAGTTCTCTGGCTTGAAAGATGCGACCGTGACCGCGCAGCGTAAACTCTATTTTTCCGAGGAATTCGGAGGAACCAACGGTCCGATTCAGTTCTATGTCACGGTCGATGGACAAAAGCAGCAGGTCTTTGAACCGAACGAAAAACCGGTCATCACAACCAAAGTTGGAGCGGTGGAAGACTGGACCATTGAAAATCACGCCCTCGAAACCCATGCCTTCCATATCCACCAGATCCATTTTATGATGCTCGAAGTCAACGGAAAGCCCGTGCCCAACCAGGATCTCCGAGACACCATCGAGATTCCTTTTTGGTCGGGAACCGGACCTTATCCCAGCGTGAAGGTGAGAATGGATTTCCGCGACCCGACCATCGCTGGCACCTTCGTCTTCCACTGCCACATTCTGCTCCACGAGGATATGGGCATGATGCATAAAATTCAGGTCCTGCCGAATTAGCACCGCAGTGTGTATGGAAAGGTTGAACTCTCGATGCAAAGAAAAATAACGCTCGTCCTGGGCGGAGCCGTGTTGCTGCTGGCGGGCTACTTTTACGGAAACTACAAGACAACGGTCGCCTACGCTTACTCGCCGACGCAGGGCACCGTCCCGAAATCCTATGGACGACTATCCGCCGTAATTCCGGACCAGATCGGCACCGGGCTCATCTTCGAGGACGCGGAAGGCATAATCCGCTTCGTCAGCATGACCGGCATGAAAGAAGGCGAACTCGCCCGCTACGACCAGACTCCGACTCACGGCGGCATCCCCAAATCCTACGGCCATCTCGTCGGAGCCGTAGTAAATCCCACCGGTACCGGCCTGGTCTTCGAAGACGCCTCCGGCGTAATCCGCTTCGTCACGATCACCGGCAAGGAAGAGGGAGAGCTGGTCCGGAACTGAAGCCCGGCACGGCCAGAAGCGTTCGCCTACTGAAGCCCACATCCTGAGACCCGCGCCCTTTGCGAGTCGAAGTGCCTGCCCTGAGCCTGTCGGAGGGATCTATGCAACAGCTGCTCCATCCATGTCACCAGACGCCCGCGCAACGCCGAGTAAGTCAATCGGAAAAGATATTAACTCAGACATACGTTTCTTCCTTAACCAACGCTCCACTAACTCCACCTTGTAACCACAAAGTCAGCCCTTGTCTATCTTTCCCTTGACTCGCCCCCCCCCCCGACCATTTAGCTTTGCGTCTCCTTCCGCCAACACTGCTCGCAAGGAGATACACATGTCAACCACTCGCAACTCCGGACCCGAGTACCCGATCAGTCTCAGGCCCAAAACTACAACCGCAACCAAAGTATTAATCGTTTTTGCCCTAGCTGTAATCGCGTGCTGTTTTTTTGCGACTCCAACGCACGCCCAAACCCCGCTGTCCCTCGGAACGCTCTCGACCGGCGGCGTCAACAATCCCCCGACCCCGTGCAACAACGGAAACGGATGGTACTACTTCAACAATAACTTCGCTATCGTTCCCATGAACTGTCAGACGGCAACGGTAAGCGGCTGCAACAATCTTGGCGTCACCACCTCAGACAATTGGCCAGTAACCATCGGCTATCTAAATCCGGTGGGCATAGTCCCGGGAGTAACCGTCGCCCAGGGGCTCATAATCCTCCACGGCGGGGGAAACGGCACCGCGCCAGAGAGCTATGCCCTCGCTGACAACTACTTCAGGGCAGGATACGAGGTCGTCCAAGTGGTTTGGGGCGACGATTGGGAGCTGATCTCGGACCCCATCAACAGCGGGTACGGGAACATCCAGGCCGCAGCCTGCCGCCCTGCGACAGCATTTAACTGGATCTCCACGAATCTCTTTCCGACCGTCTTTAACGCCAACAGCCAGGCTGGCATGTGCGCACTCGGAGACAGCGCCGGCTCGGCAGCAGTTGCTTACTCCATGGCCTACTACAACGCAGGTAGCTACCTCGATAACGTAGAGCTACTTTCGGGTCCGGTCCTCAGTGATGTAGAGCAGGGCTGCCAGTGGAAGCCCCAGGCTGCTTCCGTCACTGTGTGTTCGTCAACCAGCAAAAACGGGGGGTATGGCTGCCAACTCGGCGGAGGCTCAACTTGGACCCTGAGCCCCACCTACCTATCCGGCGCGAATAGCTCGGTCGGCGGTTGGACAAATGACATGTCCTGCGCCAACGCGAACGGACTAAACCAATCCACAACCCAGCAATCTGAGACACAATGGCTATTGCAGAGCCTCGTGGATCAGTCCAACATCACTGGTCTGGGCGCAACGCCAACCTTCAACTACCCCAGCACCGCCATGTCGGCTTGGCTATGCCGCAGCGTGCAGGCCAATCCCAACTTCGCCTGCGCCGCCAACAATAACAACAACTATAACTCCTGCCCTAACAATTCCAGTCCTCAGGGGCAGCTCTTCTACCAGAACATTCTCTCCACTAGCGCTCCACCACACTTCGCGGTGTATGCGGTCGACAACTGTAGCAATGCCGAGGGTGTCGGAGGCGGGACAGTTCCGGGGTTCTATCCCCAGGATTTCGGGGGCACTCAATCAGGCGGCGGAAACGCTGGCGGCTTTGCCGCCATCACCGATGACATGGTTGGGCATGTTTCCGGCACGACCCAAATCCCCGCCCAATGCGTACATCGAATTCACACCCAATAGCCCAGCAAAACCCAGCAGGACGGCACGCGACCTGCGGTGCCGTCCTGTCCACTAGGGGGGACCTCCTTGGTCTCACATTCGTCGTGGATTAATTCGAGGCGCCGGACAGCTCGATGAACTGGGGCTTGGACGAAGCGCCGTCGATCAGCGTGATCAGCCCATTGTAGGTTCCCGCGCCCTTCGGCCTGAATAGCACGCTAATATCGCAGCTCGCTCCCGCAGCAACCGAACTGCCGCAAGCATCCTGAATCTTGAAGGCGGCCGCGCCCGACAGCTTGATCGAGCTGACCGAAAGAGCCTTTGACCCAGTATTGGTTAGCTTTAAAGTCTGCTCGGCCGGCCCAAGAAAGTTAAGCGGCGCGGTAGTCGGAGAAATGGCCACTACTCCCGTATTAAGCATGGTGCCAGCCCCATACCTTGAATTTGCCATCACAATGTCTGGGAGGTGGTCACCGTTTAAATCGCCCACTGCGGGCAGTCCCCCCACCGACGAGGCGAACCCCTGAGCTGGCTGAAAAGTGCCGTCCCCGTTCCCCCAGAAAACGTCCAACGCCGGAGGGCCGCTAGGAACAACCAAATCGACCTTACCGTCGAGCTTTAGGTCGCGCACGACTACATAACCGCCCCCAAGCCCGGTCGTGTTGTAGTTCACCGCAGGCTGAAAGCTGCCATCCCCTTTTCCCAAGAACACGGCGATACCGGCGAGGTCGTAGCCCAAAACAGCGTCCAATTTCCCGTCACGATTAAAGTCGCCCACTGCGACCGTCCCAGGCACATACTCCAGGACCGTGTTGATCGAGTCCTGCAGCCCGCCTTTCCCGTTGCCCAGCAAAACGCCTATGTCGTAGCCTCCCCCAAACGTGCCAGTCGTAATCACATCGAGATTTCCGTCATTGTTGAAGTCTCCGACCGCCAGCCACTGTGGGATCGGGAATGACTCGTTGTCGCTCGGCGACTGGAAAGTCCCGTCTCCGTTGCCCAGTAAAACGCTAATGTAGGGATGGTCAATCACGGCGATGTCCAGCTTGCCGTCATGATTAAAGTCACCAGTCACAACAAAAGTGCTGTCGCTCGTCGTGTTGGAGTAGATGGGCTCCTGGAAGGTCCCGTCCCCGTTTCCAAGATAGACGCTCACCGTGCTGGGATTCAGGGTCTCATTGGCTACGACGATGTCGAGGTTGCCGTCATTATTAAAGTCGCCAACGGCCAGATAGTAAGACAGCTCGGTAGGGTAGAAGGTCGGCTCCTGAAAGGTCCCATTTCCATTCCCCAGCGAGACTGTGAAGCCGTTGTAATCGGTGACCACGAGGTCCAGCTTGCCGTCATTCCTGAAATCGCCCAAAGCGATACAGTCCGCCCCCTGCGGGAGCGTGGTTGTAGTGGCCCGCGTTTCGAACTGCGCCCACGCAGGCAGCGCAACTCCAGCAAAGCAAGAAACAAAGGCGACGGCACAGATCAAGCGCTGAGACGAGAAAGAAAATGATCGGCGAGCCATGGCGAACCTCACATCCAATTCCGCAGGGGGGACCAACCAGCCGCAAAGCTTACCACGATTCCGCCACCCCTCCAAGCAGCCTTTCTTCTCTGTTCTTTCTTCCAGCGGCAACCCGACTCGCAAACCTTCCACAGCCCCTCTGTGACATCCAACCTTGCCCTTCGCCAAAAATCGCTTCATCGCTGGGCTACATTCCGGAAACCACCTGGAACGATTCCTGCACGAATGCCATCTGGGAGACGTTGTCTGGGCTCAGCACCAATCCTGAGATTAATTGCAACAACTTGCAATTGAACGACGTGGTGCCTGTAGGCGGCTCTGGCGGCGTGAGCGCCTGCACGACGCCGAACGGTACCGCTCCCGCGAACTGTAGCGGCGGCTATGCTAAGCCGTCCTGGCAGACGGGAACAGGAGTTCCTAACGATGAGAAACGCGATATACCGGATGTGTCTCTTTTTGCCAGCAATGGTTTTGCAGGGAGCCTCTACATAGTCTGCGAGGCCGATCAGTCGTATGGCTCGTGCAGTTCAACTTCTCCCGACCAGACCTTTCTCGGCTTTGGCGGTACCTCAGTATCGTCGCCGGCGTTTGCCGGAATTATGGCGCTGGTGAACCAAGAGACGGGGTCGCGCCAAGGCAACGCGAACTATGTGTTCTACAAGCTCGCGGCGAAGGACACTCTGTCGGAGTGCAATTCAAGCTCGAAACCGGCGAGCAGTTGCATCTTCAACGACGTAACATCCGGCACGAACGCCATGCCCTGCGCCACGGGCAGCCCCAACTGCACCACATCGATTACCGGAGACCAGTACGGAATTTTGACTGGGTATAACGCGGGTACGGGTTACGATCTGGCCACGGGACTGGGATCGGTGAACGCGAACAATCTGGTGATGCAGTGGAGTTCCGTCAGTTCCCTGCCCTCGACTACGACCTTGAACAGCCTTACGCCCACGACGATCACGCACGGGCAGGCGGTGAACTTCAGCGTGACGGTGAAGCCGACCTCGGGCAGCGGAACGCCGACGGGGCAGATTTCTTTGCTCGGCGGCGCCAGCAACGATAACGGAATTGGCGCGTTCTCTCTGGCCGGAGGCAGCTTTTCCGGGACAACGGAACTGTTGCCGGGGGGAACCTATTCTGTGACGGCGCACTATGCCGGGGATGGAACTTACGGGGCCAGTAACTCCAGCCCGGTTAACGTGACGGTGAACAAGGAGAATAGCCAGGCACAAGTGTTCCTGGTGACGTTCGACAGCAACGGGAGCATAGTCAATGGCGACACCAATACGGCAGGGTATGGTTCTCCGTACATATTGCGAGTGAATGTAGAGAACTCCGCCGGGGTGATGTGTTCTCCGGTGAACAATACAGGTGCCACGGCGTGCCCTTCGGGCACCGTCACGATGACGGACAACGGGACCACGCTCGATGCTGGTACTTACACACTGAACAGCTACGGATATTTCGAGGACTTGATCGTGCAGCTGCCGGGCGGAACAGATTCGGTGAAGGCCGCGTATGCGGGGGACAACAGCTTCAATGCGAGTTCTACGACCTCAAGCTTGAGCATCACGCCAGCCCCCACCACAATGAGCGTGCCTTACGTTCAATCCTGGTCGGTAGACACCTCTTTCCTGGCCAGCGTTGGAATCCAGGCCCAGAGCTTCGGGGCAGCGCCGACCGGGACAGTCAGCTTTTTCGTAAACGGAAATCCTGTAAGCGGCATTGCCTCCTATTCCGGCACCGCCGGATCCCTTTCCAATCCGACTGCGACCCTGACTGCAACTTTCAATAGTTCACCGTCGGCGTTCCCTAGTGCGGGAAACAACACGATTACAGCTTCGTACCGCGGCGATGGAAATTACGGCGGTTCGAACTCGGCGGGTTCCAGCATTAGCGTGAAGTACCCGTCGCCACTACTCTCCATCGGCCCGGCAAGCTTAACGGTTGCAGCAGGGGCGAGCGTAACCGTAATCGCGACAGTGGATACTTTCCTGAAGAATGTGCCTGTGCCCACAGGGCCGGTGCCGTTTATTTATTGGGGTCCGATGCTCGGGGTGGCTGGGACAGAGACTTATTCCACGATCACTGACTCAAACGGTAACGTGTCGCTCCAAGCTTCTCTTACGTTTGTGCCCGCGGCGAGCGCTAGCATTGCCGCCAGCTACGCCGGCGATTCAAATTACCCGTCAGCGGGGGGAGGAGGATTGGTAAATATAACAGTTACGGGTAGCGATTTTGCACTCGTACCGTCAGGAACTTCCGCCACGGTAACCCCAGGAGCAGCAGGTGTTTTCGAAATATATGTCCAGGGGCAATCGAACTATGCAGGTACGATAAACTTTTCCTCTGCGAGCTGCTCTGGGCTACCGGCCGAAAGTGCATGTAATTTCAGCCCTGCTTCACTCGCCGGAGCTGGATACACGAATCTCACGATAACCACGACGGCTCCGCACGCCCTTGCCGCCAATCTGGGGGGGCACTCGCACAGCACGCTATGGCTACTAGGGATCGGGATACCGTTTGCGGCTCTACTTCTGCCGGGCCCTTCTCGCCGCCAGGCTTGGCGCAGTTTGGCTACCTGCGTTGTACTTGGAATTTTGTGCAGCAGCCTCGGTTGTGGTGGCTCCAGTGGAAACGGCGGTGGTGGCGGTGGTGGGTCGACTGATCCAGGCACACCTAGTGGGACCTATCCAGTCACGATTACGGCTACCTCGGGAAGCGGATCGAGTGCTACCACGCACACCCTGACACTTACGCTGATCGTGCAATAGTGCATAACAGTGGACGCACGGAGTTCTTGGGACGGCAGCTCAGCATACTTTGATTCGCACGGCGCATCGCCTCGTTTTTCTTGGTGTACGATGGATTCGCAACCACTCCATCCGCCATGAAACTTGCTCAAATCGCATCCGCTCTCAACGCGCGCCTGGAGAACGGCTCGCCTGACATCGAAATCACCGGCCTGAACGGCATTGAGCAGGCTGGGCCGGGCGAGTTGACGTTTGTTTCCAATCCCAAGTACGCAGCGGCGGCGCGTTCGACCAAGGCTTCCGCGGTCATCGTGGCGGAGGACTTCCCTGTTATTGCGGCGGCGATGCTGCGGGCCAAGGATCCTTATCTTTCTTTTGCCCATGCGCTCGAACTGTTTCATCCGGCGCTGCGTTACACGCCGGGGATTCATCCTACGGCGGTGGTGCATGCGTCGGCGAAGATCGGGCGTGATGCGCATCTCGGGCCCTATGTAGTACTGGATGAGGATGTCGAAATCGGCGACAACGCCGTTCTGCTGGCCCATGTAGTGATCTATCGCGGGGTAAAGATCGGCGACAATTTTTTCGCGCACGCACACGCGGTAGTGCGGGAAAATTGCCGCGTTGGAAATAATGTGTTGCTGCACAACGGGGTGGTGATTGGGTCGGACGGCTTTGGCTTCGCCAAGACTGAAGACCGGCGGTGGTACAAGATTCCTCAGCCTGCGCCTGTGGTAATTGAGGATGACGTGGAGGTGCAGGCGAATTCCTGCGTCGACCGCGCCAGCGTGGGCGAGACTCGCATTCGGCGCGGGGTGAAGATCGACAATCTGGTCCAGGTGGGGCATGGGTCGCAGGTGGGTGAAGATGCGCTGCTGTGCTCGCAGGTGGGGCTGGCGGGGTCGACGGAAATTGGCAATCGAGTGATCCTGACCGGCCAGGTGGGCGTGGTGGGACACTGCAAAGTGGGGGATGACGCCATCGTCACGCCGCAGAGCGGGGTGGCTCACGACATTGCCGCAGGCGCGCTGGTCAGCGGCGCTCCGGCCGTGGATCACAGGTTATGGCTGAAATATTCGGCGCTGCTCTCGAAGCTGCCGGAGATGGCGCGAGCATTGCGGGTGAAGAAGGCCGAGTAGAACCTATAACCACCGGTCCTCCGGAAGGCTGAGTCTGTTCTTCAGGGTTTAATTGGTTCGTTTGGCCTTACACCCGTGTGCAGAATTCTTCATGGGCACTAACGGTTCTAAGAACTAAGTATTCTTGACAAGTCTTTCGTCGCATAGAAGACTTCTCACACGCCACTTGGCTTCCCGGCGCGCGCCGACCCGGTAAGGCCTCACAAAGAATTTAGGAAGGAAAAACAAAATGCGTTTTCTTGAATCAAGCCCGATCTTCTATATAAGGTCACTTGTATTTATCCTTGGCTTGTCGCTGACCTCCATCCCCTACGCGGGAGCTCAAACGTTCAGCGTGGTACACAATTTCACCGGCGGAAGCGATGGAGGAGGCCCGCTGAACGGCTTCACGAGCGACGGCGCAGGAAACCTATACGGCACAACCAGTTCGGGAGGCACGATCAATCACGGAGTGGTATTTAAGGTGAACCAGGAGGGCACCGAGACGGTGCTCTACAACTTCAAGGATGGTTCCGACGGAGCGTATCCGCAAGGCTCGCTGATTCGAGACAAGGCAGGCAATTTTTACGGCACCACCCTCGGCGGCGGCACGGCCGGGACGGGAACGGTGTTTGGAATAACACCCAAGGGCAAGGAGCAAGTACTGTATAGCTTTGCCGGGGGGGCGGACGGAGCAGATCCCGAAGCAGGATTGGCCTTCGATGCGACGGGAAATCTGTACGGAACCACGACAGCGGGCGGCGCCAACGGCACAGGCACGGTTTTCAAGCTTACTGTCCCGGAAAAAGGCGCGAAGTGGAAGGAGACCGTGCTCTACAGTTTTGGCAGTGCACCCGACGGAGCCACGCCGGTCGCAGGAGTGACTTTCGATAAGGCCGGCAATCTCTACGGGACAACTTCCGCCGGCGGAACCTACGGATACGGCACGATCTTCCTACTGACTCCAACGGGCGTCAGTTGGACGGAGAACATTATTCATCAGTTTCAGGACGGAGACGACGGCGCCGTCCCCTTTGCAGGTTTGATCTCCGACAAAAAAGGTAACTTCTACGGTGCCGCGGGTGAAGGCGGAACGGGCGGCGGGGGCACAGTGTTTGAGTTGACGCCCGCAGACGGCGGATGGATTTTCACCGCGCTCTATAGCCAGGCGGGATGGAATGTTTCCGGAACGTTCCGCAACTTGCTGCTGGATGCCTCGGGAAATCTTTATGGCACCACCCACTGCGACGGCGCGCCCGAAGCGGGCACGGTTTACGAACTCACACCCGCGAGCGGTTCCTGGACCTACACCCTGCTTTACACCTTTACGGGTGGCAGCGACGGGCTGTACTCGTTCAGCAACCTGGTACTCGAACAGGGCAAGCTGTATGGCACCACCAACGAAGGCGGCACGGACGATGCCGGAGTAGTGTTCGAAGTTACGCTGTAATTCAGAACAGTCGCGCAGAAATGCCGGTACTCCTGATTTTTTCGGGTGCCGGTTTTTTCGTGAGAGCTGCTATGGTTGCGGGCGCAAATTAGCGCCTTCTGAGACTTGCGGATTTGCCTGGAACTCTTTGGGAAGTCCGCTGTCTATCGCGGCTCGAACTTTCTCCATTAAACACTCGCGGCTGGTGAAATCGTTGGGCTCGATGGGCGGGTGAAAAATCACGGTCACGGTTCCCGGCGTAATCGCGAACTTTCCCTTTGGCATAACCGCATGTGTGCCCGCGATTGTGATTGGCACGACTGGAACTCCGCACTCCATCGCGAGATAGAACGGGCCTTTCTTAAAGGGCAGGAGCTTGCCGTCGAACGATCGATGGCCTTCGATATAGATAGACATGTTGAGGCCCTGCTGAACGACTTGCTTGGCCGCGCGGACGGACTCGATGCCAGCGTCGCGATTGCCGCGATCGACCGGCAAGAGTGATCCCATTCTCATGGCTTGGCCGAAGATCGGAATTTTGAACAATTCCTTTTTCACCATCACAGAAGTGCGCTTCGGAATGAGCGGAGTGAGGATGGGAGGATCCAGATTCGAAACATGATTCGACATGAAGATGTAGGAGTGCGCCGGATCAAGTTTGTCGAGCCCAACTACCTCTACCTTGACACCGGTGAGCCGCACGCCATTCCATGCGCCGAACATGAACATGCGATAGAGGAGGCTGACGTCGCCGGTGATGAAGGTCCAGGGGAATCCGATCAATGCGGCGACAGGCAGAGCGACTATCCAGAATGCGAGCATGGCGATGGTTCGGATCATTATTGGTTCGCGCTGCGAATTCGTCCGTTTGAGTTTGTTCTTATTGTCCTGACTCCGACAACTGCGCCTCTCCTTTTAACCATGCGGTGCGGCGTGCCCGTTGCTCCGAGGAGACGTTCTCCACATCTTTGAGCTCGTAACTGATCTTATCGCGGCTACCTACGTGCCACTTCAACTCGCGCTCTGCACCGCGCCGTCCGCGTATTTTGACCGTGATGCCGGCGCCGGCAGCGAGTCCGGAGGTATCCTCGGTGGACTCCTGTCCCGGCGCTTTACCGTTGATTTCAAGAATTGTATCGCCAACCTGCAGACCGGCCTTCTGCGCCTCGCTCTCCACAGCCACTGAGGAGACGATCATGGGACCATCGAAGTTTCGCGAAGCGATAAAGCCCGCGTCCGCTGACGCAGTTTTTCCCTCGACTATACGAAGACCGACGGGGCGGAAGAAATCGTTCCATGGAATCTCTTCGGTGCCTTGAACGTATTTCGCGAAAAACCAGCCCAGGTCCGCGTGAGTCACGGCTTCGGCGGCCTGACGCACTCCGTCGGAGTCCGGGAAGAATCGTCCCTTCTTTGCGTAGTTGTCATTCATCCATTGGAAGACCTCGCGCAAGGAAGCTTGGCCGTGACTGGCATCTCGCACTGCCAAGTCAAGAATGATTCCGAGCAGTTCTCCCTTGTTGTAATAGGAAACGCTGCGCTCAGGGCGGCGATAGTAGGCATTGCCTTCGAGCCATGCATCCAAGCTTGAATCTTCCGCAGATTGGGTGAGATGCGCCGACCGGCGCTCGAGTTCGGTGATGCCAGAAGCTAGCTGCGACTCGAAATGGTTTTCGTCAAGCAAGCCGCCGCGCAACTGGATGATGTCTGCGACAGTGCTGGTACATCCTTCGCTGAACCAGAGCGCGCGCGTGAAGTTCTCTTTGGTGTAATCAACCGGCTCCAAGGTTTGCGGGCGGATGCGCTTCACATTCCACAGATGAAAAAACTCGTGCGCGGTGATCGAGCCTAACACTTCCGGCGAGCGGGCTAAGACGTCTGCATTTATGTCGATGGCGGTGGAGTAGGAGTGCTCCATTCCGCCACCCGCGGGCCCGCGGGGAAAGTGATAAAGGAACATGTAGTTTTCGAAAGGGCGATCGTTCATCCAACCGGTGGCCGCAGTGACGACCTTGCGCAACATGGCGGTGATTTTCACCATGTCGTAATCGCCGGCTTCGGCGTCAACTACCACACGATAATGCGCCCCGCCTTCGTCAAAGTCCGATTCATTGAATGTTCCAATTTCAACTGGAGAATCGACGAGGCGGTCGTAATTATCGGCGGTGAATCTTCCGTCTTGCGAAAGGCTCAAGGGCATCGCAATGTGCCATCCCTCGGGCACGCGGTTGAAGCGAACGCCCATCGGGTCATTGCGGGCGTCCACCTGATACATGAGAAGCTGCGCCAGGTTGAAGAAGGCGTGATGCGGATTGAGTTGGGCGCCGAACGGGCCAAAGGAATCGACGTAAATCTGATACTCAACCACCGCGCCGCCTTCCGCGGCGGAAATTTGCCAACGGCTATCGGTTAACTCGCGCAAGGGAATCGGCTGCCCGGTGCGGTCTTTGGCGCGGATCCAGTTTATATACTGCGAGAAATCACGGACCTGATAGAGCGCATTCCACACGGGAAGCTGCAACTCGCGTTGCGCGGAGCCTTCGGACAAAATGATCTGAACCTCGACAAGATGCTGTTCCGGGTTTGTGAGCGAGATCGTGTAGTTAGTGGCGGCGCTACAGCGCGCCAGGGCTCCCCACAAAAAGAGAATCGCCAGGACGGCTAGATGCGCTGGAGCGATCTTCAAGGCAAAATGCTTCATTGGCTTCCTGCCGCGCTGGCCGAGTCGACAGAGTGGCTCGCCATGGCGCGTAATCGCGCCGGCAGTTTTTCATAAATCCCGCCGAATCCGCCATTGGAGAGGATGGCGACGATGTCCCCAGATCGCATTTCGGGAGCGATTGCCTCGACGATCTCGTCAGCGGTTGCAATCAGCCGGGTTCGCTTGCCATGTTTCTGGATGTCAAGCGCAAGTTCGGGAAGCTCTAATCGTTCATTCTCGGGCAATGCCTCGGAGCGGAAGACGCTTGCAATAACCACTTCGTCAGCGATGGCAAGGCTGCGCGCCAAGTCCGCCTGCAAGATTCGGCGGCGCAAGGTGTTCGAGCGCGGCTCCAGAATGGCCCAAAGGCGCGCACCCGCGTAACGCGCCCGCAGAGCCTTCAACGTAGCGGCAATGGCGGTGGGGTGATGCGCGAAGTCGTCAATAATCGTAATCCCGTTCACTTCCGCCTTCACTTCCAAACGCCGCTTTACGCTCTTGAATGTCGTCAGGGCAGAAGCAATCTCTTCCTTCGAGATGCCGTACGCCGCAGCCATTGCCGCGGCGGCGGTCGCATTCCAGACGTTGTACTCTCCCGCAAGCGGGAATTCGAGATCCGCCCACACGCGGCCGCCGTGTAGAACGGTCCAAGAAGTTTTGGCCGAGTCCAATCGGAGGTTCGTAACCTGCCAGGAAGATTGTGCGGCGGCGCCATAACGATCCACGGGGCAGAATGCTTTGCTCAAGCAGCGCTCGAGGCTGGGGCTTTTCGTAGCTCCACCTGCCGCTCCGTCGAAGGCGATAATTCGGCCGCGGCGCGGAATCAGATTTACCAGACGCTTGAACGCAGTTTCTACAGCGTCGAGGTCTTTATAGATATCGGCGTGATCGAATTCCACCGAAGTCAGAATGATGGCATCGGGAAAATAATGTAAGAACTTCGGGCCCTTGTCGAAGAAGGCGGTATCGTACTCGTCGCCTTCCAGAATAAAATGCTTTCCCTGCCCGAGATGAAAGCTGGAGCCAAAGTTTTCCGCGATGCCGCCGATGAGGAACGACGGCTGCATTCCTGCGGTGTGAAAAATCCAAGCGAGCATGGATGTGGTTGTGGTTTTGCCGTGCGTGCCCGCGACCACCAGGACTTCCTTGCCACACAAGAATTCGTCATGCAGTAGTTGCGGGAGCGAGCAAAACGGAATGCGACGATCGAGCAGGTGTTCGAGCTCGGCGTTGCCGCGCGAAATTGCGTTGCCGACCACGACCAGATCGGGCGCGGGCTCGAGATGGCGCGCGTCGAAGGGTTGGGCCACGGGAATGCCGAGTTCCAAGAGGAAATCGGACATCGGAGGGTACGCGGCGGCGTCCGATCCGGTCACCCGAAAGCCGCGCTGCTTCAGCATTCCGGCCAATGAGGCCATGGCCGTGCCGCAGATTCCGATAAGATGAACATGCTTCTTGTCGGTCATATTTTTGTCGATGGCTGGTTTGCGGGCTGGTGCGCGGTCTCAACCGTTACAGCAGCTTCCAGTAATTTCAGTTGGACTTCGCCATCGCGCACGGTCAATCCAGCCTGCACTCCGATCGGCAGAGTGATATTCCCCGCCGTCACGTGACCTGAGCGAACCCCGTAAGCGACCGGGACTCCCCAGCCGCCCACGATCCGCAACACGACATCTTGAAGAGTGTAGCCTTGATTGGCATTTTGCACGCACTCGAGCATTTCGCCGAAGACGATGCCGCGGACTCCCTTGAACTTTCCCGCCAGTTTCAACTGCATCAGCATGCGGTCGATTTGAAAGGGCTTGGCGGCCACATCTTCCAGGAAAAGAATAGTTCCCTGGGTACGAATCTCATAGGGCGTGCCCAGCGAAGCCACCAAAATGGAAAGGCAGCCGCCGTACAGGGTTCCTTCGGCGGAACCATTGACGAGCCCGGATGCTCCGGAGGCCGCGTCCAGATTGAGTTCCCACGCGCTGGTGGAAGTCAATGCGGCGTGCCAGGACGTCAAGTCGATTCCATCTTCGCGAGCCCAATCCTTGGCTACCATGGGACCATGAAAAGTAACCAATCCGGTTGCGTCCGAAAAATATGTAAGCAGCGCGGTTAGGTCGCTGTAGCCAACAAAGATCTTCGGATGCGATTTGACGATTTCCAAATTCAGCGATGACAGCAGATAGTTCGCGCCGTAGCCGCCGCGCGCGCAAACTATGGCTCGCACATCCTCGCGCGCAAACATCGCTTCCAGTTCGCGCGCTCTGCGTTCGACCGAACCGGCGAAGTAAAGATCCCGATCGAGGATGGAGTCAAAATAAAACGGGGTGTACCCGGCGCGGCGCAGGGCTTCGCAACCGGACTCGAGATCGGCGCGCTTGATGTTGCTGGCAGGCGCGACAATACCGACCGTATCCCCGGGTCCAAGAGCGGGCGGCTTAACGCGCGGCGGTGGAGTTGAGGACATGCAGTCAGAAGTCTATTTCGAAATCAACGGTAGCCACGGTAGTTGAGTTACGAGCAAATCTCGCCCCACAAACTAAGAAAAACCTAAGTCAGAAAAAATTCTCCCTGGCATACCAGACGAGCATTGCCACGCAGGAACACCAGACCATCTTTTTGGCCCACGGTCTGCGCCCCGCCCGGCGCATGCACGCGTACCGGGGATTGCACTCTACCTGTCCTGAGCGCCGCTAAAGCGGAAGCGCAGGAACCGGTGCCGGAGGATTGCGTTTCTCCCGCGCCACGCTCAAAAAAACGGGCGCGCACATCGTGCTTGCCATCGATCACAACCATCTCGACGTTCACACCGTGCGGGAAGGTCGGGCTCGCTTGAATTTCCGCAGCTTTGGCTTGCCAGTTCTCCTCGAACTCCGGCACGAGCACAACGTAGTGCGGATTGCCCATCGAAACCGGTATTCCGGATACTTCTCCGGCTCTTAGTTTTATGGCCACTGCGAATCCGACGACCGCCTCGCCCATGTCGATTTCAAATTCGTACTCTGATTCACTCCGTCCGGTCAGCACGCAAGATTTCAAGCCAGCTCCGGTCTGGATTGCGATCTTCTCTTTTTGTTGTGTCGCGCTTACGTATGCGGCGACGCAACGCGTACCGTTGCCGGAAATTTCAGCCGCGGAGCCATCCGAATTAATCAGGCGAATTTCCACATCGGCGGTTGGATGCGGATACATCCACTCCACGCCGTCCGCCCCGACGCCTTCATGCCGATCACACAAACGCCGAGTCAATGTCACAGTATCCAAGCCAGCCTTAAGGTTCGAAGCGTCAATCAAGAGAAAATCATTGCCGCAGGCGCTCGCCTTCACAAACGGAATTACGCCGGAAGAAAGGCTCACTCTAATTCCACCGGGCCCAAAGAAACCGCGCCACTGAGTACCGTCGATGCTTGCAGATCGCGCAGCACTTCATTCTGCTCACGATTGCACCCGGAGACGTCAAACTGCAAACGAACGTGCTGGCTCGTGTTGCCACTCAAAACATTCTGCATCATGCGATGGCGATGTTCCAGAATACGATTGACCTCCTGCGTGATTTCTTCCACGCTGCCGCCGGTGACTTCGTAGCTGGTGAGCAAAGTTTTCAGGTTGAAGGTTCTCTCCAGGTGCCCCAGAGAAAACAGTGCGACGAGAACCAAGCCGGTGGCAAAGATTGCGGTCAAGTAAAGGCCGCCGCCGGTGGCCATTCCGACCGATGCGACCACAAATAAAGTTGCAGCAGTTGTGAGGCCGCTGGTGAGGCCGCGGGTGTGCAGGATCGATCCCGCGCCGATGAAGCCTATGCCGGGGATGATCTGCGCCGAAATGCGAGTGTGATCGCCCAGATGTTCGACCGCCAACACATCGGAAAGAATGGTAAACAGTGCCGCACCGAAACAAATGAACATATTGGTGCGCAGGCCCGCGGGACGGTGCCGCAGTTCACGCTCGAGCCCGATGATTCCACCCAGAATCGCCGCCAGCACCAACCGCACCAAAGAGCTCGATACGATGCCGCTGGCCATCTCTGTGTGGAGCAATTCGCTAATGTGCTGCCAGTTCATGGATCAACTTTCTGTCCTGAAAGTGTGAGATGGCGGGATTTTATCATTGCGCCGTACGGCTTCAGCGTTAACCTGCCTGATTACCGCGCCGGGGCTGGCGAGGGATTTTGCATGCGAGCCTGGAAAATTGCCGCCGGCGGTTGGCCGGTGGTGTGGATCTCGACCAGCGCGGTGAGGTGATGATCGCGCGCGGTGGTCCATACCGGATCTCCCTCGAAGCCAATGGCGTAATCGGCATACTGCGCGGGATTCAGCAGAGCTCGCTCCCATAAGCCTTCCGGGTCGACTGGATATTTCCAGACACGGTGATTGCCTTCGTTGATGGTCCGGCGCAGCGGGATTCCTGCCTGTTCCAGGGCACCGACGTGCTGGCCCAGGTACATCAGAAGCGTGGAATTTGCGGGAAGCGATTTGATCCATTCCCCCAGTCGATGGTCGAGTGCGACTCGGCCTTTCATATTGATATCGGCTTCGCAAAAGCAGATGGGATTGGCGCGCCACACCGTGGCATAGCTTGCGACCGTGAACAGCAGGACGGCTAACACGGTTGCCATACCGGTTCCCTCGCGCGAGAAACCGTGCAACCGCGGAAGCTTGGCTGCGGATTGCACCAGAAAAAAGATGCCCAGCGGTACGAAGACCGCGAATGCAGGCAGTAGCTGCAAGCCGTAGCGCACGTTATATTGCGCGAACGGCCACCAGGATGGCACGAAGATGGGAACACTTCCGTAAGCAATCGACAGCGCGTAGAACGGCACCGGGGCCCACAGAAGCAAGGCTGCGCGTCGGCTTGCAGAATTAGCCGCAACCAAACTCCCCAGCAGCGCGAGTGCGAGCCACAGGCGCCCGAGCCAGCTCGCCTCAGCTACGTTCAGTTCGGCTGCTTTCAGAAAGTAGGAGCCGGCAGCCAACAGATTTCCCTTCGCCGGATTCACCGTCGCGGTCTTCTGTTCGATCGACTTCGCGGAGTAGGGTCCGTTGGCGAACTCCAGCGGATTGCGATAGACGGCGGCGTTGTATGCCAGCCAGAGGACGGGAGCGGCGGCTGCGATTAAAACGAACTTGAGGATGGAACTGCGAGAGGATATTTTCACAGGGTCAGCCACAGCCGAGCTGCGCTGGTTGCGAGAATAGAAATCGACGGCCACGGCGCCGCCAGTCAAAAGCGCCGCAAAAAACCATCCGTCGTAGCGCGTGAGGCAGGCTGCAAACAAGCACAGGCCAGACTTGGTCAAAACCTTCGCTTCGCCCCGCGCGAATTCGGCGAAGTACACGACAGCCCAAATGAAATACGCAAGGTAGAGCGATTCGCCCATGGCCGTCGACTGCATGTAAATCAAATTAGGATTCGCGGCATAGATAATCGCGGCAATCCATGCGCCCAACGACGCCGCATTCGGCCCCGCGTCGCGGCGCAATGCATCCCGCACCAGACGGAAAATCCCGAGCACACCGAATACAAACCCGGCCATGGATGGAACCGAGCCGCCTCCGCCGCTCTGCCACATTCGGTTGGAAACGATGAACGGCAGAATCAGCAAGTGAGGCAGCGGAAGCCAAACGGTTCCTAATTGCAGGAGCCCGGGTGTTCTTGAATCAAAAACACGGCGTGCAATGTTGATGTGCGCCACGGCGTCGCCGTAAAGCAGCACAGCGCCCTGGCGGTAATAGAAGAGGAAAGAAAATACCGAGATGAAGATCGCCAGCCAAACAAGCCGCACGGTCTCGATTTCAGAATGCGCCCTCGGAGGCGAAGATGGCGGCTTCATTCGAGATGAGTGAGTTCGCGGAAGACCTGAAAACGGGCGTCGATTTCGTCCCGAGTTAAAGATTGCAGGCGCCCGGTGCCAAAGCTTTCCACGGCGAACGATCCCATCACACCGCCGTAGAACAGCGCCCGCTTCAGCACTTCGCGATTCAGTTCTGGCTGAGAGGCGAGGTATCCCATAAAACCACCGGCAAAGGAATCGCCTGCACCCGTGGGGTCCTTCACTTCATCGAGCGGCAGGGTTGGAGCGCGGAAAGGATGGCGGCCGATGCCGAAAGCGCCTTCCCGGAAGAAAATTGTCGCACCATATTCGCCGTGCTTGATGACCAGCGCTTGCGGCCCCATGGCCAGCACCTTCTGCGCAGCGCGCGGCAAATTCTTCTCGTCGGCCAGCATCTTGGTTTCAGTATCGTTGATCAGCAATACATTCACCAGCTTCAAAGTTTCAGCCAGTTCCTTGCGCGCACCCTGAATCCAGTAATTCATGGTGTCGCACCCGGTCAGGCGCACGCCATTCATCTTGCGCCGCACGTTGGCTTGCAGAGTTGGCTGAATGTTGGCCAGGAAAAGAAATTCTGTGTCTTCATACTCTTTCGGAATTTGCGGGTGAAACTGCTCGAACACATTCAGATCGGTGAAGCTGGTTTTGGCTTCATTGAGATTTTCGATATATGATCCGCCCCACCGAAAAGTCTTACCCGCCGCGCGTTCGATGCCCCGGGTGTCTATGCCGCGCTGTTTAAGAACGTTCTCGTGCTCAGAGTTGAAGTCTTCGCCGACGACGGCGACCATGCGGACCTGGGTGAAATAGCTGGCGGCCAGCGAAAAGTAAGTTGCGGCTCCGCCGAGAATACCTTTCACGCTGCCCGAAGGCGAGGCGATGTCGTCAAACGCAACCGATCCCACAACCACAATGCTCATGCAAAGATCCTGTTTTCCCTTTCGCGAATCAACCTTACTTCGTCGCCTTTAAGTACTTTCCCAGAATCAGCTTCAACTTCTTCTGCGTTGCGGGCGGAATTTTCTTAGGGTCGGTCAAAATTGCATGGGCCAGTGCCGAACCGCATTTGCAAGAGCGCTCGCCCGGCATGGCAGCTACAGTCTCTGCAATCACTCGCGCCGCGTTTTCGGCGTTCTTTGCGAGTACCGCGATAATCTGATCTACGGTGACGGAATCGTGATGCGGATGCCAGCAATCATAATCCGTGACCATGGCGACCGTGACGTAGCAGATCTCCGCTTCGCGGGCGAGTTTGGCCTCCTGCAGGTTCGTCATGCCGATCACGTCCATGCCCAGGCCGCGATAGACATTCGACTCCGCCCTGGTTGAAAACTGCGGACCCTCCATGCACAAGTAAGTTCCACCCGATTTTCCGTTGACGCCGATCTTCTTGCAGGCGGTCTCGACCACGCGGGCCAGTTCTCCACATACAGGATCGGCAAAACCGATGTGGGCCACCACTCCGCCGCCAAAAAAAGTGTCGACGCGGTGCCGGGTACGATCGAAGAACTGGTTTGGGATCACAAAATCGAGCGGCTTGTGTTCTTCCTTCAGCGAGCCGACGGCGGAAATTGAAACGATTCTCTCCGCCCCCAGCTGCTTAAAGCCATGAATGTTTGCGCGGAAATTCAGCTCGGTCGGCAGAAGAACGTGTCCGCGCCCGTGCCGCGCCAGGAACGCCACCTTACGGCCTTCCAGCGCGCCGCAGATGTAGGCGTCAGAAGGCGCGCCAAACGGAGTCTTCAGCCGCACTTCTTTTACCTTGGTCAAGCCCGGCATCGAGTACAAACCACTGCCGCCGATGATCCCGATCTCCGCTTGTGGCACTCCGCCTCCAAAAATGTCACGCTACAGAATTCCTGGCGCGTGGAAACCAAACTCGTGATTATAGCAAGCTTGCCTCGGGCTTCCGTGACGCGTCTGGTTCAAAATTTTGGGACACGTGGCTCATCCTCGGCTTCAGCGAAACATTACAATCTACCAATGCGATTATTGACGGCACTCGTTGCATTGGCACTCCTGGTGGTCCCCGCTTTCGCTCAAAGTGAATCTCAGGGTAAGTCCCAGCCCGATTTTGTTACCGTCCCCGTCACGCTGGATCACGATCGAGTCGTTATCGATGTCTACTTGCCGCTTCCTGATGGCTCGACGAAGCGCGTGCGAGGATGGGCGGACACGGGCGACACTGATCTGTGGATGTCGCGGCGGGCCGCGACGCTCATGGGGCTCAGCGTCACCTGCAACGACCGGGAATGCTCGGCGCAACCGCCGGCGGCGATCAGGATCGGCGAGATGAATATCCCGCTCGCAACCGTTACAGGAGTCAGAATTCCTCTGAGGGCACCGACTGCCGATTCCGTCATGGCCCCCGGCATGAGTGCAGAAATTAAAATTCCGTCGACCGCGTTGCGTAATTATGACGTGCTCATCAACTACCCCGACCGAGAGTTCAGCATCGGCTTGCCTGGCAGCCTGAAACTCAAGGGCGTGCAGAGCAAGGCGATGGTCGACGCGAAAACCGGCTTGATTCAGATCCCCAGCAAGATTGAAAACAAGAATTACAATCTCGGCCTTGATATCGGCTCATCCATCAGTTTTCTTTCCGCAGAATCATTCGACAAACTGGCAGCTGCGCATGCCGATTGGCCGCACATGGTGGGAGCGGTGGGGCCGGCAAATCTGTGGGGCGGAAGTAACGAAGCGAAATGGAAGTTGATGAGGATTGACCGGGTTCAATTCGGGCTGCTCTACCTTACGGGCGTGGCCGTGGTCGCTTCGGAGAAATATGCCGCGGGCTCGGCGGACAAACATGCGAGACCGGCTGAGGTGGGCACAATCGGCGCGGACGCTCTGATGAACTATCGCATTGGCCTGGACTATGCGCATTCCGCGGTCTATTTCGACCTGGGCACTACCTTCAAGTTCCCTGACTTCGATGTAGTGGGATTGACGTTGCGGCCGGAGGACGATACGCGCTTCACAATCCTCGGCATAGCGGATTTTGATGGCAAACCATCCGTGCCGGCAGGTGACGAGGGAGTGCAGGCCGGCGATCATCTGGTGTCTGTGGATGGAATTCCGGTGCCGGATTCGACGATGGGGCAAGTGTGGTCACTTTTGGAGGGCACGCCCGGCCAAGAGCGCAAGCTAACCGTGGAACGGGGAGGGAAGCAGTTTACCGTTGCCGCAAAGGTGCAGCACTTTCTCGGGGAGACCGAAGAAAATCAGAAGAAGGAAAAGTCTGGCAAGAAATGAGAATTTGCCGACGTAAAATTACTTCTTGAACACTTCTTTCTCCAGCGTATTGGTCGTACCCGCGTCCAGGCTTTCGCTCACCAGAACGGTATCGCCCTGCTGTTCGATCACGACTGTGCCTTCTTCCGTGTTCCAGGCGTGACGGCCTTGCAGAATATCGACTTTGTATTGAGCGGGCTCAGAAGAGGTCTGAGCAGAAGAAGTCTTTTCTATTTCTTCGGCTCTCTTGTATCTCTTGGCTAAAGAACGAGCATAAATTTCGGCAAACTCTCCGGCTTTGTCCGGGCTCGACCAGCGCGAGACATAGAACAGGCCGAGCGGAGCCGTAGCGTCGTTCTTGGGACGCGCCGCGTAATAATATCCGCCCCGCCACCCGGGATAAAGCCGCTCCGACAACTTCTTGCCCGCGTATTGTTCGATCAGCACCGCGACATCGAACTCGCCCATGGCGCCGATATCAAACTTAATGTAGTCCTTGAAGTCGTGTTTGAAATCGACTACTGGCATGGGCGGAATCTGCTCGCCTGCGAGGTAAGTTTCCGGCTGCATAATTTGCCGTGTGGTGTGCGGGGGATTTGCCAACGCGTCGGCAAATGCTTTTTCTTTCCCACCTTTTTCCAGCAACTTCACTTCGAATTTCAGGCCGTAGCTGTAGGGGAAGGTGAGGGATTCGCGGAGGAAAATCGGTGCGTCCTTGAAGACTTTGGAGTCGTCGGTGCCGTTGGACATTTGCGCTTGCATGGTATCGACCAGATCGGGCGAATCCAGGATCGAGTGCCCCGCCGGGACTAATTCGTATTGCAACATCACAGTCTCGGCCTGGCCTTCGACGACGGCTTCGCGCGTGTCATCCGCCTCATCGTTTTCAATGTCGGCGGAGGTGGGATCTTTTTTGATTTCACCCAAATCCTTCTCGCCGCGCCGCATCCATTTGTCGAGGCCGACGGCCTGGTCCTGCAGCGCGTGCGTCAACTCATGCGCCATCACCGGTTCCTGCTCTTCTATGGGAACCCAGTCCAGCAGATTCACGGTCTTTGTCTTGGGATCGTAATAGCCGGCGACCTGCTCGCGCAGCAGCGACACTAGCAGCTTTTCCAGATCGTAGTCGCGCGGGAGCAGCCCGAACTTTTTCAGCACCAGTTCGGAACGCTGCAGGCGCTTCACGTCTTCGTCCTTCATGTGCTTGGTGAGGTAGCCTTCCACCTCGTCGCGGCTGGTGAGGCGGCGCTTCACTTGTTTCTTGATGGGCAGACCTGTCTGCTTGCTGTCGAAGGCCAGGATTTCGTCGACGGAGTGAAACAGTTCCTCGGCCTCGCGCGGCGTGATCTTGACTTCAGGCCTTTCGGTAGCTGGGGATTGAGCGGGGGGAGCAGCCTTGGTTGGTGAAGGCTGTGTGGCGCTTTGATTTTTTCCCGGTTGCGGGTCCGCGGACGGAGACTGCGGCGACTGATCCTGCGGACGTGCTGCGTGGATTGTTCCCATCAGCAGCAGAACCGCGAAAAGCGTCCACACAACCCGCGCGCCCAGCAACTTAAGGATATCCATTAGGATCGAGTCTACCCTGTTTGCCTATACTTTCTTCAAGGAGAAAAACTTCGAGGAAGACGAATGCCCACGAATAGCGCCGTCAATCTCTGGAGCAGCACCGGACACGCCACCGATTACCTTGGACGGGCTGCATCGCTCCCTCATCGCGGCGAAGGCGAATCGACGCTTCTGGAATTTATTCCGTCGAATACTCGGCGCGTCCTCGATCTCGGCACTGGAGATGGGCGGCTGCTTGCGTTGGTCAAGTCTGCGCTGGCTGGGCGGGTCGAAGCCGTGGCCATCGACTTTTCGCCCGCAATGCCGGAAGCTGCGGGCAAGCGGTTTGCTGGAGATTCTTCGGTGACGATCGTGACTCACAATCTCGATCGGCCGCTGCCGGAGTTGGGCAGGTTCGACGCTGTTGTTTCCAGCTTTGCGATTCATCACCTGGTGCACGAGCGCAAGCGCGAGCTTTATGGCGAGATTTATGACTTGCTGAATCCCGGCGGCGTCTTCTGCAACTTCGAGCATGTGGCCTCGCCTACGCAGCGGCTACATCAGGAGTTTCTGGTTAGCATTGGCTACACCGTGGAGACCGAAGATCCGTCGAACAAGCTGCTGGATCTGGAGACTCAGCTGGAGTGGCTGCGGGATTGGATTTGCGGATGTGGATTGTTGCTGGAAGTGGCGGGAGTTGGCGCTGATGGTGGGACGGAGGTCGTGAAATGGACGTAAAATGTCATCGAGCGAACTAGGTGCGGAGTCGAAGGACGCTTGCACGATCTTTGCAAGAGCTCGCCCAGGAATTCTCACGGCGCACGCGAGTTTTACCGCTCTCGGCAACGCGCTGCATCGTGAGAACGCCGCAATGCGCCGATGCTAACCCGAACTGCGAAAGGGATCTTTCTACTTACTCCGCTCAGGATGACAGCGGCTTAGTAACTCTCTCCGCTAGCCATTCCCCCGCTTCGCGCGTGCCCAGCGTGCCACCAATGTCGTGAGTAGTTTTTTTCTGGCGCACTGCCTCCAGCACAGCGTTCTCGATTTTTTCGGCCTCGTGCGCGAAGCCCAGATGCGCCAGCATCATGGCCGCGGTCAGGATTGCACCGAAGGGATTCGCCAGATTCTTCCCCGCGATTGGCGGGGCGGAGCCGTGGACCGGCTCGAACATCGAGGTTTTGCCGGGATGAATATTTCCGCTGGCGGCCATGCCCAGGCCACCTTGCAGGCCGGCGGCGAGGTCGGTGATGATGTCGCCAAACATGTTATTGGTTACGATTACATCGAAGGACCGCGGATCGCGCACCATCTGCATGCAGAGCGCGTCCACGTACATGTGCTGCGCCGTGATCTGGGGATGCTCGCCGCTTACTTCCTTGAACACGCGCTGCCACAAGCCGCCGGCGTGGGTCATGGCATTGGACTTGTCGACCATGAGGACGCGGTTGCGCGGAGAGCCGTCCAGTTCAGAGTGCTGCTCACAGTAGGCAAAGGCGTAGCGGATAATGCGCTCGACTCCTTTGCGCGTGTTGATGTCTTCCTGAATCGCGATCTCATCCGGGGTGCCTTGCTTGAAAACGCCGCCCGCGTCGGTGTAGACGCCTTCGGTGTTTTCGCGGATCACGACTAAATCTACATCCTTCGGCTCGACGCCCTTCAGTGGGCACAGCGCGGCATCGAGCAGGCGAACCGGGCGCACGTTGGCGTAAAGATCCATCTGGAAGCGCATGCCGAGCAGGATCTCTTTGGCATGAATATTGGTTTTGACGCGGGGATCGCCGAAGGCGCCGGCGAGGATGGCATCGAAGTCACGGCCCAGCATGGCGAAGCCGTCGGGGGGAACGGTCATGCCGTCGCGCAGATAGCGGTCGGCGCCCCAGTCGAATTCGGTCAGCTCGACATTGGCTCCGGAGGCTCGAATTACTTTAAGAGCCTGCGGGATTACTTCCTGGCCGATTCCGTCTCCGGGAATGACGGCGATGCGTTTTTTGAGAGGCTTTTGCGGGTCCACGGCAGAGAAGTTAACACAAGCCGGGACGAATGAGTAGGTTCAGGGTGCGATGAATCACTCTGCCCTTCGCTATAATCAATATTCCATGGTAAGTAGTCCACTCCAAGACGCGCTTCGCCAGCCGGTGGCGGGCGGCCGGCAAACGGCCCGCGAGATCGATTATCGTGGAGCCACCACGGCAGCGGTGTTTTCCGATGTGCGCGAGGAGTTCGCTGCGCTGCTGAGTGGTTGTGGAGTTTATGACGCTGGCTTCCGCGCCAGAATTTCGCTGACGGGCGGCGACCGCGTGCGCTGGATGAACGGCATGGTGACGAATAACATCCGCGATCTGGCGACGGGACACGGGGTGTACGCTTTTCTGCTGAATCCGCAGGGGCGGATTCTGGGCGATATGAACATCTTCAACGAGGGCGAAACGCTTACGGTGGAGACGGATCGCAGCCAGATGGAGAAGATCCTTGCGACCTTCGACCATTACATCATCATGGACGACGTGGAAGTGACGGACGCCAGCGAGAAATGGACAGCTTTGGGCGTGGCCGGACCAAGGGCGCGTGCCGTATTAAGCGCAGCTGGGATCGAGGTTCCTGAGCTGCAGCCATTGCAGACGCATACTGCAAGCTGCACTTGTGACTGCGACTGTGTGCAATGCACGGTGGTGCGGGGAGAAGATGAGAAGCACGAGTCTTACGAAATCTGGCTCGCCCCGGAAAATGTTTTCAAGACATGGCAGGCTCTGATTTCAGCGGGCGCAACTCCGGTAGGGAGTGACGCACTGGAGATGCGGCGTATCGCCGCGGGTGTTCCGCTCTATGGAGTGGACATTCGTGAGCGCGACTTGCCGCAGGAAACCGAACAAATGTGCGCTCTCAACTTCAATAAGGGATGCTATGTCGGGCAGGAGATCGTCGAGCGCATTCGTTCGCGGGGCAATGTGCACCGGACGTTTGCCGGCTTCCTGATCGATGGTGCGGCCGAGGTTGCGGGCGGCGCCAAGATTATTGCGGGCGACAAGGAAGTTGGCGAAATCACCAGCGTTGCGACCGTGCCCGGGACATCCGGCCAACGAACGGTTGCCCTGGGTTACATTCGACGCGAGGTGGGAGTGCCGGGGCGGAAGGTAACGATTGACGCCGCGCACGCGACAGTGGCTAAACTGCCGTTCGAGGGGATTTCTCCTGGGCTCACGCAAGAGATGTTGCTGCAACAGCGGTGAGAAACAATCTTTAACGCCGCGTTCACCGAGGTTGCGCAGAGACAGATAGAGAGCATCAGCAGAATTTGAACGAGAAAGAGTAAGGGACATACGCTATGGCCGAGAAGAGACAGGAATCAGGTTTCACCGTGACCGACCGTCGGTTATTCACAGAAGACGGGGAGTTGCGCCAGGAAGCTCGCGAGGAACCGGAAACACCCAAGGAAGCACCCAAGGCTGCGACGCCCGCAACCGCCGCTCCACAAGCAGCTCCACCGACTAGGGACGAGCCGGCCGGGCTGGAAGTGCCGCCTATGCCCACCGCAGCTGAACAGAAGGCGCAAGCCGATGCTTACCGGAAATCATCGAACGCACTGGACTCGCGGGTGGAGCTTAGCGGGCACTCTCCCAAAGAATTTGAAATGACGTTCGAACGCTTCATGGCGTCGCTGTATATGACTGCCATGATGCAATTGGGATTGATGCACCAGCAGGGCGAGCAGCCGCATTTGGATATTATCGGGGCGCGCCAGACCATCGATACGCTGGCGCTGCTGGCGGAAAAAACCAAGGGCAACCTGACTTCCACGGAAGAACACTTTCTGCAAAACAGCCTCTACGAAGTGCGCATGGCCTACGTGGAAGTGACCAACTCCCTGTCGCGACCGCCGCAGCCCGGAGCCGCCACGGGAACCAGCGGACGATGAACGTAAGAGCCCGCACATGAAGGCGACACTTACTGTGCTGGGCAGCGGCACGTCCATGGGCGTGCCTACGCTGGGCTGCGATTGCGCGGTATGTCATTCCACCGATCCCCATGATCGCCGCACGCGGCCTTCGATCATGATCGAATATGCGGGGAAGGTTGTGCTCATCGATACCACGCCCGATTTCTACGCGCAGGCGATTCGCGAGGGCATCACGCGAGTAGACGCCGTTTTGTACACGCACACCCACGCCGACCATATTCTGGGTATCGACGATTTGCGACCGCTCAGTTATTGCCACAAGCCGGGGAGATTGCCGCTGTTCGCGCGTCCGGATGCGGCGGCTTTTCTGCGCAAGATGTTCAGCTATATCTTCGACGCGGACTACAAATATGGCGGCCTGCCGCAACTTGAATTGCGGCCGATTGACGGTCCGGTGGAGCTTTTCGGGGCGAGCTTCGAACCCGTGCGTCTGATTCATGGCGAAGCGGAGATCTACGGCTTCCGCTTTGGCAAGGCGGCGTATCTTACCGACCACAGCGAAATTCCAGAGGCCTCTTTTCGCCAGTTGGAGGGACTGGATATTCTCTTCCTGGATGCGCTGCGGCACAAGCCGCATCCCACGCATTCGACGGTGCAGAATTCTCTGCGCATCGTGGAACGGGTGAAGGCTAAACGTGCATTCTTCACCCACATTTGCCATGATCTCGCGCATGAGGCGACGAATGCTACTTTGCCTTCGCACGTGCGGCTTTCGTATGACGGGATGAAATTGGAGTTTGAAATCGGTGGCTAGTGCTCAGTGGCCAGTGGTCCGGGAAGACCTTACAGAACACTGCCTTACTGGCCCCTAACCACCGACCACTGCCTATGCAGATTTTTCACAAACTCGATGAGGTTCCGGCGGAGTTCGGGCCGTCGCTGGTGAGCGTAGGAAATTTCGATGGCGTTCATCGGGCGCATGCGCATGTGCTTGGCGAGATCGTGAAGAGGGCGCGGCAGAGTGGCGGCAAAGCTGTCGCGGTAACGTTTGAGCCGCATCCAGCGCGGATTCTGAGGCCGGATTCAGGGCTGAAGCTGCTGACGCCGGTGCCTGAGAAGCTGCGGTTACTCGAAGCAACCGGGATTGATGCAGTGTTGATGTTGCCGTTTGGCCGCGATCTTTCGTTGATGACGCCGCGGCAGTTTGCCGAGCGCATTCTGAAAAAAAAGCTGCGGGCGCGCGAGGTACATGAAGGCTACAACTTCCACTTCGGACACAAGGCTTCCGGCGATGTGACTATGATGGAGCAGTTCGGCCATGAGATGGGATTTGAAGTGAAGGTTTATCCCGAGCAGAAGCTTCGCGGGGAGCCGGTTTCGAGCAGCCATATTCGAAAGCTGATTGCGGAGGGGCGGGTGAGCCGTGCGCGGCATTTGTTGGCGCGCCCGTTTTGCATCCTGGGAACGCCCGGGCGCGGGCGCGGGTATGGTTCGAAGTACACAGTGCCCACCATCAACTTGGCGCACTATGAAGAACTTGTGCCAAAAGACGGTGTGTATATCACCTGCACGCGTGTGGGCGCGGAGCGCTTCGATTCCGTGACGAACGTGGGAAACCGGCCAACCTTCGGCGCGGATTCATTTGCCATCGAGACGCACCTGCTGAATTTCCATGCGATTGAACTGATGCCGGAGAGCGAAGTTGAGATTTGTTTCTTAGACCGGCTGCGCGATGAGATTAAGTTTCCGTCTGTGGAAGCGTTGCGCGAGCAGATCGGGAGAGATGTGAAGAAAGCGCGGAGGTATTTTCATTTACTGAGCCGGTGACCTCGTCCTGGCGGTAACTGACTGGGACCATGCAGTGGCCGGCACCGGAACCTCGCAAGCCTAATGCGGCAGATAGCCTGATTCCATAGGCAGTTTGCCGTCCACCCGGACGACGTTGATAGTGTTATCGACGGAGCGCACATCCACCAGGCCGATGGCGCCGGGAGTGGATTGAACAATCTTGAGCACGTCCGCGTCGGAGTCGGCCATCAAGATGGAATCTTTGTGCGCGGCAATCGCCGCCTTCCATTCGCTATCGCTCATTTTGTTCAGTCGCTCGAGAGTTTCGGTTTCTCCCGCGGATTCCCGGTGCAGAACAAGAACGACAGTCTTGCCGTCCGGCCACTTCTTGAGTTCCGAGCGAAAAATCCGCGAGAGGAGCGCTGAGCTGACGGTGCTGACGTTGTTCTCTTTGTTAACAACGACGGCCATGTGGTGGGCAAAACATGGCGTAAGGAACGTGAACAGAAAAACGCAAAGCACGGCAGGGCGCTGAAATTTCATAAGCACTTCCCTTTTGAACTATCTCAATGATACGAGCCTAACCGGGAATTTGGCGTTCAAACGTCAAAACATTGTCAAATCGCGTGGCGGGTACCTAGGAAGTAAAACAAACCTGCAAAGAACTTAACCACGAAGGGCACGAAGGTTCACGAAGATTTGCCGAGCTGGCGGAGTGCATAGCACCTAGGAAGTAAAAAACCACTTTCCTTAGTCTGTGTGGCATTGCCTCCTTGAATCGGAAATTGACAATTCCACGCCGCGCCGTACAATCCGCCTGCATGCAGATTGGTCCCATTCAGTTGATTCGACAGGCCACCCCCGGACAGCGGCGGACGCTGCTGGCGGCGGCGCTCGGCTGGGGGCTCGATGCCTTCGACGCCATGCTTTATGCGCTGGTGCTGGCGCTGCTGATGCGCGATCTGGGTATGAACAAGTCCACGGCAGGGCTGCTGGGCACGCTGACGTTGCTGGCATCGGGCCTGGGCGGCGTGCTCTTTGGTTTCCTGGCTGACCGCATCGGGCGCAAGCGGGCGCTGATGGCGAGCATTTTGACCTATTCCGTGTGCTCGTTTGCGTCGGGGCTGGCCACCAGCATTGCCATGCTGGCGGCGGCGCGCTTCGTGCTGGGACTGGGCATGGGCGGAGAATGGAATACGGGAGCGGCGCTGGTGGCCGAAACCTGGCCTACGGAATTGCGCGCCAAGGCAATCGCGATCGTACAGAGTTCGTGGGCGATCGGCTTTGCCGCGGCCGCACTCACCGCTGGGCCGGTGGCGCACTACTTCGGATGGCGTGCCGTGTTCTTCATTGGCATTGTGCCGGCGCTGCTGACCTTGTGGATGCGGCGGGGAGTACCGGAGTCTGCAATGTGGGAAGAGCGAAGAACCACAGCAGATAAAATGCCGATTGCCGCGACAGATGACAACTCAAGCTTCACAATGATTTTTCGCGCGCCGTATTTGAAGTCGACCATTGCGCTGCTGTTGTTTAATTTCTTCTGCCTGTTTGCGTGGTGGGGGCTGTTTACGTGGATACCGCCGTATTTATCTCTACCTGTGTCGCAGGGCGGGCGCGGCTTTGGGGTGGTGGGTACGACTACGCTGTTGGTGGTGCTGAATCTGTTTGGGATGCTGCCCGGCTACGCCAGCTTCGGCTGGGCGGCAGACTATTTCGGACGGCGCAAAGCATTTCTAGGGTATAGCTTGATGGCGGCTTTCCTGATTCCCTTCTACGCCGCCGCGCGGTCGCCAATCGTTCTCATGATTTTGGGAGCGGTGGTCGCATTCTTCGGAACGGGATTGTTTTCCGGCTCGGGAATCATAGGCAGCGAGATATTTCCAACTAGCTTGCGGGCGCGTGGACTGGGCTTTACGTACAACGGCGCGCGCACCATGAGCTCGGTTGCGCCGTTCGTGATTGGACGAGTGGGCCAGATGAGAGGCTTGGGTTGGGCATTTTATTTGTGCGCCGCGGGATATCTGTTGGCCGCTCTAATGACCACGCAATTACCGGAAACCAAGGGAAAGCAGTTGGCGTGACCGGACTACTGTCCCGCTCTCTGGCTGCGCGCCTGTTCCTTTTCGCGATACATGGTGGAGTCGGCGCGCGAGCTAGCGACGACACGCCGCTCCACCGCACTCATCGGCAGTTCGAAAGGAATTCTTTAGGCGGGATTGTTTGTGGTCTGCGACGGTTCATCCAAGTCCCGGCGATTCGAAATCTTATTCCATCGGCTCGACCATTACGGTTTCGTTCACGGTGCCACCGGGCCGCTGCACAATGACGATCGCCGCAAGCACAAAGAGGATTCCCAAGATCTGAATTGGGCGCAGGATTTCGCCCACCAACAGGGCGGCGAGAAGAATGGAGAACACCGGTTCCAGGCAACTGGCGATAATCGCGGGGGTGGGCTCGAGATGCTGCAGTCCGAGAAAGTAGAGAGAGAACGCCCCCAGCACCGAAATCATCGAGAAGAGGAACAGGAACAACCATTGCGCGGGAGAGTAGTGGGCAGCGGCAATTTTCCACGGAGGGTTCACAAACAGCCAAAAGATTGCGGCGGCGGCGATGGTCCAGACGAGAACACGCCAGCGGTCGTGGCGGGCGAGAATGTAGTGTCCGCCGACGTTATAGAAAGCGAAGGAAAACGAGGCCAGTATCGCAGCGGCGAGGCCGTAGGGATCAAGATGAATGGTTGGTCCGGAACGGGCGCCGAGGACGTCGATGACCAGTGCAATGCCGATGACGGCCAACCCGACTGCGGAAATTTTCTGTACCGTAAGCTTTTGCTGGCGTCGAGCCACCACATAGAGCAGTACCCATACCGGGGCGGTGTATTGCACGATGATCGCGATGGCCACGCTGGTTCGTTGAATGGCAACGTAATAAAAATAATTCGAGACGGCTACACCGAGCGTGCCCAGCATAAAGCAATAGCCGAGATCGCGTACCGGCAGCTTGATCCGCTTCCAGCCCGTCCTGGCAACGAGCAGCGGCAAAAGCACCAGCAGCGAGAAGGTAGCGCGAGTCTGAGAAAGAATAAGCGGATCAATCGGACGAAGAACCGCGCCGCCCAGCCGCAGCTTCCCCGTAAAAACGGCGCGACCCAACGCGGCCGAAACTCCCCAGAGAAAGGCAGCAGAAGCGATATAAAAATATCCGCGAAGCGGACGCGGGGCCAGGTTGGGTTGACTTCGATTAGAAATATTGTTTCTCACGAATGGCTTCGATCATCATGCAGCCGGGAGAAACCGGTCAAGGCGCTCGGGGTCGAAAGGCACATTGGTTGGGCTGGTCTATGCGTCATCCCGGGAATTCAGGTATTCGATCTCGGCGGTAATTTTCGCAGTCTTCTCAAGCATGGCCGACACCGAACAGTACTTTTCTTTGGAAAGGCGAACCGCGTCCTCGACCGCCTTGCGGGATACCGTTCCTCCGACGCGATAGGTCAGCTTAATCTCGGTGTAAACGGAAGGTGGGTCGGTGGCGCGTTCGGCTTGGGCATGGACTTCGAGGCTGGTGAAGGGTTCGCGTTTTTTCCGCAGGATGGAAACGACATCGTAGCCGGTGCAGCCGCACAGGCCGATGAGAACGAGTTCCATGGGACTGTTGCCGGCGGCCTTGTCGCCATCGACGACGATGGTGTGGCCGCTGTCGGACACTCCGTTAAACCGCTGTTTGTCGATCCAGGTAGCGCTTGCGTTCGTCATGAGTGCAATCTCCAGGCTGGAATCAGGGAGTCATAATGGGCCATCGTGCTTAGCAGGACGTGGAAGATAATGTAGATCGCCCAGATTGCTACATAAGCTATGAGCATCTTCCGCAGTTTCCGCAGCACGTACCACAGGAGGAGGAAATCCAGTGGAATGGGGGCTGCGACCACTACCCAGATGGGAGCCCCCAAGCTTTCCACGCTATAGCCCACTAAACAAACGAAGCATCCGATCGCAAGCGACGCAAAGAGGTAGATATTCCTGGTTACGAGATAAAACCCCAGACCCCATGCCAACGCGGTGAAGAAGATTGCGATGTCAAGTTGAATAGGTGCGGGCAGAGTGTTAAGCATGATCGCTTTCTCAGTGCGGTTGCAAGATCGAATTGGTGGTCATCTCCGATTATCCGTGCTGGGCTCGGGATGAATTAATACGCGGAAAAGTTCGGGCGCATCCTGCTTGAAATTTATTTCGAGCTCGGTCTGGATGTCGTGGACGCGGGCGAGCGGCAGATCGTCGGAAAGCGTGCAGTGGCAGGAAACGTAAAGGCGGCCGCGAACTTTTTTAATCTGAACGTCGTGCATGTCAACAATCTCTGGAAAACGTCCAGCCACTACTTTTAGTCGCCGTTCAAGATCGGCGTCGCGGACTAATTCGTCGCCGGTTTCGATGGTGGCGGGCTCGCTTTCGATGTGGGTCAGGATGTCGGAAATTTCCGGAACCTCCTGGCGCATGTTGGCCTCCAGTTGCGTGACCTGATCGTGGGCATCCTTGAGCGTGAGCCGTTCATCGAGTTCCACGTGCTGCTCCACGTGCAACCGGCCATGAAGATCCTGCACGCTGATATCGTGGACGTTCAGATTGTGACGGGTGGCCACGGCGCGAATACGGTCGAAGATATTTTCAGAACGCTGGGCGCGGGGCAAGGGCTGCACGGTGACATCGGCATCGGGAAGGATGCCGCGCACGGCGGTGGTAACGGCTTCGACCAACTGTTCGGAACGCTGGAAGGTCACGGTGCGGGCTAAGCCGACGGCAAGATCAGCGAAATAACGATTGCCGGCTCGGCGGATCCGAACCCGGCCAATTTCCAGAACTCCATCCACGTGAGAAACGGCGTCAGTGATTTGGGCCCGAACTCCGGCGGGAGCCGCGTCCAGCAGCGCATCGACGGTACGCCGTGCCAGACGCCAGCTGACAGAAACGATAACTCCGGCGACAAATAGCGCGGCAATGGGGTCAGCCAGGCGAAGTCGATCGACGTGGTAGATGCGGCCGGCCAGGATAAGCACAAGTCCGAAGACGACCACGCCGGCGGACCATACATCGGTGGAGAAGTGCAGCGCATCCGCTTCCAGAGCCTGGCTTTCGTATTTTGTCGCGATGCGGCCGAGAGCGCGGGAGCGCCACCAATCCACGGCCATGGAGCCCAGCATTACCGCAAATGCCCAGACGGACGGCTCGACTTCCACCCGGCGGAAAAACAGCCGCACGACGGCTTCGTAGATGACCCAAACGCAAGTCAGCAGTAGCAGGCCGGTTTCCACGAAGGCCGAAAAATTTTCTACTTTGCCATGGCCGTATTGATGGTCGGCGTCGGCCGGCTTATCGGAGACTCCCACCGACAAATAGGTGAGCAACGCGGCGATGAGGTCCAGCGCCGAGTGCGCCGCTTCGGAGAGAATACCGAGACTGCCGGTGGTGACGCCAACGATGATCTTGCCGCCGGTGATGAAGAGAGCGGCAACCACGGAGCTTCCCGCCACCGCGCGTTTTTCGGCGCGCATGGCATTTGGTGAGTAAAGAGCCGGCGTCCCGGACATGATGGGATTATCGGCGATAACCGGCAATTGCGCCAAGGGGATCAGACGCTATGAGTGATGCGTAGCATGCCTCGTTCTCAGCGAACCGCGATTTTCCAAGCCGCAACCACAATAAAAATGACGATCCCCGCTAAATACGCCCAACCTCGTCCTTTTTGAAATTTCTCGTGGTCGATCATGGAACACCTCCGCAGAACCAATTCTACGACGTCCAAGGACGCATGTTACGGCAATCGCAGGGAAGGCCTGAATCCGGTCTGAATCCGGGGGTAGTGGACCAGTTTCAATTTCCACAGTCTCGCTTTAGCATCCCGACTGTGGCATCATGGAAGCCATGATCGGCAAGGGCAAACGTCCGCGTGACCCGAACCAACTCGCCGCGTGGACCGTCGCTGTCTCCACTGGCCAGATTCCCCCGCCAGAACCCGAAGTCCCCAAACCTACCGGGAGCGCCCCGCCTCAGACCATCTCGGAATACATGTCAGCCATCGGACGCAAGGGCGGTCAGATCGGCGGGAAGCGCCGCCTCAAAACCATGACCAAGGCGCAGCGTTCCAAGATCGCCGCAAAAGCCGCGAAAGTACGATGGAAGCAAGCCAAGAAATCCAGCGGTTAGATGCCCAGTGTTCCCTTAGCTATCTGAATATCTTCCTCCGTAAAGGGGGGACTACCACAGTCGATGACAATACGCTCTAGGCTTCTACCGCCTTTCCGCTCAAGTTCCCATCCATGAATGCGTTGCTCTCCACGTATGACGCGCTGAATAAAAGCAACCAATTCATTCTCATTGTGCTCGTATCGTCTCCAATTGGCTAAACGGCTGGCCGCGCCCTTATTGAGAAGAAGGGCTGTATCAGATTCGCATCTGGTTAACTCAGCGATAAGATTACTCACGACTCACCCATCCAAGTTCTTCTAGCGCGGTCGCTACAACGTCATCCATCCGCCATTGTGCATGACCCTTCTCGTCCGGCTCGTCCGGTAGAGCAGTTGCTATTGTGAATGTCTTGTTGCCTTCTGGCGTGAAGCCTAGCTGACTGGCAATGCGGCCACAGAGCGCGCCGTATTGCAGATTCCCCGCCCGGTAGTTTTCGCCGTACCCGCCAAGGTTCGCTATCTGCTCCATCGAAGCCGTCCGACAGGCGTAATGCGCTTTTAGCATCCGCAATTGCGCGTCCGTCACCTTGTCTCTAATTGCCAGCAGTGCAGCCTTCACTTGCTCGACGGTAAAGTTCTTTTCCATGTGGCGGGATTATAGCGCGTACAATGACAGGAAAATCGGCCTAACGTAAAACGACCACGGCGGGAACCGTGGCTGCTTGCGAAACCATCTAGGAGCGCAATCCAATGGTAATACGGGAGTGTGCTCCATGCAAGTCTATGAGTGCCGCGAAACAGAGCTAGAGCAAAGCATGACCCGCGACATGGAACTAATCCGCACGTTGCTCTTATGGGCTGACGGTGAGCCTCGACTGGACGGCACGCCGGGCAAGTTCTTGATTTTTGAGAACAGCGCAGAAGTCGGCGCTCTCGGTCACTCAAAAGAGGAAGTGGCCTACCATCTTCGCCTGCTAGTCGAAGCCGGATTCCTGATTGGCAAGTTTCATCCTACTACTGGGCTGCCAGTCATCTCTCGCATGACGTGGAACGGCCATGAGTTCTTGGATGACATCAAGGATACGGGAGTCTGGGAAAGCACAAAGGCGCGAATCGCCGGACTCCCCGGCGTGGCTATTGCCGTAATAGCCGAAATTGCGAAGGCTGAAATCAAGAAAAAACTCGGCCTACCCTAGAAATCCACAGCTTTTATGCGCCTTCCCGCACTATTTTATTGACATGCTAAAGCGGCTGTCGTATAAGAGTAAGTATGAATTGCCTAGACAATGCGACCCGCGCCAAAGTGGTTAGCTGCCTAATCGAAGGCTGTTCCGTTCGCGCCACTGTCCGCATGACCGGAGTTTCCAAAACCACGATTGTTAAGCTGCTTGCCGATCTGGGAACCGCGTGCGCCGCCTACCATGACCGCTACGTCCGCAACTTGAAAGTGCGCCGCTTACAGGCCGATGAAATTTGGCAGTTTGTTGGAGCCAAGGCAAAGAATACCAGTGTCGAAAAGAAGCAAGAAGGGTGGGGCGATGTTTGGACTTGGGTCGGAATTGACGCAGATACAAAGCTGGTGGTTTCGTATCTCGTAGGCGGACGGGATGCAGGTTGGGCATCCGATTTTATGAACGATTGCGCCAGGCGTATCAATAGCCGCGTGCAAGTCACCACCGACGGTCACCGTGGATATCTTGAGGCAGTCGAAGGCGCGTTCGGTATGGATTGCGACTACGCCATGCTGCAAAAGATTTACGGCGCTCCCGCAGAAAATCACACGCGCTATTCTCCGGCGAAGTGCATTGGCTCCGACATGAAAGTTATCAGCGGGAATCCTGACCCAAAGCATGTGAGCACGTCTTACGTGGAACGCCAGAATCTAACGATGCGGATGCACATGCGCCGCTTTACTCGCCTTACAAATGCTTTCAGCAAGAAAGTAGAGAACCACGCGCATTCCGTGGCGCTGCATTACATGTTCTATAACTTTTGCCGGATTCACCAGACGTTGAAAGTTACGCCAGCGATGGAAAGCGGACTCGCCGACCACGTTTGGAGTCTTGAGGAACTGTGCGCGATTCTGCCGAAACCGACCGTTAAGGCTTCCACGATTGAAAGCGAGATGCTTCGCAAGGCGCTAGGCGATTAACTCTAGATCGTCCGTTTTCTTCGGCCCGTATTTCTCAATCCACTCTTTCAACTCAGTCAGTGATACCGGGCAGCCGGAACGCTCCGGTTCCTGCTCCGTGAGCAAGTCTGCCCTCTCCCTGTTAGCAATCAGCATTTGAATATCTGCCTTGCCGACGTGAGGAGAACGTTCTGCCATGATCTTTGCTTCGTAGGTGTGATAAGCAGAGCGCCGTAAGCCCATCGCCATTGTTTGGTCACGCTGGCAAAGCGAAAACATTGCGCCACCAGCGCCAGAACCAATAGCAGTAAATCCAGGTAAGCTCACGGGATGCACGCGGCCAATGTGCTCTACCCAAAACAGGCGCGAAGAACCATCCTCCGCAAAGGTTCCAATAATCAATTGGCACTCGATTGAGAACTTGGGCCACTCTTTCTTGAGCAGTTTGTCGAGCAGTCCGATTTTCTTCGCTTCCTCCATCCATCCTTTTTCCGGCGCTAGGGGAGTTTGAGAGATTACGTCATAGCGGAAACGGGCGCTCTTGTAATCATGCACGGAAAAACAGATCGCATCGTAAATTGCTCCGTAGGTTTCCGCTTTACTGGCAACCACGTTGTTTGCAATCTTCGTTACCAACTCCGCCGCTTTGCCGATGTCATGCGCGGCTACCGCGTAGATACGAGCATCATGGCGCGAAAATAGTTTGTGGAGGGACGCGGTAGAGTTCACGTCTCCGAAAGAGCCAAGGGCATCACAGGCGAGAATGAGATTGTCTGGCCGTTCCTTGCCTTCCGAGCACAGCACTCCGATGCCGATAGTCATCCAATGCTTCCACGGCCACAGGTTCCATTTCTCGGAGTTAAAATCCCACTCGGAGGAATCCGGGCGCTGTAGGGGCTTCATCGTAGCACCGCCCCTGTGGAAAACGAAACTGGCCCACTACCAATCCGGGGACTCGGTGTGAACAAGAACGGGCGGTATGCTAGGATGCTAGGTTCGAGTTTTATCAACTTCCTGATCTACCAATCCTGGAGGAATCTTGTATGCGTAAGAGTTGGCTGCTGTGTGTGTTGATAGGAACCATGGCGTGGGGACAAGCGCAACCGGCGCCCGCGCCCGCGGAAAAGCCCGGTGCGTCGGCGACTGCTGCGCCGCAGGCCGCGCCCGCGCAGGGCAATATGCCGGCGCCTGCCGGTGGAGAAGCAAAGCCGCCGGCACCGGCGGCGGAAGTGCCGGAGAACGCGATCGTCCTTACCATTTATGGCGTGTGTCCGCCGACCTCAACGGCTGCGGCTTCCAAAACGGCCGCCGGAAAAACAGCCGCCAGCAAGGCGTTCGCGGCCAAGAAACCGGCAGACTGCAAGACCACAATCACGCGCTCTGAGTTTGAGAAGATGGCCAAGGGCCTCTCGCCATCACCGACGATCACGCCGCAGTTGAAACGCCAATTGTCAGGAGCGCTGCCCAAGTTTATGGCCATGTCCCAGGCGGCGAAGGCGCAGGGTTTGGAGCAGACCGAGGGATACAAGGAAACTCTGAAGTTTGCCAGGATGCAGATCCTGACCACGCAACTACAGCGCAAAGTGCAGGACGAGGCGAATAACGTTCCGGAGACAGAGATTGCGAAGTATTACAAGGCAAACCCTGAAGCGTATGAGCAGTTTTCTCTGGACCGGCTGTTCGTTCCCCGCTACAAACAGGAGACTGCGGAGAAATCGACCTCCGAGGAGAAGCTGACGGACGAACAGCAGAAGGCCAAAGAAGCTGCGGATAAGGCGAAGCAGGAACAAGGCGAGCAGGAACTGAAGAAGCTGGCCGAGACCCTGCGCGAGCGTGCGGCGTCTGGAGAAGATTTCACCAAGCTTCAGAAGGAAGCGTTCGAAGCCGCGGGCATGAAAATGGATTCGCCCAACGTGAACCTTCCCAAGGTCCGGCGCACGGGACTGCCTCCGGCACACGTAGCCGTGTTTGATCTGAAGGCCGGCGAGGTTTCCCAGGTCATCACCGATAACGGCGGAAATTACATCTACAAAGTCGCGAGCAAGGAAGTTTTGCCGCTCGATCAGGTGAAGGAGGAAATCCACAACGCTCTGAAGAGCCAGCGCATGAAGGACATGATGGATAAGTACACCAACTCCTATCATGCGGATACCAACGAAGCGTATTTTGGGCCGCCGGTACCGACGGGGCCGGGAGGACGTCCGATGCCGCCGCGTCCGCGTCCGAATCTGCCTCCGCCGCCCGCACAGGGCCAGCCCCAGCCGCAAGCTGCGCCTCCGGCGGCAAACCCACCCGCGCAGCCTCCGGCGCAACAGGCACCTCCGTCCAAGCCGAATTAATGGCGAGCGCGAAACCTGTCGTCGTTGTCACCGGCATCGCGGGAAACCTGGGATCCAGGTTCTTCCCGCTGCTGGAGGACTTCTCGGTAATCGGGGTGGACGTCACTCCACCCCAAACCGAGTTGCCCTTGCAATTCGAGCGCATGGACCTGGGCGATGAATCCTGCACCCGGGTTCTCTACGAACTGCTGCGCGACACGCGACCGGTCTCAGTTGTACATCTTGCATTTGTGATCGACCCGGTGCGTTCCGGCGTGCTCGACGCCGTACGCATGTGGCAGATCAATGTGGCCGGCACGGCTCGCGTAATGGAAGCGATCACCGAGGCGAACCGCACCACCGACGCAGCCATCAAGCAGTTTATTTTCCCGAGCAGCGTTTCTGTCTATGGGCCAAGCCTCCCCGCCCCGGCCACGGAAGATTCGCCGCGCGCCGCGCATACCCTGCTTTATGCCATGCACAAGAAGCAGTCCGATGAGGTGGTGCAGCAGCGCTCTTCGGCGCTGCGCGGGTGCAGCGTATACATTCTGCGTCCGCATATTTTCGCCGGAGCCAGCGTGGAAAACTATCTCTTAGGGGCATTCCGCGGCACACCCAACGGCAAAAGCGCGCGAGCGGAAAAAATGCGCAGCGAAGGCAGGCGGCTGCCCTGCATGCTGCCGCGCGGGCAGCAGTATCTGGACAATAAGATCCAGTTCGTACACGTCGACGATATGGCGCGTTTGCTAGCGCACATTCTGCACCGCGATCCGGAGCCGCAGCGCTTAACGACCCTCAATGTCGCCGGACGCGGCGAACCGCTTACTTTTGCGCGCTGTATTGAGATCGCGCAAGCCAAGCTGATACGCGTTCCGGGCAAATGGGCCATGCGGCTGGTGTTGCAATTTCTATGGAAGCGGCAGATCTCCGCGATTCCGCCGGATGCGCTGCCTTACATGACCGGCGAGTACATTATGAATACGGACCGGCTTAGAAGCTTCCTGGGCGCCGAGTATGAAAGCGTGATTCGCCATACGGTTGCTGACGCCTTCGCCGACAGCTTCAAGAAAGAGGCAATACCGGCGCAGAGCGCTGCCGCTGAGTAGGCGAAGCAATTGATCCCGCGAACATTTCACTTTTTCCCGCGATTACTTTTTCCCGCAATACAAGCCCGCGATGCCGAACGTATAGGGTGTCCAACTGACTTCGCGCAAGCCAGCCTGGCGCATGCGGTTTAGCATTTCCTGCGGTTCAGGGAAACGCTCTACAGAATTCGGCAAATATTCATACGGCCCGCGCACGCCGGAAACCATGGTGCCAACCCGGGGCAAGACCTGTTTGAAGTAAATGCGGTACAGGTGACCCATCACGCCCTTGGGTTCGCTGAAGTCAAGGATTCCGCACTCGCCTCCGGGCCTCAGCACGCGCGCGATTTCGCGCAATCCGGCATCGTAGTCCGCGAGGTTGCGAAAGCCAAAGGCGGAGGTCACCAGGTGGAAATACTCACTCGGAAATGGGAGACAAAGCGCATCGGCCTCGATCCAGCGCGGCGGCACATGCTTCCCATTTTCCCTAATCTTGTCGCGCGACTTTGAAAACGCACGCTGGAGCATGGCGTGGGAGAAATCGGCTCCGACAATTCGCGAATTGTCATTTGCGGCCTGCCCGTGGAGGGCAAAGGTCATATCGCCGGTTCCGCAACACAGGTCAAGAATTCGAGCATCGGGTTGGGAGAGAATGTGCGCGAAGGTGCGAGCCGTTCGCTCCCACCATAGCCGATCCACATTGCATGACAAGACGTGATTCAGAAGGTCGTAGCGCGGGGCGATCGAGGTGAACATCTCGCGGACCGCGCGTGCCGCGGCCTGAGCATCCTTCGCGCCTTCCGGAGCGGCGCCGACGACCATCGGCTTTGGAACTTCAGCCAGGCGACTCATTTCTTCCACGTCATTTTTTCCAAACCCAGCCGCCGTGCGATAAACGGCGTAGTTCTTCAACGGCGTTCAACACGACTTTGTCCGGCACGTCGGAAGCGATTTCTACCTTCCCGATTTCCCGCGGCAGCACAAAATGTACGGCTCCGTTTTGCGTTTTCTTATCGGCTTGCAGGCGGGCCAGAATCTTACGCGCGCTCACTTTGAGTTCGGGCAAACGGCCCAAGCTAAGCACCGCATCGGCAATGCGGCCCGCGGTTACGCTATCGGTGCGGCCAACGGTCAACCCGATGTTGGTGGCGGCAATGATTCCCCAGGCGACCGCCTCGCCGTGAAGCAGGCTGCCATAGCCGGTTTCCGCCTCCAGCGCGTGTCCGATGGTGTGACCTAGATTGAGAACGCGGCGTAATCCGCCCTCTTGCTCGTCGGCGGAAACAATTTCTGCTTTCAGCTTCACGCTCTGGGCAATCAAACCCTCGACTTCCACGGGATCGCGCTTGAGAATCTGCGAACGCTTCTGTTCGAAGCGCAGGAAAAGATCGAGATCGCCAATGATGCCGCATTTCAGCGCCTCGTAGAGGCCGGCGCGATAGGCGCGGTCGGAAAGCGTGTGCAGAACTTCCGGGTCAATCAGAACAATGCGGGGATGATGATACGTTCCCAGCAGATTCTTCCCTGCCCCCAGATTCACTCCGGTCTTGCCGCCGACGGATGCGTCCACCTGAGCCAAGACTGTGGTTGGAATCTGCACGAGATCGATGCCTCGCATGTAGAGCGAAGCCAGCAAACCGGTGACGTCGCCGACCACGCCGCCGCCGAGCGCGATCAGCACAGCTTTTCTGTCAGCGCCGAGGCGCACTAATCTTTCCGCCAGGGTTTCGATGTTCGCCAGTTTCTTGGAAGGCTCGCCATCGGGCATTTGCACAACTTGGGGCTTGAAACCAGCGGAGGTCAACGAACTCAGAAGTTTGGCACCCCACCGGCGGCGTACCGGCGGCACCGTGATCACAAAAAGCTTGCTGGCTTGCGGCAGGACTTCAGCCAATAACGCTCCCGCCCGCGCCAGCAAGCCATTCTCAATCCGCGCCTGATAGGGGCGGGGAGGGACGTGGATGGTGACTTGCGCCATGGAATTCCATAATAACTTATACGTGCAATCCGGACCTCTACCTGCGATAGATCGCGCGTCGTCGTCTTCTCCGCATCGACGAAAGCTTCATCACGCAGAGTCGTTCTCGGGTAAGGCCACCGAGGCCGCGATCGAAACCGCCAGTATCCCTGCTACCACGCCCAGCATGGCCAACGTCGGCATTCTGTAGAAGTCCGCCGTGATCATCTTTACCCCCATCAGAATGAGGATCAGGGCCAGCCCGGTATTGAGAAACCGAAAAGCTTTCATCAGTCCAGAGACAGCAAAGAACAACGAACGCAAGCCGAGGATGGCAAAAACATTCGAAGTGTAGACGATAAACGCGTTGAGCGTGATCGCGAGGACGGCGGGAACCGAATCGACGGCGAAAAGCAGATCCGTGGTTTCGATCACCGCAAGCACCACCAGCAGCGGCGTCGCATAAAGGCCCGGATTTCCCTGCCAGCCACGAACAAAGAACTTACCTCCCTGATATTGGTCCGTCACCGGCATCAGCCGGCGCATAACCTTCACCAACGAATTTTTGGACGGATCGACTTTGTGTTCGCCGGAAAATCCCAGGCGGATTCCGCTATAAACGAGCAGCGCACCGAGAACGTAAAAAATCCAGTGAAAACGCTGGATGAGTCCGATCCCGGCCAGGATGAACGACGCGCGCATGAGCAGAGCGCCGAGAATCCCCCAGAACAACACGCGATGCTGGTACTCCTCGGGAACCGCGAAGTAGTGGAAGATTACGAGAAAAATGAAAAGATTATCGACGCTGAGAGAAAGTTCGAGGACGTAACCTGTGACGAACTCGATGGCAACCTGCCGGCCTTGCCAGAAAAGAACGAGCACAGCGAAGGCTGCCGCCAAAGCCAGCCACATGGCACTGCGGGCCAGCGCATCGCCGGAGCGGACACGACCGCTGCGGTGGAAGACGCGCAGGTCCAACACCAGCATCGCGACCGCGAAAAGGTTAAAGACGATCCAGAAATAGATCAAGCCATTGCCGATTGAGGCCTACTTTTGCCGGCCCAGGTTTCCACTCTCCCAAGCGTCCCACAAGCCAAAGGCTTTGAACATTTCGTCGCTATGCGTTTCGCGCATGGACTCTTCAATCTGCGCACGCGTAAAGCGCGGGCCAATTTTTTCCGGAAGATTCGCCAGCGCAAAGCTGAACACGGCGGCCTCGGCCACGTGCTTCTTGAGTAGAGCGAAGTCCACTTTGTCGTAAGTGTCGGAAATGGCGTGATAGTTCACCAGGTAGTTCGCCTCTTCCTGATCCGCCACAAAAGTCGGGACGCCCTCCAGCATGAAATCAAAATGATCGGTTCCCCATTCCATGTCAGTCTTTAATTCAGTAACTCCGAACTGCCGCAACGGCGCGATGATGGTCCTGGCAGTATCGAGCACGTCCTTGCGTCCGCCGGTGGAAAATCCTGTGGTCTTGCCGGTTCCCGAATCGTAAATAATGACGCCGGCCGCATTATCAAGTTCAGGCCGATGAGCCTTCGAGTACGCTCGCGAGCCGAGCAAACCTTCCTCTTCCCCGGAAAATAAAATAAAGCGGATGGAGCGCCGCGGCTTCAACCCGGACGCTTTAATGGCCCGCAGCGCGTCCACTACCAGCGCCGCATTGCAGCCGTTATCGAGAGCGCCGGTGCCCAACTCCCACGAATCCAAATGAGCGCCGAGGATGACGAATTCGTTGGGCTTCTCGCTGCCCATAATTTCTGCGATTACATTTGCAGTCCTGATGGGACCGCCGATCTGATTGGGAATGCTCAAGTCCGCCCAGACCGGATGCCCCGAGGCCAGCAAGCGTCCAATACGTTCGCCATCTTCGCGAGCAACTAAAACTTGCGGAAGGCGGTCGATTTCTCCCGCAAAAGAATTCGTATGGCGATAGAGAACATCGTGTTCGCGAGTGGCGATGAAGGCCACAGCTTTGGCTTTGCCATTCACCGCCGCCGCGATGACGGGCGGCGCGTTGCTATATTCCGCGAAAAGATCGTCCCAGGTCTTCAACACGACGGAATGAACCAGCACGATCTTTCCTGAAATGTCACCGGCCTTCTTGAATTCTTCGGCGCTTCCGTTGCCGACATCGACCACCGGGACATGCTTCACGGGAGCGAGTGCGGGAGCCCAGGCAATGGAGACACATCGTACGCGGAACTCGACCTTCGGAATCTGTGTCAGCTTAGGGTCGAGAGCCGTTCCTGTGGCACTCACTGTCATTTCGGTCGCGCCCTCTGCCCACGAGTGCGGAATGGTGAACGGTTCCGTGTGAACGCTATCGGCTCCGGCGGCGTTGAATACCTGCACGCCCCACTCCACGGCGCGCCGCATGGCGGGCGTACCCGGCACCCGGCCGCCGATCTCGTCCGTAAGGTGACGGAGGTTGCTCTCGATCGGGGACGCTTGCAAAGCAGACTGAATAATGCGAGTCGAGTCATCGGTGGCGGCAGGAGGAGTTGCGGCGAAGCAGATCGCGGTTAAGAGTGCGCAAACGTAAACAACTTTCACATTTCGCATATTTGGTGGATTAGAAATGAATTCGCTGAAAAGAGCAAAACGAAAAGAACGACACACTTTAGCGGAGCATACGGTCGGAAGTGCTCAGAAGGCTCGCTTCCACTCACTTCGGTGGCAGTGGTTCCATTTTGTCGAGAAGGTTGATGGTTTCCAGAATGGTGCTGCCCACAATTTCCAGGCTCTTGGGACTCAACTTGTCCACGGCATCTTGCGGCGTGTGCCAGAACACGTTGTTGTAACCGTAATCGAAGTCGATCAAGTCGGCGCACGGCACGCCTCGTTGCACAAAAGGAATGTGGTCGTCCGTGACCTGGTTGTCACGAGCAAAAAAATGAGATTGATAGCCCAATCGCGAAGCCGCCTGGTACACGACCTCCTCCAGCCACGGCGTGGAGTTCCGATCACGATCGATGTTAAGGTCGGCGTCGCCGATCATATCCGCCAGTAGAAACGCTTTGATCTGCTTCAGCGTCCCATCTGCCTGCCATTTCTCGGCGAGGTGGCGGATCCCGTACAAGCTGTCTTTGTCGAAAGGAAGTTCGCTCTCCGGCTTCATGGCTTCCTCGGCGTCGTCCCAAACCAGCCAGACGCTGTAGCCGTCGCGCTTCCTGCCTCCAAGTTGGTTGGCAATTTCAAGCAGCAACGCGCTCGAAGAGGCGCCATCATTGGCCCCGATGTAAGAAGTATTGCGCAGAGGATAGTTCGTATCGTAGTGGCTGGCGATTACGATGATGCCGTCTTTCGTTCCGGGAAATTTCGCGACGATGTTGCGCACCGGAAATTTTCCTTCCGGCGTATCCGCGGTGAACGAGTCAGCTTCTACAACATCGCCCTTCAGATGCGAAGCGATGAACTCTTCGACTTTCTTGTGATTTGCGCTGCCCACCGGGCGCGGGCCAAACGCTACCATTTCCTTCACGTATTGCATGGCTCGCGTGGAATCGAACTTTGGCGGCGCACCGCTATCGGGAGGAAGCGAGAGGTTGGGAGCAGCGGTTGTTGCGGCAGGGCTTACAGGTTGAGTCTGCGCCTTTACCGGACTGGCATCGTTATCGCGGTCGCAGGCTACGATGGCGATCGCGATCGACAGCAATACAATTCGCAGTGCGATTTGTTTGCGTAGCTTTATTCCGATCCTGATCTTCTCCCCGATCATGCCGCCGCCCGTTTTTCCTTGCGAGCCTTCCGCTGCTTGGGATGGACAGCCCATGCGATTCCGATACTCGCGGCGTACAACGCGATCATTGGCGCGGCAAAGATGCACATGTTCAAAACATCGGGCGTTGGAGTGACTATGGCGGCAACGATAAAAATCAAAAGAATCGCGTAGCGAAAATTCTTCCACATGAAAGCGGCGCTGATAATCCCCATCAGCGCCAGGAAAAATATAAGAATCGGCATTTCAAAGATCAAACCCATGCCCAGGACGATGCTGAGAAACAACGACGTATATTCGCCAATCGTGATCATGGGCTGGAATTGACGGCCAAAATGGATCAGAAATCCGAGCGCTTGGGGATAAACGACCTTGAAGCCAAAGTATCCGCCCGCCGTGAACAGCGCGATGGTTGAAACCATGAACGGCACGACGTAGCGTTTTTCATTGCGGTAGAGCCCGGGCGAAATGAACATCCAAACCTGGTAGAGCACAAACGGCGAGGTGAGAAATAATCCCGCGAGAGCGGCGATTTTCAAGTACAGATTAAAGGGCTCGGTCGGATTCAAATAGACGAGCTTCTCCGACATGCCGTTGTCTCTTAACGCCTTCATGATCGGGCGTTGCATGATGTCGTAGATTTTCTCCACCTTCCACCAGCAGGCGAAGAATCCCACGGCCACGGCGGCAATGGCATAGACCAGGCGAGTGCGCAATTCCTCGAGGTGATCGAGAAAACCCATGGTGGGCATGCCCTCGCGCTTGGGATCGTCCCCGGAGGCCCCGGTCAGATTTTCAAACATGCGAATCCTGAGCGGCGGAAGAGCTTGCGGGGTCGGAGACGGAAGAAGCGTAGGGCGCTGCGGCCTCGGAAGGCGGCGATGAATTCTCCGCCACCTTTGCTTCCGGCGGCACCGTCGCAGATGCGCTTAAGTCGGCGTGAGACGCGTCGGTTGGGGCCACCAAGGTGCCCCGCTCTTCGTGCTGAGGAAGGTCGGTCGCGGCCGGGTTTAGACTCATACTGGCAATCGCGCCCTGCGGCGCTGCAGCCGGAGGAAGAACGGTTTGCTTCTTCTCGACTTCCAGATGCGAGATCTCAGTTTCAATTTGCGACTTGAATTCGTTCGAGGCCCGGCGTAATTCGGCGAGGAGCTTTCCCGCCTGACGAGCGATCTCCGGCAATTTCTTTGGCCCAAAGATAACGAGAGCCAGAACGAATAGGAAGATCGTCTCGGAAAAACTCATGGCCTCATCATAATGTCGGAAGTGCCAGGGGGGCAATGTTTGGCGCTTCTATATCCATTCGATGCCGGCCAACGCGCCGATCCACCCCCGGGCCAAGCCGCTATGGAGAGGGCTTAAGGACGACCGTATTCCGTTCATCGCTCGCGATAATGCGGTAAAACTTCTTGAGGTCATCCGCCTTGCTGACGGGCACGCTCAATTCTTTCACTTCGAAGGTGCGCGTGTAGTCGACGACATTGCCGGTGACAACCGTTTTCGAGTGATAACTGGCGAAGCCGTAATCGGCGTCCACTGGCGGAGGAACGTCATCGACCACGTAACCGGCCGGGATGGTGATTTCGAAGGTGTCGGTGTCGCGCGTAGGTTCTTCGAATTCGATAGGGAATTTCCTCTGCTCTTTGGTTTCGAGGAATCCCTGGGATTTTTGTCCGATGACGCGGGGCCGAACCAGAATCAAATCTCCCGCGTTCTTGGCGTAATTCGGCGACTCAAAGGAATAGTTAAACCCGAAAGGCTGATCGGTCTGTTGAACATTGATCAAACTAGCCTTGGTAATTTGAAAACTTGCCAGCGAGCCCGCCAGGAGTTCTTCGATCGGCTTGATGCGATCGGTATCTTTCGTTACTGTGCGCAATCGCCAGCGTTCAAACGAAGCGCGCTGGCCTAGGCGCGTCTCGTGAACGTCGCCCTTCAATGTCCCCTTCGGATCCAAGGTTAACGTAGCGGTACGGCTGATGCTGTTCATCCGCGACGGCTGCTGGGGCAACTCCATCAATTCGCCGCCTTCGGGAGTGACGAGGAGGCCGTAATTGGCTTGCAGATAGCCGGGGAGTTGGCCAAACGGGATCAGTTCGTTGGTGGGATCGAAGAAAAGCAGTCTACCCAGTTTGGGATGCTGGATTGTGGCGATGAGGGAGGGGTCGTCAAGCCCGTCGGGCAGTTTGATAGCGGTGATCACATGATTGAAGCCATTGTGCGCGGGCATTCCGCCGGTGACGGATCCGCGCTCCGCGTTAATCACCACATGGTAGGATTCGACGCCGATCTCATGCAGCATGGACCGCACCAGCGTGGCTTTATCTTTGCAGTCGCCGTAACGGTGCGTGAAAACATCCGGGGCGGCATGAGGCTGAACTCCACCGATGCCCAACTCTATGGCAACGTAGCGAATGTCATGCTGTACAAAATAGCCGATAGCCTGCATCTTTTGCAGCGTCGAAGTTTTCGAGGCTGTCAGTGTAGTTACCTGTTGTTTAATCTCCGGAGAAGCATTAACGCGCTCACCGACCACGTTGAGATACCACTTCCCCATCGTGTCCCAATCGGTATTTGCATTCAGGAGCGGGCCCCCCGAGGAAGTAAAAAAGGAAAGAATCATTTGGCCCGCTACGCCGTCCATCGGAGGCATCAGCGGTTCTTTCCGGATTCCTCTTACATCGTTCACCGTCCACTGCCACGAATTAGCGCCAGCCTGGGTGGGCTTCACCTCTGGATGGTTGAGCCAGGACGCCTTAAACTCCCATCCTGGGGGAAGTTGCAGCGAGTAGTGACTTTCTCTCACTGGCTCCGCTTCTTGAAAGTTCCAGATGTCTTGCAGAAAGAGCGGCTGCTTTTCCACTTCGTATTCGTAGCCGACAATATTTCCCGGTTCAGGCGCTGGGATGTGCAACACCCTGTATTTCGCGTCCGTAAACAGTTCGCCGCCGGCCGTGTTCGGCGAAACCTCCATCGCATCCTTATCCTTGACCTCATAATCCTTGCCCTGCGCAGGTATGCACCAGCCGTGCAGGCTCTTGATTGTCTTCCGCGGATTAAAGTTGACAAAGACCGTGCCCCGTTCGCGCCCGTTAGGCCGCAAAATTTTATAGGCTTCTCGAACCTGAGTTCTAATCTTGTCAGTAGAGAGCACCGTGACGTTGGTTTCGGAGTACAGCAGCACTGCGTCCGTTTTCTCGTCGTACGCAGGCAGTGGAGCGTTGACCAGCGCATGCATCCATGCCGGCGCGTCGCCGCTGGCGAGTGCATTCGGAGCGAAGCCAAAGCCATAAGCGCCGACTAAAATTAGAAAGAGACCGGCGCGGCTAGTTGCTCGCGCTGGCCGCGCCGGGTTGTAAAACGATTTGCTCCTCATCGCCGGTCCTCACTACTTGAAAGAAGTTGCGCAACGCCATGTAGTACTTCGCGTCCAACAGTAAGAAGTCGACCGTAAGTTTCCTTGAGAGATGGATGGACCCTGCATCTTTCTCAGCCTTCAGGTCGTAGACAACGATGTGACCATCCTGTTTTTGCGGCGGCGGCAGGGTTTGCACCTGCCAGCCGAGCGGGAGATCGATGGTGACGTCGTCTACCTTTTCGAAGGGAAACTCGAAATAGAGGGGATGTACGCGGTTGGCATGTTCAAAAATACGTTTCTCTTGAGCGCTGAAAATACCAACTGGCAACAGAGCCCGCCGCCCGGCTCCGGATACCCATCCAGGAATCTTTAAGTTGAATTCCGCCACCAAGGGCTGCGAGGAACTTTTCCAATCCGGCTGGTTGGTGAGATCAAGCTCCACCGCCGCCGGAACATATTCCCGCACTTGTTCCTCGATGAATTTCTTTTTCTCCACATCGTCGGTGTGAATCTCATCCAGCCGACGGGACATCGCCTGCAGTCCGGTAAACGCAACCGTAAGCTTGCCCTGCAACTCGCCGGTTTCAGAAAGTTGGAGCTTGGCCTTACGCTCGATTTGCGAGTCTGAACTCAGCGGAAGAGCGCTCTGAATCCAGGTTCCGCCATCCTTATCGAGGCGCAATCCCGTGACACCCGTCTCGGACCATTCCAGTAAGCCAAACGGAGTAAACGCGGCGCCGGGATTGAAATAAACGTCCTTGCCATTGACTTTGACCAGGACAACATTCGCGTCCAGCTTCGTCTTGTCCATGGATTTCGCGGAGAAAAAATAATTGCGGCGTTCGGAAACGTACACCGGGTACGCTTCGAAACCGGCGGCTCGAACTAACCCCAGAAATAACCAGTCGAGATTGCCGCCAGTCGCGTAGCCACGCTTCCATACTTCCTCGACGTTGACCGGCTCCTTTTCTTTTTCCCTTTTGTCCTCCTGGTCCGTCTTTTGGAATTCATACGAAGTATTGCGGAATTGCTGGACGCGATCATAGATTTTGTGAAGTTTCACATCGGGTGCGTCGCTGGGTGAAACAATCTGCGCCAAGGCATCTTCCATGGCTTTCTTCTTGCCGACGAAGGCTTCCACCTGGCCGTCCAGCTTTTTACCGACCTTCTTCCAGTACTTGTCGGCGTCGGGTTCGAAAGCTTCGTCGCTGTATACGAAGTCCACGCGAGCCTTCAATTCGTTTTCGGGAGGCATGAAGTCTTCCACCTGGAAAGCGTCGACATTATGCGCCTCCATTCGAACGATGTGATCGGGGCCCTCCTGCGGCGGAGCCGTACCCGCCGGAAGCCGCGGCCGCCAACTAACCCTAAACGGGTTCTGGAAACTTCCTTGATACGCCTTGAGAGAGAACTTGGCCACCTTGGTAAAAAGCTCCTGGCTCAAAATCCAATTGGACTCGTAGAGCGAGTACTCTTTGAAATCGTAGGTAAAGGAATACTCGATGATGCTGCCCGGCTGCACGTCGGGCAGAGTGAAGGTCTTGGCGAGATATTTCAGCCCGCGGGCTTTGACAATTGTCTTCTCGAAGATTTTGCCATCGAAATCAGCCGTAGAGCCGTCGGGACGGATGCTGCGGGCGTGTACGTGTACGACGTCGTAGGATCCCTTGACGAAGGGAATCTCCACGTTGGCGTACTTGCGGCCTTCTTCGGTCAGAATCTTGATGCGTTCGAAGTTCTCTTCATGCGAGGTCTTTCCGTTGTCGTCGCGGTCGACTTGACGGTACAAGATGATCGCCGGCGCACCGGGAGCGAGGGGTTCGCTCGTCATCTTGAGTTCTTCCGGCGTGATGGAAGGGAAACCCTCGCCAGCGGAAACGGTTACCGGGCGACAGTTGCCGGCGGCAAGAATCACAGAGAGGACACTACAAACGATAAAAACTATTCGACGAAAAGGCACGATCCAACTCCCAAGCGAGCGCGTTCACCGAAAACGGGCCCCCGCACGTTTTGGTGCGGAAACAATATAGCGATTCAGGGCGCAGGTCAATAGCCTTTTGAGGCTGAGGGCTTGTGTTTTGGGGTTTTAGGGGACGGTTCCGATCCGCCAAGTGGACCGGCTTCGTGGCGAGAAACTGAGTGGGTTGCTGATTCAGCACCCAAACCATCCACTGATACATCTTAAAAGAGTGCAGGGCATGGTTACCGATGGTAACCATCCCGGTCCGGGGCAGTCTAAGAAGATGATATAATCCGTGTATTCAGCGCGGTAGCCGGGGAGATCGAGATCCCTCAACCGAAGGAAATATTCAAAATGGCACGTAGTTCTCGCCGCTCACTCTTCCTGGTAGTTTTTTTTCTCCTCGCCTGCGGCTTTCTGGGCATTCTGTTCGCCCAGCGGACCGGGCAGGCCTCCTCTTCGCCCTCGAGCGATTCCGACGTCAAGGACAGTCTGAAGCAGTTCACGGATGTTTACGCTGTCATCGAGGACAATTACGCGGAGCCGGTGAACCCGGATAAAGCGATCTACAACGGCGCGATTCCCGGGATGCTGCACGCGCTCGATCCGCACTCGAATTTCTTCGATCCCAAATCCTACGCGCTGATGCGCGAGGACCAGCGCGGAAAGTATTACGGCGTCGGCATGACGGTGGGACCGCGCAACAACAAGGTCATTGTTATTTTTCCCTTCACCGGCACGCCAGCCTATAAGGCGGGCATTCATCCCGGCGATGTGATCATCGCGGTCGATGGCAAGTCCACCGAGAACATGAGCACTGGCGATGTCGCCGATTTGCTCAAGGGCCCCAAGGGGACGACAGTTCACATCAGCATCTCGCGCGAAGGCGTGGAGAAGCCGATGGAGTTCACGCTGGTACGCGACGAAATTCCGCGCTACAGCGTGGACGTGCATTTCCTGATTCGTCCCGGCATCGGCTACCTGCACGTGACCGGATTCAACGAGACGACGGAAGAAGAAGTTTCGCGAGCGCTGGATGAGTTTGGCGATCTGAAAGGTCTCATTCTCGATCTTCGCGGAAATCCCGGCGGCCTGCTCAGCGAAGGAGTTGGCGTGGCCGACAAGTTCCTCAAGAAAGGCCAACTCATCGTTTCGCACCATGGCCGCGCCTCTGCCGAGAAGCGTTACGCGGCGCAGCATGGCAATGGCGGAAAAGATTATCCCCTCGTCGTTCTCGTCAACAGACTCACGGCATCGGCGGCGGAGATCGTCTCCGGAGCCATTCAGGATCACGACCGCGGCCTAATCGCGGGCGAAGTGACCTTCGGCAAAGGCCTGGTTCAAACCGTTTATCCGCTGTCGGAAAACACTGGGCTGGCGCTCACCACAGCGCACTATTACACCCCCAGCGGCCGCCTGATTCAGCGCGATTACAGCAACATTTCGCTTTACGATTACTACTACAATCGCGATGCCGAATCCGGCAGCAATGCCAATCGCGAAGTGAAGCTCACGGATAGCGGCCGCACGGTTTACGGTGGCGGCGGCATCACTCCCGATGTCGTCATTCCTCCGGTCAAGGGCAATCACTTTCAGGACACTTTGCTCCAGCATTACGCGTTCTTCAACTATGCCAAGCGTTACGTCGTGAATCATCATCCCAGCAAGAGCTTTGAAGTGGACGACGCCGTGATGCAGGAATTCCGCAAGTCCCTCGACGAAGCAAACATTGCCTACACGCAGGCCGACCTGGTCGATAACAATGACTGGATTAAATCGAACATCAAGGCCGAAATTTTTGTCGATGCTTTCGGTCAAGATGAAGGCCTGAAAGTGCGGGCGGAATCCGATCCGGAAATACTGAAAGGGTTGGATCTGTTGCCGCAGGCCAAAGCGCTGGCCGACAATGCCCGGAAAATCGTGGCGGAACACAACAGCGCAGGTGCCTTCAACCGCTAGAGTTGAAAACGAACTTTCCCGGACCCGGACACGCGTTCCGGGCCTTTCTTTGGAGCACTGTAGCGTCGGCGTCTCGCCGGTTGTCGAGCGGGCGTCGCGCCCGCTTTCAGGCCAGCAGGATGCCGGCGCTACTTTTGTTGACTTCCCTCGGTAGCTATGTGAAAATCCGCGTCAGCGGCGCTTGGAGTCCGGCGTAAACGCCGGGAAGTTCCACCCGCAAACCGCCAGAGATGAATCGCATTCACGAGCCTCTGCAATCCGCGGCTGAAATCCTGTCGGCCGCCTGCCGGGCGGATCTCGTTTGACGCCGGTTGTGTTGGGATTAGCGGTAGCTTTCGCGGTTGCGGCCGGCGTCATGGACTGGCGCAGCCGCCGTATTCCCAACTGGCTGACGGTTTCGGGGCTGCTGGTGGGCTTGGCCGCGAATGCAGGGGTCGGCGGATTGCAGGGTGTGAAGTTTTCCCTGCTGGGTGCCGGGTTGGGATTGCTGCTCCTGCTGCCTTTTGTTTTTCTGCGCAGCCTGGGCGCGGGCGATTGGAAGCTGGCCGGCGCTTTAGGGGCATTCGTCGGCTGGGAGCTACTGCTCAGTCTCCTGATGGGATCGGTCTTCGTGGCCGGAATCATGGCGTTCGGGCTGGTGATCTACAAGCGCAGGCTGATGGAAACCTTGCGTAATATTGGCCGGATGCTTGCTTCGATGTTAAGTTTTCGTATGCCCGGAGCCGAGGTTTCTCTGGATAATCCCCAGTCCCTGAAGATTCCTTATGGAGTAGCATTGGCCCTAACCACTTTGTTGTACGCAATCTTGAACTGGAAGATGTGGGGAGCAAAGTAGCTGTGCAGAAATCGGCGGGAACAACTTGGCGTAGCTTGGCCCGTGCCGCGAGGGGCTCGGAGATTGCGGAATTCGCTATGATCCTGCCCATGCTGTTCCTGCTTTTAATCGGTGTCTTTTGGTTCGGGCAGGCCTTCCGAATTTACGGCACGATTACAAATGCAGCCCGTGACGGCGCGCGAGCCGCCGTGGCTCCGGCTTGCGCGACCTGCGCGGGCGTTGATCCTTCAGCGAGCGCGTGGACCGTCATTCAGAATGACCTGCAGGCGGCGCACATCAACCCTAACGCACTGCAACAACCAACCACACCACCCACCCTTTGCGCCTGCGGTCCGGGTGCCGGCGCTGCCGTCTGCACTACCCCCCCCGCGCTGTGCGATAGTTCGCAGACAAACATTTGTGTGCAGGGTGTCACTCATACTGGCGTCAACAACGCTTTAACGGAAACCCTTGTTCAGCTGTCTTCCACTGTCCAGGCCACTGGCAGCACCCTTCCCGGTGGAGCGGGCGAGTGCGGGATTTCCGTCAGCTTCCAGTACCCTTACACGTTCTGGCTTCCGTTCACATCCCTCGATAAGGAAACAATCAATCTGCGAGCGCAGTCACAGATGAGGGCGGAAAGCCAATGAGACGCGATGGGGCTGTGGCCCGCAGAGTCCGCGCCGGAGACTGCGGCTCTCAGATCGTTGAGTTTGCTCTATCAGCCCCGCTGCTAGTGTTGTTTGTAGTAGGGATATTCGACTTCAGCGGAGCGCTTGCGCTGAAGCACAAATTGGCTAACGCTGCCCGGGAAGGCGCTCGCGTGGCTGCGGCCGATCCCGCGAACGATCTCGCCAACGCCACCCTCGTGCCGGTGTCTGTCAGCGACGCGTATCAAGTTATAGACAATTACTTGCTCTCAGAAAAGGTTAACGACTGCGGCTTGCAGGGAACGAGTCCAACCGGAGCAGCTTTAACCTGGACCTCGCCCACTCTAACCGGATGTCAGAACAATACTGGCCTAGTGCTGACTATCAACCGGGGGTGCGTGCAAACACAAGGAGTGGCCCTGAGCCAGGGCACAGTGCCCATGGGCTTGGTGGGCACTTGCGTCACCGTGGTTTACCCTTACGTTTGGCAATTCACTAGCGCCGCGGGGCTTTTCAGCAGCTTTATCGGCCCCACGAATATTACGACGACCGCGGTCGCGTTCAATCAGAATTGAGATTGAGAAAGAGGAGTTAGCGCCCCAGAATGCTGCCACCACTGATACGACGCGTTCCGTGCTCCAGCAGCGAGCGTGGGGTTACGATGCCGCTGGTCGCGCTGTCACTGGTCGCCATCCTTTCCTTTGCGGCTCTTTCCATCGATCTGGGCTCACTCTATGAGGCCAAAGCCGAAGCCCAGCGTTCCGCCGACGCTGCGGCCTTGGCCGCAGTGCAAATCATCTCGACGGAAGGCGTTACCACCGATCCGACGAACGGCTCCGGGAATTGGGGCCAGCTCTGCGGGGGCGCGGGCAGTTATGCCTCGCTGGCAGCCACGAATGTCGCCAATCAAAACCTAATCGGCGGTTCCCCACCAACGACAGTTAACGTCTATTACGGCACCTCCGCAGGCACGGGCACGAACAAGGACTGCACGGCTGCCGCCACTGGCTTTGGCATTAATCCTGTGGTTTCGGTTTATGTGCAGCAGACCAGTCTGCCCAATTTTTTCTCCCGCATTTTTTCATTCATCAATAATGGGACAGCTTCGAACTCCGGCGTAAGCGCGACCGCATACGCAGAGGCTTTCAATCCCTCCGACTCCAACGGAGGAACCGTGATCCCGGTTCAGCCACGGTGCGTGAAACCTTGGATGGTTCCAAACCTTGATCCGCTGCACCCATCAACAGCCTGCACATCCAACTGCACTAACTTCGTGGATCCGGGGACCGGATTAATCAAAAGCCCGGGCACTTTCGGTAACGGGGGTGTTATCGGCGAGAGATTCTGGCTGGTGCCAGATTGCTATCAGAGCGCGGTGCCATGTGCATTGATGCCGCCCGCAGCCCCTACTCAGCCACAAGCGAATGTCTCAACCGGCACGGACTCCAATGCGCCCGCTACTGAGGCGAATCTCGAGTATCTCCCCGGACAGGCTGCTTTCGTGCCGGTGGCGGTCCCGTCCGATGGCTCCACGGCTTGCACCACGGTTGCCGGCTCTGCGAATAACTATGCTCCGGTAATCGCCGGATGCGACCAGACCACGGTGTACCGATGCGGAGTGCAGGGAGCCAATTGGGTGGATCTGAGCGAGAATCCGATAGGGGGCGACGTCGGAGGCGATACTACCAACGGAGTGCAGTGCCTCATCCGCGAATCCACTGCAAGCGCAAACCAGCTATACGGCCAGGACGCCCTTGAGCCCGTAGGAGTCGGAGTCGTGACCGGAGGCATACCGCCTTACTATCCGTTTCAGATACAGCTCGGGACAACCAATCCCCTGACCGGTGTAAGTGGCGTGCCGAGTACTATAAGCAGCAGCAACAATATCGTTTCTCTCCCTATTTACGATAGCTCAAACCAAAACCAGGTCTGGACCAGCACGACGGCAGTCACGGTGGTGGGTTTCCTGCAGGTTTTCATCAACGTGGTCGACGGTAAGGGAAACGTGTATGTGACCGTGATAAATGTTTCCGGCTGCGGCAATGCCGTGCCGGGAACTCAGGCACCGCTTACCGGAACCTCTCCAGTCCCAGTGCGCCTGATCGCGCCGCCGGTACCGTCAAGCTAGCATTGGCCCGTCTTAGTCTGGACTCTCGTTCTCTGCTGGAGGTTTGGTTTCGGGCGCGGCAGCTGGAGCTTGCCCGGTGCCCAGGCCGGGAGCCGCCGGCGCCGGAGCTGCTGGCGGCGGCGCTACTTTGGCGGGAGGCTCAGCCTCAGCCTCATCTTCAGGTGGAGTGGGAGCCTGCGGCTGTGGCCGATAGGCGGGCGCAGGGCCTTCCGGCCGGGCGCTCAGGATTACTCGATCCAGCGTAGCGGGATTGCTGGCCGAACTTAGAATCAGGAAATTAAATTTCGATCCATTCAGCAAGCTTGACAAGACTTCGGGCGCCGGCGCGGGACCGATTTGGGCAACTACTTGTTCCTGCTCCGCTCCGGCGGGAATGGCGATGTCGGCTCCGGTACGCTGGTGGATGGCGAACAGGATTTCCGACAGGCTCGCCTTGTTCGAACTGATCGTAAGCATGCCGCCCTGGAATAAAACCGACAAGGGCGGCAGCTCCGGAGGAGGCGTGATTTGCACCGACTGCACGGTGTAACTTGAGGTCACCAGCTTTGCCCCGGCTGGCGAGGACGTGACCAGATGCGCGCCTTGTGCTTGCGCGCCAGCGCCACCCAGCTTAATAATCACCGTTCTGCCTGCGGGAAAAAGCTGGTAAGCCAGCGGAGCGTTCAAATCAATCACGATGCGCGTTACCGGAGGCTTGGAGGAAAACAAGCTCGCGCGAACGCTCTTCACTTCTCCGCGATTCAAGGTTTGATTGCGCAACTGCGCGCCCGGCACGGCGTTGGCAAAATCCACCACCAGGCGGTCCGGGTGCGTTAGAACTTTCGCCTGTGGCACCAGGCGATCGCTGCCCTCGATCTCTATCTCCACCGGATTCAGCTTGCCCAGCACTTGCACGCGGCGCACAGAGGGCACGTCCTGAGCGGATGCGCGCAGAGGAACGAAGGTGCAGATCGCGCCGCATAGCGTTAAAATGCCAGCCCTGACAAAGCGATTCATAAATATCCTTATTGAGAAGGCGTACTAGTGGCGATTCTAGCAGCGGCCATGAAGGGTGGCGCTTACCAAAGGATTACAACTTTGGGTCGCCCTAGGCTTCTCGTCTCTAATGCGCCAGCGGAGCCAGCATCACGTCAAGAACATCGGGCTGACCGGAGACCCGCTCCAGGTGCGGGTTTCGCTCGCCGTCATGGTAGGCGACGGAATAGGTTTTAAAGAATTGACCATTCTCGACCAACAGATCGATCGGCTCTGAGGTTCCTTGCGCGGCCTTGAGGGCAGCACGCAGAACCTCAGGCGCAAACTTGCGGCCGTTGACCGCGATCAACTTCATCCCCGGGCCAATGCCCGACTGATAAGCGGGAGAGTACACTCCGACATCGTCGAGTTTGCCGTCCTTATCAGCCGTGAAGCCCAGCGAGTAGGAGAAGTCGGCGACTTTGAACAACTTCTCCACGGCCTTGGCAAATGCATTTGGCTGATCGTTGTAAACCAACTTCCAGCCCTCGCGTTCGATGCCGGCCAGCGGGGCATGTGTGCTGGTGGAGCCGACCCGATCCCTCAGCAGCGCTGCCCAATGATAAGGAGCGATTTCATTTAACGCCTGGACAACGTCCTCGAACTTATACGGCACCACAGCGGGCGGGCCGCTCTTGCCGCCCTCGAAGCTGCGGCAGAAATCGTCGAGGGAACGCTGCCCCCGCGTTTGCTGGCGGATGATCGAATCCACTTCCAGCCAGATCAATTCGCCTTCGGGATAGTAATCCAGGCCCCGCCGCCAATTCGACCACTGCTGACCGAGCACGCGCAAAGTCTGCACGGAACGGGCAGTATCTTCCAAAGGACGCCAGGTGCGGCCGGAGCGATGATCAAGCATGGCCGCAGTCACAGCCAAACCTTCGCGATACTGTTCCGGAGAGCGCAAGCCGCTGCGCTCGGCGAGCAGGTTTCCCAGAAAGTTCGTAAGGCCTTCGTAGACCCACAACAGGTCGCCGATCATCGGCTCCTGATAATTGCGTGTGGCCAGTCCCGCAGGCCGCCGATACTTTCCATTCCAGGAGTGCGCGAACTCGTGAGGAATGAGGTCCGCATTGAGCAAGTGCAGATCGGGATCGAGCAGAGTTCGTTCGTCGGCGGCGCTGTCATTGGATTCGTGATGCTCCAATCCATGCCCGCCCACCTGGCCGCTGAGCGTATACAGAAAGTGATATTGCCGGTAGTGTCGAGCGCCGAAAAGCGCCCCGGTTTCCGCGACTAATTTCTTGTACGCCGCCAAATCGTCGGGCTTCATCGCGAGATCCTCTTCGCTGTCGGCCACCACGTCCATCTCGTGCAGGGGCGCGTCGGTGGTCAATTCGATTCTTCGATAATTTCTGCCGGCGATCAAGGGAGAATCCACCAACGTGGTCAGTGGAACGGGAGCGAACTCCACTTCGTCGCCGGATTCGTGCGCAGGCGTCAGCGCCGTTCCAAACTTCCACCCGGCCGGGAGCTTTACGGAGGGCGCGAACTCGACCGCATTCGAATCAGCCCCCTGTGGATACAGCACGACCGCATTCCAATTCAAATCCAACAGGTTGCTGGAAGCCGCCGGGCCTCCACCGCCTGCGCTGTCGTTGGCGGTGATCGCATCCAGCGAAACATCCAGCTCGTGGGCCGCCTCAGGTACAACAACGTGGAAGGCGTACATATCGAGCTCGTCGCGTTGCCAGGTTACAGCTTTGCCCGCTGCTTCCATGTGTATGCCGGTAAGGGCCGCGATGGGTCCGCTGGGGCGGTGATTGCCGGGAATCCACTCGGGGAAGACGAGCGTCATCGCCCCCGGCTTGGCAGGAATGCTCAGCCTCGCGTGGTAGATATTACGCGGAGCGTCCGTGAGATCCACATGGAGTCGAATGGATTGTGCAAAGACGATGGAGGAAGCGAGCCATAAGCAAACCACCAACTTGACGGGCATTTCAATACGACGTGACAAACGCACCAGACCTCCGTTGTTCCAGGATGCCACTTGATTAAGATCCGACGTTAGAACGATGGGCCCAACCTACGCGAGGACGCGTTTCCAACCCGACAACGCTGCGGAATGTTCCAAGATTTACGCCTTCTAAGACCTTAAGCGGATGAACCGGTGACGAGCCTGCCAGAAAACAGCGGCTAATCCCGTGGCCAACATGAGCCAGGTTCCAGGTTCCGGCACCACCCCGGCGCCGCCGCCGCACGGACCGACCTTTTTCTTGTTCCCTTCGACCTCTCCGCCAACACAACACCCGGTCTCGACGGTGCCCTTCTTATTAATCGGTCCACAAAGCCCCGCGGGAATTGGCGGAGGTGCGACAGGCACCCAGCTTCCGCCGACAAAAGGATTGTACAAACTCAACGGCCCCGTGGGCCCCAGCCCCGGAGCTTGCGGCGGCTCCAGCAGCGCCGACTGAAACGGCACCGGCGGAGATCGCATCGCGGTACCATCGCCAGCCGTCATCGGCTGATCGAATTTTTCCACCGGAGGCTCGGCGGGCGAGGCGGCCTGTTGCGGCAGCTCCTCCACCCGGTTGGCGCAGCGGCCACGCGCCGCCATGCGTCCATCGGTAATGATCTTTTCCCCTTTGTGAAGGGTTACGCGGTGACGCGTCCAGTAGACGCGATTTCCAATCCGGTAAGACAGGTAAGCGGTTCGAGCCAGGGTCAGCCGCACCACGCGCGCGTGATCGTAATCGAAGCCCGCATAGTGCGCCGCCACCACGGGATCGTGCTCCGCCACCCACTTCAATTCCTTCGCGTCCTCGACTCCGCCCGGCACAAGCGAGTAGGGATACACCGGACGATCGGTCGCCAGTTGCGCCTGCTCGGAGAGAATCCGATTTAGTGTAATAAGGCGGCTGCGGCTAACTTCTGCCTGTTGAAAACTGGGAGGCGCAGACTGCTGGGCGCGAAACAGAGACGGGCTGAGATACTGCAAGGCTACGGAAGAGAGAGCGGCGGCGCAAAAACCAATGGCTGCGACCGCAAGCCAGCGGCGAATCCGCCGATTGCGGCTGTGACGGCGGCTTCTCCGCCGCCTCACTTTTCCCCCTGCGGCATCGCTCACAAACTGCTCCTACCTGCGCGGTCGTCCTGGGATCGGGACTTGAGACACTTCGCCGCTCATATAGCCGCAGTTCGAGTGCCACACCGCAACCCGCGGACCCTGCAAACTGAATAAGATCCGCGCCTGTTTGGCGACCATGTTAGCAGACAGTGAAATAGTTTGCATAGAAGATGTTGTGGATTTCTCCGTAGCTCCCGTGACTGGCACCTGCCACGCCCCACCGTGCGCACCCGCGCGGTGGCTTCACAACTACTCTACCGGTAACAGCACTATTGGGCCATTTCCATGTGCTGTACCCGCTAGTACCCTTGGTTCTGTTACCAGAGTCAGTTGCTCTGGCCTTGATTAGTAAGCCGTCCTTCGCGGCTAGCCAGCCGGGATTCAACCTCCGGTTTAGCTAAACTGGCTGATTTCCCCCGAACGAAGCAAGAAAGTAAACATTGTCGCGGTTTGCGACATCTATCTGTTGTTTGCTGGGAGGCAAATCCATGCGCCTGAGTCGTCTTCATCTTATTCTGTCACTCCTGGTCTTCTCATTGCTTCTGGCCAGCCCCGCCTTTGCCAACTCGGTCACCATGACCTACGAGGGTCACGGTGCGGGAAACAATACCAGTTATCCCTGGCTCTTCTCCATCAACGGCAGCAGCAACTACAGCGCGCTCATCTGCGACGCCTACGACAATACCAACTATCTCGGTGAAACCTGGCAGGCAACCGCTTCGCCGCTTCTCCAGGCCATTGGTTTGTTTGGTTCGGGTGCGTCACTCGATTACAAAGCCGCAGGATTGATCTTCAAGAGCATTCTCGGTGGCACCACTGGCGCTGGCGCTGGCCAATGGGCCATTTGGGGCCTGTTCTCGCAGAACGCGGCCAACAACCCGATGTTCGTGACCAGTGGCGGGGCCGCGGTTGAGGCACAATTCCTCACTCTCGCAGGAACCGCCAAGAACAGCGCGTTCAACGGACTCGTTCTCTATACTCCGATCGCGGGCACGCAGTCAGGAAACGCGGGCCTGCCGCAAGAGTTTATCGGCTACAACGCTGTGCCGGAACCGGGCAGCTTGATCTTGATGGGAACTGGCTTGGTGGGCTTGGCTGGCACGCTGCGACGGAAATTGCTCAAAGCCTAGTTCGAGAGTAGTTCGAAGAGTAGCTCGAAGAGTTTTTAAGTTCCTGAACACCAGCGTCGCTAAACCCTTCTCGGCGCTGAACCCTTACCGCGCTGCCGAAAAGCAGCGCGGCTTTTTTGCCCTTACGCTCATCGAGAGCCCGTTTCACCGGGGCTCCGTGAATTTCGTCAGGCTCAGCTCCGCCCGGATTTTGTCCACTATCTGCTCGGGAGCGCCCGCGGCGTCAATCACTAGCGCGTGCTGCGGTTCTTCGAGTGCAGCCAGTTGGCTGGCGAGCATCTGCTCCGTCATGTAATGACCGCGGCGCGCCTTCAACCTTTGCTGTAGAACCTCGTGCACAACCTTGAGATAGACGAATTGAACTTCAGGTCCTAGCTGCAGACTCTCTCGATATGCCTTCTTCAATGCGGAACACGCGAGCACCGCATTTTGACACCGCGCAACCCAACCGCAAATCAGTTCTCCCAGAGCCACCAGCCAGGGCGCGCGATCCGCATCGGTCAATGGAGTCCCATTCCTCATCTTCTCCACATTCGCGGTTGAATGGTAATCGTCCGCATCCCGGAACTCCCAGCCGAGTTCTTCGGCCAACAATTTTCCCACCGTCGTCTTCCCTGCTCCTGCCACTCCCATGAGCACGATGACCAAGCTTCCTCCCTCGTGCAGCGCCAGCTCAAAATTAAAAGATAAAACAGGAAGTAGCACTCTCGGGCGATCTATTCCCGGATCGTGCCATTGCCAACATTCGCTTCCGGCTTGAGGATACTCGTGCTTAAGAAATGGCGCTCCGAATTAAGAGCTGTTTTAACTGAGGCCGAATGCGGATCGAAAGAAATCAAACGCTGCTAGGGAATCCAAGAACGCCGGTTGCCGAGCCTCGACCGGATCTCGCGCCCAAGCAGCCCCGCCAGCTACTCGTCGCGCTTTTTCTACTTCTGATTGCTCTCGGCGTCGTACTCAACAAAAACCGCGACTTCTGGTTTGGCGCGAACGAAACCCTGGAATCCGACCCTGCCGACTCGGAAAGCGTCTCGAAAACGAATTCTGTGCCCGCTCAGCCGGTCCAGACGCCTATAGCAAATGTCGCCGCTCCAAAGAAGCAACTTGCCCGAAAGCCTTCCACGCCCGCGACTGCGACGGTTCGTCCAAACACGGTTCGTCCGAACAACGGCTCGGCGGCATCAAACTCGCCAGTAATCGCGGCGAATCGTACCGTCCTTCCTCCGCTGGAAGTAGAAGTGGTTGCGGGCGATGCGCACAGCGTCATTCATCCCGGCAGCAACGCCGCCAAAGTTGAGATCCGGAGCGATTCAGACCGCTCTCCATCGGTCGTTGCTTCCACGGACGGTCTGCCCTCGAATGCAGCCGAGCACGTGAGCCTTCGCTCCAAGGCCGTTCCCGAACTGCGGCAAACCGTCGAGGCGACGTACCCGCTATTGAGCCAGCATACCAGCGTGCAGGGCTCGGTCGTATTACAAGCTGTGGTCGGCACGGACGGTTCTATCGAAGACCTTCGCGTAATCAGCGGCCCCGCCATTCTTTCCACAGCGGCGCAGCAGGCCGTGCGCCAGTGGCGCTTCAAGCCCTATCTTCAGAACGGTCAGCCCGTCGAGACCAAAGCTAGAATCACGGTGAATTTCTCGATCAGAATCTCCGACAATCCCGCGCAAACGAGTTAGCCGCTTAGATCGAACGAATGGTATTTTTGGTGGAGCTGACCGGGATCGAACCGGTGGCCTCGTCGTTGCGAACGACGCGCTCTCCCAGCTGAGCTACAGCCCCTTACCGGGTGGATTACTAAGTTGCCAGCTTATTTTAGCAGCGTTCCCGCTTCCACACCAACAGTGCTTGACGAATACCCCCACCCCGCGTCTAACCTAGCAATAACGCTGTGGGAGTTTTACTTAAATGTTTGCGCAGCTGGATTCAATTAAATCAAACAGTCAGCGGAAGCTGCTGGCCACTTCGCTCGCGCTGCACGCATTGTTGTTCGCCTGGCTGCTCCACACCCCCACGCCGCCCCTGTTGAACGCAACTTCTGTCGCGCTCGGACACGAGGGCAAAGTGCTTACCCGCATTTATTTCCCAACAGAGTCGCCTGACGATAGCACCAGCAGTTCTCCGGACCGCGCCACGGAAGTCTATCGCCATCAACGGCTCGGGTATGAAAAATTGACCCTGAAACAAAATACGGCGCTGGCGAAACTGCCACTTCCGCCCGCGCCGCTCGCTCCATCCGGAGCCGAGGATAAATCGAAGACCGCTACGCTTTTGAATCTCGGCCTTGGCGCAACCGGGGGCCTTCCCTACGGAAGTCTGCCCGGCGGCCCGGTCTATGGCAACGAGATTCGCCCGGCTTTGCCGGTTGCGACCGCCGATCCCGTCGTTTATCCCTGGCAAAGGCCATTATCGGAAGGCAAAGTCATCGTCGAAATCACCATCGACGAACGGGGAGAAATCGTCCGGAAAACCGTGCTGCAGAGCCTCGGACCCATGATCGACGAAAAGTGTCTCGCGGCCCTCGATAACTGGCACTTCCAACCCGCTACGCGCAACGGAGTCCCCATTTCCTCCCGCCAAGACGCTATTTTCCCTTTCAAAGCGCGGGGCTAGTTTGAGGAAGAGTTCTGGGCTAGTTCAGAGAATGCTCGGCTTTGGGTTCGCACGCACCCGCCCCCACAGCCGCTATAATCACAGTGTGATCTCCAGTCCAGTCCAGCAATTAGCCTCCGCGGATTTCCCCACGCGCTGGGGAAAGTTCCGCATTCACGGCTTTCGCGCCGAATCCGGCTCCGATGGGAGCCGTCGCGTCGAAGAAGCCGTGGCCCTGGTGATGGGCGATATTCACTCCGCGCCGCCGTTGGTGCGCATCCATTCGCAATGCCTTACCGGCGACGTGTTCCACTCCTTGCGTTGCGATTGCCGCCAGCAACTGGAGATGGCGCTGGCCATGATTCGCGACCTGGGCGCGGGAATTCTGATTTACGAACAGCAGGAAGGCCGCGGCATCGGCCTGATGGCCAAGTTACAAGCCTACGAATTGCAGGATGCGGGTCTGGACACGGTCGAGGCCAACGAACGACTGGGCTTCAAAGCCGACCAGCGCGATTTCGCCCTGCCCGGCGAGATGCTCAAAGCACTTGGCGTAATCCGCGTGCGCCTGCTCTCGAACAATCCCGAAAAGGTCGAAGCCCTGGAGCGCGCCGGCATCCAAGTTGTCGAGCGTGTGCCCTGCGAAGTCGCAGCCAGTCCCCACGCGGAAGAATATCTTAAGACCAAGAAGGAAAAGCTCGGCCATCTTTTCTCGTCGCGATAATGTCCTGCGCGCCGGCCGCTTGAGGGGTGGAGTAAAGAACGGATTCGCCGCGCTGCGCTTTTGCCTCCGCCGGCGGCATCGTGCTTAAATCCGTGCACGGCTCTTATTCATGTCCTCGCTTCCGATACCCCGGAAATCCCGCGGCGTTATTTCCATAGCGATTGTCTGCGCCGCGTGCATGGTCTATTACCATCTGGGACTCTTCGTTCCGCAGGTTCTGAAAGTACGTGCCGCCGAAGGTTTTGGCCAAGGATATTCTTTCGGCGCAGATTTTTACCCTATCTGGCTGACCGCACGAGAAGGACTGCTTGACCATCGCGATCCCTACAGCCCTCAAACAACGCGGCAAATCCAGATTGATCTCTTTGGGCGGAGCGTAGATGCGCGTGTCTTCGGCGCCCCTCCTGATTACTGGACGTTCGCTTATCCAGCTTTCGCGGACGTTCTCTTCTGGCCCCTTGCGTTGCTGCCCTTTTCCATGGTTCGTATCGGATTCGGATTGATTCTCGCCACCGTAACAACGCTCAGCATCCTCCTTTGGCTTGGCGCCCTCCGTCTTCGCGCCGGACCTACGGTCGCTTCATTGATTATCATTCTCGCTCTGTCCAGCTATGCCGTTCTCGAAGGCCTGTTCGCCGAGCAGATGGGACTGCTCGCAGGATTTCTTCTGGCTGCCGCGCTCGCGGCGCTGGTCCGGCAAAGATTTTTTTTCTCCGGAAGTCTGCTGGCTCTGACTCTCATCAAGCCACAAATGATGGTGTTGATCGCGGCATATCTTCTGCTCTGGAGCCTTACTCGATGGCGCGCCCGCTGGCAATTTGCTGCCGGTTTTTTCCTGATGGCTTTGCTGCTGGGCGCCTCTTCCCTGCTGGTTTGGCCACGCTGGATTGCAGAATGGCTGCACGTATTGCGGGGCTACCGGCAATACTCGACGCCGCCGCTGGTGAGTTATTTGCTCGGGAAACAGATCGGCCCGCGCCTGGGTCCAATCCTGATCGCTGCACTTCTGCTCGGTGCGTTCGTTCTAGCGTGGCGCACGCGCCGTGCGTCCGCCCACGCCCTTGAATTCGCCAGAACAATCAGCCTGCTGCTCGCGGTTACCACCATCACTCTGCTGCCGGGACATGCCGTATACGATCACGTACTACTCTTACCCGGCGTTATCCTGATCGCCTTCTCCTGGCACGGCTTCGCACACAGCCTGCCCTTTCGCGCGATTCTGGCGATAACTGCATTGGCCCTGTTCTGGCCGTGGATGACCGCACCGCTCGTCATCGTAACGCGCCCGATTCTCTCGCAGGAGTTATTTCGATCGGCCATGCTCACGCTACCCATCCGCACCGCCGCCTCAATTCCCTTTGGAGTGTGCGCGCTTCTCAGTCTGATGATGTGGCAAGCAGCACAAAAGAAAGTCTCGTGATGACGGTGCAATAGATTAATTGCCCACCCCGATCGCTCAGCGTTTGAGAATTTTCTTCAACGCGGCACGATTCTTTGCCGGCAGTTCCCGTAGCGCGATCCGCGCCAGCGCAAAATATACTTCGCGAACTTCCGGAACCGCCCGCAGAGCGTTCAGATGTTTTTTTACCGTTTCTACATCTCCGCGGACAATCGGTCCACTGAAGGAAGGCGGCGCGCCCAGAGCCGCATAGTTCGCCAGCGATTGCTTTAAGATCGGCAGCATCCGCGCTCTTGCCGCGCTTCGCGAAACCCCGGCCGCTCGAGCGACCCGCTCGCTCGCCGCCAGCAGTGCGGTCAACAGAGGAGAGATAAACATTCCCCAGGTGTGGTAGGCCTCTTTGTGGATCTTGCGAATGGAGAACGGCTGCGCACCGAAATCCAGAACAATCGCGCGTGCAACCCCAGTTGCCCTCCGATCTCCTTCGATTGCGAATGGGACTCCCGCCAGCGCTGGCCTCGATCCCCGGACAAACGTCATCAACGGATGGACCGACGCCGCAACTGCCCCTCGCTGCCGAAGTTGATCAAGTTCGTCGCTGCTCAGAGCGCCGCTGGAATGCAAGGCTACTTTGCCGCGCCAGTCCGTCGCCTTACTCAGCGACTCGGCGGCGTCGGCAATCGCTCCATCCGGGACACAAAACCAAATTACCTCGGCACGAAGCTTCGCCCCTGCTGCCGTCACGGCGGATGCACCCACCTCATTCGCCAGTCGCCGCGCCCGCCGCAAAGAAGCCACACTCCCGCGTGACACGATTTCGTCAATCTCGTATCCCGCACCACGCAGGGCGATCGCCAGCGCGCTGGCCAAGTTTCCAGCACCCACGATTGCGATGCGCGGCTTCTTCTGCGTTGGAGATACACCCTTCAGCATTCCGGGCAGAATAGCAGAATCGTCTCCCACTCTTGCAGTTATCATCCCGGATTCCAAATGCAATGCCTGATCGTCCGAGCATGCAAGCGCTGTTTTATATTGGTCTGATGTCAAAATCTTCGCACCCTAAAGCAAAACCTAAGCAATCCCGCAAGAGTCCCCAAACCAAAGCGCGCATCATCTCTTCGCGCACGGTTTATCGCGGTCCCGTTTTTTGGGTGACCACTGACGACGTCCAGGAACCAGGGGGCGTGCGCGCCCGTCGCGACATCATTCATCACACCGGCTCGGTGGTCGTTTTAGCCGTCGATGAATCGCGTTCCGCGCCGCGCGTCCTTCTGGAGCGCCAATATCGCCATGCCGCCAGTGATTATCTGTGGGAGATCCCTGCCGGGCGCATCGATAGCGGCGAACAGCCCTTGCCTGCCGCCAAACGCGAACTGCTTGAAGAGACTGGATACACCGCCGCCCACTGGCGGCGCATCTTTTGCTTTTATGCCAGCCCCGGGTTCGTCGCCGAAACCATGTCCGTCTATCTCGCCACCGGCCTGCGTCGCGGAAAAGCTCAGCCCGAAGCCGACGAGGTAATCCAGCAACGAATGGTTTCGCTTCCGACCGCGGTTCGCATGGTTCTGACTGGCACGATTCGCGACGCGAAAACCATCTCGTCAGTGTTGTGGCTCGATCATCAAGTCGCGCACAAGCTTCCCCTCATGACTCCGCAAACCCATCCTCGGCAAACTCGCCGCCAACGTCTCGCTTGACTCGCGTTTGTACCTGATTTAATTATGTACTCTGAGCGACGTATGGCCGCCCACGCTCCGTACATATTTCGGCTTTTTACTCCATCCTAATTATTCCGGAGTGCATCCTACATTGCGAGCCACGTCTGAAGGCCCCCGCTATCAGGCGTGCGGAAAGAGGGGGTAAGGCGAAAGTGAAAGGCACGGTGAAGTGGTTCAATAATGCAAAAGGCTACGGGTTCATCGGGCGCGCGGACGGTCCCGATGTTTTTGTCCACTACAGCGCCATCACATCCGAGGGTTACAAGAGCCTTCAGGAAGGCGATGAAGTCGAGTTCGAGATTGCCGACGGACAGAAGGGGCCGCAAGCTGCCAATGTAAGCAAGAGCGCGTAGAGCTTGGGCGCAAGTCATCCCCGAGCGCGGCGTCGTCGTGAGTGTTAAGCCTGAGGACGATTCTTGCCCAACTACCACATGCCCTCTGTCCGTTAAGCTAGCGCCAGAGTCAATTCTTGTTTAATCTTTAGCCGTGGACAATAAATCCATCGCCACGGTTCTCTACGAAACCGCCGACCTGCTCGAAATCGACGCAGCCGATTCCTTTCGCATCCGCTCCTATCGCAACGCCGCTCAGGCCATCGAAAACCTCACCGATCAGATTAAAGACATCATCGGCGAACCCAAGAGAGTTCTCGCCATCCCCGGCATCGGCAAAGGCATGCTGCTCAATTTGCAGGAACTCCTCAAAGACGGCCGCCTCGGTATGCAGGCCGAACTGCTCCAGAAATATCATCCGTCCATGCTTCAGTTATTAAAAATCCAGGGCCTCGGACCGAAGACGATCGCCTTGATCTGGAGCGCCTACCAGGTTAGCGACGTCGATGGCGTGGAAAAACTGGCGCGCGAAGGCAAGATCCGCGAACTGCCGCGCATGGGCGAAAAGCACGAACAAAAGCTGCTCAAGGCAATCGAAGATTATCGCCGCATCTCAGGACGCTTTCTGATCGATGTCGCTGAAACCGAAGCCGCAAAGCTTACCGAGTATCTCGCAAAGTTTCCCGGCATCGACAAAATCACCCCCGCGGGATCTTTGCGCCGGGGCCGTGAAACCGTCGGCGATCTCGACATTCTGGTGACCGGCGCAGCCTGCGGCAACGCCGAGGAACGCGAGAAGGCTGTGAAATATGCCGCGCAATATCCGCCGCTGATGAGCATCATCGCGCAGGGCGATAACAAAATCAGCTTCCGCCTGCGCAACGATTTGCAAGTGGACGTTCGCCTTCTCCCTCCCGAATCCTTCGGCGCGGCCATGCAATATTTCACCGGATCGAAAGCTCACAACGTTTCCCTCCGCCAGCGCGCCCTCAAGATGGGTTACACACTCAACGAATACAGTCTCGCCGACCTTAAGACCGAAGCTCCCGTCGCCGGAAAAACCGAGGAGGAAATTTACGCCAGGCTGAATCTCGATTACATTCCACCCGAGCTGCGCGAAAATCTGGGCGAGATTGACGCCGCCGAAAAGCACGCACTACCCGCACTTATCACGCTGGACGATCTACAGGGTGACGTGCACATGCACACCGTCGAAACCGACGGACGCAACACCATCGAAGAAATGGCCGAAGCCGCGAAAGCCCACGGCTATAAATACATGGCCATCACCGATCACTCCAAGAACCTGGCCTTCGCCAACGGACTCGACGACACGCGCGCCCTGGCGCACATTCAGAAAATTCGCGAAGCAAACGGCCGAATCGACGGCATCACTATCTTCGCCGGAATCGAGGTCGATATTCTCGCCGATGGCGATCTCGATCTCTCCGACGACGTGCTGGCTCAGATGGATGTAGTCATCGCCAGCGTTCATTCGGTTTTCAATCAGGAGCCCGCGAAGATGACCGAGCGCCTGCTGAAGGCGATCGGGAATCCCAATACCTCAATCGTTGGTCATCCCACCGGGCGCCTGCAACTGCGCCGCGATGCCTATCAATTCGACATGGATGCAGTCCTCACCGCCGCGGCGAAACGCAGAGTTGCGATGGAACTCAACTCCTACCCTGATCGCCTCGATCTCAACGACGTGCACTTGCGCCAGGCCAAACAGCGTGGGGTGAAGATCGTAATTAATACGGATTCGCACCACACGTCGCATCTCGATAAAATCCGCTATGGCATTCTTCAGGCCCGTCGCGCCTGGCTTACGAGAGACGATGTCCTAAACACACTGCCCGCGGAACAATTCGCCAGGACGATGAAGCACCAGTGGAATTGACGCGGATCGATGCAAGTGAACTAGAATCGAAAGCACCATAAATCATGGCCGATCAAACGCCGAACTCTGCTCCAGTTCCCGCCGCAAACCCTGCCGCACCCGCGGCTCCCACGCCCAAACCTCAACGCGGCCCCACCATCCATATTGCCGACGAATTCGGCACCGCAAAGCGCAACCTGCCGCCCGTGAAAATCCTGCTGATGGCGCTGGCGGGAGTGCTTGTCATCGCCGGCCTGGTGGCGTTTTTCCAACGCGCCAAGCCGCAGGCGGCCGGCTCGCTCGACAACGTCAGCGCCGTACAGATTCCTAACCAAACTGCATCGTTGGTTGCTCTGACCTTCACTTTACGTAGTTCCGCGGAGAAATCGCTGTGGGTGCACAGCATTCGCGCACGGCTCGCCACATCCGCCGGAGACCAAATCAGCGACGCAGTCTCCGCCGTCGATTTCGATCGTTACTATCAAGCTTTCCCGGCTTTGAAAACAAATACCCAGCCCGCTTTATCCCCGGAAGATAAACTGCAACCCAGTCAGGAAATTAAACGCACCGTGCTGGTAAGCTTTCCTGTGTCGCTGGATGCATTCAATCAACGGAAATCTATATCTCTAATCATTCAGCCCTACGACCAGCCTGTTCCCGTGGTTTTGACGAAATAGCACGACTTGTGAAAAAGTGCGAATGCCACTCCATAAAAAAATGACATCAACTCAGCGTCCCATTCGGAGCACCTTGCGCCTAACCGCGTTCCTCTTGCTGGCTGTCTGCGCTGTAGCAGCCGCCGGGAAGGAACACCAATACTTGATGTACGTTGGCACCTATACCGAGGAAGGCAGCACCAGCAAAGGCATCTACGCCTACCGTTTTGACTCCGCCACTGGTCAGCTGACTTCCATCGGCCTCGCCGCCCAGACTACGAATCCATCTTTCCTTGTGGTGCATCCCAATCATCGCTTTCTTTATGCGGTCAATGAAGTCGGCAACTATCAAGGCAAGAAGAGTGGAGGCGTCAGCGCCTTCGCCATCGATCGCACAACCGGCAAGCTGACGCTGTTGAATGAAGTGGCTTCCGGCGGCACAGACCCCTGCTACATCACCGTCGATCAAACTGGAAAGTTTGTCCTCGTCGCCAACTACACCAGCGGAAGCGTATCGGTCTTCCCTATTCAACCAGATGGCAGTTTGGGCGCGGCCTCGGCCTTTGTGCAGCACACCGGCCATGGCACAGATCCAACGCGCCAGGAGGGACCGCACGCTCACTCCATCGATCTCACGCCCGACAATCGTTTCGCGATCGTGGACGATCTCGGCCTCGATGAGACCCTCGTCTACAAGTTTGACAGCGCGAAAGGCTCGCTTACTCCCAACGATCCGCCTTTTGCCAAGGCCAATGCCGGCGCGGGTCCGCGGCACTTCGCGCTGAACCCCAACGGCAAGTTCGGTTATGTAATCGACGAAATGGGCGACACGGTATCTGTGTTTAGCTTCGATGCCGCCGCAGGAACTCTGCATCCTGTGCAAACTATTTCAACGATTCCCAAAGACTTCACGAAACAAAACGACGACGCCGAAATTGCTATTCATCCCTCGGGCAAATTCCTTTACGCCTCCAACCGCGGCCACGACAGCATTGCCGTCTTCGCCGTTGATGCCGACAAAGGAACGTTATCGCTAATCGAGTACGCTCCAACGAAAGGCCAGAGTCCGCGCCATTTTGCGATTGATCCCAGCGGTTCGCTGTTGTTCGCCGAAAATGAAAAATCGGACAACATTGTGATCTTCCGGATTGACCCGGGAACTGGCCGCCTCGCGCCAACTGGCAAAGTGCTGGATGTGTCGCAGCCCGTCTGCGTTAAATTCGTGCCGATCGATTAAATCGAAACCAGCTACTGTTTTTTCTGAATGAACCTTCGCCGGGCAAGGTGGGTATTGGCGTCAGGCTTGATCTCGTCGTACTTCATGCAACTGATCGATCCATCCACTTCCAGCACGGCCAGCGCGACGTCACACAGATGCGCAATGCCATGCTCGCGCAGGGCGCGCTGCAACTCGTCCATGCTGACGTGTTCGCGCGCCATGTGCGTCTCAATGGCTTTTCCATCATGCACCAGAAGGCTCGGCTCGCCTTCAACGACTCTCCGGAAGCCGGGGTTGGTGCCGGAAAGAGTTCCAATCAGGTAGTTCAGCAATAGCAGCGTAGTCGCCGCAATCACGCCGCCCATCAGCGACGTGTCTGGTCCAGTCATTGCATTTTGCACTGAGTTTGAAAGCAGAAGCAGCAGCGTGAGATCGAACGGCGTCATCTGTCCAACCTCGCGCTTGCCGCTGAGCCGTACTCCAACCAGGACGACCAGGTAGATCACTCCCGTGCGCAGCGCGATCTGCAGCGCCACATGCGCGCCCGCCGGGAACAGCACTCCGTTCAATTGGCCGTCACCGGAACCGGCGCGCTCTTCGGCGTACTCAAGTATCCCGTGGCCTTATTCTTGTCCACCGTCCAAACCACCAGCTCAAACAACAAGTGCTCCCGTCCCGAGTAGAACTGAATCGGCTCGGCCACGTTTCTGTCTCTCTTCTCGATCGTCTTGTCGTCGGAAGTTACATTCAAGGTGTACTTGCCGTGTTTGGCATCCACCTTTTTCAACTGAAGACTTACTGTAGCCACTGGCTGTGGCTTCGCATTCCTGAGCAAAGTGAACTCGTAGTAGTTGCGGTCGCCTTTGTGCTTGAGCACTTCCAGATCTCCGCGCGTATTGGCGATCAATCCGGTCTGCACTCCAAGATCGCCGACTGCCGTCTGCAGCTTCGCCTTGGTGGCCTCGAGATCGGCCCTGGTGGAAGCCACATCCGTCTTGACTCCACCAACGTCGGTTTTGACTCCGGCGACTTCGCCGCTCACCTGGCCGATTTGCGCCTTCGATTCGTTCTCTTCTTTTTCCAGCCGGGACTCCGCCAGTCTCTGTTGGGCCTGTAGATCGGCGGCGCGTTGCGACAGTTCTTTCTTCGTCAGGCCGACCTGGTGGGCCAAGGTTTCCTCGGACGCTTCGGCCGTCTGCATGCGGTTCTTGAGTTCCGCAACCTGGGTCTGGCTGTCGCTCAAATCCTTCGTCAGTTTTTCGACGTGCTGTTGCGTGGTCACATATCCATACACCGACGCCGCGACGAAAACGATCGCTACAAAGATCAAAATCCATTTCCCCGCGTTTGACTGGGGTTCCACGTGAACAGGTATCTCTTCGCCTTCGTCCGGCATAGCTCCTCCAGGAGTGATTACTCTTAAGTTTTGGGACAGGTTTAATTGTTAAGCACAAGGGCGGCGGTGTCAAATAGCGCAGGAGATGCGCCGCCCTCTTTTACAATGCCAGAGTGAAGAACTGGGACGTAATCGTCATCGGTGCCGGGATCATCGGCCTCTCACTTTCGCTCGAACTTCGTAAGCAAGGCGCGACTGTGCTTGTTATAGAGCGCGGGGAACCCGGCCGGGAAGCTTCCTACGCCGCCGGCGGAATGTTGGTGGATTGCGCCGCCGAAACCCAGCCCATTCTGCAACCTCTGGCCACGGCCAGCGCGCGTATGTATCCCGAGTTTGTACACGAATTGCAGCTCGAATCCGGACTGAGTGTCGACCTCCGCGATCAGGGAACCATCGTGTTCCCTCCGGCAGAACACTCGACCGAACCGCCGGGGCTCGGGGCAAAGTCTCTGCTTCCGTCCGATCTGGCAGAATTGGAGCCGGCTCTGGCGCAAAGAAATCGGCCGGCATTTTATCTCAAGGAACGCAGCGTCGATCCGCGCGCGCTTTCCGCGGCTGCGCTAAAGGCAGCCAAGAGACGCGGCGTAAATTTCTCGTCTGGTAATACCGTCACCTCCGTCCACGTATCCGATGGACGAGTCGATGGAGTCTTGACCAATAAAACTTCGTTCCTCGCGCCCAAGGTGGTCAACTGTGCCGGCGCATGGTCGGGCCAAATTCCGCCGTACGCTTTTCCCACTCGTCCCGTGAAAGGCCAAATGCTGTGTCTGGCTTCGCCTTCGCACAATCTGCTCAAGCATGTGATCCGCTCGCCGGAAATCTATATCATCCCGCGCAGCAACGGGCGGATCCTCGCGGGCGCGACAGTAGAAGAGGCGGGCTTCGACAAGCGCACCGATGTGGCTGCGATTCAACGCATGCACCACGCGGCCATCGCCATCGTCCCCGAACTACGCAATGCCCGCATCCTCGAAGGCTGGGCTGGCCTGCGCCCCGGAACTCCCGATGGGCTGCCGATTCTCGGCGCAACCGCCAGGCCCGGCTACTACGTCGCCACCGGCCATTTTCGCGACGGCATTCTACTCGCCCCCATCACCGCGCTGATCATGTCCGAAATAATCGGCGGAGCGAACTGCGGATACGATCTCAACCCCTTCTCACCTGCGAGATTTACGAGCTAGGCTGCGAAGGTTGCAAGTATGGGACCAGCAAGTGTGGGGACAGCCGCCCTCGGCTGTCCGCCTCGCGTAGCCAGGCTCTGTGTCAAGCGGCACGCTCTCCTATTCCGGTATACTAGAGCGTTTCCGCCGCATCCGATGTGTAGAAAGGATCATCCTATGGCTTCCCCCGCAGTCGATTTCGCTCGCAATAATCAGCGGCGTTTTCTTGACGAACTAAAAGATCTGCTTCGCATCCCCAGCGTCAGCACACTCGAAGAGCACAAGCCCGACGTGCAAAAAGCCGCCGAATTCGTCGCCAACGAACTGCGCCGCATCGGCCTGGAAAACGTCGAGGTCATTCCTACCAAAGGCCATCCGCTCATTTATGCCGACTGGCTGCACGCTGCAGGCAAGCCCACTGTGCTCTGTTATGCGCACTACGACGTGCAACCTCCCGATCCGCTCGACGAATGGAAGACTCCTCCGTTTGAGCCCACTGAGCGCAATAACAATATTTACGCGCGGGGCGCGGTCGACGACAAAGGCCAGCTCTGGATGGAAGTGAAAGCCCTCGAATCACTGATGAAATCCGGTGACGGCAAACTGCCGATCAACGTGAAAGTCATTTTTGAAGGCGAAGAAGAAGTTGGAGGCGAGTCGATCGCCGAATATGTTCGCAAGCAGAAAGCCAAGCTGAAGGCCGATTTCGCCCTGGTCTGCGACACCGAACTTTTTGCGCCTAATCTTCCTACGCTGTGCGTTGGCCTGCGCGGCCTGGTCTATACCGAGATCGAGGCTTACGGCGCCAAGGTCGATCTGCACTCCGGCGTGTACGGCGGCGCCGCGCCAAATCCATTCTTCGCTCTCATTGAAATCATCAGCAAGCTGAAGGATTCCAAAGGCCACGTGCTCATCCCCGGCTTCTACAAGGGTGTAAAAGCGCCCAGCAAAGACGAACTCAAAGCCTGGAAGCGCCTGCCCTTCAACGAAGAGCACTACCGCAAGACCGAAGTCGGATCGAAAGTTCTTACCGGCGAGCCCGGCTATTCAGTTCTGTATCGCACCTGGGCGCGGCCCACGCTGGAAGTTCATGGCATGCCCGGCGGGTTCACTGCCGCCGGCGCGAAGACGGTGATCCCCGCCAAAGCCGCGGCCAAAGTTTCCATGCGCCTGGTCCCCAATCAGGACCCTGACGATATCCTGAAGCGCTACACCGCGTTTGTGAAAAAACTTACTCCCAAGGGCATTGAGACCAAAATCAAAGTACACAGCAAAGGACCGGCCTCGGTGGTGGGCACCGATAACCCTTACATCAAAGCCGCTACCGAAGCGCTACACGATACCTTCAAAAAAGAAACCGTCTTCATCCGCAGCGGCGGTTCGATCCCGATCGTCAACGATATCTACCAGGCCTTGAAAATTCCCACCGTAATGATGGGCTTTGGCCTACCCGACGACAACCTACACGCCCCCAACGAAAAATTCCACATCCCAAACTTCCACCACGGGATTGAGACGATTTGTTTGTTCTTTGAGAAGCTGGGAGACAAGTAGGTCATCGACGATGCGTCGCTGGGGACGGGCGACTCCCCCCGTCCCTTTCGATTCCGCCCTTTGATTGGGGTGAGGCCCCCATCCTCCCATCGGCTTGCCCAAAAAACTCCCCCTATCTTGCGCTCCGTTTAGAATCATCGAGTTAGCAGAAAATTCCTTGTAAGGTACATCTTTCAAAGGACTTATGTATCAAAATACGGCTTTGCCCAATAACTGGCATTCTACCCGTACTTTTTGGGCAGAAGTAGGAGTTTTTGGGCAAAATTGAATAGTCGGCCTATTCGGTTTCTAGCTGAGGGAAGCACGCTAGCCCAATCTCTTTGGCTCGCTCGTTCGCCTCGTGGTAGGTTGCGAATTTGCCGTCATACGTGTATCGCTCCTTCTCTTTACCCTTCCGCTTTATCCACTCGCGTACAACAAACATTATCTGGATACCCGCGATTGTCCAGAAAGTGCCGTCTGGCCTCAGGACACCATCACATTTCTGCATAAAGCACCTCAGTTCAAGACTAAAACACCCCGACAAGATTAACTGCTAGTTTCTCCGCTTTCTCCATGATCCTTCGCGAGATGCCGGAGAAAGTCTTCCTGCATGTCATGCATTTCTTTTGACGGGAACTTGGCATTGCAAGAGTCGCAGTGTCCCCAGAGCGGCTTAGCATTCCCTCCGGGCGTTATTAAGTACGGTATTTTCATAATCGTGGTGGATGTCATTTTTTTCTAACCTCGCTTTCTTAGGGTTCGCTCACTGGGGAGAGAAAGTAAAGTTACGGCAGTAATGCCTCTATCGTTTCCCTCGCATTCGCCTCTGCCCTATCCGCAAGCTCCGTCAGCCATCTATTAAAATCCGTCGCATCCCGCACAGGTATTCCCGTGGACAGGTGCGCCGTATACACATTTTCGGCCAGCACTCGGAGAAAGAGGGCATATTCCCGAAACAGAGCAGATTCCGGCACAGCGAACGTTCCTCCACTAAAGATTAAACTCTGGTTATAACCAGTATGGTTTCAGGCAGACTACTCCCACACTGCTTAATGTGCAAGACGTTCAAAAACGGGTCGGTGCGAACATCCGGGCATGGCGACTGAAAAGGAAGATGACGCAAGACGTGTTCGCGGAACGTGCCGGACTACACAGGGCGCATGTGGGCGAGATTGAACGCGGCGAATCGAACGTGACGATTCAGACTCTCAAAATCATCGCGGACACGCTGAAAGTCAAAGTTGTGGAGTTGGTCAAGGGCGTATAATCGGCAGGAAAGTTCACTCCAACGCGCGTTTTAGGAGGGCTGTATGCAGGTTGTGTACCGCGAGGAAATCGGCCCTGACCACAGCATTGAAATTGGTTGGAGCACATGGGATGCGTCGGCCATTTCGATACGAGATCGTTATGATACGGACGGTCATTTTAGTAATACCAAGTCGAGTGAAATTCCCATCGAGGATTTGCCGCACTTAATTCGGGTTGCGCTTGAAAGACTCCCAGAGGTGCTTCGCGCTCCCTCTGAGGCTGCGTAGCTGAGTAATAAGAAAAGCTCGCTGGCAGGCGGGCTTTTCAGAACTTGCGGTCTGGATGGGCAATTCAGATCATAAGGTGATTTATGCCCACAGCGCAAGCGGAATCGAAGGTCGAGGTTTCGATGGTTTCGTTAAAGTGGGGCGATGTTCTTTCGATTCTCCTTCCCGGCGTGGTCGCCCTGTTTGCCATCTCCCCATATTTCCCGGCCCTCTATGAGCGCGTACTAAAAATTGACCAAGCATCACCTACCTTTGGAGTAGTTCTGCTGATTGGGGCAGCGATTGCCGGAGGCGTTTTGGGGGCCATAACGCGAATCGTGTGGGAACCCTTTTGGCTGGTGCGCCGTTGCCGAGTCCAACCCAAGATCATGCACAGAGTCAAAGAGAACAAGGACTTATACGAGCGACTTGTTGAAAACTCTTACAAGTACGTCACGTTTTACGCGAACCTCGCTTGGGCGACGATCATATTGTTTGTGACGCGAGTGCAGCAAGGGGCTTCGTGGCACTCAGGAAGCAGTTTGATTTTGGCAGTCACGGTTATAATTCTGATCTTGGCTTCGGACCTGCAATGGAAATATTACGTAAAATCTATGAACCAGTTCTACCACGAAGAGGATGTGACACATGCTGAGAAATGAGCCGCCACCCGGAACAAGAGTGAGATTCACAAAGGAAGCTCGTAAGGCCGCTGCCTATGAAACCGCCACGCTAGTGGGGCCGCTGCGGAAATATTACGAGGATCGCGGTGATGACCAGTTCACCGTTGAATATCGCGGCGAAAGAATTATCGTGAGCCGTGTTGAGATCGAACAAGTTTAAGCAGCGTTCGCACCCCAGAACATCGGGTCAATCCCAAGCTCGTACATTTCGTGAATCAACACAACGAGATTGTGGCAGAGCACTTTGCACAGCGTCTCGTTGACCATCGCAACGTCCGTCTTGCTGCGAAGGCCGTCTCCGAATTTCCGCTTCATCATGGAGAAAGTCGATTCGACATTCGACCGCTTGTGATAGTGCTGCAAGAACTCCGTGCGCCGGAAAGAAAAGTAGTGATACATCTTTTCCCACGTTCCGCCGCCATTCCCTCTGTGATGCGATGCGAACGCGATAAATGGCGTAGCTCCTGCCTTAACGACGGCATCTGCATTCGCTTTACTGGCGTAGCCTTTGTCCGCAGAGACTTCGGACATTTGGAAATTCCTGGCGGTGGTTTCCACCATCGCGGGAAGCAAGGGAGAGTCATTCGCGTTCCGGTCGTGAATCTCGACAGCCGTTACGATGTTCGTTTTGACTCCGCACATGAGATGGCACTTGACCCAATCGTGCTGCTGGCGCACTTGTCCGTATTTATGGTCGTACCAGCGCACGAAGCGCGACGTAACGAAGCCGGAGGAATCCACGGCGAAGTCTGTCTCCACAGACTTGAGAGGCAAGCTGCTTTGCGTAATGAGCGTTTGCAGGATGGGAGTTAGTTCGGGATTTTCCAGATAGTTGAAAATCGAATTGTAGTGCGGAGCTTTGGAGATGAACCCGTTGGAGTGCGCTTCCCGAAGATCGGTCATAAAGCGCCGTCCCGAAACCGTGGAATAAACCTTGAATGTCGCGCTGAAAATCGCGTCGGCTAAGGGCAAGCTAGGCCGTCCCATCTTCCGCGCTTGTGGCTCTTGGATTCCGCCGCATAGATCGGCAAGCAAACTTTGGAACTTGCTTTTCTCAGTCGTTTGCGCGGCGTTATAAGCAGGCCAGTTCTGGGGATATGTTGTGCGCTCCGTCGTGGCCGTGACTGTCACCCTCTTCGTCACGGTCTCGCTGCCATCCGCATTTTGTTCGCGCTTCATAACGTAGGTCACAGCGAAAATGTGTTTGCAAGTGACGCCGCGTGTCTCAAAGTCCGGGCAAGTACACGAAGCAATCTTCGGCATCATGTGGACGCTATAGGTGCCATTGCCAGCTTGTGACGGGACAATCCACAGCCCTGCCTTCTGCCGAATCGTGCGCGTGGCTGCGAGTTCAAGGCCGCGTTGCTGTCTGGTGCTCGTTCCGTTCATTGTCGGTTCCATATTCCCGTCTCCCTTTTTGCAATTTTGCTATTGGTACAGATTGGGAAGTGCGGGGCTTTCGCCCCTTGAAATCGGCGGTGGACGAGCGTATAAACAGAAGTGGAGCTGGCTTCCTCGCAAGGGTTGCTACTCTTTCCGGGCTTATCGCTGCTAGTAACAGCGGTAGGCCCACAATTCTTTTTACTTCTTTTTCACTTCCTCATAAGGCAAAGGCCATCGGTAACGGTTGCCCTGCTGTCCGCGCACGCGCTGTACTTCGATCAACTTTTCCTCTGCCATTCTTTGCAATGTGATTCCGACTGAGTTCTTGCTATTGCTAGTCGCAAACTTGTATCCGCCCCGCACGATCAAATACTCAATTTCGGCCTTGGAGAGCCACTGCGACTTGTGTATGGTGGGGCTTGAACGATGGTTTTTCAACTGATCTTTGAGGATGATCTCACACGCTTCGCGGAGTGATTTATTAGCAAATAGAGTCTTGGAACGATAGGTGCTCTCCAGATCGCCGGGCCATTCCTTGCCCAGTATCCCCTGTGGCCTGACACCAGCAACGGCGAGAGCGGTCATAATAGATCGCTCCTCGCGGTTGAGATTGCCACGCTGTTCCGCGAGTTCGTTTAGTCGCTCAATCAATCTGCGGGCTGTCGCGTCCACTCTGTCACCCTCAATTGATACTGTACCAATTGAACTGTTACTTGTCAAGCTATTTGTACGATATCTTTTGAGGTCAGCAATTAGCCTGTCAGTGGGGAATGGGGTCAGGTATAGTTTCTGGGTTTGATATGCGGTTACTGTTTCCATTGTCGTTGCTCCTGTGTGCGGTCGTTGCGGTACGGCAATCCCCGCCTAAACAATCACCAACGAACAGGAGCGAGCAACACAAACAGGCCAACAATAAAGATGTACCGTCGATACCCGCTCCATCTGCCGCTCCGTCTGAAATTAATATCCAAGTAAAGGCACCAAGCCCCGAGCAGAAGACGAGCAATTGGCATGAGTGGTTCTGGCCACCCGAATGGGCTAATTGGGCTTTGGTGATTGTCGCTACTTGGACTGCTATCGTTGCGCTGGATACTCTCCGTGAAATTAGGAACGAAGTCGTTATCGCTCGCGACGAACTTAAGCACACCGAAAAGTTTGCTGATGCTGCCAGCAAAAGCGCGGAGGCTGCCGCCCTGAGTGCTCAATCCGTCATAAATGCGGAGCGGGCGTGGCTGATAGTTACTGCTGACATGGTTTCCAATATGCAGAAGGTCAAAGGCTCGTCCTACAGATTCGGATTTGGATTCAATTGGCGCGTTAAAAACGGAGGGAAAACGACTGCCTTTATTACCAAGATCGGGGCCAGATTCCACACGGTTAAGGACATATCCGAACTTCCAGACGAACCCAATATTGATTTGCCTGCCTTGGTAGAACCTACAGACTATTTTCCTGAAGGGTTCGGCGTTGGCCCAAATGATTCTGTCGAACGCTTTACGTTCGCGCAGGAACAGAGGCCCGTTTCTCAGGAAGACTACGAAGCGGCATCCGCCGGAAGGGTTCTGTGGATAGCTTATGGCATCGTGGAATACAGATTGATTTTCGAGCGGGACAAAATTAGAGAGACTCGCTTTTGTTACATCTGGAAGCCCACAGGTGGAGAGGAATCGTTCAACCGTTCTCCGGTCCCGCCCAACTACACAAAACAGACATAGCGCCACTAGGCACAGTGCAAGGGCAAGGGCAGACTTTTTGGGCAGAATGGGGAGTTTTTGGGCAGGGCGGCATTGTTGGGCAAAGCCTCAAAATACGTGAAACAAAGGGCTTGCTGGTCTGCCTCCCTATAAGAATCATCATGTTAGGAGGGAACTCGTTCGTGGGCTGACGCCCCCAGTACCGGAAATTGCCCGCAAACTACGCCGGATAAAGGACTTATGTCCAAAATACGTGAAACAAAGGAGTTAGCTGTGTGGTTAGCGGGCGATGGATCATGGTGCCGCTTTTCCTCCGCTGACATTGTCGGCGGTTGGGGCTGTGGATGGCAAGGTTAGATGTCACAATACGCGTCAGATAATTTGAAAAGACGCAGGGTCGCCGTGCTCGTCCGCTCCGACAGTTCGCTGAAGGGTTCCTGGCCTGAAATTCTTCGCAAAATCTGTGGAACAAAGGGGTGGCGTTTCTGCTGTTAGCGGCGATGGTGCGAGAGTGTCAACGGTATTTTTTGGAACTCGAAATTCCTTGCAAAACGGAGGACCGGTCACTCCTCAAGCACAATGCCTCCGAAAACCGGTCGGCCGCCCAGGGAGGTGTAGAAACCGTAGAACGCAATCGCGGCCATCAGCAAAATTCCGGCCAGACTAATGCCCGCGTACCAGGCGGACATCTGCGTGGTCAGCGGAAAGTAATTCAACAGGAACTCGAAGAATCCTTCGACCACTAAAGCCCACAAGCCAAAGCGGAACAACAAAAATACCCTCAGCCCGCCAGAGATCAGTGCGAATACCCAGGCATAGGGACCGTGTCCGGGACCTAGCCCGGCGAAGACCACCTCCAAAAGAATATAGGCGCCGGCTGCCGCCCAATCTTTGCGCAGCAAAGCTCGGAGAAGGATCAGCAAAAAGAAAGCGTAAAGCGCCCCCGAGAGAGAAGCTAGAACGCCCAAGGACGATATGTCAGCAATGATCGCACGCGCGCCAAGAAACGGCTCCAAGGCAGTCCCAAGCGGTCGAGGCGGAGGATAACCAAGCCAGGGAGAAACGAACCACTCCACCCGTCTAAGAGCGGTCCCAAAAGCCGCAAAGAGACAGCCAACAAGCACGTCGCGCCCCACCTGCGGATCCCGAAAACCGCCGGCCAGCAAACGACTCCAGGACACCAGTGTGGCGGGCCAGTGGCGACGGACATAGGGCTCTAAGGCAATGTAGAGAACCCAGATAAAACAAGCGAGGGCTACCCCCTGGATCAAGAACCTAAAAAAGAGGATAACTTCGACAGCGAATTCCGGGGAAAGGTGCCCGCCAAAGCACACCGCCACCGCATAAGCCGCAAGACTAAAGGCTGCCAGGCGCGACGCCCCGCGACGATCGCCCCGACCCATGCGCAGGTTCCTTCGGGCGAACAGTGCGCTGAAGATCAACATCGAAAACAACAAAACCAACGCGATCACAATAAGCGCCCACTCTCCTGCGTGGCGCTGACCTGGCTGGCTGTCCTCGATGCCGATCGAAAGACCAACCGACGCGGGGCGGGTCCAGGGGCTAATCAACCGGAAGTAAACGGGCTTGCCCCGATAGGCCGCAGCCTCTATACGTATTGACGTATTGGGGCGTTCCGGGAGCGCTCCTGTCCATGCAGCGCGGGCGTCAGCATAAACCGGAGGTGTCCAACTCGGCTGCGATTGCGACCACTTCGACAGATCGAGCCCCGCGGCCGAAAACATCGGTGCCCAGTCCAGCACAGACGTCGCGCCGATGCCTGGCTTTTCAACCTGCGGAGGAACCGCAAGCAGATACGTAAGACGCCCACGCGGAGTGAGCCTAACCAGCGTCATTCCGGAATCAAGCACCGGAGGGTCGTCCGGTCCGACACCTCCCAATCCCAGCGGAAAAATGCCCGTGAGCGGACCGGGGCTGCCGCGATACCAAAACTCGATTGCCCCGGTTTCCAGGTTGTCCCAGCGCGTCTTCGATTTGTCGTGCTCTTTGATGTAGCGTAGAAACTCGTGATCCTCCTCGAAGCCAATCGCCGTGTCCACCGGCGGCTCCGAGTAGCCGAGACTCTGCAAAGTATCTTGGGCGCGCACGGCAAGCACTTCCGGTGCTTTATCGAGGGGCACGCGCCGGTAGAGCATGGTTTGGGCACTCAACAAAATCGCAGCGGTAACCGACACAATGACTCCCGTCAGACACGCCCATGCGATTAGCGGGCGTAGGCCCTCAGTTTCTCCCGCAGCTGCCACCATCTCCGGCGACGGTGTTTCGCCCGCCGCCAACGCAGCGGCCAGTGGATCGCCTCCCGGAAATGCGGCCGCGACCTGCCGCACCGAAGACGGCCGCTGCGGGGGATCTTTTTGGAGACAACGCAGGATGGCTTTTTCTACGACGGGATCAATGTCCTTTACCACTGACGACGGAGCTCTCGGCGAGGATTCCAGATGTGCGCGCCGCCACTCGGTTGGGGTGGTTGCCTGATAAGGCATGCGCCCGGTGAAGAGTTCATACAACACGAGCCCCAGCGAGTAGACATCAGTGCGCACGCTGGCTTCGCCTTTTGCAATTTGCTCTGGAGCCATGTAGGCCGGTGTACCTGCGGTCTCGGTGCGGCCGAGGGCATCGTCGCTGCTGAGGGCGAGGCCGAAGTCGGTGATGCGCACCCGGCCTCGTCCATCAAGCATGATGTTGGCGGGCTTCAGATCGCGATGGAGCAGTCCACAATCGTGGGCGGCAGCGAGGCCGGCGCAGATTTGGTGCGCGGTCTCCAGAGCCTTGTCGCCGGGCAAGCGGCCGATGCGACGCAACAAGGACGCAAGGTCCTCGCCGTCGATGTACTCCATGGTGAGGAAGTGCTGGCCGTTCACCTCGCCGATGTCATAGACACGACAAACATTGGGGTGCGAAACCTGGCGTGCGTTTCGCACTTCCGCATGAAGCCCGGCCAGAGCTGAGGCGTCGTTTTGCAGAGAGGCGGGAAGAAACTTGAGGGCTACAACGTGGCCGAGCTTAAGATCCTCTGCGCGGTAGACTTCACCCATGCCGCCCCGCCCCAACAGAGCAACGATGCGGTATCGTTCGGCGAGAACTGTGCCGGGCGAGAATCCACCGCTTCGTACCGGGTGTGAACTCGGAGGAACTGGCGTCGGTGTGGCCGCAGTTCTGTCCGACTCCAGAGTCGGCGTGTCGAGAATGGCAACGGCACGCCCGCATGAAGAACAGAAGCGGACGTTCTCGGAAGAGACAGCCCCGCACCTGGAGCAGGTGACCATCGGACGGATTGTATCTCACCGCGTCGAGAGGCAGTGGGTCCGGTCGGTACCGCGAACTCCGGTTGTTTCCCTCCCCCAGTTGCGCTACCATAATTTGGCTCTCGCGATTCTCCCTACCTCGTCCTTCCCTCACCCGTAAAATGCTCAAGTGCTGCAATGTGTGTGCAACCCAAAGCGCTAGTTCCTAAGGTCATACAATATATAGTGTTATATTGCTTGACCCCGCCCCCATTTCACCGTTACAGTTGCTTCATTCTGTGCCCGCCCTACCCAGCCCAGGACGGCGGTGTTCACGAAACTAAACCGAACGCGCATTTTGCCGAAGGCAAGGGTATCCGCTTGGTAAACAGGGCTGCACACGCCGCAACCGATTACTGGCCGCTGACCGCGGGCCACTGTTTTTCTCAAGGAGTTCACGTTGCTTAAACTGAAGCGGCTTCAGATTCTCGGCTTCAAATCGTTTTGCGACCGCACCGACCTCAAGTTCCACGGCGACGGCATCGCCGCCATCATCGGTCCGAACGGCTGCGGCAAGTCGAATATTGCCGACGCCATCTCCTGGGTGCTGGGCGAGCAGTCGGCCAAGACCCTGCGCGGCTCGCGCATGGAAGATGTGATCTTCGCCGGCACCCGCGACCGCAAACCCACCGGCATGGCAGAAGTGTCCCTGACGCTGATCGATCCGCAGGAGTACCCGGGCCCCGACGCCAACGCGCCCACCGAGATCGACATTCAGGATGAACTCCCAATCAATCCCATGTCGGCGAAACACGCGGACGACTGGGACGAAGGCGCTATCCGGGCGCGTGCGGCAGCGGAAACCGAAAGCGCAGTGGAAGAAGCGCAACCCGGCAAGACCGAAGAAGTGGAAGTTTCGCGCTCGAAAGTGGATACTCTGGCGGTCGCCTTCCCCGACGATGAGCCTGTCTTCGCGTTGCCGGCGCACAACATCGCCCCGGTCGCTTCTTCGGCCGCGGTTGCGGGCGCGCCGCAGGTCGTTCTCAAGATTCGCCGCCGCAAATTTAATCAACAGCAGTTCCATGCTGGCGAAATCGTAGTCACGCGGCGACTGTTCCGCTCCGGCGACAGCGAATATTTGCTGAATGGAAAACTTTGCCGCTTGCGCGATATACAAGATCTCTTCATGGGCACCGGCCTCGGTCCGGAAACGTATGCCCTCATCGAGCAGGGACGCATCGGCCAGATTCTCAGCAGCCGTCCCACCGACCGGCGCGCCATCCTCGAAGAAGCGGCCGGAATTACGAAATTCAAAACCAAGAAGCGTCTGGCTGAAGCTCGTTTGGAAGATGCCAAGCTGAACCTGGCGCGCATCAACGATATTTTTGAGGAAGTAACCCGCCAAATGAATTCGCTGAAGCGCCAGGCCGCGAAGGCCGAACGCTTCGCCAAACTGCGTGACGAAATGCGCGCGGAACTCCGGGTCGTGCTGGCCAGCAAGTTCGCCGCGATCGAGCAAGAGAGCACCGAACTCGACGCTCAACTCAACGCCCTCGCCGAGGACATGCAGCAGCGCACGGAAGCCGTGCAACAACTCGAAGGCGAACATGCCGAGAGCACCGAGCGCGGCTATGCCATCGAAACCGAACTCCGCGAGAACCGCGACCGCCTGAGCCAGCTTGCCATGGAGATCGATCGTGCCCAGGCTCGCCGCCGTCACAATGACGAACGTTGTGCCGAGCTCGTAGTGCGCTCCGCTTCCGCCGACGCCGAACTGGCGCAGGCTCGTCACCGTCTGACCGCGCTTGAGGCCGAACGCGATTCCAACCGGCAAGTGCTGGAATCCGCCGCCGCCGATTTGGCGGCAGCCGAGTACGAACTCGCCCTGTCCCAGCAGGAAGCCGCAGCCGCAACCACCGCGCTGGCTGAACTCGAACATCAGCAGGAAGAATCTCGGGTAGCGATTTTTGACACTGTATCTTCGGCTTCGCGCCTGCGCAACCAACTGGCGCAAACCGAAGAACGCCTTGCTGGCGCGGACCGCGAAGCTCACCGTCTCGAAACCGAAATCACCGCCGCCAATCTCCAGGTCGAAACTTTCGGCGGAGAACGCGGACAACTCGCCCTCGAGTTTGAAACCGTAACCCAGCGCGTGACTGGAATCGCCGAAGAGATCAGCCAGCTTCGCCGCTTGATCGAATCCAAACGTCTCGACGAAACCCGCGCCAAAACCAATCTGGACGTTTTGCGCGCCGAATTTGCAACGGCCCTGGGTAAGAAGGGGTCGCTCGAAGCGGTTATCGCCGAACACGGTTATTCTACTGAATCCGTGCGCCGCCTTTTCCAATCCGGAGTGATGCAGAGCGGCCTCGCGCCCGTGGGAGTGCTAGCGGATTTTCTGGAAGTCGAACCGCGCTTTGAGCGCGTGGTCGAAGACTTTCTGCGCGACGAATTAAATTACATCGTCGTTAAATCCTGGGATGCGGCCGACGAAGGCCTGCGCCTGCTGCGCAACGACGTCGACGGCCGCGCCACGTTCCTGGTTCATCCCGAAGACTCGCAAGCGAAGTTCTCGTTTATCGTCGACGAAGCCGCACACTGCGCCCCTCCGACGGCTTCGATTGTGCCGCTGAAAAATACCATCCGCGTTCTCGATGGCTTCGGCAAATCGCTGGAAGTAATTCTCCCCAAGTTGCGTGATGGCTACATCGTTCCGGGGACCGATACTGCGCGCGGCCTGGCGCTGGAAAATCCCGACGCGTTTTTCCTTTCGCAATCTGGAGAATGCTTCCACAACGTAACCGTCACAGGTGGCAAACAGCGCGCCGAAGGCCCGCTCTCCATGAAGCGCGAACTGCGTGACGTGCTCCGCCAGCTCGAGGATCTGGAGCGCGCCCTTCGCGATGAGGAAATGCGCGTCCTCACACTGGGCCGGGAGATTAAAGAGTTCACTTCCCTGCTGGAGCGTCTCGACGGCGAAAAACGCGAAGCGGAGCACCAATCCATGACCTCGCGCCACATGTTGCAGCAGCTCGATTCCGAAATGTCCCGTGTCCTCGATCGCATGAGGATCTCGCAAGCGGAGATGCGGCGGCTGGCCGCGGAGCGCTCCGAGCTCGAATCCACGATCGCAGCACGTCAGACCGAGGTTGCCGCGCTCGAACAGGCTCGCGCCGAACTCGAACAGCAGATCGCGGCAGCGCAAGAGTCGCTTGCAGTTCTCCGTCAGCGTCGTGAAGAGGCGTCGCAGCGGAGTTCGCAGCGCGTGGCTCGCGTCGCAGCTCTGGAAGAGCGCCATCGTTCAGCCACCGCGGTACTCGGACGCATCGAATCTCTTTTCGTTGAAATGAACCAGCGCGTCCACACTTTGGTTTCGCAGATCGAAGCGGCGGCCGCTGAAAAACTTCAGCGCGAAGTGGAGAACCTTCAGCTCGAACTACAGGCCGCCGACTTCGAGGCTGAGCGCAACGCCGGACAAGCTCGTGAAGGCCTGCTGCAATTTGAAAAAGATCAGCTGCGCGCGCGCCTGTCGGAAATCGACGAACTTCTCCGCGCCGCCCGCCAACTTCTCGACCAGGCTCGCGACCGTCGTGGCGAACTGCAGGCCGCCGCCGCCAAGCTGCAAGCCGATGCCATGCACATGGCGGAAACCTGCCTCAACGAGTTGGGCGTCGAGCGCGACGCTTTGCTCGCAGATACGACCATCGTCTCCGTCGCCGGGGACGAACTCGCCGCCCGCGATCAGTCCTATCGCGAGATGCGCGCCAAGCTCGAAGCCATGGGCCCGGTCAATATGATGGCGCTGGAAGAATATAAGGAAAGCGCCGAACGCCACACCTTCCTCGACACGCAGCGCAGAGATCTCATCTCATCGATCGAGAACACCACCGCAACGATCGAAGAAATCGACGAGGTCTCGCGCCAGAAGTTTCAGGAAGCTTTCACCAGGATCAACGAAAACTTCCTGGCCACGTTCAAAAAACTATTCGGCGGCGGCCACGCCTTCATGAAGCTTACGGACGAGGAAAACTCCGCGGAAAGCGGCATCGACGTGGTCGCCTCGCCTCCCGGCAAGCGCCTGCAAAGCGTGCTGTTGCTCTCCGGCGGAGAAAAGGCGCTCACCGCGCTCGCGCTCCTGGTCGGCATCTTCCAGTACACGCCCAGCCCGTTCTGCATTCTCGACGAAGTCGATGCCCCGCTGGACGAGGCCAACATCGGCCGCTTCACGGAACTGGTAAAAGAAATGAGCGTGCAAACCCAGTTCGTCCTCATCACACACAGTAAGAAGACCATGAGCATCGCGCCTGTGCTTTACGGGGTTACCATGCAGGAACCGGGAGTGTCGAAACTGGTGTCGGTTAGGTTTGGAGGGGCGTGAGGGCGCGTGGCGCAATCGGTCTCTTGGGAGAGATGGGCAACTGGTGGTTCTCTTTTTAGGCTATCGCCCACTTTATCCACTTCCATCCTCAGCTTTTCCACAACCGGAAAGCCGCAAACTCAGCGATTTCTCTTCCCGTTTCGTTACCCCACTAACCGCCAAGGTTTTTCTGCTCAATGGGATACAGCTGTCCCGACTTTCTGTGATCTCTGCGATTGACAAAACTTTTGCAGGGGCTAAAATACGGCTCGCTCCTGCCTTAGTATTTCAATATGAGCCCTAAACTTCTCGATCCCGTACTCTTACACACAAACTTTACCGAACTCCACCTCCACGCCAGCGGAAAAGTCCGCGATGTTTACCAACTCGATAACGAAAGCCTTCTGTTCGTGGCCACCGACCGCATTTCTGCTTTCGATTACGTACTCGCCACTGGCATTCCCCATAAAGGCCGCGTCCTAAGCCAGATCTCCCTTTTCTGGTTCGATTTTCTTTCCGATATCGTTGCCAATCACCTCATCACCGCCGATGTGTCGCAGTATCCGCAAGCCTTGCAGAAATATGCCGATCAGCTCACCGGACGGTCGATGATCGTGCAGCGCGCCCAGATGTTTCCGGTGGAGTGCGTCGTGCGCGGCTACATCTCCGGCTCGGCGTGGAAGGAATACAAAGCCACCGGCGAGGTCTGCGGTATCGATTTGCCCACGGGCCTTCGCGAATCCGAAGCCTTCCCTGAGCCCATCTTCACTCCGTCGACCAAAGCCACCACCGGGCACGATGAAAACATTCCCTTCGCCACGATGTGCGAAATCGTGGGCATCGAGACGGCCAGCACTCTGCGCGACCTCACTCTGCGCGTGTATAAGAAGGCCGCGAACTACGCGCGCCAGCGCGGCATTATTATCGCCGACACCAAATTCGAGTTCGGCATGACCGCCAAGGGAATCACCCTGGCGGATGAAGTCCTTACCCCGGATTCGTCGCGCTTCTGGCCCGCCGATAAGCACGCCGCAGGGCGCGCGCAGGAGTCCTACGACAAGCAGTACGTTCGCGATTACCTGGAGGAAATTCGCTGGAACAAGCAGCCTCCCGCGCCCGCGCTTCCCGAAGAGGTTGCGCGCCGCACGAGCGACAAATATCTGGATGCATACCAGCAGATTACGGGACACAAACTGGATGTGTAAGGTGGCGGCTTCGCGAGAAAATTCAACCGGCCGGAGCCCAGCATGACTCCGGCCGATTGGTTCATAGTTTTAGTAATCGTGCTGAATGTGGTTTTAGCGGCCATGCACGGCTTCTTCGCCGAGGCCTTAAGCATGGCCGGACTGGTGGTGGGGTATCTGGTAGCGGCATGGCAGTATCAGAGGCTGGCTGCGTGGTTGCTGACGTTTCTCAGGTCGGAGTTGCTGGCCGAGATTTTCGGATTCCTTATTATCTTTTTCGTCATCATGCTCCTGTTCGGCATTGCCGGCAGAATCGCACGCAAGCTGATGAAGGAAGCTGGATTGAGCGGCTTTGACCGTTTTCTGGGAGCGTTGTTGGGAGTCTTGAAAGGCGCGCTGGCGGTGGCTGTCGTGCTGATGGGAATGACGGCGTTCACCCCCACTTCTTCGCTGCTGGAGAAGTCGGAGCTGGCTCCATATTTTTTGGTGGCAGGAAGAGCTGCAATCTGGTTGGCGCCGTCCGCGTTGCGGGCAAAGTTCGATGAAGGCTTGGATTTCCTGCATCGTGCCCCCAAGGATTTAACTGGAGCCCCGGCTGAATCGCGACGCTAGCCGAAGTGCAAGACTGGTCATGCAGAGTATTTTGGAACGACATTAAAAATTAAGAACGAAGAGAGAAACCTACTGTGAAAGATCAATTGGAAGCACTTATTCTGCAGATGTACAAAAGCAACATCCTCTACTCCGAGGGCGTGCGTGAGTTTAAGAAGCGGTTTATCCTCACCGTGCTCCAGGAAAATAAAGGCAATCAATGCCGCGCCGCCCGTGAGTTGGGCATGCACCGCAACACCCTCAGCCGCACCATCGACGAACTCAAAATCGATGTCCGCCAGCTGCGGGATGGCGCGAAGCGTCCCCCGCGCAGCGCTCGCCCTATCGGTATGGAGAAAAAAGCGGCCCGCTAGCCCAGAGGCCCGCTACCACGTAGTTCCTCTCTGTGCACAAAAATAAGGCAGCCCGCGAGGGCTGCCTTATTTTTCGTTCGATTCAGCTATTGCGAAGCCGGCTTGTGGGCTGGAGCCTTTTTCACGGGTGCAGGCGCGGCCGCTTTCAGCAGTTTGCCCTTCTCCATCGTCATCATGAATGGGTTCGGGGTGTAGGATGCCGGCTCGCCCTGGAAATCAAGACTCGCGCCTTCTTTAGGGATAAGCTTCAGCGGAACTTTATCTTCGAAGGTCAGAGTAATATCCGCTTTCTTTGCGTCAATGTCATCCGAACTGCCCGCGATGTCAAACTCGGTCGCGGTAGCTTTGAGGACAACGCCCTGCATCTGCACTGGCTTTCCCTTGATGGCATTCCAGACAGTATCCTGATCGGCCTGAGAGCCGTTCGAGAGCACGAACTCCCAAGTACCGAAGTCCATCTTTTCGGGCGCAGTTGCCGTCACCATGTTGTGCGCCTGTTCCGGCGGAGTGGGGCAGGGCTTGACGGCGAAACTCGCCGGCTCCACAGGATTCGCTTTGGCCTGAGCCAGGAGATCGGTCCAGCCATCGTCCCCGCAGTGATATTTCATGTACTGGTTCTTCGCGTACTTCTCAATCTGCTGCTGATACTGCGGCGTCGGAGCAACAATTGACGCGCGCGTCGCGTACCAGATCGAATTCAGAGAATCCGGCGGAAACTTCGGGTCCGCCGGCGTGGGTCCGGCGTAAGCCAGCGCCAAAGGATAAACAACGCTGAAATCCGTGGGATTCAAATCCGCGGCAACGCGCAATGCCTTCCTGGCGCCGTCATAATCCTTATCCGTAAGGTCAGAAATGCCGATGCCGGCATTGAAAATTCCCGTCATCTGGTCCTTCATCTTGGCAAAGTCAGCGTCGGAGGTGCCGTCGGGCTTGGTGAACTTCGGCAGTGAGTCCATTCCCATCTGGCCGTACTTCTTGGCGTCAACCAAATCCTGCTTGGCATTGGCATCGCCACCCTGCGCTTTAAGGCGGTCGAAATAGGCCAGCAGAGCCATGGCGCGAACGTTGTTCGGATCGGCTGTAACCAGCTTGGTCGCCGTGTCGATGGTCTTCTGCTGATTATTGGTCTGCTGATAATCCTGCATCAAGGTTTGCAGGGCCGCCACTTTCATGATGCTGTTGGGGTATTGCGTCATGAAGGCTTCCAGGCCGCTGATCTGCGCGGCAGGATCCTTCTGCCCGATTGCGCCCACGTAAGCGTTGTATTCCGCAGGATCTTTAATAACGGGCGCTTGCGCCGGGGCTGCCGCGGGCTGTGCTGGGGCGGCTTGCGGCGCGGTCTGCACGGCGGTGGCCGTCGCAGCCATTACTCCAAGCACAACCGTGACCAGAATCTTTTTCATCAGTATTGGCTCCTTGCACCTTTTGGGAATCGATAATTTTCTGAAAGACTGTTCCTGCTGAATCTAAAGCATTCCACTTGGACCGCTTGCGCGCTCCCCATCCTGCCTGCAAATGCTAAGTACGGTTCCGGGCAGACCCCGACAAATCAGGGCGAACTGCGGTCTGAGGCGACTGACCCTTCATTCCCGGCTGGCCGGATTATAAGTACCTCTTCTTCCGAAGGCAAGCAACTTCCGAGCTTCCTTCTCTAATGATTGTATAAGATGCAGAAATAGCGCAGCTTGGATGGCGCTGCTTTGGCCCGATCACTCGCCTGTGCGCACTGAAACTGAAAGGACGTCACCATGAACGCCGCCTTCGTTGGTCAACCGCAGCCGCTCTCCGGACAAGTCGCCGTAATTACCGGTGCCGGGCGCGGCATTGGCGCGGCCATTGGCCGCTCGCTCGCCAGCCTGGGTGCCACTGTTTTGTTGTGTGGACGCACTCGCCCGCCACTCGAATCGACTGTTAAAGCCATCACTGAGCATGGCGCCAAAGCCGAGGCCATCTCCTGCGACGTCACCAGCCTCGACTCCGTGGACGCCGCCGCTAAAGGCATCGAATCTTCTTTTGGACGTGTCGACATCCTGGTCAACAATGCAGGCATTGGCGGCTTCGGTGGCCCTCTGCACCAGCTCCCTCCAGATGCCTGGGATCGGATTCTGAACACAAACCTGCGCGGCGTTTATTACGCCATCCGCGCCTTTGCGCCCCTGATGATTCGCGCCCGCTCCGGCCACGTCGTCAATATCTCGTCCCTCGCGGGCAAGAACGCCCTGCCCAATGGCGCCGCCTACGCGGCCTCCAAGTGGGGTCTAAACGGCCTGACTTATTCAGTGGCGGAAGAACTGCGCGCACACAACATTCGAGTCAGCGTAATCTGTCCCGGCTCAACCAACACCGAGCTCAGCCCCCACGCCGGCAAAGATCCCGCCAAAATGCTGCAGCCGGAAGATGTAGCTCATGCCGTGGAAATGCTGGTGACCCAGGCGCCGCGCTCGTTTGTGAGCGAAATTATCTTGCGGCCAACGCAGAAGCCGTAAATCCTCGCGGGCGGTTATTTCTTGAACAGATTCTCAAACGCCTGTCGTGCATCGCTAGGCCGCAGGCTCGCGGGCGTCGAGGTTTCCTTTTCCCGCGCCACCCGCAGCTCATAGAACGTGCAATCGTTGCGCACATCTTTTTTCTCGATGCGCTTCGGCACCCGCTGCATGCATTCAAACCGGCTGCCGGTGTCGAAAAACGCGCACTGCCGGCAGGAGTGCAGTTCGAAACCACATTTAGGACAAAGCCCAGTCGGCGGCATCCCCGGCAACACCGTCCCGCACTGCGAGCAGCGGGAGACTTCGTGCGTTCCCGGCATGTTTACCGGCTTCGGTCCCATGCTGTAGTCGCGCCTTGCCGCTGGCACCGAGGACGGCTTTTCGGTTGACTCCTTGCGCGGCTTGGCCTCGCGATCCCGGTCTTGATATCCGTGCTGACGGTATTTAGCTGCCACAGAAACCTCCCGACGCGCTGGCGTATTGTCGCGCCAGCCGCTCCCCAAGACAAGTCTGGACTTCCTTAGCTGATTTACTCTCGGTACTGGGTACTAGGTACTCGGTACTCGGTACAATAGAAGCATGATCCACGAAATCCTTCCCGTGGGATGGCTGCAGTGCAACTGCTCGATCATCGGCGATGAGAACACGCGCGAAGCCATGGTTATCGACCCCGGCGACGATATTGAAGACCTGCTGGCGATCATCCGCAAGCATAACCTGCAAGTCAAGCAAATCGTGATCACCCACGCCCACATCGACCACGTGGGCGGAGCCATGAAGCTGCGCGCCGCCACCGGAGCGCCCATCCTGCTGAACCAGAATGACTATGCCCTGCTCAAAATGCTCGACGTGCAAGCCGCATGGGTAGGCGTGGCAGCGCCCGGTGCAGTTGAGATCGACCACGCCGTAAGTACAGGCGATATAGTCAAAGCCGGTTCGCACTCGGCAAGCATTCTGCACACGCCGGGACACACCGAAGGTAGCATCTGCCTGTACTTCCCCGCCGAAAAAACTCTGATCGCCGGCGATACTCTGTTCGCCGGCTCCATCGGCCGCACCGATCTGCCCGGCGGTTCCATGCAGAAGATCCTGCAGTCGCTGCACGACACCGTGTTGGCGTTGCCGGATGAGACCGTCGTCGTCCCGGGCCACGGTTCGCTCACCACCATCGGCGAGGAGCGCGAGAGCAATCCCTTTCTGGTGAAACGCTGAACCATCGAGAGTAGAGGCGTCGCTATCGATTCAACATTTCTAATAGTCTTCGCGAAGCCTCGGCAAACTCCGCTGGCTGTGCGATCAAGCTCAACACTAGATATCCATCGTTCGGAAAGTCATAGAAATGCCCCGGATGCACCAGCACCGATTTCCGCCGCAGCAACTCAACCACCAACTCGTCGTCAGTCTGAGTCGCCGGGACCCGCAGCACCGCATACCATCCACCTTCCACATCCAGCCTCTGGCAAGACTTTTGCGCGGCGAGTTGGCGGTCGAGTTCAGCCAGATTGCCGCCCACACGGTCGAGCAATTGTTTCTGAATACTATTCCTCTCTTCCAGCAGCGCTGGAACCGCCCACTGGATGGGCGCATTCATCGAGAGATACGTATCCGAAATCATTTCCAGCCGCGCCATCGCCACCTCAACCTCTTCCGGCGGACCACTGGTAGCCACCCATGCCACTTTCATTTGCGGCAGCGCCGAAATTTTTGAAACTCCACTCAGCGTAAACGTAAGCGCATCCTGATTGCCCGCGAAACTTCGCTCCGGCGCTCCGTTGTACGCGTAGTCCAAAAACACTTCATCCGCAATGATCGAGATCTCATGTTCACGGCAAAAGCTGTTGAGCGCTTCCTGCTCCTGTGCGTGCACATACGAACCCGTAGGGTTATTGGGATGAACCACAACCACTCCGCGAGTACGCTTGGTCACAGCTTTTTCCAGCGATGGAAAATCCATCTGCCAGCCGTAATCGTAGATCAGCGAATACGGGACCAGCTTCACATCCTGCAAATCGGCAAGAAATTCAAACAAAGGATAACTTGGCTTCGGCACCAGCAACTGATCCCCGGGATTACACAATAGCCGAAACACGAAGGAGTACCCTTCGCTGGTGCTGGTAGTAAGAATCAGCCGCTCGGGATCGAAGTCACGAATGCCATGCGCACCGCGATAGTAAGCCGCCACCGCCGCCCGCGCGCCGGGCAATCCCTTGGGCTGCGGATCGTAGTCCATGGCCTGCGGCGAAGCCAGCGCTTGCAGAATCCGCGACTCGTCATAAGCCAGTCCCGCTCTGGTCGGATTCGAAAGCGTAAGATCCAGCACGCGCGCCCCGCTCGCTCGCACTTCTTCGAGGGCCTCGGTCAGTAGATTGCGCGCGAGCTTCCAGTCGGTTCGGTTGGAGAACATTCTGGCATGTTTCTTACTGGCCACTGCTCTGGCCGCTGGCCACGACTTTTAGGGCTGCAAATAAAACCCCATCTCCTGCGGCGGAGTCAGAGTCTTGGTCGCGTCATATTGCCGGCGCGCCTGCCGCACCGCGACGATCTTTGTTTGAAATTCGCGCGCCAGCGCGTCGTAGCGCACCACAACGTTACCCAGCCAGAACGGGTTGTATTCCCGCAGCCACGCTTCGCGGTACATTTCGCTGAGGCGCGTGGTTGCATCGCGCAGATCTTCCAGCCGCGCATTGATGGCGGTAATTTCCTCCAGATCATTCCCCACGCGGTCCGCATCTGTCTGGTTCTGGAACGCATCCCAATAGAAGTGGCTGATCTCTTGCGTAAACTGCGCCTTCATTCCCAACGCATCCCAGCGCCAGGCGCCCAGCATCATGTCGGCCAGCGTGGACTGATTGGCATGCGCCTTGTCACGATTCCGGTACAGCGACTCCAGCGCGTGCTCCGCACCCAATCGCATATCCCGCGCCGCCGGCAGAATCTTCTGCATCAGCGCAGCGCCGCCCGGTGTAAACGGATCGGCCCAGAACAAATCGTCGGTCTCAGTATCGACTTTGATGGCGGCCAGCGCCTGATGTCCCCGGTCCAGATTTTCCAGCGCGTCGCGAAAAGTCGCGTCGCCATTTCGGTAAAAAGCCCAATCGTAGGAATTCTTAAATTGATCGACGTCCGATTCGCCCGCCTGCCATCCCGCCGCCGCTCCGAATACCAGCGTAGGCCAGGCCATCCCGTAGATCGCTTCGCCATCGTCGTTCCAGGTCGTATTGAGCATGCCCATCGCACCCAACTTCTGGCCATCGCGCACAAAGTTGCGGATATTCACGTACCCGACATCCAGATTCGGCCACAGCTGATTCCAGGTCTGCGCCCCCGGTGCCACAACTACCCGCAGGCCTGCATCCCGATACGGTTTAATAATGTTTTCGAAGCTCGGCTTCGCGTCATAATCCCACGGAACCGCGATCATGTCCTTGGGCAACGTGCTGAGCAGTTGCGGATACTTCAGAGCAATGTCGCCCCAGAACATCAGTTGCTTGTGGTAAGGCTGAAGAATCGTACTCACTCTCTGCATGTGCTCGATGTAAACCCGCCCCAGGCCCACTTCCGCAGCTCGCGCCGCGGTTTGCCCATGCCCCAACTCAAAAGTTTCGTCGCCGCCGACGTGTAGAAAGGGCCCAGGAAAAAGCGGCACCAGATCGGCATACATAGCCTTGATCAGATCGTAAGACTGGTCCTTGGTCGGCGTGAGCACGTGGCCGTGCGGCCGCTCCGCCACCTCCGAATAAATTTCATACTTCAACATGTGATGAAGGTGGCCGAAGGTCTGCTGCTCCGGCAAAATCGTGACATACAACTGCTTCGCGTAATCCACCAGCGCGTTAATTTCCTGCGGCGTCAGTGCCGCTTCCCTGGGCGCAACTAAGGGCTGGCTGGCGAAATCGAACACATGCTCCATATAGAGCGCGAACAGATTCACCTTGTAAGCCGCCAGCGTGCGAATCTGGCGCTTCATGAAATCTTCCGTTGGAATCGGACCGCGGCTTATGTCATCCTGCGCCCCGCGCCATTCCATGCTTGGCCAGTCGCGAATCGAAACCGCCGGACACACAAGATTGTGCCCATCGCCATGTAGCAACTGGCGCAACGTCTGCACCCCATAAAACAATCCCTGGCCCGTGTTGGCCGCGACAATCAGATGAGAATCGTCGGAGAACAGCAGGTATCCTTGGTCGCCGATCGAATCCCCCTTAAGCCCCTTCGACGCCAGAAATCGCTTGACCTTTATATCTTGCAAACGCGCCAGCACGATCGTGCTCGGCTCTGGCTTGGCCTCGATTCTTTCGCCAACAATGCTGATCTTCAGTCCCGACTGGTCGTGGATTTCTTCCGCCAGCGTTTCCGCAGCAATTCGGTCTTCCGCCTGATGTGCGAACTCCACCAGAATTCGAGTGGTTGGCTTTACGTGAAAACTGCCCTCGCGCAGTTGCACCTCTTTGGGCTCAGGAATCAACTTCAATTGATTTTCGGCGGCAGGAGCTTCGGCAGCAATCAGGGAAACCAAAAACAGCGGGACAAAGGGAAGAAGAAAAACGGCTCTTTTCATTCGAGTCCTTAAGCAAAACTGATCTCCAAATGCATTCTAGCGGGAACCAAGAGTCATAACACCTTTTACAAGAAGGCCGCCGCATAGTGCGTCCTTGTAGTTCCGCGCCATTGTGGCAGCGCCGAGCGCACCTCCACCTTGTCGCGGCAAGTGGGAGAAGAAAGAACCCTTGCAGCGCTTCAAGGCTGAGCCCCGAATCATTAAGGGCACCGACGGGCTATTGCCCCTTGAAGTCACATTTCCCAGAACGGCAGAATTCTTCGGCCTTGCTCAGGTATTGTGTCCAATCAGCGGCAATTCCATGCTGTGCATCTGCGAGACCCATCGTGCCTTCGCGCACCTGCTGGCCGAGGTAATACTCTACCTTGTCCTTTTCTTTGAAGTAGCGATCATCCAAAGCGACATCGTCAGGACCACACTGTGGCCATATATTTTCCAAAGTGTCAGCGCCTCCCAAATACAAGGGAATCAGATGATCTAATTCACACGTCTGATTCCGGCCGGTATTACCCGCAGGGTGCGGAGTTTTGTACCAGCCATAGGTAGCGGTCTTCTGTTCTTCGCTTGTCGCCTCGTCTCTAATACAGCCGGTGCGAAATGCCGGATTCTTGAGTATTGACTCCGTGACGGTTGGATTGATTGCACCCGGCGTACACGTGGGGTCTGGAACGAACTTTCCATTTTCGGCTTTAGCCTTACATGTTGTAGATGGTGGTGACTTCACATCGTGGAGGGATTGTGAGGCCTTTTGGTCGATCGGGAACTGTTCGCAGTTTTTCGGTGCTTTACTGTGCTCGGTTGCTGTCTGCGTTCGGGCGGGGCCTGCAAGCAGACAAAGAACCACTAGGGTCGCAGCAAATTTCATAACTTACCTCCGGGATGTATTGCAGCCCGACATGCGGTCCCCTCCGCTGCATTGCGGGAATTCTACCACTTCCGAATTGAAGCGCAGCTAGTTACTCGCAGTCACTTTCCGAACGCTTCCTTGTTTACGACATACGGCATCTTGCTCACATCGCCGCCATAATTCGATTCCAGCACGTCGATCAATCCCTGCACACATCGCCCCGCCATCCCCTTGTTAGGGTCGGTCGAGAGCCGGGTGATGCGCGCCGCACTGGCGAAGTGCGGGAACAACCGGCAACGGTCGGCGATTGCCGGATCGCGCAGCGGAGAATCGGCCGGCAGCGGCTCTTTCTCGTAAACGTCCAACGCGGCTCCCGCAATCCAGTTTTCGCGTAACGCCTTCACCAGCGCCGCCTCGTCAACCACCGGACCCCGCGAATCGTTCACCAGGAACGCCGTCGGCTTCATCAATTTCAAGGTCTGCTCGTTGAACAGATGATAAGTCGGCGTCGCGCTTTCACCGGCACGCAGCAGCGGCACATGCACGCTCACGAAATCCGCAGTGCGCAAAGCCTCTTCAAACGTCACATACTTGATCCAGTTTTTTTCTTTGGATATGCCACGCGCATGGCGCAAATCCATCGTCTCCTGAATCGCCTTGATGTAATCGTGGTTCTCATAAGCCGGGTCGTAGCACAACATATTCATGTCGAAGCCGGCGCACTTTTTGATCATCGCCAACCCGATGCGTCCCGTCCCAATAATCGCAATCGTCTTCCCGGTCACTTCATCGCCCAGAAACGGCAGGTACGGATGCCAGTATCCCCATTGGTTGTCGCGCGTAAGGTGCTCCGCGGGCCACATCTTGCGCGCCAGCATGCCCAGCATGAAGAAGGCGAACTCCGCTGTGGCCTCGGTCAGAACGTCCGCGGTATGCGTAAAAGGAATTTTGTAGCGGTTCGCGTCGGCGCGATTAATATTGTCGACCCCAACCGCAAACTGCGCCACAGCCTTCAGCGTGCTCTTGCCAGCCTCAAAAACCTCGGCATCAATCGGATCACGGAGCGTTGTGATCAAACCTTCAATGCCGGACTTCACTTTATCGATAATCAAACTCTTCGGCGGCGCTTCCGGTTGCGGATAGACCTCGACTTCGTATCCCCGGTTGCGCAGCAGGTCGATGGCTTCTCCAATGTCGCAAGTGGCAAAAACACGGAATTTCTTCTTCATGAGTTTCTTGGGTGTCTGTTCGCTAATCTGCAGCGGCCGCTCAGAGCTCAATTCTGCAAACCATCGAAAATATCATACGCGAACCGCATCAGCGTCATTGAATACCGCTTGGGTAGTGGGCGGTTTTGAATTTTCCTGCTTCCATCATCCCTCCGATATGGCATGATTGGCCATGCCAAAACACTCCCGCATGGACACGGCACAGAACGCATTGCGCGTAGTAGAGCAAACGATCGGTGAGCAGCTTTCCACGCAGCCCAAGAAAAAAGATCCACTAGCTGTAGAACTGGGAAGGCGCGGCGGCCTGAAAGGTGGGGTAGCCAGAGCCGCAAAAATGACGCCGAAGCAGCGCACGGAGAGCGCTCGGAAGGCCGCGAAGGGCCGTTGGAATAAGCCCCAAACTGATATAAAATAGAAACCGGGAGCTGAGTTTTTCTCGGTGGCTCCCGGCTCTGTTATTCGAGGCTAAGCCTCTACGGCGGTATATCGATGGTAATAACCACGTCGCCGAAGCGAAGTGTTATTATCAGTCTCCTGAGAGAACGCTTCCACCTAATGGACATGGCGTAATCTCCTTTTTGCAACCAGGATCGCCTCGGCTCTGATCAGCCGGGGCGTTCTGCTTTCTTACGCAGAAGTCTTTACGGCGGGTAGTTCCTCCCCCGCGATCTCATCTTCGGTATCCGCAGCATTGGCTGCTTTTTCAGCCTTTTCTCGTTTCGAGGCGTTGATTGTGGCGGCATCGTACCAAGCCGCTAACCCGAATGTGCCGTTAGGCAGTTTGTGAAATACCTTGTTTTTGGCCATCGAAATGGCTACGTTCCGCATACGGATGGCATCGCCCCAGTTGAGAGGGCGAAAATCGAACCCTCCCTCTTCCAGTGACTTTAGAATATCTGCGGGTGTGCTTGCGTGTCCGATGCGATCCAGCACCATCTGGACAGCTGTAGCAAACGCCTTTCCGTAATACATATCTCCACGGACAGGACCACCGCTGACCTCGCCAGTGTCCGTATAGCGCTCAGGCTGCCCCATACGCTTGAGCAGCGAATTTATTAGCTTCTTGGTAGTAACGGCTTCTTGAAGTTGCTCTTGAAGCTGGACTTCCAACTCCTCGACTGCGCCACTTAATTTGTCGCTCATGGCTAATTACCTCCTTGTAGAAACAGCGTAGCATGGGACTTAAATATTAAGTGACCTAAGTGGAAGTATTTTAAATTAAGTCCTTGACAAGCGTGACCGCTCACGCATAAGATAGCTATATTATGAATCGTTTAAGCAATGAACGTCGCGCAATGGTCATCCGGGCTTTAGTCGAAGGAAATAGCGTCCGTGCTACCGCTCGTATGACGGGCGTCGGTAAGGATGCTATTCTCAAGCTAATTCCCGACATGGGCGCGGCTTGCGCAGCCTTCCACAATGCCGTTGTTCGCAACGTGCGCGTCCAACGGGTCCAATGCGATGAGGTATGGTCTTTCTGCTACGCGAAGGAAAAGAACGTGCCTTTAGCGAAAGAAGGAACGGGCGCGGGAAGCGTTTGGACTTGGACCGCCATTGACGCGGATTCCAAGTTGATTCTCTCTTACCTTTGCGGCGGGCGCGATGCGTCCTACGCTTGCCAGTTCATGGAGGATGTAGCATCGCGTGTTTCCACTCGAATTCAGATCACGACGGACGGACACCGCGCCTATGCGGAAGCTGTCGAAGGCGCTTTCGGAATGGAAGTGGATTACGCGATGCTGATAAAGCTGTATGGCGCACCTTCCGACCGCCCTGATACGCGCTACAGCCCTGCCGCTTGCATCGGGATTCGTACTGGCATCTTGAGCGGTAATCCCGACCGCGCCCATATCTCTACCAGCTACGTAGAGCGGCAGAACCTAAATCTACGGATGGGCGTCCGGCGCTTCACGCGGCTCACGAACGCATTCTCAAAGAAGTTTGAGAATCACTGCCATATGGTTGCGATCTACCATGCATACTACAATTTCTGCCGTGTACACCAGACTTTGCGAGTGACTCCCGCGATGGAGGCGGGGCTGGCCGATCACGTTTGGACACTTACCGAATTGGTGCAATTACTAGAAAGGTACTCCCTAGCCGCATAAAAAGAGGCTACAATAGAAACGGTAGATGTTCTCCTCCGCTCTGGTGTTATCCTAACCACATTCGGGAATTGATATGCCTCTAGAAAAAGAACTCGCTACGTATGCTCGCATGAAGGACGAACTCCTACGTTCCCACGACGGAAAGTTCGCTCTCATTCATGGCGATGAGTTTTGCGGCGCATATGATACCGCTGAAAATGCTTACTCCGAAGGAGTGAAGCGTTTTGGCCGGGAACCGTTCTTGGTTAAGAGGGTCCTAGCGCAGGAAGAGGTCTACCGCAATCAAGCCTTGTCGCTTGGCCTTATCCATGCCCGTATTTAGCTTCTTCCACTATTCCAAAGAGCACGGTCGCACTCTGACAGAAACCGGACCACTGGTGCAAGTCGAAGTGTCCCTACCTGCGGCGCTAAAGAAATATCTTTCGGAAAAAGGACATCCCATACCTTCGCCCCAATCTGGGTTTGCCTTGGTGGATACAGGAGCTTCTGCTACTGCCGTCGATCAAACAATTTTCGACGCCCTTGGAATTCAACAGATCGACACGATTCCTACATCTACGCCTCATGGCGCTGGCACATCTCCGGTGTACCCTGCCAGTTTGACGTTTCCCGGCCTAAATCTTACTGATATGCCGATGGAGCGCGTCATTGGATGCAATTTGAAATGGACCAATATCGAGGGCAAGGAAGTCATCATGTTGCTCGGAAGAGACCTCCTGAAATACTTCCTTATGGTCTATAACGGACTCTCTTCTGATTTGTTCTTGTCCTACTGAAATTCAAAACCGCCCACTACCACCGCTTGACGTTCTAGATTCGTTAACCCGAAGGGCACAAAGGCACACGAAGGCGGTTGCCAGCGTTTCTTCGTGTACCTTCGTGCCCTTCGTAGTGAAATAGGACACGACCAGAAATTGCCTCACGATTAGAACGCGCGCACCACCTTACTCGAACTTCCAGCGCGTGCACTTCCCCACGAAGTGCTTCTCCCACAATCCAAACCCCAGGCGTGGACGTACCGCGAACACAGGCTCTTTCATGGAAAGAATGTCCTGCTCCATCCTCTTCATGTCGAACTTGTACTTGCGCTCGTAGGCGGGCAGAAATTTCCGCCTTGCGGCAACGTCAGCAATCTCCGCCAATCCTTCGACGATCACCGCCTCGTTCGCATGCTCTGTGCACACGATGCAGTTGGTATTCCGCGCCAGGTTTCGCGCCTTGCGGGACTTGCTGCCAGTGCTGAAGAGAAATTTTCCATCCTGCCATAAGCCCCAAACCACCATGCTATGCGGCGAACCGTCAGGCTTGACGGTCGTGATCCAGTAATTGTGGGATTTTTTCAGCCGCTGCTCCGCCCAACTCCACGGCAACAGGCCTTTGTTGCCAGCGGGCAGGCCATACCCAGGCATGTGCGGACGGCTCGACTGCGGGCCGCGGCTCGCTTTCGACTTTTTCCGCGCTGGGTTTGCCATCCCGCCCAGATGCAACTAGTTTGCGTCTGCATCCTTCTTCTTGACGCGCACCACCGTGATCTTGGCGAAGCCTTCTTCGAATGCGGGAGGCTTCAGCTTCGCAGCCATGCGCCGCATCACTTCTTCCGGCACCACGCGGTCGCGGCGCTGGTGCCGCTCCACACAAACTTCCAGCGGCACATCGAAGAAGACGGCGTGAACCTCATACTGATAATCCTTCGCCAGTTTGATCCAGTGCTGCCGCTCCTGCGGCGTCAAATTCGTAGCGTCCACATAATTCGTCGGACGCTTGGCGATCAACCTTGCCTTCAACATGGAGCGCAGATTGGAAAAAACCAGATCCTGAAAACGCTGCTCGCGAACGTCGTCAAACAGCAACGACCGCACCATATCGCTTGAGAGCGGCACCACATTGTGCCGCTTGAACCACGAACTCTTTCCCGAGCCCGGCAATCCGATCGCCAGCACCACCACGCCTTTCAGTGGACGCTGGGGCGCTGCGGCAATTCCAGGAGGCTTCGGCAGCGCTGCCACCACCGGCTCAGGTACTTGACCCGCAGTTCCTCCTTCTTCCGCACCTTCTGTCGCCTCGGGAATTTCTTCGTCGTCTGTACCGACCGGAAGCACAGGAATCGATCCCTTCACCGCAGCCGGAGCAAAGGCTTGAGCCACCGCCTGTTCGCGCCCTCGACCGCCACGCCCACGCCCGCCTCGCCGCCGCCGGCCGCGCCCGGCCGGAGACGAACCGCGCAATCCCTGCTGCGACGTCGGTTCCGCTTCGGAGGAACCTTCCTGCTCACTAGAATGAGGGCTGCTCAACGGCTGATCTTCAGCCTCAATCACAGGCGCAGCGGAAACCTCCGCTGCATGACTCTCAGCCTCAGGGCCCTCAGCCTCAGGCGTGCCGGCGCCCTGTTCGGCGTCAAAATAAGCTGGCTGTAAAGGAGGAGGAGCCGGTTGGTCGGATGGAGTTGCCGGTGATTTCTTGCGACGCTGTAAGCGGTCGCGCATCCATTTACGCATGCAAGGCTTTTAACACAGAAGCGAGGGTCGGATCAATGTGCGAAGGTAGGAACGAACCAAGCCCGGCAGCGGAGCACGGCTCTCTGCGACGGGAGAGTTTCCCGTCGCAGCCGATTGAAAGCGAGCTTTTTACAATAACCTCATGACCGAAACCATTCCATCCGCAATCCGCGGCCAGAAATATATCTCGCTCACCACGTTTCGCAAAAATGGAGTCGCGGTTCCCACTCCAGTCTGGTTCGGAGAAGAAGCCGGCAAGCTCTATGTGATGACGCGCAGCGACATGGGCAAGACCAAACGCGTCCGCAACAATCCGGAGGTGCGCGTAGCTCCCTGCACGATCCGGGGAAAATTAACCGGCGCGGAATTTGCGGCGTCAGCCCGCCTTCTCCCTCCGGAAGATCACGCCCACGCCCGCCAGACCATTAACCGTAAGTATTGGCAGGCACGCCTCACGTCGATCTTTAGCCGCGCGGATGCCTTCCTGGAATTAAGCTTCCCTTAACTGCCCAGCGAGAAATCAGCCGCACCAAGAGCGTTTCTTTCGTATATACCTTAGTACCCTTCGTGGTGAAATTAGGACACTACCAATCAGATGGAGATCATTTACGCCGATTCCCTCTCCCTGCTAACATCATCTGTTCCGATCTAGGCCAAGTAGAAATCTGTCGCACTCATACTGGAGGAAGCATGGCAATCAAAGTCGGCATCAACGGTTTTGGACGCATCGGCCGCAACGTTCTACGGACCTCGCTCAACGATTCCAACCTGGAATTCGTGGCGGTGAACGATCTCACCGATCCCAAGACTCTCGCACATCTCCTGAAATACGATTCCATCCTCGGCAATCTGCCCAACAAGATCAGCGCAGGCACAGACAGCATCACCGTCGACAATAAAACCATCAAAGTTTTCAAAGAGCGGGATCCCGGCGCTCTGCCCTGGGATTCCGTTGGCGCCCAGGTGGTGATCGAATCCACCGGCCACTTCACCGACGCCAATGACGCGAAAAAGCACATGCGCGGCTCGGTAAAGAAAGTGATTATTTCCGCCCCCGCCAAGAACGAAGACATCACGCTCGTGCTCGGCGTGAACCATGAAAAATACGATGGCGCCAAGCATCACATCATTTCGAACGCATCCTGCACCACCAACTGTCTGGCGCCCATCGCCAAGGTCATCAACGACGAGTTCAAGATCGTCAGCGGAACCATGACCACGATTCACTCTTACACCAACGATCAGGTGATCCTCGACTTCCCGCACAAAGATCTGCGGCGAGCGCGAGCCGCGGCGATTAACATGATTCCGACGTCCACCGGCGCGGCCAAGGCATTGAAGCTCGTCATTCCCGATCTCGCCGGAAAGCTCGATGGCTTCGCTATGCGCGTGCCTACGCCAAACGTTTCGGTAGTCGATTTAGTGGCGTGGGTGGAAAAAAAGACCACCAAAGAAGAAGTGAACGCAGCGCTGAAGAAAGCTTCTGAATCCGGAGCGCTGAAAGGTTATCTCGGCTTTGAAGAAAGCGAACTGGTTTCGTCCGATTTCAAGGGCGATTCGCGTTCTTCGATCGTCGATGCGCTCATGACTCTGGTTGTGGCCGGCAACTGCGTCAAAGTAATCTCCTGGTATGACAATGAATGGGGATATTCCTGCCGCGTCCGCGATCTGATTCATTACATCGGCGATAAAGGTTTGTAGGATTTTCCGTAGCGCCGGCGTCTCGCCGGCTTGTCGTGAGTGACTCCGGCGCTACTTTTTTTCACCACCTCGAATCAAGGACCAGCCAATGTCCAAGCTTTCCATCCGTGATCTCCCGCTCAACGGCAATCGCGTCTTCATGCGCGTCGACTTTAACGTTCCGCTCGAGGACGGCCGCGTCATGGACGACACGCGCATCCGCGAAACTCTTCCCTCCATCGAATACGCTCTGCGCCACGGAGCCAGACTGATTCTCGCCTCTCACCTCGGACGCCCCAAAGGCAAACCAAATCTAAAGATGAGCCTCAAGCCCGTCGCCGAGCGCCTTCGCATGGTGCTCGACAAAGAACTGGCGCGCGGCGAAAACGTCGGCTTCTGTCCGGACTGCGTTGGCCCGGAAGCCGAGGAAGTGGCCATGCAACTGGAAAAAGGACAGACGCTGCTGCTGGAAAATCTCCGCTTCCACGCCGAAGAAGAAGCCAACGACGAAAAGTTCTCCAAACAACTGGCCGGTCTTGCCGATTTTTATGTCAACGATGCCTTCGGCTCCGCGCATCGCGCCCACGCTTCCACCGCAGGCATCACCAAGTTTATATCGAAATCCGCCGCCGGCCTGCTGATGGAAAAAGAACTTCAGTATCTCGGCAAAGCCCTGCAGGATCCCGAACCGCCCTTCATCGCAATTCTGGGCGGTGCCAAAGTCAGCGACAAGATCGGCGTCATTCGCAATCTGATGGACAAGGTCGATTCGCTCATCATCGGCGGCGGCATGGCCTACACCTTCCTCAAAGCTCAGGGACAGGAAATCGGGAAGTCTCTGCTGGAAGCCGACAAAGTTGACCTCGCGCGGCAACTCCTCGAAGAAGCCAAGCAACGAAACGTCACCATACTTCTTCCCATCGATCACGTGGTGGCCATGAAGCCGGAAACGAACGCCGTAGTGCAGCAGATCGGCGAAGGCCAGCCGATTCCCGCCGACCGTATGGCGCTGGACATCGGCCCGAAAACCATCGAGTTGTTCTCCGAAGAAATTTCACGCGCTCGCACCATCGTGTGGAACGGCCCCATGGGAGTCTTCGAAGTCCCTGGATTTTCCCGCGGAACGTTCAAGGTGGCGCACGCCATTGCGGAAAATGCAGGGGCGATTTCAATCGTCGGCGGAGGCGATACCGTCGCCGCAGTCCACGGCGCCGAAGTCGCCGACAAGATGACCCACATCTCCACCGGCGGCGGGGCGTCGCTGGAATTTCTGGAAGGCAAGAAGTTGCCCGGAGTCGAGGCGCTGACGGAAAAAAAGTGATCGGTCTGGATACGGACGTGCAGGATTACACAATTCGTCTGGTGCTCGAACGCGATCGAACCCCCGGCCGCACGATCGAGTTCCACGGCCCCGCCGATATCATCGCCGAGACCTCCGATGCAATCGTGAACGCCGCCAACTCATCGCTTCTCGGCGGAGGCGGCGTCGATGGCGCCGTTCACCGCGCCGGAGGCCCTGCCATCCTCGCTGAATGCCGGCAAATCGTTAGCAAGATTGGCAGCCTACCAGCAGGCCAGGCCGTCATCACCACCGGTGGAAATCTGCTCGCGAACTACGTGATTCACACCGTCGGGCCGATTTATCGCGGCGGAGAACACGCCGAGGCCGAAAAGCTCGCCAGCTGTCATCGTGAATGCATTCGCCTAGCCGATGAACACGGGCTGCAGTCTCTATCCTTTCCCGCAATCTCGACCGGAGCATTTGGCTACCCGGCTTCCGAGGCTGCGATCATTGCTCTTGCCTCCACGCTAGAAGCTCTGTCCTCCGCAAATCAAGTCAACAGAGTTCGCTTCGTCCTGTTTGACATCGCAACCATGAGAGCCTACACGCGAGCCGCCGAGAAGCCCGGCAATCTGAATTTCAGTTTCCCTTACAGAATCGAGAAGAAATCTTCATGAGAAAAAAAGTGATCGCCGCCAACTGGAAGATGAACAAAACCTCCGACGAAACTCGCGCCTTCTTCCACCACTTTCTGCCCCTCGTCGAGGGACACGACCGTGATGAAATCGTAGTGTGCCCGCCCTACACCAGCGTGGATGCCGCGCTCGCGTCCTCCAAAGGTTCAAACGTCGCCATCGGAGTGCAGAACGTTCACTGGAAGGCGGAGGGCGCTTACACCGGGGAAATTTCCGCGGCCATGCTGCTGTGCCTCGGAGTCAAGCACGTCATCATTGGCCACTCCGAGCGCCGCCAGTACTTCGGCGAGACCGATGACACGGTGAACCTGCGCCTGAAGACGGCTCTCGAAGCCGGACTCACGCCCATCTGCTGCGTAGGTGAAGTGCTGGAAGAACGCGAGGCCGGACTTACCGATGACGTGCTGCGCCGCCAGTGCGTGCGCGCCTTCCATGCCATCTCTTCGAAGAAGGCCGCTAAATTGGTCGTCGCTTACGAACCGGTGTGGGCGATTGGCACCGGCAAAACCGCCACTCCCGAACTCGCCGCGAAAGCCCACGCCGTCATCCGCCGCGAAGCCGCCGAAGTTTTCGGCGAGGAATTCGCTACCCACCTTCGCATTCTCTACGGCGGCTCCGTCAAGCCCGATAACGCCTCGGAACTCATGGCCCAGGAAGAAATCGACGGCGCGCTGGTAGGAGGAGCTTCGCTCGATCCGAAGTCGTTTGCTGGGATTGTGAAGTACTAGCCGATATCCCTAAACTCCAACGGCGATTTTTACTTGACATTTCATTGCATATATTATAGAAGCAACTTCTGTAATATAGTTTGTTATTGTGGAAACGCTAGCGATAAAAACGAACTCCAATCCCCTGGTGAGATCGGGGCTAATGTTTGCTGTAAAACTCCCTCTCACGCAGTTCGTTAACCGGGCCCTGTTTCGAATCCAAGCTACTCGTGGTTCTCAATAATCCAGGAGATTTGCATGCGAACCAAGAAATTTCTCACCCAATTGCGGACGCTATTTGTGATTCTTCCCGCAATCTTATTCGTCATGGTCTCGGAATCAGTCGGCCAAGTGGAAAAAATTCTATACAGCTTTGACAGCTTTGGCTATCCCGAAGAATTTGGCGTAATTACGGGGCCAGGAGGTAGTTTGTACGGAACGGCGCCCGCCGGTTACGGTTACTCCGGAAGCTTCGCCTTCGAGTTGACTCCGTCCGCAGGGGGGATCTGGACGGAATCGACGTTAGCGAATATCCCGCTTAAAACTGGTTTCCTCTCTTCCTGTACCCTGCTTGCCGACGCATCCGGCAATCTCTATGGAACAACACCGGCTGTGGGCAGCTATGCAGGTACCGTTTTTGAGCTTTCGCCAATCGCAGACGGGGGTTGGAGCCTGCAAACTCTACACACTTTTACTACCACTGGCGGGGATGGATACGATCCCGAGGGCACACTCATATTGGATTCTGACGGAAAGCTCTACGGTACGACCTATTACGGGGGCGGCGGCGGATGTAGCGATGGTATCGGAACAGGCTGCGGGACGGTGTTTGAACTAGCTCCTGCGGGGGACGGAATCTGGACCGAGCGAATACTTCACAGCTTCAGCATCGGCGATCAAGACGGGCAAAATCCGTTTGCCGGTGTCGTTATCGATGGCGCAGGAAATCTTTACGGCACCACAGTTTATGGAGGAACTGGATATGGCGCCGTATTTGAGCTAAAGCCGGGGAACGGAAGCAACGGAGTTGAAAAGATACTTCATCGCTTCAACAATAATGGGAAGGATGGACTCATGCCAACTGCGGGAATGGTTTTTGACGCACACGGTAATCTTTTCGGCACAACCTCGCAGGGAGGTATTTTCCAGGCTTCGGGCGGCGGGACCGCATTCGAGTTGACCCCTTCGTCGAACGGAGGATGGAGTGAAAAGATTATCCATAACTTCGGCGGCGGCATAAACGGTATTCCGGGCTACTTGGGCGGAACTTTGCTCACAGACACCTCTGGCAATTTGTATGGAGTCACTTTAAACGGAGGAGTTAATAACGTTGGTGCAGTTTACGAACTGTCCCCCTCAGAAAACGGCAACTGGAGCGAGAAGACACTTTACAGTTTCAGCGAAGAGAACGACAACGGCGTCACGCCGACAGGCGGCCTGCACTCAGATGCTGCGGGAAACCTCTACGGAACAACCTTCGCCGGGGGCGCGAACGACGTAGGAACCGTCTTCGAGGTTACACCTTAGTCTCGGCGTCAGCTGCACGTACGACGAAACGAAGCAGAAAGTTTCGTGCGCAAGCCGATCAATTATTGCCTCCCACATTGAATGCATACATTCGGGCGATCTGTTAATCTTCTGCTCGCAATCCCCGAAGTTTAATCCTGGTGCTAGAAAAGAACTTGGATGACCGAAACTGCGCGCCCTGAACCCAGCCCGCTCTATCGTTGGCTGGTCCTGATCTTCGTCAGCCTGGCCATGTTTGGCAGCTATTACGTCTACGACGCACTCAGCCCATTGGCCGATGTGCTCAAAGCGCAGCTTGGATTCACCGATTTGGATATCGGCTTCCTCCAGGCCATCTACAGTTTTCCCAATATTTTTACCGTGGTGATCGGTGGCTTCGTTATCGACCGCATTGGCCTGCGCAAGTCCCTCATGATCTTCGGCCTTCTATCTTTCGTTGGTCCCGCCATTACCGCCGCATCCAGTCACCTTACGATCATGGCTACCGGACGCCTCATTTTCGGAATGGGCGCGGAATCGCTCAACGTAGCGGTCGTAACCGCTCTCGCGCGCTGGTTCCGCGGCAAAGAACTCAGCTTCGCTTTTGGACTGAACCTCACCGCGTCCCGGCTCGGTACCTTTGCCGCCCTTAATTCTCCCACCTGGGCTCGCGCCGCGTACGCTAACTGGCGCACTCCGTTTCTGATTGCATTGGTCTTCGCCGCACTCAGCCTTGTCGGAGCCGCAGTCTATTGGTTCATGGAAGTCTGGGCCGAAAAAAACTATAGCCTGGGAAAGGTTTCCACGGACAAAGTGGTCTTCGCCGATCTGTGGAAGTTCGGCGTGAGTTACTGGCTCATTGTGGCCCTGTGCATCGTCTTCTACTCCGCCATCTTCCCTTTCCAAACCTTCGCCGTAAAATTTTTCATGGAGGCGCACGGCACCTCGCGCGAATTTGGCGGTTTCCTGTCCAGCATGTTGACCCTATTTGCCATGATCGCGACCCCGTTGTTCGGGCTGTGGGTGGATCGTGTCGGCAAACGCGCCTTTCTGATGATGTTCGGATCGATGCTGCTGATCCCGGTGTATCTGATGATGGCTTACACCCACATCAACCTATATGTCCCCATGGCCATGATGGGAGTCGCATTTTCCCTGATTCCTGCGGTGATGTGGCCCTCGGTAGCCTACATTGTCGATCAGGCCAAGCTGGGTACGGCCTACGGATTAATGACCATGATCCAGAATATAGGTCTGTTCGGACTCAACCTATTGGTCGGATGGGCCAACAATTACGCCCACGCTGACGCGAGCAATCCGGCGGGCTATCGGGCTGGGTATGTGGATTTTCTCCATCCTTGGAATCCTTGGAGTCCTATTCGCCTTCCTCCTCCGCCAGCGCGAGCTAGGACCCCACGGCCACGGCCTGGAGACGATCACTACGGCCAAGAGTGCCTCTTGAGGCCGGCTCTTGATCGCCGGGAAACTCCCATTTTCCGCACATCGCTACTCTTTCCAGCCTGCGGGGTTTAAACGCATAGCGGGGGATTATGCATCCAAACGTCGGAAGGCAAAGGCTTTCCCGAAGCGGCTTCTTTCAACCGAAGACCGGGGAAGCCCCTCCGAAGTTCGGTAGAACTTCTCTGATATTCTGGAACCAGAGCGGCGTCACTATCGTTTAGCGAAGGCACGCAAACAGTACAACACAAACTACTTATGCCGCATCCCAATCAGTGCGGCCGGAAAAAGACTATTTGACCGACCCACGACAGAAACCTGGCACGGAACTCAGCGAGGCCGAGGCCATCGAACGGGCCAAGCAGGGCGACGCGGAAGCGTTCCAGGTGCTCTATGACAAACATAAGCGGCGGGTTTATTCGCTCTGTCTGCGGATGACGTCGAATACCGCCGAGGCGGAAGATCTGGCTCAGGAAGCATTTCTCCAGCTCTACCGCAAGATTGGCACGTTTCGCGGCGAGTCGGCTTTTTCGACCTGGCTGCATCGGTTATCGGTGAACGTTGTACTGATGCACCTCAGAAAGAAGAGCTTGCCGGTAGTCTCGTTGGAAGAGACCACCCAAGGGGTCGACGACGACTCGCCGAAGAAGGATTTCGGGGCGGACGATGTGGCGCTGGCCGGTTCCATTGACCGGCTGCAGTTGCAGAGGGCGGTGAACGACCTCCCTCCCGGCTACAGAACGATTTTTGTCCTTCACGATGTGGAAGGATACGAGCATAATGAGATCGCCGGTCTGGTGGGCTGCTCGATCGGCAACAGCAAGTCGCAGTTGCACAAGGCGCGCATGAAATTGCGCGACCTGCTCAAGATGAATAGAGCCGAAAAGGCCGGGAAGTCTCGAGCCGGTTAACTTAGAAAAAATAGAGGCAATCGAAGTAACGAGGAAACATTGGTAACCTCGGCAGGGGCGTTCGATCTGCGATGAGCGTTAGAATCGCAGTACACTCGGGGAGAGGTCGTATGAATTGCGTTGAGCTGCAACAAAGCTTGGCGGAAGTGGAAGACGGAAGCGCTCCGGAACAGAGCACACACCTCCAAACGTGTCGAGCCTGTGCCGAGATGCTGGAAGAGTTGAACCTGATCGTCGCCAGGGCCAGCGAACTTCAGGCCTGCGATGAACCCAGTCCCAGAGTTTGGAATTCCATCGAAATCGCCTTGCGTCAGGAGGGCCTGATCCGCCCCCAGCCCTCCCCGCGCCCTTCGACCTTACCCTCTTTCGCAGCTCGCTGGGGCTCGGCGCGATGGCTGGTTCCCGCCGCTGCCATGCTCCTGCTGCTCGTGGGAGTTTACGAACGCAGCCGTTCCCTTCCCGAACGCTCCCTGCAACGGGCTGTCGTAGTCGCGCCGGTTGCCAATCCTTCGGGATTGAATGACGACGATTTCATCCAGGAAGTCGCCGCGAATCCATCCATGCAAAACCAGTACGAAGAAAATCTGAGGCGGGTGAATGATTCCATCCGCGATGCCCAGAGCGCAGTCAATGAAAATCCGGAGGACCCGGAGGTCCGGCGGGCTCTCATGGATGCCTATCAGCAAAAATCCATGTTGTTTGAGATGGCCATGGACCAGTCGATGCAATAATGTCGAGCATGTCAGGGGTCCTTTCGGGGAACGTAAATCGCAGTCCAGCTCCAGGAGTTCAGCTATGTTGAGTCGTAATGCCGCTAGGGGTATCACAGTAAGGGCCATCACGGTAAGAGTCTTCACACTCACCGTCATTCTGGCCGGAACCTTGGCAGCGCAAAGCAAGAAGGAATATCACTTCACCGTGGGGGCGCGGTCCGGCTTATCTGTCATGAACCCTTATGGCTCGATTTCCGTGAAGCCATCGTCGAACAACACAGTTTTCGTCACCGCAATTTTGCACTCCGACAAAGTCGAGGTGGATAACAATCAAAGCGGCAATCGAGTCGATATTCAGTCTCACCTGTTAGCCGGAGCCGATGCCGATTCCGGCCGCGTGGACTACGAAATCCTGGTTCCCGCAGATGCCAGCGTCACCTTGCACTCCAGCACCGGCACGCTCCACGCCGAGAAGCTTCACGGCGATGTCAGCCTCGAAGGCCCCGGAGCGGCGGTGGACGTTCGCGACATTTCCGACGCGCACGTCCACGTGAAAACCATGAACGGCACCGTAAACCTCGACAACATCAAGAATGGGCACGTCGAAGTCGACTCCCTCAGCGGAGAAGTCACCCTCAACGGCGTGAATGGCTCTCTCGTACAGGTGGTTTCGACCAGCGGCGGAATTCACTACACCGGAGACTTTGGCAACAGCGGTGAGTACCGCCTCACCAGCCACAGTGGCAATATTGAGGCCATCATTCCCGAGTGGACCTCCGCCGACGTCAGCGCCCGCTCCATTCGCGGAGAAGTACACGACGATATTCCCCTCCAACCCAAAACCCATACCTACTTCACTCTCAATAAGGAACGTGCCTTCGCAGGTACCATGGGCCGCGTGGCGGTCTCATCCACCGTAATATTGCGTACCTTCAGTGGTAAAATTCATCTCAGAAAACGCGCCGACAACAAATAAAAAAGAAAACTGAATCGGCGAGAACGGCGTTCGCAACCGGCCAATTCGCAGACTCCGCTATGCCTGTTGACAGGCCCGATATGACCCGTCGTCTGCCGCAGATGCAAGCCGTAATTCTGGTCGGATTCATGGGCGCCGGCAAAAGCAGCGTGGGCCCGTTTCTAGCCCGGCACATGGGCTGGACCTTCGAGGATCTTGACCATCGCATCGAACAGCGCGAACAACAAACCGTGGCGGAAATCTTCCGTAATGCGGGAGAGGCTGGATTCCGTCGCGCCGAGCACGAAGCTCTGAAAGAATTGATAGAGGAATTGCGCAGCGGCACTGAAAAAGTAATCGCTCTCGGCGGCGGGGCTTTCGTCCAGGATGCGAATGTTAGATTAATCGACACGGCAAACCTGCCAACTATTTTTCTGGACGCCGCAGTTGACGACCTTTGGCAACGCTGTGAGTGCCAGGCGGAAAAGCTTGCGCTAGAGCGTCCGCTGTTAGGAAGTCTGCAATCCTTTCGCGAACTCTATGAAAAGCGCCGCCCATATTACTTAAAGGCGTCGTTAAGACAAGAGACCGGCGGGAAGGCAGTAGAGGCTATCGTGGCAGAGCTCGTTCAAGCTTTGGGCCTGCTCCGGAGCGCAAAGTGAGGAGACCATCAGTGACATTGATCGCGCACCTACGTTGGGCAATGCTGGCGGTCCTGCTCTGCACACTCGCATCCTACGCCAAAGACAAAGACAAGAATCCCAAACCCGCCGGCGTACAGACCGTCGATTCCGGCTCCTTCGGCGTCTTCGTCCGCGGGCAGCGCGTCGTCACCGAAACTTTCTCAGTCCAGCAGGAAAACGGCGTGAGCATCGTCAAATCACACCTGCAGGAAACAGCCAATTCTTCTGGAACCGGCCAAAAATCCGACCTGGAGATGACCGGCGGCGGCGAGTTGGTTCGTTACGAATGGAGTGATGGCAACAGTTCCCTCGCCGTTACTCCCAAAGACGAATTCCTGCTCGAGAAAATTACCACTGGATCTTCCGCCAAGCCCGCGGAACAGCCCTTTCTCATGCCCAACACCTCGGCCATTCTCGACAACAACTTTTTTATTCATCGCGAAGTTTTGGCCTGGCGTTACTTGGCAACCAACTGCCACACCGATAGCGGTACTCTAAAGTGCCAGCAGGGTCCGGTCGAGTTCGGCGTACTGGTGCCGCAAGACCGCACTTCCATGCGCGTGCGCATGGAGCTCGGAGGAAGAGAAAAAGTCACGATCCGTGGAACGGAACGCGAGTTGCTACGGCTCAACCTCAAGGGCGAGAACTTTTCCTGGGCCCTTTGGGTGGACGATAAAGATCAGTTCAAGCTCATCCGAGTTCAGATTGCGGACGATAATACAGAAGTAACTCGGGATTAATATTGGGGATTAGTATTAATGGCCTCGGAGTTACTCGCGGGATTTAATCGAGCGTTCGTGGGAGAAAGAACTTGCCTCTGGCAGATGGAAGAACGGCCCGGGTCATCATTACAGTGCTGCTTTTCGCGCTTGGCCTGGGCTTTCTCTACGCCGCTCGGCAAACTCTCGTAGCTTTCCTCTTCGCTATCTTTTTCGCTTACCTGATGAGTCCACTGGTCTCCTACCTGGAGAAGCCGCTTCACGGCCGGGTAGGCGCCATCGCCGTCATTTACGTATTTCTCCTCGGCCTGGTGGTGCTCTTCTTCATTTCCACGGGACCGCGCATCGCCCGCGAAAGTACCCGCCTCGGCCAATCCCTCCCGGCTCTTTCCCGCTTAAGCTCCGGCCAGATCACGGAGCAGTTAGGACAAGAACACCACTGGAATTCCCGGCTCGTCGATATGGCTAGCGACTACCTGGCCAGCCACAGCGATGAAATCACCCAGCTCGCCCAAGCCGTCGGCCTCTGGGTCGCGGATGTCGCCAAACAAGCGTGGCTGCTGCTGATCGTTCCACTCTTGTCGATTTTCTTTCTGAGAGATGGACGCGCCTTCAGCCAAATTCTGCTCGACCTAGTCCAGTCGCGCCCACAGCGAGAACTCCTGCAAGGCGTCCTCAGCGACTTAAATCAGATGCTGGCGCACTTCATCCGCGCGCAACTCAGCCTCGCCGCACTCACCCTGGTAACGTATTCGATTGTCCTCAGCGTGATGGGTATGCCCAACGCCCTCGTGCTCGGAAGCTTGGGAGGCTTGCTCGAATTCATCCCCGTCGTGGGCCCCATGGTAGCCGCCTTGGTGATCGTCAGCGTAGCTTTATTGGTGGGCTATCCCCACTGGCTCGCGCTGATAATTTTCCTGGGCATCTGGCGTCTGATTCAGGATTACGTAACCTCGCCCCGCATCATGGGCCGCAGCATGGAACTGCACCCTCTGGCGGCAATCTTCGGAGTCATGGCGGGTGGCGAGGTCGCGGGCATTCTCGGAATCTTTTTGTCGATCCCGGTAATGGCCAGCCTCCGCATCGTCTTCCGCCGCTGGCGCCTCTATGCCGAAAAACGCAAATTCGGCCCTCTCGACGAATACGTAATCGGCAGCCAAGTCAGCCTCAAGAAGTAAAATTCCTTGGTTTGGTTTTGCCTTTGGGTGGCGTTTCACCGCTGCGATGCTTCTCTATTTTGATCGGCGGCTTTCAGCCGCTGAGGCACATTCGGTCCCACCAATTTTCTTCTGACTCCTACCCCGCCGCTCCCACCGCCCTATCCGCATTCACGCCGCGCAGAAATTCCGCAGCCGATTCCGGCAGCACCGTATTAATAAACATCCCCGACCCCAATTCGAATCCCGCCACCCTGGTCAACCGCGGAATCACGCTCACATACCAATGGAAATGCCGGGCGCTGGCGTAATCGGACGGACCGCTGCGGACCATAAAATTAAGATCGGGGTTTCCCAAGCCAACGTAGATCTTTGCCAACAGGCTCCGCAAGACCCGAGCCAAGTCTACAATCTCCGCGACCGAAATATCGCCAAAGCTGGCCATGTGCCGCAGCGGAAAGATGTGAGTCGCGAATGGCGTAGCAGAGGCAAAGACCTCCATAGTCACGAAGTGCTCACTCTGTTGCACCACCCGGGTTTGCTCGGCGATTTCTCGTTCCAGCATATGGCAAAACATGCATCTCCCCTCATCGTCGTAGTGTCGCAGAGCGTCGTGAAGCCGATGCTGGACCTGGCTGGGAATGACTGGCGTCGCAATAAGCTGGGAGTGCGGATGTTGTTGGCTGGCTCCGGCATCCAAGCCGTGGTTTTTGAAGATGGTGACATGGTTGATGCGGCGGTCCATGCTTAGCAAGTGATAACGTTCCTTGTAGACTCGCAGAATACTGGCAACCTGCGCATCGGGCAGAAGCGCCATATAGCAGGAGTGGTCTGGACTTTCGATGATCACTTCGTGAAAACCGAAGCCTTCGATGCGGCGCCACACGTCCTGGAGTCCTCGCGTCGGCTGGAGCTCGCTCGAAAGAGCGGCAAATTTATTAGGGATGACCCGAACGGCCCAAGGCTCCGAGCCACCCGCCGGAAATCGCATGATCTCAGACGGCGCTTCGCTTTCATTACCCGGGCAAAATGGGCATGTGTCCACATACGCCGGAACAATTTGTGCCGCCCTCTTGATGGCTAAGTCCTCGGGACGTCTGGCGCGCTCGGTCGCAATGATGACCCATTCTTTGGTAAAGAAATTCTGGCGCAGCTCCGGCATGGTAATCCTCCACTATTCCTATCGGCCATCGCCCAATCCGCTGGAGTAACGTAGGATTCCCGCATTCGCCAGCAGTCTCGAAGCTGTTTGCCGCAGTGTTTCTTCGTGTACATTCGTGCCTCTGGTGCTATCAGCCTCTTATTGACGCCGGTTACTTTCGGCCAGCAAAGCCAGCCGTCGCCTGTTGTAGAATTCCAAATATCCTCTTTGCGACTAATAAAATATGAGCAGCAAAATTCCCATTGGAATTCTCGGCGCCACTGGCGTCGTCGGGCAAAGGTTTATCCAGATGCTCGAGCACCATCCCTGGTTCGAAGTGGCCTGGCTGGCCGCCTCCGACCGCTCCGAAGGCAAAACCTATTCCGAAGCCGCCCGCTGGCGCTTGAAAACTCCAATTCCGTCGAACATCGCCGCGATGAAAGTTTCTCCGGCCGCGCCTGAGGGCGCGCCCAAAATCATCTTCGCCGCGCTCGATGCCGCCATCGCCGCCGAAATGGAGCCTCGCTTCGCCCAAGCCGGCTGTGCCGTGGTCTCCAACTCCAGCGCCCTGCGCATGCAAGCGGACGTTCCCCTCGTAATCCCCGAGGTCAACGCCAGCCACATCAAACTGATCGATGTACAGGCTTGGCGAAAGAATTCCGGCGGCTACGTCGTCACCAACCCCAACTGCTCCGCCATCGGACTCGTCCTCGCCCTCGCTCCGCTCCAGCAACGCTTCGGACTCGACGCCGTGATGGCCGTCACCATGCAAGCCGTCAGCGGAGCGGGCTACCCCGGCGTGGCCTCGCTCGATATCCTCGGCAATGTGATTCCCTACATCCGCAACGAAGAAGAAAAAATGGAGGAGGAAACGCTCAAGCTGCTCGGCCAACTGAACGGAACCAAAGTCATCCCCGCTGCTTTCGCGATGAGCGCGCAGTGCAACCGCGTCGCCGTCGAAGATGGTCACACCGAATCGATTTCCGTTCGCCTGAAAACCAAAGCTAAACCGGAAGAAATCATTGCCGCTTGGAACGACTACCGCGCCGAACCGCAAGAACTTAAACTTCCCAGCGCGCCAGAGCGTCCGGTGGTCTATCTGGAAGCCGCGGATCGCCCGCAGCCGCGCTTCGATGTCGATCTCGGCGCCGGCATGACCACTGCAGTGGGGCGCTTGCGTCCCTGCGGCGTGCTCGATTGGAAGTTCACCGTGCTTTCGCACAACACCATCCGCGGAGCCGCCGGCGCGGCCGTCCTCAACGCCGAACTGCTCAAAGCCCGAGGTTATCTCGCGAATTCATAGCGCGATTTTCCAGAATGCAACCTGACCCGCACTCCCGCAATCCCGCCAGGAAGTCACGCCGATGATCGTCATGAAATTCGGCGGCACCTCGGTGGAAGATGCCCGCGCCATCAACCGCGTCGCTGCCATCGTAAAAGAACGCCTGCCGCAAAGGCCCGTGGTTGTGGTCAGCGCCATGGCCCGCGTCACCGACACCCTGCTCACCATGGCTCGCGCCGCCGGTGCCGGAGAGCGCAAAACCGCCCTCAAGCTTTGCCGCTCCCTCCAGGAGCGCCACTACAATACCGCCAGCGAACTCCTCGGCACCGCGCTGTTCACCGATTTCCACTCCGAATTAGGATCCGACTTCGAAGCCCTCGACGAACTTCTCCGCGGCATTTCCGCCGTCGGGGAAATCACTCCCCGCACCACTGACCACGTTGCCGCCTTCGGCGAAATCCTTTCCAGCAAAATTGTCGCCGCCGCCTTCTCCGCCCAGGGCCTGAACAGCGAGTTCGTCGACGCACGCGACGTTCTCGTCACCGACAGCAGCTTCATGCAAGCCGTCCCGCAGCAGCAAGAAACCAACGAGCGTCTGCAAACCAAAGTCAAGCCTTTGCTCGATGCCGGACAGGTTCCCGTAATGGGCGGATTTGTAGGCGCAAATTCCGCCGGAATCACCACCACCATCGGCCGCGGCGGCTCCGATTTTTCCGCCGCCATCGTCGGCGCCGGCCTGGGCGCCGAGCGCATCGAAATCTGGACCGACGTCGATGGCATTCTCACGACAGATCCCCGCATCTGCCCGGAAGCGCGCCGTATCAAAGTCATCAGCTTCGACGAAGCCGCCGAGCTCGCCTACTTCGGCGCAAAAGTTTTGCACCCCGCCACCGTCTTGCCGGCGATCCAGAAAAATATTCCCGTCTACGTTCTGAATTCGATGAACCCCTCGTGCGAAGGAACGAAGATCACCACTCGCGCCCCGCAAATCAAGAACATTTTCAAAGCCATTGCCGCCAAGAAACGCATCACCATCGTCGACGTGGCCGCGCCCCGCATGCTGCTGGCCCACGGCTTCCTGCGCGCTATCTTCGAAGCCTTCGACCGCCACAAAGTTGCGGTCGATGTGGTCTCCACCTCGGAGGTCAGCGTTTCGCTCACGGTGGATTCCAATCAGGCCATCCCCGCCCTGGCCGCCGATCTCGCCAAGCTCGCGGACGTGAAATACGAAGGCCGCAAAGCCATCGTCTGCCTCGTCGGCGAAAGCCTGCGCGATAAGCCCGGAGTCGCCGCGCTCGTCTTCGGCGAACTGAAAGACAAGAAAATTCGCATGATCTCGCAAGGCGCATCCGAAATTAACTTAACGTTCGTGATCGAAGAAGACGAAGTCCCGGAAGTCATTAAGCGCCTGCACAAAACATTCTTCCAGGACTTGGATCCGCAAGTGTTCGCTTAAGGCGTCCCTTCGTGTACCTTTGTGCCCTTTGTGGTTGATGACTTTTGGACACTCCCAGCGGTTACAATGTTTGACGCGATGAACATCCTCTTACTAGGCCGCGGAAAAACCGGGTCGCTGGTGGCGGAGGTCGCCCGCCAGCGCGGCCACCAAATCCAAATTGCCGGAGCCACCGAAAACGCCACTGGCGCGGCCCTCACCGCAGAAAAGCTTCGCGAGGTCGATGTAGTCATCGATTTCACCACTCCGCACTGCGTCCTCCGCCACATCGAAACCTGTACCAAAGCAGGCAAGAACATGGTCGTCGGCACTACCGGATGGTACGGCGAAGCGGATCGCATCAAAGCCTTAGTTGAAGCCCACGGAACAGCATTGGTGTATGCCCCAAATTTTTCAGTCGGCGTAAATCTTTTTTTCGAGGTCGCGCGATCCGCCGCCGCAGCCCTGCATCACGGCTACTCCGGGCAGATCTTCGAGCGCCACCACGTCACAAAAAAAGATGCGCCCTCCGGCACCGCCATCGCCCTCCAGCGCGCGATCCACGAATCCGGCGGCAAACAGGACGAAATCGAAATCACTTCCTTTCGCGAAGGGGAAGTCGTCGGCATGCATGAGGTCATCCTCGAATCCGCTGCCGACCGGATTTATCTCTGCCACGACGCCAAGTCACGCCAGGGCTTCGCCGATGGCGCAGTCCGCGCCGCGGAATGGCTTGCGGGCAAGAAGGGATTCTACGAGTTCAAGGATGTCTGGCGCGATCTCTAAACTCGCCAGCCGTTCACACACAACGACATTCGCGTTATCTTATTACCATGCAACTTCGTGGCTGCGGTACTGCGCTCGTCACTCCGTTTCATCAGGATGGCTCCATAGATGACGCTGCCCTGCGCAATCTGGTGGCGTGGCAGGTCGAATCCGGCATAGATTTTCTCGTCCCCTGCGGAACCACCGGCGAGACGCCAACTCTCACCCACGATGAATGGCTGCACGTCATCGACACTACCATCGAAGTGGCCGCCGGACGTGTACCCATTATGGCTGGCGCCACGTCCAACTCCACGCACGATGCCGTCGAGAAAGCCAAAGAAGTTGCCGCGCGCCCCGGAGTCGACGCCATTCTCACCGCCTCTCCGTATTACAACAAGCCCACCCAGGAGGGCCAATATCGCCACTTCAAAGCCATCGCCGAGGCCGTCCCCGGCAAACCCATCGTTCTCTACAACGTTCCCGGACGCACCGGAGCCAATCTCGAACCCGCAACCCTAGCCCGCCTGGCCGAGATTCCCAATATCATCGGCGTCAAGGAAGCCAGCGGCAACATGACGCAGATCGCCGAGGCAATCACCTCCGTCCCAGAAACTTTTCTGGTTTTCTCCGGAGACGACGCCGTCACCCTCCCCGTCATCGCTCTCGGCGGAGTCGGCGTCGTGTCAGTTGCGTCAAACGAAATCCCGCACGAAATGGCAGCCCTGACTCGCTCCGCCCTGAACAACGATTGGGCACAAGCCCGCAGCATCCATCGCAAATATTTAGCATTGATGCAGGCAAACTTCATCGAGTCCAGCCCGCTCCCTGTGAAAGCAGTGCTGGCCATGATGGGCCGCATCGAAGAAAATTACCGTCTCCCGCTTTTGCCCATGCGCCGCGACACTCGCTCCAAGCTGCAAAGAGTCGTGATGGAAGTCGGGCTGATCGCCAAGCCCGCAACCCCGGGTCCCGAGGCCAGCGAATTTTATATCTACGAAAACTGGGTTGCGGGCCCCCACAAAATCGTGCTGCACCGCGGCTCCTGCGGACAATGCAATCAAGGCAAGGGCCGTCCTGCCGGACACGACGCCAACCACGCCCGCTGGCACGGCCCCTACGCTACCATCGCCCTCGGACGCGAAGCCGCCCACACCATGACCGGCATTCTGATCCGCAGCGAGTGCAAGTGCGTGTGAAGGAAAAGCCAGAAGTAAGAAGTTGAGAAGTAAGAGGTAAGAGCGCTTTTACTTCTAACTTCTGCATTTCCTTTATACTTTTCCCGCATGCAATCCCTGAAAACTTCCATCGAACGACTGGCCGCGCTGGGCGAAGTCGAACATAATCCCGAAGCCCGTTTCGCATTTCTGGAATTCCGCGACGCGCTCACCCAGGGCAAAATCCGCGCCGCCGAAAAAATCGACGGCCGATGGATCGTTAACACCTGGGTCAAACACGGCATCCTGCTTGGCTTTCGCCTCGGCGAGTTAGCCGAGATGGGCGACGACGCCCTCACCTTCGTCGACAAGGACACCTTTCCTGCCCGCCGTTTCGCCATCGCCGACCGCGTCCGCATCGTTCCCGGAGGTTCCTCCGTACGGCTCGGAGCCTATGTCGCGCCTTCCGTAATCTGTATGCCGCCCATGTTCATCAACGTCGGCGCTTACGTCGACGAAGGCACCATGGTCGACTCCCACGCCCTCGTCGGCTCCTGCGCCCAGGTCGGCAAGCGCGTACACATCAGCGCCGCCGCGCAGGTCGGCGGCGTACTCGAGCCCGTCAATGCCGCTCCCGTCATCATCGAAGACGACGTTCTAGTCGGGGGCAACTGCGGAATTTATGAAGGCATCCTGGTCCGCGCACGCGCCGTACTCGGTGCCGGAACAATCCTGACCCGCTCCACCCCGCTCTACGACCTGGTCCGCAACGAAGTCTACCGCGCAACGCCCGAAGCACCGCTCGAAGTGCCAGAAGGTGCAGTGGTCGTCCCCGGTTCGCGCGCCGTGAAGAAAGGCGCAGCGGCAGAGTTGGGAATTTCTTTGTACACACCCGTAATCGTCAAATACCGCGACGAAAAAACCGACCGTGGAATTGAACTGGAAGATTGGCTGCGCTGATGCGATCGAGAGAGATTCCGAAGTTGCGAAACTTCGTTAGTGCTCTTGGGTGGCGCAGCGGTTCACCGCTGCGATAACTGCCATGCGCTGGATGCCGGCTTTAGGCGCCGAGAGATCCCCAGAATCCATGCAGCTACTCAACCGTGATCATCATCCCCCGCGTGCCATCGAGCCCAACCCGAATCTCCATTAACCTCGAAATCACAAAATCCGCTTCGCCCAATGCCGACGCCGGATAAGTACTGGCCAGCGCAATCACCTTCATTCCGCCAGCGTGCGCCGACCGAATTCCCGCAGGCGCGTCTTCAATCACCAAACTCTCTGCCGCATTCACTCCCAGCAACTCCGCGCCCTTCAAATACGGCTCCGGATGCGGCTTTCCATTCACCACATCATCCGCCGCCACCATCACCTTCGGCCGCGGGATGCCCGCCCGCTGCAATCTCGCGCTGGCCAACTCCCGCGTTCCGGACGTCACTACGCACCACTGATCCTCCGGAATCGCGCGCACCAGGTCGATCGCGCCCGGCATCACCGCGATTTCTGGGTCGGCAGCCTCGCGGCTCTCCAGCTTCCGCGCTTCCGCGATCGCGTCCAGCTGCGGAGCCACAGCCCGAATCACTTCAATCGATCGAACCCCGTGAGCAATCGCGATCACGGACTCTTCGTCGATTCCCTGCTCGCGCGCCCAGGCCCGCCACTGCCGATCAACTGAGCCCGTGGAATCAACCAGTACTCCATCAAGATCAAACAAAATGGCAGCGCAGGGAAATTTAGTCATCCCTATTTTTGTACCACAGCGGCAGGATCCCTCTACGCCGGCAAAATCCTCTGCTCCGCCGCGTCCAAAACTCGCTGTCGAGACTGCTCCCGCACCTGCAAATATCTCTGCCGGAAGTGTGCCTTCGCCCGCTGGCCCCAGGCGCGCACAAACCAGTAATTCAATCCCGCTCCGAGCGCCGAACTAACCAGAGGGATCATCCTCCCGGCCCATTTCTCCACCACTTCCGTGCTGGCCCGCGCGGCAATGCGCTGGATCACACGCGGCACAAATTTATTCACCACTTCCTTCTCCAGCAACTCCCGGCTGATGTCCACTCCGGCCGCGCTGGCGGCAGCAATCCAAAGCTCGGCAATTTCATTGTCCGTATTGAACTGGAAACCATAAACCAGACTGAGTTTCTGAATCGTACGCATGGTGATGGCGGAAAGAATCCCAAGATCGGGAATAATCGTGATCAATCCACCCAGGCCAAAACCCGCTCCCTCCGCGGCAGCCAGCTTCATCCCGCCCCGAATCAGGTCGTCCGCAACCTGATCGAGCTCTCCGACTTCCAGCGAATAGACTCCGTGATAGCCGCTAACCGGCAGTCGATACGCTGTGCGCAACTGCAGCAAAAACTTCTGCGGATCGACCTGCACCGTCGAATACGCCCGCGTCAGGCCTTTCGCGACAGCCTTCTCCACGCGAAGCCGCAGCCACGACTTGGATTCCGCATTCGCCATTCTTCTAACTTTAGTCCGGAATCAGTCCCAATGCCATTCCGCATTCGGGTAGAAATGCCGGGATATCTCTGTACGCTAAGTGACACAGTCTGCTAGCATCAACAGTACTCCATGACAACTGGAAAACTGCAAATCGTCCCTCTCGGGGGCCTCGGCGAGTTCGGTATGAACTGCATGGCGGTCCGCTGGGGTGACGACATTATCGTGATCGATGCCGGCCTCATGTTCCCCGAAGCCGAATTGCTCGGCGTCGATATCGTCGTCCCCGACATTTCTTACCTCATCGAAAATCGCCAGCGGGTGCGCGGCATCATCCTCACCCACGGCCACGAAGATCACATCGGCGCCCTTCCCTGGATTCTTTCCGAGCTCAACGTTCCCGTCTGGGGCACCGAATTCACGCTTGCCTATGTCGAAGACAAACTCGACGAACACGGACTCCTCGAAGATGCCGACCTCCGCGAAATGCACGCCGGAGAGCGCTTCAAAGCCGGAGCATTCACCGTTCATCCCATTCGCGTAACCCACAGTCTGGTGGATTGCGTCGCGCTCGCAATTCATACTCCGCTCGGCGTCATCATCCATACGGGAGATTTCAAAGTCGATCCCACGCCCACCGACAATCATCTCTTCGACCTGCACTCCTTCGCCGAATATGGCAAACAAGGCGTGCTCGCGCTCTTTCAGGATTCCACCAACGTCGAACGCAAAGGCTACACTCCTAGCGAACGAGCCGTCCGCCGCAAGTTTGACGAAGTTTTCGCGCACACCCAGCGCCGCCTTTTCATTTCCTGCTTTTCTTCCTCCATTCACCGTATCCGCCTCGCCGTCGAGCTCGCCCACCAGCATGGCCGCAAAGTGGCCTTCGTCGGCCGCTCCATGAACAACTCGGCCGAGATCGCCGAAGACCTCGGCTACCTGGAAATTCCCGACGGTCTGGTCATCAATCCCGGCGAGATGAGGAATTTCGCTCCGGAAAAAATTTGCGTCATGATCAGCGGAACTCAGGGCGAGCCCATGTCGGCCCTGTCGCGCGCCGCGGTCGATAACCACAAGCACGCGAAAATCGAAAAAGGCGACACCGTCGTCCTCTCGTCGCGCATCATCCCTGGCAACGAGAAAACCATCTACCGCATGATCGATCACTTGTTCCGCCGCGAAGCTCATGTGATCTACGAAGACGGCACCACTCCCCCCATCCACGTCAGCGGACATGCCAGCCAGGAAGAACTCAAACTCATCATCAATCTGGTCCGGCCGAAATATTTCATTCCCGTGCACGGCGAGTATCGCCAGCTCAAGCTACACGCGGAAATGGCCGCGGCCATGACCAGTTCCGTGGGCAAAGTAGTTCTGATCGAAAGCGGCGACATCCTCGAGTTCGACGAACACAACGCCCGCAAAGCCGGCAAAGTCAACGTAGGCCGCGTCTGCATCGATTCCGGCTCCCGCACCGATGTAGTCGAAGATTTAATCATCAAAGACCGCCGCCACCTGAGCGAAGACGGCATCGTGCTGCCCATCATCGCCATCAACAAGCTTACGGGCCGCGTGGAAACCGCGCCCGAGATCGTAACTCGCGGCTTCAATCCCGGCGACAATGGCCTGCTCGAAGGCGCCCGCCGCATCGTGGAAGACACCCTGGCCCACTCCAGCGAAGAAGAGAAAGCCGACTACGGCGTGATCAAGGAAAAAATCCGCGCTGACTTGAAGCGGTATATTTCCAAGCAGACGCAGAAGAGGCCGCTGATTATGCCGGTGATTCTAGAGATCTAGACACCGGACGATCTCGGTCATTGTGCATAAGCGGTGTACCTAGTGAGTCATCGCTGCAGTGCATGGCTGGGTTTGCAGAAGCCCGGAATGATCATGATTTACTCAAATCAACACTTATCGGTTGAACAATATAGGGAAGACGCCGATGCTCTGCACGTGTTATCGCGCATCATCTTATTCGAATTTGCCCGCCATAACGAAACGTCAGCAACACGCGATCTGATCGCGAGGAACTTTATAGCCCGCGCCGACACAATGGTCCATGGCATTTTCCAGCTATGGGAGATCAAGGACTACGGCGACTGCTGGGTCGTCCACCGGTCTCTACTTGACCGTCTCTTTCATTTGCATGCTTTGAACAACAACGATCAGTTCGACTTGTTCGAAGGCTGGTCATTCAAAATGCAATATGAAGCAGCTAACCGGTTGCGGAGCGACCGTGACTTGAAGGGTCAACTAGAAGGGCTGGTGGATAACCTAACAGCCGAGCAGAAGGCGCGCTATCAGCGACTCGTTAACAACCCACCTGATTGGCGGCGCCCGAAAGCGGAGGATGTAGCCAAGGCGATGGACTTAACGTTCCTATACAAGTACGGTTATGATTTCGCATCTCAGCATGTTCACCCAATGGCTAATGACGGGCAGGAAGATTTTTTCAACATCACCCACTTGGAACCAAAGCCGAAACTCCCGGAGTGGACAATCGTGCTCCCGAACTCCATCTTGGCAGCATCGCTAATCATTCAGGAGGCCCTTAACGCTAGCAGTTTGTCATGGCACAGAGTCGTTTACGACGCGGTCGACGGTGTTCGAAGCTTTCTTGCGTCCGCCTCGCCAGAACACCACTTGCCGTTGGCAACAGTGGGCAGGATGTTTAAAGAAAATCAGTTAGCCGAGCGCCGTCAATCGTCTTATAGTCCGTCTCCATAGGAGCAAATCCACTACTTCTTGACACCTTGGAAATCCAAGCCGAACACGAGGCGTTGGCTACAGGAAAACTAAAGAAGCCATCAACACCAAGATCGAACGCGGCCTAGCCCAACTAATACCAAGGTGGAGGGAGATGAGTTACACGGACGTCTTGAAGCCGACAATGCCGCATAGCTCGCGGACCATTCTGAATTGTGAGCCGCTATCTAATCGCTATGACCTGCATCCCTAAACCCGCGCTCAAGAATTGAATTTCTCTCCCCCCAAATGTTATATTTTCCGCGTCGAGTAGTGAGGTGGCCGCGATGAAACTCTGCGCCCTGCTGACCGTATCTCTTCTTCTGGCCTGCACCCTTTCGGCTCAAGAATCCAACCAACCCTCGCGCGGACCGGACGGCGGCACCAGCGTCCGTGTCCATGGCATCCAAATCCTGCCTGCCACCGACCGCCCGTTCTCCGGACGCGATCATATCGAGTGGACCCGCACCCTTGAAAATGGCAACACCATCACAACTCATCTCTACGCCACTCTCGCCCGTGACGCCCAGGGCCGAATCTACCGCGAGCACGTCTCCTTCGTTCCGATGAATTCCAATGAGCAATCCAAGGTTCGGGAAATTGACCTTTTCGATCCCGTCGCCCACACGAAGACAATCTGCCTCACCGCAACGCATCATTGCACCATCACCGGCTATCACGCATCCGCGTCCTACACTCCGCCGCCAATCGGCGTGTTCGATAACGGACAGCGATACCTCACTCGCGAGAGCCTCGGAGCCGGTGTGATGGATGACCTAAACGTTGTCGGCACCCGCGAAACAATCTCCATCAACGCCGGTGCCGTTGGAAACGCCCAAGCCCTGGTCACCACGCGGGAGTTCTGGTATTCGCCCGACCTTCAGGTAAATCTGCTGGTCACGCGCAAGGACCCAAGAGAAGGCACGCAGGTGATTCGCGTCGTCGACCTCTCTCGCTCCGAGCCCGATCCCGCCATGTTTCAGGTTCCTGCGGGCTTTGTCGTCCAGGACGTCGACGGACCCGCGCATCCCCAAAACTAACCGGTGCCTCTAAGCAACCGGATTCACCCACCGCAGCCCCGGAAACCGCGCAAAATCCCGGTCCGCCGTATAGAGCACGCCACCGTATTCCATTGTGAGTGCCGCGATCTCGGCATCGCTCACTCGAGGACCCGCCGCCCGCCCTTCGATCACCATCCGCCGAAACAACGGCCAGTAACCGACGCCGGGCGTCAGAACCTGTACATTGGGATGCGCCAACCAGAGGTCGACGATCCGTGCCGCTTGCTCCAGATCAAAGCGTTCGGCAGGCAACTTGGGATTGGTCATAACCCGCAGGAAGGCAGAAACTGCCTGCCAGGGCAGTCCGACCACCTCAATGCTCGACAGCGTGTTTTCGAGCCATGCGCGCGCACCCGCGTGATGAGACGAACCTCTGTTGTACGAGTAGATGAGAAGGTTCGCGTCGAGTACGATCACCGGTAGTCCGGGCCTTCGAGGTACTCGAGTAATTCCTCCACTTTGTCGAAGTCAGGAAGCCCCAGATTGATGGGTGTCACCTTGAACGGCTTCCGCGGAGGCTGTTTCGTTGTCAACCCCAGGCGCAGGTACCGGTTTACCACCTGCTTGAACGGTTCTCCGGTCTTCCGGACTTCCTTGTTCAAAAGGGCCGCGACATCCTCATCGAGAGTGAGAGTGGTTCGCACATCATGATGCTAATGCACAAGACATCATGATGTCAAGCCACTCTGGGTGCCGCCAATGGTACATTGGAGGGTTATGCCGATGGTCAGCCTAGCAGATATCCAAGAAGCCCAATCCCGACTGCACGGCATCGCCACGCGCACTCCGCTCATCGAATTCCCTCACCCCGAATCCGCCAGCCGCCGCCTCTTCCTCAAGCCCGAAAACCAGCAGCCCATCGGCGCCTTTAAACTGCGCGGAGCCTACAACAAAATCGCCTCGCTCTCCGCGCAAGACCGCAGCCGCGGAGTCATCACCTACTCGAGCGGCAATCACGCGCAGGGCGTAGCCTACGCCGCGCGCGCGCTCGGAGTAAAGACCGTGATCGTCATGCCCGACAACGCTCCCGCCATCAAGCGCCAAGCCACGTCCGCGCTGGGCGCCGAAATCGTCACCGTCGGCCCCAGCAGCGCCGAGCGTCAAATCAAAGCCGAAGAACTCGCCGCCCAACATGGATACGTAATCATTCCTCCCTACAACGACGAGCAGATTATCGCCGGTCAGGGCACCATGGGATTAGAGATCCTGGAAGACCTGCCGGAAGTAGAAGCCGTTTTCGCCCCCGTCGGCGGCGGAGGCATGATCAGCGGCCTAGCGGCCGCCATCAAGTTGACCAATCCCTCCATCAAAGTAATCGGCGTCGAGCCCGAAGTGGCCGCCGACGCCCAAGCCAGCCTGCGCGCCGGAAAGATCGTTCAATTGCCTGCCAGTGAAGTCTCGCGCACCATGGCCGACGGCCTGCGCACTCAAAGCATCGGTCCCATCAACTTCGAGCACATCCGCCGCTACGTCGACGCTATCGTCACCGTCACCGAAGCTGAGATTCGCGACTCGGTCCGGCTACTCGCTTCCAATCCAGCCACCCTAGCCGAGCCCAGCGGAGCCGTAGCTGCGGCCGGCTTCTTCTTCCGCAGCCACGAGCTTCCGAAAACAAAACTTAACGTAGCCATCATCAGCGGCGGCAACATCGATCCTAAAATGCTCGAAGAAATTCTCCGCAGCCAACCTGATTAAGCGTTCCGCCGCAGATCACTGAGATCGCCTGGTTACCATCCAGCGCCGCACCGCGACCACCGACCACACTCCCTCGACCAGCCCGAACGGCCACGCTCCCTGCAAAAATCCATACACCGATCCCAGCGCGCAAGCCCCGGCAAACGCCAGAGTGAACCACCGGCTCCGCGCCTCCAGGGTATAGCAGATCAGCATTGCCGACACCGCAAACAACCCGAAAATCGATAAGGGTGTCATCGCTACGTTCGATGATTCTACGCTCGATCCCCAGCCTCGCCGTCCGGTAGCGGTACAGGTTGAAAGCTTAACGTGATCCTTCTTGTGGCGTCATGCCAAAGGCCCGCGTTTTTCACCAGCAATACACGGAGTTTTTCGTGAGTACTGCCGAACAGTTCAAGAAAGGCCAGAAAACGACGAAAATATGGAGCGGGAGACCGGGATCGAACCGGCGACATCCAGCTTGGGAAGCTGGCGTTCTACCCGGCCAAACTACTCTATGTGCCTGACGCGAAGCCAGTTCCGCGCCGTGCCTTGACTGGAGCGGCTTTGCTGGTCTTACGCTCTTCTGCATACAGCGCAATTGTTACCCTGCCTTAGTCGTCCTTGCACACCTTTCTGGACAGAATGGACAGTAAGGTTCCGGGCCGAAAATTCTTACCGAAAATCTGGAGCGGGAGACGGGGATCGAACCCGCAACCACCGGCTTGGGAAGCCGATGCTCTACCATTGAGCTACTCCCGCCGCGAACAGCTGGTCAGAAGATAATACCCCGACACTGCCCTTGAGGGCCACCTGCCGACCAGGAAACTTTCTGATAGAACGCACACCGTGAGGTGAAAGATCCCCCGCTAAGACAGGCTGATTACGATTCTCTCTCGATTCGCTTGCCGCCAGGTGAATCCGGGCGAACGAGTTGCCAATACCGCCCTCTACAGGGGCGTTCTCGCAAGCGTGAATCTCGATGAATCGGACTATACCGAGAAGGCTCTGACGGTAGCTGTGTTCCTGGCTTCGAGGCTTCGTGTGATTCGAGTTTTGTGAAGGGCGTGCGCCCATTTTGTGGACTCGCCGAAGCTTGGACCCTGCAGTCCCCCTAAACGCTGGCGGACACGAATTTTGACGTGGACACATTGGGCCCGCGAATGGGAGCTTCCTAAGTCGTGCACATCCGCAGAGGGAACCCGTTTAAGCTGTGCGAAGGTTCAGTGCCTCGGCGAACTCAAAACGTGAAATCGAACTTCGGTTCGTCCCATCTGCCCGCGAAGAGTGCGCCACATTCCACGTAGAGGTGTGGAGCGGTGGGAAGTCCAAAATGAAGTTCGCATTTCTGTTGGTAGGCGTCGCCTGTCGCTAGTATTCTCACGACTGGAACGGACAGCGGTTCAGCTTGCCCAACCACGTTACCCGGAAGAGTTTCTCGGGCGTAATCATATGGAAGCAACCAAGGGGATGGTTCGTGCCATGAACAAGAATGTCTGGAGGGCGGTCATCGAAGTAGGCTTTATCATCTTCCTGTTTTATTCCAATCTTTTGATGGGAGAATTTGAGCGTTCAGGAATGGGAGTGAAGAGGGGCGTACTGTGGGCAATCGAAGATGTTTTTACTGCTGCCAATTTTGAAATTGCCATGATAGCCGCGCTCATCGGTTATATCCTTTTCGAATTTCTTCGAAAGAGATTCTAGGCAAACGTGGCTCTGATCTTTGGCTGCAAGAGAAACAGCAATAGTGCGCCAGCGATAATGACACCCGTTCCACCGCGCAGCAAGTCGCCTCTGACACAGTTAACGACATCCCCTACAACCTGTGTGGCGATGATCACAACTGCGAGTCTCCATCCCCAAAGGCGGCGTCTGAACCACCCGACTCCTGCCGTGGTGAGGGCCGCGCCTAGCAGGAGGAACAGAATCCCAACGGTACTGCCTAGAGGCGCGAGCCGCTTGTACGCTATTGGATTGAGAACCCAGAGACGATCAAGAAGGGTCCCTGGCGAAAGGAGCGTGATTGTGGCGAGACCCGCCATTACCGCTCCAAAGAACAAGAAAATGCCTATCGCCGTGAATTCGCGCGCCTTACGCCTAACAGCGGCCCTCATGTGCTGAATATAAGCCGCTGCAGCAGCCCATGACCAATCATTTCGAAAAAACGAACTCCGGCAAGCAGCTCCGGTTCAGGCGGAGACGGCTTGGCTACGCGGCCTCCTCGAATCAATTACAAATCTCTTGCGGGACCAGCCCCAGCGGTTGCAAATTTCTGATCTTGTTCCGGCCGTTGTTTTTTCGTTTTAGCTGGCGTGAAGTCGAGGACCACGCGTGAAGGCACATCGCCGTGCTCAAGGCGGTCGAAGATCTGGTTAATCGAAGATAGCGGTTGCAGCTCGATATCGGCTTTGACCTTGCCTCCGACGGCGAAGGCTAGGGCTTCGGCCATATCCTGACGCGTGCCGACGAACGAACCGCGGATGGTTATGCAGTTTGCCACAACGTCGAAAAGCGGAACTGGGAATTCGCCGGGCGGCAGTCCAACCAGGACGCAAGTGCCGCGCTTCCGGGTCATGCCAACGCCTTGTTTGAACGCGATTAGAGAAGGTGCAGTAATTAGAACGCCATGAGCTCCGCCGCCGGTGGCTTTCTTGACCGCAGTTGCCGGATCTCCAGTCTTGGCGTTGATCACGAAATCGGCGCCAAGGCGCGTGGCATGGGCCAGCTTGCCATCATCTATGTCGATGGCGCAGACGAGTAGTCCCATGGCTTTCGCATATTGGATGGCCAAGTGACCGAGTCCTCCAGCACCAGAGATAGTGATCCATTCCCCGGGCCGCGCCTCGGTCTGCTTAATCCCTTTGTAGGTCGTGATTCCCGCGCAGATCAACGGCGCGGCCTCCGTAGCTGTCAAGCCCGCGGGCACGTGGGCAACGTAATCCGGATCGGCGATGATGAATTCGGCAAAACCACCGTTAACGCTGTAGCCGCCGAACTGCGCCTGAGCGCAAACCGTTTCCCAACCAGTCAAACAGTATTCGCAGTGACCGCATGCTGAGAAGAGCCAAGGCACTCCGACGCGGTCGCCCTCCTTCACAATTTTAACCCCTGAACCAACTGCAGCGACCAGACCGATGGCCTCGTGGCCAGGAATGAACGGGGGTGTCGGCTTCACTGGCCAGTCGCCGTGGGCCGCATGGAGATCGGTGTGGCATACGCCGCACGCTTCGGTCTTCACCAGGATTTCGCCGGCTCCGGGAGAGGGAATGTCCAATTCCAGAAGTTTCAAGGGTTTCCTGAATTGCTCGACAACAGCTGCGTGCATCTTCGGCGCCATGTGTCCCTCCGCTTTAATTCTTTGCCCGATAGGAAATTCGAGCTTATCAACGGAGTACTCGTTTTTCTGAGCAAGAGTGATCAGTCCAGCCCGGATTGTACAGATGCAGGTGAAGGCCAGTCATAAACAAGTTCACTATCACTTCGAGTCGAACCGAAATTAACAATGAGGAACGAGCGTGGTTTCCCAAACTGTGCAATAGCGACCAGTTTTTCAATCACGGCACTGTCATATTTAAGCCGGGACTTCTTTTGACGGTCCAACAATAGCGGCGAAGCGCCGAGGAGAGTAGCCAATGTCTGTAGAAAATTCAGTTGTCGCGATTTATCACACTCATACGGATGCGGATCGAGCGGTAAAGGAACTTCAGCGTGGCGGAGTCGACATGCACAAGTTATCCATCGTCGGCAAAGGCTACCACACAGATG